>Ga0073934_10000012_pt1 | contig 552491 bp, 541 predicted proteins | sample LarsenN4metaG_FD_76834 | JGI IMG/M metagenome (GOLD analysis project Ga0073934, IMG submission 76834) | Hot spring sediment bacterial and archeal communities from British Columbia, Canada, to study Microbial Dark Matter (Phase II) - Larsen... ... | reverse complement strand
GGGCTCCTGGGTGGCGAGCGGCGTGGGGATCTGCGGGGGCAACGGCGCGCCGGGGGCCATGCATTCCGCGTAGAGCGGCCCGCCGTCGACCGCGAGATACCCGGTGTCCGTCAAACCGGGGATGCGCGTGGGCGTGGGATCTGGCACAGAAGGGGTGACGCCCGCGGTGGCGATATCGCCCGGCACGGACGTCGCAGGCACCTCCTGGTCCTCCTGCAGGGCGCCGCAGGCAGCGACCACGACGGGGAGCGCGAAGCAAGGGATCAAGAGCACGCGTCTCATCACCGACCGTACAGTACGCCCCCCCCCCGACTCGTTGTCAACGGTAATTTCCCAACTTCGCAACAACGAAGGATACGCTGCTATGGCCGCTCGAAGGCACTGCGGCCTGCGCCCCGCCGACGGCAGTACACTGCCGGGCACCGATGCGTTGCACCAATGACCATGACAACCGCGACGACGCCGCGTTCTGCATCGAGTGCGGGGCGCGGCTGACGCGGACCTGCCCGGCCTGCGCGCGGGAGCTGCCGCCTGCCGCGCGCTTCTGCGACGCCTGCGGGACGCCCGTCGCGCCGGACGCGGTCCGGCCGCCCGCGCCGGCATACGCGCCGCCTCCGCACCTGGCCGAGAAAATCCGCCGCGAGCGCGCATCGATCCAGGGGGAGCGCCGGAACGTCACCGTGCTGTTCATCGACGCCGTGGGATCCACCGCGGCCGGCGAGCGGACCGACGACGAGTCGTACCACCGCATCGTGCAGGGCTGCACCGAGCGGATGATCGACGCCGTCAACCGCTACGAGGGCACGGTGACGCAGTTCCGCGGCGACGGCATCATGGCGGTCTTCGGGGCGCCGATTGCGCACGAGGACTCGGCGCGTCGCGCGGTCGCGGCGGCCGCGGCCATGCGCGATGCGTTGCGCGAGTACGCGCGCGAGCTGGCTGAGCAGGGCGCGAAGGGGTTCGCGTACCGCATCGGCCTGAACACGGGGCCGGTCATCGTCGGCAGCATCGGCTCCGACCTGACCATGGACTACACGGCCATCGGTGACACGGTCAATCTGGCGGCGCGCATGGAGCAGTGGGCGCCGCCGTGGTCGATCTACATCACGCGCGCCACGCAGCGCCACGTGGCCCCGTATTTCGAACTGCGCGATCTGGGCGCGCTGGAGGTGAAGGGAAAGGGCGAGACCGTGCGCGCGTACGAGGTGCTGCGCGAGTTGCCGCAGCGCACGCGCCTCGACGCATCGGCTGACCGCGGACTGACCGCGTATGTCGGCCGCGAGGAGGAACTCGACCTGCTGCGCGGCTACTTCGAGACGGCGCGGCGGGGGCACGGCCAGGTAGTCTTCGTCAGCGGCGAACCGGGCATGGGAAAGTCGCGGCTGACGCTCGAGTTCCGGCGTTCGCTCGGCGACGATGCGCGCTGGCTGGAAGGGCGCTGCATCTCCTGGGGCCGCAACTTCCCGTACCTGCCGATCGTCGACATTGTGCGCGACGCGTTCAATATAGAAGAAGGCGACAGCGACGACGCGATCGCCGCGCGCATGGAGGGGGCCACCGCCGCCTGGGACGAGGCGGCCTGCGAGGCATCCTCGCCGTTCCTGCGGGATCTGCTCAACATCGATCCGGGCGCGGCGGCGCGGCGGCTGGATCCGTCGGAGCGCCGCAAGCTCACGCTCGAGGCGCTGCGCACGCTGGTGATGCAGGAGAGCCGGCGGCGACCGCTGGTGATCGCGGTCGAGGACCTGCACTGGATCGACGAACCCTCCGAAGAGGCGCTCGCCGCGATCGTCGACGCCGTTGCGTCGCTGCCGGTGCTGCTGCTGATCACGTACCGGCCCGGCTACGTGCACGGGCTCGGCGACCGCTCGTACTTCGCGCGCATCGCGCTCCGCAACCTGCCCGAGGAGGCGAGCGCGCACATCGTGGAGGACGTGCTGAAGGCGGAGTACCTGCCGGCGGAGCTGCAGCGCATGATCGTGGCCAAGGCCGAGGGCAACCCCTTCTTCATCGAGGAGGTGAGCCGCGCGCTGATCGAGGGCGGCGTGCTCCGCCCGCGCAACGGCTCGTACGCGCTCGCGCGGCCGGTGAGCGAGGTGACGATCCCGGACACGATCCAGGAAGTGATCCTGAGCCGCATCGACCGCCTGGAGCAGCGGGCGCGGGAGGCGGTACAGTACGCGTCGGTCATCGGGCGGGAGTTCCCGGTGCGGCTCCTGCGCCACATCGCGGGAGCCGAACACGAGCTCGATGCGTTGTTGCGCGAGTTGAAATCGCTGGAGCTGATCTACGAAAAGGCGTACTTCCCCGAGCTGGAGTACATGTTCAAGCACGCGCTGACGCACGAGGTGGCGCTCTCGACGCTGCTGCACGAGCGTCGCCGCGAGCTGCACCGTGTCGTGGCGGCGGCGATTGAGCAGCTCTACGCGGACCGCCTCGCCGAGCAGTACGAGGCGCTGGCCTACCACTACTACCAGGGTGAGGAATGGGAGAAGGCATGCCATTACGCGAAGATCGTCGCCGAGCGCGCCGACAAGCTCTTCGCGCCGCGGGCCGTGGTCGAGCACATCACGCGCGCGATCGAAGCCGGGGAACGCTGCCCTCCCGACTGCGCGGAGGCGCCCGTCGGCATCGAGCAGTACCGGATGCGGGGCCGCGCCTACGAGGCGCTCGGCGAGTTCGAGCGCGCGCGCCAGGACCACCAGCACATCATCGAGTTGGCGCGGGCGGGCGGCGATGTGCTGTCGGAATGGCAGGCGCAACTCGACCTGGGCATGCTCTGGGCAGGGCGCGACTACGAGCGCACCGGCGAACACTTCACACAGGCGTACGACCTGGCGCGCGCCTCCGGCGACGACCGCCTGCTGGCGCACACGCTCAACCGCGTGGGGAACTGGCACATCAACTCGGAACGGCCGGATGAGGGCCTGGAGGACCACGAGGAGGCGCTCCGCATCTTCCGCTCTCTCGGCGACGTGCGCGGCACCGCCGAATCGCTCGACTTCCTCGCGATGGCGTACGCGCTGGCGGGCGACGGGCGGAAGGCGGTGGAGTACGGCATGGAGGGGGTGGAGCTGTTCCGGCAGCTCGACGACCGTCAGCGGCTGGCCCAGCTCATGGGCACGCTCTCGTGGGCGCAGACCACCGGTCACGAGAGCCTGACCCTTGTCGTTGGCGGAGCGGTGAACCCGCGCTTCATGCAGATTGCGCAGGACTTCCATGAGGAGGCGTTGCGTATCGCCGAGGAAATCTCATGGTTGCCCGGGCAATGCTTCGTGCTGTGTCAGCGCGCGCTGTACTCAGGCGCCACCGGACGCATGGACGATGCGATCGGTTCGGCACAGCGCGCCCTGCGCATCTCGACCGACATTGGCCACGACCAGTGGCGGACGTTCTCCAGTTATGTCCTAGGTTGCATCTACCGCGATATCTCCGCGAACGGGCTCTCGATTCAGCACCTGGAGCGCGCCTGTGCACTCGGGCGCGAGATCGGGTCATCGCACTGGATCCGGGTGAGCAGCGGCGACCTGGTGCGGTCCCTGGTGGCGGCGGGCGACCTCGATCGCGCGGGAGAGGTGCTGGGTGAGGTCTTCACGGAGGACCTCGGGTTCGTGATGATCGGGCAGCGCGGGCTGTGGCTGGCCGCCGCCGAGTATGCGCACGCGCGGGGAGATGCGGAGCGCGGCCTGCGCTACATCAACCACCTCGGCGAGACGGCGAAGAACGCCGAAGGCCGCGGAGTTCGCGCGGTGCCGTATCTGTTGCTCGTGCGGGCGCCCATGCTGATGACGCTCGGGCGGCCGGATGAGGCGGAGCGGGACCTCGATATCGCGCTGGCACTGATCCGTGAGGCGCCGTCGCTGGCGATCGAATGGCGGGTGCTGAGCCTGCTGGCCGATGTCTACGCTTCCACGGGCCGTGCGGAAGAAGCGCGGACCACGGCGGGACAGGCGATGCACATCATCGAGCAGATCGCGCAGACGATCCCGGATGCGACGCTGCGCCATCTGTTTCTGATCTCTGACCGCGTCGAGCGCGTGCGCCGGTGCGCGACGACGGCCGCGGTCTAGGAGCAAGCGAAGCGCGTACAACGGCGAGCGCGCCGCCGGCGGGTTCGTGCGCCGGAACGCAGCGTCCGCGCGAGCAGGAAGCTGCGCGAAAGCGGCGACTGCGGTCCGGCTGCACCGCCACGGGGCTGTCAGGCCCGGGGGTGGCCGCCCAGCGCTTCGACCCGCGCGGCCTTCCGGCGCTCCGCCTCGAGGCGCTCGAGGCCGGGGCCGTCGGCCATGTCCACGAACCGCATCGCGGCGGCGATCGCGTGATGGCCGGCGTCCTCATCGATGCGCCGCCACATCTGCTGGCACACCCACCTGTACGACGGGTGTCCCTGCGGCGACGTCCGCAGCTCGATGAGGTGCATCGCCTCGCGCGCGTTCATCTGCATGTAGAAGCGGATGCGGTAGGCCATCGGTACGGCGTACGGCGCGACGAGCGGGAGGCCCGCGCCGCGGATCGCTTCGTACAGCGACGCGCACTCGTCCATCACCGCGCGCCACTCGTCGCCGGCGCCGAGATCGTCGATCTCAGGCGGCACGTCGTACCCGAGGCGCGGCGACAGCGGCTGCCAATCGATCGTCAGCATGCGGTGGCGCTGGAGGTCGCGGAAGGCTCCGTAGTCTGTCACCACATCGAACCGGTACGACGTGCGCTCCAAGGCGCGGCCCGGTTTGTGGCGGCGGTTCGCGCGTTCGCCGATGCAGGCGCGCAGCACGCGCTCACGCTCTTCGCCGGTCATGCGGCGCACTGCGTCCAGGAGCGAGGCGTCGTCGAGGGTGGCGTGCGGATAGAGCGCCGCCGCGATCACCTTCGCCTCGCCATCCGGGTCGAAGTCGGTGAGCACCACCCCGGGCGCCGTCACGCCCTGTGCGTCGGCGGCGAGCACGCGCTGCGCCTCCGCCGCCGTGCGCTCCGCCGTCTCGCGCAGGTAGCGCGACCAGGCGCCGCCGCGGTCGTCCCGGTCGACGCGGCGCATGAATACGGGCACCACCGCGCGCAACTCGGCGAGCATGCGCGCGCCAGTCTCACGCGCCTCGGCCAGCGGGTGTTGCTGCAGCCGCAGCAGGAGCGCCTCGAACGCCTGCGCCGAGCCGAAGATGCCGACGTTCGCGGTCGTGGCGGCCGGCAGGAGCCCGCGCAGGATGTCGCACGCTTTCGCGCGGATGCTCAGCCGGTGTGCCGTCTTCGTGTCGCCCTCACCGCGCGGGAAGCGTTCGCGCAGGTACGCCTCGGCCGGCTCGAACCAGCGCGCGTACGTTGCGAACGCGCGGTCGAGCGTGGCCACGTACCGCTCGCGGAGCGGCGACGCGGCGAGCTCGGCCGGCACGTGGTAACGCCAGCGTCCGTCCTGCTGCTGGTTGTACGGGATGTAGCGCGTGGACTGCTCCAGGTAGGCGAGCAGCCGTCCCCATTCGAGGACTTTCGTCAGCACGTTCGACGCGTCCTCGACCGCAACGTGCACGCCGACCAGCTGCGCGACGGAGTCATCGCCGTACTCGACGAGCACGCGCTCGTAGAGCTCTTCCGCGTGTTGCACGCCCGCCGCCGCGCCCGCATCAGCCGTGACGGCGCTGTTGCCGGTCCCGGCCAGCTCCTCGTGGAACTCATCGAGGTACAGCCGGCGCAGAGACTTGGGCGAGCGCGAGTAACGTGCGAAGAGCGCGCCCTTGACGACGTCGGGCATGCCGGTCAACGCGAAGACGGGCGCGTCGATGTTGGAGAAGCGGCGCTGCAGGATGATGCGTTCGTCAGGCGTGAACGCCTCGGACATCGGTGAACCTCGCGGGGGTGGTCCTGCCGCCGGTGGGGAGATCATAGCGCAGCCACGGCGGCCAACCTCGCGCGGAAGATGCGGGTCGCGTCGCCGGCTAGCCGGCAGGCCACCAGGCGCACGCGAACCGTGTCGATGCGCCCGGCGCCAGATCCAGCCAGATGGCGATGCACAGCGCGACGCCCTGGTAGGTGCGCTCGAGCCCGCCCTCCGAGGACGAGACGGTGACGACAGGGTAGTGCCACAGGTCGTGGCCTTCGCCTTCGATGGCGCAGGCGATGCCGTACGGTGCGCTGCCGTGCAGGACGAACGACGTGACGCCGCGCTCGCCGCCGGTCTCGTGGAGGTCGACGCTGCCGCCATGAGGAACGGTCAGCACGGCGATGCGATCATCGCCGTCCGGCGCGTGCGGCGGCGAGATGTTCCACTCGCTGATCAGCCGGGCGCGGCGGTGCTCATCGCTCGTGTTCGTCACCATGTAGCGGATGTCGATGCGCTCGCCGTGGGCCGGCACGACGATCTCCTTCTCGATGCGCCAGCCGGCGTGTGCGCGCGCGAGCCGCAGCGTCGCCGCGGCGCGGGCGCGCCTGGCGTCCCACGTCCACGCGCCGTCCGGGCGCAATTCGGCATCGGCGCGCCGGGCCGCGAACTCCTCGGCCGTGGCGTCTTCGCCGATGATCCAGTCCTGCGCGCCCCGGCGCGGGAGGGCGTCGAACGTGAGCCCCCGCGCCAGATCGCCCTCCTTCACGCGCACGCCGCCGTGGATGTTCGTCGTAGCCTCCGCGTCCGCGTCCGCAACGTCCCCGGTGCGCAGCGCCTCGTGGTAGGCCTCGCGCCAGCGCGCCACGACGCCGAGCATCGCGTGGTCGCGCGCGCGCAGGTCCCACTCGCTGATCGCCCCGCCGCGCGCCGGCTGCACCAGCAGCGAGAGTGACGGCGTCTGCACCAGCACGTCGTCCCTCCCGTCGAAGTCGTGGTCCAGGGTGTCGATGGTCACGCCGTGGCGGCGGCGCGCCTCGTCCGCCAGGCGCTCGGCGCGCACGAGGTTCGCGAGCGTCGCGGCGCGCACGTTGCGCAGGTAGACGCCGCCGAAGACGCCGTGCCAGTAGGGGCAATTGCACTGCGCCGCCCAGAGCGCTTCGCGCGCCGCGCCCTGGCGCCGCCCCAGCTTCGCCGCGATCCGCACGCCGCGCTTGTGCATGGCGTTCACTTCCGGGTACCTGGCCAGGAACGCGCGCCAGAAGCCGCCCCGCATGTAGCGCAACACGTCGTCGCGCCCCTCGCGCGCCAGGTCATGCGTGAGCCGCGCGTACTCGGCGGAGGCGTCCGCGGGCAGCGCCCACTCCATCATCTCCGCGTACGACGCGGCGGGAAGGTAGACGAGTCCGCGGGCGGGCCGGGTCCGCGCGTGCTCGCCCGGCGGCACGGTGACGAGCCACGACGACGCCTCCTCGATCGCGCCGAAGAAGCGCTCGATCCAGCCCTGCTCCCAGACGTGCGCGTAGGTCGTCGGCCAGGCGCCGAACTTCTCGCCGTCGTCACCGAGCACGATGTACGGAGGGTCGTCCGGATCGCCGGCCTTCCCGGCGAGCGTGCGCATCAACTCTTCGACGTCCATCCACGGGATCGCATAGCGCAGGAACTGGCTGCCGGCGAAGAGCCGGACGCGCCTGCCCTGGTCCTCTGTGATGTACGAGCCGCCGAGCGCGTCGTCGCGCACGCCCGCCATGCGGAAGTGCGCGTCATCGACCAGCGTCCACTCGACGCCCGCCCTTGCCAGCGGCGACGGCAGCCCGGGTTCCCACACCCGCTCCGCCAACCACGCGCCGGCCGGCCGCTGACCCAGCCGCGCTTCGAGCCAGGCAGAGAGCTTGCGGATCTGGCCGACCTTGTCGGCGTCATCGATCATCGGCAGGATCGGCTCGTAATATCCACCCGAGACGGCCTCCACCTGTCCGCGCGCGCAGAGGGCCGCCAGCCGGTTGAGATACGCGGGCTCGTTCGCCTGGAGCCAGTCGATCAGCGGGCCTGAATGGTGCATCGCCACCCGGACGCCGGGATGGCGCTCCAGTGCGTCGAGCATCGGCGCGTACGCCTTCCGGTAGACGTCCGCGATGACGAAGCCGTAATTGCCGACCGGCTGGTGGTTGTGCAGGACGAGGCCAAGCTCGAGACGGCGCACCGACCCAGTCTACGCGCCCTTTACCGCCGCTGCGCGTAGACTGCCGCCGCGCGCACGCGCCATCGCATCATCGGGAAGGAGCGCCCCGCATGCCGAAGAAGCCGAAGTACTGGGGCACGGTGGTGCCGCTGCCGGCGCCGATGCTCACCGCGCAGGCGCAGCAGCTGGAAGCGCTCGGTATGGAGGGCCTCTTCGCGCCGCAGGTGTACGGCCCGCCATTCGTGCCGCTTGCCACCGCCGCCGCCGTGACGTCGAAGGTGCGGCTGGCGACCGGCATCGCGATCGCCTTCACGCGCAGCCCGTTCGAGACCGCCCTTGCCGCCATGGACCTCGATCGGATCAGCGGCGGCCGCTTCACGCTCGGCCTCGGCACAAGCGTCCAGTCGTGGACCGAGGGATTCTTCGGCATGCCGTACGAACCGCCGCTCGGCCGCCTTCGCGAGGTCGTTGAGATCGCGCGCCTGGTCTGGTCGAAGGGCCACACGGGAGAGCTGCGCCGCTACGACGGCCGCCACTACGCGCTCGACTTCAGCGAGTTCCAGCCGCTCGGCGCGCCGCTGCGGACAGACATCCCGGTCTGGATCGCCTGCCTGCGCACACCGCTCGTCCGCCTTGCCGCCGAGATCGGCGACGGGGTGATCGGCCACCCGATCTGGTCGATCGAGTGGGCGACAACGAAGGTGCAGGACGATCTGAAGGCGGGTCTCGCGAACGGTGGTCGCGCACGCGGCGACATCGAGTTCAACGTGTGGCTCTGGGTGGCGCCGAACGATGACCGCAAGCAGGCGATCGAGGACGCGCGCGCGACGGTGGCGTTCTACGCCGGCATCGCGCAGTACGAGGAGTACTTCGCCGCGCATGGCTTCCGAAACGAGGCGCAGGCGCTGCAGGAAGGCGTCAAACGCGGCGACTACCTCTCGGTGAAACATCTGGTGACGGACGAGATGGCGCAGACGTTCGTCGTCTGCGGGACGGTTGACGAGGTCCGCAAGCGCGTGGCGCCGATCTGGGAGCACGCCGACTCCGCGTGCCTGGTGCCGCCGTCCTACGGGCTCGATGCGGGCGCGCTACTGAGGTACGGCGCGAAGATCGCGGAGGCGTTCTACACCTGAACGCACCGGCGACTACACCTTAGGTCACGGTCTCGTCAGATCTGGACGCCGATCGTGCCCAGCGCGCCGCGCTGATGCGCATGCAGCTCGCGGATCCCCGCCGCGGCGAGATCGATCAGGCGGTCCATCTCGGTGCGCTCGAAGGCCGCGCCCTCCGCCGTGCCCTGCACCTCGACGAAGCGGCCGTCGTCCGTCATGACGACGTTGAAGTCCACCTGCGCCGTGGAGTCCTCGCTGTAGTCGAGATCGAGGAGTGCCTGCCCTTCGACGATGCCGACACTCACCGCGCCCACCAGCCCCGTCATCGGCAGCGAGGTCACAACGCCGTCCTTGACCAGCAGGCTCAGCGCCTGGGCGAGCGCGACGCAGGCGCCGGTGATCGCCGCCGTGCGCGTGCCGCCGTCGGCTTTGATCACGTCGCAGTCGACGAGGAAGCTGCGCTCGCCGAGCAGGTCGAGGTTCGTGACGCTGCGCAACGCCCGGCCGATCAGCCGCTGGATCTCCATGGATCGCCCGCTCTGGCGGCCGCGCGCCGCTTCGCGCTCGCTGCGCGTGTTGGTGCTGCGGGGGAGCATGCCGTACTCGGCGGTGACCCAGCCGCCACCGCTGCCGCGCAGGAACTGCGGCACGCGGTCTTCCATGCTGACGGTGCAGATCACCCACGTTTCGCCGAAGCGCACCATCGCCGAGCCCTCGGCGTTCGAGAGAAAGCCAGGTTCGATGCTCACCGGCCGCAGTTGATCCGGGCGGCGTCCGTCCCTGCGTGTCACGCGACCATTTAACCGGAAACGACGCGCGGGGGCGATTGGCCCGTCCCCGGCGCGATCGCGCGCTTCGCGGCGTGAAACGATCGGGTTGCGCGCACCGGCTAGCGTGACGTGTCGATGTACACGCGGTGGCCGTCGGTATCGATTTCGATGTGGCCCTGCTGCGCCGTGGTCAGGACATGCGCGTACTGACCGAGACGATCGACGACTTCCTGCGCAGGGTGGCCGAAACGGTTGTCGTCCCCGGCCGAGATCACGGCGACGGCTGGCCGTAACGCATCGAGGAATCGGGCGGCGCTCGATGTCTTGCTGCCGTGATGCGCCACCTTGAGGACCGTCGCGGGCGACAACCTGCCCCCCGCTGCGAGCGTCTCCTCGGCGGCCGCTTCGATATCCGCCGCGAAGACGTAGCTGACGTCGCGCCAGCGCAGGCGCAGCACCAGGCCGCTGTTGTTGGGCGTGCGCTGGCCGTCTGGTAGCCACCCCTGGCCCGGCGGCGGCCAGAGCGCTTCGAGCGTAACGCCGCCGCCGAGGTCCCACGCGGTCCCGGCGTCCGCGAACACCACGCTTGCGCCGTCTGCCGACGCCCGCGCGAGCACATGGCGTCCGAGCGGGGCGTCGCGCGCCGCGCCCGGCAGCACGACGCGCGAGGCGTCGTAGCGATCCAGCACGTCGAGCAGCCCGGTCGCGTGGTCCGCCTCTGCGTGCGTGAGCACCACCATGTCGAGCGAGCGGTCGTCCCATGGCAATTCGCCGCCGAGTCCGCGCAGCACGGCCGGGCCCGGCCCGCCGTCGATCAGCACGTCCGCCCCGCCCGGCGTCTCGATGAGGATGGCGTCGCCCTGCCCGACGTTGAGGATGGTCACCTCGAGGCGGCGCTCGGCGCTGCCTCCGGCGATCCATCCGAGGGAGAGCACGAGCGCCAGCGCCGGCGCCGCGAACGCGATACGGCGAGCCGCGACGCGCCAGCGCCACGGGCGCGTGGGCTCCAGCGCTGGCGCATCCCAGTTCCGCACAAGGCGCACCGCACGCGGCGCGATCGCGAGCAAGGCCGCGTACGTGGCGATCGCCGCGGCGGCGCCATAGCGGCCCGCGCCCATCGTGGCGCCCGGCAAACGGGCGAACCATCCGGCGACGGCGAGCCAGTACTCGAGCAGGAAGTAGGCGGGTGCGCCAAAGGCCTGGGGCGCCGCGCCCATCATCCCGCCGATCGCGGCAAGCAGCGATGCCAGCAGCAGGAACGGAAAGACAGGCACAATCAGCATGTTCGCCGGCAGGGCGACGAGCGACACGCGCTCGAAATGCAGTGCCATCAGCGGCGCCGTGGCGATCACCGCCGCGATCGTCACACTGGCGGGCTCGGCGATGGCTGCGCCGAACCAGCGCGGCACTTCGTCGCGCCGCATGACGACACCCGCCGCGCCGATGATGCCGCGCCGCAGCGGCGACGCGAGCCAGATGATGCCGGACGTCGCGGCGAAACTGAGCTGGAACGAGACGTCGCGTACGACGCGCGGATCCCACGCCGCCATGAGCGCCGCGGCGAACAGCACCGACGTGAGGCCGTTCGTGCGCCGCCCGGAAACGCCGGCGAGCACGAGCAGCACGCCCATGATCGTCGCGCGCGTCACGGGAGGCGAGAAACCGACGAGCGCCGCGTACAGCACGACCCCGATGATCGCGAGGACCATCGCCTGGCGGCGCCGGACGAACCACGTGAGCGCGAGCGTGCAGAATGTGGCGACGAGCACCACGTTGCCGCCCGACACGACGACGAGATGCGATGTGTTCGACGCGTTGAGGTCGTCGAGTGTTTTTTTTGGCAGCGCTGAGCGCTCGCCCAGCAGCACGCCTTTCGCGAGCGCGGCCTGCGGCTCCGGCAGCGCGCGTTCGATGCCATCGGCGAGGGCGCCGCGCACGTCGCGCAGGAGCCGGCGCACCTGCCCCGCCTCGTGGTGATCGATCAGGCGCACGCGTGGGAAGCCGGCGACGCTGTGGATGTCCCGCCGTTCGAGGTAGGCGGCGTAGTCGAATCCGTCGAGGTGCGGCGGGGATGCGAGCGCGCCTTCGATCTCGAGCACGTCGCCGGCGCGGTAGCGGGGGTGCAGGGGCGCGGTCACCAGCACCCCGCCCGAGGCGCCGTGCCAGACGCCGCCGCGCTGCACCGCGCGCGCGTCGACGGCAAAGCGCTGCGTCGTATCGCTGATCACCGGATCGTCGCGCACGGTGCCGCGAACGCGCATCGCTACGCCGTCATTGAACTGCGCGACCGCATCGGACCCGGGCGGCGCGTGAGATGCGCGCTCCCAGGCAATGGCGCCGAGCATGATCAGCGGCAGCAGCGCCGCATAGGCGGCCGCGAGCGTCGAGCGGCGGATGATCGCCAGCGTTGTCAACGTCGCGGCGAGCGCGGGGGCGATCGGCCACGCGCCAGCGCCGAACGTCGCGGCGGCGGCAATACCGCCGAGCCACGCCGCGCTCAGGCAGGCAAGCAGCAGGTAGGGGACCGGGGAGCGGCGTCCGTGCACGCGCGCGATCGTAGATCAGTGGCTCGCGGCGTTCCAACCGGTTGGTAAGGATGCGGCTGCGGGGGGCCGCGGGCACGACACCTGCCGCTCAGCTCAGACTCCGCATTGGTAGGGGATGCTCTCGCCTCTCGGGGGCATCTCTCGTACCATGCCGCTGCTTCCGGGGACACAGTCGCAGCGACAGGCGGGATACATGGCAGGCAGCAGCATCGTCGAACGCGCGCGCGCCGAAGGGCGCACGATCCTCACCGAAATCGAGGCCAAGCAGATGCTCGAGGAGGCCGGCGTGCCCGTCTCGCCGGCGCGCCTCGCGACGACGAAGGATGAAGCGGTCGCGGCCGCGCAGCAGCTCGGCTTCCCCGCGGTGCTCAAGATCGTCTCGCCCCAGATCACGCACAAAAGCGATGTTGGCGGGGTCGCCCTGGGCCTGACCTCGGCCGAGGACGTGGCCGCCGCGTTCGAGCGCATCGTGGCGTCCGCGAAGCAGCATGTGCCCGATGCGACGATCTCCGGCGTGGCGGTGCAGCGGATGGAGAAGCCGGGAGTCGAAGTGATCATCGGCGTCACGAAGGATCCGCAGTTCGGGCCTGTGCTGATGTTCGGCCTCGGGGGCGTGCTGGTCGAGGTCCTCAAGGATGTCGCCTTCCGCATCATCCCGATCGAGGCGCGGGATGCGCGCCAGATCGTGGAGGAGATCAAGGGCTACCCGCTGCTGCAGGGCTACCGCGGTCAAGATCCGGCGAACATCGACAAGCTGCACGCGTTGTTGCTGAAGGTGTCGGCGTTCATCGAGCAGCACCCTGAGATCGAAGAGCTGGACCTGAATCCCGTCTTCGCGCGCAAGGACGACGCCATCGCTGTCGACGCCCGCATCGTGATCAGCTGACAAAGCTCACCGCAAAGGCGCAAAGGACGCAGAGGGGCAGAAGATAGGGGATGACCGTTCCGGACACGGTAAACGCACTCAGTAATCGCGTTGTCGGCGCGGCGATCGAGGTGCACCGTCACCTCGGACCCGGGCTGCTCGAGTCAGCGTACGAAGCCTGCCTGTGCGCCGAGCTGGCGTCCTCAGGTGTCGAATTCGTGCGACAGCAACCCCTGCCCATCGTCTACAAGAACATGCGCCTCGATGCCGGCTATGTGCTCGAGATCGTTGTAGGTGATTCCATCGTCCTCGAGCTGAAGTCGGTCGAACGGCTGCTGCCCGTGCATGAGGCGCAGGTGATCACGTATCTGAAACCCACCGGTCTTCCGTTAGGACTCCTCATCAACTTCAACGTCCCATTGCTCCGCTCGGGTATCAAGCGCTTCGCCAACACCCAGGAACCAAAGAGAACCTTTGCGCCCTCTGTCGCCTTTGCGGTGAAAAAGACATGAACGATCTGAAGCGGGTGCTGGCGCCACGAACGGTCGCCGTCGTTGGCTCGAAGCGGGCCGATGGTTACATGTGGCTCCGGAACTACAGCACCTTCACGGGCAAGCTGTACTCGGTGCAGATCGACCCGAACGAAATCCCGGGCATCGAGGCGATGGGTGTGCCCAATTACGCCTCGCTCACCGAGATCCCGGACGAGATCGATTACGTGATGCTGGCAGTGCCGCGACAGGTGGCGCCGGTCATCATCAAGGACTGCGTGGCGAAGGGCGTCGGCGGCGCCGCGCTCTTCACATCGGGATTCGCGGAGACCGGCGAAGAGCTCGGCATCAAGCTGCAGGATGAGATCCTGCGCATCGCGCGCGAGGGCGGGTTGGCGCTGATCGGGCCGAACTGCATGGGCCTCTACAACCGCCGCCTGGGCGTGCGGCAGAGCGCCGAGCAGGGCGCGGGCGAGCCCGGCGAGGCGGGCTTCATCGGCCAGAGCGGCACCCATTCGATCAACTTCGGCCTCGTCGGCGAGGCGCACGGGATCCGCGTCAGCACGTCGATCAGCATGGGCAACGGCATCATCCTCGATGTACCCGACTACGTGGAGTATCTCGCCGACGATGCTGAGACGAAGGTGATCGCCATGTACATCGAGGGTGTCCGGGACGGCCGGCGCTTCGTCGCATCGCTGCGACGCGCAGCGGCGCGCAAGCCAGTCGTTGTCTGGAAGGGCGGCGTCACCGAGGCCGGCGCGCGCGCCACCGCCTCGCACACCGGGTCGCTCGCCACGCGCAGCGCCGTGTTCGATGCGGCCGTGCGCCAGTGCGGCGCGCTCCGCGCCTCCAGCCTCGAGGACACGATCGACGTGGTGAAGGCGTTGCTGCGTATCCGGCCTTCGACCGGGACGCGCATGGGGTTGATGGCGATGACCGGCGGCCAGTCGGTGGTCATCACCGACGCGTTCGTGCAGGCCGGGCTCGAAGTGCCGCGCCTCTCCGACGCGTCGTACCAGGAGCTGCGCTCGTTCTTCAACATCGTCGGCGGCAGCTATCAGAATCCGCTTGACATGGGCGGCACGATCGGCTTCGGCGGGTCGGCCGGCACGCTCCAGCGCCTCTTCGCGATCCTCGATTCCGACCCGAATATCGATGCGATCGCGATGGAGTTGGCCTCAGGGTTCCTGGCGCGCATGTGGAAAGCGAACCCAGCCTCGCTCGACGCCATGCTGGATACGCTCACCGCGCACGCGCAGACTTCGTCGAAGCCGTTCCTCATCGTGCTCCAGCCCCAGCACGTCGAAGAGATTGTCATCGAGGCGCGCAAGAAGGCGCAGGAGCGCGGCCTCGCGGTGTTCTCATCGTTCGAGCGCGCGGCGCACGCCTACCGGCGCGCGGTGGAGTACCATCGCTCTCGGGCCGAACTGGCCTGATCGCGCACTGGCCCGCATGTCCGCGTGGCGGGCGTGTTATTCGCCGGTCCCGAGGCGCAGGTCGCGCCGGCGGAACACGTAGTACGTCACCGCAAGCAGGAGCACGCACCACGCGGCAAGCATGACGAACGCGAACCACGGGTCCGGGAGGCTCGCCGGATCGGGGTTCTCGCGGAAGGCGAGACTGGCGTAGGTCTCGCTGTCAAGCCGGTTGGCCGCGAGCAGGGATGCGGCGTTGTGCCCCATCGAGAACACGAGCAGGTCCTCGAACGTGCCGCCGAGCGCGTCGAAGATGCCGATGACCGCGGCCTCGATGAAGATGAAGAGGATGATGCCGGTCGCGCCCAGCGCCGTCGAGCGGCCGATCGCCGCGAGCGCGAAGGCGAGCAGCGCGTAGGGCAGCACGCCGACGCCGGCGCGGAGGATCATCAGCGGGATCTCGGCGATCGACAGCTCCACCGATCCGGCCGGGTCGAGCGTGACATCAAACCCGGCCATGTTGGATGTGATGATGGAGGACGCGATGCCCCAGGCGAGCGTGAGCAGGAGCAAGGCCGAGCAGAAGAGCGCCACGCCGGTGAGCTTCACGGTGAGCCACCCGTCGCGGCTCTGGCCCCGCGCGATGGCGTGACGGACGGTGCCCCAGTTGTACTCGGTCGCCACCGCTGAGGCGATCAGCACGCCGATGATGATGGAGCCCCAGAACTGGCCGGCGTCCAGGAGCGTCGGGAGGGCCCACGGCAGCACGAAGGCGCGCGTGGCGCCGGGCACGTCGTTGCGCAGCTCCGGGTCCGCTTCATCGTGCAGGTCCCACCACGCCGTGTAGCCGAAGAGCCACACTTGCACGCCGGCCCCGAGCAGCAGCACGACGAACAGCACCCACGGCAGCCAACGGGTGCGCGTCTTCAACAGCTCGGCAGCGAGAAGGCTCATGCCTGCGCCCCCGTGACTTCCAGGAAGAAGTCCTCGAGCGAGCTCTCCGCCGGCCGCAGCTCGAAGAGCCAGATGCCGGCTTCGGCGAGCGCGCGGCTGAGGTCGGCTGCCCGTTCGCGCGGCGCGTCGACGACGATCGCGCCGTCACTGGCGCGCGCGCCCGCTGTCCATGGCAGCGCGGCCAGGACCTTCAGGGCGCCGGCGTCGTCGGTGGTGCGGATCGTGATGGACGAGGCGGCGGAGGTGAGCGCGCCGACGGGGCCCTGGTGGATCAGGCGGCCGGCCTTGAGGATGGCCACGTCGTCGCACATCTGCTCGACCTCGCTGAGAATGTGGCTTGAAACGAAGACGGTCATGCCGCCGCGCGCCAGTTCGCGGATGAGATCACGGAACTCACGGATGCCGGCCGGGTCGAGGCCGTTGGTCGGCTCGTCGAGGATCAGCAGCTCGGGCGCGTGCATGATGGCGGCGGCGAGCGAGAGGCGCTGCTTCATGCCTAGCGAGTAGTTGCGAACCTTGTCGTTGGCGCGATCCCGCAGGCCGACCAGGTCGATCACGTCCTCGATACGGGACGGTGTGACGTCCCGGGAGATGGCGGCCCAGATGCGGAGGTTGGCGCGCGCCGTCAGATGCGGGAAGTACGACTGGCCTTCGAGCGTGGAACCGGTTCGGCGGATCGCCTGCGTGCGGTGGGTGCGCGTGTCGAGTCCGAAGATCTCGACGTGGCCGGCGCTGGGGGCGATGAGGCCGAGGGCGCAGGCGATCGTCGTGGTCTTGCCGGCGCCGTTCGGGCCGAGGAAGCCGTACACGTGTCCGCGCCGCACGGCGATATCGAGTGAGTCGACCGCGAGGCGCCGTCCATAGCGCTTCGAGAGACCCACCGTGCGCAGGACGATGTCGCCGTCAGCCGATGCCATCGGCGCACCTTAAACGTTGCGGGGTGTCGGGGCTAGGCTTGTCGTCGGGTGCGCGCGGCCCGATTTCGCACGAGATTCGCACACGTGACGCTCGCCCCCGCGAACCCGCAGTCAACCCGAGGACACACCGCGCTGTCCGAACCGCGGGCTATGACGCGGCGGGCATCTCTTCCCAGAAGAGGCGGAGGTCGTTCGCCGTTCGTACCTTGTTGCCGCCCTCACGCTTCGCCAGGTACATCGCCTGGTCGGCGATCCGCACGAGCACGGGGTACTCCTGTGCGTCGAACGGATAGGTAGCGATGCCGACGCTGAGGCCAACGTGCAGGTCATCGGGCAGCTGCTCGTTGGCCGCCTGCACGGCGGCAATCAGTTGCTCAGCGCGATCGTAGGCGATCTCACGCGTGCAGTTCGGCAGCAGCGCGACGAACTCGTCGCCGCCGTAGCGGCCGATGAGGTCGTTCTGGCGCAGGCTCTTGCGCAGCGCCGCGCCGACGGCCCGCAGCACGCGGTCGCCCGCATCGTGGCCCAGTTCATCGTTGATGCGCTTCAGGTGGTCCATGTCACAGAACAGGACGCTGTAGTACGACGTGCCGGCGCGCGCCTTGCGCAGCTCCCGCACGGCGTCCTTCTCGAAGTAGGCGCGGTTGAGGACGCCGGTGAGCCGGTCGAAGCGGGCGGCACGCTCGTTCCGGGACTGGAGCTTCATGTTCTCGGCGTTGAGGCGCTCGATCTCCTCGATCTGTTCCGCCCGCGTCTTCTCCTCGCGCGCCAGATGGCCGACGCCGACGGCGATGATCAGCATGTAGGCCAGGCGCAGGGCAAGCACGCCGAAGGCGTCGGTGCTCGCTTCCCACGTCCAGAGGTACACGAACGCGTACAGCGCGCCGTAGACGATGCAGGCGGCGACGGCCTGGCGCAGGTCGAAGCGCATGGCGACGGCCGCGACGGAGAGGTAGTAGAGCACAAAAAACGGGCTCTCGTGCCCGCCAGTGACGGCGATGAACAGCGCGAGCGCGAACGAGTCGAGTGAGGCGGTGAGCATGCTCGCGCCGAAGACGTGGCCCCAGCGGCGGTACGGCTCGAGCAGGGCGATGGGGATCGCGTAGAGGAACGTGAAGCCGGTCAGCCACCAGGCGGCCTGCACGTGCATCCCCGAAGTATCGAGAAAGAACGCGAGCGCGATGGCGTTGCACGAGACCACGACGATCCGCAGGCGGCCGATCAGAGCCTCCATGCGCATGGTCCGTTCGGTGCGCGGCGGAAGCTGCAGCAGCCAGGCTAGCGGCCTGGCCGATCGCTCGGAGCCACCCTCTGCGCCCATGACCCCCTGACCGCGTACGCCCTTCCGCGGCCCCTTTCACCTTAATGTTCGGCCCGGCGCGGGTGGGCTGAGCCGGTGAGACGGGCGAAATTCGGGCAAGGCGCGGCGTACCAAGCGGGCGCTCAGTCCCAGCTCGCCCCAGATTCAGTTCCCGGACGGCGTCGCTGTCGGGAAGCGAGGCGCGCCCCCGGGCCCATCGGGCGTGGGCGAGGGCCCGGCCGGCTCCGGCGTGCTCGTCGGCGGTGGCGGCGGAGGTTCGGTTGGCTCTGGTGTCGGGGTGTCCGGCGCTGGCGTTGGCGTGTCCGTCGGCGTATCCGTCGGCGCCGGCGTGTCGGTCGGGCCGGGCGTGTTGGTCTCGACGATGACGCTCGGCGTTTCGTCGCCGGGCGTGCCTTCGGGCGAGGCGGTGGCTTCCGGCGTTTCGTCGCCCGCCGCGCCTTCGTCGCCGTCGCCGCCGAGGTTGCCGGCCAGGATCGCCGCGCCGGCGATGAAGAAGGCGAGCAAGAGCATGCCGAGGGCCGCGACAGCGAACAGGACGATGCGGTTGCCCCCTTCACCGTCCTCGAACGCCGGCGACGTCGGCGGCAGCGGCGGGCCGATCGTGCCGCCCGCGGCGGCGGCGCCTGCGCCCGCTGTGGCGAACGCCGGATATGACGTGCCGCCGTTGCCTGCGCCGGCCGTCGCGGGTTCCCGGTGCGGCCAGCGGGCGGAAAGCTCTCGCCACACATCGGTCTTCAACGTCAACGGCGCCGGCACAACGGCGAACGAGCCGAAGAGGGCGACCGGATTGATGAGCGCCCGCTTTGTTTCCTGGCAGATCGCACAGGTGTCGATGTGCTGGTCGACGAGACGGCGCAGCTCGTCGCTGAACGGCGGGAGGGTGTGCGGCGCGAGCAACCGATGCAGTTCATCGCAGTCGTCGGTGCCTCGCCGCGCGACCACGTAGCTGGTGAACACGTCGCCCGCCGCCTGCTTCATGCGACTCACCATTGCGGAGGCATTGCCCCTGGAGACGCCCATCACGTCGGAGATCTCAGCGCTTTCGAGCCCCTGGCGGACGTGCAGGTCGAGCAGCGCGTAGTCGCGCGGATTCAGTGCCGCCGCGGCCTCCCACACGAGGGACGCGAGCTCATGATCCTGCGCGATGACCTCAGGTTGATCGATGCGCGCCGGATCCGGCACGTCGAAGGCGCCGAAGGCCTCATCGTGCGCCGCCGCCGGGGCGGGTACCGTGCGGTCCGCGCGCTCGGCGCTCGTCACCGCCGTGTTATGCGCGATGCTGAAGAGCCAGGACTTGAAGCTCGTGGCCCTGGTCAGGCCGCCGAGGTTCTGCATCGCCCGGGCGAACACCTCCTGCGTCGCGTCCGCGGCCTCGTCGGCATCGCGCAGGATGCGCCAGCAGAAGTCGTAGACGCGGTTGAAGTAGGCGTCGTACAGCTGGCCAAAACTGTCGAGGTCGCCGCTGACCGCGCGGCGGGCCAGCATGGCGTCGTCCATGGCTCCTCCGGGTGGATCGGGCGCCGGAGACGGGCGGCCAGCCCGCGGTCGTCGGCGCGATGCTCACGGTACCACACGCCTCTGCGGCGCCTGTGGCATGACTGCCGAAGCGGTCCTATCGAGCGATCCGAAACGAACCGCCCTCAGCTATCAGAAACTCTGTTCTAGACCGTGTTGACAGGATGAGACATCTGTTCTATCGTACGAATGTTCGACGAAGGAGTCGCCGGCATGCTCACCATCTCCCTGACGGTCGTGGTTCTGTTCTCGGCCCTGGTGTTGCTCTACCAGTACGCCACGGGCGCGCTGCTGGTCGACGACGAGGCACGCACCAACGACGGGCAGCCCCTGGACAGCCACGACGAGGCGCCGGCCGCGCGCGCCGCCTGACAGTTCACCCCCACGCACGTTCCAGCGCGGCGCTTGCGTCGCCGTGCTTCCATCACTTCACGCATGAACGGCTGACCCCCTTGTCCTGCCGGGGCCAGCCGTTCGCCATGTCCGGCATATGCGCGGCCGGCGGCTAGCGCGTGTCATCCCGTCTGCGCCAGCCACGCTCGATTAGACTGGTCGCGTGAAGATCCTCGCGGTCGATGTCGGCACCGGCACGCAGGACATCCTGCTGTTCGACTCCACGGGCCCGGTCGAGAACTGCGTGAAGATGGTGATGCCAAGCCCGACGCAGATCGCGGCCGGGCGCATTCGCCGCGCCACACGAGAACGCCGGCCGGTGTTCCTCACGGGCGTGATCCAGGGCGGCGGGCCGTGCCACTGGGCGCTCGAAGACCACCTCCGCGCCGGGCTGCCCGCCGTGGCCACGCCTGCCGCGGCGCGCACGTTCGATGATGACCTCGAGCAGGTCGAGCGCATGGGCGTCCGCATTGTCAGCGAGGACGAGGTGCGCGGGTTCGACGCAGAGCGCGTGGATCTGCGTGATGTTGATCTGCCGGCAATCCGCGCGGCGCTCGCCGCGTTCGACGTGCCGCCGGCGTTCGACGGGCTGGCGCTCGGCTGCCTGGACCACGGGGCGGCGCCGCCCGGCTACTCCGACCGCCTGTTCCGGTTCGACCACTTGAAGCGCATGGTCGCGCGCCGGAATGACCTGCGCTCGTTCGCCATGCTGCCGGAGGAGCTGCCCGACTACCTGACGCGCGCTCGCACGCTTGTCGAGACCGCGACGCGCGACGACGGCGATGCCCCGATCGTCTTCCTGGACACCGGGCCGGCCGCGGCGCTCGGTGCCCTGCAGGATCCCGCCGTGGCCGCCGAGGACGAGCAGATCGTGCTGAACCTGGGCAACATGCACACGCTGGCGTTCCACCTTCGCGGACCCCGCGTCCTGAGCCTGTACGAACACCATACGGGCGAAGTGAGCGGGGACCAGATCACGGCCTTCACGCAGCGCCTGATCGCGGGGGAGCTGACCCACGAGGACATCTTCACATCGAAGGGGCACGGGGCCTACTACGCGCCGGACCGTCCCGCCGTATCAAGGGAGCGCCCGATCGTGGCGGTGACGGGGCCGCAACGCAGCAAGATCGCGGGCAGTCCTCTCGAGCCGTACATGGCCACGCCGCACGGCGACATGATGATCAGCGGCTGTTTTGGGCTCGTGCAGGGGTGGGCGATGAAGCACCAGGATGCTCGCGGGGAGATCGAGGCGGCCCTCGGCATCGCGGCCGCCTGACATCCACCCGGCCTCCGCCGAAGGTCGGATCGCCGACGGCGCCGAGGTCCGAGCCGCCCGGGCACCCCATCGGGCGATCATTTCGATACGCGATCAATACGCGCCGGCCGCGGTGTGAAGCCGTTCATACCGGGGTCCGCACGGCATCATCTAGTCTCGCAGTACGGCGAAGCCCTCGTCGCCGGCGAGGGTCGCAGGGAGTGCGAAGATGTACCGCCTGGCAGCAGCAATCACAGCCCTGAGCATCGCCTGCGCCATCGGGCTCGGCACGGCGAGCGCGGGCAAGCCCGGCACGGGCCCGGCGTTCACGGACCAGCAGATCCTCGATGCGGCCTACGGCGGCGAGCGTGTCCATCCGGGCGCATACTTCGAGCAGCTCGACGGCGACGACCTCTACTACGTCAACACGGTCTCGCTGACGGGTGAGGCGCCGTGGGTCGAAGTGTGCTCGGACGACGCCGGGCAGGCCGCCGCGTGGGCCGCGGCGACGAACGAGCGCTCGAGCACGCAGCGGACGCTGGCGTTCCAGGGCACGACCGACAAGTTCTTCGAGTTTGGCTACGAGGACGACGCCGGGTTCCTCGTGCGGATGCGCGTGCACCGCTGCGCGTACGCATCGCCGTCGTTCGACCGTCTGGCGCCGGCCACGAGCGAATGGGGCACGTTCAACGGCTCGCTCGCCAGGAACGGCGGCCGCGAGTTCGCGCAGTACGAGTGGTTCCGGAACCACTACGGCCCATACGGGGGCAAGCTCATGGCCACGGTCAGCGCGTCGGGGAAGCTCGGCGAGGTGCACGACCTGTACCACGCGTACGTCGCGGAGGCCGGCGGTCCAGGCATGTGCGACGAGGTGGAGCTGGCGAAGGTCACGGTCGTCATCGACAAGGCGCGCGCCGTGCACATCACGTCGCAGGTGCTGCAGACGCTGCAGGGGCAGTGCCAGCCGGCTTGGGGGTAACGCTGCTCAGCTGCGGATTCAGCGTGTGTCCGCACCCCGGGGATGTTGCGCGCTCGACGAGGACGCCGGAGTTGCGGGGAACCGCGCTACGCGACGGCGGTGACCGCGTGGCGCCAGCGGTAGGCGGCGAGGGCCAGGGCGGCGCGATCGACGCTGGGGAAGACGGCGAGCCGCGCCCCGGTCAGGCGCTGGCGAGCGCCTTCGACCGCGCGCCACTTTGATTCGTCGGGCGAGTCAGCCGGACCGAGCACGAACGCCATCGGCTTCGGCGACGCGCGACCGATCGCTGCGAAGCGATCCACGAGGTGAGCGAGACGTTCGGCGGCATCTGGGCGGCCCAGCACCCAGTCTTCGCCGACATTGGCGATGAACATGTCGAACGCCGGATCGGCGAGCATCAACTCGAGCAGGCGCGCGCCCGAAACGCCGCTGCCGGCGAGGATCGACTGGTCGACCGGGTTATCGACCCAGCCGGCGAGCTGCGGCGCCTTTTCTTCCAGCGCCGCCCGCACGGACTCCGGCAGCCGCGGCACGCGCAGGCCCGCTTCCTCGAGCACGTCGGCCGACTGCACGGCGCGTCCGCCGCCTCCCCCCACGACGCCCACACGTTCGCCGGCGGGCCCCCGCAGGAAGGCGAATGCGACGAGCATGTCGATCAACCCGTCGAACGTGAGCGCTTCGACAACGCCAGCCTGTCGGAGCATCGCGCTCCAGATTTGGCGCTGCCCCGCCAGCGCCGCCGTGTGCGACGCCGCCGTGCGCGAGCCGGCGCCCGTGCGCCCGCCCTTGAGCACGACGACAGGCTTGGCAGCCGCGCAGCGCCGAAGCGCGTCGAAGAGGCGGCGGCCGTCCGTCGTGCCCTCGATATAGGCGCCAACGACGCGGGTGTCCGGATCCGCCGCCAGGTGCTCGAAAAAGTCGGCTTCGGTGAGGTCGAGGGCGTTGCCGTAGCTGACGACCTTGCTGAAGCGAAGCCCGCGCGCGGCGCCGTGCAGCATCAGCTCGACGGAGTTGTTGCCGCTCTGGGAGATGAACGCCACATCGCCCTGCGCCTGGGGAAGGTCCGGCCGGAAGGAGATCCTCGAACGCGAGTCGAACACCCCCATGCAGTTCGGGCCGACGAGGCGGATGCCCGCGGCCCGCGCCGCTTCCAGGACACGGCGCTCGAGCGCGGCGGCGTCGGCATCCCCGGTCTCGCTGAAGCGCCCGGTGAACATGACGATCGCCTGGACGCGCTTCCGCGCCGCCTGCGCGATGAGTTCGAGCACGCCATCGTTCGGGATGCACGAGATGACGAGGTCGACGTCGCCGGGCACGGCATCGAGCGCCGGATACGCCTGGCGCCCCATGATCTCGCTCGCGCGCGGGTTGATCGGGTAGACGGGCCCGCTGTAGCCGAACTCCACGATCGACCGCACGTAATCGTGGCCCGGCGAATCGGGGTTCGACGAGGCGCCCGCGACGGCGATGCTACGCGGGGCGAAGACCGCATCCGGCACGGGCATAGGCGGAGTCTACGAGAGGTCCTCCCGTAGGGGAATCGACGCAGCCTGTCAGCGCGGCGCCCGCAGCGACCGTCGCGCGCGCACCGAGTTTCGGGTGCCTGCACCGGTCGTGCGGGTGCGCGCACCTGTGTGGGCCGCCCGCCGCGCCGATCATCGATACGGAGCCTTCCGCAGGAAGCGCTCCGCGCGCACCGCGCGCCGGATGAAGGGAAGCAGCCGTGGCCAGCGACCTGCAGGACCGCCGCGTCGTCTCGACGGGCAGCACCGAGATCGACAAGAAGATGGGCGGGGGCATCCCGGAAGGATCGCTCGTGCTCATCGAAGGCTCGTCGAACGCGGGCAAGAGCGTGATCACGCAGCAGCTCATCCACGGGGCGCTCAACGGCGGCTTCCGCTGCGTGCTCTACACGACCGAGAACACGCCACGCAGCCTCTTTCGGCAGATGGCAAGCCTGAGCCTGGACGTGACAGATTTCTTCCTGCTGGGCGCGCTCAACGTCTATCCCGTGCCGGCGGCCATGGACGAGGTTTCGGCGGATCAGGCGTTCAACAAGATGCTGCGCCACATCGGCACGCTCAACGGGCGGTTCGACTGCGTGTTCATCGATTCGCTCACGTCGTTCGTCGGGCAGGTGCCGGAGTCGCACACGCTGGGCTTCCTTTCGGCGGTGAAGGAGTACGTGGACCAGAACATGACCGTCTTCTTCACCCTGCACTCCCACGCCTTCGACGAAGCGATGTTCGTGCGCATGCGGTCGCTGTGCGACGCCCACCTGCGTCTGCGCACCGAGGAGATGCGCGACTCGCTCATGAAGGTGCTGGAAGTGGCCAAGGTGCGCGGCGCCGAGAAGACGACGGGCAACATCGTGAGCTTTGACGTCGAGCCGGGACTGGGCATGCGCATCATCCCGGTCTCGAGCGCGAAGGCGTAAGCGACCATGCCGCAGGTCCTGCCGTTCGAGGTGCCGGAGCAGCCCGCCAACGACGACCACAGCCGTGGCGCGACGGTGCAGTGTCCGCTGCACAACATCCTGCCGAAGCCGCTCCTCGAGCGCGCCGAGCAGTCGCCGCACCTCATGTCGTACCTGCACAAGGTGCCGCTCGCGGACTTTGGCGTGCCCGAGTACCACGAAGAGATCAGCCGGAAGATGGCGGACATCCAGGAGCCCAATCTGATCTATCCGGTCGGGCAGGACACGTACATTCACATCTTCCCGGACCAGGGCGGCGCGCGGAACTACTACATCGCCATCGAGCCGGGCAGCGACACGATGGGCGACCTGATCGAGCAGGTGGAGTTCCGGCTGCTGGACTTCGTGGAGATCCTGGCGGAGGCGGAGACGCCGGAGGACAAGACCCGCGTGCTGCTGCAGGCGATCGACGATTGCTGCGAGGTCGCCGGCGGCCCGTCGGTGACGGCGTCACGCATGCCGGCGGTGGCCAGCGGCGAGGCGGCCTTCCTGCGCCTGCCGTTCGGCTCAGCAAAGGGCCGCGGCGGCAAGATCAAGGTCACGCCGGCCGAGCTCGAGAGCCTGAAGTACATGGTCGTGCGCGACAAGGTGGGCATGGGCCCCCTGGAGCCGCTGATCTCCGACCCGTGGATCGAGGACATCTCCTGCAGCGGCATCGGCCCCGTGTACATCGAGCACAAGATCTTCAAGGGGCTGAAGAGCAGCATCAACTTCGATACGCATGAGGAGCTCGACGACTTCGTCCTGAAGCTCGCGGAGAAGATGAAGAAGCCCGTGACGTTCCGCAACCCGATCGTCGATGCGACGCTCCCGGACGGCTCGCGCATCAACATCGTCTACGGCGGCGACGTCTCCAAGAACGGCTCGAACTTCACGATCCGCAAGTTCATGGGCATCCCGCTCAGCATCATCGACATCTGCAACTCCGGCGCGCTGACCTGGCAGATGGCCGGTTATCTCTCGCTAATCGTTGAGGAAGGCATGAACTTCTTCGTCTCAGGCGAGACGGCGTCCGGCAAGACGACGCTGATGAACGCGTTGATGACGTTCATTCCGCCGCACGCCAAGATCGTCAGCATCGAGGACACGCCCGAGGTCCAGGTGCCCCACCCCAACTGGACGCGCGAGGTCGTGCGCGGACAGTCAGGGCCGCAGGGAGGCGCCGTAGACATGTTCAGCCTGCTGAAGGCGGCCCTGCGCCAGCGCCCGAACATGATCATCATCGGCGAGATCCGCGGTGAGGAGGGCAACATCGCGTTCCAGGCGATGATGACGGGTCACGCAGTGTGCGCCACGTTCCACGCCGCGACCGTCGAGAAACTGATCCAGCGTGTGACCGGCGCGCCGATCAACGTGCCGCGCACATATGTCGATAACCTGAACGTCGTTGTCATCGCCAGCGCCGTGCGCCTGCCGAACGGCAAGCCGGCGCGCCGCATCCTGAGCATCTCCGAGATCATCGGCTACGATCCGGTGAACAACTCGTTCTCGTTCGTTGAGATCTTCCGGTGGGATCCGGTGAAGGATGAGTTCGAGTTCACGGGCTACAACAACAGCTACCTGCTGGAGCAGCGCATCGCGCCCTCGCGCGGGTTGCCGGACAAGCGACGCCGCGAGATTTACAAGGAAGTGGACCGGCGCGGCGCGCTGCTGCAGAAGCTTGGCGAGTCCGGCGTGACAAACTTCTACGAGCTGTTCAAGCTGCTCTCCAAGGCGCAGAAGCAGGGGTTGTTCTAGAAGCCCGGTTGGACACGGTGTGGGCCCGGACACGGGCCGCCTGTCGCGCCCTGTCCCGCAACACCCCCCTTGGCCTCCCCTTAAGGATCCGCCCGAACGGGCCGATACTCCGCCGGAGCCAGCAGACGGCTCCGGGGGTGCGCCATGGCGTTCGGCAAGAAGAAGGGCAGCGACGACGCCGCGGCCGAGGCGGCGGTCCGCGAACCGGCGGTCGACGAACCGGCGGTCGACGAACCGGCGGTCGACGGACCGGCGGTCGACGGACCGGCGCCTGTCAACCTCTTCGACGAAGATCCAGCAGACGACGACGTCGATCAGCCGGCCGAGACGGCGTCGGACGGGGCGCAAGCTGCGTCAGGCGCGGAGGCCGCGCAGGCCCCCGCAGGCGAGCCCGCGACATCGCCCGATGCGCTGCTCGCGCTCTTCCAGGACGCCGAGGAGGGCGGCAGCGACCGCTCGACGCTCATCGAGCTCGCGGGCGAGGTGGAGCTGAGCGACCTGCTCGATGACCTGCGCACGCTGGCGGTCGCGCTGCGGATCGCCCCTGCCGCGCCCTGACGCCCGTCCCAGGCCGTCCCCCCCCCGCGCCGATCCGCTACGGGAGCGAGTGATAGCCGCCTCGATAGAACAGCAGGGGCTTCACCTCGTTGATGACGCCTTCGTCAACGACCTCGCCCAAAAAGATCGAGTGGTCGCCGCCTTCGAGCACGGCGGTGACGGTGCACTCCATGAACGCCAGACAGTCAGTAAGGATGGGCGAGCCGGTGCGGCCGATCCGGTAGCCCTGTCCGCGCAACGTGCCGCGCTCCGGCTCACCCTTGCGGGCGAACAGGCGCGAGACGTCCTCCTGGTGGTCGCCGAGAATATTGACGGCGAACGCGCCCCGCGCGGAGATTACGCGGTGCGCGTTGGTCGTCTTGTCGATGCAGACGAGGAGCAGCACGGGGTCGAGCGAGACGGAGGTCAACGCGTTCGCCGTCATGCCGTGCAGTTCGCCATCCGCGGCGGCGGTGATCACCGTCACGCCGGTCGCGAAGTGCCCGATGACGGTGCGGAATTCAGACGGATCGACGGCCACGGACGCTCCCTGCTCTCCCGGCGGCCATGATATCGGCTGCTTGCGCGAGCGTCAGTCACACGGGCGCGGCGATGTCGCAGCGGAGCGGCTACTCCTCGAGCGGGATGATGACGCTGGCGTGCTGGCTGTTGATCAGGACGAAGTTCGCCGTGGAGCGCGTTCCGTCGTTCGCGATGATGTCGACGTCGGTGAGCAGCATGTACTTCTCGCCCTGGACCTGGTTACGCAGCGAATCGCTGAGCCGGACCCCGTGCGGATGATGGTGCGAACCCTCGAGGACCACGGACGGGGTATAGACGCGGACCCGCGAGCTGGCGCGTTCGACGTACTCCGGGTGAGGGGCTGCCTGGAATTGCGTCATGGCTTCCTCCTGCATGGATCATCGGAGCGTCGGGGGCGGCGCCGTATGCGTCCCGGCCTCCAGATCGGCGCATTCTTCGATCGCCTGGGTACGGAAGGGATCGCTCGCGGCTATTCGCTGAAGCGTCCGCGTTCGCGCCAGGCGGCGAGGGCCTGCGACCGCTCCGGTAGGACCAGGCGGGTGCGGTGGATGCGCAGCGGCTGCCCGAGGCCGAGCGCCAGCGCGACCTGCTCGGGGCGGCCTGAGCCCGCGTTGTCGTTGCGCAGGAGCATGCGCAGCGTCAGGCGGCCGTCCGAAGCGCCGGCGACCGCCAGCTCATGGACCATGGCGCGCAGGTCGTACGAGCGCACTTCATCCTCGCGCTTGTGCTCCCAGGGAAAGGTCTCCGATGCCATGAATCGGGCGATGCGCTCGCGGACCGCGGTTTCGTCTGCGGGGGCGTCTGGCGGGGCGTTGGAAGGCCCCGGGCCGTCGAACGTCGCCGCTGCCGTTGGCGCGTCGAGCGCGACATCGACGAGGTACTCCGCGGCCTTGATCTCCGCTTGCATCGACGGCAGGTTCACGCCGACTTCGGTCACCTTGATGATCCGGACGGCGGGCGGGAGTTGTGCGGTCAGGCGCTCGCGGAACTCCGCCGGCGGCATCGGGCGGTCGAGGAAGACATCGAGCAGTTCCGCTTCGCTCGTGACGCCGACCGCAAGCGGTGCCGCGAGGGCGATCTGCGGGTGCGGCGAGAACCCCTCGCTGTACGCGATCGGGACGTCTGCCCGGCGGAGCGCCCGCTCCCAGAACCGCATCATGTCGAGATGGGTCACATACTTGAGGTCGTCGCCGCGTGTGAACTGCACGCGCAGCCGCTGCGCCTTCATCACGTACAGCCTAACAGCGCATGGTCAGATCCGATCGGCCAGCGCTTCAGCGACGGCGACCGCCCAACCGTAGTCGTCGCCCTCGCCCTCGATGGTCCAGCACGCGGAGAGCACCGCCTTGTGCAGGCTCCAGGCGATCAGCCGCTGCCGGTCGATCGCCAGCGCGTCCGCGAGGATGTCGAGACGCCGGTCGATCCTGCCCACGTTGGCCGGGTCATACAGCGGATTCAGCAGCAGCGAACCGGCCTCGCACGCAGGATCGCCGACTACGCCGTGCGGGTCGATGGCGAGCCAGGGCTCGCGCGTGGCCCGCAGGATGTTGAAGTGATGGAGGTCTCCGTGCAGGAGCACGGGCGGCGCCGCGCCATCCATCTCCCGGGAGATGGCTTCGGCGCGCTCAACGAGCCGCGCCAGCAGCGGACCGGTGCCGCCGCCGAAGCGCGCGCGCAGGCGGCCGAACGCCTGTGACCAATCCGCGATCGTCGGCAGGGGGAACGCGGGCGGCGGACGGAAGAGCCGTCGCATGACGCCCGCCGCGATGCGGGTGCGCTCATCGTCGTCTTCGATGGTGGAGAGCATGTCGCCGGGCTCGGCCCGTTCGAGGAGGGCCGCGCCGTCTTCATCGTCCGCTTCGAGCACGTGCACAGCGCCGTCACCAGCGTAGGCGCGCAAGGTGGCGATCTCGCAGGCGCGCTCGGCGTCCGGCACGCCGAGCTTCAGGACGGCGCGCGTGCCATCGCCGCGCACCGCGGGCGCTACGTAGTGGTAGGAGAGCTCGAACGGAGGCCCGAGCTCCAGCTCCCAGCGCGCAGCGTACTCGGCAAGCAGCGAGGGCAGGCGTTCGAGCCATGCCGCGCCGTCTTGCGGGAAGACGCGCAGGATGCGCTCGCGAAAGTCCGGGGGAAGCGCGAGCGCCGGAGTATCGCTCACAGTTTTGTGATCAGGACGGACTCGATTTTCACGCCCTTCACTTCCGCGACGGTGAGGCGGTAGCCGTCGACCGTGACGGTCTCGCCGGGGCGGGGGATGTGGCCCAGGTGCTCGAGCACGAGGCCGGCGACCGTCTCGTAGTCGCCCTCGGGCAGCTCGATCTCCAGGTCGTCGCGCACGTCATAGATGGTCATGCCGCCGTCGACCCGCGTGGTGTTGGCGTCGATCTGCCGGAACTCGATCTCGGGCTGGCTCAGCTCATCGGTGACCGACCCGAACATCTCCTCCAGCAAGCTTTCGAGCGTGACGATGCCCGCGACGCCGCCGTACTCGTCGACGACGATGGCGATCTGCTGACGCTCCTGCTGCATCTGCTCGAGGAGCTCGCTGATCAGCTTCGTCTCGGGCACGAAGATGGCGGGACGGATAATCGGCGTGATCGGCGAGCCAGGCGTCAACTCGCCCTCCCCAAAGGCCCGGATGACGTCCTTGATGCTGATGATGCCGACCACGTTGTCGACGCTCTCCTCGTAGACCGGGAAGCGCGAACGCGGTGCTTCCTTGAACGTCTCGAAGAAGTCGGCGAGCGTGGCGTCCTTCTCCAGCCAGACGACCTCGGGGCGTGGCACCATGATCTCGTTCACCCGGCGGTCGTGGAAGTGGAAGACGCGGTCGAGCAGCTCCGCCTCGTGCTCGTCGATCGCCCGTTCCTCGGCGCCGATGTCGATCAGCATGCGCAACTCGGCCTCCGTCACCGTCTGCGTGACGCCGCCGCGCGAGAGCAGGTTGGGGACGACGGCGAGCGCGCTGATCAGCGGCCGCATGATCCACACGAGGGCTCGCACCGGCACAGCGGCGATCAGGGCCACGCGCTCCGGCGTGCGGGAAGCGACGACTTTGGGCGTGTACTCGCCGAACTCCGTCGAGATCAGGGGGATGGCGACGAGGCTGAACAGGAAGCCCCAGCTCCCGAAGAAGTCCACGGCGATGACGGTGCCCGCGGTCGAAAGGAGGAAGACCGCGACATTTTGGAGAATGACGATGACGCCGAAAAACGTCTCCTGCTGCCCCTTCAGCTCCACCAGGGCGCGGGCGTTGCGGCTGCCCTCATCGGCCATGGCCTTGATGCGGTAGCGGTTTGTGGCGACGACCGCGATCTCGACCGCGTTGACCAGCGCGTAGCCGAAGAGGCCGATGAAGAAGAGCGTGATGGCGAGGGGCAGCGGGACGGAGACGGAGAACTCCTCCAGGAGGATCGGCGGGAAGCCGGTATCAGGCAGGTCCAGCATCGGCGGTGGCGCCCGGGCGCCGTGGGGTCATCTGCCCCGCGCGCATCATAGCGAACCCGCCCGGCGGCGCTTCAACCGGCCTGGCGGGCTTCGTCCGGGTGCATGGTCACCGCGATATCGTGCGCGACGGCGGCGGACGGCCCCTCCTCGAGCAGGCTCTCCTCGAGCAGCCGCATGGCCCGCTCGCACCAGTCGATGTAGGCCCTTCGGTACGCGATCGCCATCTCGAGCGTGAGCGTCCAGAAGAGCTGGTGGCGCGTCGTGACCTTCTCGTGCCCCACCGCGTGCTGGATGCGCGGGCGCAGGACGGTCTCCGAGAACGCGAGCATCTTCTGGTGCTCTTCGAGCTGGCGGCGGAGCAGCACAAGCATATCTTCGACCGGCAGCTCCGTGCCGAAGAACACCTTGATCATGAAGGCATCGCGCAGGTCCGCGGGGGGTTGGGGCGCGCGCGCCCAGCGCAGGAACTCCTCGCGGCCTTCCGGCGTCAACTTGTAGATCTTGCGGTCCGGGCGGCCGTCCTGAGGCACCACCTCCTTGTCGACCCACCCCTGCTCTTCGAGCTGTTTGAGCGTTGGGTAAATCTGGCTCAACTCGGCGTTCCAGAAATGCTGGACCGTCGAATCGAAGAACTGCTTCAGTTCGTAGCCTGTCATCGGCTGGTGCGTGAGCAACCCGAGGAGCGCGTGTTTCAGTGACATCGGTGCAAGTGTAGCGCCAGACGCAACGCACTCAGCCGTGCGTCACTACGTCACGGTCGCCTGCTTGTCGCTCAGGCCGCCGGGCGGCCGCGGCGCCCTTCCATGACAGTCAGCTCATCGTCGAGGCCAGCCCAGGCTGCCCGCTCGTAGAGCGCCGGGTCGATGCGCTGCGCGCGCACCCACTCATCGAGCGTGATGCCTTCGGCGCGAGCCGCGTCCATGGCCTGGCGCAGGAACTCGCGCCGGCGCTCCGTCGCGCACCGCGGGAAGATGCTGAAGCCGCGACCATGGCCCTGCTTGCGGTCGCTGGCGTTCAGTTCATCGAGCTTGCGGTTCCAGCGCTTCTTGTACGCCTCGATGCGGTGCGCCTCCGTGATCGCCTTGGCGAACTCGGGCGCGGCTGTGGCGAAGTCCACCATGTGGTTCCTCCTCGTCGATACGAGAGCTCCGGCTCTGATCCATATATCGACACTTATATATAACTCTTTACACACTCCCTACGCAATGCTTCGGCCCGGCGATCATAGGCATCTTCGATTACGTCTGCGTTACGGTGAGGTCAATGTCAGACATTCCAGCAGACCTCACGGGGGTGCGGAGCCTCGGCGAAGACGAGATCGAGCAGGCCGCCGGTGTGATGGTCCGCGCGTTCATCTCGTACCCCGTCTGGACGTGGCTCGTCCCCGACGAGGTGCGGCGGGCTGCGCTGCTGCCGCCCTATGCGCTCATGACCATGCGCTGGGGCCGCCTGCTTGGCGCGACGTATGTCGCGGGCAGGCCGGTGGCAGGCGTGGCCGTCTGGCGACCCCCGGGCGCGAACGAATCCGTTGACCCGGACGGCTCCCTCACCGGCTGGCGCGCCTGGAACGCCGAGGCTGGTTCAGATGTGTTCGCCAGGCTCCAGGCGCTGAACGAAGCGCAGGCGCCGGCCCGCGCAGCCGCGTGCGATGGGCCGCACTGGTACCTGCCCTGGCTGGGCGTCGATCCGCGGTCGCAGCGCCGCGGCGTGGGCGCGGCGCTCCTGCGCCATGTCTTCGCCCGCGCTGATGCGGCAGGCGTCCCGTGCCTTCTGGAGACCGAGGTGGAGCGGAACGTGGCCTGGTACGAACGCCACGGGTTCATCGTCACGCACGCGGGAGTCGTGCCCGATGGCGGCCCGCCCTTCTGGACGATGCTGCGCCCGGCGCGATGACGCCACGCCGACGCTTGCCCATCGCCCGCCTCGCGGTGACAATCGCAGCGTCCCCAGCAACGCGGCGGAGCATGCTCGATGAAGATCCACGAATTCCAGGCGAAAGCGGTTCTCGCGCAGTACGGCGTGCCGGTCCCGCGCGGGCGCACGGCGGCGAGTGCGGACGAGGCGCGAGCGATCGCGCAGGAGCTGGGCGGCAAGGCGGTCGTCAAGGCGCAGATCCACGCCGGCGGCCGCGGCAAGGGCGGCGGAGTGAAGCTCGCGAATTCGCCGGACGAGGCGGCGCAGCGCTTCGGCGAGATCATGGGCATGCAGCTCGTCACGCACCAGACGGGGCCGCAGGGGCAGAAGGTGAAGACCGTCCTCATCGAGGAGCAGATGGCCATCGAACGCGAGCTCTACCTCGCGGTGCTCATCGATGGGTTCGTCGGCCGGGCGGTGATGATGGCGAGCGCCGCGGGTGGCATGGACATCGAGGAGGTGGCGGCGAGGACCCCGGAGGCGATCCACCGCGTGACCATCGATCCGGCAGCCGGATTCCAGCCATTCCACGCGCGCACGCTGTGCTTCGCGCTCGGGCTCACCGGCGACCTCCAGAAGCAGGCGGCGAAGCTGATGTCGGGCCTCTACCAGGCGTTCACGGAGAAAGACGCCTCGCTCGCTGAGATCAACCCGCTCGTTGTGACCGGCGACGGGCGCGTGCTGGCGCTCGACGCGAAGATGAACTTCGACGACAACGGCCTCTTCCGCCACCCCGAGATCGAGGCGCTGCGTGACAAGGACGAGGAGGACCCGACTGAGGTCGAGGCGGCCGAGAAGGGCATCGCCAACTTCATCAAGCTCGATGGCAACATCGGCTGCCTGGTGAACGGCGCCGGGCTCGCCATGGCGACCATGGACAGCATCAAGCTGGCGGGCGGCGAGCCCGCGAACTTCCTCGATATCGCCACGGCGAACGACGTGAACAAGGTCGTGGACGCGCTGATGATCATCTCGCGCGACCCGGCGGTGAAGGCGATCCTGGTCAACATCTTCGGCGGGATGGCGCGCGTGGACGTGATCGCCGAAGGGATCATTCGCGCGCAGCAGCAGATGACGCGCGAGCGCAGCGCACAGGCGATCCCCGTCGTCGCGCGGCTGGCCGGCACGAACGTGGAGGAAGGCGAACGCCTGATCCGCGAGAGCGGGCTCCCCGTGATCCGCGCGGAGGACCTGGGAGACGCCGCGCGCAAGGCGGTCGAGGCGGCGAAGGCCGCTTAGGGCGCGGACGCGCCCCGCAACCTCATGTCGCTTTCGGCGCCGAGCCCGGGCCCGACTCCGGCAGCGGGTACGGGGTGCGCAGCACGACCGAGATCGCCGTGGTGACCGCGTCGACTCCAACCGCTTCGGCCACCGTGACCTCGTACCCGTGGCCGGGCAGCCACACGATCTGGGCGGGCACGCGGCGGTCCAGCGCGCTGACGACGGTGGCCCGCAACGTCTCCTGGATGGAATGGGGCAGGAGGCTGATCATGCCTGCCAGCTCCGGCCCGTCGCTGTCCCTGATGATGCCCAGCTCCCGCAGGCCGGTCGTGAGCGACATGTTCGAGTCGAAGGCGCCGCGCTTGGTCGCGGACGCCTCGAGCATGTCCCGCTTTAGAACCTCGTTGGCGCGCTCCGTCATCAGTTGGGTGTGCGGCATGCGCCCTCCTTCCGCAAGACAAATGGACGGTGATCGAGGATAATGCGTGCGCGCTGCGCCAGTGTCAAACCGCGCGCGTCAAGATCGGTTGGGTCGGAGGGCCACGTGAATCCGCCGATCCGTTTCGTCACCACCGATGACGGCGTCCGCATCGCCTGCGCCGCGCATGGCGACGGCCGGCCGCTGATCTTCGTGCGCGGCTGGATCAGCCACCTGGAGCTGGCCTGGGACGACCCTGCCTTCCGCGCGTATTTCGAGGCCATCGGCCGGCAGCTTCGCGTCGTCCGCTTCGACATGCGTGGCAACGGACTCTCCGACCGGGACGTCCCGCCGGTCGGCCTCGATGAGATGCAGGCGGACATCAGCGCTGTCATGGACGAGTACGCGCCATTGCCGGCGGTGATCTACGCGCAGTGCTGGGGTGGGCCGGCCGCCATCGCCTGGGCTGCGGCGCACCCGGACCGCGTGTCGCACCTGATCCTCGATGGCACGTTCGCGGATGGCGCGCGGATCACGAACGCGGAGCGCCGCGAGCGCATCGTCCAGACGCTGCGCGAGCTGCCCGAGGCGGGGCTCCTGTTGATGGCGCACTACACGCAGCCGAATCTCAACAAACCGCGCTTCGGGCAGATCGACCAATCGGGCACGTGCGTGCATCCGGCCATGGCAGCGCAGCTCTACGCCGCCGGCTTCACGTGGGATGTCTCGACGCTGCTGGAGAAGCTGACGATGCCTGTGCTCGTGCTCCACCGTCGCAACACGCAGGCGATCCCCATGCGGCTCGGCCGCGAGATCGCATCGAGCGTGCCCGGCGCCCGCTTCGTCGCCCTCAACGGGACGGCGCACAACCCCTGGGAGGAGGACCCGGAGGAAGCCTTGGGGGCGATCGGCGAATTCCTGGGCGTGCAGCTTCTCCGACAGGAATCGCCGCAGGGCCGGATCGCCGGCGACGAAGGCCTGCTGACCATCCTCTACACCGACATGGAGGAGTCGACGCGCATGACGCGCGCGCTCGGGGACGACCGCGCGCAGGCGGTACGGCGCGAGCACGACGCGATCATCCGCCAGGCGCTGCGCGCGCACGGCGGTAACGAGGTCAAGCACACCGGCGACGGCGTGATGGCCACGTTCACCTCGGCCGCGCGCGCGCTCCAGTGCGCGATCGCCATCCAACGCGCGTTGGCGGTACGCAACGACCTCAGCGAGCAGACCGTGCGCGTCCGCATCGGCATCAACGCAGGCGAGCCCGTGGCCGAGGCGGGCGACATCTTCGGGACCGCCGTGATCGCCGCGTCGCGCGTGATGGAGCAGGCGGGCGGCGATGAGATCCTGGTGTCCAACGTGGTACGCGAGCTGTGCGCCGGCAAGGGGTTTCAGTTCATCGACCGGGGCATGGTCGAACTGAAGGGCTTCGACGAGGCCGTGCGCCTGTTTCAGGTGGGCTGGTGAGCCGCGGCGGCCCCGCTCCGGCAGCGCGCGCCGCCGCCTACTACCACGCGCTCACGCGCGGCGACATCGAGGTGGTGCTGGCGATGTTCGCCCCGGATGCCGAGATGCGCGACCCCGTCGGCGCGCCGGCCGCGAGCACAGACATGGAGCGGCGCCAGCGCTACGCCGCCATCGACGCCGCCTTCGCGTCGTTCACCATTTCCGCGGAGGAGATCATCGGCGGCGGGGCCGACGAGGCCGCTGCCCGCTGGCGGGTCGTGGCTCGCACGCACGGCGGCCGCGAGGTGCGCTTCACGGGCGTGAGCATATTCGTCTTCGATGCAGACGGGCGCATCGCACGGATGTCCGCGTACTGGGATGCCGCGACGGTGGCCGCAGCGATGGCGGGCTGAGCGCGGCGCTACAGGTGTCCGGCGCAGGAGTGCCCGAACGACTGCAGGTTATTCAGCGCATCGCTCAGGTCGATGCCGATCTGATCGCCCGTGGCCGCCGCGCTCAGATATTTCTTGACCGCGTCGATCTGGCGGTCATAGCGCGGCGAGTAGTTCCCGTCGCCGGGATTGGCGCCGAACCGCGCGAGAATCGCCAGCGTGTCCTGCAGGTCGATCGCCTTGTCGTCGGTGACCTCGAAGAAGTCCCACGGATCGAGCGGGTCACGGTCGTTGCCGAACTCGGGCTGCAGCTGCCCCGGATCCGGGATCACACCTTGCTCCTCAAGGTTGTGGCAACCGTCGCCATCGATGTCGGGGTCGCAGGCGTCGCCGAGCGTATCGGCGCCGGGCAGTCCCAGCGCGGTGTTGCCGGCGTCCGTGTTGGTCTGCGGGGCGCCGGGATTGGAGTCGAACGGACAGTTATCTGCCGGCCAGGCGATGCCGTCGCCGTCGTCGGCAGTGTCGATGCGGTTGCCTGCCTGGTTGTGCGAGAAGTTGATCCAGCCAATGTTCTCGCCCCACGCCGCGCCGGACCACACGCCTGTGGCCGGGTCGATGAAGACGCCGTAGTTGCCCACCTGGTTGCAGGGCGTCGTGCCGTTCTTGCATGAGAAACTGATCCAGCCGACGTTCTCCCCCCACGCGTAGCCGCTCAACTCGCCCGTGCCGTTGTTGTAGACGCCGTAGTAGCCGGTGTCCTGGCAGATGTCGTCGAAGTTGGCGTCATTGTTCTGGCAGTTGAGGTTGATCCAGCCGATGTTCTCGCCCCACATGTAGCCGGTGAGCCAGAGGCCGCTGACCGTCACGCCGGGACCGCCGTTCCCCTGGGGTTCGGCGTTGATCCAGCCAACGTTCTCACCCCAGGCGTACTGGGCCTGCGTGTTGTTGGGATCGATATTCTCGGCGAGCGCGGAGGCGATGGCGACGACGGCGCCGAAGGCGCAGGCGACGACCAGGCTACGGAGGAGGCGGTTGCTCATGGTCCCTCGGCGGGCCGGCCGCTGCGAGCGATGATACGCCCGGCCCGCGCCTCGCTACAACTCGACCGTCAAGTTTGAACGGGGCCGACTGCGCTGGCGAACGACTCCGCCACGCCAATCCCTCTGCGTGGTCTAAGGCGGCTTCTGTACGCCCCGTACGGCTGCGCATCGGGCGTGTGGGCACTCCCGAGGCAGGAGTGCGCAGCGACGACTGTGAACCGCCTGGTCGCAGATGCGCTTCTGTCACGCCTCAGACACGCATCGTCCGAACGGGACATCCGCATCAACCCTGCCGTCAACTCGCGCGCCGCGATAGGCTCGGGCGATGCGGATCCTGCTGCTCTGCGCGCTCGATGTCTGGTCGCTCGATCAGGGCAAAGGCGCGCCGACGCTCGAACGGACACTGCGCGCGTACGGCGAACGCGGACACCGGGTCGACGCCGTGCTCCCGGACATCGGCGCCAATCACTTCTATGGCGGTCGGGGCGAGCGCGGGCGTGGCGCCGGCGAGCAGCCGGAGTCGCGGCCGGCGATCCCGGGCGTCACCTTCCACACGTTTCACATGCCGAGCGTCCGCGACGTCGCGCCCCGCCTGCCCGCGCGCGCCGGCGCGATCGACCAGAAGCTGCGGTTCGCGCTCGCCTTCCCGTGGCTCGCCGCGCGCGCGGGTGAACGCGTCCTCCGCAACGCCTCGCCGCCGCACGACCTCATGTACGGCTACGAGGTGCACGGCGTGCTGGCCGCCCGGCTGCTCCGGCGCCGCGGCTTTCGCCTGCCGCTCGTTACGCGCTTCCAGGGCACGGTGATGCATCCGGCCCTGACTGACCGGCTGCTCTACTTCCGTCGCTACGAAGAAGCGCTGGCGCTGAAGACGCCGGCACACCTGCTGATCATGACCGATGACGGCACGCGCGGCGATGAGGTGGTGGCGGCGCTCAACCCGCGGATGACCGGGCGCATGCGCTTCTGGCGCAATGGCCTGGACATGGACCGGCTGCATCCCGCGAGCGCGGACGAACGGCGTGCCGCGCGCGATGCGCTGGGCATCCCGCCGGACGCGTTCGTGATGATGACAGCGTCGCGGCTCGCCGCGTGGAAGCGGGTCGACCGCGCCGTGCGGGCGATGCAGAAGGTGCGGGCGTGGCTACCGCAGGCGCGCCTGCTGATCGTAGGCGACGGCGAGGAGCGGCCGCGGCTGCAGGCGCTCGCGCGCGAGTTGGGCATCGCCGACGGGGTGACGTTCACCGGCGCGGTGCCGCAGCAGGACGTCATGCGCCATATGCACGCGGCGGACGTGTTCCTGGCGGTCGCCGACCTGTCGAATGTGGGTAACCCGCTGCTCGAGGCGATGGCATGCGGGATGTGCGTCGTCGCGGTGGACGCGGGCGATACGCGCGACCTGATCATCGATGGGGAGACGGGCCGGTTGGTCGACTCTTCGCAGCGGTCGGGGATCGCGCGGCCGCTGGAGGATCGCCTCGCCGATCTGATCGTGACATTGGCGAACGATCCGGGGCAGCGCGCGCGGCTGGCGGAGGCGGCGGGCCGTTACGCCCGCGCGCACTTCTGGACGTGGGATCAGCGCATGGCGGCGGAGGTCGAGGCGGTCGAGACGCTCGTGCGCCCCGCCCCGGACCGAACGCCGTTCTGAGCAGCCCTCGGCGAAATTGGGTGACAGGAGTGTTTGGCGCTGCTGCCTGTCTCGGACGAGAATCGGGCGGGCGCGGCTGCGCCGCACCCGGCGCACGCAGAGCAGTCGCGCGACCGGCGGGGAGTCATTGCTCGCCGCACCAACCGGGCGTACGTGCGTGTCATCTCCGTCGGCTGACCGCCAACAGCAAGGCACGCGATCGCCCTGATCCTGGCCCCGGACGCCGGACCTGAAACAGCAACATTGCGAATCAAGCCGAACCACAGATTCAGTCGCGCCCGCAAATGGCAGCAGATGGCAGGAGAACGAGCGCAGACGCGCCTACCCGTCGGCCATCAGCACCTTGCGCGGGTGGCGGCCGTCGACGTTGCCCAGGAACGGCGGATGGATGTTGTAGCCAAGCAACTCCTGCAGCCGCTCGGGCAACGTGCGGGCCACCTCGCGAGGCACGGCGAGCAGGTGGTTCTCCTGCGGCCGCAGCCACGACGCGCAGTACTCGAGGATGACGCCGAGCCGGGGCTTCCCGGTCGTGTTCGCCCCGCCGCCGTGGTACGCGCTGCCCAGGAAGAACATCACCGAACCCGCCGGCATCACCGCATCGACGACGGGCGATGCGGCGTCCGGGCGCTGATCGGTCCAGCGGTGGCTGCCGGGGATGATGCGCGTGGCGCCGTTCTCCTTCGTGAAGTCATCCAGCGGCCACATGGTGTTGACCACGAGCTCGGGGTGGGGGCGCGGCAGCGGATAGACGCCGTCGTCGGTGTGCAGGACCTGCGCCGTTTCGCCGGGGCCGATGGAGATGCCGACGGGCGCGCTCAACTGGTAGTGGCCGAGCACGCGGTCCAGCACGCCCAGGATGAGCCGGTGCGTCGCGGGCCCGTCGAAGGCCCGTGTCTTCGCAAAGATCGCGTAGATGCGCTGCGTCTTGAACCCTTCGAAGTCGTTGCGGCCGGTCGGCGTCGAGCGCAACACCTCGATCAGATCGGCCCGCTTCTGCGCCACCTCGTCGGGCGTGAGCACGCCTTCGATGATCGCATAGCCGTCGCGATCGATCGCCGCGCAGACCTCATCAACGCTGGCCGTGGGCGGCAGGTGCGGCACGGGCGCGATTGTATGCCCGCGCCGCCGCGCGATCAAACGTGCCTTCGATTCGCGTGGATGTGCCTAGCGCGATCCGCCGCGGCTGCCCGCCGGGTTCATCTCGCGGTAGCAATCACGGCAATACACCGGGCGGGTGCCCCGCGGCTGGAACGGCACCTGCGTTTCCTGGCCGCAGCGAGCGCAGGTCGCGGGGTACATCTGTCGGGGCTCACCGGAGTACCCGCCGCCCCCGCCATAGCCACCGCCGCTGCTGTAGCCGCCGCCGCTGTCACGCGATGCCTTGCGCGCGCGCCGGCAGTCGGGGCACCGGCGCGGCTCATTCGTCAGGCCACGGCTGGCGTAGAACTCCTGCTCACGCGCGGTGAACACGAACTCCGAGCCGCAGTCTGCACAGGTGATGGTCTTGTCGGCGTATGACACCTGACGACCTCCAGGGATGAGAACGGTTCCGTGTCGTCAGGGCGGAGGAAGCGTACGTACTTCCGGCGGACTACCGACGGGAAACCAGGACCGAACCGAACGCCGGAACGGTAGCAGAACGCCTGCGGCGCAGGCAACGTAGACCTGCGCCGAATCGGCCGATCGCGCGCCGGATCGATGTGAAGGCGGCTGAACGGCGTTCACGCCAGCGCACGCGCGAGGGGTTGCTACACCCAGAGCCCGGGGTGCAGCGTGCGGTGCCGATCGCGCAGCGCCTCGAGGCGCGCCCGGTAGCCGGGCTCGCCGAGCGGCTGCGAGGTCATGATCACGGCGTCCTCGTTGTTGTCGGTGTAGTAGCGCTTGCGGATGCCGGCCGCCGTCATGCCGTACTTCTCGTACAGCGACCGCGCGGGGTCGTTCGAGGCGCGTACCTCCAGGGTCAGGCTCTGCTGGTCATGGGCGAACGCGCAATCAAAGGCGGCGATCAGCAGCCGTTCTCCGACGCCGCGGCGCCGGTGCGACTCACGCACCGCGAACGTGACGATGTGCGCTTCGCCGGCCAGCAGCCAGAGGCCGACAAACCCGAGCACCCTCTCGGCGGGCGCGCCGTGCGCCGAGGCGCGGGCGAAGCGCCGTCGCACCTGCCGCCACATGGTTGTGGACGCGGCCTCTTCAGGCTCATCGGGCAGCGGTTCGGCAATGACGAAGTAACGAGCGACCGAGTTGTCGAGCTCGCGCTTGTAGGCCGTCTGCGGCCACATGGACGTGAACGATTCACGCTCAATGTCGGCGATCTGCGCCAGATCTGTCTCGCGCATGGGGCGCAGGCGCGTGGTGGTCCGCTCGTGGAATGTGGTGCTCATCGATCGTCCCCGCTACGGCCAGTGTAGCAGCGTGCCGGACGCCCTCGCGTGACGCGGAGTGCGGCTTTGACAGGCCTTTTCGCGCGGTGCTAGCCTCGATCGAGAGGCCCACCATGAACCTCATGCGCATGACGATCATCGACCAGGCCGGCGGCATCAGCTTCGTCGCGCCCGGTGAAGCGCTGCCGGCATTGCTGCGCGCGTGCGCTACCGGACCGGCTGACATGGGCCAGCTGCTGGAGCGGGCCGAGCCGTACTACCACGGCCTGCGCGAGCGCGTCGAGAACGGGCTGGCGATGTTCGACGAGCGCAACGCCCCCGGCAGCTATGGCGCGATCCATGAGGCGCTGCGCCTCGCGCTGCCGGACGAGTCGCCGCTGTTCCGTATCGTCGATGAGGTGACGCGCGAGGCGAGCCTGCGGCCGGTGAAGGCCGGGGCGATCATCATCAATCTGATCGATAAGCGCATCGTGCAGCTCCAGAACGCCTACCGCGAGATCACGCGCTCGGGCCGCGGGCAGGTGTTCGACGGCGAGCGTATGACGAGCGCGACGTTCACCTGGCACCTGCCGCGCGACTGGGCGCTGGTGCCGTGAGGGCCGTCCGGTAGCGCGTTCATCACCGTGGTCCGCTCATGTATGCGGACGATCCGGTAGCGGCGCATCGATCCCGCGTCGCCGCGTGGTACGCACGCATCCCGTATGCTGGCGCCATGAGCGAGCGCAGAGGCGGGCGCCCCGTCTGGGCCGAGATCGACCTCGACGCGCTCGCCCACAACGTTGCGCTGCTCATCGCACACGCGCGTCCCGCCCGCCTCTGGGCAGTGGTCAAGGCCAACGCCTACGGACACGGCGCGGTGATGTGCGCGCGGACCGCCGTCGAGGCCGGCGCCGCGGGGCTCGCCGTCGTTTGCGTCGACGAGGCCGAGGAGTTGCGCGCCGGCGGCATCGACGCGCCGATCCTCCTGGTCGGGCAGGCGGATATGAGCGAGTGCGAGCGGATCGTCGGACTGGGGCTGACGCCGACGGTCTGCTCCATGCAGATGATGCTGGCGCTGTCGCGGCTGGCATCCGGACGCGGCGTCACGCAACGGGTCCACGTTGAGCTCGAGAGCGGGCTGAACCGCAACGGGCTGCCGCTCGACGCGCTTGTCGAGCTGGCCGAGGGCGCGCGGCGGCTCCCGGGGATCGAGATCGAAGGGCTGTACACGCACCTGGCCGCCGCGGAAGAGGGCGACACCGGCTTCACCCAACGCCAGCGCGACGCGCTCGAAGAGGCGCACCGGCGCCTGGCGTGGATCCCGTCAAAGCACATCGCCGCCAGCGCGAGCCTGCTGCTCTCGCCGAGCATGCGCTTCGACGCGGTGCGCGCCGGGCTCGCCCTGTACGGCTATCACCCTGTGCCCGGCGCGGATCCCAACGTGGGACTGCGCCGCGTGATCACGCTGAAGACGCGGGTCACGCGCCTGCTCGATGTGGCGGCGGGTGAAACGGTGGGATACGGCCGGACGTGGGAGGCGCGCCGGCCGTCGAAGATCGCGCTGCTGATGTGCGGGTACGCCGACGGGTTCCGGCGTTCGCTCTCGAACCGCGCGCAGGTGCTGGTGCGCGGGCAGCGCGCGCCGATCGCGGGCCGCATTGCCATGGACATGTGCATGGCTGATGTCACCGACGTGCCGAACGTTGCCGTTGATGACGAGGCCGTTATCATGGGCACGCAGGGCGGCGAGACGGTCGATGCGGACGAGCTCGCGGAACTGGCAGGCACGATCTCCTGGGAGATCCTCGCGGGCGTGAGCGCGCGCGTGCCTCGCTTCTACATCCGTGGGGGGAGTGCCATCGCCCGGACGACGCTGAACGAACGGCTGCCCGTCCCACTCGCCGCGGACGTGGCGGCATCACGCTGAGGGTCCATGCCGTCACCTACGCCAAACATCTACCTGAATCCCCGCAACGAGCCTGGCACGCTCGGGCACCTGGACCTCGTCGAGCCGCTGCGCTCCATGCCGCGCGCGGTCGAGGAAACGCTGGCGGGCCTCCCGGACCGCGCGCTGGCCTACCGGCCGGCAGACGGGCGCTGGGGCATCCGCGAGGTCGTCGCGCACCTGGCCGATGCGGCCCGGATCTACCACACGCGCCTCTACATGATGTCCACGCAGACGGACCCGATCCTGCGTCCGTACGACCCGGATGCGCTCGTGGCAGCGCGGGGCGACAACGGCGCCATCCCGGGCCTGATCGCCGAGATGAAGGAGTGGCGCTCCCAGACAGTGAGCCTGCTCACGAGCCTCGTCAACTGGAACTGGGCGCGCACCGGCCAGCATCTCGAGAACGGCCGCATGAGCATCCGCCAGGTGGTCGAGCACATGATCGAGCACGAGCAGGAGCACCTGGAGGAGCTGCGCCGGTTGCGCGCCGAGGCACTCGCGGCAGCCTAAGCCCCGACGAGCCGCGCGCAGCAGGGCGATCGCGCGCCCGCTGCGTTATTCGAGCATCCAGCGGCGGCGCTTGATCGCCGGCGCGTACTTCAGGCCGAACCGGCCGATCGCCGCGTCGCGGATCACCGCCGCCACCTCCTGCGGTGAGTCCGTGAGGAGGAGCAGGTCGAGATCGGCGTGGTCGATCATGCCGCCTGCCAGCAGGTTGTTCCGCATGTAGTCGATCAGCGGCTGCCAGTATTCGGTGCCGACGAGGATGATCGGAAACTCCTTGATCTTGTCCGTCTGCACGAGCGTGAGCGCCTCGAAGATCTCGTCGAACGTGCCGTAGCCGCCGGGCAGCGCGACGAACGCGTACGAGTACTTGACCAGCATCACCTTGCGCACGAAGAAGTAGCGGAACGTGACGACACGATCGAGGTAGTCGTTGGGCTTCTGCTCGTGTGGCAGGACGATGTTGCAGCCGACGCTGCGCCCGCCGGCCTCCCTGGCGCCGCGGTTTGCGGCTTCCATGATCCCGGGACCGCCGCCCGTCATCACGGTGAAGCCTTCGTGCGCAAGCGCGGCGCCCACCTCGAGCGCGAGCTGGTAGTAGCGGTGGTCCTCCTTGAAGCGCGCCGAACCGAACACCGTCACGCACGGCCCCACGAAGTGGAGCGCGCGGAAGCCGCGCAGGAACTCCCAGGCGATGCGGAAGATGCGGAACAGCTCCTCGAGCCGCGAGCGCGGGCCGGCGAGGAAGCGCACCTCGCTGGGATGGGCGTGCGCGTCCGTGGCTGCGGGGTCGTGCCTGGCCGGGTCGGGCGGTGGGGGCATGGTCAACGCACCGCCGCGGCGGCCGCCGGCTCATCGGCATCGGCGGCGCTGATCCGCTGCGCCATGGTCGCGGCGGCATCCCGGTCGTGGATGAGGAAGGCGACCGCAGCGCCGGCGAGCGCGAGCAGCCCGGTGAGCAGGAAGGCGTCCTGGAAGGCGGTGAGCTGCCCCGCTGCGGTCAGCGGGTTTCCGAGTTGCGCATCATGGTGGGTCAGGCGGCTGGTGAGGTACGACGCGGCGATTGCCACGCCGAGGCTTGAGGCAACCTGGCTCGTCGCGTTGTAGAGCGCCGTCGCCCGCCCCGTCTCGGCGGGGGACACCTGCGCGTATGTGGCGGCCTGCAGCGGCACCAGCACGAAACCGAACCCGAGACCGCGGAGCAGCATGATGGCGCGGATCAGCCACAGGTTCGTGTCGAGCGTGACGGTGGCGAGCACCAGGCTGACGCCGGCGCTCACGAGCAGTCCGCCGAGGATCATGCGCCGCGGGCCGATGAAGCGGTAGATGCGGCTCGCCGGCTGGGCGATCAGCATGACGCCGATGGCCATCGTAAACGTCGTCAGGCCGGCCTCGAGCGCGCTCAGGCCACGCGCTGCCTGGAGCTGCAACGTCAGCAGGAAGATCATCGATGCGCCGCCGAACATGGTGACGAGCCACGCCAGGTTGCAGGCCCGGAACAGGCGATTGCCGAAGATGCGTACATCGAGCATCGGCTCGCGGATGCGCAGCTCGACGATCGCGAAGAGCGCCAGCAGCGTGATCCCGGCCACGCCGGTCGACAGCACAAGCGGATCCCCGAAGCCGTTCTCTCCGGCCTCGGAGAGGGAGAACAAGACAAGCGCGAGCGCCGCGGCCGACAGCACGAATCCCGCCGGATCAAAGCGCCCGGGCGACGGCTCCGTGTGCTCGCGCAGGTAGAACGCCGAGATGAGCAGCGCCGCGGCGCCGATCGGGATGTTGACGAGGAAGATCCACTCCCACGACAGGTACTCGACCAGGAAGCCCCCGACCACAGGTCCGCTCGCCGGGGCCACCGCCGCGGGGACGACCATGATGCCGGCGGCGCGCGAACGCTCCTCCGGCGGGAACTCCCGCCACACCATGGAGAACGCGACGGGGGAGAGCATCCCGCCGCCCACGCCCTGCAGCACGCGAAATGCGATCAGCGACTCGATGTTCCATGACAGCGCGCAGAGCAGTGAGGCCGAGGTGAACGTGGTCAACGCGAACAGGAACACACGCTTCGTGCCGAACCGGTCGCCCGCCCAGCCGCTGATGGGGATGAACACGGCCAGGCTGAGCAAATAGCCCGTAATCACCCACTGGATGGTGGACGCCGACGCGACGCCGAACTCGCGGGCGAGCGTCGGGATGGCCACGTTCACCACCGTCGTATCGAGCAGCTCCATGAAGATGGAAAAGACGCCGACGATGGCGACGATGTACTTGTGCTCGACGCGGCTCAGCATGGGCGGCTCCGGCTCGGGCGGGTTCCTTCGTTATACGCGGCGCATCGCGTAGCGGCGATTCGGGTTCCAGGAGCCGCTTCAGCGGCGGGAGCCGCTTCTGCCGATACATAAGGCAGAGGAGGCCCGATGTCGTTCTTCGCCATCATCGACGCCGCAACCGGCGATGTGCTCGATGTCGTGCGTTCGCTCGACGGCGGGCCGCCGCCGCCAGCAGGCGCGATCGTGGTGGAGCTTCCGGCGCGCGGCGAGGACGTGCGCGCGTGGCTCGCGGCGCACGCGCGCGAGCGGGGCGGCGGGGGCATCGATGAGGCGATGGCCGAGCGTGACGAGCACGGTCAGGACAGGCGGAACGGGCGGGTGCACGAGATCCATGACGCGGAGGTGTTCTACGCGCGCCTGCAGCAGATGATCCTGCGCGCCGAGCTCGAGGGACGCCACGCGGCGGTGCTGCTGTTCACGATCGCCCCCTCGGACAAGGAACGGGTGGATGAGTACGTGATGGCGGCGCTTTCAGGCGCGCGGCAGGAGTTGCTGCCCTGCGACACACTCTCGGTGCTCCGGCCACATCTGGCGGCTGTCCTGATGCCAGACGTGGACGCGCGCGACCTTGCGATTCCGTCTCCGCACGGGCGCGCCCGCGCGCTCACGTTCCCCGGCGATGCGGCGGAGATCGACGCGCTACGCCGGCGGCGCCACCCCTGGTTGAGCCTCCGGGGCACGTTCGCCGCCTGACCACTGCGGGCGCGCTCGCGCGTGACGCCGCTGCTTCATCGATGCGCGGGCGGCTTCTATAATCGCCGCACATCAACACGTAGCGCGGAGGGAGCGCCATGCCTGGGCCGATGGACGGGATCAAGGTGGTGGAGATGGGCGTCTGGGTGGCGGGGCCGTCGTGCGCTGCGATGCTCGCCGACTGGGGCGCGGACGTCATCAAGATTGAACCGCCCGCGGGCGACCCCTTTCGCGGGCTCTTCGCCAACGCCCTTGGCGCGCCCGTGCCGATCAATCCGCCGTTCGAGATCGACAACCGCGGCAAGCGCAGTGTCTGCCTGAATATGGAGCACGAGCGCGGCCTGGCGATCGCGCAGCGGCTGATCGATGCGTGCGACGTCTTCGTGAGCAACATGCGCCCGCGGGTGCTGGAGCAGTTCGGTATCGGCTATGAGCAGGTACGGCAGCGGAACCCGCGGATCATCTACTGCCAGGTGACGGGGCAGGGACCGGACTCGCCCGACGCGAACCGCGCCGCCTATGACATCGGCGGGTTCTGGTCCCGCGCCGGAGTCGGCATGTCGCTCACGGTCGACGGACAGCCGATCCCGCAGCAACGCGGTGGCATGGGCGACCACATGACCGGCGTGTCGGGCGCGGCGGCGGTTTCGGCGGCGTTGTTCGCGCGCGAGCGCACCGGCGAGGGCCAGCGCGTCGCCGTCTCGCTCGTGCGCACCGGCGTGTACATGATGGGCTGGGACTTCGCGCTCGAGATGCGGATGGGCGTAAAGACCCGCCCGTACGATCGCTTCCACGCGCCGAACCCGATCATCAACTGCTTCCAGGCGAAGGATGGCCGCTGGATGTGGCTGTTGCTGCTCCAGGGCGACCGCCACTGGCCGGATCTTCTGCGCGCGATCGGCCGGGAAGACCTGCGCGACGATCCTCGCTTCGCGAACATCGTCGCGCGGCGCGACAACGCCGAGGCGCTGGTGCACGAGCTGGACAAGGAGTTCGCCACACGCACGATGGACGAATGGGGGGCGATCCTGGATGCGCAGAACGTCTGGTGGGCGCCGGTGAACACCATCTCGCAGGCGCTCGAAGATCCGGTCGTGCGCGCGGCGGGCGCCTTCACCGAGGTCGAAGGGCCGGACGGCACGATGCCGCTCGTCAACACGCCGGTCGACTTCTACGGCACGCCCGCCGCGGTGCGGAGCGTCCCGCCGGAGCTCGGCCAGCACACCGAGGAGATCCTCCTCGAGCTCGGGCACGACTGGGACGAGATCATCGCGCTGAAAGAAGCCGGCGCGATCCCGTGATCAGACGCGGGGCGCGGCGGACGCGATAAAGGCGTCGATGCAGTCCACGAGCGCATCGACATCGCCGCAGAAGGACGCGGTGGCGCGCCCGTCGAGCAGCACATAACGGGAGTTCGGCATCGTCGCCAGCTGGCGGGACATCTCGTCGTTGAAGATCGGCGCGTCTCGCCGGCGTATGACCAGGGCAGGCGTGCGCACCTCGGCGAGCAGCGGTGTCACGTCGACGTGGGCGATCGCGGCGATCGCCGCCTCGACGAACTCCGGGCGACTTGCCTCCGCCAGGACCTGCGCCCAGGCGCCGGCGGTGGCCGGCTGGTCCCAACCCGTGTAGATCGCCGCGACGACCTCGCAGAAACGGCGCCAGTCGTGCGGCATCATGGCGAGCGATGATTGCGACTCGCTCGTCGCAAGCGCGTCGGCGCCGCGTGCACAGGTGGCGTAAAGCACCAGGTGCGAAACCCTCTCGGGATGCTGGTGCGCGTACATGATCGCGGACGGGCCGGCTCCGGCCTCGGCGAACAGCACGAACGGCGGCAACCGCAGCTCCTCGACCACTGCATCCAGGTCGGCGGTCGGCGACTCGGGAGCGACATCGACATGGCGGTCCGAGAGCCCGGTGTTGCGCGGGTCGTACAGCACGATCGAGCGTCCGCGCGCGAAGCGTTCGTTGCGGGCCCGGATCGCGGGGACGTCCCACTCGCGGCGGATGTGCGACAGGAAGAGCGGAGGCATGATCACGATCGGCGCCCCTTCGCCGATCACGTAGTAGGCGATGCGCGCGCCGTCGCCGGTGTTTGCGAAGCGCATGAGCGGCGGCTCTGCCCGGCGCGCTTCGATGATCGAGCGAAACAGCCGCTCCGTGCGCGGCGAAGGCTCGACATCCAGCTCGGCGCGGAGGGCCTCGCGGCAACGTTCGTACTGTTGGACCGCCTGCTCGGTGTCGCCCGCCTGGAGCAGGACGCGCATCAATCCTCGATGCGCATCTTCGTTCGCGGGGTCGATGGCCAGGATCTGCCCGAGCCGCTCGCGAGCGAGATCGAGCCTGCCCGCCGCAACGGCGTGCACACTGGCCATGTTCAGGAGCCGAAGGCGCAGCAGCTCGACCTCTTCGCGGCGGCGCTCTGTCCACTCTTCGTACACGTCGTCCGGGAGGAGCTCGCCGCCGCAGAGGGCGAGCGCGTCCTCGCAGAGCCCGCCGTCGCCCGCGTTGATGGCAGCGCGGGCGGACGACATAAAACCATCGAGGTCGACCCGAACGCCGGGGCCGAGCGCCACGACGTTCGCTCGCAGCGCTGCGATGCCATCGGCTTCGCCTTTGAGGTAGTGCAGGCTCTTGTACAGGCTGTTGGCGGCGCTATCGACCGGCTGCTCGGGCCAGAGCGCCTCCATGAGGCGGTCCCGGTGCAGGGCGTGCGACGGCTCGAGCGCCAGCAGCTTGACGATCGCGGCGGCCTTGCGCCGTGGCCACTGCCGGTCGATCAGGATCTGGCCGTTGCGGCGTAGCTCGAAGCGGCCGAGCACGTTGAGCTCGAACGCTGAAGCGCCCTCTCCTGCCACGGTTGCTCCCCAACCCCGTAGTGCGGGAATCCCGCGCCATCCGCCCGGCTCCCTGCGCCACGGCCCGGCAGCCGCAGCCCGGCGGATCTGCGGCCATCTTCGCACGGAACCGGAACGTCTGAAAAGCGTTCAGTCCGAGGGAAGATTCAGGGAAGGTGGCCGAACGTAGGATGCCACCACTCATACGGCGGCGGAGCGCGGCGACTCGCGGGCCCACCGGCACGGTCCCGCACTCCACCAACCCTGCATCCGCCGGGCGGCGCTTCCCCAGCACCGCTCGCCGGACGCCACGTTCCGTCGCCGGAGTGCTCGTGGAAGCGGCGGGGAAGGGGAGGGGCGAGCGCCCGGCGCAGGCGTCACAGGAAGGGCTCCCGCGCCTGCCGGGCACGGCATCCGCTCATCCGCCGGCTTCGTGGGGAGGGCATGAGGGCAACCACGAGCCGCGTTTGAGCCGGGGGTGGCTGCTGCGAGGCAGCCACCCCCGTTGGCGATCGCGAGTCAGGCCGGCGGACTCTGGCACGATGCTTGCCGAACGGGAACACTGGACTCCGCGCGCCGCACCACGGCGTACGGAGGTTCAGATGGCCATCGCTCCACCCCTGGCGCCGCTCAAGGCGGATGATGAGACGCTCCGCCGGGCGCTGGAAGACGCCTTCCTGCCGGCGCTGCTGCCGGCGTTAGCACAGGCGCTCGGCGACATGAGCGTCCTGCGTGACGATCTGCGGCCGCCCGGCCTGGCGGTCGGGATGCAGCAGGGCGGCCTGACCGATGTGCAGCAGCGCCAGGCGAAGGAGTTGTGCTTCGACCTGTTGCGGCGCCTGCGCGATGACCCGCCGCGCGTGGCCCCGCACCCCGTGGAGGATGACCTGCGTGCGATCGTGTCGTGGATCACGGGCGAGCCCGCGCGCGAGGAGTACATCCCGTTGCTGGTGGAGGAGCTCGCGCCGGAAGGCCAGGATCCTCGCGCACCGACCTGGCGGAAGGATCCGGCTGTGGCCTTCAGCGTCGCCATCGTGGGGGCCGGGATGTCCGGGCTGTTGGCGGCGATCCGACTCAAGCAGGCCGACGTGCCCTTCACGATCATCGAGAAGAATGCCGACGTCGGGGGCACGTGGTTTGAGAACACCTACCCCGGCGCGCGGGTCGATGTGACGAATCACTTCTACAGCTACTCCTTCGCCCAGAAGCCGGACTGGCCGCAGTTCTTCTCGACCCAGCAAGTGCTGCTGGACTACTTCCGCAGCGTGGCCAGGGAATACGGGCTGTACGAGCACATCCGCTTCAATACTGAAGTCGAGGAGATGGCCTGGGATGACGCGGCGTGCGCGTGGAAGCTGCGCCTGCGCACGGCGGAAGGCGCCAGCGAAGAGTTGACCTCGAACGCCGTCGTGGCGGCGACCGGGCAGCTGAACCGGCCGCGCATGCCGGATATCCCGGGCATGGAGACGTTCGCGGGGCCGTCGTTCCACTCGGCGCGCTGGGACCACAGCGTGGATCTGAAGGGCAAACGCGTGGCCGTCATCGGGACGGGGGCGAGCGCGGCGCAGTTCGTGCCGGCGATCGCGCCCGAGGTGGCGCACCTGACGGTCTTCCAGCGCACGCCCGCCTGGTTCGTGCCGGTCCCGCACTACCACGATGACGTGCCCGAGGGTCTGCGCTGGCTCCTGGAGCGGGTGCCCAACTACGCGCGCTGGTACCGCTTCTGGCTGTTCTGGTTCTCGACCGAGGGGCTGCTGCCGGCGGCAACGGTCGATCCGGCATGGCCGCATCAGGAGCGCTCGGTCAGCGAGGCGAACGAGCAGCTGCGCGTGCTGCTGACGATGTACCTGCAGTCGCAGTTCGCCGACCGGCCGGACCTTGTCGAGAAGGTCATCCCGAACTACCCGCCCTCGGCGAAGCGCATGCTCCTCGACCCGGGCATCTGGGCGCAGACGCTCAAGCGCGACAACGTGGCGCTCGTGACGACGCCGATCCGCGAAGTCACGCCGCGCGGCGTCGTGACCAAGGATGGCGTGGAGCACGAAGCTGATGTGCTGGTGTACGGCACCGGCTTCCAGGCGTCGCGGTTCCTCACGCCGATGAAGGTGACCGGACGGGGCGGCGTCGACATCAACGCCCAGTGGAACGGCGATGCGAGCGCCTATCTGGGTATCACGGTCCCCGCCTTCCCGAACTTCTTCATGCTCTACGGGCCAAACACCAACATCGTGGTGAACGGCAGCATCATCTACTTCTCAGAGTGCGAAGTGCAGTACGTCATGGGGTGCCTGCGTGCGCTGCTGGAGGGCGGGCACCGCGCGCTCGACTGCCGCCGCGAGGTGCACGACGCCTACGTGGCGAAGATCAATCAAGCCAACCTGCAGCGGACGTGGGGGGTGTCGTCGGTGAACGCGTGGTACAAGAACGAGCGAGGGCGCGTGACGCAGAACTGGCCGTTCAACCTCATCGAGTACTGGCAGCTCACGCGCGAGCCGAACCCGGCGGATTACGAGTTCCTCTGACGATCAATCAGGCGCAATCGTCGCGAGGGCTTCTTCGAGCCGCTCCGCGTCGAGCGGGCCGAAGTGGCGGTCCCGTACGATGCCGTCCGCATCGATGAAATACGACGCCGGAATGCCCTCGATCGGCCCGCCGATGCGCCACGCCGACGCGACCTCGCCGGTGCGGTCGATGACCACGGGGAACCCCATCCCGAACTCGTCCGCGAACTCACGCACGATCTCGGGGTTCTCCTGCAGATTGACGGCCACGACGACAACGCCGCCCTGGCGCCAGGCGCGGACGATCTCCGGCATTTCCTGCCGGCAGGGGCCGCACCAGGTCGCCCAGAAATTCACCATCACCGGCTGGCCGCGGAGATCGCTGAGCAGCAGCGTGCCGCCGCCGGCCAGTTCGAGATAGAAGTTCGGCGCCATGCGGCCGATGTCCGTCGAGGGCGATTCGCCGGTCGGGTTGAGCGCGGCGGGGATCTCGACGATGCCGTAGATGCCGCTCTCGGCGCCGCTGTCGTCGCGCAGGCGCTCGTACCAGACCAGCACACCGACGATCGTGGCCACGATCAGCACCGGCAGCACCAGGCTGCGCACGACGCCCTGCCATTCACGACGGCCCTGCGGGCGCTCCTCGATGCCGGACACCTCGTCGATGCGGTCGTTCATGGCCACGGCTCGAACAGCTGTTGGTAGATGGCGGCCACTTCCTCCGGTGGCAGCCCGGCGCCCAGGTAGGTCTCGCCGGTGCGGACCTCCCAGTGCAGATGCGCCTCGGCGCCCGGAGTGGTGAGCGACTCGGGGGTCCCCGAATCGCCAACGGCGGCGATGGTCTGGCCTTGCGCGACGCGCGCGCCCTCCACGACGCCTTCGGCGATGCTCGCCAGGTGGGCGTAGCGCGTGACGATGCCGTTCCCGTGGTCGATCCAGACCTGGCGTCCGCGGAAGAGGTCCACGACCTCGAACGCGTCCGCATCTCCCAGGCCGATCCGGCGGTTCGCTTCGTCGAGTTGCTGCTGCGTGAGCGGCGTGTAATCGAGGTCAGCGCGGATGACAAGGCCGTCCTTCGCGGCGACGACCGGCGCGCCGAGCGGCACATCGACGCAGTTGTCGTACGAGTAGAAGTCGACGCCTTCGTGCGTGCCGCCCCGGTACTCGCGGGGGGCGTTCGGCATCAGCGCATCGCTCTGCGGCAGGCAGCCGCCCGGGACGGGCACCACGAAGTTGCGGAAGATGCTGAGGGGCGGCGGCGCCGGCGTCGAGGTGGGCGTGGGCGGTGCGGGCGTGGCCGTCGGCTCGTCGCCGGCAAAGATGCCGCCGCAGGCCGCGACCGCAAGCACCGCGACAGCTACCAGGAAGGCGAAGATGGGGCGAGTCGACTGCAGAATGGTCACCTGCATGCAGGGGGCTGTGTCCATGGTAGCGGACGTGTTGTCTTGCGGCTGTCTCTACGATGCATGCGCACGGCCGGCGGCGGGACCCGCGGGACTTGAGGCCGAATGCCAGGGACAGGCTCGCTACGGCCTGGAAACGCGAGCGCGTACACTCTGCAACGATGTTCGACCGCGAGTTCTGGGACGCCGGCATCGTGTTCCTGCACGTGTTGGCTGCGGCGCTGTTCTTTGGGCCGCAGGTGTTCCTGGCGCTGATCGCCGTTCCGGCGGTGCGGGGGATCGAGGATGCGCGCGAGCGGCAGCGGGTCAGCCGCGCGGTGACGATGGGGTTCGGGGCGCTGGGTGGTGCCGCGCTCGCCACGCTGCTCGCGACGGGCATCTACAACTACTACCAGAGCGACCAGTTCATGAACGCCGATTATCCCCGCTACTTCACGCTCATGCAGGTGAAGCTGACGCTCGTGACGCTCGTGGTCATCCTGACGGTCCTCCATGCGGCCGTGTTCGGGCGGCGGATGCAACGGCTGCAGGAGGCCGGGGCGCCCGAGGCGGAGATCGCCGCCGCGCGCCGCTGGTCCGTGGCCGCCTCGATGCTGAACGCCACGGCGACGCTGGTCATCATCTTCTGCGGAGTGTTGATCAGCGACGACTGGTCGAAGGTGCCCTGACGGGCTGACGCTTGCCCGCCATTCGCAGTACCATAGATCCACCCCGATCCCGCCACGGCGCGCGCGGGCGCCGTGAGCATCTTGCAGACGCCAAAGGAGGGACCACATGGCATCTGATGTGCTGGTGACCACCGAATGGGTGGCGAACAACCTCAACAACCCGAACGTGAAGCTGGTCGAGGTAGATGTCGACACCACCGCGTACGACGAAGGTCACATTCCGGGGGCCGTCGGCTTCAACTGGACAAGCCAGCTGCAGGACCAGGTGCGACGTGACATCATCAGCAAGGAAGGGCTGGAGGAGCTGCTGGGCAACGCCGGCATCAACAACGACGACACGATCGTCCTGTACGGCGATAACAACAACTGGTTCGCGGCCTACGCCTATTGGCTGCTCGAGATGTACGGCCACAAGAACATCAAGCTGATGGACGGCGGCCGCAAAAAGTGGCTGGAGGAGAACCGGCCGACGACGAAGGATCTGCCGGCGCCGGCGCGCACCGGCTACAAGGCGCAGGAGCCCAACAAGGCGTTGCGCGCCCGCCGCGACGACGTGCTCGCAGCGCTCGGGCAGGCGAAGAACGCGCTGGTCGACGTGCGCTCGCCTGCCGAATACAACGGCGAGATCATGGCGCCGCCCGGCCTCCCCGAGACGGCGCAGCGCATGGGGCACATCCCCGGCGCCGCGAACGTGCCGTGGGCACAGGCCGTGCGCGAGGACGGCACCTTCAAATCGCCGGAGGAGCTGGAGCAGCTCTACGGCAGCAAGGGGGTCACGAAGGACAAGGACGTCATCGCCTATTGCCGGATCGGCGAGCGGTCGTCGCACACCTGGTTCGCGCTCAAGCACCTGCTTGGCTACCCGAACGTGCGCAACTACGACGGCTCATGGACCGAGTACGGCAGCCTGATCGACGTCCCGATTGAGAAGTAGCGCGTGTCGGACATCCTGAGGCTGGCCTACAGGCGCGCGTTCGCGGCAGGCGATCCCGCGTTGCTCCAGGTCTCGTTCGAGGCTGCGGTGCTCGACCGCTACCGCGGCGCCCCAGGCTTTCAGCTCATGCGGACGAACACGGCCGGACGGATCCGCAAGCAGGGTGGCTGGTCGCTGGACCTGGGGATCGCCGAGGATGGCAGCGTGCACGCCTCGTGGCGAGGGATCGCCGAAGCGCTCCCCGAGGCCGAGCGCGAACACTGGGCTATGCACGTCATCGCGCTGCCGGTGAGCGACAACTTCGTGCGGATGCAGATGGCGCCCGCCAGTTGCTTCGACGACGGCGATCTGCGGAGCTGGTGATGTTCAGACGCACGGACGCGGAGGAGCAGGACGACGGGCTGAACATCTACAGCGACGACGGCGATGAGCAGGAGTTCACCGAGCTCTTCGTGGCCGGCCAGCCCTGTGACGTTTGCGGGGCGGAGGGCCGTATTGGCGTGGATCCGACCGTGCGCGGCACCTACGAGGGCAGCCCGGTGCTCGGGTGCCTGGAGCATGCGCCGGACCTGATCCGCCGGGCATTCGATGACGTGCAGGGCATCTCGGTGATCGTCGAACCGTTCGGGGACTACGATGCCGTCTGGTACTACCGGCTCGATGAACTGCCGTCATACCAGTTCGTGCGGGAGGACGTGGAGGGCGTCTCCTGGCTGCTTCTGGCGATCGGCGGGCCATGCAGCCGCTGCAGCGAGCAGAGCCGGCACGCCTGGATCCCGTCCGACCACGTCGATCCGAAACTGCCGGAAGGGCGGCCGGTGTTCCGCGGCATCGATGGCGATTTCGACATGCTGTGCAACCGTTGCGCGTCATCGGCGCTGGCGACCGCGTGCGCCGAGCTTTCGCTGCCGCTGTTGTCGCTCGAGGTGCCGCGCGGCGCGATGGGCCTGCTCATCCCGACGGGGGATTGATGGCGCTGACGTTGCCCCGGCGACATGTCGACGCCATGATCGCGCACGCGCGCGAGGAGGAGCCGAACGAGGCCTGCGGCATCATCGCCGGCGTGGACGGGCGGGCGACGGAGCTGTACCGGATGGCGAACGCGGCAGCTTCACCGTACCGGTACGAGATGGACGGGCGGGCGGTGCTTGACCTGCTGCGCGCGCTCGAGGACAAGGGCGAGGAGTTCCTCGTCATCTATCACTCTCACACGAAAACCGAGGCATACCCGTCGCCGACCGATGTGCGGCTGGCAGCGGGATGGCCCGATCAGTACTTCGTGCTCGTGTCGCTCGCCCAACCGCAGGCGCCGGTCGTCCGGGCGTTCCGGATCCACGACAGCCAGATCACGGAGCACGAGCTGCTGGTGGAATAGCGCCACGGCAGCCGGCGGAGCCACCGGCAGGCCCTCGGCCCGCCGCGCAACGAGCGGCGGGCACAGCGCTACTTCTTCTTGCGTGAGCCCTTCTGCTTGTTGACCGTGCGGGCGGCGATCTCCTTCGCGCGCCTGGTGGAGACGCCACGCTCCTGGTAGCTCTCCTTGATGTGCTCGTACTTGCGGTTCTCTTTCTTCGTCGCGCCGCGCACGTGCTGCTTCGCCGGCATGTGACACCTCCTCGCGGATCCAGCGTAGGCACATGCGCGTCACGGTAACGTTGCAGCCATCGCCGATGGTCTGCCGAAGCGGCGTCAGGGTCGCGTTCGCCGACGTGGGGACGAGATGTCGTGAGATCAGCCCAGCCCCAGCTCGTGCAGCCGGTCGTCGTCGATGCCGAAGTAGTGCGCGAGCTCATGCAGGACGGTGATCCGGATCTCCTCGATGAGCTCGTCCTCATCGGGGAAGTCCTCTTCGAGCGGCTCCTGGTAGACGTTGATGATGTCCGGTGGGACGAGGCCGTAGTCGCTCGTGCGCTCGGTGAGCGGGACGCCCCGGTAGAAGCCGTACATGGACTCGCCCGGCGGCAGGCCCGCCTCGCGCAGGTCGTGAGCCGTCGGTCGATCCTTGACCACGATGTCGATGTCGTTGAGGCGGGACTTGAACGGCTCCGGCACGTCGCGTAGCGCGCGGCGGATGAGCAGAATGAACTTCGCGCGGTCCATGGGGTGATTATCGCCGGGGTAGCGCGGAGGCGCCGGTGCGTGGCGTCAGGAGCGATTGGCGGCGGGCCAGAGGGTGCGGTAGCCCTCGCCGGCGATCGCGTTCGCGAACTCGTCGCGCTCCATGCGGCGTAGCTCGTCGAAAATGGCATCGCACTCGGCGGCGACGGCGGGGAAACCGGCGTCGATCACGCGCTGGACCATCGCGTCCCAGATGCCCGCGTCGGCGAGGCGCTCGACGTAGCGCGGCCACCAGACGGCGCTGATCTTCTTCGGCAGGCGGAAGCGGGGGCGGAGCATCTTGATGCTGCGGAAGCGGTCCTCGGCGCTGGCAGCGCGCGGCACGAGCTTCACCAGCGGCGGGTCGACGTCGCTGTGGCGATAGTCGACGAGCAGACGCTGCGGGACCGTCACGAAGCGGAAGATGATGACTTCCGCGTTGCGCACGGTGCGCAGCACCTCGCCCGTATCGATGCGGTACTCGTTGTCCATGTCAGCCGGATCCCGGTCGTGCGTCGCGGCGCGATCGCCCGGAGCGATCGGATGTTCCGCCACAGAACGCGGGCATTGTAGCGGCTTGGCGGCGGGAGTCGGTAGTTCCGTGGCGGGCCTTCGGGCATGGACTGCTCAGCGCGGACGCGGGAAGCGGACCGGCGGACCGCGGCCCGATGCCACGGACGCGGCTGTACACTCAGGCGAATGTTGCTGAGCCGCGACGAGTTGCGCGCACACGCGCCCGGACGCCCTTCGGCGATCACTGTCGGGGTGTTCGACGGCGTGCACCTGGGCCACCGCCACCTGATCGACGCGCTGCGCGAACGCGCGGACGCGCGGCGGCTCGCGAGCGGCGTGGTGACGCTCCACCCGGATCCGGTCCAGGTGCTGCGCCCGGACGTACGCGTTGCATATGTCACCAGCCTCGAAGAGCGGGTGGAACTGTTGCGGGCGGCGGGCGTGGACTTCGTGGTGCCGCTGACCTTCACGTCGGAGGTGGCGGAGCTTTCGGCGCGTGAGTTCGTGGGCCTGGTGCACGAAACGCTGGAGATGCGGTTCCTGTTGATGGGTCCGGACCATGCCTTTGGCCGCGGCCGCGAGGGCACGCCGGATCGCTGCCGCGAAATCGGCGAGGAGATGGGATTCGAGGTCGAGGTGCTGCCGGCGCCGCTTGCCGGAAGTGACGGTGCGGTGAGCGCGACCGCCATTCGGGCGGCGCTGGCCGCCGGCGACATGGAGCGCGTGGCGGCGCTGCTGGGACGGCCATTCAGCCTGCGCGGGCCCGTGGTGCGCGGAAACGAGCGCGGCCGCACCATCGGCTTCCCGACCGCGAACCTGGCGGTGACGCCGGACCGGGCGCTGCCGGCCTTCGGCGTCTATGTCACCCGCGTGCAGGTGGCCGGCGCCACCTTCATGGGCGCAACGAACATCGGCATCAATCCCACGTTCAACGACCCGCGGCCGTCGGTCGAGACGTACGTGATCGACTTCGAGGGCGACCTCTATGGCCGGGAGATGCGCATCGAGGTCTTGCACCGGCTGCGAGGCGAGCAGAAATTCGAACGTATTGACGCGCTGACGGCGGCGATCGCCGCCGACGTCGAGGCGACGCGCAGATGGTTCGACGGCCGCCGGTGACGCGGCGCCCGCCGCCGGTGACGCGGCGCCCGCCGCCGGGTCGAGGCGCCGAACCACCACCGCCGCCGCCTGCAAGCGGCCGCATCATCCACGGCGACAATCTCGACGTCATGCGTCGCTTGCCGGACGCGAGCATCGACCTCATCTACGCCGACCCGCCGTTCTTCACCAACCGTGTGCAGGGGCTCAACGGCGCCGGCCGCCGCGGCCCGCCGCGCTCGCATGTCTTCGACGATCGCTGGGCGGGCGGCCGCGCGGCGTATCTCGCGTGGCTGGCGCCGCGGCTCGCGGAGATGCGGCGGCTGCTGCGGGACACAGGGACCCTGTACGTGCACTGTGACTGGCACGCGGGGCACTACATCAAGGTCGAACTCGACCGCATCTTCGGCGAGGCGGGGTTTCGCAACGAGATCATCTGGCACTACGGCCTGGGCGCCGCGAACGCGCGGACACACTTTCTGCGCAAGCACGACACGATCCTGGTGTACGCGCGTGGCGCGCGGCCGACGTTTAACGTGCTGCGCGGCGACGTCACGCCCGCGATGGCGGCGAAGTATTGCCACGATGACGGCAGCGGGCGCTACATGCTCGCGCGCGGGCGGCGCTACTACCTGCGCGGCGGCAAGCCGCTCGACAGCGTGTGGGAGATCCCGTCCATCGCGGCAACCTCCGGCGAGCGGCTCGGCTATCCCACGCAGAAGCCGGAGGCGCTGCTCGAGCGCATCATCCGGGCATCATCGAACGAGGGCGACGTGGTGGCGGACTTCTTCGCGGGGAGCGGCACGACCGGAGCGGTGGCGCAGCGGCTGGGCAGGCGCTGGCTGCTGTGTGACGCGTCCGCGGCGGCGGTGCGGCTGATGGAGCGGCGGCTCGGCCTCAGAGGCCCCTAATCCGCGGGCGCGCCAGCGGCGAGACGCGCGAGGCCACGAAGAGCGCCATCATGCGGAGCCGGCCGGCCGGGAGCACGAACCAGAGCGCCCACGGGAGCAGCATGAGCGCCGTCTGCCTGACGGTCGAAGGCCGCAGGCGGGCGGTGAAGGCGTGGTTCTTCGGCAGCTTCAGGCTGACCTCGAACGGCGTGTCGTCATCATCTCGCATGGCGGCAGGATACCGGAGCACGCGCTCGTTTGGACGTCGGTCCGCGCTGGAACTCGTCTACAATTAGTAGAATAATACCTCGAACGGTAGGGTACATATGCTCCGATGTGGGCATCGAGCGCCGGAGGGCAGCCATGTGGATCGCGCAAACGGTCACGATCGTCGGTTTGCTGCTGATGGTGATGGGGGTCTTATACCTCTGGGGCGTCGTACCCTCGCCGTAGGAACGGTCAGGGTTCGTAACGGCGGAAGATGACGGCGGCGTTGTGACCGCCGAGCCCGACGGAGTTCGAAAGCGCGACGCGCACGTCGGCCGGGCGTGCCTCGTTGGGCACGTAGTCGAGGTCGCAGTCGGGATCCGGCACCTCGTAGTTGATCGTCGGCGGGATGATGCCGGTGCGGATCGCCTGGACGGCGGCGATCGCCTCGAGCGCGCCGGCGCCGCCCATCAGGTGCCCGTGCATGGCTTTCGTCGAGCTGATCGCCAGCCGGTAGGCATGTTCGCCAAACGTGGTCTTGATGGCCGCGGTCTCGGCGCGGTCATTGAGCGGCGTGCCGGTGCCATGCGGATTGATGTAGTCGACCTCATCCGGCGCGATGCCGGCTTTGCGGATCGCGCGCTGCATCGCGCGGGCGGAGCCGCGCCCGCTTTCGAGGGCGGCGACCATGTCATAGGCGTCCCCGCTGGTGCCGTAGCCGATCACCTCGGCGTAGACTTCGGCGCCGCGGGCCTGCGCGGACTCCAGGCTCTCAAGGATCATCGCTGCGCCGCCCTGCCCGACGACGAACCCGTCACGGCGCGCGTCGAAGGGCTTGCAGGCGCGCTCGGGGTGCTCCGGATCGTTGGCGAGCGCACGCAGGGCGTGGAAGCCCGCGAGCAGCACCGGCAGCAGCGGGTTATCGGTGCCGCCGGCGATGATCGCCTCGGCGTCGCCGCGGCGGATGGTCTCCCACGCCTCGCCGATGGCGCCCGTGCCGGTCGAGCATGCCGAGACCACGGCCATGTTCGGCCCGCATGCGCCGGTGAGGATGGAGATGTGTCCCGAGGCGGCGTCGGGCAGCATGTTGCTGATCAGGAAGGGGCTGACACGCCGGTAGCCGCTCTTCAGGAAGATCTCATTCTGTTCGAGGAGGAAGCCGTAGCCGCCGCCCGCCGAGCCGAAGATCACGCCGACGTCGTCGCGGTTGCTGTCGTCGATGACCAGGCCAGCATCGGCGACGGCCTCGAGCGCGGCCACGCACCCATACTGGGCGTTCTTGTCCATGCGACGCAGCTCCTTGACGGGTATGACCTCGTCGGGCTGGAAGTCGCGTACCTCGCCGCCGATGCGGACCTCGAACTGCGAGGTATCGAACTGGGTGAGCGGGCCGATGCCGGAGCGGCCTTCGACCATGGATTTCCAGGCGTCGCGCCAGTTGTTGCCGAGCGGGCAAACGGCGCCCATGCCGGTGACGACAACGCGGCGGTTGGGCAGGTGCTCGGGGCGGGCGGCAGCGGTGGTCACCCGGGGCTCGCGCTGGTGGTATGTCGTTCGGTGAGGGACGCTGGCTCCTCGACGATGAGGTCCACCCACTGGGATTCATCGAAGATGTCGAGGATTTGGGCATCGCGGTCGACGCGGCGGCTGATGTTGGAGAGGACATGCCCGGGACCGACCTCGAAGAACATATTGACGCCGGCGCGCCGCATCTCAAGAAAGGCGCGCATCCAGTTGATGGCGCCGGTCATCTGGTCGGTGAGCTCCTGGCGGATCTCGGCCCCGGTGGTGAGCGCCTTGCCGGTCAGGCTGGAGACGACGGGCGCGCTCGGCTCGCGAAACTCGATGCCGTCGATGAACTTGCGTAGCTCCTCGCGGGCGCCAGCCATCTTCGGGAAGTGGCCGGGGACCGAGATCGGGAGCTGCACGACGCGCGCGCCGCGCTCGCGGATCTGCTCGATGGCGCGGGAGAGCGCGGCGAGCGTGCCGGAGATCACGGTCTGGCCGGGCGCGTTCACAGCGGCGACGGCGACATCGCCGTTGGGGGCGACGGCGTCGCAGACCTCGCGCACCTCGTTGTCGGTGGGGCCGATGACGGATGCCATGCCGCCGGGCCGGCGTTTCGCCCATTTCTCCATGATGCGGCCGCGCTGGCGGACCAGCCGGAGGGCGTCCGCGAAGCTGATGCTGTCCGCCGCGGCGGCGGCGGTGAACTGCCCGAAGCTGTGGCCGGAGACGAATGAAGGCCGGACGCTCCGACCCAGCTCGCCGGCGCGCTCACGCAGGTAGGCGAGGTATGCCCAGCTGACAGCGAGGATGGCGGGCTGCGTCGTCGTGGTCCTCGCGAGGTCGTCGTCGCTGCCTTCCATGACCGTCCGGGTGACGGAGAAGTCGAGGATGCCGTCGGCTTCCGCGAGGACGGCGCGCGCCGCCTCGGAGCGGGTTGCGACCTCGCGGCCCATGCCGGCGTGCTGCGAGCCCTGTCCGGGGAAGATCAGCGCCAGCTTGCGGTCGCGGGGTGCGCTCGTGCGCGCGGCGTCCATCAATGTAGCGCCGGGATCATATCACAGTGACGAACCGGTGATCGTTGTCAATGCGCGGGTGTTCCCGAAGCTGAGGCGAAGCTGCGTGGCGTTATACTTGCGCCGCAACGCCGCTTCGGAGGAGCCCAGTGCGCGGGCGGGATCTGCTGTCGATCGTCGAGCTTACGGCCGATGAGGTCGAGGCGATTCTGCGCACGGCGCTGAGCCTGAAACGGGACGGTGGTGGCGATGGCATCCTCCGCGGCAAGACGCTGGCGCTGATCTTTGAGAAGCCCTCGCTGCGCACGCGCGTCAGCTTCGACGTGGCGATGGCGCAGCTCGGCGGGAATTCGATCTACCTGAACCAGTCCGAGGTGGGGCTGGGGCAGCGCGAGCCCGTGGCGGACGTCGCGCGGGTGCTCAGCCGCTACGTCGACGTGATCGCCGCCCGGACGTACGCGCATTCGACGTTGCTGGAGCTGGCGCGCCACGCCGACGCGCCGGTGATCAACGCGCTCTCCGACGAGGAGCATCCGTGCCAGGCGCTGGCCGATCTGCTGACGGTGCTCGAGCGAAGGGGCACGCTGCGGGGCGTGCGTCTTGCGTTCGTCGGCGATGGCTTCAACGTGGCGGCGTCGCTTGCGGCGGCGTGCGCGTTGACCGGCGTGCACTTCACGATCGCTTCGCCCGAGGGGTACAGCCTGCCGGACGGGACGCTGCGCCTGTTGCGCGAGACTGCTGCGCGACATGGTGGCACCATCGAGGCATGCACGTCACCGTGGGACGCGGTCCGCGGCGCCGACGTGGTGTACACGGATGTGTGGGCGAGCATGGGGCACGAGGATACGCACATGCAGCGCAAGGAAGCGTTCCTGGGCTACACGGTGACGCCCGAGATGATGGCGGCCGCCCGGCCCGATGCGATCTTCATGCACGACCTGCCGGCGCACCGGGGGGAGGAGGTGGCCGAAGAAGTGATCGAGAGCGCGCAGTCGGTGGTGTTCGACCAGGCGGAGAACCGGCTGCACGCGCAGAAGGCCTTGCTGGCGCTCATCGCGGGCGACCGCGACCTGTAGAGGCCGCAGATGGGCGACCTGCTCGACTTCCTGCGCGAGAACTTCGAGCAGTTCGACGCCGCCGCCGCGTTCGACATCTTCATCATCTGGCTGGCGATCTTCTGGATCCTGCTGCTGCTGCGCAACACGACGGCGATGACGGTCATCCGCGGCGCCACAATCGTCCTGATCGCGGCGTTCGTGCTGGTGCGGGTGTTCGACTTGCGCGTGCTCGACTTCCTGCTGCGTAACTCGTTCCTGGGGCTGCTCATCGTTCTGGCGGTGGTGTTTCAGCACGAGATCCGGCGCGCGCTCGAGCGGGTCGGCCGGGCGGCATCCCGTGCGATGGGTGGCGCCACGCATTACGACGAGACCATCGAGGCGATCACCGAGGCGGCGGATCGCATGTCGCGGAGGCACATCGGCGCGCTGATCGTCGTCGAGCGCGATACAGGGCTGCAGGAGTACACGGAGGGCGGCGTGCCTATCGATGCGGTCGCGTCACCAGAGCTGCTCGAGAACATCTTCTACCCAAACTCCCCGCTGCACGACGGCGCCGCAGTAGTGCGCGGCGACCGCATTGTCGCGGCGTCGGTGACGCTGCCGCTGGCGGAGAACCAGCTTCCGGGCGAGTACGGCACCCGGCATCGCGCGGGCGTCGGGATCACCGAGCGCACGGACGCCGTGTCGGTGATGGTGTCGGAGGAGACGGGCGACGTGTCGGTGGCCGCGGACGGCCGGCTGTACTCGCGTCTCGATGAGACGCGCGTGCGCGGGCTGCTGGAGCGGCTACTGGGCGCGCGCAACGGGGATGCGCCATGAACGCCTGGCAACGCACCTTTCGCGCGGCCGGGGTGCTGCTCCGCGGGGCGGTGCTTTCGGTCGTGCAGAACCTGGGTTTGGCGGCGCTGGCCCTGCTGCTGGCGATCGCGCTCTGGCTGTTCGTCACGGACCGTGAGAATCCAACCGAGGCGCGCAACTTCAACAGCGCGATCCCCATCGAGCTGGTGAACACGCCTGGAGACCTGGCGGTGTCCAACGTATCGGAGACCTCCGTGCGCATCCGCCTGGAAGGCTCGCAGTCGGCGCTTGAAGGGCTGGTGGCCGAGGACTTTCGCGCGACGGCTGACCTGGGCGGATTGACGGCCGGCACCCGCAGCGTCGCCGTCGATGTAGAGCCGCCGAACGACCGCATCAGCGTGGTGAACATCACGCCGGCCCGGGTGGACGTGACGCTCGAGCCCGTGCGGTCGAAGGAGGTGCCCGTGAGGGTTTCGACGTTCGGCTCACCCCAGGCCGGATTCGCGGCCGGCGAGACGAGCGTGGACCCGCAGGAGGTGACGGTGAGCGGGCCCGAGAGCCTGGTGGCGCTGGTCGAGTCGGCCGTGGCGGTCGTCAACCTCACCGGCGTGCGCACCGATATCGTCGACGAGCGTGTGACCCTGCAGGCGCGCGATGAGCGAGACGGCGGGATCAGCCGCGTGACGCTGAGCCCGGCGAGCGCCGACGTGACGATCGAGATCGAGCAGCGCGAGTTCACGCTGCAGGTGGCCGTGGTCGCGAATCTCTCCGGCCAGCCGGCGAGGGGGTACAACGTCGTCTCGATCGGCGTAGAGCCGCGCTTCGTCAACGTGCGGGCGCCGCTCGAGGTTCTGCAGGCGATCGATGCGCTTTCAACGGAGGAGATCTCGATCGCCGATGCGCGTGATGACGTGACGCGGACGGTTGCCATCGGCGTGCCTGAAGGCGCCACGCTGGAGGGCCCGGCGACCGCGACTGTGACCGTCTCGATCGAGCCGGTGCAGGGTGAGTTTGCGTTCCGCGTGTCCCCGCGCGTGGCGAACGCCCGGGCGGGCTCGACCGTGATCCCGGCGGAAGACGTTGTCGTGATCCTTGCCGGCGACGTGCCCACGTTGTCCGCGATCGACCCGGGCGACATCGATGTGGTCATCGATGTTGGCGGGCTCGGGGCGGGCCTGCACGTTGTGCCGGTCGAGGTGACTCCTCCGCAGGGCACGTCAGTATCGCGTGTCCAGCCCGGGCAACTGGGAGTGGCGATTACACTGCCGCAGTGACCCCCGCGCAACTTCCCGTCATCGCCATCGTTGGACGTCCGAACGTGGGCAAGTCGGCGCTGTTCAACCGCATCGTCGGCGGGCGGCCCGCGCTGGTCGAGGACCTGCCGGGCACGACGCGCGATCGCGTGTATGGCGACGCCGAGTGGCGGGGGCGCGCCTTCCGCGTGGTCGACACGGGCGGGCTGGAGCCCGATGAGCCGGGGACGTACACGCCGCTCGTGCGCGAGCAGGTCGAGCGCGCGCTCGACGAAGCGGCGATCGTGCTGTTCGTCGTCGACACGGTGGCTGGCCTGACGGCCGCGGATTACGAAGTGGCGGACCTCCTTCGACGCACGAAGAAGCCCGTGCTGCTGCTCGCCAACAAGTCAGACAACGAAACGCGCCGCGAGGACGCAGTCGCGTTCTACGAGCTGGGGCTCGGCGAGCCGATCGCCGTCAGCGCGCTGCACGGTCACGGCGTGGCCGACGTGCTGGACATGATCGTCGAATCGCTACCGGTTGCCGAGGCGGACGGCGAGCCGGATGAGGCGTTGCGGATCGCGATCGTAGGCCGCCCGAACGTCGGCAAGTCGTCGCTGCTGAATGCGATCCTGGGCGAGGAGCGCGTGATCGTGAGCGACGTGCCCGGAACGACGCGCGACGCCATCGACACGCCGCTGGAGTTCGAAGGCCGGCGGATCGTGCTGATCGATACGGCGGGATTGCGGCGTCGCGGCGCGATCGAGCCCGGGGTCGAGAAGCACGCATCGTTGCGGGCGCGCCGGGCGCTCGAGCGCGCGCACGTTGCGATCTGCGTGTTCGATATGTCGGAAGGATTCACCGCGCAGGACGCGCACGTGGTTGGGTACGCCCTGGAGGCGACGCGCGGTGTGATCGTGGCCGGCAACAAGCTCGACCTGGTCCGTGAGGGAGCGTGGGACGAGCGCGAGTGGGAGCGCCAGGTGCGGTGGCGGCTCAAGTTCGCGCCGTGGGCGCACGTGGCGTTCGTCTCGGCGAAGGATGGCACCGGCGTGCATGCGCTGCTCGAGGCAGCGGGGCGCATCGGCGATGTGCGGCGCGTGCGGATCGATACCGGGCCGCTCAACCAGGCGATCCGCCGGGCGGTGGCCGAGAAGCCGCCGCCGACGCCGATGAAGGGCAAGCGTCTGAAGCTGCTGTACGTGACCCAGGCCGGCGTGGATCCTCCCACGTTCGTCTTCTTCATGAACGATGCGTCGCTCGTCCACTTCAGCTACCGGCGCTTTCTGGAGAACGTGATCCGGCGCGCGTTCGGGTTCGAGGGGACGGCGATCAAGCTGGTCTTCCGTAGCCGCAGCGAGGCAGCGGCCGGCCAACCGTAATCCTCGGCACGCTTCCTTATGATCGGCGTTCCGTGGCCGTCCCACGCGATGACAGCCGCGATCAGCGATCCGTGCCGGTTGGATATGGAAAAGCAACCGGCAGAGGAGTAGGATCGGATGGCCGCTCCGGATCAGCAAGGAGGCAGACGATGCACCGCGCGATTCTCCTTCCCGTCGACACACTGCAACGGATCCGACACAACGCCCGGCATCCTGATCTGAGCGCCATCACGGCGCGGACGCCGCTGGTGGGACGGCGGATGCCCGGGCGCGCCTACTGGCGCACACAGCGGGTCGAGCCGGCACGCGCGGCCCGCCATGCGCAGGAGGAAGTGGCGCGCCTCGCGCGGGTGGCCGGGGCCATGCTGGCCCACGCCACGAGCGAGCGCGCGGGCGAAGCGACGCGCTCCCTGCGCCGGCGGACGGCTGTCGTTGCCCGCGCGCGGGAGAACGTGCGCGTGCCCGAGTTGCGCGTCCCGCGGGTCGGACGTCCACGCCTGACGGCGGGACGGCTCTGGCGGCGGACATCGAGCCGCGATGACCGGTCGGCTGCGATGCCGTCCGCGAGGCGGGCGCGCACCGCGCGACGGGGCGTGTTGATGCTCGTGATCGGCGCGGCCGCAGGCGCGCTGGCGATGTTCTACGCCGATCCGCACTCGGGCCGGCGGCGGCGCGCGCTGGTGCGTGACAAGCTGGCGCACATGAAGCGCGTGATGACGCGGAACGTCCCACGCGCGGCCGAGCGCCGCGGGCGCTTCCTGCGGGGCAAGCTCGAGGGGCTCCGGCACGAGGTGCAGGAGCTCACGGCGGTCGGCGTGCAGCGCGCGATCCCGGATGACGACACGCTGGTGGCGCGCGTGCGGTCGGACGTTTTCCGGCACGCGAACGTGTCGCCGGGAGACATCCATTTCGACGCGCACGACGGCTGTGTGACGCTCCGTGGCGAGCTTCGCAGCGAGGAAGAGATGCGCCGGCTGATCGAAGCGACGCGCCAGATCGACGGTGTGCGCGAGGTCCGGAGCTACCTGCACCTCCCCGGGACGCTGCCGCCGAACAAGGCCGAGGCGTTCGCGGCGGCAGGGAACGGCGTGCCGTCGCACCTGCTGCGCCAGCCCTAGCGGCGCCGCCCACAGCCGGACGCTCCGTGGAGGGCGCGCTCGCATGGCGCCTTCTACGCTCAGCGCGCGCATGCCCTCGCTACGCTGCAGTAGCCTCACGAGCACGTTGCACTGGACGTAGCGCGAACCTCTGCACTAGGATCGCGGAAACGCGGGCCGCCGGTAGCCGGTGCGCGGCCCCGCGTTGTATAACGTGGGCACGCCTGCGCCACCTGTGTTTCCGGCATTGCAGTTCAGGTGACGGGGCGCGCGGGGAAGTGGCGGAACTGGCAGACGCGCGTGACTTAGGATCACGTGCCGCAAGGCGTAGGAGTTCGAATCTCCTCTTCCCCACCAGCGAGTGACGATGCCCGGCGGCGCGCAGGCGGCGGGCACGGGGATGCGAAGGCACTGCGCGATCGGCACGGGATGCGCCGGCGGGCGCGGCGGTCACCGGAATGATCCACCGCGCAGGGAGGTCGAATGGGCACACTGCTCCAGGTCCGTAACCTGAGGACGCAGTTCTTCACCGAGGACGGCATCGTGCGCGCCGTCGACGGTGTTTCGTACGACGTCGAGGAAGGCGAGACCCTGGGGCTCGTAGGCGAGTCGGGTTGCGGCAAGAGCGTCAGCGCGCTGTCGATCCTGCGGCTCATTCCCTACCCGCCTGGCAAGATCGTTGACGGCGAGATCCTGTTCGACGGCGAGGACTTGCTGAAGCTCGACGAGGATGAGATCCGCCACATTCGCGGCAACCGCATCGCGATGGTGTTCCAGGAGCCGATGACGTCGCTCAACCCGGTGCTGACGATCGGGCGACAGCTGACCGAGGCGCTGGAGCTGCACCTGAAGATGGATCAAACGGCGGCACGCCGGCGCGCGGCTGAGTTGCTGGAGATGGTGGGCATCCCGGAGGCCGGCCGCCGTCTCAACGACTACCCGCACCAGTACTCGGGCGGCATGCGCCAGCGCGTGATGATCGCGATGGCGCTCTCGTGCAATCCCAAGCTGCTGCTGGCGGATGAACCGACGACGGCGCTCGACGTGACGATCCAGGCGCAGATCCTGGAGATCATGGCACGCCTGAGCCGGGAGCTGGGAACCGCGGTGATCATCATCACGCACAACCTTGGCGTTGTGGCGCGGTACGCCGATCGGGTCAACGTCATGTACGCCGGGAAGATCGTCGAGATGGCCACGGCGAAGGATCTCTACGCCAACCCGCGCCACCCGTACACGATCGGACTGCTGAAGTCGGTGCCACGGCTCGACCAGACGAAGAAGGACCGCCTGCAGCCGATCGAGGGCTCACCGCCTGATTTGATCAACCCGCCCAAGGGGTGCAACTTCGCGCCGCGCTGCGCGTACAAGATCGACAAGTGCCTGGTGGAGGAGCCCCCGTTGATGCCGACCGGCGAGGCGCAACACATGTCCGCGTGCTGGGTCATGCCGACGATAGACACGCCGGTGGCATCGACGAACGGGCCCGCACCCATCGCCGGCGGTAACCCGCAGGAGACCGTGCCACCCGTCACGCCCGAGGCGGCAGCGGAAGGGGAGAGCTCATGACGACGCAAGAAGTCGATCTTGGCACGGTGCGCACGGCCGAGGACGTACTGATCAACGTCCAGGGGCTCAAGATGTACTTCCCCGTCACGGCGGGTCTGATCTTCCAGCGCAAGGTGGCGGATGTGAAGGCCGTCGATGGACTGGACTTCAGCATCAAGCGGGGCGAGACGCTCGGGCTCGTGGGCGAGTCCGGGTGCGGCAAGTCCACGACCGGCCGCGCCATCCTGCAGCTTTACAAGCCGACGGCCGGTTCGGTCAATTTCGACAACATTGAACTGACGAAGCTGAAGGGCAACGACCTGCGCCGCATGCGGCGGCGCATGCAGATGATCTTCCAGGACCCGTACGCATCGCTGAACCCGCGCATGTCCGTCGGCGCGATCATCGGCGAGCCGCTGCAGATCCACGGGCTGGCGCAGGGGTCACGCGCGCGGCGCGAGCGCATCCAGGACCTCATGCGCGTGGTGGGCCTGAATCCGTACTACGCGAACCGCTACCCGCACGAGTTCTCGGGCGGGCAACGCCAGCGCATCGGCATCGCGCGGGCGCTGGCGGTGGAGCCGGACTTCATCGTCGCCGACGAGCCCGTCTCCGCGCTGGACGTGTCGATCCAGGCGCAGATCATCAACCTGCTCGAGGATCTGCAGCAGCAGTTCGGGCTGACCTACCTGTTCATCGCCCATGACCTGTCGGTCGTGCGACACATCAGCAACCGCGTCGGCGTGATGTACCTGGGCAAGATGATGGAGCTGGCCGACCGGAACGAGCTGTACGAGAATCCGCTGCACCCCTACACGAAGGCGCTGCTGAGCGCCGTGCCGGTCCCCGATCCATCCGTCGAGCGCCAGCGCGAGCGCATCATCCTCACCGGCGACGTGCCGAGCCCGTTGCGGCCGCCCCCCGGCTGCGTGTTCCACACGCGCTGTCCGATCGCGATCGAGGAGTGCCGGGCGCAGATCCCGGAGTGGCGCGACGTCGGCGGGGGCCACTGGGTGGCGTGTCACCGGGTGTAGCCACTGGAGGCTGTCAACAGAGCCACGAAGGGCCGGCACGGAGCGCCGGCCCTTCACGTTTCCGGCTCGGGATGCTCAGCCCACGGGCACGATTTCGATGCGTCCGTGCTCGATGTCGGCGAGATAGACCTCGGCTGAAATCCCCGGGTAGGCGTCCGCCAGCACACGCCGGGCCCTGCGCAGATGCTCGCTGTGGACATCGCGCTCGGTCGCGGGCGTGCAGAGGTCGTCGTACGCGCGGCAACTGCGGTGATTGACGGCGAGGATACGCGTGAAGCGGTGGAGCGACCAGAGCAATCGGATCTCCTCCTCCATCGTCGTCCGGGCCGCTTCGTTGCGCGGCTGCACGAGCGACCTGATCGCGCCAGGCCGGGCGATGAGGTCGTAGTCGTCCTCGAGCTGTTGCTGCAGCGCGAACTGCCGCGCTGCCCCGATGAAGCGGAAGTCGGAACAGGTGATGATCAGCGCCTTGCAGGTCGAGCGTTCGACCAGCGGCACGTTCGTCATGCTCCCTCCATGGCTGCGCGCAGGTTGGCCTCCAGCTTGTCGAAGAACTGCTCGGTGGTGAGCCAGGGCTGCTGCGGACCGACGAGCAGGGCGAGGTCCTTCGTCATGTCGCCGGACTCGACGGTGGCGACGCAGACGGCTTCAAGCGTCTTTGCGAAGCTGACCACATCCGGCGTGTCGTCGAAGGTGCCTCGATAACGCAGTCCCTGCGTCCACGCGAAGATCGATGCGATCGGGTTGGTGGATGTCGGCTCGCCGCGCTGATGCTGCCTGTAGTGGCGGGTCACGGTACCGTGCGCGGCCTCCGCCTCGACGGTGCGGCCGTCGGGCGAGAGGAGCACCGAGGTCATGAGACCGAGCGAGCCGAAGCCCTGGGCCACGGAGTCGGACTGCACATCGCCGTCGTAGTTCTTCGCCGCCCAGACGAAGCCGCCCGGCGACTTCAGCGCGTAGGCCACCATGTCGTCGATCAGCCGGTGCTCGTACCAGATGCCTGCGTCCTTGAACTGCGCTTCGAACTCGGCGGCGTAGACCTCGGCGAAGATGTCCTTGAATCGGCCGTCGTACGCCTTGAGGATGGTGTTCTTGGTGGAGTGATAGACGGGGTACCGGCGCTCCAGCCCGTAGTTCAGGCAGGCCCGCGCGAAACCGCGGATCGAGGCATCGACGTTGTACATGGCGAGCGCGACGCCGCCGCCGCCCGAGAACTCGAACACGCGCTGGTCGATCGGCGCGCCGCCGTCCGCCGGCGTGAAGGTGATGCGCAGCTCACCCGGCCCCGGGACCACGAAGTCGGTGGCGCGGTACTGATCGCCGAACGCGTGGCGGGCGACGACGATCGGCTGATTCCACCCGGGAACGAGGCGCGGCACGTTGCGGCAGATGATCGGCTCGCGGAAGACCGTGCCATCGAGGATGTTGCGGATGGTGCCGTTCGGTGACTTCCACATCTGCTTGAGGCCGAATTCCGCGACGCGCGCCTCATCGGGCGTGATCGTGGCGCACTTGACGCCAACGCCATACTGCTTGATCGCGTTCGCCGCATCGATGGTCACCTGGTCGTTGGTGGCGTCGCGGTGCTCGATGCCGAGGTCGAAGTACTTCAGGTCGATCTCGAGGTAAGGGAGGATGAGCCGCTCGCGGATCATCGCCCAGATGATGCGCGTCATCTCATCGCCGTCGAGCTCGACGACCGGGGTCTTGACCTTGATCTTCGGGGGCATGGGCTCCTCAGGCGGATGCAGCGGGATTGCGGGCACGATAGCACGGTGCGGCGTTGCGCTCACGCTCGATCGTAGGCGGCGTGGCCGTACAATCTCCCGCACGGAGGTGGACAATGCCAACGGTCAACACGGTCACCGGCCCGGTCGACACGGCGCAGCTGGGTTTCACGCTGATGCATGAGCACATCTACGTGCTCAGCGAGGGCGTGGTGCCGAACTTCCCGCAGCTCTGGAACCGCGAGGCGCGCATCAGGCAGGCGGGCGAGACACTACGCCAGGCTAAGCAGGCCGGCGTCAACACGATCGTCGACCTGACGGTGCTGGGGCTGGGCCGGGACGTGGAGATGGCCCGCCAGGTGTCGGAGCTGTCCGGCGTGAACGTGATCGCGGCCACCGGGGTGTACACGTACGACGAGTTGCCGCATCACTTCCAGAACCGTGACGCGGATTACATGGCCGATCTGTTCACGCAGGACATCACCCACGGGGTGCAGGGGACGGACATCAAGGCCGCCATCCTGAAGGTGGCGACCGACCAGCAGGGCGTGACGCAGGGTGTCGAGAAGGCGCTGCGCGCCGTGGCGCGCGCACACCGCCGGACGGGGGCGCCGATCTCGACGCATACCCACGCAGCGACGAAGCGCGGTCTCGATCAGCAGCGAATCTTCCGGGAGGAGGGAGTGGATCTGTCGCGCGTGGTGATCGGCCACAGCGGGGACACGGAGGATACCGGCTATCTCGAGGAACTGATGAAGGCAGGATCGTTCATCGGCATGGACCGCTTCGGCATCGATACGGAGCTGTCATCGGAGAAGCGGGTGGCCGTGATCGCCAGGCTGTGCGATCGCGGCTACGCCAGCCACATGGTGCTGTCGCACGACACGTCGGTGTACATCGACTGGTTCCCGCCGGAGCTGATCAAGCAGGTCGTGCCGCGCTGGAACTTCCTGCACATCAGCAACGACGTGCTGCCGATGCTGCGCTCCGCCGGTGTGAGCGACGCGGATATCCAGACGATGACCGTGGACAATCCGCGGCGGATCTTCGAAACGCACGGCGCGTACTGACGGAAGGACCTAATCGAACATCAATACGGTGCGGGCGACTTCGCCGGCTTTCATCGCGCGGAACGCCTCGTTGACGTCTTCGAGCCGGCCGCGACGGGTGATCATCTCATCGAGCTTGAGCCGGCCCTGCAGGTAGAAGTCGATGTAGCGGGGCATATCCACGCGGAAGCGGTTGGACCCCATGGTGCTGCCCTGGATCTTCTTCTCCGACAGGAACTGGTAGCCGTCGAGCTCGACCTTCTGCCCGACCGGGATCATGCCGATGACGGTGGCGGTGCCGCCCGCCCGCAGGCAATTGAACGCCTGCTCGGCCGCGACCTTCAGGCCGATGGCCTCGAAGGAGTAGTCGACGCCGCCGCCGGTGATCTCCCGGATCGCCTGCACCGGGTCGTGGGATGACGCGTCGACGATGTGGGTCGCGCCCAGCTCGCGGGCGGTCGCGAGCTTGTTTTCCGAGATGTCCACAGCGATGATCATGCGCGCCCCGCCGATGCGGGCGCCCTGGATTGCCGCCAGACCGACGCCGCCAGCGCCGAAAACCGCGACCGACGAGCCGGCCTCGATGCGGGCGGTGTTCAGGACGGCGCCAACGCCGGTCGTCACGCCGCAGCCGATCAAGGCTGCGCGGTCGAGCGGCATGTCCTCGCGGATCTTCACGATGGCGTTCTCGTGCAGGAGCATCTTCTCGGCGTAGCTCGAGATGTTGAGGAACTGGTGGATGACCTCGCCGTTCCTGGAGAGCCGCGGCTTGTCCGTGGGCGCTCGCTTCGTCTCCGGGTTCGCGCAGAGACTGGGGTGGCCCGTCAGACACTGCTCGCAGTGCCCGCAAAACACGGAGAGGCAGGCGATGACGTGGTCGCCCGGCTTCACATACGTCACCAGCTCACCCACGTCCTCCACGATGCCGGCGGCCTCGTGACCGAGCACGGCCGGTGCAGGGTGGCCATAGTAGCCATCGACGAAGTGCAGGTCGCTGTGGCACACGCCGCTCGCCACGGTGCGGACAAGGACCTCGCGGGCCTGCGGCTTGTCGATATCGAGCTCGTCGAAGGTGAGATCCTGCTTGGGTCCATGGAAGATGGCCGCTTTCATCGAGCATTCCCCTTTTGTCGCTGGTGAGGATGGCCGGCGCGAGCCGGCGGCTGCATCCTACTACGGCACGGTCCAGGGCGCCCGTCCGCGGGTCACGGGCGCACGGCGTCCTGCAGGTGCTCGACCTCGGCGAGCGTGCCGTCCGCCCGGAGCTCGATGGTGATCACGTCGATGCGGAGGGGCGCGTCGGCGTGCTCCGGGTGGGCGTCGATGTATGTCGCGGCGGCGCGCAGCAACTGACGTTGCTTTCGACCGTTCACGGACAGTTCCGCCATCCCCCGACTGCCGCCACGGCGCGTGCGCACCTCGACGAACACGAGCACGTCACCCTCGAGGGCGACAACATCGATCTCCGCTTCGGGCGAGCGGAAGTTCCGGGCGACGATCGTGTAGCCACGCGCTTCGAGATGTGCGGCCGCGACCCGCTCGCCGAAGGCGCCGAGCGACTGGCGTTCACTCATGGCCGTTTTGGATTGCGATCGTCGGCGGTGGATTGTGCGGAGCGCAGCGGAGCGAGCGGCGCGGATGGCGTCGAGCGGATCGTGCCGACCCCGGGCGCGGTGCCGTCACCAGTTTCGCGCCGGCCTGCGCGCGGTGATGTGCCTGTGGTCATATCGGTCCTCCGCCCACGTGCCGCCGCCGTGGTGTTGTACCGCGGCGGGATGACTTTGGCCTAGAACGGCTTGAATTCCGCCAGCCAGACCATGATCGGGATGAGGAACAGCGTGAGGAGCGTGAGCACGATCGGTACGTTGTCGGCGAGGAGCTCGCGCAGCTCGTCGGTCGGCTGCCCCTTCTTGCGGGACTTCAACGCCTCGATCTCGATGCGGTTGAGCGCGTGACCGAGCAGCGGCACCACCATGAAGAGCACGAGCAGGTACAGCAGCTCGAGGGCGAGCAGCCAGCCGGTGGTGAAGAAGTTATAGCCGGCATCGCCCGCAAGGAAGACGCCGGTGGCGCCGACGGCGATCGTGCCCGGCAGCAGCGCCGCGCGATGGCCGTTGATGGCATCCTCGAATGCGCTGAGGCGGCGGTCGAGGTCGTCCTCCTCCCGCCATCCGCGCCAAAGGGGGATCATCACCGCGCCCAGCCCCGCCATCATCAGGAACAGGGCCAGGTAGTGGAGGTAGAGGAGGATCTCCTCGCCGGTCACTCCGCCCCGGCCGGCGCGGCGACCTCCGCGCGCGTCCCCTCTTCGATGATCAAGCCGGCGTCGCGGGCGGCACGGCGGCTTTTGGCAGCCCCGATGAACTCCCGGAACAGCGGCTGAGGGCGGTCCGGGCGGGAGCCGAACTCAGGGTGGAACTGCGACCCCAACATGAACGGGTGGCCGGCGATCTCCGTGATCTCGACCAGCGAGCCGTCCGGTGACGTGCCGCTGGCGATCAGCCCGGCGCGCTCGAAGTCGGCGCGGTACTTGTTGTTGAACTCGTAGCGGTGGCGGTGTCGCTCCATCACCTCGGCCACGCCATACGCGGCGGCGGCCTTCGTGCCGGGTACCAGCACGCACGGGTAGGCGCCCAGGCGCATCGTGCCGCCCTTGTCTTCGACGCCCTGCTGCTCGCTGAGCAACGAGATCACGGGATGCGGCGCCTGCAGATTGAATTCGGTGCTGTTCGCGCCGATCAGGCCGAGGACGTGTCGCGCGTACTCAATGACCATGATCTGCATGCCGAGGCAGACCCCCAGATACGGCACCTTGTGCTCGCGCGCGAACCGCGCCGCCTCGAGCTTGCCTTCGATGCCGCGCTCCCCGAAGCCAGGGCAGACGAGGATGCCGTCGACGCCTTCGAGCAGCGGGCCTACGGGCTCCTGCTCGAGACGCTCGGAGTGCACCCAGCGGATCTCGACGTGCACCTGGTGGGCGATGCCGGCATGGATCAACGCTTCCTTGATCGAGAGATACGCGTCGTGCAGTTCGACGTACTTGCCGACAACAGCGACCGTGACGGTGCCGGTCGGGTTCTGCAGGCGCTGCACCATCTCGCGCCACGGCTGCAGGTCGCGCTCGGCGGCGTCGAGGCGCAGGAGCTCGATGACATAGTCGCCGAGACCTTCATCCTCCAGCGCAATCGGGACCTGGTAGATACTCTCCATGGTCGGCAGCGAAATGACGCCGCGCTCGTTGACGTCGCAGAAGAGGGCGATCTTGCGGCGGAGGTCGGCCGTCACCTCGTGGTCCGCGCGGCAGAGGATGATGTCCGGCTGAATGCCGGCGCTGCGCAATTCGCGGACGCTGTGTTGCGTAGGCTTGGTCTTGAGCTCATTGGTGCTGCCGACGTGCGGCAGGAACGTCACGTGGATGCTGAGCGTGTCCTCCGGGCGCTCCTCGCGCCGGATCTGGCGGATCGCTTCGAGGAACGGCTGTCCTTCGATGTCACCGACGGTGCCGCCGACCTCGACAATGACGACCTGGGCGCCGGTCTCGCGGCCGATCGCGCGGACGCGCGCCTTGATCTCATTGGTGACGTGGGGAATGGCCTGGATGGTGCCGCCGAGGAACTCGCCCTTGCGCTCTTTCTGGATGACGGCCTGGTAGATCTGGCCGGTGGTGACGGAGGATGCCTTCGTGAGCTCCTCATCGATGAAGCGCTCGTAGTGGCCGAGGTCGAGGTCGGTCTCGGCGCCGTCCATCGTGACGAAGACCTCGCCGTGCTGGTACGGCGACATGGTGCCGGGATCGACGTTGAGGTAGGGGTCGAGCTTCTGGATGGAGACGGAGAGGTTTCGGCTCTTGAGGATGCGGCCGAGGGCCGCGGTCGTGATGCCCTTGCCGACGGAGCTGACGACGCCGCCGGTCACGAAAATGTACTTCGGCATATGCTCCCGCGAGGCTGGGGGCAGCCACCAACAGAAAAGCGGCACCCATCGGGGGCGCCGCCCATCAGGATGTTAGCGAAGGTCCGGCGGGCTGACAAGATCGTTCGGTCAACAAGCGCCGGATGATGCCTGGAAGCGCGCTGAGGCGATCGTCGATTGGAGCGCCGATGCGGGGATGACGAGGCCGTATCCTGTGGCACGCTCCAGGGCAAAGACCACGCCCACCAGGTCGCCATCGCGGTTTAGCAAGGCGCCGCCCGAGTTGCCGTGTCGCAGCGGCACAGTGACGCGCATGATGCGACTGTTCTCCTCGAACACCGTACCGTCCACGTAATCGACGACCTTGCCCGCGGTTCGCTGAAACTGCCCCCCTCCCGGATAGCCGACCGCGTAGACGTCTTCGCCGGGGAGCGGGTCCGGCGCGGACTCGGCAATGGCGGGAAGGTCCTGGTTGACTCGCACCAGCCCCAGGTCCTGGTCCTTCACGGTCTCGGACGTGGTCACCATGATGGCGCTGCCGTCCCACGCGGCGATCTCCAACGTGCGCGCGCGCTCGATGACATGACGATTGGTTGCGAGTAGTCGCGGCCCGACGGCAACGGCGGATCCCACGCCGATCTCGCCGCAGCCGAGCTTGCGGATGCGATAAGTGATCTCGCGCACATGTCGTTCAAATGCGGCCTCGTCACCGAGGGCGGGATCAACTGCGATGATCGAGCCCGGGGTCGCCGTGGCGACGGCGACGTCGGGGAACTCCCGTGGCGGGGGTGGCGGCGCAGGCGAACATGCGACCATGGCCGCGGTCGCCACGGTCGCTGCCAGCGTCATGGAGGCACTGCGAACGCCGATCACAGGCCCCCTACCGCGTTCGCGAAGCGCCTGTACGAACTGTCGAAGCGGCCGCACGAACTGACGGCGCGGTCGACCATCGAATCGACGTAAGCGCCCGAATAGAAGCTTACTATCGCGTCGAGCGCATTACCGACGTCGCTCAGGCATTGGGCGCCGTCGACCGCCGCTGTGGATGCGAGATTCGAAACATACACCGCAGAGTCGCGCTCGGCCTCGGCGACCCGCTGCTGATCCTGGGCGGTGGCCTTCTCGCCGGCGAGCTGGTCAATGCGCTGCTGGAGCGCAGCACGGTCAGCGTTTGCCGCATCAAGTCCGATAGTAAGGAGTGCCGCCTGTTCACGAGACGCTGTGAGATCTGTCTCGAGGTTACGTGCCCTCTCCTCAGCGGCGATCGAGCGCGCCTGCCATTGGTCGGCGCGGTCGTGCCACGTATCTGCCCTTCGGTAGTTCACAAGGGCCAGCCCAAAGCCTGACACGGTTAGCAGCAACAGGAGCACGCCGCCTCCTGTGAGGAGCCGGCGCGGCCACGCTGAGCCCACCCTCTTCACCGCAGCCGAACTTGGCGGGGGCGTGGCGATCATCGCGAACGACTTTTCCGCGCTGGCGCCGCAGATGCGGCAGAACTGATCGCCTTCATGCGGCTCCGTGAGGCAAGTGCGGCAGATGTATCGGATCCTGGCGAAGCCTTCCACTGTCATCGATGGCCCCCTGACGCGCTGTCGCCGTCGTGTGGACGCATCGTACATCCCATGAGCGTCAAAACTCGTCGCGTGGCTTGACAGTCCGGGACGCGACGGTTGCTGCGCGCGGGTCAGGCTTTCCGCGCGACAAGGAGCAGGTTCACGCGCACGTGGCGCAGCGCCCCGAAGCGGTTGACGAGGCGCTCGTAGGCGACGCCCAACGCGTAGGTCGGCAGGCTGAAGGCGAGGTACTCGGGCTCGGTCTCGAACTGCTCCAGTCGCTCGACCACGAGCCCCGAGCGGGCACACAGCGCGCGCAGGCGCCCCGCGCTGTTCGCACGGTAGGTCGTCGGGAAAATGTCGTGGGTGTCGACGCCGCGCCAGCGGTTGTACGTGAGGTGCATGCGGTGCGGGAGCAGCGCCGAAGCCAGCGTCACGTAGTGCCAGCGGTTCGGCGTGAGCAGGATGAGACGGCCGCGCGGCCGCAGCACGCGCGCCAGCTCGCCAAAGACGCGCTCGGGATCGGTGAGGTGCTCCGCGACGTGGCTGTTGATCGCGATGTCGAACGTGGCCTCTCGGAACGGCAGATGGGAGAGGTCGGCGCGCGCGGCCGCATCGATGTTTCGATTGTGGCGCGGCTCGTCGGTGCGGTCGACGCCGAGGATGATCGCCGGACGTTGATGCGCATCGAAGCGGTACTGGAACACGCGCCCGCTCCCGCAGCCTGCGTCGAGCAGCAGGTCGCCCTCGCGGACGTACTGATGGATAACGTCAGAGAAGCGGTCATACATGCCGCGGAAGTGCGGCGGGTAGAAGCGCTCGCGAAGCTCTGTCTTGCGGAAGCGGATGGCGTCCTCCTCAGCCGCTCTGCCGCGCGACATCGCGGGCGGTGGCCTGGGCGACGGGCCGGACGACCATCTCATCGATGTTGACGTGCCTTGGGCGGGTGACGGCCCAGGCGATGCAATCGGCGATGTCATCGCCTGTGAGCGGCGTCATGCCCTCGTAGACCCTGGCCGCGCGCTCTTCGCTGCCGAGCCGGACGATGCTGAACTCGGTCTCCACCAGCCCGGGGTCGATCTCGGTGACGCGAATGGGCTTGCCGAGCAGCTCGAGGCGCAGGGTGCGCGTGACGGCGCGCACGCCATGCTTGGCGCTCGTGTAGCCGGCGCCGCCCGGGTAGGTCTCGAAGCCGGCGATCGAACCGATGTTGACGATGTGCCCATCCCCGGAGCTTTCGAGCAGCGGCAACAGGGCGCGGGTGACGAGCATCAACCCGAACACGTTGGTCTCCCACATGGTGCGCCAGTGCTCGTCATCGGCCTGCGCGATGGGCTCGAGGCCGTGGGCGCCGCCGGCGTTGTTGACGAGCACATCGCAGCGTTGGATCTCCGCAACGAACGACTCGACGGAGGAGCGATCGCGCACGTCAACGGGAAGCGCGCGTGCGCCGGCCGATTCGCAGACCTCGCGCAGACGGTCGATGCGTCGCGCGCCGCCGATCACGTCAAAGCCCTCACGCGCGAGCCTCCGCACCGTCGCGGCGCCGATGCCGCTGCTCGCGCCCGTCACCACCGCCGTCCGCCGTCCCTCACTCATCGTCGCCTCCGTCGCTGCGTCCCGGCGGGACTATACTCGCGATCGGCGCACCGGCAAGGAAGGGCCATCTTCGCCACGCCGCTGCCGAATCGCCTGCAGATCAATCCCGGTCACCGGGTCCTCCTCGTCGCGCCAGCGCTGGCCGTACTGCCCACGGGCGAGCATGCCACGTGTGCGAATTGGCACGTCGAAATGCTGCAGTTGCGCACGGCGGCCATTTGGCCGGCGGTGGAGCCGCTCGGCCCGTGGAACATCGCGATTGATGAGACGCCGCGGGCGTAGCGCTGCAAGCGCGCATCACCGCGCTCAGGCAGTCGCGGCGTCAGCGTGACCGCATGCGCTCACGATCGCGCTCCGCATCGACCAACAGCTGAACCTCTGCAGGCTGCGGGATGCCGGACAGCACAAAGAGGTGCTTGGCAGCGGCGGTCTGACAGACGACGTCGCCAAAGTTCATCAGGCTGGCAAAGAGGCCGCGCTTTTCTACGGTCATGTCCTGGATGTTCACGAGGTCCGCCGATGCGAGCGTATGCCGCAGCGGATGCGGCTTGCGGCTATCGACGATGCGTTGGTCTGTGATGACCCAGATATCGTTGTAGTACTGGTACCAGTTGAGCAGGATGCGCACGCCCCAGAACCCTACCCAGAGCAGCAGCGCGATCCAGAAGATGGCCGAGATGTCGTCAAAGACGCCGATGAGGTCGAGCAACCACCATGCCACGACCGGCGCCACGATGGCGATGCCCGCCCAGAGCAGCGTCCGAGGCCAGAGGAACCACCAGTGTCGCCGGACGATGGCGAGAACCTGCTCCGATCGTTGAAGCGGGAATGGGACCTTCGCATGGCTCAGTGGCTGAGCGCCATCTCGCGGCGCGGCCGGCGCGGGATCCGGAGTCGAGTTGACGGTCATGCGCGACCTCCTGAACCGTCCGTTTCGGGCGTATAGTGGCACCCGCTTGCACCGGGTGACAAGCCGGTCACTCGAGGACGATCTCCCCGGACTGGCCGCCTGACTTCCGCGCGAGCCGGACGTGCTCGATGCGCATGGCGCGGTCGGCGGACTTGCACATGTCGTAGACAGTGAGAGCCGCGACGGTGACGGCCGTCAACGCCTCCATCTCGACGCCGGTCTTGCCCGTCGTGCGGACCGTCGCCTCGATGTCGATCCAGGAGCGCTCGCGATGAGGCGTGAGCGTAACCTCAATCGCGGTGAGCGGCAGCGGATGGCACATGGGGATGAGCTCGTGGGTGCGCTTTGCGGCCATCACGCCGGCGATCTGGGCGACGGTGAGCACGTCGCCCTTGGCGACGCCGCCCTGTTCGATCAAAGCCAGCGTCTCGGGCCGCATGACCACGCGGCCGCGGGCGGTTGCCTCGCGGCGTGTATCGGCCTTCGCCGAGACATCGACCATGCGGGCATGCCCGTGCGGGTCGATGTGCGAGAGCTTCCCGTAGGCTTCGGCGTCGCCAGCCGGTTCACCCATGGCGGCAGTCTACAGGCCGCGCGGCAGGCCGCGGCTATTCGCCTGCTGCATGATAGCGTTGGACGCTGAGCGCGCCGCGCGCGACGCTGTCGTGGCAGATCACCGCGTCTGCCTCAAAGTGCGGCGACGGGAGGAGCACATGAGCTGGCTGCCGCAACCGGTGCAGGAGCTGCTTGAGCGGGCACTGGTGTGCGAGTTCACCGTGGTATCGCCCAGGGGCCGGCCGGTCACGCACCCCATGTTGCCCTTGTGGGATGGCGAGCGGATCTACATGACGTCGAGCGTGCTGTTCTCCAGGAAGCTGGAGCACATCAAGCAGCATCCGCAGGTCGCGCTCTCGATCAGCGATCCCGTCGCGGCGGGCGGGCTGACGGCGCGCTGCAGCATCCAGGGCGATGCGCGCGTGATCGAGGATGATCCGCATGTCACGTGGGAACGCATCATCCCGCTCTGGATCGCCAAGGAGCCCGCGGTCGAGGCGTTCCTGAACGCGCGCTACGCGCTGCCGTTGTTCTTCGAACGTTCGCTCATCGAGATCACGCCGCGTCGCGTTGCCTGGTGGCCTGACGGCGACGCGACGCGTGAGCCATCGGTCTTGCGGGTCGAAGAGGTGGCGGCATGACCGCGCCGGCCGCCGTCGGGGTGGGGCGGCGTCACCTTGAGAAGCTCGCCACGTTCCCCCACGCGGTCGCGTCATGGGTCGGCGACAACGGCTACCCGGTGCAAACGCCGCTGACATTCGAGGTCGATGCGGACGCGGGCACGGTGCGGCTGGACGCGCCTGGCGTGCCGCTGCCAGAGGACCGCGAGGTCAACATCATCGCGTCCCATATTCGCCCGCAGCCCGGCACCGGATACGACGAGCGGCGCTACGTCTCGCTGTGGGGACGGATCGAGCGGCGCGAGCGCGGCGTGGCGTTCCATCCGTCTCGGGCGTGGGGCTGGGACGAAGCGGAGACGCCGTTCTTCGAGTACTCGGAGCGCACATTGCCGCAGGCGCGCCGTTACTTCCGGGCGCTGTCCGAGGAGCAGGGCCGCGAGGTCCGGCCGCGGCTCTCGCGGTTGTGGACGGTACTGCTGACGACGCGCCTGCCGTTCCTGACGGCGACGATCGTGCCGGTGCTGCTGGGGATCGCTGTCGCGGCGTACGACGGCGACTTCAACTTCTGGCTGGCGCTGCTGACGATGATCGGCGCCTGCGCCGTGCACATCGGCGTGAACACCACGAACGACGTGTTCGATGCGCTCTCGGGCGCGGACGAGGCGAACGTCAATCCGACGCAGTTCAGCGGCGGATCGCGCGTGATCCAGCGCGGGATCGTGTCGTTACGGACGATGGCGCTGGTGGCAGCGGGCGCGTGGCTGGTGGGAATCATCTTCGGGCTGCTGTTGTTCGCAATGCGACCCTCGGCGGAACTGCTGGTGATCGGCATGGCCGGCGTCGTGCTCGGTGTGTTCTACACGGCGCCGCCGCTGAAGCTCGTGCATCGCGGTCTGGGGGAGATCGTCACGGCGCTGGGGTTCGGCCCGCTCATGGTGCTGGGCGCCTACGCCGTGCAGCGGCAGGCGCTGTCGTGGGATGCATTCGTGGCTTCGGTGCCTGTGGCCATCCTCGTCGCGCTGATTCTCTACGTGAATGAGATCCCGGATCGCCACTCCGACGCCCGGGCAGGGAAGCGCACGCTCCCGGTGCGGTTCTCGAAGCGCGCCATCGCGACGATGTTCCTCTGCTCGGCGCTCGCGGCGTTCGCGACGATCGTGGCCGGCGTCGTCGCCGGATGGCTGCCGCTGGCGGCGCTCGTGGCGCTGGTGGCGCTGCCGATGGTCTTCGGGATTCACCGCGGCATCCGTGAGCACTACGATCGCCCGTACGAACTGATGCCGGTGATGGGCAGGAACATCCAGTTGCACCTGGTGACAGGGCTGCTGCTGTTCGCGGGTTACGTGATCGCCATCACGGCCGATGCGGTGTTCAGCGGTGCGCCGCTGAGCTGAGCCGAGCGTCCCTGTCGGCGGCTGCCACGATCGGATCCAGCCACGCGCGCAGCGTCAACCCGGGATGCGTCAGCGCCTTCTGCCTACCGGCGTGGCGGCCACTCCTTCGGCTCTCCGAACGAGATGACGCGCCCGTTGACGTAGACGCGCTCGCCGTAGGCGACGACCGCGATCAGCACGCCGGCATCGTCGAGGAGGTGGACGCCATCATCGCGGGGTTCCATGCGGCGCACGCCCAGGAACGTTCGGCCGCCGCCGCCGACGGGCTTGAGGGGACCGCCTGCTTCGCCGCCGCTCACGCTTGCATCGTATCGTCCCGTGCAGGATCGTTGTGGGGCACTCGCTACCGGCGGGTGCGACGTGCAACGGATGATTGAGGGAGTGACGGATGTTCGGCTCAGTTTTCAAGGTGCAGTTGCAACCCGGCGCGTACGATGCCGTGCAGGAGTTGCTCCAGCGGGAGGCCACGGAGCGCGGGCACGTTCCCGGCTTCGTGCGGAACCTGACCCTGCGCGAGAGCGAGGACGTGCTCTGGGTCATGGCCGTCTTCGAGAGCGAGGCGGAGTACCGAAAGAACGCGGCAGATCCGGAGCAGGACAAGTGGTACCGGCGGCTGCGCGCGCACCTGGTGGCGGACCCGGAGTGGCACGACGGCCCGATCGTGGAGGCGACGGGCTAACGGGCGCCGGGAACGAGAGACAGGCTACGGCTGCTGGCTCTGGCCGGCTGCCGGCGGCACCTCGGGCGGCGGCGCGCTGACCATGGCCGCCGTGCCACCCTCCGGACCGGTGTCCAGCGCGAACGGCGGATACTTGTCGCTGAAGCCAGCCAGGTAGCCGTACATGCGCGCGTTCCAACGCGCGTAGCCGCGGAGGAAGTCGAAGATGCCCTGCGGGTACTTCTCCTGGATCAGCACCATGATGGCCGCGACAATAACGAGAATCACGGCGACGATCCCGAGCAACCCGAGCACAATTGCATGCGGGATCGCGAGGATGATGCGGAGCAGCACGGCCCCCGCGGAGGACTCGCCCTCGGGTTGCAGATCCATACGCATGTACGTCTTGGGATCCTCGTTCGGCAGCTTGTCGGTCAACAGCCCCAGGTAGGCGTAGAAGGCGAAGAGATAGCGCAGCCACATCAGCATGTTGCCTTCCGCCTCATCGAGGTAGCGCCGGGACCCCTTCTGCGCGATCAGGATCGCGGCCAGGACCGGCACTGCCAGGTAGGCGATGCCGAAGATCCATCCCACGGCGCCGGCGATGATGCTGAGCAGAATGAGGATTGCGATCCGGATGACGACGTGCACACGGTTGTACGTGGGCTGCTGTTCGATGTCGTAGATGACGGCGTAGGTTGCCATGCGACCCCCTGGCTCTGGCCCGCTGCTGTTCGGATGATACTCCCGGGTGTCAAGCCCCCGCGGCAGCAGGCGCCACCGATGGCCGCGAGGCGCGGTCAGTCGCCGCGCTCGCGCAGCGCCGTGCGGTTGATCGTCGCGGCCAGGTAGCCGGCGCCGAAGCCGTTGTCGATATTCACCACGGCGACGCCCGCGGCGCACGCGTTGAGCATGGCGAGCAGCGGCGCGAGCCCGCGGAAGCTGGCTCCGTAGCCCACGGACGTTGGGACCGCGATGACCGCCGCGCTCACCAGCCCGGCGACCACGCTGGGTAGCGCGCCTTCCATGCCCGCGACCACAACCAGCGCCCGTTGCTCGCGGAGCTGCGACACCTTGTCCAGGAGCCGGTGGATGCCGGCGACGCCCACGTCGTAGAAGCGTGCCACGTCGTTGCCCATGATGTCGGCGGTGATCGCCGCCTCTTCGGCGACGGGCAGGTCGGCAGTGCCCGCGCACAGCACGGCCACACCCTGGTGCCTGGGGACCAGGGATCGCTCGACCGTGATGCAGCGCGCGGTGGGGTGATAGGCGGCATCCGGGATGGCGGCGCATACGGCGGCGGCCATCTCAGGCGAGGCGCGCGTGACGAGCAGGCGGTCGGCGCGCTCGAGCAGGCGCGCTGCGATATCCGCAGCCTGCTCGGGCGTCTTGCCTTCGCCGAGGACGACCTCAGGCAGCCAGTCGCGCAGGGCGCGGTGATGGTCGACCTTGGCGAAGCCGAGGTCCTCGTAGGGCAGGTGGCGGAGAGTATCGACCGCGTCCTCGATGGGGACGGAGCCCGATGCCACTTCCTCGAGCAGCTCTCTGAGACGGTGCTCTTCGATGGTGTCGCCTCCTTCCGAAGGATCCTACCAGCCGCCTGTGAACGCGGTCATTGACGGTCCCGGACGGCTGCCCGAAGATGGCCGCCGTCAACAGGGTCCCGAAGAGCAAAGGGGAGGAAAGATGACAACAGAAGCTGCGCCATCCATCGATCAGGCGCGCGCGGAGGCGTTCGCCGGGCAGATGGTGGGTCTGCTGAACCACGCGTTCACGGGGTTCATGGTGAGCGTTGGGCACCGGACGGGACTATTCGACGCAATGGCAACGCTGGCTCCATCGACGAGCGCGCAGATCGCGAAGGCCGCCGGCCTCAATGAGCGGTACGTGCGCGAGTGGCTGGGCAACATGACCACAGCAGGCCTTGTCGAGCACGACGGCGCGGCCGGCACATACCGGTTGCCTGCGGAGCACGCGGCCTCGCTCACGCGGGCGGCCGGGCCAGGCAACCTCGCAGGCATGACCGAGTTCCTGCGGCTTGCCGCCGGCGTCGAGGACGAGATCGTGCAGTGCTTCCGCAGTGGCGGCGGCGTACCGTACTCGCGCTTCACCGAGTTCCAGGAACTCATGCGCCAGGAGAGCGCCGCCGTGTACGACGCGACGCTCGTGGATGTGACGTTGCCGCTCGTCCCCGGACTGATCGAGCGGCTGCGGCAGGGCATCGACGTGGCGGACGTTGGCTGTGGGGCGGGGCACGCGATCAACGTGATGGCGAAGGCGTTCCCGAAGAGCCGCTTTGTGGGCTACGACTTCTCGGAGGAGGGGATTGGCATTGCGACGAACGAAGCGAAGGCATGGGGGCTGACGAACGCCAGCTTTGAGGTGAAGGACGCGGCGACGCTCGACGGGTCGAAGCAGTTCGATCTGATTACGGTGTTCGACGCGATCCACGACCAGGCGCAGCCCCGCAAGGTCCTCAAGGGCATCGCTGAATCGCTGAAGCCGGACGGTGTCTTCCTGTGCGCGGACATCGCCGGCGACAGCACGCACGCGGGCAATATGGAGCATCCGCTGGCGCCGATGCTGTACGCGATCTCGACGTTCCACTGCATGACGGTGTCGCTGGCGCTCGACGGCGAGGGCCTGGGCACGATGTGGGGACGCCAGAAGGCGCGCGAGTTGTTCAAGGAGGCCGGCTTCACATCGGTGGAGGAGCGCACCGTGGAGGGCGACATCATGAACGTATATTACATCTGTGGCCGGTGAAGTGTCGGGGTGGGGGTTAGCTGAAGGTATCGCAGCGGTCGGGGTCGCCGGTATCAAAGCCGCGGCGGAACCACTCGACGCGCTGGTCGGATGAGCCGTGCGTCCAGGTCTCCGGGTTGACCTGTCCGGTGGTCTGTTCCTGGATGCGGTCGTCGCCAATCGCGGCGGCCGCATCGAGCGCCTCTTCGAGATCGCCAGGCTCAAGAATGTCGCGCTGTTGCGTCGAGTAGCCCCACACACCCGCCAGGCAATCGGCCTGGAGCTCCAGGCGCACAGAGAGTTCGCTGGCGTCGTCCGGGTGCCGTTGCTGGAGCCCGCGCACTTCATCGCTGATGCCGGTGACCTGCTGCACATGGTGTGCGATCTCGTGCGCGATGACGTATGCCTGCGCGAAGTCCCCGGGCGCGCCGAAGCGCCGGTGCAACTCCCGGAAGAAGTCGAGGTCCAGGTACACCGTTTCGTCCGCGGGGCAGTAGAACGGACCGACCGCGGCGGTCGCGAACCCGCAGCCCGAGTTGGTGGAGCTGGTGAACAGCACGAGCTCGGCACGCCGGTACTGCTCGCCGCCTTCGGCGAACAGATCCTCCCAGAAGATCTGCACGTCATCGAGCACGAACGAGACGAAGTTCACGAGCTCGGCATCCGGATCGGCCTCGGGTGGGATGCCGCCGCCGGCCTCGGGCGCCGCGCCGGGGAACTGGCTGAAGGGGCTATCGACGCCGAAGCCGCCGCCACCGCCCGAGCAGAGCTGGGGCAGGATGAAGAGCGCCAGGAGCAGCAAGAGCCCCGGCAGTCCGAGCCCACCGAGCATGCCGATGGGCAGCATTGGCATGCCGCCGAGCCCTGGACCGCCGCCACGGCGATCCTGCAGGTTAGGGCTCCGACGGCCGAGCTTGATCTTCACTTCGGCAGCATACGGAGGCAGCCGTATCGAACAGGGCCGCCGCGGATTGCGGCTGCATCGCAAAACCGGCCGACGTCCACCATCATCGGTTACTCCGTGGCCGCTTCGATCCGGAACACGGGGTGCTCGCCAGCGATGCGCTGGAGTTCCTCGACGGAGGACTCATGCGTCACGCCGTCAAAGAACTTGCCGGTCTCGGTGCTCCAGTTGCGCAGGTATGCGCGCAGCACGGGCGGCTTCTCCGCGTCGTCGAGCTCAATGGCTCGAAAGCGCTCCGCGTGTCGCCCGAGCCGCAGCGTACCGGCACCCGCGGCGCGGATGTTGCGCGCCCACTGCGTGTTACCGCGCGGCGCAACGAGGTAGCGGGCGCCGTCTAACGCGAGCGGGTTGACTGGCACGCGTTGCAGCTTACCGCTCTTGCGCCCGGGCACTTCGAGCATGTGGGCGCCGCGAGGACTCGCGCCGAGCCGGACGGCGAGCAGGAGTAGCGGGTTGAGGACGTACCTGGTCAGGACATCGGGGGGCTGGTAACGCGTCATGGGGCCCTCTGCGTGTGGCTGGTGCTGGATTGTGGCACATCGACGCGCGATACTCTGCGCGTTCCGGCGCCGGCGCCGGATGTCAGGAGTGGCGCAGTGGCCCGCGTGAGGCTCAACGAGCCGGCCGACGTCATCGAGTCGCACCGCTGGCTGGCGGAGCGGCTGGCCGCGCGCGATGGGTATCTCAACATCTTCCGCGCGATGTCGCACGCGCCTGAGGCGATGCTGCGGTTCATGCGCTTCGGCTCGCACCTTCTGGAGGACGGCAAGCTGGACCCGGCCCTGCGCGAGCTGGCGATCCTGCGCACGGGCTGGCTGACCCGCTCGCCATACGAGTTCTCGCAGCACATCGCCTTCGGACGCCGTGCGGGCCTGAACGATGAGCAGATTCGGGCGATCGCCGAGCCCGACGCGCCGGGGGCGCCGTTCGACGATCGCCAGCGTGCCGTGATCGCCTACGCGGGGTCGTTGACGTCAGGGGCGAGCGTGAGCGATGACGTCTTCGAGGCCGTCGGCTACTTCCTTGACGGCGAGCAACTCGTGGAACTGACGATGGTGGTGGGCTTCTACAACATGGTGGCGCGGATCCTCAACGCGCTCGACGTCGACCTTGACGAGCCGGCGGCCCGGGACCTGGCGGCGCTGGGAGTCGACCCGCGGCGATAGCGGCGCCCGGGTTCATTCTGTCCACCGGCGTCCGCGTAATCCGACGATCACCACGGCGAAATCTGTCCGTAACAAGGCGTCCATATCCTTCCGGCATCGTTCGGCACTTCACAGGGGAGGAGATTCGTGGACGCAAGTCTGGACACGCTGAACTCCGGCGATATTGCCTGGATGCTCGCAGCCTCGGCGCTGGTGCTCTTCATGACGCCGGGGCTCGCGTTCTTCTATGGCGGGTTCGTCCGGAGCAAGAACGTGCTCGGGACCATCATGCAGAGCTTCATCGTCATGGGGCTCGTGGGCGTTTCGTGGGTGGTGATCGGGTACACGCTCGCCTTCGGGCCGGACGTGGGCAGCGGACTCATCGGCGACCTGAGCCACTTCGGGCTGAAGGACGTCGGGGCGTTGCCCGACTCGCAGGCCGGGCCAGGCATTCCGCATGAGCTGTTCATGATCTTCCAGGCGATGTTCGCCATCATCACCCCCGCGCTGATCACCGGCGCGTTCGCCGAGCGCGCGAAGTTCGGGCCGTTCGTGGCGTTCATGGTGCTGTGGTCGATCCTGGTGTATGCGCCGGTGGCGCACTGGGTGTTCGACGCCGAGGGCTTCATCTTTGCGGATATCAAGGGCCTCGACTTCGCGGGTGGCACGGCGATTCACGTGAACGCCGGCGCGGCGGCGCTGGCCGCGGCGATCTGCTATGGCCGGCGAAAGGGCTTCAAGGAAGAGCCGATGGAGCCCCACGACGTGAGCTACATCGTGCTCGGGACGGGCATTCTGTGGTTCGGCTGGTTCGGGTTCAACGCTGGCAGCGCCGGCGCCGCAAGCGCGGTCGCGGTGAACGCGTTCACCGTCACGAACACCGCGGCCGCCGCTGCGGCGGTCGCCTGGACGGGCATGAGCTGGATCATGCTGGGCAAGCCAAGCGTCGTCGGAGCGGCAGCAGGCGCGGTCGCCGGGCTGGTCGCGATCACGCCGGCCTCTGGATACGTGCAGCCCATGGAGGCGATCGCCATTGGCGCGATCGCCGGCATCATCTGCTTCCTGGCAGTGCAGTGGCGCACGCGCAGCGCGCTGGATGACTCGCTCGACGTGGTGGCGGTCCACGGCGTCGGCGGGCTCTGGGGCGCGCTTGCGACCGGCATCTTCATCGTTGCGGCGTCTGAGAGCGGCGGCGCGACGGCCGCCGAGGTGCAGGGTGTGATCCACGGCGGGACATTCGAGCAGCTCGGCCGGCAGGCGCTCGGCGTGCTGATCGTCGCGCCCTTCTCATTCGTGGTGAGCTTCGCCATCCTGAAGGCGTTGGACCTGACGGTGGGCATCCGGGTGAGCGACGACGACGAGATCGCGGGTCTCGACGTCTCGCAGCACGGCGAGCGGGCATACATCTTTGGCGGCGCGGGCCCGGTTCTGGGTATCCCGGAGGCGATCCCGGTGCACACACCGGCTCCCTCGCCGCAGAGCTCGACCGTCACGTCCGCATCGACATCGGGCGCGGCCCAATAGCCAGGGGAGTACACGTTGAAGAAGATCGAAGCGATCATCCGGCCGGAGAAACTGGACCAGGTGAAGCACGCCCTTGCGGACAAGGGGTACATCGGCCTCAACATCGTCGGGGTCACGGGGCGGGGCGTGCAGAAGGGCATCGTCCACGCCGGGCGCGGCGCCGCGGAGTACACGGTGGACATGCTGCCGAAGGTGAAGATCGAGGTCGTGGTTGCGGACAAGAACGCCGAGGAGGTGTGCGAGATCATCCAGAAGGCGGCGTGGACCGGGAACATTGGCGACGGGAAGATCTTCGTCATCCCGGTCGAGGAGGCGATTCGTGTGCGCACCGGCGAGCGCGGCGAGGTGGCCGTGTAGCTGCTCCCGGCCCGCGAACGCCGGCAGGCTGGCAGGGTTGTACGGTGGTAGGGGCGTCGAAAGGCGCTCCTGCCACGTTTTTCGTGGCTCATGGGCGGTTCAAGGGCACGCCCGAGCATTCGGGGGCACGAGACGGCCGCGCGGGAGGTAGGGGCTTTGCCGACAGCACAGCGGCCGGAACCTGCTACGATCTAGCCGCATGCACCGCATCACGTACCGCACGGCGGCGTACGGGTTCCTCATCGCAGCGCTCTGGCTCGTGCTCGGGGCGCTGCTCCTGCTTTCGCCCGTCCCGCGCGCGCTGGACATCGCCTGGCAGTTCTTTGCCGCCTGGATGGTGCTGTTCCTGCTCCTGCTCGCGGGCGCGGGCGCGTTGTTGACGGTGGCATCGCTCAACGGGCTCTTCGGCCCGCCCCGCCGGCCGCGTGCGAAGGCCATGCGCCGCACCCCGGCGCCGGGGACGCTCTGGGCGCCGCCAGCCGGCAACGCGCAGCCGTCGCGCCCCGACGCGCGCCGCCACGGCTGACCGTGGCCCACGCCCGCGTCAACGGCATCGACATCTGGTACGAGTACCGCGGGCCGGAGGACGCGCCCCTGCTCGTTCTCACGCACGGGTTCGCGGGACCTACGGATGGCTGGCCGCCGATCATCGATGAGGTGACAGAGCGCCTGCGCGTGCTCTTCTACGACGTGCGCGGCCACGGACGGACCGCGGTGCCGCCGCCCGAGACGTTCAGCATCCCGCAGTTCGCGGCCGACTTGCGCGGGCTGCTGGACTTCCTGGGCATCGAGCAGGCGCATGTGGGCGGCGTTTCGATGGGCGGGATGATCAGCGCCCAGTTCGCGTGCGACTATCCCGAGCGGCTCCGGTCGCTGCTGTTGATGGACACGACGGCGGGCAACCAGGGCGACCAGGAGACGGCGCATATCGAGCGGCAGATCGTCGAGCTCTTCGTGACGTACGAACGCATCGTGCTCGAGCACGGACTGACGGGGCTGGTCGAACGGGAAAACCGCTACCGCCACGAGCGGGACCCATACGCGCGCTACTCGAGCTTTTCGCTCGACGAACAGGACGCACGCAACGCAAAGAAGATCGAGCGGATGACGCCCGCTGGCTATCTGGCGGCGGCGCGGGCATTGCGTGAGCGCCCGGATCTGACCTCGCGCACGCCTTCGATCACCGCTCCCACGCTCGTGTCCTGCGGCGAATGGGATATGTTCTACCCCTGCGCGCAGAGGGATCATCGCCTTATCCCCAACTCGCGCTTCGTGACAGTGCGGGGCGCGGCGCACGATACGACGAACTACACGCCGCAGAAGTGGAAGCGATTGCTGCGCGAGTTCATCGACGACGTGGAGGCCGGCCGCGACGTGCGCGGTGAGTCCGAGTTGTAGTCCTCGCCCTGGTGCAAGTGCGGGCCGCTATGCCCGGAGTGAGGAACCGGCGCAGGAATATGAGCTGATCCGCTCGGCGGCGGGCGCTGGCCACCGACGAGTGATCCGCGCCGCGCGCATGAACGCGAGAGTGTCGCGGCTATTGTTCGTTGAGCGGCCTGGGGCTTTGCAGGTACGCCTTCATCAAGCGCGCCGCGTCTTCGGATCGCATGGTGCGGTTGAAGGCTTCCTGCTCGAACTTCAGCGCCTGCTCCAGCGGAAGCTCCGCGCCCTGGTACACGCAGCGCTTGATCTCGGCGACGCTGGTGCGCGGTCGCGATGCGAGCTCGTTGGCCAGCGCGAGGGCCTCGCGCAGCACGCCGGATGCGGGCACCGCACGGTGCACCAGTCCCAGCCGGGCTGCTTCGTCGGCCTCGACGGTGTTCCCGAGCAGCATGAGTTCGAGCGCCTTCGCCTGACCGAGCATGCGCGCCATGCGCTGCGTGCCCCCCGCGCCAGGAAGGATGCCGACGCGCACTTCCGGCAGGCCAATCTGGAAGCCCTGCGCCATGATGCGGAAGTCGCACGCCAGCGCGAGCTCGCAGCCGCCGCCCATCGCGGTGCCATTGATCGCGGCGATGACCGGCTGGGGGAGGGCGCGCAGACGCAGCGAGAGGCGATTCAGCGGATGCAGCTCGTCGCTGCGTGGCGTGATGTCGCGTGCGCGCATGACGTCGCTGATCTGCGACAGTTCGCCGACGTCGTAGTGCGTGATGAAGATGCCATCGGCGCCGCCGGTCAGCATGAGGACGCGCACCGCGTCATCCTGCTCGAGCGCATCTACGACGGAGTGCAGCTCCTGTACCATCGTCGCGTTCATGAGGTTCCGTGGCGGATTGACGAGCGTGGCGATGCGCACTCGACCTTCGTCGCGGACGTTGATGTGCTTGAACTCTGTCATGGCCGTCTCCCTGGTTCCGGGCGTTGCGGCAGAGTATGACGCTGTTTTGGCACGTGGGCACGGGCGCACTGGCGGATAACGCGGCGCGGCAAGACACTACAGGTCTCAGCACACCCACAGGAAGGATGGAGCCCGTGACCCACAAGTTCCGCTTCGGCGTGCAGATTTCGAATGCGCCATCGCGCCAGGCCTGGGTGGAGAAGGCGCGCCGCGTCGAAGAGCTCGGCTTTTCGACGCTGTTCATCCCCGACCACTTCCACGATCAGCTTGGGCCGGTGCCGGCGCTGATGGCCGCCGCCGACGCCACGACCTCGCTCCGCATCGGGGGGATGGTGTTCGACAACGACTACCGGCATCCGGTGGTCTTCGCGAAGGAGTCGGCCACGCTCGATCTGCTCTCGGACGGGCGCTACGAGTTCGGGATCGGCGCGGGCTGGATGAAGACGGACTACGACGCGTCGGGCATCCCGTACGACAGCCCTGGCACACGCATCGAGCGGTTGAAGGAGGCGCTGGCTATCTACAAGGGCGCCTGGGGCGACGAGCCGTTCAGCTTTTCGGGCAAGCACTACACGATCACCAACTACAACGGCTTCCCGAAGCCCGTGCAGAAGCCGCATCCGCCGATCCTCGTCGGTGGAGGCGGCAAGCGCGTGCTCTCGCTTGCGGCGCGCGAGGCCGACATCGTGGGTGTGAATTTCAACCTGGCGCCGGGCGCCGTGAACCAGGAGGTGATGGCGACGGGCGACGCCACAGCGACGGAGGAGAAGATCCGCTGGATCCGCGAGGCGGCGGGGGCGCGCTTCGAGCGGCTCGAGATCAACGTCACCGTGTTCGTGGCGATTGTCACGGATGACCGCGACGGCATGGCCAAGCGGATCTCCGGCGGCTTCGGGATGCCGCCCGAGGAGGTGCTGCAATCACCGCACGCGCTGATAGGCAGCGCCGAGCAGATCGTGGATGTGCTGCAGGAGCGGCGCGACCGATTCGGATTCAGCTACATTGTGCTCTCCGGCGACGGATTCGAGCCGTTCGCGCCGGTCGTGAAGAAGCTCACGGGGACCTGAGGCGCCGCCGGTGAACGCATTCATTGTGCCGTCGACACCTGCGTCGTACCGTAGCCGTACAGTCAGGTAGAGGGCAGATGCGGGAGGGACATGCAGATGGGACAGCGATCAGCGGCGCTCGCCGAGGACTTTGAGCGGGCGATGGATGACCTGGCCGCGACGATCGAGCGGTGCAGCGACGGACAGTGGCAGGCGACGGTCGAAGAAGGCTGGACGGTCGCGGCGGCGGCGCAGCACATCGTCGGTCAGTTTCCGCTCGAGTTCGAGTACCTGGAGCCGGCCGCCGCCGGCAAGCCGCTGCCGGGGTACACGTGGGACGACATCAACAGGAAGAACGACACGCGCGCGGCAGCCGAGCGGAACATCCGCAAACAGGACGTGCTCGCGAAGCCCGAGGCGGAGCGCGCACGCGTCGCGCAGTGGTTGCGCGGGCTCCGCGACGAGCAGCTTGATCACGCAAGTGCGCTGGCGTTGGCGGATGGAGCGTCGGTGACCACGCAGCAGCTCATCGAGGGCGGCGTGCTGATCGACCACGTCCGCGCGCACACCAGGAGCATCCAGGCCGTGCTGGGCTGACAGACGGTGTCGCGCGGCACGTAGCGCAGGGGACGGAGCATTGCTTCCGTCCCCTGCGATCGCACCACGGGCACGTGTTACTGCCCGGGCTCGGCGACGACATCGCCGAATCGGGCGGATGCCGCGAACCGGGACGCTTCCCACCCGCAGTCGTTGAAGATGCCCAACACGGCGTCCTCCGACGCGATCACCGCGAACGAGCGTGGACCCGTCCCTTGCGACGGCTCGAACGAGAACACGACGGCGTAGGTCGCGCCCGTCCAGTACTCACCCTCGGTGAACTCGTAGGCGGCGTAGAACGCGGCGTCACCCGCGAGCATCTGCTCGAGCATGAGTTCGCCTTCCCGCACGTAGTAGCCCTCGCATGCGGCCATGGGCGCCACGCTGACAGGTGTGCCGTCCGGCTCGCCGCGGCAGGCCGGCGGGCCGCCCGGACCCTGGCCGGTCTCCGTCGTGCAGGCGATGCGCTGGAACACGAACAGCCGCTCCAGTGCGGCGAGGTCGCCCGACTCGACCGCCTCGACGATGTCGTCGATGACCCGCGGCGAGTCGCCGTGGTCGGGCGTCGGTTCCGGCGTCGGTGTTTCCGCGATCGGGGTGTCGGGCGGCGCGTCACTCCCGTCGTCGTCGCCACAGGCCAGGGCAGCGAACGCGAGGAGAGGTATCAGCGCCGGCAGGACCAATCGTGCGAGATGCATGCCAGACCTCCTTGCTCTGCGTATATCGTCCGGGAGATCGGACGCCATGTGAAGGGATACTGTTCCGGCGCGCGTATCAGACTTCTGATGGAGGCCCGGCGGCCGGCCGAGCAGGTGCAGATTCACGTGCGCCAGGCTCCGCCGGACTCATCATGCGTGCCAGGTGGCGGCTTCCTGGCGCGGATGAACAAGAACAACGGCACGCGCTGCCACAGATCCGCGGCGGAATCGCCTTGAGCTGGCACCGGCTCGCGGAGGCGATCGATGAGGAGGCCGGCGCTTTCGATGGCGCGCGCGTAGTCGTCCAGCGTGTAGGTCCAGCCGGTGAAGGTCATCGTGCGTCCGCCGTGGGTGACGGTGTCTTCGACGCGGCGGCGCTCGAAGTAGCTGCCGGCGAGGCGAATGTCATTTGATTCAGGCGCAAGACAGACGCGACCAGCGTCGGTCATGGGATGCGCGACGCATACGCAAAGATGACCACCGGGCTGCAGAACGCGCGCCGCCTCGCGCACCGCTGCGACCATGTCGCTCTGCGCGGCCATGGTCTGCAGCACGTTGTAGACGATGACGGTTTCGATCGAGCTGCCTCTGAACGGAAGCACCGTCGCATCAGCCAGCAGAAGCGCGGCCGACGGGTCGCGGCTACGCGCCGTCCGCGCGAGTGCGGGCGCGGCCTCGACGCCGACGACGGCGTGCCCCGTTGCTGCAAGCGCGCGCATGACGCGTCCTTCGCCGCAGCCGATCTCGAGCGTGCGGCGGCCGGGCGGCGGCATGATCTCCTCAAGGAAGTGCGCGAAGTACGCGCCGAAGACATCGCCCGGCGTGTCGATCCACGCGATCCAGCGGTCGGCCTCCCGTTCCCATGCGGTCACAGGAGGGCAGCGTAGCGGACGGCGCCGCTCGCGCTAGGCGGAAATCACCTCGCGGACAGGCGGGACGGGCAGCCCACGGGCCGCGAGCGCGGCGCGCACCGGGGCGAAGAGCCGCCGGTGGATGGCGCATGGCCCGTGCTCATCGATCGCGCGACGGTGATCCGGCGTGGCGTAGCCCTTGTTCTGGTCGAAACCGTAGGCAGGAAACTCGGGGTGGTATGCCTCCATCATGCGGTCGCGCGTCACCTTCGCGATGATCGATCCCGCAGCGATGGAAGCGGTCACCGCATCACCGTGGATGATCGACCGGTGACGCCATTCGGGGAGGCAGACGGCGTCGATGAGCACCAGATCGGGTGCGGCGCCGAGCGCCTGGATCGCCCGCTGCATCGCGAGCTTCGTGGCGGCGATCATGCCCAGCGCATCGATCTCCTCGTGGGTGACGATGCCGGCGCCATGCTCGCAGTCCCCGGTAATCAGCGCGAACAGCCGCTCGCGCTCTTCCGCCTCGATCTGCTTGCTGTCGCGGAGGTCGCTCCACCAGTCGCGCGGCCGGGCAGGGTCCAGGATGACGGCCCCGGCGACGACGGGACCCGCGAGCGGCCCGCGCCCTGCCTCATCGACGCCCGCGACGCGCCGGTAGCCGCGCCGCCAGGCGGACAGCTCGGCGTTGAGGGTGGGCGCGGCGGGAAACATGCCCATCGAGCGCGATGCTAGCGCCGCGGGCGCGGCCGGGGCAAGCGTGATTGTTGTTATGCGGAGCAGGCGCTGGCGGCGGGGCGGGAGTGAGCCATAGGCGGGCGCTCATGCCGTACGCTGACGCCCGGATTCACCTGCTGAAAGGAGCCACCATGCCGATCATCCGTGTTGAGATGTTTCCCGGGCGGACGCACGCGCAGAAGCAGGAGCTGGCGCGCGCCATCACCGAGGCCGTGGTCAACATCGCGCACACGACGCCAGAAGCGACGATCGTGGTCTTCACGGACGTCGAGCGGGAGAACTGGGCGCAGGCGGGCAAGCTCGCGTCGGACGACTAGCCCGATGGGCCGCTGAGAGCGGCGTGATCGCGCGTTGGGGGAGCGGCGGGGTTCATGCGGGCGAGGTCGGGGTTTCGCCGATGTTTTGAGCCTCCGGTGGGCATACATACTGGCGCGAGGCGATCGTTCGCAGCGCCGCCCGCGTAGGATCTGCGGAAAGCGCGCGCCGGCGGGGCGAACGTCAAGCTGGTTGAGACGGGCGTAGCTCCGCGCGCGTTTAGGGGTAGAGCAGGACTGTTATACTGAGCGCAGCGTCCCCCTGCGTCGCACCGCTTCCGGGCGGACAAAGGTTGGTACCACATGAGTTCGCGCTGGCTGCGCAACAGCTTCATTTACCTCCTCATCCTCGTCGCCGTCATCGCGATCGTCGTGTCGTTCTTCCGGGGCGGCGGCGGCACTGAGACCATCCCGTTCAGCCAGGTGATCGCCCAGGCCAAGACGGGCGACATCGAGGTCATCGAGGTCTCGGGGCAGTCGCTCACGATCACGAAGAGCGACGGCGAGAAGGTGAAGTCTCGCATGGGCGAGAACACCGATCTCGATCAGATCCTGCTCGACCAGCAGATCACCGGCGTCGAGGTGAAGTACAAGAACCCGCCAGCGTTCGGAAACTGGATCGGGCTGCTCATCAACTTCCTGCCGCTGATCATCTTCGGCGCGATCCTGATCTTCATGATGCGCCAGGCGCAGGGATCGAACAGCCAGGCGATGAACTTCGGCAAGAGCCGCGCCCGGATGTTCACCGGCAACAAGCCGACCGTGACCTTTGCCGACGTCGCCGGAGTCGATGAGCCAAAGGAGGAACTCCAGGAAGTCGTGGAGTTCCTGAAGTATCCGGAGAAGTTCGCGTCGCTCGGCGCCCGCATCCCGCGCGGCGTTCTTCTCGTAGGGCCGCCCGGCACCGGCAAGACGTTGCTCTCGCGCGCCGTTGCCGGCGAGGCTGGCGTGCCGTTCTTCTCGATCAGCGGCTCCGAGTTCGTCGAGATGTTCGTCGGCGTGGGCGCGAGCCGCGTGCGCGACCTCTTTGACCAGGCGAAGCGCAACGCGCCGTGCATCGTCTTCGTGGACGAGATCGATGCGGTGGGACGCCAGCGTGGCGCTGGCCTCGGCGGCTCGCACGATGAGCGCGAGCAGACCCTGAACCAGATCCTGGTGGAGATGGACGGCTTCGACACGAACACGAACGTCATCGTCATCGCGGCGACGAACCGCCCCGACATCCTCGATCCGGCGTTGCTGCGACCCGGGCGCTTCGACCGGCAGGTGATTCTGGACAGCCCGGATCGCCGTGGCCGCCAGATGATCCTGGAGGTGCACGCGAAGGGGAAGCCGTTCGAGAAGGACGTGGAGCTGGAGGTGCTGGCGAAGCAGACGCCCGGCTTCTCGGGCGCGGATCTCGCGAACCTGGTCAACGAGGCGGCGATCCTGGCTGCGCGGCGGAACAAGAAGAAGATCAGCATGTCGGAGCTCAACGAGGCGGTCGACCGGGTGATCGCGGGCCCCGAGCGCAAGAGCCGCGTCATCACGCCGCGCGAGAAGGAGATCATCGCGTACCACGAGGCGGGGCACGCGCTGGTGGGCCACCTGCTGCCGAGCTCCGACCCGCCGTACAAGATCAGCATCATCGCCCGCGGCATGGCCGGCGGCTTCACGCGCTGGATCCCGGATGAGGAGCAGTTGCGCTCGCGCTCGCACTTCGAGGCGCGGCTGGCGATGAGCCTCGGCGGCCTCTGCGCCGAGGAACTGATCCTGAACGGCGAGGCGACGACGGGGCCGTCGGACGATCTGCAGAAGGCGACAAGCATTGCACGCGCCATGGTCACGCAGTGGGGCATGAGCGAGCGGCTGGGCCCGCGCACGTTCGGCAACAAGCAAGAACTCGTCTTCTTGGGCCGCGAGATCTCGGAGCAGCGCAACTACTCCGAGAAGGTGGCCGAGGAGATCGACGAAGAGGTGCGGCGGCTGGTGGACCAGGCGTACGCGACTGCGCGCTCGATCCTCATCGAGAACCGTGACCGGCTCGACAAGCTGGTCAAGGTGCTGCTCGAGGTGGAGAACATCGAAGGCGATGACCTGAAGCGCGTGCTCGACGGCCTGGACCTGGAGCCGCCGGCTGACGGCACGCCCGCCGAGGCGACCCCGGAGCCGGAGGAAAAGCCCGAGGTGCCGGAGACACCCGCGCCGCAGATCGGCAAGCCGGGGTTGGCGTGGGGGTCCCAGTCCAGCTACACACTCGATCCCGACGATCGGTAGCACTCAGGGCAAAGGCAGCCAGCATGACGGGGCACGAACGTGCCCCGTCTCCATTTTTTTCCGGCCGGTTCGGGCGCATCCCGAGAGTGCTGTGGCCGGGGTGGCGTTGCCAGGGTGAGCCAGCTCAGGCCCAGAAGCGCGCTGTGAGCCAGACCAGCGGGAAGGTGAAGAGCAGCGAGTCGAGGCGATCGAGCACGCCGCCGTGGCCAGGGAGAATGGCGCTGGCGTCCTTCACGCCGGCGCGGCGCTTCAGCCATGACTCGAAGAGATCGCCGGCTGTGGCGGCGAGGGGTAGTGACGCAGCGAGCGCCGCGACTGCGGCCGGCCGGGCTCCGAGGTCGAGCACGAGGTTGATGGCGATGACGGCCGCCGCGCCACCTGCCCAGCCGCCCACGAACCCTTCCCAGGTCTTTTTGGGGCTGATGGCGGGCGCCATGCGGTGGCGGCCCAAGGTCCGGCCGGTGAAATAGGCGGCGGTGTCGACCGCGAACGTGCTGAACACGGCGAGCAGCACCCAGTCGCGCCCGTCATGGAGGTCGCGCAGCAGGACCATCGTGCTGCCGAGCACAGCGACGTAGAGCCAGCCGGCCGCGGCCCAGCGCGCAAGATCGGGCAGCCGCGATGCGCCATCCCGGCGCGGGACGCCAGCGAGAATCCAGCCGGCCATCGCCACAGCGGCAGCGAGGACGGCGCACCCGCCGACCAAGACCCCTCCGAGCGGATACGCGAGCAAGACGACGATGCCGGCCCCGGTGGCAGTGACAACGGTTAGCGCGGAACGCCATGGGGCGCGAAGGTGCGCGAACTCGCCGCCGGCGACGCCGAGGCCGAGCGCGGCGGCGATCGCGTATGGCCAGCCGCCGACGAAGATGAGCGCAAGGATGACGGGGATGCCGACGGCGGCGGTGGCGACCCGCTGGCCCAGCACCTGCGTCAGGCGTGCCTGGCGCCGTTGCGCGCCGGCACGCCGCCGAAGCGCCGCTCGCGGTTCGCGTACGCCTCGAGCGCGCGGTCGATCTCAGCCTCGTCGAAGTCGGGCCAGAGCGTGGGGGTGAAGTAGAGCTCCGCGTACGCTGATTGCCACAGCAGAAAGTTGGAGATCCGCATATCGCCGGCCGTGCGAATCAGCAGGTCGACCTCTGGCAGGCCCGCGCGGGCCGTCCACATGTGCGCCTCCAGCGTGCGCTCGTCGATGCGCTTGGGGGCGATGCGCTCCTGCGCGATCTGGCGGACGGCGTCGACGATCTCGGCCCGCCCGCCATAGTTGAACGCAAGGGCAACCGTCATGCGGTCGTTGTCTTTGGTGAGTTCGATGGCGTCCTCGACCTGCTTGCGGAGCGAGGGATCGAGCGGCGACAGATCGCCGACGTGGACAAGCCGCACGCCGTTTTCGTGGAGCTTCCGCAGTTCGCGCTTGATCACGCGGGGGATCAGCCGCATGAGCGCGTTGACCTCGCGGCGGGGTCGTGCCCAGTTCTCGGTCGAGAACGCGTAGAGCGTGAGCACCTTTACGCCGCGTTCTCCGAACGCCTCGATGATGCGACGGATGTTCTCGGTGCCGGCGCGGTGCCCCTGCTGACGGGAAAGGCCGCGGGCCTCGGCCCAGCGCCCGTTGCCGTCCATGATGATGGCCACATGCGTGGGCACGGTGGACGGCGTAGCCGGCTTCGCACGCTGCGCGTCGTGACCCTTCGTGCGGCGCTTGCCCGATGTACTGGTGGTCCTGCGCTTGGTGCCGGGGATTCTCATGCGATGCCGCCGGCTGACCGGCGTCCATCCTCCATCTTCAGTCGTCCGGCTTCCGCGAAGCTAGACCTCGAGCAGCTCCTGTTCCTTCGCGTGCCCGTGCTTGTCGATCTCGGCGACGTACCTGTCGGTGAGCTTCTGGAGGCGCTCCGCCGCCTTGCGTTCGTCGTCATCGGAGATCTGCTTGTCGTGCTGCGCCTTGCGCAGGTGATCGAGCGCATCGCGGCGCACGTTGCGGACGGCCACGCGACCATCCTCCACCTTCTTGTGGACGATCTTCACCAGTTCCTTGCGCCGCTCTTCGGTCAGCGACGGGACGACGAGACGGATGATGTTACCGTCGTTCGAGGGGGTGATGCCGAGATCGGATTTCTGGATCGCCTTTTCGATGGCGCCAAGCTGCGTCTTGTCCCATGGCTGGATGGTGATGAGCCGGGGCTCCGGCGCGTTGATCTGCGCCATCTGGTTGAGCGGCGTGGGGGTGCCGTAGTAGTCGACCTTGAGCGACTCCACGAGCGAAGGACGCGCCCGCCCGGTGCGGACCGTGCCCAGCTCGCGGTCGAGCGCCTGCACGGCGCTTTGCATGCGGTGCTCGGCGTCCTTGAGCGTCTCTTCGATCATCGGTGTGGCCCCTCCCTCCGCTGCGTATCGTACAACGTGGAGCGGTCAGGCAGGCGTCGCGACGACCGTCGCCGCCGTGCCGACGTGCGTTCCGATCTCATCGCCCCGCGCCGCCCGCACGATGCCCTGCTCCGCCGCCACATCGAAGACGATGATGGGGAGATCGTGCTCCATGCAAAGCGAGAGCGCGGTGCTGTCCATCACCTCGAGCCGGCGGCTGATGGCGTCCATGTAGGAGAGGGTGGCGAAGCGGCGGGCCGTGGGGTCCTTCCGCGGATCCGCTTCGTACACTCCGTCTACCCTGTTCTTGGCGATCAGCAGGACGTTCGCGTCCATCTCGATGGCGCGGAGCGCTGCCGCCGTGTCGGTGGTCATGTACGGGTTGCCCGTGCCGGCCGCGAAGATCACCACGCGACCCTTTTCCAGGTGGCGGATGGCACGGCGGCGGATGTACGGCTCCGCCACCTGCTGGATGGGGATCGCCGTGAGCGTGCGGACGCTGCCGCCCTCCTGTTCGATAGCGTCCTGCAAGGCGAGGGCGTTGATCACGGTGGCGAGCATGCCGGCATAGTCGGCGGTCGCGCGGTCCATCCCGGTCTGGCTGGCCTGGGCGCCGCGCCAGATGTTGCCGCCGCCGACCACCACGGCGACCTCGATGCCGAGGTCGCGAACGGCCTTGATCTGCCGGGCGATGCTCCTGACGGTGGCAGGGTCGATGCCGTAGGCGGCGCCGCCCATGAGGGCCTCGCCGCTCACCTTGAGCATGATCCGGTCGTAGGGGCCCTCGCTCATCGGCGGCCTCTGGCTACTGGCCGAGTTCGAAGCGCGCGAACCGCCGGACCTGGATGTTCTCGCCCGTCTGCGCGATGGCGTCCTTCACCAGCGCCTCGATCGTCCTGGACGCGTCCCGGATGAACGGCTGCTTCATCAACACCAGTTCCTCGACCGTACCCTCGGCGTCCGCCGGCAGCTCATCCTCGTTGATCACCAGCGTCGTCGGCACGCCGGCGATCTGCATGGCGATGTCGTGCGCCAGTGTCTTGAAGGCGTCGGTGCGCGCCACGAAGTCTGTCTCGCAGTTGACCTCGACCAGCACGCCAATGCGCCCGCCGGCGTGGATGTAGGACTCGACGAGCCCCTGCAGCGTCTCGCGTCCGGCGCGCTTCTGGGCGCTGGCGATGCCCTTCTCGCGCAGGATCTCCTTCGCCTTTTCGACGTTGCCGTTCGCCTCTTCGAGCGCCTTCTTGCAATCCATGACGCCCGCGCCCGTGAGTTCGCGCAGGGCCTTGACGTCGTCCGCAGTGATCGCCACGTGTGTGTCCTCTCGTTGCTCCGCGCTGGCTGCCCGGGGTCTTCCTTGATGAGTGCCGGGGACGAGGCGCGCTAGGAGGCGGCCGGCTCGTCGTCCGGTGATGCCGAAAACGTGCCGGCCGCGGCGAGGGCGGCGACATCGGCGCCCTCGCCCGCTTCGGCGACCGTGCCCTGCATGGTCAGTCCTTCGATGCAGGCATCGGCGACGCGGCTGGCGATCAGCTTCACGGCGCGGATCGCGTCGTCGTTGGAGGGAATCGGATAGTCGATCTCCTCGGGGTTGCTGTTCGTGTCGCACATGGCGACGATCGGGATGCGCATGCGCAGCGCCTCGGTGACGGCGATCCGCTCCATCGGCGGATCAACGATGAAGAGAGCGCCGGGCAGGCGGTTCATGGTCTTGATGCCGCCGAAGTAGCGGTTCATGCGCTCCAACTCGTTCATGATGCGGCCGGCCTCGCGCTTGGTGGTCGCTTCCAGCTCGCCCCTCTGCGCCTGGTCCTCGATCCGCAGCAGGTAGTCGATACGGCCCTGGATGGTCTGGAAGTTGGTCAGGGTGCCGCCCAGCCAGCGGTTGATGACGTACGGCTGTTGGGCGCGCCGGGCCTCCTGCTCGATGACGTCTTGCGCCTGCTTCTTGGTGCCGACGAAGAGGACCGTCTGGCCGCGCGCGGTGACCGAGCGCACGAAATCCATCGCACGGCCCAGCATGGGTACGGTCTGCTGGAGGTCGATGATGTGGATGCCGTTGCGCTCGGTGAAGATGTACGGCCGCATGCGCGGATCCCAGCGGCGGGTCTGGTGCCCGAAGTGGACACCGGCTTCGAGGAGCGCCTTCATGGAAACAGGGGGAGCGGCGGCGGTGGTCAAGGTGTGCTCACTTCCTACCGAACATAAATTTGAGGCCCGCTGGCCCCAGGTCCGGTCGCTACGGTCTCAGTTCGCTGTCAGTATAGCGGATGCTGATCGGGAAGCCTGACGGTCGCCGGGCCGCCCGCGCGGCCCCGGGGCATCCCGCGGAGCCGACCAAGGTCATCGTGCCAGCTCCTGCCGTACCCATTCGCCGATGCGCTCGCCGATCATGATCGTCGGGATGTTGGTGTTGGCGCTCGGTACCACGGGCATCAGTGATGCATCGGCGATGCGAAGGCCGCTGACGCCGCGGACGAAACCGCGCTCGTCGCAGACGGCGAGGGGGTCGTCGTCGGCGCCCATCTTCGCGGTGCACGAGGGGTGCGCGCCGGTGCTGGAGTTCCGGCGGATCCACGTTTCGAGGCGATCGGCATCCTTGAGCTCATCCTCCGTGGGGCGGCGAACGCCTTCGCTGACGGCCGTGATCGCGGGCGCGTGGGCGAGCTCCATCGCGCGGTGGAGGCCATCGAGCAGCTTGGCGTAGTCGCGTTCGTCGGACAGGTAGTTCATGAAGATGCGCGGCCGCGCCTCGACATCCGCTGAGTCGAAGCCGAGGCGGCCGCGCGAGTATGACTTGAACACGCAGGCGGCGATGCCCATCAGCAGGCGGCCCCCGGGGATGTGCATGTACGACAGCGGCTCGAGCTGCATGTCGTTGAAGTCCTTGCTGCCGGACGCGGTGTAGCGCAGCGTTGTCTGGATGACCGGGTCGTCGAACGAGGCGACGCCGTCCTTCGGCACGAGCGTTGGACCGATCGCCGGGTGGTCCATCAGATTTTCACCGACACCCGGACTGACGTGCGTGACGGCGATGCCCAGGCGATCGAGCACGTCGCGCGGGCCGATGCCCGAGCGGAGAAGGAGCGCCGGTGTGTGGATGGCGCCGCCCGCCAGAACGACCTGACGCGCGGTGATAATCTCCCAGCCGCCGTCAGGCGTGCGCACTTCGACGCCGCGCGCGCCGCCCCGCTCGATCACGGCACGGCGGACGGTGGCATCGCCGCGGATCGTCAGGTTGGGCCGGCTGCGGGCCGGGGCCAGGTACGCGATCGCCGCGCTCAGGCGGAGATGCTGCGGCCCCTTATTCATCGGGTGGGGAGCCGCCCCCGTGGCCTGCGGGTCGTTGTGGTCATCGATCAAGGCGTAGCCGCGCTGGCCGCAGGCGTCCAGGAAGGCCGCCTGGAATGGCACAAGCTCGTCGCGCGTGTGGCGGCGGATTTGCACGGGCCCCGCATTGCCGTGGTAGGGCCGGTCGCCGAAGTCGAGGTCATTCTCAAGCCTGATGAAGGCCGGCAGCACCTTCTCCCAGGACCAGAGTGGGCAGCCCGCCGCAGCCCACTCGTCGTAGTCGGCGGGGACGCCGCGGAGCGCGATGCAGGTGTTCACGGCGGACGAGCCGCCGGTCACGCGTCCGCGCGCGAAGGGGATGTCTTGCCGGCTGGTGGGGCTGGGCGCGTAGGTGAGCCGCCAGTCGTGCGCCCTGAATGAGCCATGCCGGGCATCCCGGAGGTCCTCCGGCAGCGCCTCGGGGTTGGGGTAGTCCGGGCCCGCTTCCAGCAGGAGCACGCGAATCGAAGGGTCCTCACTGGCGCGGGCGGCGACGACGCTGCCTCCCGAGCCGGCGCCGACGACGATCAGGTCATAGTCCGTATCCATAGCAGGGCGATTATAGGGGAGGGTGCGGCGTGGGGGTGACGGGGGTAAACCCCTACGGGTGCCGCCGCATCCGGCCGACAAGCTATGCGGGCGCCAGAGGTGCGCCAGCCATGCGTATGCCGGATGCGCCCCGCGCGGCGGGGCATCTGCCCATTGCCCAGGAGGAAGCGGACGCCCGCTACTGGCAGGACGTTGTGCGCTTCCGCTGGCTGGTGACGGCTGCGTACCTGGCTCTCACTGCGACCGGTGTGCTGCCGTACCGTGAACCATGGTTCTGGCTCGCTGCTGGCGTGCTCATCGCAAGCACCATCGCCTACACCATCTACCGGCGGCGAACGCATGCGTACACCCTGTACCAGGACATCTCAACGTATGTTGACGTGCTCACGATCACGCTCGTGCTGATCAGCATTGGCACCATCGATCATCCGGTCTGGGTGTCATACGCGCTGGTGATCCCGGCCGTCGCGAACTTCAAGGGTCATCGTTACAACCTGATGTTCGTCGGCGTCGTGCTGCTGTCATATGCGAGCGCCTACGCCGCGAGCCAGGCGCTCGGCGGCCAGAGAGGCTACGGGCGCGAGGCGATCGTGACCGGCGTGCTGATGCTGCTGATCGCGGTCAACTCCACGGTCATCAGCGCGAACAACCGGCGCCTGCGCGATGTCATCCGCCGCCAGGCCGTCACCGACCCGCTGACAGGGCTTGCGAACCGGCGCCTGCTGTTCGAACGGCTCGATCACTGGCCGCCGTCCGAGCGCGCGCTGGCGGTGATGATGATCGACCTGGATGACTTCAAAATGTTGAACGAATCGCTCGGCCACATCACGGCGGACCGCATCCTCACGAGCGCGGGCGCGCTTCTCCGCGAGATGGGAGGGGACAGTGCCTTCGCCGCGCGCTTCGGCGGCGACGAGTTTGCGCTGCTCGTTGAGGTGGATGATCGGGCTACCGCCCAGGCGCTCGCGGAGCGCATCATCGAGCAGGGACGGGAACGGATCGGCATCGGCATGACCGCCGGCATCGCGCTCTGTCCGGACGACGCGGCTACGCCGGAGCGGGCGCTGCACCTGGCCGATGGAAACCTGCGCGCCGCGAAGGCAGCGGGCAAGGAACGCGTGGTGCTCCGGCCGGCCGCATAGCAGGACGGCATGCGCCTGCCGCTCTGGCCTACAATGCAAGTCCAATGTCGCGCGATGACCGCATCAAGCTGCTGCACGAGGCGCTCGCGGAGCGGATCCTCGTCTTCGATGGGCCGCAGGGCACGTATCTGCAGGGCCGTGATCTGACGGCGTCGGACTACGGTGGGGCGGAGTACGAAGGCTGCCCGGAGCAGCTCAACCTGACGCGTCCGGACGTCATCGCCGACATGTACCGCGGCTACCTGGAGGCGGGAGCCGACCTGATCGAGACGAACTCGTTCGGCGGCATGTCGATTGTGCTGGCCGAGTACGGCTTGCAGGATCGCGTGCGCGAGATCAACGCCGCGGCCGTGCGTGTGGCGCGCGAAGCCGCCGCCGCCTACAGCAGCTCCACCAAACCGCGATGGGTGGTGGGCACCATGGGCCCCACCACCAAGGCCATCTCCGTTACCGGCGGCGTGACCTTCGACGAGCTGTCCCGCTCATACGGCGAACTGGCGCTGGTCCTGGCGGAAGAAGGAGTCGACGCGCTGCTCATCGAAACGGCCCAGGACACCCGCAACATCAAGGCGGCGCTGCTGGGCTGCTGGCGCGCGTTCGATGAGGTGGGCTTCCGGCTGCCGGTGATGGTCTCGGCCACGATCGAACTTACCGGCACGATGCTCGCCGGCCAGTCGGTCGATGCGCTCGCGGCCTCACTGCAGCACGCCGGACTGCTCTCGCTGGGCATCAACTGCTCGACGGGGCCGGAGTTCATGACCGACCATGTGCGGACGCTGGCCGGCAGCACGGAGTTCCTGACTTCGTGCTGGCCCAACGCCGGGCTGCCGGACGAAGACGGCCGGTACTGCGAAACGCCGATCCAGATCGCGACGGTGCTCGAGCGCTTCATCGACAACGGATGGCTGAACATCATCGGCGGCTGCTGCGGGACGACAGCGGAGCACATCCGCGCGCTGTCGGAGATGGCGGACGGGAAGAAGCCGCGCGCGCCGCAGCGCTTGACGCGCACGGTGTTCAGCGGCGTGGATCTGGTTGAGGTAGCCCCCGACAACCGGCCGCTGCTCGTCGGCGAGCGCACGAACGAGGTTGGCTCGCGCAAGTTCAAGAAGCTGATCAGCGAGGAGCGCTACGAAGAGGCGAGCGAGATCGCGCGGCGGCAGGTGAAGGGCGGCGCCCACATCATTGACGTCAACCTGCAGAACGCGGACCGCGACGAGCTGTACGACATCGATCGCTTCTACAGCCTGCTGGTGAAAAAGGTGCGCGCGCCCATCATGGTCGATACCACGGATCCGGTGGCGCTCGAGCGCGCGCTCACGTACTGCCAGGGCAAGTCGATCATCAATTCCATCAACCTCGAGGACGGCCTCGAGAAGTTCGAGCGCGTGACACCGCTCGCCCGGACCTACGGCGCGGCGTTGATCGTCGGCTGCATCGACGAGGACAAGCAGCAGGCGCAGGCGATCACGCGCGAGCGCAAGCTGCAGATCGCTGAGCGGTCGTATCGCCTGCTGACGGAGCAGTACGGCATTCGTGGCGAGGACATCATCTTCGACCCGCTCGTCTTTCCGTGCGCGACCGGAGACGAGAATTACGTGGGCAGCGCTGTGGAGACGATCGAGGGGTTACGGCTGATCAAGGAGCGGCTGCCGTTCGCCAAGACCGTGCTCGGCATCAGCAACGTCAGCTTCGGGTTGCCGGATGCCGGCCGCGAGGTGTTGAACTCGGTGTTTCTCTACCACTGCACCAGGGCCGGCCTGGACCTGGCCATCGTCAACACCGAGAAACTGGAACGATACGCCTCGATCCCGGAGGACGAGCGGCGCCTGGCTGAAGACCTGTTGTGGAACCGGGGCGAAGATCCTGTGGGGGCGTTCGCGGCGCACTTCCGCGGCAAGAAGGCGCGCGCGAAGGCGGACGTCAGCGCGCTGCCTCTCGACGAGCGCCTGGCGAACTACATCATTGAAGGCACCAGGGACGGTCTGATCGCGGACCTGGACGAGAAGCTGAAGGAAGCATCGCCGCTCGCGATCATCAACGGCCCGCTCATGAAGGGCATGGACGAGGTCGGCCGGCTGTTCAACGCGAACGAACTGATCGTCGCAGAAGTGCTGCAGAGCGCTGAAGCGATGAAAGCCGCGGTCTCGCACCTCGAGCCATTCATGGAGAGGAGCGAGACGTCAGCGCGCGGGAAGGTGATCCTGGCGACGGTGAAGGGCGACGTCCACGACATCGGCAAGAACCTCGTCGACATCATCCTTTCAAACAACGGCTACACGGTGGTGAACCTCGGCATCAAGGTGCCGCCGGAGCAGCTCATCGAGGCTGCGCACGAGCACCGGCCTGACGCGATCGGGCTTTCGGGGTTACTGGTGAAGTCGGCGCAGCAGATGGTGACCACAGCGACGGATCTGCGCGACGCGGGCATCGATCTGCCGCTGCTGGTGGGGGGCGCGGCGCTGAGCGACCGTTTCACGCGCACACGCATCGCGCCTGAGTACGATGGGACGGTCGTCTACTGCAACGACGCCATGAACGGGCTCGACACGCTTAACCGGCTGATGGAGCCGCAGGCCCGCGCGCAGCTTGAGGCGGAGCTGCGCGAGCGTGACGTCGCGCCAAAGGCCGCTGCGGAAGGAGCCGCCTACCCGGAAACGACGCAGCGCTCATCGCGCATCCGCATCGACGTGCCGCTGCCGCCGCCGGTGGACCTCGAACGCCATGTGGTGCGCATCGGCGGCGATGAGACGCTGGTGACGTGGGGCGGCTCGGGCGGGCGCGTCGCCGCGCAGGAGCGCGTCAGCCTGGACACGATCTGGTCATACATCAACCCGCAGATGCTGTATGGGCGCCACCTGGGCTTCAAGGGGCGATTCCTGGAGCTGCTCGAGGCCGGCGACCACAAGGCGAAGGAGATGGAGGCACAGATAGAGGCGCTCAAGGAGGAGTGTCGCGCCGGACTGATGCGCGCCGCCGTCGTCTGGCAGTTCTTCGAGGCAGAAGGCGAAGGCAATCGCATCCACATCTTCGGCGGCGATGACCGCACGCGGCCCATCGCGACGTTCGCGTTCCCGCGGCAGCGCAAGCCCGACGGCGTCTCGATCGCGGACCTGGTGCTGCCGCCGCAGCGCGATACGCAGGGGCGGATCATTCGCCGCGACACGATCGGCATCTTCGTGACGACGGCCGGGACGGGCATCCGCGAACGCGCCGACCTGCTGCGGGCGCGCGGCGAGTACCTGAAGTCGTACGCGCTGCAGGCGCTCGCGCTGGAGACGGCCGAGGGCGCGGCGGAGTGGATCCACGCGCGCATGCGCGCACTGTGGGGGTTCCCGGATCCGTCGGAGCTGTCACGCAAGGAGATCTACCAGGCGCACTACCGGGGCAAGCGGTACTCGTTCGGGTATCCGGCGTGCCCGGACCTGGAGTCGCAGGCAGTGCTGTTCTCCCTCCTGCGGCCGGAGGAGATCGGCGTGGAGCTGACGGAGGGGTTCATGATGGAGCCGGAGGCGTCGGTGTCCGCGCTGGTGTTCCATCACCCGGACGCGGCGTACTTCTCCGTTGGAGCTGAAGAGTGAGCGCTACGCGCAGTCGCGCATGATGCCGCGGACGTAGTCCTCCGCCAGTTCGCGCATATACGGCGTGATCGCGGCCGGCCCGCTCACGTCGTCCGGGCTGAAGTAGAGCTGGACATCGAGCACGAGATCGCCGCAGGGGAACGCCGACGCGAGCGCGCGTCCATCGCCGATCTGGCGGAGCGCGCCGTTGACGCCGTCGCCCGGTGCGCCCTTGCCTTGTGAGATGACCACCACCGGCCCGCTGAGGCCCTCGCGTTCGTAGCCGCGGCGCGCTGAGAACGCGACGCGGCCGATCCGCTCGCCTTCCTCGTTTGGCGGCGTGACGGCGAAGCTGGGCATCGGCTCGGTGCCTTCCGGCACGCGCTCGGGCACGAACGGCGCAAAGCCGGTCCGCTCCTCGAACGCCGCAGCGTCCTCCACTGGCGTCAGGACCACGAGGCCGTCACCAGTCTCCACGTCGGCTGAGCCGATCACGCCGCCCGGTGCGGGTGCCGGATCGGCGGTGATGTCGCTCCACACCCAGGCGCCGGCGTACGCGGCGGACGCCACGATGGCCAGGATCGCCAGCGCTCCCAGGAAGATCGCCGCGAGGCGCGCCGGGTGGTTCGGCTGCGAGAGGACGCGTATCACCATCTAACTCCAACGTCGGCACCGAGCGGATGTTGCGAGAGTCGCGCGGCCAGAAGGGTGACACGGCCGTTTGGCGATCGCCCTGCGGCCATCGTAGTGTGCGCGCCATACAGCGCACACGCGCGATGCGCCGATGTCAAGCAGCGGATGGCCATCATCGACTACCGGCCGACCAAGGACACGTTCATCGCGGACGACGCGCCCACGTCAAACCTCAACGGCTTCGGGCTCCGCACCGGCGTCGCCATCGGCCCGGCCGTGCGCCGCACCCTCATGCACTTCGACCTGGCCGACTTCCCCGAGTACACCAGCATCGACGACGCCGACCTCACCGTCACCGTCAATCAGGACGGCATCCTCGACGTGGAAGCCTACGTCCACCGCATCACCCAGACCGGCTGGATCGAAGCCCAGGCATCATGGAACAACTACGCCACAGGCTCGGCGTGGGCCTCGCCCGGCGGCGACTACGACCTCACCACCCCCGCGCCCGTCCAGTGGTTCCAGCCCGCCACCGCCACCCACCTCACCATCACCGGCCTCGCCGACTTCGTGCGTGACGCCCTCGACCACCGCAGCCGCCAACTCCACATCCTGCTCAAGCAAGCCGACGAAGGCTTCACCGCGCTCGAATACCGCTACCTCGACCGCGAAGCCGAAGACCTCACCAGCTCGTCCCTGCCGCGCCTGCGGATCATCTACACGCGCCCGGCCGCCGCCGACCGCATCATCGACGACCCGCGCGTTACGCTGGGCGCAGCCGCGCCCACCCGGTCAGCGCGGTCGGCGACCCCCGCAGCCGCCGCGCGACCGGCGCGGCCAGGCTAAGGAGCACACAATGGCAGCCAACATCGGCGAAATCCGCGCGGACGTGCGGAAAGACCTCCACGACGAAGACAGCGCCGCCTACCGCTGGACCGACGCGGTCCTCGACCGCCACATCCAGCGCGCCGTGGCCGAGTACAGCCTCCACAACCCCCGCGAGCAGAAATCCACGCTCACGACCTCGGCGAACTCGCGCGACGTAGGCATCGCATCCCTCATCGACCTCATCGAAATCGTCCAGGTGGAGTGGCCCACCGGCGAGTTTCCGCCCCGCCTCGTCGGCTTCACCAAGTGGCAGACCACGATCACGATGGACGTGGTGGCGCCGCCGACCGGCACCGAGAACGTCAACATCTGGTGGCTGCGCGCCCACGAGCTCGCCGCCGGCACATCGACCATCCCCGCCATCCACGACGACATCATCTGCGCGGGCGCCGCCGCCTACGCCGCGCTCGACTGGACCAGCTACGCCACGAACCGCCTGAACACGGGCGGCGAGGACGTCTGGGGCCGCTACAAGGCGTTCGCCGCCGAACGGCTCGCCTACTTCACGCAGGAGCTCCAACGCCTCAGCATCCGCAACCGCGTACGGCAGCGGCGCCTCTACACCACCGAAGCGCCGTCGATCTTCGAGCAGTCGCGGGTGAAGTACTAGCCGCAAGACCTGGCCCGGGTGCGCGGCGCGATCCCGCTGCGTTACGCTCGGCGCATGCCACGGCGTCGCACGACCGCTACGCCCATCCAGCGCAGCGCGATCACGTACCAAGCGCGCGAAGCGCACCGCGCCCTCATCAGGCTTACAGAGCGCGAGCTCAACGGGAACCCCGCCCGCGACGAGGCTATCACCGCATGGGAGCGCCTGGCGGCGCTCGAGCGGACGGCAGGCGACGTGAAGCGGATCATCGCGCTCATCTACACGGGGGACGGCCCGCCATGACCATCGAGCGCACGACCGACGCCAAGGGCCGCCCGCGGCTCGTCTGCCAGCACTGCCGCCGCAAGCGCAGCGGCCTCAACGTCTGTCGCTGCGGCGCCGCGCTCTGCAACCTCTGCCTCCGCGCCCACTACCGGAGCTACCCGCACCACCATGCGTAGCATCCTCAGCGCGCTCGACACCGCCCAGAAGCAGCCGTCGCGCGAGCCGTACATCCCCGTCACGATCGAGAACCGCTGGGAAGCCGTGCGGCGCTGGAACCTCAGCACCCTCAACAGCACCGTCAACACCCCCGGCAAGCACGACGTCGCCGTCGCGGGCGACGGCTCCATCACGCGCGTACGCATCGAGTCCGCCACCGTCAAGCAGCAGCGCGTCACCGCGCCGCTCACGCCGTCGGCGTGGGACACGTGGAACAACCTCGTCAGCAGCATCGGCTCGCAGGTGGCCTGCGCCGCGCGCGGCGCCCGCGTCGCCGTCGCCTACACCGACGCCGCCGGTACCGGCATCCTCATCGTGGAGAGCACGGACAACGGCCAGACGTTCGGCTCGCTCGTCGCCGTCCACACGGCCGCCTCAGCCGTCCAGGACCTCGCCATCGCCTACAAGAACACGTCGGGCGACCTCGCCGTCGCGTGGGTGACGGCCACCCAGCTGCAGATACGCCGGCGGGACGGCGGCTCGTGGGCCACCACCGCCACGCACGGCACCGCCCAGCAGGGGCTCAACGGCATCGCCATGACCTACTTCACGGACTACGCCATGCTCGTCACGGGCCAGCCGGCGGGCACGTCGGGGTTCGCGCTCTGGTCCACGATCTACGGCGACGGCTTCGACCAGACGCTCAACACGTTCGGCTCGTGGCTCGTGCAGGTGCAGACCGACAGCAGCGCCACGGTGGGCTCGTTCGCGGCGCCGTCGCTCTGCCACGACGGCGCCAGCTATCGCGGCGCCTACTTCGACATCCCCGCCCACACGGGCGCCGTGGGGCGCGTCATGTGGGTCTACCTGCACCCGGACCTGCCCTACACCATCGGCTCGCTCGGCTGGCGCGCCGGCGTGCCGCACGAGTACGCCGTCACCAACGGCCTCATGCTCGCCTCGGACGGCCAGCACGTCTACGTGAGCGGCACGAGCAAGGTGGCGCGGGCGTCAGTGGCCGCCGCCACCCTCGACGTGAGCGGCGACCTGCTCGCGCTGGCGCTGGACGAGGAGCAGTGGGACGGGCACGGCTACCTCGACCTCGACAACACGGGCGGCGCCTACGCCGGCCCCCCCGCGCCCATCGAGCTCGGCGCGCGGGTCGCCATCAGCCTCGGCTACCGCACGTCCTCGGGCCTTCAGGCGTCGCGCCTGCAGGACTTCTGGATCGATGGCTACGAGTACCACCGCACGGGCGGCGTCAGCGTCCTGCGGCTGTCGCTGGAGAGCGCCTGGCGGCGCCTGCGGCGGCAGCGCAACCGTACCGTCATCTTCCACAACCCCTCGACCTACCGGGCGATCATCGGCGCCATCCTCGCCCGGGCGGGCCTCGCCGTGAACACGGGCGCTTCCTCCACCCGCTACAACACCGTCAGCCAGAAGTTTGTCATCGACACCAACGAGACCGGCTACACGGCGCTGCGGCGCGCGCTCGCGTTCGTGGCCGACCGCGTGGTGCTGCGGGCCAACGGCTCCGCCGCCGTCATCGAGGCGCTGGCGTCGCAGACCGCCGACGTGGACCTCGCCCAGTACACCGTCAAGGCGATCAGGTGGGGCGCGCAGGCGCCGCCCGCCTCGGAAGTCCACGCCATCAGCCAGAACAGCAGTACGCTCATCGCGGCGCCGCGCACCGATTACGCGCACGCCGAATACGGCCTCGGCACCATCGAGCAAATCCGCGACGCCCAGAGCACGACGGGGACGGCGGCCGGGGACACGGCGACGGCGCAGCTACGGCAGCGCGCGCTCGACCGGCGGTCAGGCGAGCTCGTGCTGCAGCCCGTGGTGCAGCTTGAGCCGCTGGACGTGGTGGAGTTCGGCGACGCGCAGATGAACAGCGTGGACCAGCTCGCGCGCGTCTACGCGATTGCCTGGCGGTACGACCGGGCGCGGGAGCAGTTCGAGCAGCGGGTGAGCATCGGGCCGCGCTAGAGACACCAACGCCGCCGGGAGCAGTCCATTCGGCGGCGTCAGTGCCCGTTATCGGGAGGCCCCGGTGGGAGGGACGGAGCAAGGAGATCACAGATGACCACCGACCGTCAAGACCCCACGCCGGCGCCGGCGCCCACGCGCGAGCTCGTGGACAGCCCGGAGACGTTCAAGGCGATGATCCTCGACGCCAGCGGGCGGCGGCACCGCGCGCTGGTCACGTTCATCGACGGCCAGGCCATCGTGCGCGGCGCCGACGGCAAGGCGTACGTGCTGAGCGGGGCGTGGTTCGATGAGATGCTGCGGGCGTTCCGGCGGGTCCAGCTCACGCTCGCCGAGATACTGGCCGAGCTTGAGCCGAAGGCGGCGCCATGACCATGCAGCAGCCGCAGATACGGGCGGGCATCCTGCGGGCGTGGGACAGCGCCAACTATCTGGCCACGGTGCAGATGTCGGCGTCGCAGGCGCAATACGTGAGTACGCTGCCCGTGGCGCGCGATATCGCGTCGGCGGACATGGTGCTGGGGCGCAAGGTGGCGATCGCCTTCTTCGACCCCAGCAACCCCAGCGACGCGATCGTCTTCGCCGTCTGGACACCATGACCCGCCCTTCGCGCCCGCGTGCGCTACCATCGCGGCGTGCCTGTGCAGACGATCCCGCTTGAACCGGTCGATGGCGTCGAGATCCTCACGCTCATCGATAACAGCTCCGACATGCTGCTCGCCGGCAGCGACGAGGTGAAGCGGCCGCGCTGGGATACTGGCCCCCGCGTCGAGTCGCCGCTGATGCTGGAGCCGACACTGCCCCGCTACCTGTCAGCGGAGCACGGATTCTCAGCGCTTGTCAGCGTGACGAAGGACGGCACGACGCGCCGCGTCATGTTCGATGCGGGCCTCAGCACGGACGGGCTGGCGCGGAACCTCGACATCCTGCAGCTTCCGCTCGCCGATGTAGAGGCGCTCGTGTGTAGCCACGGCCACTTCGACCACGTGGGCGGCCTGCACGGCCTGATCCATCGGTTCGGCGCGCGGCAGTTGCCGTTGCTCCTCCACCCGGATTTCTGGCTGCGGCGGCGGATCGCCGTGCCTAACGCAGAGCCGTTCACGCTGCCAACGCCGTCGAAGCAGGCGGTGATGCGCGCCGGGTTCGACGTGATTGAGGGAGCTGCGCCGTCGCTGCTGCTGAACGGATCGCTGCTGATCACTGGCGAGGTCGCGCGGGCCACCGAGTTCGAACGCGGCTTTCCGGCGCATGAAGCGCTGCGCGACGGCGCCTGGACCCCGGATCCACTGATCCGCGACGACCAGGCGATCGTGCTCCGTGTGCGCGATCGTGGCCTCGTGGTGCTCACCGGATGCGGGCACGCCGGCGTCATCAATATCGTCCAGCATGCGCAACGGCTGACCGGCGAGGAGCGCTTGTATGCGTTGATCGGCGGCTTTCACCTGAGCGGACGGGCGTTCGAGCATGCGATCGCGCCGACGGCGGACATGCTGCGCGAGTTGGCGCCGCTCTTGGTCGTGCCCGGACATTGCACGGGGCTCCCGGCGATTCGGGCGCTGCAGGACGCGCTCGGTACGGAGATCGTGGTCCTGAACAGCGTTGGCACCCGGTACGTGTTGTGAAGCAGCGCCGGCGATCGTCAAAAGCGTTGGACGGCCGCGTTCCGTAGAATGACCGTACTCCCGCGTATCAAGCCCATATTGGGTTGGTCAGCGGCATCTGAACCGTACAGAGTGAGTGGAGCACCGTGAGCAAACTGGCTGACAAGATTCGCAAGGCGCTGCGCTACGACGCGCAGCCGATCGGCTTCATGGCTGCTCGCTCGGCGCCCGGGGCGACGATGGTGTTGTGCGGGCTGGCGAAGGATGCGCGGGACGGGGCGGAGCTGGCCCGCCGGGGCGCCGACGTGGTGATCATCGGCGCCGGCGGACGCGCCGCGAAGCCCGAGGGCGCGGCGGACAGCGGTGCGATCGCTGGCGCCTGGATCGAGGGCGAGGCGGACGCGGCGCAGTACCGCGACGCTGGATTCGACTTCGTGGTGTTCGACCCGGACCGCACCGCCTCGACGGCCGTGCTGGCCGAAGGCATCGGTTACGTGATCGCGCTCCCGAAGGACGCGAGCGACAACGACCTCCGCGCGCTCGAGGGATTCCAGCTCGATGCGATCGACATCGGGCGGATCGAGGGCGCGCTCACGGTGCGGCGGCAGATGGAGCTGCGGCGCATCTTCGGATTGACGCGGAAGCCACTCCTGGCGCGGGTCTCGGGGGACCTCGCCGGACCGCCGCTGCAGGCGCTGCGCGACACCAACGTCGTCATCGTCGCGGCGGAGCAGGGCGCGGAGATCGAGAAGCTGCGAAAGGCGATCGATGCGCTGCCACCACGGGCGCGACGCCGGGATGACGGCGACCGTCCGACGCCGCTCGTGCCCGCAGCCGCGGCGATCGGTGATGACGACGAGGACGACGATTGATCGTGTCGAGTGTGGGCCGCCGGGATGAAGGCAGCGACGACGCTAGTCGTCGGCGGGCGGCTCGATCGGTGTGGTGACGAGAGCGCGGCCGATCCAGAACGCGATGTAGAGCGCGCCGAGCGAACCAACAGTCACCGGCACCGCCAGCGCGAGATAGGAGCGTCGCAGCACGCCGATGAGAAGCACGATCGCCGCGAGCACGCTGCCGGCGCAGATGATTAGTCCGGCCTGTTGAGAACGTTCGGGGCCCATCGGCGCTCCTTCGCGGTGTGACTCCTGCCCGCGCGGTCGTTATAGCAGCCGCGGCGCGGCGATGGTAGGGCGCGCGATCCTCAGCGACCGGCGTCCAGCCACGCCGACATGAACTCCATGACGACGAACGTGTTGCCGGCCCGGCGTGAGCGACCGCAGACGCGAAATCCTGCCTTCTCGAATGCGCGCTGGGCACGGCGGTTCCAGTCAAGCGTCTTCAGGTACACACGACGGAAACCGGTCACACGCAGGATGTGCTCGACGAGCGTGCGGACGGTGTCCGTGCCGTAGCCGCGGCCCCAGAACGATCGGTCGCCGATGGTGATGCCGATTTCCGCTTCCCGCCGCAGCGTGTCGATGTTGTAGTACATGACGTTGCCGATGTGCCGGCCGTCCAGCGTTTCGACGGCGAGCGAGCGGCGGTAGGGGCTGGGATACGCCAGTTCGTCACGGAAGAGCGCGGCATAGTCGTTGAACGATGCGGCGAACGGCCGGGCGGCATCGAAGCGGGCGAGCTCGATGTCGGTACGCCAGGCGTAGTCGTTCGCGGCATCGGACAGCCGCTTTTCGCGGAGCACGATGAGCTCGCCGCGCGCGACCTCCCCTTCGATTGTTGTGGTCACACTGCGTCCCCTCGCTCGATTACATCGAGCGCGCGCTGCAGTACATCGCGCTCGTTTGCATGGGTCAGCAGGCGCATCGCGACGCCGGCCGGAAACCACTCGACGCGGTCGTATTCATGATCGTGGGCGCGGGTATCGCCGGTGCCGTCGGGCTGCATGAGAAAGTGGTGTACCCGCTTCTCGTAGCGGACGCCCTCGGCAGGGCGGGAGAACTCGTACTCGATGAAGCCAAGGTCGGCGACGATGCGCACACCCAGTCCGGTCTCCTCGCGCACCTCACGCTCCGCCGTTTGTTCGATGGACTCACCGGGATCGGGCGTACCCTTCGGCAAGGCCCAGAGCCGCTCCCACGATCGCCCGCAGAGCACCACCTCGACACCTTCCGGTCCATGGCGATAGACGACGCCGCCGGCTGAGAGCGCGGGGAGCGTGCGAAGCTCCCGCTGCGTGGTCACTCGCGATCCTCCTCGGGCTCGTAGTCCTCGGCTTCCCAGTCTTGCTCTTCCATTTCCTCGACGATGCTGCGCTCGAGGTGCATGGTGATGCCGAGCGGATCCTCAACGAAGTCGGCCTCGGAGAGCGCATCGCTCACGACCTCGAGCACGCGCTCGTCCTTGATGTCCGCGGCAACCTGCTGGAGCACGCTGCGGGCGGCGGATCCGCCGATCTGTCCGAGCGAGGAGATCGCGGCCTCCTGGACCTCGGCGTCTTCGTCGTAGGCGAGCCGCGCGAGTTCAGCGATGGCGTCCTCGTCGGCGATGGATCCGGCGGCGGTCGCGGCCTCGTAGCGCATCTCGGCGTCGTCGCTGTGCATCTCTTCCAGTATGGTCGGCAGCCAGTCGAGGTCGGCGTTGCGCCCCATCGCGTGCACCGCGCTGATCTGCAGGCGGCGCTCGCCGGAGCTGTACGCCTCCTCGATCTCGTCGCGCACCCATTCGTGGCCGCGCACTCCCAGCGCCTCGAGCGCGCGGCCGCGGACCTCGTTCAGTTCGGTCGGATCGCGGAGAACCGCGCGGAGCGCACTCTCCCATTCGATCACATGCTCACCCTCCTCGCCGTCGAGCTCGGCACGGAGCAGGAAGCGTCCGAGCCCGAGCGCGGCCTCGCTGCGGACCAGCGCTTCGGGGTCGCGCAGCAGACGCATGAGGAGCGGTGGCAGATCGTCGCCTTCGTACTCCCAGAGCGCCTTGATGCTGTCGGCCCGCACCTGCACGTCTTCATCGAACAGCCCGATGAGGAAGACGCGCATGAAGTCGAGCTCGACGTTATCTTCGGCGAGGTCGCTCAGCCAGTCGATGACGTTGCGACGGCGCTGCACGCTGAGTGACCGCCAGACGTCGAGAAAGCGCGCGCGGTCATCGTCATCGATCGCGCTGAGCGACGCGAGCTCTCCTGCTGTGAGGTGGTGCTGCTCGTCGCGAAGCTGAGGGATAACGGTCTCGATCGACACGGCGTACCCGCGCAGGCGTGTGCCTGCTCGATCCAGTCTATGGATCACTCCTCAGGGGTGTCAACGAGTTCAGCGAAGTGTGCGGGTCATGGTTCGGGGCGTGGACCCGTGCTGGATCAGCGCGGTACCACGATGAGAGCTGTCAATGCAGTCCCGCGACGTAGCGCGATCTGTATCACCGCCTCGCGGAGAGTTACTCGCGCTCGATGACGGCGCCGAGCGCGCGTAGCTTCTCATCGAGACGCTCGTGGGCTCGGTCGATGTGCTGCACCTCGGCGATCTCGGTCGTGCCTTCGGCGGCGAGGGCGGCGAGCACGCAGGCGCTGCCGGCCCGCACGTCGAGCGCCTGCACAGGTGCGGCGCGCAGCGGCGTTGGGCCGCTGATGATGGCCGTCTGCCCGGTGGCAACGATGTTGGCGCCCATCTTCCGCAGTTCCTGCACGTAAAGCAGGCGGTTGTCGTAGACGCGCTCATGGATCGTGCTGGCGCCTTCTGCCTGCGTGAGGAACGCGGCCAGCTGGGGCTGCAGGTCGGTGGCCAGGCCCGGGTAGGGGAGCGCCTGCGCGTTCACGGCCCGGTAGGATCGCGCGCCGCGCACGCGCATGCCCGCATCGGTCGCTTCAACATGGGCGCCGGCTTCGTGCATCTTCCAAACCAGCGCATCGAGGTGCTCCGGGATGGCCTCTTCGATCTCAATCTCCCCCCCGGTGATGGCGGCGGCGAGCGCGAAGGTGCCGGCCTCGAGCCGATCCGGCAGGATCGGCCACTCGGCGCCATGCAGCTCTTCGCGGCCGCGGATGACAATGGTGTGGGTCCCGGCGCCTGCGACATCGGCGCCCATGGCGTTGAGCATCCCGGCGAGGCTCGCGATTTCGGGCTCGCTGGCGGCATTGACGATTGTGGTGGTGCCTTCCGCGAGCGTGGCGGCCAGCATGACGTTCAGCGTGCCCATGACACTCGGATAGTCGAGCACTACGCGGGCGCCCCGGAGCCGGCGATCCGCGCGGGCGTGGAACATCTCGGAGGTCTGGTCGATGGCGCTGCCCAGGGAGCGGAAACCGCTGAGATGCACATCGAGCGGGCGGATGCCAATGGCATCGCCGCCCGGTGGCGGGCAGGCAGCCTCGCCACAGCGCGCCAGCAGCGGGCCCATCGCAAGGAAGCTGGCGCGCAGCCGCACGGCCAGTTCGGCGGGCACGTCTGTCTTCTTGACGCTGGCGCAGTTGATGCGAAGCACCGCGCCATCGTGGCTCACCGTGCCACCGAGGTGCTCGAGGATCTCTTCCATCTGCCGCACGTCGCCGATGTCGGGGACGTTGCGCAGCACCACGTCCTCGGCGGTGAGCAGAGCGGCAGCGATCGCGTAATCGGCGTGGTTCTTGGAGCCGCTGACGCGCACGCGCCCGTGGAGTGGCGTACCGCCGGTGATGCGGTAACGAGGACGATTCACCGTTGCAGGATACCCGCGGCGCCGCCACGGGGCGGAACAATCGCCGTCTGGCGGGCGTCTGATCAGCGTCTCCGCGAATGCGGAGCTTTGGACGGGAGGTGTTCCATGAAGTCAGGCATCGTGTGGAAACTGACGACGGCGCTGGCCGGGCTGGCGCTGCTGGGCGGCGTGGGCGCGGCGTGCGGGTCCGACGAGGGGGCGGACGGGGATGGCCGCGGATTGCTGAACGTGTTTGAAGATGACGCAGGCGCGGCGGGCCGCACAGACGGCTACACCACAGGCGCGGAGGGCGCTGCGCCGCCCGTTGCAGGAGGACCCGCAGAGAGCGCCGACGGGGACACGGGCGGCGCGCCGGGCGGGGCGGTCTCGCAGCAGTTGCTTGACCGCAAGCAGATCCTGACGGCGACGGTACAGATCGAGACTGGCGACGTCGCGCAGAAGTTCGAGGAGGCCGGAAACATCGCGCTGAGCGCGGGCGGCGTCGTGTTCAGCTCGTCGTTCGGCAACGATGGCGACCGGCAGACGGCTTCGCTGACGATGCGGATCCCCAACGACCGGTACCAGGAGGCGCTGATGGCCCTGCGCAAGCTGGGCACGGTCAAGCAGGAGCAGTCGTCCGGCACCGACGTGACAGGCGAGTACACGGACCTTGAATCCAGGCTCCGCAACCTGCGCGCGACCGAAGCGCAATACCTGACGCTGCTGACACAGGCGACGAACATCAACGACATCCTGACGGTGCAGGACCGGATCAACGCGACGCGCGCCGAGATCGAGCAGATCCAGGGGCGGCTGGCGCTCCTGGACAACCAGACGGAGCTGGCGACGATCACTGTGCACCTCTTCCCGCCGGCCGTCTCGCTGGTGGATGAGGACGGTGGGATCAGCAACCCGGCTGAGGCCGCCGAGCGCGCGTTCGAGGCGTCCGTCGAGGTGCTGGAGCGGATCGCCATTGGCGCTGTGGCGGTGGTGGCGTTCTCATGGTGGCTGGTCCCGCTGGCGGGTCTGGGCCTCTTCGTCTGGCGGAAGCAGCGGGGCGCGCGGCAGGAAGCGTCTGCCACGCCGGCGCCGCCCGCGCCGTGAGGGCGTTCCGCCCGGGTAGATGAAGCGACGGACAGGCCAAGCGGCCTGTCCGTACGCCATCAGTGCGTGATCCGGCGGCCGGTACGCGGGCCGGTCGAGGCGTCGCCGCGAGTCATGCGAAATAGGCCTGGCGGAGGGAGGGGTCAAACGCCTGCGGGGGCACGTTCTCCGGGCCGATGAGTGTGGCGACGAGCGGGAGCCGGAAAAGCGGGTTCGCGGCCTCGCGCTCTCTTGTGCGCAGACGGCGGGCGCGCGCTTCCTCACCGAACTCGTTGGCCAGCGTCGCCAGCCATGCCGCCGAAAAGCGCAAACGCTCCATCCGTTCCCGACGTTCCTCCACGTACGGAGCGAAGGCCGCCGGCGACCAGTCGTCGCTTGCAAGCAACACGTCGCGCACCATGCGCACGTCGCGATACGTGATCGACAGGCCCTGGCCGATGATGGGGTCGTTCCAGCCCGCCGCATCGCCGATGAGCACGCAGCCGTCCGCAACCTGCGCGTCCGCATCGGCGCGCTCGTTGGGATATGACGCGCACGGCCCGGCCGGTGTTGCGTTGGCAAGCACATCGCTCCCCGGCATGGTCTTCATGCGGAACGCGTCGAGGAACGCTCGCTGACCGCCATCGCCGGCGAAGCGCTGCGTCTGCTCCTTCGGATACCCGAGGTAGAGGCGGATGCGTCCGCCTCCCTGCGGGAATACCAGCCCGAAGACGTCGCGCTCCGTGCAGAGCACCTGTAGCTGCTGGTCCCAGCCATCCGCGTGCTGCACGAGCATCCCAGCGAACAGGTGATGCGTCTCGTCGTGACGGAGGCCGATGCCCGCGGCCTTGCGCACGACCGAGTGGCGGCCATCGGCGCCGATGATCAGGCGCGCGGTGGCGGCGTGGCGCCCGCCCTGGTAGGTGTACCCGACACGTGGCGCGCCACCGAGCGTCACCTCGAGATCGGAGACAGGCCGAAGCGCAGTGGCGCCTGCGGCGCCTGCCGCCTTGAAGAGCGTCTCGCAGTGTGTCGGATGCCCGAAGGTGAGCGGCCCGCCGACGTCGGGGGTCAGCGCGTCAAGCGGCAACTCCTCGGGACTCGCGGGATCGATGGAGTCGCCATAGAGCCGGTGGCGTGTGAGCCGGTGGGCGCCGGCCGCCATCAGGTCGTCGAGGAGGCCAAGCGTCGCAGCTTCGCGCACCCCCCACTGCGCCATCCATTCGCCCCGCACGCGGTCGCGGAAGGTGGCCTGGCGTTCGAGCACGAGCACGCGCCTGCCGGCGCGCGCCATGACCGTGGCGAGCGCGCTGCCGCCGATGCCGCCGCCGACGATGATCAGGTCGTACTGTGACTGCGCCATGCTGTCTCCTGTGCCACAGGCGGGAGCAGCATGCCACATCGCGTCGCGGGCCGCTCTGCGTCCGGCGCGGGCTATCGTTCCTTCGCGAGCGCGCCTTCGCGGCGGAGCATCTGCTTCTTGCGCTCGATGCCCCACCCGTAGCCGCCGAGCGATCCGTCCTCGCGCACCACGCGGTGGCACGGGATGACGTAGGCCACGGGGTTCGTGCCGCACGCATTACCCACGGCGCGCGCGGCGTTCGGAGCGCCGATCGCGCGGGCGATGTCGCTGTACGTACGGGTCTGGCCGCGCGGAATGCGCTGAAGCTCCTGCCAGACGCGCAACTTGAATGATGTCGCGCGGATATCGAGCGGCAGGGCGCCGGGCGCTTCGCCCTCCTCGACCACCCGGAGCACGCGCTTGATCCACGGCTGCATCAGGGCATCATCGCGGACGATCTCTGCGCCGCTGTACTCGCCACGCAGGTAGGATTCGAGCCGCTCGTCATTGTCGGCGAAGCCGACCGAGGCGACGCCGCGCTCCGTCGCGCCGACGAGCATGCGCCCATAGGTTGTCGTGACGATCGTGTACGCGATACGCATGCCGGCGCCGCGCCTGCGGTAGCTCCCCGGCGTCATGCCAAGCTGCGCCGACGCGCGTTCGTAAAGCCGGCTGCCGGATCCGTAGCCCGCGCCGTACACCGCATCGGCGACGCCGTTGCCGTTGCGCAGCGCCTCCTTTGCGCGCTCGAGGCGGCGGGCATCTGCGTACGCGCGCGGCGACACGCCGACCGCACGGCGGAACACCCGCTGGAGGTGGAACTTGCTCATGCTGAACTCGGTCGCCAGCTCATCGAGCGTGACAACGCGGTCCGCGTCATCGAGCCGGCGGCAGATATCGCGCACCAGCAGGTGCTCCGGCCGCTGCGGATCAGCAGGGTGACAGCGCTTGCAAGGCCGGTAGCCGGCGGCAGCCGCCTCGGCAGGGCTGGCGAAGAACGCCACGTTCTCGCGCTTGGGCGGGCGGGCGGGACACGTGGGCCGGCAGAAGATGCCCGTCGTGCGGACCGCAATGACGAAAAGCCCGTCGGCGGATGGCCGTCGCTCCAGGACCGCGTCCCAGCAGGCGTCGTCGTTCAGGTTGCGGCGGGCGGGGGTCTGCATTGCGGTCATGGCGTTCACCTCTGTTGACGATGGTACGCCGGCGGGCATCGCCCCGCCTATCCGAAGATTGCGCTCAAAGGCAGGCTATCGTCCGCCGAACGGAGCCGGGTGGGGCCACACATGCCGCGAGCAGGGGGTGGTGGGCGATGCAGGACTCGAACCTGCGGCCTTCTCGGTGTAAGCGAGACGCTCTGACCAACTGAGCTAATCGCCCGCCAGGGGCGCGAGGCATCGTAGCCACGGCTTCGGGAGGGGGTCAAGCACGGCAGGCATCCCGGGTGCTACCCCCTGAGCGCGACGGTGGCGGCGCTCCGACCATTCCTACAGGTATGGGAGTCGTCGACTTCAACGGCGTGACGGCGCCGAGCGTCGCCGTGCATATCGGCGCGCGCAGGACCTTCGTGCGCGTCGTGCGCGAGCGCGTCGAGGGCTTCCTGATGGCCGGGAATCTGGGCATGGAGCGCACGTTCCTGGTCGTGCGCCCGGCGATCGCGGCGCTCGTGATCATGGCCGTGCTCGTCGCCGATGATCTGCCCGGAAAGCACGGCACGATCATCGGCTGCCTGTGCGCCATGGCCTACAACTTCTTCATCGCCTTCCTGGTGATGAAGAAGCGGCTGTACCTGCTGCGCGTGTTCAGCATCATCGCCGATGACCTGACGATCATCTGCACATCGCTCTGGGTCTTCCACCAGATGGGCTCGGCGGGTTACGAGTCGGACCTCTGGCTCGCCTACCTGACGTTCATCATCACGAGCGCCTTCTCCTACGGACCGCTCGGCTCCACGTTCTTCGCGGCGCTCTGGACGGGGCTGTTCCTGGTCTCATCACTGGGTTTCTACGACCCGGCCTCGTACACGCGCGAGCAGTTGCCGATGCGCATGACGTTCTTCGTCCTCGTGAGCTTTTGCATGATCGCGCTCTCGGCGGAGCTGTTGAAGCGGCGGCAGAGCCTGGAGCGGCAATCGCGCGAGACGCTGTCCATGCTGGCCTCCATCGTGGAGGCGCGGGACACGGACGCCGGGCGGCACCTCAAGCGCATCACGCACTACTCCCGCGCGCTTGCGCTGAGCCTGGGTCTCTCCGAGGTGCGCGCCAACGAGATCGCGTATGCCGCGATGATCCATGACGTAGGCAAGGCGCAGGTGCCGGATGCGATCCTCAAGAAGCCGGGGCCCCTGACCGCGGAGGAGCGCCGGGAAATCCAGAAGCACACGATCTGGGGCTACGATCTGCTGTCCGAGAACGAGGAGTTCCAGGCGGCGTGCGACGTCGCGCGGTCGCACCATGAACGGTGGGACGGCACGGGGTATCCCGACGGTCTTGCCGGCGAGGACATTCCGCTCGCCGCGCGGATCACGGCTGTGGCGGACGTCTACGATGCGCTCACGAGCGAGCGCCCGTACAAACACGCGTGGTCATCGGCGCAGGCGATGGCGGAGATCACGCGGCTCTCGGGCACGCACTTCGACCCGCAGATCGTCGCGGCGTTCATGCAGCTGCACGAATCTGGCATCCTGCGTGCGATCGACGAAGGGATGCGCGCGCACGAGAACGGTCACCACGCTGCGCCGGCGGCGGCCGAGCCGTTCGCGCGGGCGGCGTAGCGGCGGTGCAGGGTTCGCGTCAGGGGCGTGGTCGTCCACGTGATGCGACCACCCGAAAGATCACGCGCACAGATGTCCGAACGATCGGAGATTGACGAGCGCGTCGCCCAGATCGATGCCGATCTCGGAGCCGGCAGCTTGCGCCGAGCGGTGTCCGGGATGTCCATCGGGCAGATAGCGATCGAACCGCTCGTCGTACAGCGTATCGCCGGGAAGTGAGCCGAACCGCGCGAGGATGGCCAGCGTATCGCCCAGGTCGATGTTCGTGTTGGCGTCGACGTCGTAGAAGTCCCAGTAGTTGAGCGGGTCACGCAGGCCGCCGAACTCAGGCTCGCTACCCAGCGCCTCCGCGCCATCGCTACACCCGTCGCCGTCGGTGTCAGGCGTGCGTTCTTCCGTATTGAACGTTTCCTCGTCAAAGTTCGGGATCCCGTCACCGTCAAGGTCGTTATCGCACGCATCACCCTGCCCGTCCGCGTCAAGATCATCCTGCATCGGATTGTGGGCGACAGGGCAGTTGTCCGGCGATGAGGCGATGCCATCGCAGTCGGCGTCATTCCCCTGCGGTCCGCACGTAATGGCCAATGACAGGAGCCCAGCCGCCCCGGACGCCCCGCCAGCTTGCACGTAGTAGGTTTGGTCCTGCGCTCCCGTAAAGCTCAACGTCTCCTGACCGCCAGGTGTGTCCGCGCAGGCGATGGCCGCGAGCCCACCGGGGGGCGACCACAGTGGATCGCCGGAATAGGCCGCCACGGCTGTGTCGAACGAGCTCCCCAGTGTCACGACGTTCACGGTCGGCGCTACGCCAGCCGCTTCGGGGATGGTGAAGCGGAACCAACGTGTGGCGCCGATGTTCCCGCACGGTTGTGGTTCTCCCGGCTCGAGCGTAGCGCCCGCGTTGTCATGGATGTCGATGTATGGAAACGTAAAGACGCCGAACGCCAGGTCGATGTCGTCATTGTCGCGAGGCACAAGATCGAAGTTGATGCCGGTTACCTCTTCGGCCGGATCAACACACACCACGTCAGCGTTTGCAAAATGAAACTTGGCGTCGAAGAACATCGTTGGAGCCGACCAGGAGTCGACGCGGATCTTGTAGCACCCGGGTATCACGTGCTCGATGGTGTATGAACCATCCTGATTCGGATTCGTTCCGAACGAGTCTCCGCAACAGCTCGAGGGCTCTGCGTTGACGTGGGTATACGGATAGACGATTCCGGTGATGGTTCCGGCGATGAGTCCAAATCGTCCGAGGTCGATGTCGATGCTTGTGGTGGTGAGTCCGAGCGCCACGTCGACCGGATCGGCTGACTGGTTGTTGAACTTGTCGTGAAAGTATGTCACCGGATACGACGCGAGAGCATCCTCCGCACTCACGGTGTGCAATCCGGGGGAGAGTCCGTTCACGGTGTAGAACCCGGCGTTGTCGGACATCGTCCACTGGGCGAAGGCAGGACCCACGGCGGTGACGCTGGCATTGGGGACGCCCGCGCCAAACGGATCAGTGACGCGCCCCGTGATCGATCCGCCGATCGCCAGGTCGAAGTTGATGTTCTGCGTCGTCGCGCCGCCGACGACGGTGACCGGGGTTGCCCACGAAGAAGTGTACGCATCGCTGTAGTACTCGGTCGCGTATCCCGACCCGAACACACCGGCGAGGACAACGTGATCGCCTGGTGGGACACCCGTCAGGCTGTAGTAGCCTTGGGCGTCGGTTTGCCCACCATAAAACAGCGCGGGGATGAACACGGCAGCGTTAGCGAGCCCGAGACCCGCGTGTGTCACGCGGCCGCTAATCGTACCGCCCGGTTGCATCTCGATGTCGATCGATCGTGTGATGCTGTCGCGGCTCACGAAGACAGGTTCCGGATGATACGTGGGGAGATTCCCCTCACCCCGGGCGAACACCTCGTAATTGGCAGGGAAGAGCCCGGTGATTTCGTACGTGCCGTCGCTGGCGGTGGTGGCAACACCCTGATCGAACTTGCAGCAAGTTGTTGACCAGGCGTCGACGCGCGCACCTTCCACGGGCTGACCGATGTGATCGGTGATCCTGCCGGCGATGGAGCCGCCCTGCGTACATTCGAGGATTGCGCCGACCCAGACGCCACCGTCGGTAAACGCAAAGACATCGATGCCGTCGTCGTAGTGAGCGTCGGGCGTGATGGTCGCCGCCGCGTACCCGGCAACTGTCTCCCCGGTGCCCGGGCTCACGAGTCCAGGGGGGTCCGTGAGGAAATGCACGAGCGTTCCGTCGGGCGGATCGCCTGACACGAAGGCGGTGACGGTCGCGGCGCCACCGGGGCACTCTGTTTCAGACGGAATAACGGAAAGAGAGTCGACGTCATACGCCGCCACCGACTGCAAGATGGCGCCAAGCGTCATCACGACCAGGAGAACCGTGCCAGTGAGCCGCCGAATCATGAGGTGCCCTCGTTCATGCGTGAGTGGCGGATCATACGCCCGAAGTTGGTCTCCATTCAAGCCTGCTGGCCAATTTCAACAGAGTGTGCATGCCGGAGGGCTTGAGGTCCGGGCATCTGCGCGGCCATAGTTGACGTGTCGCGCCTTCTTCCTCGACCGATTGCGGCTGCCGTAGCGCCGCCATACACTCAGCCTCACCCCAACGCGCGGCGCACGAGGCAGGAGGCACGCGATGGACAAGGCAACGGCGCTCAAGCAGCTCGAGGATGGCTTCGCCGAGCTGATCTCGACGATCGACAAGCTGGACGACGAGGCGATGTCCCGGCGCTTCTACGGCGACTGGTGCGCGAAGGACATCCTTGCCCATATCGCCGGCTGGCAGCGCGAGATGACCGCGGCGATGGAGCGCATGGCGCGCGGCGAGCGCCCGACGCCGGAGGGCGTCGATTACAGCGACAGCGACGCCTGGAACGCAACGTTCGCGGCGGGGATGCGGGGGCAGTCAGCCGAGACCGTCGTTGCCGAGTTGCGTCAGGCGTTCGCGAACTACCTGCGCGCGGCGCGGGCCATTCCGGAAGACCGTTACGGCGAGGCCAAGACGGTGAACCGCCTGCTCGAAGCGAGCGGCTACGGACACTTCAAAGAGCACCTGCCGGCGCTGAAGGCATTCCGGGACTCGCTCGGGAAGTAGCCCAATCGGTGGCGCCTCGCAGGGCTGCCGCGGCCGGCTCATCCCCCGCCGGTGCTGCCGGGCCGCGACGCCCTACATACTCACCGTAGGGTCCGTCCCGGTTTGCCGGGAGCGCCGGTCGGAAGGCGCGCGGATCATCTCTTGGTCGGAGCTGCGGATGGGGCGATCGTACGCGGCTCGGGCGCGCTCGTTGTGCTAAGGGGCGCGTGCGCGGTTACCACCAGACCGCGATCGCAAAACCTGACGCCAGCAGCAATCCAAAGATCATGTGGAGGCCGGCCGTCTGCGCGAGGACGCCGTTGAGTGCGCGCGCCGATCGCGCCGCCATCTCGGCGTGGACGAGCCGGATTGCGATCGGCAGCGCGAGGAGGGTGAGGAGCACGGTCCACGGCGCGCTTTCCGTGATCGCCATCAGGATGACGAGCGCGAACGCGCCGAGCGTCAACGCGACGAACTCATAGTCCGCGGCCGGGCGACCGGCCAACGCCGCGAGCGTCCACTTGCGGTTACGCCGGTCGTTTTCGATGTCGCGCACGTTGTTGGCGTGCAGGATGGCGGCTACGAGGAGCCCTACAGGCAGCGAGGCGATGAACGCATCCCACGACCAGCGCTCGAGCTGCACGTAGTAGGCGCCCATCACGATGACGGGGCCCATGAACACGAACACGACGACCTCACCCAGGCCACGATAGGCGAGTGAAAGCGGTGACGCGGTGTAGAAGTAGCCGGCAAGCACGCTGGCGACGCCCAGCGCGAGCACCGGCCAGCCGGTCATGGCCGTGATCACCAGCCCGATCGCGGCGCCGGCCACAAACGCCGCAACGCCGCCGGCCAGGACGGCTCTCGGCGACAGCAGCCCGCGCTGGATGACGCCGCTCGGTCCGAGCGCGTCGGCGGTGTCGGTGCCCTTGATGTGATCGAAGTAGTCGTTGACGAGATTGGTGCCGGCGTGGATCGCGACGGCGCCGGCAAGCGCCAGTGCGAACAGGACGGCGTCGAACGAGTGGTCCGCGGCTATGGCGGTGCCGACGAGCACCGGGATCACGGATGCGGTGAACGAAACCGGGCGGGCGGCCATGAGCCACAGGCGTGCCTGGCGCATCGCTGCTCAGGCTACGGGCGCGGAGAGCCGGGGGCAACGCGCGCAATGCGATCCGCGCGTTCGGCCGCTATGCTCGTGGCATGCACGGCGACACAGCGTTGATGGAATTCGCGCGCCTGACCATGGAGCCCGCCCCCCGCATCAATGTTGTGGATGGCGCGCTCCTCATCGCGGCGATGGAGTATCCCGCGCTCGACCGAGCGGCTTCGCTCCGAGAACTGGATCACCTGGCGGAGGCGGCCGGCCGGCGGGTGGGCGCCGAGAGCGGTCCGTACGGAGCCGTGAATGCGCTCAGCGAGTTCCTCTTCGAGGAACAGGGCTTCCGCGGCAACGCCGAGTCGTACTACGATCCGCGGAACAGCTTTCTGAACGACGTGCTGGGGCGGCGCCTGGGCATCCCGATCACGCTCGCGCTCATCTACATCGACCTGGCGGAGCGCGCCGGCATGACCGCCTACGGGGTGGGGCTGCCCGGGCACTTCATCGTCGGCGTTGAGACGCACGGCGAGCGCATCCTGATCGACCCGTTTCACCGCGGCGTCATCCTGGCGGAGGATGACCTCGGGGCGCTGATGCGGGCGAGCGCTGGCTACGACGGCCCGCTGCTGCCGGAGATGCTCGAGCCTGTCGATGCGCGGGCCTTCCTGGCGCGGATGCTGAACAATCTCAAGACGATCTACCTCAACGAACAGGACTATCCGCGGGCGCTGGCGACGGTCGAGCGTCTGGCGTTGCTCTATCCGGGTGACGCGCCGCATGCCCGCCTGCGCGATGCCCTGCGCCGGGCGCTCGCGTGAGCGTCATCATCACGCTGCTCACCGACTTCGGCACGCGCGATGCGTACGTGGCGTCGATGAAAGGCGTGATGCTCGGCATCACGCCCGACGCGACGATCGTCGACATCTCGCACGAGATCGCGGCGCAGGACGTGATCGGCGGCGCGTGGGTGCTCGGTTCGGCGTGCCGCCACTTTCCGCGCGGGACCGTGCACTGCGCCGTCATCGATCCGGGCGTGGGCAGCGAGCGGCGCGCGGTGGCGGTGCAGGCGGGCGACTGGCGATTTGTCGGGCCCGACAACGGCCTCCTCATGTGGGCCATCGCCATGGCCGGCCGCTACGAGGCGGTCGAGCTGGTTGATCCGCGCTACTTCCGCCGCGAGGTGAGCGCCACGTTCCACGGCCGTGACATCTTCGCGCCGGTCGCAGCGCATCTGGCGCGCGGCGTGCCGCTGGATGCGCTCGGCCCGCGGATCGCCGACCTTGCCCCGCTGCCCTTTCCCTCGCCGATTGTCACGACGGAGGCGATCGAAGGTGAGGTGGTGCACGTCGACCGGTTCGGCAACCTGATCACGAACATCGATGCATCGTCGCTGGAACTCTGGGGCACGGAGACACGCGCCACCGTCGAGGTCGGAGGTCGTCGTGCGCCGCTGCGACGCACGTACCAGGACGCCGGGCCGGGTGAGCTGATAGCGCTGATCGAGAGCACTGGCCACGTTGAGGTCGCAGTACGCGATGGCAACGCGGCTGTGCTGCTGGAGGCCGGCCGCGGTGTCGCCGTCACGATCCATCGCGGCTGATCGTTGGCCCGGACCGACCGAGCCCGTACACTCCCGTGGCCGAAAGGAGTGTGTATGAAACTCGGACTGAGCATCGGTTACTGGGGCAGCGGCCCCCCGCCGGGTGTGCAGGAGCAGATCCAGGCGGCTGAAGAGCTTGGTTTCGATTCGATGTGGACGGCCGAGGCGTACGGGTCGGACGCGTTGACGCCGCTCGCGTGGTATGGCGCACGAACATCGAAGATGCGGTTGGGCACGGCGATCATGCAGCTTTCGGCGCGCACGCCCGCGGCCACGGCCATGGCGGCGATGACGATGGACCACCTCTCCGGCGGGCGTTTCATCCTCGGCCTCGGCGCCTCGGGCCCGCAGGTCGTCGAAGGATGGTACGGGCAGCCGTACCCGCGCCCGCTGGAGCGCACACGCGAGTACATCGGCATCGTCCGCAAGATCTTTGCGCGCGAGGAGCCGGTGGAGTTTCACGGCAAGCACTACGACCTGCCGTACTCAGGCGGCATGGGGTTGGGCAAGCCGTTGAAGTCGACTATCCATCCGCTGCGCACGGACATCCCCATCTTTCTCGCCGCTGAAGGGCCGAAGAACGTCGCACTCGCGGCCGAGGTCGCGGACGGCTGGCTGCCGCTGTTCTTCTCGCCGAAAAGCGACGCCTTCTACCGCCGGTCGCTCGAGGCGGGGTTCGTCGCGCGCACCGATGGCCGCGATGCAACGTCGTTCGAGGTGGCGGCGATGGTGCCCGTGATCGTCAACGATGACATCGAGGCGGCGGCGAACGCGGTGCGGCCGATGCTGGCGCTGTACGTCGGCGGGATGGGAGCGAAGGGCGCCAACTTCCATTACGACGTCCTTGCTCGCCTGGGCTACGAGGACGAGTGTGCCCACATTCAATCGCTCTACCTCTCGGGCCAGAAGCGGGAGGCGATGGCGGCCATCCCGCGGGAGATGGTCGAGGACACAGCGCTCATCGGTCCGATCGGGAAGATCAAGGACGAGTTGCCGAAATGGAAGGCAACGTGCCTCACGACCATGTTGGTGGGCGGCCCCCCGGCGCACCTGCGGCAGGTGGCGGAACTGGTGCACGCCTGACGGCTCGGTGATGCGCCGCGTACCCCTAAGGGTTCCGGCACAGCGCGCGAACCCGCGCATCGCACGGTGAACGTCCCTACGCGGCCGGTCGATACTCCCTGTGTGCGCTCGCGCGGGGCGGGCGCTGGGGTGGGGTGTGACGGCAACCGGTCGCCGTATCACCAGGCGGCGGCTTCTCGGCATGGCACTCGCGGCCAGCGGCGCGCTGGCGCTTGGCTCGGCCTCGTGCGAGCCCGTGATCCGGCGGCGGCTGCTGCAGATCGACCAGCGCCGCGATCCGCGCCATGCTGCCTGGATCTGGCAGTTCTCGTATGACGGGTCGCCCCACGCGATCGCCGAGACGCTGGCAGCGCACCGCATGGCCGCGATCGTGAAGACCCACGATGGCATCGACTGGATGGCGACGTTCGATCACGCCGAGGGCGCGATCGCCGGACCGGCGGAGGTCGCCGCGGCTGCGCGGACCTTCGAGGCGGCGGGAGTGCCCTTCCACGCGTGGGCCGTCGTGCGCGGCGTTGATCCCCTGCGTGAGGCGGAGATGGCGGCGCAAGTGCTGGACGCCGGCGCACGCAGCCTGACGCTCGATCTTGAGGAAGGCGATGGCTTCTGGGAGGGGACGCGCGACGGCGCGCGGGCGTTCGGCGAGGCGCTGCGGGGGCGGCACGAACTCGCGCGCATCGATGTCTCCATCGACCCGCGGCCGTGGAAGTGGTTCGGCATTCCGCTGCGGGAGTTCATCGACTTCAGCGACGGCATTCGTCCGCAGCTCTACTGGGATCTCTTCGACGACGTCCATCATATGAACGCGTTCGGCCTGTTCGGGCTGGAGGCCCCGGGCATGTCCCCGGAGTTTCTCGTGGAGGCATCGCAGCGGCTGCTCTCACCGTTCGATCGCTGGATCGTGCCGATCGGCCACGGCCATCCACCAGCGACGGTGCAGGAGTGGCTGCGGTTCGTGCGGGCAGCGCAGCAGCACCAGATGCCGGAGGTGGGAGTCTGGCGTCTGGGTGTCACGCAGCCCGAGGTTCTGCGGGTGCTCGCTGCGTATCCGCCAGGCGCCGAGCTGCCCGCCGCGTAGTCGAACCGGCTCACGGCTACGAAATCCGCAAGCCGGGGCCAAAGCACCGCGGCACTACGTCAAACGCGGCGCCGTGGGTATGATCATCCGCACGACACCTGAGGGCGCAATCAAGGCGGCGATATGACACGGCTACGCTTCGGCGCGTTCCTGGCGCCACACCACCCGCTCGGCGAGCATCCGACCCTGCAGTTCCAGCGCGACCTCGACTTTTGCGCGCACCTGGACCGGCTGGGGTTCGACGAATTCTGGTGCGGCGAGCATCACTCGTCGGGCTGGGAGATGATCGCCTCCCCGGAGATGTTCCTCGCGGCGGCCGGGCAGCGCACGGAGCGCATCATGCTGGGCACGGGTGTGGTCTCGCTGCCGTATCACCACCCGTTCAACGTGGCGCAACGGATCGTGCAGCTCGACCACATGACGCGCGGCCGGGCGATGCTCGGCACGGGCCCGGGCGCGTTGCCGTCGGATGCGCACACGCTGGGCATCAACCCTATGGTGCAGCGCGACCGGCAGGACGAGGCGCTCGGGGTGATCATCCGCCTGCTTCGCGGTGAGGAGCGATTCAGCTACGAAAGTGAGTGGTTCACGCTCCGCGATGCGCAGCTCCAGATCCTTCCGCTGCAGGAGGATCTGCCGCTCGCCGCCGCCTCAACCATCAGCCCATCGGGCATGACGATAGCAGGGAAGTACGGCATCGGCGCGCTGTCGATCGCCTCGACCTCCGTCGAGGGCCTGCAGGCGCTGCCCACGCAGTGGTCGTTCGCGGAGGAAGCGGCGAAGAAACACGGCACGACTGTCGACCGCAAGAACTGGCGCGTGCTGATGTTCTGGCATCTGGCGGAATCGAAGCAGCAGGCCATCGCCGAGGCGAAGCTGGGACTGCAGCGCTGGCACAACGACTACAACGTGAAGGTGCTGGGCCGCCCTGACGCGAAGCACTTCGACGACCCGGATGAGCTCATCGAACAGTTCATCGGCACGGGCGCGCCGGGCGCCGGCATCGGCGTGATCGGCACACCTGACGAGCTGGTGAAGGCGATCCGAAACCTGCAGGACGTAACGGGCGGCTTCGGCGTGGTGCTTGGCTTCGCGCACGACTGGGCGAACCGTGAGGCGACCCTTCGCTCGTGGGAGCTCATGGCTCGGTACGTGATCCCCGAGTTGAACGGTTACTTCCGCTACCAGGAGAAGTCAGCGGACTTCCTCGTCGAGCACCAGAAGGAGCTCATGGCGGGGGCGGGCGCCGCGATCATGGCAAAGATCGCCGCGGACCCGCGCGCGGCGGCGGCGATGGCGCAGACGATGAAGCGCATGCAGGAGCGGCAGGGCAGCGATACGGCATGGCAGCCAGGGGCGGCGCCGAACGCCGCCGCATCGGCCGAAAACGCGCCCACCGAGCAGGGGTCGTCCTGACCGTGGCGCGGCTCAGCACGCTCAGCCGCTCGATCGCCGGGCGCGTGGCGATCATCACCGGCGCCGGCAGCGGCATGGGGCGCGCGACCGCATACGTCTTCGCGGATGAAGGCGCGCGCCTCGCGCTCGTCGACCGCAACGCCGAGGCAGTCGAGCAAGTCGCCGCGGACGTGCGGCAAGCCGGTGGCGCGGCGGTGGCGTACGCGGTCGACCTGGCCGATGCGGGCGCCATCCAGGGGTTGGTGGCACGCGTCCGCGCGGACCTTGGGCCGATCGACATCCTGGTCAACAACGCCGGCATCTCCATCCCCGCGCCGATCGAGGCGGATCACTGGGAGCGGGCATGGGAACTGACGATCGCGGTGAACGTGACGGCGCAGGCGCGCCTGATCCGCGCTTGCGTCGAGGATCTGGCGCGCAACGGCGAGGGGCGGGTCGTGAACATCGCTTCGACGGAGGGCTTGGGCGCGACCGCCGGCGGCAGTCCCTACACCGTGGCCAAGCACGGCGTGGTCGGCCTCACGCGATCGATGGCAGTTGAGCTGGGTCCACGTGGGATTAACGTGAACTGCGTGTGCCCGGGTCCGATTCGCACGGCGATGACGGCGCCGATCCCCGAGGAAGCGAAGACGATCTTCGCGAAGCGGCGCGTAGCTCTGCGGCGTTACGGCGAGCCGGAGGAAGTCGCGCACGCGACGTTGAGCCTGTGCTTGCCGGCGGCGAGCTTCATCACCGGCGCCGCGCTGGTGGTCGATGGTGGTTTGACAATCCGAAACGCCTGAGCGCGTGGCAGGCGGGGGCAGTTCCGTCGCAGCTATCCTCAGTCACCATGATGCACGACAGAGCGGATGTCCGTATCACTCCCTCAAAGGGCGGCGTCGATGAGCGAGCGATCGCGGGCTGGTACGACGAGCAAGGACTCGCGGCTCGGCGCTGGTCGAGCGCTGCCGGCGATCGCTTCGCGCCGCACAGGCACGCCTACCACAAGGTGCTTCACTGCCTGCGTGGATCGATCACGTTCCAGATCGTTGCGCACGGCCGGATCTTCGAGCTGAAGCCGGGCGACCGCCTGGATGTACCGGCCGGCGTCGAGCACAGCGCTGTCGCCGGCCCGCAGGGGTGCGACTGTATTGAAGCGCCTGTGTATTGACTCCGCTGGCGGCGCGCTTGTCGAGTCGGTCTCGGGTTGCGTGCGCCCGCGCGCCGATCGTGGGAACGGGGCGCTGCCGGCCGCGCTCAGTCGTTCGTGGGCTTGATATGGAACGTGCAACAGTCGTCGCCCCGAAGCAGGCTGGTGGTCAGCCGCACGTCCTCGCCGACGAGCTGCCGCATGTACTCGACGTCGAGCGCGCAGACGATGCTGTTCCTGGTCGCCACGTTCCAGTAGGGGCAGGTATGCTTCGCGATCTCGTAGGCGCCGCCTTCGGCGATCCAGGTGACGACGTTTCCGCGCTGCTCGAGGAGTTCGCTCGTTTCGCGCACGCGCTCCGCCAGTGACGCGCCTCTGACCTCGGGCGCCTGCGCGCACGCGAAGCGCGCGGCGACCGACTTCATCAGCCGCGCGAGCGCCTGGGGACCGAGCACCGACCGCGCCTCCTCGATGAGCGCGTTCGCGAGCTCGTCGTACGATTTGGGGTACAGCGCATCACCGCGGGCGCTCAACCGGTACACGAGCGCGGGGCGACCGACGTGTCCCCGCTCCTCGTGCGAGACGACGAGTTCGTCCCGCTCGAGGACTGTGAGATGCTGCCGGATGGCGGTTTGGGTGAATCCCAGGAAGCCGGCGATCTCCTTGACCGTGCCGTGGCCACGCCGGCGCAAGTAATCGAGGATTTGCTGGCGGGTCGCCTGCATCAGCACCTCCGCGCCAACACCAGTATACGCCCAGGGCGGGCGCGCTCGGGTGGCCGGGGGATCCTCGTGGTCGCGGCGCGTCGCGCGTTCGCCGCAAGCCGTCTACCCTCATCGCGTGCAACCGCCGCTGGCTGGTGTGATCGTCGTTGACCTGACCCGCGTGCTGGCAGGGCCGTACTGCACCCTGCAGTTGCTGGATCTGGGCGCCCGCGTAATCAAGGTCGAGGCGCCGGGCCGGGGCGATGACGCGCGCAACGTGGGACCGTTCATCGGCGGCAAGTCGGCGTACTTCATGTCGCTCAACCGCGGCAAGGAAAGCATCGCGCTCGACTTGAAGGCTGCCGACGATCGCGACATCTTCGAGCGGCTGTTGGACCGCGCCGACGTGCTGGCGGAGAACTACCGCGCGGGCACGATGGAACGGCTGGGGTACGGCTGGGAGATCCTGCATGCGCGCTGGCCGCGCCTGATCTATGCGGCGACATCCGGCTTCGGGCAGTACGGACCGTACAGCCACCGCCCGGCCTACGACATGGTGGTGCAGGCGATGGGCGGGGTGATGAGCCTCACCGGGCATCCCGGGGGGCCGCCGACGCGCGTGGGCACCTCGATCGGCGACATCACCGCGGGCCTGTTCACGGCCGTTGCCGTGAACGCGGCGCTGTACGCGCGGACCGTCACGGGAGAGGGCACGATGATCGATATCGCGATGCTCGATGCGCAGGTGGCGATCCTCGAAAATGCGATCGCGCGCTATGCGGCAACAGGCGAAGTGCCGGGGCCGATTGGCGCGCGCCATCCATCCATCACACCCTTCGAGGCGTACCAGACGGCGGACGGCTTCATTGTCATCACTGCGGGCAACGACCCACAGTTCCGTCGTCTCTGCGAGGTGCTGGGCGACCCATCGATCGCCGACGATCCGCGCTTCGCGTCGAACGAGCTGCGCACGCAGCACCACGCGGAGCTGAAGGTGGCGATGGAGCGCCAGCTGCGGCAGCGGCCGTCCGCGGAGTGGCTGCGGATGCTGGACGCGGAGAGCATTCCCTGCGGGCCGATGCAGAACGTGGCGCAGGTGCTCGAGGATCCGCAGGTGCGCGCGCGCCACATGATCGTGGAGTCGCCGGGCCCGAACGGACCGCTGCGGATGGCCGGGAATCCGATGAAGTTCTACGGGGTTGACGATCCAGTCGTGCGACCGGCAGCGCCCGAGCTCGATGAGCATCGCGAGGCGATCCTCAAGTGGCTCGCTTCATGACGGACGCTCACCGGACTCGGTGCGGCACATAGTGCCATGGCTCGAAAAGGCGACTAATCCTCGTCCCAGTCGTCTGCGTCGTCGAGCGCTGAATCGCCGAAGACATCGGCAGCCGCCTCACCCTGCTCCATGCGACTCACCATCTCATCGAACTCGGGGCCCAGGGCCTCGCCGGACTCCTCCCCCATCTGCCGCATCATGCGCGCGATGGCTCGTGGATCGCTCTCATCGATGTCATCGAATGATGATGGATCGTCGAGCGAGACGCGGCCGCCTCCGTGTACATGCACTTTGGAGAGGAGGCGTGCGAGCCTGCGTCCCCCGCAGTGCTCGCACGTGGGACGCACCGTAGACGTCACGCTGCGGACGAACACCGAGGTTCGCTTGTTGCAGGCCTGGCAGCGGTACTCGTAGATCGGCACCTGACGAGTATAAGGACGCCCGCCGGTGAACGTGAAGCCGCTCGGCCCGGTGGCCGTGGCCGGATCGAAACATGGCGAACCGACCAGCGTTCAAATTGTGAGGCGATAGGGTCACGGCTATACTGACGTGCCGCACGCCCCTGCCGGGCCGGAGGAGACGCGTTGCCGAAGCAGAATCGCCCTGTTGTCCGTGATGGCCGTCTGCAACCGGCCCGGAAGCGCACCGATCGCAGCTATCTTGGCGGATCGCCGGCGAAGGTGGCGCCTCCGCCTGACGAGGTGCTGAGCAACCCGGCGGACGTGCCGGAAGACGCCGGCGCCGAACCGGACATGGTCGCGGACGTGGTGGAGGACGTCGCGGAAGCGGCGCCGCGCGGATCCGCCGCGGCGAGCATCGCGGCGATGCCCGCGGCGCAGCGGGTGGCACAGCCGCAAGGCCAACGTCGCCGGCGCGAGATCGACGTCGATGCGCTTGCGCGAGCGGATGCGCGCTACGCGCTGCACGAGTTGCGCCGCATCGCGCTCTTTGCGGCGCTGGTGCTCATCACGCTGATCGTGCTGGCGTTCCTGCTTCGCTAGCGCAGGCGCTGGACGGCGATCACCCCGGCAAATACCACGGCCAACAGCGCAAACGCATCGATCAGCCGGAGTTCGTCAAACCCCCATCCGTCCACGACTATCAGCAGACCCGTCCGCACCAGGTAGGCGAAGATCACACCGCCCACGGCGATGATCTGCAGCGGCGGCCCGAGCTTGCGGTTCGCGGCGAGCGAGACGGCCTCGCTGATCATGTAGCCGAGCGCAAAGCCGATCAGCAACACGAAGATGAAGCCGTAGGTGAGTGCGTTGAACAGCCACCAGATGACGCCCGTGCCGGCGCCGACGACGGCGGCCGCGACAGACGCTCGTACGAGTGTCTGGGTACCGAGGTTGTAGGTAGGAAGGGCCTTGACCTGCGCGCAGTCGCGGCAGCGTGTGCCGACCGGCGTGTAGACCAGGCAGCGCGGGCAGATGGCTTTGCCACACCGCCCGCAACCGAGCTCCGTCTCGACATCAGGATGCGTGGCGCACTGCATGCGTCAGGATGTGCTCCGGAGGTTGATCGGCGTTGCGGTCAGCGTACGCGACGGCGTCCGGATGCGCGATCAGCCTGCGAGCTCTGCGTTCGGCAGCTTGCGGGCCAGCTCGAGCAGCCGCTCGATCGATTCCTCGGGAAGGGGGACGCGCATCTGCCCGGGCAACGGCTCGTCCGGCCCGAAGATGCCGTGGTAATCGCTGCCGCCGAGCGCGAGTAGCCCGTGCTCGTCGGCCTGGCGCCGAAGCGTTGTGACGGACTCGGGTAGGTAGTCCTTGTAGTAGACCTCCATCGCCGCCATGCCGGCCGCCGCGAGCTTCGGGAGCAGCGGCGTGTAGTCGCCGACTTCAATCGGGTGGGCAAGGCAGGCGAGGCCGCCGCGTTCGCGAATGAACCGCACCGCGTCCTCAGGTGTCATCTTCTCGCGGCCCACGTAGGCCGGGCCGTTATGGCCGATGAAGCGATCGAATGCCTCGGGGAGCGACTTCACGTATCCCTTCTCGAGCAGCGCCTGCGCGATGTGGGGGCGCCCGACGGCGGCGTCGCCCGCGATCTGCCGCACGCGCTCCCACTCGATCATCATGCCCATCGCCCGCAGCTTCTCAACGATGCCCTCGCCGCGTCCGAGCCGGCCGAGGCGCAGCGACTGCAGTTTCTCCTGGAGCTGCGGATCGTCCGGGTGCAGGAAGAGGCCGAGCATGTGCACCTCGGCGCCCTCGATGTCCGTGCCGAACTCGACCCCGGGGATCAGGTGGTAGCCGGAGTGCTCGGCGGCGGCGCCGCGCGCCTCAGCGATGCCCTCGGTGGAGTCGTGATCGGTGAGTGCGTGGTAGATGACGCCCATGCGCGACGCCAGGTGCACGACCTCGGCCGGTGCATACCGCCCGTCCGACGCCGTGCTGTGCGTATGAAAGTCAGCCTTGCTTGCCATGTGTCTCCTCGTCGTTCGTGCGGAACTCCGCGCTGGCGTGGCTTCACTTCGATGGGGTTGGCGTCCACTCGCGGTCGACGCGCTCGATCGAGCGGGCCAGACCCGTCGCCTCGTCGATCTCGACAAGCGCGCTGTTGAACGTGACGGCGCCGTGATGCTCCGGGACGCTGAAACGGGCCGGCATACCCGTCAGGAACTTGCGTAGCACCGGCGCCGGCTCGACACCGATGATGGAGTCCTTCACGCCGCACATGCCAAGATCGCACACGAAGGCGGTGCCCTTCGGCAGGATGCGTTGATCGGCGGTGGGGACGTGCGTGTGCGTGCCAAGGACGGCCGCCACGCGCCCGTCGAGGTGCCAGCCCATACTCACCTTCTCGCTCGTCGCCTCGCCATGCATGTCGACCACGACCGGCGTGCCGGCGGGCACCGCCGCCAACAGCCGGTCGGCCGCCGCGAACGGATCGTCGATCTCGTACATGAATGTGCGCCCCATGAGGTTGATCACGGTCAGCCCCGCGCAGGACGTTGTGCCGCGGCCCGGTGCGGCGGCCGGATAGTTGGCGGGGCGGATGATGCGCTCATCCTTGTCCAGGTGCGGGATGATCTCGGCCTGGTCCCAGATGTGGTTCCCGGACGTGATGACGTCGACCCCGGCGTCAAAGAGGTCCCTGGCCGTCTTGGTGGTGAGTCCGCGTCCGGCCGCGGCGTTCTCGCCGTTTGCAAGCACGACGTCGATCCGCAGCTCACGGCGCAGCGTCGGCAGCAGCGCCGCGACCGCGCGCCGCCCCGGCTTGCCCACGACGTCGCCGATGGCCAGTACTCGCATCGCTCAATCACCGGACGGGGCACGCCTCCCTGGCGCGCCCCGTCGCATCGCGTACGTCAGACCGCCCCTATCGCGCGTACTCGCTCGCGCGCGTCTCTCGCACCACCGTCACTTTGATCTGGCCAGGGTACTCGAGCGACTCCTCGATCTTCTTCGAGACGTCGCGCGCGAGGCGCATCGAATCGATATCGTCGATCTCGTCGGGCTTGACGATGATGCGGATCTCGCGCCCCGCCTGGATGGCGAACGACTTCTCGACTCCCTTGAACGAGTTAGCGATACCCTCAAGCGCTTCGAGGCGCTTGATGTACAGCTCGAGCGTCTCGCGCCGCGCGCCCGGCCGACTGCCGCTGATCGCATCGGCGATCTGCACGATCACGGCCTCGACGGTCTCGACCTCGATCTCCTCGTGGTGCGCCTCGATACAGTGGACGACCGCCGGGCTGACGTTGTAGCGCCGCGCCAGTTCGCCGCCCAGCATCGCGTGTGTGCCCTCGACCTCGTGGTCGATCGCCTTGCCGATGTCGTGCATGAGCGCACCGCGGCGGCAGACGTTGACATCGGCGCCGATCTCTTCGGCGATCATCGCAGCGATGAAGGCCGATTCGACGGCGTGCTTGAGCTGATTCTGCCCGTATGACGTGCGGTATTTCAGCTTGCCCAGGGTGCGCAGGACCTCGGGGTGCAGGCCCGGACAGCCGGCCTCGATCGCGGCCTGTTCGCCGGCGGTCTTGATGCTGGCCTCGACCTCCTGCTTCGCCTTTTCCACCACCTCCTCGATGCGGGTCGGGTGGATGCGCCCGTCGAGGACGAGCTTGGTGAGGGCGGTGCGCGCCACCTCGCGGCGCACGGGGTCGAATGCCGAGAGCGTGACGGCATCCGGCGTATCGTCGATGATCAGGTCGACGCCGGTGGCGGACTCGAGCGCGCGGATGTTGCGCCCCTCGCGGCCGATGATGCGCCCCTTCATATCGTCGCTGGGGATGGGAACCACCGAGACGGTCGTTTCGGTGACGACGTCTGCGATGAGGCGCTGCATGGCGGTTGCCAGGATACTGCGCGCCCGCCGGTCGGCCTCCTCCTTGAACTCGGCCTCGATGGTCCGGACGAGGCGGTTGCCCTCCTCACGCGCCTCGACCTCGAGCTCGCTGAGGAGGAGCTTGCGGGCTTCCTCGCTGGTCATCTGGGCGACACGCTCGACCTCGGCGATCTTCGCCTTGCGAAGATCCTCAAGCTCGCTGCGGATCGCTTCCTGTTCGTGCTCCTTCTGCGCCAGGGCGGTTTCCCGGCGTTCCAGGGCGTCTAGCTTGCGATCGAGGGTCTCTTCCCGGTTAGCAACGCGCTGCTCCAGCCGCAGGATCTCGTCGCGGCGGACCTTGGCCTCCTGTTCGGCCTGGGCCCGGATCTGAATGGCCTCCTCTTTGGCACCGAGGAGGATCTCCTTTTCCTTCGCCTGTGCTTCTGCCAGGAGCTTCGCCGCGGCCTCCTCGGCCTCGGCCTCCCGGTCCCGTGTTGCGCTGCGCCTTGCGGCGTACCCGGCAAGTGCCCCGATCGCCAGCCCTACGATGGCGCCGATGACGACGCCAATAATCAGGCCGGCCACTCGTAGCCTCGCTTTCGGTTGTGAAACTCCCTCGTGTGCGACCCCGGCGGGGCCGCTGGCCGCATGGTACGGGGGCGCTCAAGGGGGGGTCAAGGAAACCGCCCCGCCGGTCGGCGGCAGCCCGCACTCGGGTGCGCTGTTACGGAGCCCAGGCGATGCCGGCGTGGAAGGCGCCGTCGCCGATGCGCGTCCAGTTGCCGTTCGTCATGTCGATGTCGTAGAGACCGTAGGCGCCGATGGCGTAGATGTGCGTGCCGTCACCGCTCCACGTGAGCGCCGGAAAGTCCTCCTGCAAGGGGGCGATGTGCGCGGGCACGCCGCCGCTCGCATCGACGATCCAGACGTCCTGGGGGAGCCCGTCGGGCAGCGGTGCCGCGTTTCTCGCGACCATCGGACGGACGCCGGTTGGCGGGGTCGGGCCTTCGGGGCTTGGCCCGCCCGGTGTGGGCGGCGCGAGCCGCTGGTCAGCCGAGGCGAAGGCGATACGGCTCCCATCCGGGGAGTAGCGTGGCGAGTTGAAGGGGCTCAGCATCTGCGACGGTTCGACCAGCGTGCGCGGCTCGCCCGGCGGCACATCGACGACTTCGAACACCTCACCGATCCGGGGCGACAGCCGCGCGTAGGCGATCTGCCGGCCATCAGGCGAGAGCGCGTACGTCAGCGCATCATCCAGGATCCGCTCCCGGGCGCCGGTGGCGATGTCGATACGCTGCACCGTGTAGTCCACCTGTGTCAGGCCTTCGACCTCGCGGTATTCCTGGATGACGGCGAGCAGGTGGTCTTCGCCGTCCCACTGGGGATAGCGCACGAGCTGGCTCGGCTGGACGTGCTGGAACACCATCCTTGCGTCGCTGCCGTCGCGATTGGCGATCCAGAGATCGGAGCCAGCGTCATAGCGGCCATCGACGGTGCGCGGCGGCGGCTGCACGGTAAAGGCGATGCGATCGCCAGCCGGTGACACAGCGACGTCGAGGAAGAACTCGCTCGCGCTCGCCGGCGCGACCCGCACGATCGTCGCTTCGTCTTCAAGGGACATCTCGACGATGCCGTCGATGCGGGCGATGAAGAGCGAGCCATCGCCGGACGGCGTGCCAACATTGATGCCGCCGGATTCGCCGCTGGAGCACGCGGTGAGCATCAGCGCCGCGGCGAGGAGGCCGGCAACGAGGGATATGCGCATCCCTTGCAGCCTACTCGATGGGTTCGTCTGACTCCTGCGATGTGCGTTCGTGCCAGCAGCGCTCGACCGTGCGGCGCGCCACCTCCCACGAGAATCCGCGGCGTTGCAACTGTGCTCCGAGGCGGTCACGGAAGGATGGGAAGTCATCGGCGCGCAGCGACCGGGCGCGCCGGGAAGCGAATCGGTACGCCGCATCCTCCTCGGCGACGCCGGCGGCCGCGCTGCGCGCCGATTCGGCGTCGACACCCCGCGCGCGCAACTCCGCGACGATCAGGCGCCGTCCGCGGGGGCTCGTGCGGTCACGCATTTCGGCGAAGGTGCGGGCGAACGAGGCGTCATCGATTGCGCCCGCCTTTGCAAGCAGGGCGATCGCCTCATCGATGTGCGCGGGCGTGGCGCGACGGCGCCGCAGCTTCGTGCGCAGCTCGCGCTCTGCGTGGGGACGGCGGGCGACCAGTCGCGCAGCCGCTTCGAGCGTCGCGCGGCGCGCATCGGACATCACGATCGCATCGAGTTCAGCCGGATCGAGGATGCGCCCAACACGAAGGCCGTGACGCTCAACGGTCGCGTGGAGCAGCTCGATACGCCGCTCGCCGTCAACCCAGAGCACAGTGCGGGCCGACGGGCCACGCCTGCGCTGGACAGCGGTGATCATCATGCGCCTGGGCGCTCAGGCATCGGCCGGCCCAGACTCGTCATCGTGCGAGGCGCCGTTGCCGTTGTTGCTGAAGCGGGCGCCGCTCGCCACCGCACCGGCGACGATCTGTTCTTCGAGCTCGTGGGCGACGTCGGGGTTCTGGCGCAGGAACTCCTTCGCTGCCTCGCGGCCCTGACCAAGACGAAGCTCGCCGTAGTTGAAGAAGGCGCCGGTCTTGCGCACCACGTTGCTCTCGACCGCGAGATCCACGATGTCGCCTTCGCGACTGATGCCGCGGTTCTTGCCAGTGAAGAGAATGTCGAACTCAGCGGAGCGGAACGGCGGCGCTACCTTGTTCTTGACGACCTTGGCGCGGACGCGGCTGCCGACGACGTCGGTGCCCTGTTTGAGGGCCTCGGCGCGGCGAATCTCGATGCGAACGGAGCTGTAGAACTTGAGGGCGCGGCCGCCCGGGGTCGTCTCCGGGTTGCCAAAGACGACGCCGATTTTCTCGCGCAATTGGTTGATGAAGATGACAGTCGAGCGCGATTTGGAGATGACGCCGGTGAGCTTGCGGAGCGCCTGCGACATGAGCCGCGCCTGCAGGCCGGGAAGCGACTCGCCCATCTCGCCTTCGATCTCGGCGCGCGGCACGAGCGCGGCGACGCTGTCGACCACGATGACGTCGACGGCGTTACTCCGCACCAGCGCATCGCAGATCTCCAGCGCCTGTTCGCCCGTGTCGGGTTGCGAGATCAGCAGCTCGCTGACATCGATGCCGCATGACTCCGCGTGGTCCTTGTCGAGCGCATGTTCCACATCGATGTAGGCGGCGACGCCGCCGGCGCGCTGAGCCGAGGCGACGACGTGGTAGGCGAGCGTGGACTTGCCAGCGCCTTCGGGGCCATAGATCTCGGTGATGCGTCCGCGTGGGAGGCCGCCGACGCCGAGCGCCAGATCCAGAGCGAGCGAGCCGGTGGAGATGGTTTCGACCTTGAACTCAGCCTGCGCCTCGCCGAGCTTCATGATGGCGCCGCGGCCGTACCGTTTCTCGATATCGGCCAGCGCATCCTTGAGGGCCTGGTCCTTCTCGGCGCCTTCGATGCTGCTCATCGCGGAGACCTTGTCGTTGCGGTCCTTCGCCATCGGTGCTGCCTCCTGCCCGGCGGGCGATGCTGGGAGCATCAAGTAGAACAAACGCTCTAAATCCGGGCCATCATAGGTTGGCGTGGCGGCGCTGTCAAGGCCGATTCCGGGCTTCAGTCTAAATCCGCCGCGGGCTCGTTGGCGAGCGGACGGGATGCCTCTGCCACGCGTCCGCAACAGCGGGCCGCGGCGAAGGATAGACAAACCACAGAACTTCGGTTTAGAGTGACGGAGGCCGATCACCCGGCCGCGCAGGATCCATCTCCCCTCTCTTGCGCCGCGATTCGTGTCGATACTCTCAGCAACCGGCGGCGTCGCATGACGTCTCCACCCCACGAGGTGCAATGGCCCGTCGAGCACAACGCAAGCAGCGCCCGCAGGCGAACGGTGCAGCGCGCCCGCCGCAGACGAGCGGCAACACGCGCACACCGCAGAACGGCAACGCCCGAAGCAGCACGACCAGCAGCGCGGGCGGCGCGTCGGACCGATACGACAAGTATCTGCCCACCTGGATGCGCGGCGGCAACGGCCAGGCCGCGCGGGTGAGACCGCCGCGGCCACGCCGGCAGCGGCCACCCCGTCCAGCCGGCGGATACACGCCGGGCAAGTTTGCGATGGACGGCAGCGACCTGCGCTGACGGCCTCGCCGCTCCCAACGTCCTCGCATGGCGCCCGCGTGAGCGCGCTTGGACAGGCGACCCCGGTACGCATTAGGCTGAGATCGATGAACATCGAGCAGGTTCCGTCGCTCGACCGTCCGAACATCATCGCGGCGTTCCAGGGGTGGAACGACGCGGGGCAGTCGGCGTCCACGGCCGTCCGGTACTTGATCGATACCTGGCACGCTGAGAAGTTCGCCGAGATCGACGCCGAGGAGTACTTCAGCTTCACCGATACGCGCCCGATCGTGCGCATCGTGGAGGGATCGCAACGTGAGCTGATGTGGCCGAAGAACGAACTGTATGCCTACGCAGGCAGCGGGATGACAGCGCCGGCGATCCTGCTTCTCGGCACCGAGCCCAATCTCAAGTGGCGCACGTTCTGCTCCGAGATCACAGATCTGGCGCGCGCGACGAGCGCCCGCCGCCTGGTGACGATGGGCGCGCTGATCACGGACAGCGTGCACACGCGTCCGGTGCCGCTCACGGGCTTTGCGACCGATGAGACGGTGCAGCGCAGGCTCGCGGCGCGAGGCATCAACCGCTCGAGCTACGAGGGGCCGACCGGCATTGTCGGGACGCTCCACAATCTGTGTCTGCAGGCGGGACTGCCGACCGCGAGCATCTGGGCAGCCACGCCGTACTACCTGGGCTCGACGCCCAACCCCAAGTGTGCGCTTGGGCTCCTCGACGCCCTCGACGACGCACTCGACTTGCACCTGCACCTGGGTGAGATGCGCCAGGTGGCCGAGGAGTTCGAACGCCAGGTTTCGCTTGCGGTTCGCGACAACGACGACGTGCAGGAGCGGATCCGGGCGCTGGAACTCGCGTGGGACGAAGGCAATCCGCAGATAGAGCAAACGTCCGAACTGCCGCCGGCGGGCGCGATCCTCGAGGATCTCGAATCCTTCCTGCGCGAGCAGCGCAAGGACGACTGACGGGGCTAGCGTCCCTTCCAAACGGGCTTGCGCTTCTGCGCGAAGGCGAGCGGCCCCTCGCGGGCGTCTTCGGTCTGGATCACCCTGCGGAACTGATCCGCTTCGAGCTTCATGCCTTCTTCCAGCGGCAGATCCATCCCACGGTAGGCAGCCTCCTTGATCAGGCGCACGCTGACGGGCGCGTTGGCGCAGATCTCCTCCGCTAACTCGATCGCCTTGTCGAGCACCTGGTCCGGGGGCACCACGTAATTGACGAGTCCGTAGCGGTACGCCCACTGTGCGTCGAAGCGGCGGCCGGTGAGCAGGAGCTCCAGCGCCGGGCCGAACGGGATCAGCCGCGGCAGGCGCTGTGTGCCGCTGGCGCCGGGGATGATGCCGCGCGTCACCTCGGAGAGGCCGAACTGCGCCGTCTCGGAGGCGACGCGCAGGTCGCACGCGAGCGCCATCTCGAGTCCGCCGGCGAGGCAGTACCCGTTGATCGCGGCGATCATGGGCTTCCAGCAGACGAAGCCGCGCGTGATGCCGCCGAACGGGGCGCCGCCACGGGCGCCGCCCGCAGCGTCACCGCCCTGCTGGGCCGCGGACATTGCGACCAGATCGTTGCCCGCTGAGAACGCGCGGTCGCCCGCGCCCGTGAGGATGCCCGCCCAGATTTCGTCGTTGTCCCGGACGTCGGACCATGCCGCGAGCAGTTCCGCAGAGGTCTGCGGGTCAATGGCGTTCATGCGCTCAGGCCGGTTGATGGTGATGATGCCGATGCGGCCGCGCCGCTCATAGAGGATCTTCTCGAACGTGGTCATGGCCGGCCTCCCTCTCTGACTGCGCCGAATGTAGCGCCGACCTCCGCATCGGGCCAGCGGCGGCATGGGCGACAGCCGGATCAACATACCGGACAGCACGTTTGGCAGTTCTGTTGCGCGTATTGCTCCCGATCTGAGAACGGACTAGACTCGCGGCTGGCAGAGGGCCCGTGCAATCGAGGCTTATGAAGTCAGCGCGCCGGCTGACGGAAGGCAGGCAACATGGCCACGGCGACGAAGTCATCCCGCAACGACGCCGCCCAGATCTACCAGCGCACGCTTCCGTGGGTGCTCATCACGGAGGTGTACTGGATGTCGTACAAGCTGCTGGAGCGGCGCTTTTATCACCTGGGCGTCTCGGCGTCGCAGGCCCGCGTGCTGGCGGTGCTGTACTACTCGAACGGACCGATCAAACCCAGCCTTGTCGCGACGTTGCTCTTCCAGGAGACGCAAAGCATCACCGGCATTCTCCACCGCATCGAATCGCGTGGCTGGGTGCGGCGTCTTCCGGACCCGAACGACCGCCGCGCTGTCGGCCTGGAGCTGACCGATAAGGGCAAAGAGGTCACATCGGAGATCGTCCGCATCTCCGAGGAGCTCTACCACGACCTGTTCGGCCCCGCGTTGACCGCGGCGGAGAAGAAGACGATCGAGGCGATCCTCCGCAAAGTGCGTGCGCAGGGATTCAAGCTTCCGGAGACGGACTTCAAGCTGCGCCGCGCGCAGCAGTATCCGATCTGGAAGGATTGACGGTACGGTACCGCGCTTGACGAGAATGGGGCCTTGCTGCACCATCGCCCGGAGCGTGGAGCAGCGGGGGAGATGCCTGCGTGATGCGTCGGGCCTGTGTGCTTGCGGCCGCGGTCGTTGTTGCGGCCCTCATCGCGCGGGCGCCGGCTGACGCGAAGGGTCCGAATCGCGTCGCCTTTGATGCCGTCATCAACAATGGCGGGACCATTCCCAATCCCGGCGTTGCCATCCCGGTGAAGTACCGCATCCACGCTGACTGGCTGAACGAGTATCCGCCTGAGCAAAGCGTTGCGGGAATGCCGGACATGCCTGTCGGCGGTGTGGAGTCATACCTGGTCACGAATACGGGCGTGCGTCTGCACTCCGGTCCTGGCATGCCGAACAGCAACATGACCGTGAACTCGGTGGGCGCGCGCATGGGCTTGTTCGAACTCAAGCGGTTCTCGTCGTTTGTGACCGCGCTGGGCCCGTCGCAGAACATCCCGCAGATCGAGCCGCACGCGGGCGTGGTGCCCAACTGCGGCGACAACGGCATCATCTGGCGCCGTCACTACGCCGAGAACAAGATCGCCTCGGACCAGGGATACCACGTGCAAAACATGTGGCCGATCGCTGTCGGCACGATGGTGGGGCGGGACGTCATCGCCGACGCGTTGGAGGGCCCGGGCTGGAACCCGCTGCAGTATCTCGCCAACGGCGGCCCCCTCATCCAGACGATCGATGACGACAACAACAACGGCGTCATCGACTCACTCGAAGGCGGCGCCGCAGAGGCCGCGGTCAGCCGGCCGCTGGGGTACGAGCATCCGTACGCGGTTTCGGGATTCGTGTACATTCACGGCACACCGGAAACGCATCATGACACGAACAGCGTGGGCATTGCCGATGGTGCTCTCGGGATGCCCGACTTCCTCCCGATCCTCGTCGAGGCGCTGGGGTTACGGCCGTACTGGGTCCAGCGCGGATTCACGGCCACTCTCACGAATCTTCCCACTCCGGTGCCCCAGGACGTGCACCTGCTGGGATTCGACTCACTGCCCGGCGTCGGCAGCATGTCGCTGATGCTCATAGGCGGCATCGTCGCCGATCCCTTCGCCCAGGCGAACCCAATGTGTACGCCTCTCGAAGCGGTGATCACGTATGACGACATCAGCCGCCGTGATTACATGTGCTTCAACGGATGCACGTTATGGCCTCCGACCGCCCACGACGTAGGCGACATGGTCGCATCCATCGCTGCATTCGGCACGCATCAGGCCATCCTGCGCTACAGCGACACCGATGACATCGACGCGGACGGCATGGTGGCGCCGCTCGACCTCTGTCCGCTCGACGCCGAGAACGATGAGCCGGACGGTGATCTGATGCCGGGCGCCTGCGATCCCAACCCCTCGAGCTGGGATAACGATTTCGATGGCGACGCATCCCTGGCAGACCGGGCGCTCTCGTTGCGTTCGCTGCTCGGATTCGGCGCGTCACTCGCCGCCTGCAGGACCACCGGTAACGGCATTTGCGACAACGACGTCGATGGCGATCTCTTCATCAACAACGTGGACACCTGCATCACGGTTGCGGATCCAGATCAGCGTGATACCGATGGCGACGGCATCGGCGACGCTTGCGACCCGTTCGTGCTCGCCGGCGCGGGCTGGCAGCATGGCAAAGGCGCGGGACTGGGCGCCAACACCAGCGACAACATGGACAACGACCTGCTCTGTATCGAAACCTGGTCCGTGGGGGGCACGGAGCCGGCCGGCGATGGCATCCCTGCCGGTGGTTGTACGCAGATCGATGACGCGAATGACAACGGCGTCGCGGATATCAGCGACACGGCAAGCGATAGCGATGGTGACCGGTTTAGCGACGCGCTCGAGGCGCAGCATGGTTCGAACCTGCTGGATCCGCGCGACATTCCCGGCGCATGCATTGTCGCGCCGCCCAGCGTGCTCGACAGCGATGCGGATTACCTCAACGACGCATGTTTCGCGGCGGATGCCGTTGTCGACTGCGATGGAGATGGACTTGCTGACGGGATTGAGCTCGGCGCGGGGACCGATCCCTGCGTGGGCGCATACCCCGCTGGCGAGGATGCGGATGACGACGGTTGCCTCAACGAGGTGGAGCTGGACGCCGATCCGCTGCGCCACCCCGGGAACTGGTGGGACAACTATGACGTAAACGGCACCGGCGACATCGACCTTTCCGACACGCTCGCGATCTTGCAGTTTTTCGGCGACGAGGATCAGGGCATGGATCGCCGCCGCCTGCTCACGCCCGGACCGCCCGCGCTGCTCGTCGAGGGAAATGATGGCGTCGATCTGTCGGAAGCGCTCGCGAATCTGTACCAGTTCGGCTGGTCCGGCTGCGGGGCGCCGGGCCCGACGCCGCCGCGCGGAGGCGGGCGCGTCACCTAAGCAGCCGCGTTGATCCCCAAAATCGCGCCTGAGCCGCGGGGCGGCCACAATGTACGCGCGTGTTCCTTCTGATCGATGGCAACAACCTGGCGTGGGCGGGCTTCTATCCTCTCGAGCGCGCCATGAAGCCGGACAGCCAGGAGCGCCGCGACCGCGTGGCACTGCTCGGCCTGGCCGGCGGTGTCCTGGGGACGATCGCGCGCGCGGGTACGGCGCCGGGGACGGCCGAAACGCCCCGCCTCACCCGCGTCGCCGTGGCGTTCGATGACGGGCGCCCGCTGCGGCGCCGCAGCGTCTACCCGCCGTACCAGACCGGCCGCGAACGCGACCCCAAGTTCATGGAGAACGAACCGACGATCCTGCGCGCGATCGACGCGTTCACCGAGATCGCCGAGTCGCTGCCCATCGAGATCGTGCGCGGCACGAACACCGAGGCGGATGACCTCATCGCGGGGCTTGTGCAGGCGACGCCGGGCGTACAGAAACGCATCGTCTCCACGGATCGCGACTTCCTGCAACTCATCAGTGACGAGACCAGCGTCTACTCACCGGTGAAGAAGCTCATCATCAACTCCGAGAACTTCATCGACGCGGTGACCCCATCAGGCGCCAGGACGATGTGTCCTCGCGAGCGCTTCCTGGATTACCGCGCGCTGGTCGGCGATGCCTCGGACGATCTGCCGGGAGTGCCGGGGGTGGGCGCGCTGACAGCGATCGGGCTGCTCAGCGCGGCGCCGTTGGACAGCTACTTCCGTGACCCCGGCTCGATCGTGGCGGTACTGGGACGCAGATCGCCCCGATTGGTCGCCGCCTTCCAGGACGGCACCGCGCGCGCCATCGTGGAGCGAAACCGCCAGCTGATGGACCTGCGCCTGCCGGCGCCGTCATGGGCGCAGCTGGATAAGCTGACGCGGCGCGGACGGTGGGATCGCGAGCGGTTCGCGGCCTGGCTCGCGGAGCAGCGCCTTTCGTCGCTCGACCAGCCGGCGTTGCTCGAGCGCATGGAGGAGCTGGCGGCGGGGTAATCCTGAGCGAGCCGGGCGTGCCGGTGCGGCCAAACCTGACCAGTTAACCTTTTACTCCTTCGGGCGTTCTACGGTCGGACGCGATGCATTCCGGCAGCGGCGTGTCTTGGACGTGCCCGGAAGGGGCGGGATACCATGGCCCTGGCTCCCATGCTGAGGAACGAGGCCACCTTGGACCTTCCGCACGCCCGACCCGTGCCGGCCGAGGTCGAACGGGCAACCGTTGACCGGGCTCGCAGTGGGGATCAGGCCGCGCTGGCTGACCTGTACGACTGGTACATGCCCCGCGTCTATCGGTACGCCATGGCGCGCCTCGGCAACCAGGCCGAGGCGGAGGACGTGACCGAGGAGGTGTTCCTGAAGATGCTCGGGGCGATCGGGGAGTTCCGCTGGCGTGACGTGCCGTTCTCCTCGTGGCTGTTTCGCATCGCGCACAACCACATCGCCAGCCACTTCCGGCGCGTCACCCAGCGCGGCGGGCCGCACGCGGCGCTGACGCCCGACCTCATTGACCGGCGCGACGGTCCCGATGCGACGGTCGAGCAGCAGGTAACCCTCGAGGAGGTGCGGCGAGCGACCGAGCTGTTGCCTGACGCGCAGCGGGAGGTGATCGTCCTGCGCTTCGCCGTCGGCCTGTCGGTGGCCGAGACCGCGAAGGCGCTCGGGAAGCGGGAGGGAAATATCAAGGCGTTGCAGCACAAGGCTGTAGCGAAGCTGCAGAAGCTGCTTGTACCGCAGGATGCGCCGGTGCGCAGCATGGAGAACGCATGACGGAGTTCGAGGCCATCCTGCACGACTGCCTCGAGGCGCTGCGCGATGGACGCGCGGATATCGACGCGTGCCTCTCGCGCTACCCGCAGCACGCAGAGGCACTGCGCCCTCACCTCAGGGCGGCGATGGCGCTCATGGAGGTCTATGCGGACACGGAGCCACGCGCCGAGTGGGTGGCATCGGCCCGCGAACGCTTCCTCATCGCGACCGGCGAGCGGATTAGCCAGGCCTATGACGAGGCCGAGCCGTCACCGTCGTTCTTCGCCGCGGCGCGCGTGAAGTTCCTGATGACCGCGCAGCGCATGCGCGGCGCTTCCGGAGGCGGGGCTACGGATCCGCACCGACCGGTGTTCGGCAGAGCCTTCCGTGGTCTTGCAGCGGCGGGCCTCGCGCTCGTGATGATGCTGGGCTTCTCGACCTACACTGTCGCCACGGCGCAGAATGCGCTGCCGGGCGACTGGCGCTACCCGATCAAGCGCCAGACCGAGCAAGTGCGGCTGGCGCTCGCCTTCAGCGAGGGGGCCGAGCGTGACGTGCGGCTCGACATCGCCGCGGAACGCGCCGAGGAGATCGAACGCCTCTCGGAGCAGGGCCGGATCGTGCCGCCCGGCGTCATCAGGGATCTCAACAAGCACACACAGGTCATTGCTTCGCAGATCGAGAAGGCGAAGCTCGACCAAGGCGAGTTGCAGCGCGTACAGGAGATCACCGAGCGCACGGCGGCGGCCTTGCCAAATGCGAAGGTGGCGCCAGAAGCGGAGCCGGTGCGTGCGGCAGTGCTCGAAGCTGCCAGCGACCTCTTCATCGCCGCCGGCGTGGCTGCGGCGCAGGACCCCCGCCGCCCAGTCGTGCTGACACCCACGCGGCCGTTCGAGACGCCGGAAGCGACCGACACACCGGCGCCGTCGCCCACGGACACGCCCGCGCCGACGGAGGATCCGGGGCCGCCACCCGCTACGCCGACCAGCCCGCCGCCGACACCGGAGCGCGGAGGCCTCAGCGTCGACGCCACGCCCGTCGGCGTCGACATCGGCCTGACGTGGATGCGTCTTGCGGTCGGGCGGCTCACCACACTCATTCCGTCCGAGAAGGACGGCTGGCGCGTGGCGGGCGTGAATGTCTCGCAGGGCAGCACGCCGGCGCCGACGCTCGTGCGCATCACCAACCAGGACAACACGCAGACGATCGCCATCAATCCGCGCAATGGCGACATGTGGTGGTACGTGAGCGTGAACGGCATCTTCGATGAGGTGCAGGTGCGCGCCGAGCGCGACGGCCAGGTGTACGTGGTCGACCGCGAGCTGCTGCGGCGGCTCTACGGCGCGCTCGCCGACGTGCCGCTCTACGTGCTCGACAACATGGAGTTCCTGCCGGATTCGACGCCGACGCCCACCGCGCCCGGCGACCCGGCCGTCACCGAGTAGCCGCGGCCGCCGTCACACCATGCCCAGCAGTGCATAGCCTCCATCGACCAGCAGCACCTGGCCAATGATCATCGCCGCAGCGTCTGAGCAGAGGAATGCGACCGCCTCGGCGACGTCCTCCGGGCGCACGTGGCGGCCGGCGGGCACCTTTGCCTCGTAGCCGCCGACCAGGTCGCTGTCCATCACGCGCACGCCGTCGGTGCCCTCCACAAGCCCGGCCGAGACCGCGTTCACGCGGATGCCCCGCGGCGCGAGTTCAACACCGAGGTACTTCGTCAGTGACTCGAGGGCGCCCTTCGTCACGCCGACCGGCGCGTAGCGCGGCAGCACACGGTCGGACCCCGGTGAGAGCAGGTTGACGATCGCTCCGCCATCCTTCATGTACGGCACGACCGCCTGCGCGGCAAACCACGGTCCGAAGACGTTGACATCCATCGTGTGGTGCAGGTGTTTGGGCAGTGAATCGATCGCTGGCCGCGGGCGCTCAAGGCCGCGGGCCGCGCTGTTCACGAGGATGTCGATGTGGCCGAGGCGCTCGCCCGCCTCCTTCACCATCGCGAAGACGGCTTCCCGGTCTCCGACGTCGCACTGCGCGGCTTCGGCGCGCACACCGAGGGCGCGCAGCTCGGCGACGGTCGTGTCGGCGGATTCGCGGTTGCGCGAGTAGTTCACGATGACGTCGGCTCCGCCTCGCGCCAGCCGCAAGGCCGTCGCCCTGCCGATGCCGCGCGTGCCACCTGTGATCAGCGCGATCTTGCCGGTGAAGTCCATGCGCCCGAGTCTAGCAGCCGCATCGCGCTGACGCCCTGACGCTCGCGGCCCGCCGCTGCGCGTGCCGGCCATGTGCGCCGATATACTGGATCGATGGCAGATCTCATCGGCACAGTGCGGCGGAACCATGCGCTGGAGCACGCGACGCTGAGCGTCATGCTGCGGCGGCTCGGGCGAGACATCCGCGCGATGGGACGGGCGACCGGTGACGGCTACTTCCTGTACGCCGATGTGCCGACGGAGTTCTTCCGCGAGTGCGCGCACGAGGCGCTACAGCGGATGAAGGCGGGCGAGGGGCACTTGGCGGTGTCGCCGTTCTGCGGCACGAACATCGCCGTGGCGGGCGCGCTGACGGCGGCGGCATCGCTCTTTGTGGCGGGTCGAAGCACCCGCAGCGACCGCCTGCCGAACGCCATGCTGGCATCGATGCTGGCGGTCGTGGCGGCGCAGCCATTGGGGCGGATGCTCCAGAAGCACGTCACCACAAGCCCGGACATGACCGACCTGGAGATCGTCGACATCACGCCGGGCGGGCGCGGCGGGGCGCGCTACCACAAGGTGACGACGCGCAGATCTGCGGCGGCATGAGGCCGTTGTGCCGGTATTCTTACTGACGCTCGCACCTGGCATCACCCAACGTTGAAACGCGCCCCCGTAGCTCAGTGGACAGAGCGCCGGACTTCTAATCCGATGGTCGCAGGTTCGAATCCTGCCGGGGGTGCCATTTCATCCTTGCAGACTCGGGTTCGACACCCGTACTCTAGCGAGACCACCACCACACCTTTCGCACAGTGTCGGTTCAGTTGCAAACTGCGCTTCACACGCGGAGGGTTAGTCATGTTATCGAACACCAAAGTCGCTGTCGCGGCCGAGTCTCTGCTCGTCGAACAGTTCCGGCGCTCGCTCAAGGCGAGAAACAGTGCGAAGCGGACGGTCGAGACGTATTGCTTCGCGATTGAAGGGTTCGCGGCGTTCCTCACGTCGCGCGGCATTCCGACGGACCCGGCGGTCATCCGGCGCGAGCACGTCGAGGCGTACATCGAAGACCTGTTGGCGCGGATGAAGCCCGCCACGGCTGCGAACCGTTACCGGAGCGTCCAGCAGTACTTCAAGTGGCTCGCGGACGAGGGCGAGATCCGCGACACGCCGATGCGGAAGATGAAGCCGCCTCGCGTGCCGGAGGAACCGCCGCGCGTCCTCACCGAGCGCGACCTGGAACGGCTGTTCAGGACGTGCGCCGGGAAGGGCTTTCTGGATCGGCGCGACCGGGCGATCCTCCGGCTCCTGCTCGATACCGGCGCCAGGCGGAGCGAGCTCGCGGCGCTCACGCTCGATGACGTTGATTTGGAACAGCAGACGATCCGCGTCCTCGGCAAGGGCAGCCGCGTCCGCGTCGTCCCGTACGGCTCGAAGGCTGCGCGCGACCTTGACCGATACCTACGGATGCGGCGAGAACATCGGGACGGCCGCACTCCCCACCTGTGGCTCGGCAAGGGTGGGCCGATGACGCCGAACGGCATCTACCAGGTCGCCCGTGACCGCGCGTTCAAGGCGGGCCTTGGGCGGGTCTACGCGCACATGTTCCGCCACACGTTCGCGCACATGTGGCTCTCGGCCGACGGCGCCGAGTCGGACTTGATGCGTCTCGCTGGCTGGAAGTCGCGTCAAATGGTCGGACGATACGGCGCAAGTGCCGCGCACGAGCGGGCTACGCTCGCGCACCGACGTTTATCACCCGGGGATCGCGTCTAATTCGCGGTTGCCGTTGGTGGCACATCCGTGACATGCTTCTCTTCGGCGCGAATCGTTTCAGCGCTGTTCGAGGGATCGCGTCCCACAAAGGGTTTGAAGTGCATATACGTGATGGAGTCAGAACAGATCAGCGCGTAGTCATCATCAGGTAGCTGCTTCCAGTCCTCGCCCGGTCGGCGTCTCCACAAGTGAGTAAGACGGACGAACCGACGGTCCGCGGACAGACCGGAGGTGTGCTCAGCTGGCCAACCATAGAAGCGCGTGCCGTCGGTGAGTTGCAGATACACAACCGTCGTTGGCTCTTTGAGAGCAGCACGCCAGATGTCACGGTGCTTTTCTGGATCGAGCTTGATCCTCTTGAGGAGAGACAGGCTGCGCGGATACCCAGCGTCCTGCTCGCGTCCGATGATCCAGCCGATCGCGGCGCCGACGGCATAGAGACTTATGATGAATTGCCAGGGGGCAGAAAACGGTTCCGCTAGTAGTTCAGAAGGGCCGGCGATCTCGCCCATCTCGAACGGGAATGCACGAACCGCAGCGTAGAGCGCGAACAAGAGCGGCATCGCGACAAGGAGTGACCACGTTAGCCGCTGAGCGTCGCTCATGCGCGCTTCCTCACTAGTCCACGCTCGAACCTGCATCGCAACGAATCCAGGTCCAACGAGGACAAGAAGATACGCGATATCGGACGCGTCGATCATGTACTAGTCGTCCGATGGGGGAGGAGGATTGCTCGGTGGTGCGGGACGGGGCTCCCCGCCCTCCTTGACATCGCGCTCCGGTCTGCGCGGCTCGGGAGTTCTCGGGGGTCGCGGCGGCTCGCGCGGTGGCTCGGGTCTACGCTCAGGCGGGCGGTCGCGTTCCGACGTGGCCATGTTGATCTCCCCCTCCGAATAGCAGAAGTATAGATCAGGCGCCTGAGCGTTCGAGCTGCAAGACGCGGCGCAAACTTCCCCGGATCAAGGCGGCCGGTAGCCGCCATCTCCGACATTGCGACCAGGACGGGAGCAATCAAACACGAAGTGGCTTCCGCAAAATGTGACATTGCCCGCTGGACGAACATTTGTTCTAGCATGTACGATGCTTCTGACATCAGGGCACTACGGCCAGCAACGTAGCGAGTGATTGAAGACGATGGCTGCTGGCCCGAATTAGGCGGTTGACGCCCAATCCGGGAGGCCATCGTTGGCAACGCTCACACCCCAGGACTTTCACCTCAGAGCGAAGCTCGCCGCGTACTCGCGCTGGGCCCGCACGTCCGACCCCGCCGCCGCCACCGCGCCGGCGCGGGCCGCGTTCAACGCGCGGTTCGAGCGCGAAGTCGATCCGGCCGGCACCCTCCCCGCCGCCGAACGCGCTCGCCGGGCTGGCGCGGCCCTCAAGGTTCACGTCACCCACATCGAGCGCGCACATCTCGGCCCGGCGCAGCCCCGTCATGATGAACACCTTCACGAGGGCTTTGTCGCGGTCGATTAGGTAGGCGTCCCGCTTGATGTAGTACGGCTCCCAGCGGTGCAGCAGGAAGTCAATCTGGGATTCTGTCAGCGTCTTGGGGAACGTTCTCGGGCGCTTCGGCACCACCAGCTTGGTGGAAGGGTCAGACTCGATGTACTCCATCTCCACGGCCCAGCGGAAGAACGCTTTCACCGTGGTGACCTTGTGGTGCATCGTCACCTTGGTGACGTGTGTCTCGCCGCCTGCCACTCCGCGAGTTGCGGATACGTCGGCCAATCGTCGCTGTCCAACAGCTTACGAAGCCCGTTTAGCTCATACATGTACTTCGATTGCGTTCGTAAGCTGATGCCGCGAGCCGTCAGGTGGCTCGGGTACTTCTTGATGGCGTCGTGAGGTTCATCTTCATCACTCCCGTATTCGGCAGCGAGAAGACGGCGCTGAGGTGGACTCTTCGTATCTGGGTAGTTGCTAAACTCCGTTGTTTAGCCTTTATTGGTGTACTAAGCCCCCGTAGCTCAATGGACAGAGCACCGGACTTCTAATCCGACGGCCGTAGGTTCGAATCCTACCGGGGGCGCCAAACCCTAAATCCGAATCTGTTTTGGAGCCGAGAGCGCCGAAAGGCGCTCTTTGTCGTGTTTCGCGACCATGGGACTTTTCTGGTCCTTGTTCGCGAGACAAGGCGAGTCCGATGGTCGCGTTGCCTTCTAGTCCTGCAAATCGCAGGAAGGAGCCGAGCATCATGCCCAAGAGGACTCGCTGGTCAACCATGAAGAAAGACACCATCAGCTTTGAGAAACTGCGGCAGCAGTTCGCGGTCTACAACAAGACCGCGGGCAAGTCCGCGCGTACGGTCGAGTGGTACGAGCAGAAGCTCGGCCTCTTCGAGCGCTACCTCGGTCCTAACGCTTGCCTGGCGGACGTCACCATCCAGAACGTCCGTGGCTTCATCGCCGATTTGCAAGAGCGCACGCAGCGCAACCCCAACAACCCGCACACCATCATGGAAGGTCCGCTCTCGTCCTCGTACATCAACGGCTTCGTCCGCGGCCTTCGCCTTCTCGACCTGGCTGCACGAGGACGGCTACACCGACACCAACATCCTCAAGCCGCTCAAGCCGCCGAAGATCACTCACAAGGTCAAGGAGGTGCTGAGCGACGACGAGGTGAAACGCTTGGTCGCCACCTTCGACCGCGACGAGCCCTTCGGCGCCCGTGGCTTCGCGATGATCTGGGCCATCCTCGACAGTGGTCTGCGGGCCTTCGAGATCTGCGGACTCCGCATGGAATACGCGCACCTAGAGCAGGGCTACCTGAAGGTGTTGGGGAAAGGGAACAAAGAACGGCTCGTTCCGATAGGCCAGACCTGTCAAGGCGCCCTTCTGAGATGGCGTGACCGCTTCAGGGAGCAGTTCGTCACGGGGGACAGCCCGTACCTCTTCCTCGACAGCAATGGCGAACCGATGACGGTCAACGCCCTCACACGAGTCCTGCGCCGCGCCGGCGAACGTGCGGACATCACACGCGTTCACCTTCACTTGCTGAGGCATACCTTCGCGACGAATTACTTGGTCAAGGAAGTTGGGGATCCGCTCCGCCTACAGCAGATACTTGGCCACACGTCGCTTGAGATGGTTCGCCGGTATGTGAACGAAGCGAATGTACAGAGAAGCCTCCTTGCGAGGCGGGCATCTCCCATGGACCTCATCGCGGGCGCTCGTAAGACAAGTCCTCAGTCGCGTCTCTCCCAGCCGCGAAGAAGGCGAGGACTCAGGTTGGTTAAGTAGCGTCGGACAAGCGTGTCGGAAGGAACTCACTTGCCGTTTCTTCAATGCCGCCGACGACGACGCGATAAGCGGATTTTGCGAACTCGCGTACTTCGTCACCAACCAGGCGGACACTTTGGCCTTCTGCGCCGTCACCTGTGGACGTCAAATACCTCTCGTCGGCTAGACCGAGGTTGTGGCCAATGATGTGCCTCTTCTGGATCAGTCGAGCCAAAAACGACAAGTCTTCTGCGCTGCCCCCTGAAAACCTGACCATTCTTTGTGGGGATCGACTGGGGTAAGAAGCAGACCCAGGAGGGACCTATGAGGAAGAGCCGGTTCACGGAGGAACAGATCGTCGGCGTGCTCAGGGAGCACGACGCGGGCGTGCAGACGCCGGAGCTGTGCCGGCGGCACGGCATCAGCCCGCAGACGCTCTACCGCTGGAAGGGGAAGTACGGCGGCATGAGCGTCCCGGACGCGCAGCGCCTCAAGCAGCTCGAAGACGAGAACCGCCGGCTGAAGAAGCTGGTCGCGGAGCAGGCGCTGGACATCGCCGCGCTGAAGGACGTGACGTCGCGAAACTGGTGACGCCCGCCGCGCGGAAGCCGGTTGCGCAGCACCTCCGTGCGGAGTGGCAGCTGAGCGAACGGCGCGCGTGCGGGCTGGTCGAGGGTGAGCAGGATGGCGATGCGGTACGCGTCGCGGCGCGACGACACGGCGCTGCGGGCGCGATTGCGGGCGTTGGCGGCACAGCGGAGGCGCTGGGGCTACCGGAAGCTGCACGTGCTGCTGCAGCGGGAGGGTGTGCAGGTGAACCACAAGCGCGTGGAGCGGATCTACCGGGAGGAGGGGCTGAGCGTGCGCAAACGGAAGCGGAAGCGTGCGGTGAGCGCGGCCAGGACGCCGCTTCTCAGGCCTGAGCAGGCGAACGAGGCATGGGGACTGGACTTCGTCAGTGACGCCCTAGCATGGGGCCGCAAGCTCCGCGCGCTCACCGTGGTGGACCTCTACACGCGCGAGGCGCTGGCGATCGAGGTCGACACGTCGCTCTCCGGCGTGCGCGTGGCGCGCGTGCTCGACCGCGTGATCGGCGAGCGCGGGCAGGCGCCACAGACGATCGTCATGGACAACGGGCCGGAGCTGACCAGCCGCGCACTCGACCAGTGGGCCTACGACCGCGGCGTGCGCCTGCACTTCATCGACCCGGGCAAGACGGTGCAGAACTGCTTCGTCGAGAGCTTCAATGGCACGCTGCGGCACGAGTGCCTCAACGACCACTGGTTCACCAGCCTCTACGACGCCCGCCAGATCGTCGAGACCTGGCGGCAGGACTACAACACCGTGCGGCCACATCAGGCGCTGGGAAACATGACGCCGGAGCAGTATCGAGAGGTCAGCCGGGGACCCCACCCCGGCTCAGAGCGGGACGAGGCCAGCGATCTTCTCACAATGAATGGAAGAATCTGGGGGGCAGCGCAGATCCCCACAAAGAATGGTCAGGTTTTCAGGGGGCAGCGCAAAAGCTTTCTCGCCCAAATGAAGGTGTGGTGGGAGTTCGATGTGCGTGACGACGTGCGACGTGTCACATGCCCGACCATCCTGTTCCACAGGCGGGGGATCACTTCGCCACCCGCGAGTGTGGTCCGGAAGATGGCCGCATCCATGCCAGACGCTCGATTGGTTGAGCTGGAGGGCGACGCGTGGGTGCCATATGAAGAAAGCGATCAGATCGCAGACATCACTATCGATTTCATCTGTGACGAGCCCGGCCTTACCCAACGTGATGTCGAAGAGCGGTCTCACGCAACACAACGCGGGGTGCGCACAGTCCTCTTCACCGACCTCGTGGGCCACACGGAGATGATGCGCCGCCTCGGCGACGACCGCGGGCGCGAGGTGCTGCGCGAGCACGAGCGCATCACCCGCGACCTACTGAAGGAGCACGGCGGCGCCGAAGTAAAGACCATGGGCGACGGCTTCATGGCCTCCTTCGCGTCCGTGACGAAGGCGATGGACTGCGCCATCGCCCTGCAACGGGCGTTCGCGGCCCACGAAGGCGAGCCACTGCAGGTGCGCGTCGGGCTCAACGCGGGCGAGCCGATCGAGGAGGACGGCGACCTGTTCGGGTCGACGGTGATCATGGCGTCGCGCATCGCGGCGACGGCGGGCGCCGGCGAGATCCTGATTCCGGAGCCGCTTCGTCATCTCCTCACCGGTAAGTCATACGTGTATGCCGACCGCGGCGAGGCCATGCTGAAGGGCTTCGAGGACGCCGTGCGGTTGTACGAGGTGCGCTGGCGGGAGTGAAGCTTCGCGATGGCCGCCGCGTCGGGGAGGAGACTAGCTCCTCCCGGTCCAACGGCCTCCGGGATCCTTATCAGGTGCCGAGTCAACTCTAGGCGTTGCCCGGACACCGGGCAACGAACGGCCTATGGTCACGGGCAAACCCAACACCAGGCTGCTCCGCGTGAGCGCGCGCGACCTATAAGCGGTGCGGGCTGAGTTGGCGGCATGGGAGCTCAAGGTCGTTCGGGGCTTGGCGAGAGAGTAAGATACCCCGCGACTATGGGCCGGTCGCAAAATGTACGGCTCCCAGCCTTGACTTCGCACCAAGGCATACCCACCATGACTCGCAAGAGAGGGTACCGAGACGTTGGTTTCCCCCTCTGCCATGTGGGGAGCGCGCAATGGATGGTCGTCAAGACGATTACCTAGATCCTGCCCTTGACGATCCGGAGCTTGATACTCAGGCGAGCTACCGGTCCGACATCGAGGCAAGATTCGACGCGCTGCTCGCGCCGGGACTCTGGCGAGACTTCAAAACCCACCTCACAAAGGTCGGCGCCGAACTCGAAAGAGACATCGCCGAACTGGCGAAGCAGGACAAGGTTCTCCGCGAAGACCTTCGCGCGCATCTCCACGCCGAACACGACATTCGAACGGTTAGTCAATCAGATCTCGATTGGGCTGACAAAGAGCTTTTCGACGGCAAGGTCTGTGCAACCGACGGGACATATTCGATCTACCCGCTCTTAGGCGGCATCCGTGTCCAGATTGGCGTCGTGGCGACTGCTTACAGCAACCACCGGACCGAGTACGTTTTCTACGTCTCCGAGCAGCAAGTCAACTCACCGGACCTGGATCCCATCTCGCTGCTCAGAGGCCGCCAGTCAGAGAACACCGTGCTCTCGACACTCGTGACCCGAGCCCTCATGGCATACAAGGAACGGCAGGTCGCCCTAGAACGCCCTGAGAAGTGGAAACTGCTCAACGGACCTATCGCGCCGGGCGAGATGAGAACCGGTCTTGGTAGGTTTCGAGCTCTAGAGCCTTGTCTCGACATGTTGGGCCAGGTCATCGACCACAAGACCGCGATCGGTGTGATTGGTACTGCCAGCCATCGAGATATCACTGCGCTTGGGTTCGGTCTTCACCCGATGGAGTACGTCATGCTTTGGACGTGGAGAGGAGACCTAGAACGGTATGTCCAGCGAGCCCATTTCAATCCGGCCGACGAAGCACGATTTCGCAGTTTTGTCGGCAAGTACGGCGATCACGTTGCGGTTGGCCTCTTCAAGGCTGGCACCCGGGCGTACGTCTTTCAAGCACACGTCGATTCCTTTCACGAGGCAGCCAAGTTGGTCATTGCGGACAGCCGACGTCAACCGATACGTTCCTACCCAATGCTGATCGATTATGCCGACAGCATCTGCACAAGGATGCTCGCATCACGAGATTTCCAGCGTCAGGTGGAGGGTAAGGTGGCAAAGAGCGACATCGCGCTTGTCGAGATGGATGAGCACACGTTTAGAAGGCGGTGACAGGAATGACACTCGGCTACGTGCACTTCGACCGCGGGTCGTCAGACAACACGAGTTGCGAAGTCCTGGTCACAAGGGAAAACGCGGCGCAGCTGCTTCGGAACCGGTATGTCAAGATCACTAACCCGCTTCTTGATGGTGCGCCAGTCAAGTCATTTCTCGGTCGCGTGCTCGAGGGTCCTTACTTTCGGCCAGAAGAGGTCTCACCCGATTCGGCTATAGCTCAGACGCCGATCCTTGAAGGAGATCGTTTTCCGGTCGTCCCTAACTACTACGCGGTTGGCGGCATCGAGATCCTCGGCGAGATGCGAGGCAACGTCGTCGTCGGCTGTAACACTCGACCCGTTCCGAAGGCCAAGGTCGAGATCCTGTCGACGAACGAACTCCGCGACCTTTTGCGCATTCAGGGTGACATGTTCTTCGGGCTCGTCGACGGCTACGACGACCTGGAACTACGTCTCGACGCGAAGGACAAGGCCGTGCTTCCGCGCAACATCGGCGTGTTTGGTACCGTGGGATCCGGCAAGACCAACACTGCCCAGGTTCTGATTGAGGAAGCAGCTCGTCATGGCTGGGCTGTCATCGTCGTCGATGTCGAGGGCGAGTACATTCGAATGGACGAGCCGACGACGCAACTGATCGCTCGACTCGATGAACTGTCCCTCAAACCCAACGGACTACCGAAGGATCACTTCAAGGTCTACGCGCCCGCCTCGGCAGAAACTGGGAGGAAAGACGCCCACCGCTTCACACTCCGTATTGCCGATCTAGATCCACTAGTTATCACCGAACTCATTGAAGCGGCGGAAGCTCAGGAGCGGCGTCTGCTTGAGGTCATTGATTGGCTCAACCACCAGTGGCAAAAGACGAGGAAGGATGCGGGCAACAAGTCGATCAAAGCTGCGCTCGACAACGACGCTCCCGGAGACGTGCCCTATACTCTCGAGACGATCATGGCAACAATCGACGAATGGGCCTTTGTCGGCAAGCCAACTTCAGCCAAAGGGTCTTCAAAACCGGCATCCGGCGCGGACCTCTATTCATATCTCGCACTCAAGGGGAAGCTGGGAGGATTGCGACGAACGGGCGCCTTCGACACGCCAGGGGTCGACCCGATAACGCCAAGTGATCTAATCGCGCCGGGACTCGTAACCATCTTCGACGTGTCTTTTGCGAACGATCGTCTGAAGAACCTGGTCATCGCTCAGCTTCTCCGCTCCGTATTTGAGTACAAGCGCGAGCGACAAGATGCGGCGCCCACCATGCTAATGATTGAAGAGGCGCACACATTCATTTCTGCAGAGAAGAGCGGCAGGATGCAGGAAACCATAGAGCTTTTGCGCGAAATCGCCCGGAGGGGCAGGAAGCGATGGCTCGGGCTCACGTTCATCTCCCAGCAACCTAGCCACTTACCAAACGAGATCTTCGAACTCTGCAACACCCGGATCGTGCACAACGTGAAGAGCCAGAATAACCTTCGCGTCCTCAAAACTACCGCTGGCGATGTCTCTGACGAGATTTGGGATCTCGTACCTTCCTTGGGTGTCGGCCAGGCGATTTGTTCGACGCCTCAGTACCGCGATCCTGTTGTGGTCAACATCCGGCCCAGCACCACAAAACGTGAGTTCGTCGACTAACCAAAGGCAACATGCGTAAGCTGATTCCACCCCATCCGTTTCCCGCCAGAATGTCACCTGAACTAGCGTTGTCGGTCCTCAGTGACGCACCGAAGGGCGCTCTCGTCCTCGATCCGATGTGTGGCTCAGGAACCGTCGTACGCGCCGCCGGCGAGCACGGACTGCGGGCAAGCGGTTTCGACATCGATCCGCTAGCTGTGCTCATGGCTCGGGTGTGGACGAGTCCAATCGATGTTCGGTTATTGAGGAGATCGGCCGAACTTGTGGTGAAACGGGCTAGGACGTACAGCCAGAGAGATATTCGACTTCCTTGGGTGGATGGCGATCCGACGACGCGAACCTACGTCGATTTCTGGTTTGACCGGCCGCAACGCCGACAACTTCGAACTCTGGTGGCCTCCATTCGTAGGAGCCCTCTTTCGGTAAGGGATGCGCTTAAGCTGGGCTTGAGCCGGACAATCATCACGAAGGAACGTGGGGCATCTCTTGCGCGAGATGTCTCACACAGCCGCCCGCATAAGGTAAAGACCTCCAACGACTTCGACGTTCTGTCCGGCTTCCTGACATCGATCAACCGCATCGCAACGCAACTGGAACTGGAGCCACCGCCCTCCATGGTTCGCGTGAGTGCTGGAGATGCAAGATCGTTGAGTAAAGTTCGCTCCAACTCCGTTGACCTCATCCTCACATCGCCACCTTATTTGAACGCGATCGACTACATGCGGGGTCATCGAATGTCCCTCGTTTGGCTAGGGCACACGATCGGCGACTTGCGCGACCTTAGGTCCGCCTCGATCGGGAGCGAACGTGGACCCGATCCTGGCCACAACCCGGCATTAGTCGACGACTTGATGTCTCTGTTGCCGCGCAAGATCGATGAGTTCTCCCCCCGGACGAAGCGAATTTTCCAACGCTATGTCATCGATCTGCACGCCGTCGTGGACGAGCTGGTTCGTGTCGCCAAACGGGGTGCAAGAGTGATCTTCGTCATGGGAAATTCGACGATTGAAGGACTCTTTGTTAGCAACGCCGACGCGCTCATAGCAGTTGCAACGAGGGCCGGCCTCAGATTTGTAGAAGGCTACGAACGTGACCTACCGCCGAATAGCCGTTACCTGCCCCCACCGAAACACGGAGGGACGAACCCTCTTGAATTAAGGATGCGGTCGGAGTCCGTGCTCACATTTGCCAATCCTGCTTAGCGAACACGGTAATCCGTGTCGCACACGTCCGAGCCGGCTGCGAAGAAGAGTCCGAAGGCCGGGCTTGCGACGGGCATGGCGGCGTCGCGGCTCATCGATCGACGGATCCGCGAGGTGGGCGGCTGGCGCGGAGAAACGCTCGCCCGCATGCGCAAGCTGATCCTGGAAACGGACCCGGCGATCGCCGAAGAGGTGAAGTGGAACGTGCCGGTATGGACGCGCGATGGCATCATCTGCACCGGCGAGGTGTACCAGAAGGTCGTCAAGCTGACGTTCGCACGCGGCGCGAGACTTCCTGATCCGTCGCGGCTGTTCAACTCCAGCCTCGAGGGCAACACACGGCGAGCGATCGACATCCGCGAGGGTGAGAAGATCGACGCCCGCGCGTTCAAGGCGCTCGTGCGCGCGGCGGTAGCGCTCAATGCCGCGGGCGCGGCGCGCGGTAGCCGGTCATCGAAGGGCGCGCGGGAGCCGGCGGACCCGCCGCGACGCCGCGCTCCCGGGCAGGGCACCCCTGCCAGCGCCACCACCAGCACGCCCCTGAAATCCGTCGCAGCGGCGGGGCGAGCGACGAAGGGCGTGACTCCCGCTGCCACGCCGGCGGATGGGAAGGCAGGCGTCCGCCTGCTGTCCGGCGGCAACCCGCAGATCGCGAAGGGTGACGGCGATGCGCCGGTGCAGGCGTACATCAGGGCCATGCCGGGCTGGAAACGCGAACTTGGCAAGCGGCTCGATGCGCTCATCGAACGCGCCGTGCCGGGCGTGCGCAAGGCCGTGAAGTGGAACTCGCCGTTCTACGGCATGGAGGGCCGGGGCTGGTTCCTCTCGTTCCACGTCTTCACGCGCTACGTGAAGGTCACGTTCTTTGCCGGCGCGTCGTTGCGCCCGGAGCCCCCGGGGAAGGGCAAGGACAAGGACGCGCGCTGGATTGACGTCTACGAAGGACAATTCGAAGAAGCCCAGATGGAGAGATGGGTGCGGCAGGCCGCCGCGCTGCCCGGCTGGGATCCCGCTCGGAAAGCGTGATGCGACTGCCGGCGGAGCGGTGCGGACGACGCGTCGGCACCGCCGAAGGTGCTGTCGGCATCAAGAGGCGCGGGGGACGGTCGCGTAGAAGGGACCGGCGTTCGCACGTCGCTGCGCCGCCGCGCATACTGAGGGGGTGCAGGTCGTCGACAAGCCAGCAGGATCGCGTCCCCCGGTCGGCGTGGTGCTGGTCTGCCACAAGGCGATGCTCTCAGGACGGCACCGACCGAACGGGTTCGCGGCCATCCGTGAGTGCTTCGAAGCGAACGTCGAGCGCATCGAGATCGATATCCATTCGCTGGACGGTCCCGACTATGCGGTCTTTCATGACCGGCGGCTCGAGGAACACACGACCGGCAGCGGGACGATCGGCCGCGCCACGCCTGACCAGGTACGCCGGGCCCGATTCCTCGATGATCCGGACGACCGGCCGCCCCTGCTGAGCGAAGTGGTGGAGCTGGCACGTGGCTGTGACACGCAGTTGCAGCTCGACCTGAAGGATTGGCGTCCGCTTGCCGCACATCGCCTGCGGGCGCTGCTCGACACCGTTGCGCCCATCAAGGCGCGCGTCATCGTGTCCAGCGGGCAGGACTGGAACCTGCGTTTGCTGCATGGTACGGCTCCGGACCTGGCCTATGGCTTCGACCCTGGTCACTACATCGACCATGCGATCGAGGGGACGCCGGTCTTTCTGCCACGGACGCTCGGCGCCTACGGCTACCGCGACGACCATCCGCTGGCGTTCGGCCGCACGGAGCCGGTGCAGGATTACCTGTGCCAGCGCTTCGAGATGCTGGTGATGCAGGCGCCCGGCGCGCGCGAGTGGTTCCTGAACTACCGCCTGGTGTTGCAGATGCTCGACGACGGGTTCAATGCGGCCGCGTTTCTCGCGGAACACGGTGTCCAGGCGAACGTCTGGACGCCCGATTACCACGGCGCGGAATCCGTGCGCATGCTGCACCGGATCGTGGATGCGGGCTTCCGGCGCGTCACGACGAACACGCGGGCGGCATGGGAGCGGGCACTGCAGGCGCCCTGATCCGCTTGACGGGCGCGGCAGTCCCGCGACGCTGCCGCGTCAGGCGCGGCCGGCGGCCGTCGACGTTCGTGTGCTGGTGGCTGTTGCGTGCGGCTCGGGTGGCACGTCCTGCGGTGCGCGCAGGAGCGACCACACCAGTCCCACCATGCCGATGGCGAACGTGGCCATCGAGACCACCTGCGGGAAGGTCATCCAATCGCGGATGATGTACTCAGGGCAGTCGACGCCGGAGGGACAGCTATCGATGCGCAGGTAGCTGACGCCAAACCGCATCGCGGAGTACAGCACCACGCCCAGGAAGAACACGACGCCCGGCCGGTTCTGCCAGATGCGGATGAAGACCAGCCAGAGCAGGCCCATGATCAGGAAATCGCCGATCATCTCGTAGGTGGTGGCGGGGTGGCGGGGGACGAATCCGGTTGGGGTCACAGACCAGGGGAAGCCCGGGCTGTCAGGGTGGGTGTAGATGACGCCCCAGGGCAGGTCTGTCTCAGTCGCGATGTGCTCCCCGTTGATCAGGTCGCCGATGCGCCCGATCGCCATGCCGAGGAGGATGCCGAAGATCGCCGCATCGAGCCCCCGGCTGATCGGCAGCCGGCGGATGAGCCCATAAGTCACGGCGCCAATGATGCCGCCGATGATTGCACCCATGACCGTGATGCCGCCCTCGTTGATCCGGAAGATCTCGCCGAACGAGTCGATCTGCTCGCGGTTTTCGATCACCCAGAGCGCGCGCGCGCCGATGATGCCACACGGCACGCCGACCAGGGCGATGCCGTAGCCGTCGTCCTCGGTGTAGCCCTGCTTGCGCCCGAGCAGCACGCCCAGGTAGACGCCAGCGGCGATGCCGATGGCCGTGAAGATGCCGTGCCATGTGAGCTGAAACGGGCCGAACTCGGTGATGACCGGATCCATGTTGATCTCGATCGGATCCCAGAGCAGCGGCAGCAGCCTGATCAGCAGCAGCACCTAGCGTTCCTCCTCGAGCTCCGGCGGAATCGGGACGCGCAGCCGCCGGGCCAGTTCCCGCATGTCGCGCTCGAACCCGCCGCTTTTCTCAGCCAGCGCAGCGATCCGGGTGCCTTCGGGCGTGAGCTTGAGCCAGAGCCTGCGTCGCGGCACGTAGAAGGTTACCGCGAGGCCCGCGAGCAGCAACCCGGTGGCTACCCAGATGAACCAGTGCCCGCTGTCCTTGCGTACGCTGATCCCTGCAAACTCACGCTGTCCTTCAAACAGATACACCAGGCCGCCCACCTGGACAGGCTCGCCCGGGCTGAGTGTGATCGGCACCTGCTCCTCGCTGATCAGCGTGAGCAGCTTCTCGCCGCCCGGGCCATCGTGGAGTTGCGCGAGCACGTCGCCAGCCAGGCCGGGCACATTGCGCGCAGTCGCGGATGGCACGGAACTCGCGCGCTCAAACTTCACGAGCAGATCATCGAGCGCTCCCGACCCGCCCTCCGCCAGGCGTAGCTCGGCGCCGCCGTCCGGCGCCTGGGGATCGTACGCCACGAGTCGCCACCCGTCGCCCTCGGGCGCGATGCCAATCCACAAGACCCGATCGGCGCCGGGGACGCGCACAAGCGCGCCGCTCACATCGGGCAGCAGGTCCGTCGGGGCGATGACGTCGCTCAGCACCACGTCTCCGTCCACGCTGGTGATCGTCACCAGCGGCGCCGCCACAGCGTCCTCGAGCGGGAACGTCTCGGCAAACACCGTGTCGCCGCTGGCAGCGTCACGGATCCTGAGTGCCGCGCCGAACGGGAAGAAGCCTGACTGGTGAAAGCGGTACCCATCGTACGTGAGCGGATCGTTGACGGTTGTGACGCCCGACTTCACCTCCTCGCCGTTTCGGAAGATGGTCAGATGCGTCCGAAAGTCCAGTGGATTGCCCCGTGGCCCGAACGTGCCGACCGCATCATCGACCCGGATCTGCATCTGGTTCGGGTCGGTCACGGCGAAGACGGGCGCGATCGTTCCCTCTCCGGCCGGGATATTGGCGGAAAAGCCGGTCAGCGCTGTGACGAGCCCTCCGGCGATGAAGAGGATGAGCGCCAGGTGGCTGATGAACGTCGCGAGCTGAGTCCAGGGGAAGCGGTCTGCGAACAGGTAGGTGGCGTCAGCGTCGTCGCGCCGCTCAACCCTGAAGCGCAGGGAGCGCAGCGCTGACTCCGCCTCGGCCGCCGGGACGGGCGGCAGGACGGTCCGATTGTGCGCCCGATCATAGAAGGACGACGGCACCTCACGCGGCGGCCGAAAGACGTTGCGCAACGTGGGCGCCCAACGGTTGAACGTGCAGACGCTGATGTTGACGACCAGGAACGTCAGCCCCAGCGCGAACCAGCGCTGCGAGAATACGTTGAACAGCCCGAGGCTGTGCATGGGGTCCGTGAATGGCCCGAAGGTATCGCGCTGCGACTCCACCCAGGCGTCGACGGCGGCGTCGTTGCCGCGCATGGCTTCCGGGATCTGCGGGATGATCACGCCCATAAGGCCGACCGCCGCAAGCACGGCGATGTAGAGCACAGCGAATCGCGCCGACGTGAGGAGACGCCACAGCGGCTGAGCGTCGAGCACGAATCGGACACGGCTGGCGGCCGTTTGCGCGCTAGCCATGCCGGCTCCGGTCCTGCGGTGCGGTCATCGGTACCTTGTTTCTACTGCTGGGCGTCTGGTTCCGCTGGGATGCTCCCTTACGCCGGTTCAGCGACGAGGTCATACGCAAGTGCCTGCGTGACGCGCGCGCGGACCATGGCCCCCGGCGCATGGACTCCGGTGAGCAGCACGACGCCATCGACCTCGGGGGCGTCGCGGTACGAGCGCCCGACGGCGAGCGGACCACCTTCCGCCTCGGCCGCGCCCTCGACGAGCACGTCGATCTCGCGCCCGACCATGCGGCGGTTGTTGATCAATGACACCTGCTGGGCGACTTCCATGAGGCGTCGCTGCCGGCGCTTCTTCACGCGCTCTGGCACCTGGTCCGGCTCGTGCGCAGCGGGGGACTCTGACTGCGGTGAGAACGTGAAGCAGCCGACGTGATCGAACGCCATCTCCCGCACGAACGCCAACAGTTCGGTGAACTCGTCCTCGGTCTCGCCCGGATAGCCGACGATGAACGTCGTGCGGATCGCGATGTCAGGCACGCGGGCGCGGAGCATATCGATCATTTCGCGCACCATGCGCGTGTTGCTGGGGCGGCGCATGCGCCGCAGCACCGAAGCGGCGCCATGCTGCAGGGGGACGTCAATATACGGGACGACGTTCGGCAGCCGGGCCATGGTGTCTGCAAGGCGCGGCGTCACGTGGCCGGGGTAGGCGTACATGATGCGCAACCACGGTACCTCGGGCACCGCGGCACTGATGCGCGCGAGCAGGTCGGGCAGTCCGTCGATCATCCCAAGGTCGCGACCGTAATCTGTGCTGTCCTGCGCCACTAGCACGATCTCGCGCACGCCTGCAGCGGCCAGGCGCCGCGCTTCCGCGACGATCTCATCCGCGGGCGTGCTGTGCAGCCTTCCTTTCATCTTGGGGATGATGCAGAACGAGCAGGGAGCGTTGCAGCCGTCGGAGATCTTCAGATATGCGCTGAGCCGCGGCGCGGACGCATGTCCATCGGCCGGCCTGACGCTTCCGGCTTGCGCCGTATCCGGCAGGTCGAACGGCGGCTCCTCCAGCCGCACCGGCTCGAGTTGCTGTACGTAGGCGCTGATGCCCGCCCACTGTTCAGCGCCGAAGACGGCATCGATCTCGGGGATGTCCGCCTTGAGCTCGGCGCCGTGGATGGCGCTGAGGCAGCCCGCGACGACGAGGCGCTGGGCGCGCTTCTTCTTCCGCGCAAGACCAAGGATCGTTTCGACGGACTCTTCCTTCGCCGCATCGATAAATCCGCAGGTGTTAACGATGATGACGTCAGCAGCGCCCGGGCGTTCGACTTCCAGGTGCGAGCCTGCCCCCAGCACCCGCGCGATTCGCTCGCTGTCCGCGGTGTTCTTGGCGCAGCCGAGCGTGACGATGTGGTAGCGCATAGCGATCCATGGTAACCGAGGGGCCAATGAACTCCGCACGAACCGCGCAAAGCGAAGGGCGCTGAACGCCGCCTGCTAGCCGCGTGGCACGACGAGGGTGACGGCCGTCTCATCGCCGGCATCGGTGCCGGGAGCGGGCGACTGCGATGTGACAACCCCGGGGGTGCCCTCCGCGGTGTCCGTCTCGACAATGACGTAGTCGATCTGAGCCTGCGCGAGGGCGTTGATGGCGTCATCGACCCGAACGCCGGCGAGATCGGGCACGACCCCTTGCTCAACCGGGCCGACGGGCCGGCCGAGCGCCGGCTGGAGGCCACCGCCCTGTCCCTCTGTGGGAAGCTGCGTCGGGATCGGCGTCGGGCCCGCGCCGAGCAACTCCTCGGCGCCGTTGCCGTCGCTTCGGGAGGAGAGCCATACAAACGCGCCAATGATGACGATGAACACCGCGACGCCCGCCGCGAGCGGCCAGTTGATGTTGCCGCTGGCCGGCGCCTGCTTGATTTCAGGCAGTGGCTTGATCGCCGGTTCGGCGGCCTCTTCCTGCGCTTTCATGGCGCGCATGAGCTGCTGAGGGTCGAGCCCCAGGTACTGGGCGTAGGTGCGCAGGAACGCCCGGGAGTACACCGGGGCAGGGAAAATCTTCCAGTCCTCGCGCTCGAGCGCGTCCAGGTAGCGCTTCGAGATGCGGGTATCGCGCTCGCAGTCTTCGAGCGTCAGGCCGCGCGCGACTCGCGCCTGCTGGAGCTGCTTGCCGAGGTCAGCCATCCGGGGAGTACCGTCTCCGCTTACTCAGATTCGAGGCCGGACTGAGGGTATCGGAGCGTCCGTTGCCGGGCAACGCGCTCCGGATGCGAAGCGTTGCTCCGGATTCAGGGCCCGTCGCCGCCTAGACTTCAGTCTTGCTCAGCGTTGCCAGGAACTCGGCATTCGTGGAAGTCCGCGAGAGCCGATCGATGAGGCGCTCGGTGGCCTCGGACGGGTTCGTCGAATTCGAAGCGATCATCGACATCATGCGGCGCATGAGCCAGACCTGGCGCAGGGTCGAGTCGTCCATGAGCAGTTCCTCGCGGCGGGTGCTGCTGCCGGCGATGTCAATGGCGGGGAAGATGCGGCGTTCCGCGAGCCGTCGGTCAAGCCGCAGTTCCTGGTTGCCGGTGCCCTTGAACTCCTCGAATGTGACCTCGTCCATGCGGCTGCCGGTATCGATGAGGCAGGTGGCGATGACCGTCAGGCTGCCGCCCTCTTCGCAGTTGCGGGCGGCGCCGAAGAAGCGCTTGGGTGGATACAGCGCGACCGGATCCATGCCACCGGTGAGCGTGCGGCCGCTGGGAGGCATCGCGAGGTTGTAGGCGCGGGTCAGGCGCGTGATCGAGTCCAGCAAGATGACCACGTCGGAGCCGCCTTCGACGAGGCGCTTCGCGCGCTCGAGCACCATCTCGGCGACGCGCGTGTGGTCTTCCACCGGCTCGTCGAACGTCGATGCCACGACTTCGCCGCGCACCGAGCGTTTCATGTCGGTGACTTCCTCGGGACGTTCGCCGATCAGCGCCACCATCAGGTGGATGTCCGGATAGTTGTGCGCGATGCCGGCGGCGATGGCCTTGAGCATGAACGTCTTGCCGGCCTTCGGCGGCGAGACGATCAAGCCGCGCTGGCCGCGGCCGATCGGCGAGATCAGGTTGATCAGGCGGCCGGTGACGTCGGGGTTGCCGGGGATCTCCAGGTCGATGAGCTGGTTGGGGAAGATGGCCGTCAGGTTCTCGAAGTGGGGGCGCTGCTTTGCCGTCTCCGGGTCGAGGCCGTTGACGTCCTCGACGCGCAGCAGGCCGTAGTACTTCTCGTTGTCCTTGGGCGGGCGGACGTGGCCGCGCACGTAGTCACCGGTGCGAAGGCCGAAGCGCCGGATCTGGGACTGGGAGACGTAGACGTCGTTGTGGCCGGGGAGCAGGCTCTCGCCACGCAGGAACCCGTAGCCGTCGTCGACGATCTCCAGGATGCCGCCGGTCATGAGCGCTTCGGCGCGCTCCGCCTCGGTCATGTCCTCGAGGGACAGATCCTCCGGCAGATCCGGCTGCGGGGGGCGATCACGGCGCATGCCCCGGCCGCCGCTGCGTCGACGTTCACGTACTGCCATGCTTTGTCCTGCCTGTCCAGTCTCTCGGCCATCCAGGGTTCTTGGGCGAGGCGTTGCCCTGCAGATCCGGCGTGCGGCGCGATCGTTGGCGGTGCGGCCGTGTTGCCGGGACAGGGGGTTCGCTAACGGCGCCGGGAGAACGCGCCGAGAGAAGGGTGGGAAACCTGTGCCTTTAGTATAGCACCACCGCGCACGTGTCAAGCGCGTCTCTGATGAGCGTCGGGCGCTGCCCGCGCGATCCCCCTCGGGATGTTCCCCGATCTTGCTCCGTTGATCGATGCGCCATCGGGCGCGGATACTTGGCGATCGCGCGTGATGTGCCGGGGAGGTGGCTCGGATGGAACTGCTCCGTTGCTGGTTGTTCGTCCCCGCCGGACGCCCGAAGCTGCTGGAGAGCGCCGCCCGCTCGCGCGCCGATGCCCTGATCCTCGACCTCGAGGACGGCGTACCGGCGTCGCAGAAGGCGGCGGCGCGGCGGCTCGCCGCGCAGTGGCTACCCCGGCTGGCCACTCGGCGGCGCCGCGTGTTCGTGCGCCTGAACGGGCTGGGGTCGGGCCTGACGCGTGATGACCTCCTCGCCGTCGCCGGGCCAAAGCTGTCCGGTGTCGTACTTCCGAAGACCGAAGCCGCCCAGGATCTACGCGAGCTCGACGTGCTCATCCGCGAGGCGGAGGTGGCGAACGGAGTGCGCCCCGGCGAGGTCGCGACCGTGCCGCTGATCGAAAGCGCCCGGGGGGTCCTGCGCTGCGAACAGATAGTGAGCGCCTCTGACCGTGTGGCCGCGTTGTCGATCGGCGCGGAGGACTACACGCGCGATCTGGGCGTCGATCGCCGCCCGGATGGACTGGCGCTCCAGCACATCCGCGCGGTCGTTGTGCAGGTGGCGGCCGCCTACGCGCTGCAGCCGGTGGATACGCCGTATACCGACTTCCGGGATTCGGAAGGCCTGGCGCAGGAACTGGCGATCGCCCGGGCGGTAGGCCTGAAGGGGAAGTTCGCCATCCACCCGGAACAGGTTGCGCCAATCCAGGAGGCGTTCACCCCCTCGCCGCAGGAGGTCGAGGCCGCAAGGCGGATCGTTGAGGCGTACGACGCAGCGGTCCTGGATGGTCGCGCTGTCGTCGCGCTCAACGGCGCGATGATCGACGCGCCGGTAGCGGAGCGTGCGCGCGCCGTTCTCGCCGCGGCCAGGCGTTGACACACGCTTGACGGCGCTGCGGGCTGACGGCTAGGATGGGTTAGACCCCCACCCGGGGGGTATGGATAACGTCCCGTGCAACCAGAAGCCAAAGAGCACGTTCTCAAGCGCCTGGCGTTCATCGAAGGTCACCTCGCCGGCATCCGCCGCATGATCGAGGCGGACAAGTATTGCGTCGACATCCTCAAGCAGACCTACGCCGTGCGACGCGCCATTGAACGAATGGAAGGGCTGATGCTCGACGGCCACCTGCGCACCTGCGTCGTCGAAGGCATCCGTGAGGGGCGGGACGAGCAGGTGCTGTCGGAGTTGTCGGAGCTGTACGAGATGGCCGGGAAGTGATGGATATGAGCAGCGAAGGAGCAATCACATGGACACCAAGCTGATCTTCGATGTGCGCGGCATGACGTGCGACAACTGCGTGCAGCACGTCACCAAGGCCGTGCGCGGCGTAGCCGGCGTCCGCGAGGTCTCGGTGTCACTCGCTGAGGCCAAGGCCGTGGTGGAGGGCGAGTTCGACCGCGACAAGGTGGTCGAGGCGATCGAAGAGGAAGGGTACGAGGCGGCGGTCCGGGCGTAGCTCGGCCCGCCGCGCCGAACCGTCCCGCAATCACAGATCACCTGCAGAACAGAGCAGATATCGGACGACACGGGGATATTCAGGACCAAAGCCCATGGCCACGAAGGAGCTGACCACCACACTCGAGATCAGCGGCATGACGTGCGCATCGTGCGTGCGGCGTGTCGAGCGGGCTCTCGGCAAGGTTCCCGGCGTCGAGTCGGCGAACGTCAACTTCGCCTCCGAGAAGGCGTACGTCACCACCGATGGCAGCGTCGCCAGCAGCGAGCTGATCGCCGCCGTCGAGCACGCGGGATATGCCGCGCGCCCCGCCACTGAGACATCGACCCAGGACGCTGACCGTGATGAACATGCGCGCTATACGCTGCGGCTCGTGCTGTTCGGCGCAGCGCTCGGTGTTCCCGTCGTCATCCTGTCTATGGCGATGGACATCGCCGGACTCTACCTGTTCGGCAACGAACGCCTGAGCATGTGGATCGCGCTGGCGCTCGCCACGCCGGTGCAGATTGTGCTCGGCTGGCGTTACTATCGCGGCTCCTGGACGTCACTCCGGCACCTGAACCCGAACATGGACGTGCTGATCGCTCTCGGCACGACGACAGCCTACGCCTACAGCGCCTGGGTGGTCATCTTCGAGCAGCCGTACGTCATGTTCTTCGACGTCTCGGCGGCTGTGCTCGTCTTCATCACCATGGGCAAATATTTCGAAGAGCGCGCAAAAGGCGCCGCATCGTCGGCCATCCGCGCGTTGCTCAACCTGTCCGCGAAGTCCGCGCACGTGCTGCGCGACGGCGCCGAAGTGGAACTGCCGCTCGATCAGGTGCGCACGGGCGACACGCTGATCGTTCGGCCGGGCGAGAAGGTGCCGGTAGACGGCATTGTTCGCGACGGGCACAGCACGATCGACGAGTCGATGATCACCGGAGAGTCGATCCCCGTCGAGCGGCGCCCCGGCGACGCGGTCATCGGCGGGACGATCAACCAGAACGGCGTGATGCGCATCGAGGCGAAGGCTGTCGGCTCCGCGACGATGCTCTCGCGCATGGCGCGCCTGGTCGAGGAGGCGCAGGGCTCGAAGGCACCGATCCAGCGACTGGTGGACCAGATCGCAGCGGTCTTCGTGCCGGTGGTCATCGTCATCGCGCTTGGCACGTTCCTCGCCTGGGGGTTGTTCACGGAGCCAGCGCGGCCGTGGGACGACAGTCAGTGGATCACGGGCATGCGCGCCGCGGTCGCGGTGCTCGTCATCGCCTGCCCGTGCGCGTTGGGGCTGGCGACGCCTACCGCGATCATGGCCGGCACGGGGGTCGGCGCCGAGCGCGGCATCCTCATCAAGAACGCCGAGGTGCTTGAGCACACCCGTGATCTCGATGTGGTCGTGCTCGACAAGACGGGGACGCTCACGGAGGGGCGGCCGCAGGTCACCGATGTCGTGCCGGTGGGCGTGCTGCCCGAGCAGACCCTGCTGACGCTTGTCGCCGCGGCGGAGCAGGGCAGTGAGCACCCGCTGAGCAGGGCGATCGTCGATGCCGCCGTCGAATCGGGTTACACGTTGCCGCCCGCGGCGGCGTTCGAAGCGGTTACGGCGCGGGGCGTCCGTGCGGAGATAGGCGGTCGGACGATCCTGGCCGGCAACCAGCGCCTGATGGATGAGTCGGGCATCGCGCTCGGGGCCGACGTGCGCGAGGAGATGGAACGCCTGGAGGCTGCGGGACGCACGGTCATCATCGCCGCCATCGACGGCGCTGTTGCCGGCGTCATCGGCATCGCGGATCAGGTCAAGGCGAACGCGCCCCGCGCGGTGCAGGCGCTCAAGGCGCTCGGGCTGCGCGTGATCATGATGACAGGCGACAACGAACGCGCGGCGGCGAACGTGGCTGCCGCTGTGGGCATCAGCGAGTACCGCGCGTCGGCTCGCCCGGAGGACAAGATCGCGCTCGTGCAGTCGCTGCAGTCGCAGGGCCTGCGTGTCGCGATGGTCGGCGATGGCGTCAACGACGCCCCGGCGCTGGCCCGGGCGGATATCGGCATCGCCATGAGCACCGGCACGGACGTGGCGATCGAGGCCGGCGACATCACGCTGCTCCATGGTGACGTCTCGAAGGTCGCAGAGGCGATCGCGCTCAGTCGCGAGACCCTGACGACGATCCGCCAGAACCTGGTGTGGGCGTTCGGCTACAACGTGCTGGCGATCCCGATCGCCGCTCTGGGGCTGCTCAACCCCATCATCGCAGGCGCGGCGATGGCATTCAGTTCCGTCTCTGTGATGACGAACAGCCTGCGTCTTCGCACCAAGGCGCGGCGTATCGCTGAGCGCAGCGGAAACCGCTACGAGCCCGTGCGTGGGGGCCGGCGCTTTGAGAATGCAGGACCCGCGCTGGCGATGGGAGCGGCCGCCGTCATCCTGGTTGTACCGCTGGTGGCATTCACCGCCATCGGGCGTGGCTGGTTCGAAGCTGAGGCTGCGCTCGGCCCCGGGGAGGTCGGCATCGAGCTACGCAACTTCAAGATCGACCTTTCGAGCGACGAGATCGAAGCCGGTGACGTGACCTTCATCGTCAGGCACCAGGAAGAGCGCGGGCACGATGATGGCCAGCCCGGCGAGTTTCACGACGTCGTGATCATGCGGATCGGAGCCGACGGATCGCGCGAGATCGTCGCGCGCAGCGAGCAACTTGGCACCGGCGAGTCGCAGACCCTCACAGCATCGCTCGCGCCCGGCGAGTACGAGTTGCTCTGCAGCATCGTGGAGGAGTACGACGGCGAGCCGATCAACCACCAGGCGGAAGGCATGACAGCGACATTGCACGTGCGCGCGGCGCAGGCGGCGGCTGACGACACCCGCTAGGGCCTTCGCGTCGGAGCCGAGGCCTTCGTCGGGTTGCTACCATGTCCCACGAAATGCCAGCTCTGCGTAATCTCGAGTCGATCCTGCCGCGCGTCAGCAAGCCGGCGCGCTACACAGGCGGCGAGTGGAACTCGGTCATGAAAGACTGGGACGCGTGCGAGCTACGCGCGGTCTTCGCGTATCCCGACCTCTACGACATCGGCATGTCGAACATGGGGATCGGGATCCTGTACGACATCGTCAACGGTCAGCACGGCATGCTGGCTGAGCGGGTCTTCGCCCCCTGGCCGGACCTTGAGGCGATCATGCGGGCCGAGGGGATCCCGCTCTGGAGCCTTGAGTCGCGCCGGCCGCTCTCGGAGTTCGATCTGATCGGGTTCTCGCTGAGCTATGAGGGAACGTACACGAACATCCTCAACATGCTCGACCTCGGGGGGCTGCCAGTCCGGAGCGAAGACCGCGACGAGCGGCATCCGCTGGTGATCTGCGGCGGCTCGGGCGCGCTCAATCCCGACGCGCTCGCGGATTTCGTCGACGTGTTCGCGCTGGGTGACGGCGAGGAGTTGATCCTCGATATCGTCAACCTCCTGCGTGACTGGAAGCGGCAGGGCGGCGGTCCGCGTGACGAACTGCTGCGGCGCCTCTCCCGGATCTGGGGCGTCTACATCCCGCGGTTCTACGACGTGGCGTACAACGCTGACGGCACCGTGCGTGCGATCCAGCCCAATACCGAGGGAGTGCCCGCGAGGCCGGTGAAGCGCTTCGTGCAGGAGCTGCCGCCGCCGCTCACCAGGCCCATCGTTCCGTTCTTGCAGACGGTGCACGATCGCATGGCGATCGAGATCCAGCGCGGCTGCACGCAGGGCTGCCGGTTCTGCCAGGCTGGCATGATTTACCGGCCGCGGCTCGAACGTTCGCCCGAGGAAGTGGTGAGCGCGACGCGGGAGCTGATGCACAACACGGGGTACGACGAGCTCTCCCTGGTGTCGCTCAGCACGACTGACCACTCGCGCATTCTCGAGATCGTTGACGGGCTTCGGGCGACGTTCGGTTCGACGATCGCGATCTCGTTGCCGTCGATGCGCGTGGATAGCTTCTCGGTGCGCATCAGCGAGGCGGTGGCAACCCGCGGCAAGCACAACATCACGTTCGCGCCGGAGGCAGGAACGGAGCGCCTGCGCATGACGATCAACAAGATCGTCACCGACGACGACCTCTACACCGCGGCCGACAACGCCTTCAGGTCAGGCTGGACGAACGTGAAGATGTACTTCATGGTCGGGCAGCCGACGGAGACGCATGAGGACATCGAAGGCATCGTCACGCTCGCGAAGCGCGTGAAAGAGATCGGCCGCTCGTATCACGGCGGCCGCGCGCGCGTGCGTGTCAGCACGTCCAACTTCATCCCCAAGGCGCACACACCGTTCCAGTGGACGGTGCAGGCGCCGGCATCTGTGCTGCGCGAGCGCCATCTCCATCTGCGCGATGCGCTGAAGAAGGCGGGGGTGGCGTTCACGTGGGAGGATCCCGAACACAGCTTGCTCGAAGCCGTGCTGTCGCGGGCTGACCGGCGTTTCGGGCGCGTCATTGAACGCGCCTGGCGCGAAGGCGCGCGCTTCGACGCCTGGCACGAGCACTACGACTGGCACCGCTGGCTGCGCGCGATGGATGCGGAGGGCCTCGATCCGTCGTTCTATGCCCACCGTGAGCGGGGGCTGCAGGAAGTCTTTCCCTGGTCGCACATCAACATCGGCGTTACGACCTCGTACCTGCGCAACGAGTGGCTGAAGACGCTCCGGCAGGAGACGACGGCGGACTGCCACAAGCAGCCCTGCAACGTCTGCGGGGTGCAGAACCAAAACGCCGAGGATTGCCTGAATCGCCTCGATCTGCGCCTGGCTGCTGCCGGCAAGCCGCCGAAGGACCGCAGCGGTCTGCTCAAGCCGATCGAACTCTTCACCGTCGGTTGAGTTCCTGGTGGGTTACGGCGTGCCGCCGGGTGCCTTGCCGGCTGTCCTGAGCGATGACGGCGCTCACACCCGTGTTGTGTCAGCCGTTGAACCGGCGGAAGATCAGCGCGGCGTTCTGCCCGCCCATCCCGAACGAGTTGCTCAGCACCGCATCGACCCGGGCCGAGCGGGCGGTATTGGGCGTGTAATCGAGATCGCACTCCGGATCGGGCGTCTGCAGGTTGATGGTGGGTGGAATCATGTTGTCGCGGATCGCCAGCACGGAGGCCACGGCTTCGATCGCGCCTGCGGCGGCGGCCAGATGCCCCGTCATCGACTTGGTGCTGCTGATCGGCACGCCGTGGGCGGCCTGCCCGAAGGCGAGCTTGATCGCTGCTGTCTCGGTCTTGTCGTTGTACGGCGTTCCCGTGCCGTGGGCGTTCAACCAGCCGATCTCGTCGGGCGCCATGCGCGCGGACTTGAGCGCGCGGATCATCGCCAGAGACTGACCCTCGGCGTCGGGCGCGGCGTCGTCGGCGGCGTCGAACGACCAGCCCTGGCCGACGTACTCGGCCATGATCTGCGCGCCGCGCGCCTGCGCATGTTCGAGCGACTCGAGCACAAGCACGCCGGATCCTTCACCGAGCACAAATCCATCGCGATGGAGGTCGAAGGGGCGTGACGCCTTCTCCGGCGTGTCGTTGTAGCCCTTGGAGAGAGCGCCCATCAGTCCCATGGTGGCGACAGCGACCGGGGTGATGATCGCCTCGGTGCCGCCTGCGAGCAGGATATCGGCGGAGCCGGCGCGGATCATGTTCCACGCCTGGCCAAGCGCGTCCGTTGCGGATGCACAAGCGCTGTTGATCGAGGTGTTTGGTCCGCGCAGGCCGAGCTGGCGCCCGACGCGTCCCGCGGACATGTGCGGCCCTAGCCGCGGGATGAGGAGCGGATCGACGCGGTTCGGCCCGCGCTCATCGATGATGGTCTCCTGGCGACCCATCTCGAAGACCCCCCCGGTGCTCGCCATGACAACGCCCGTCTCGGTCGCCAGGTCGGGCGTCAGTTCGATCTTGGCCGAGACGAGCGCTTCCTTCGCGGCTTTGAGCGCGATCTGCGCGAAGCGCCCGGAACGGCGCGCCGTCTTGTGGTCCATGACTTCGAGCGGGTCGAACCCCTTGACTTCAGCGGCGACCTGCACGGCATGGCGCGATGGGTCGAAGTGCGTGATCCGCGTGACGCCGCTCCTGCCGGCGAGCAGCGCCTGCCAGTACGACTCGGCGTCGTTGCCGACCGGGGTGACGGCGCCGATCCCGGTGATGACGACGCGGCGGAGCTCGGTCATGTACGCAGTGTAGCGAGCGTGTGATGCGGGCATGGTTCTGGCGCCCGGGCGAACCGCGCCGTGGGCACGCGAGTAGAATGAGCCGCGAACCGCATGGCTGATCTGAACGAACCTGGGCCGCGAACCACCAGTGGAGACGTGGATGACGCGTCCCTGCTGCGGGACATACAGCGCGGCGACAGGGGGGCCTTCGCCGCGCTGTATGACCGCCACGCATCGGCCGCCTTTGGACTCGCCGTCAAGGTGACGGGGGATCGCGGAATGGCCGAGGAGGTGGTGCAGGACGCCTTCCTCGCGCTCTGGCGGCAGGCGCCGCGCTTTGACCCGGCACGGGGGCAGGTGCGATCGTGGCTGCTCACGATCGTCCACCATCGCGCGGTCGACGCGGTCCGGAGACGGACGGCGCGTCCCGAGCGGGCGATGCCGGATGGCGCCGAGGAGTACCTGGCGGCGCCGGGCCGGCCGGACGAACAGGCGGAGCAGGCGCTCGACGCCGCGGCCGTCCGCGAGGCAGTGAGCCTGATCCCTGAGGATCAGCGTAGGACGGTGGAGATGGCGTACTTCGCCGGAATGACCCACGTTGAGATCGCTGAGGCCACAGGCGTGCCGCTGGGTACGGTCAAGAGCCGTCTCCGCATCGGTCTGGAGAAGATGCGCGAGCATTTGAAGATGAAGGTGCTGGATTGAACTGCGCGCAGGCTGACGAGCTGGTTGGCGCGTTCGCGCTGGATGCCCTGCCCGACGACGAGGCGGCCGCCTTCCGCGCGCACATCGCGGTTTGCGCCAGACACGCCGAGCAGGCAGCGGAGCTGCGCTCGACCGCCGAGCAGCTGGCGGACAGCGTTGAGCCGATTGAGCCGCCGCCGGCCCTGCGCGCGCGGCTGCTGGAGGCCGTCGCGCGCGAACCGCAGGAGCGGCGCAGCGCGACGATCAGCGAGCTTGCGCCGGCCGCGCGCGCAGGGGAAGCCCGGCGCGTCCCGCGCGGCGGCTGGTTCACCCCGAACGCCTGGACGGCGATTGCGGCGACGCTCGCGATCATCGCTGCTGTGGTTGGCGTCTGGGCGTACAACGCGCAGGACGATGCTGCCGGCGACCTGGCGACGGCCGCGACCGACGTGCGGGGGCTCGTCGACGCGGATGGCCAACGCGTCGGCACCGTCGTGTACTTCGGCGGCGAAGACCGGGCGGCGGTGTTCATCGACAACTTGCCCGATGCGGGTCAGGGTCGCGCATACCAGATGTGGTCGATCGAGGGCGGCGAACCCGTCAGCCTGGCGGTCATGGATGAAGGTACGCACGGGCGCCAGGTGTCGGTCGTGAACGTTGACCCGGTGCAAAGCGACGCGCTCGCGATCACGATCGAACCGGCGGGCGGCAGCGAGCAGCCGACGTCGGAGCCGGTCTTCATCACTGAAACCTGATCACCAGGCCACAGGTCCACTCCGCGCGCCGTCATGGCGTATCGGAGGTTGCTCACTGCCGTGGGCGCGTTCCCCTAGGGCGGTTCCTGCGCGGTGATCAGCGGCCCTGCGGCGCCTCGCTGGGGATCGCCCTGTTCACCTGCCCGCCGCTCCTCCAGCATCATCGTCCGCGTAGTGCGCGCTGCAGACGCGCGAGACCGCTGGAGGCGGATGCTCCCCCGGACGTCGCCGTTCCGCAACGTACTCATGCTCGTCGGTCTTGGCGCCTGCTTCGTCCTCGCATCGGTCGCGTCGACCCTCATCGGCGGAGCTGATCGCGCGGCATCGCCGGTCGACCGGCTCGCGACCGCCTCACCAAAGGTCGATCCGGACGCCGCCGCCATCATGGCGATGCGACCGTACCGGCTTCAGCACACCGTCACGCCAGTGCGTAGCCCTTCGTTGAAGGAAATCCTCGACTCGGTGCTCGTGCTCGCTGATGCCGGGCTGATCGCCCCGCTCGGTGCGGCGCCGTTCAGCGATGTCGCAGCTGCGGTCGCCACCCCGACTGCCACCCCCGCACCGATGCGGCAGCACCTGGCGCCGACTGCGCCCGCGGATGCTGCACCGGCCGAGGTTCAAGCTTCGCCGACCAACACACCCTCCGCGCCGCCTCCGCCGTCTCCGCCGTCTCCCACCGTGGCTTCGCCCGTACTCGGGGAGCCCGATGCCCTTCCGCCGTCCGCCGCTTGGGAGAAAGCCGCCTACACGCAGGCCGTGCGGGATGCCGTCAACGCGATCCGCGCAAGCGCCGGTCTACCTCCGCTGATGGAAGACGCCGGACTGAACAGCGTGGCCGCGGGGTATGCGCACACCCTGGCCGACGCGCGCTGGTTCTCGCACACGGGTCCGGACGGTTCGACGCTCGGGCAACGACTCGCCGCGGCGGGTATCTCCGGGCCTGCCGGCGAAGTGCTGGCGATGGGCAGCAACGGCTGGTCGCCGGCTGCGGTGGCGCAGGCGTGGCTCGACAGCGCTCCTCACCGGGCGATCATCCTCGGCGCCTACGGGTGGGCCGGGCTCGCCTGCGTCTTCAACATCGAGGAGGGCCATGAGGTGGTGCGGTGCGTGATGGTCCTCGCAGCGTGACGCGGGTTGTGCGTCCCGGTGGCCTGCGCGTATCCCGGCCTGGCGGCATAGGGGTGACGCGGCCCAATGGCCGACCGCTGGCTGCGACGCGTGCGAACCCGAGGATCCGCATCTGCGCGCTCGACCGTCTGTCGACGCGCATCTCGCGCCCGGCGTAGGCTTTCGCACTGCCTCCTGGCCAGCCTCGGTTTGCCATCTCACCCTGCGCCCCGCACAATCGATCAAGAATGATCGAGAGGTGCGCGATATGAGCGGGCAGACGGAAACGGCAATTCTGGCAGGCGGATGCTTCTGGTGCCTCGAGGCAGTCTACGACGATCTCGAGGGCGTGCAGGCGGTGAAGTCAGGCTACATCGGGGGCGCCGTACCGAATCCGTCGTACGAGGCCGTATGCAGCGGCCGGACGGGGCATGCCGAGGCCGTCCGTATCGAGTTCGATCCTCGGGTCGTCTCGTACGCTGATCTGCTTGAGGTCTTCTTCGCGATCCACGATCCGACAACGCTCAACCGGCAGGGCGCTGACGTCGGCACGCAGTACCGCTCGGAGATCTTCGCGACGACTCCGGAGCAGCGCCGCGTCGCCGAGGACATGATCGCGCGACTGGAGGCGGAGCGCGCGTTCCGCGATCCGATCGTCACGCGCGTGTCGGACGCCGGAGAGTTCTACGAGGCCGAGCCGTATCACGATGATTACTTCGCGAAGAACCCGTGGCAGGGATATTGCCAGGCCGTGATCGGCCCGAAGGTTGCGAAGTTCCGCAAGCAGTTCGCCAGCCGGGTGAAGGCCGGCGCAAGGAGCTGAGATGGCCGAGGCCAGGTACAACGAGCTCACACCGCAGGAGCGCTACGTCATCGAGCAGAAGGGGACGGAACCGCCGTTCACTGGCGAGTACGACGACTTCTACGAGGCTGGCACGTACATCTGCCGCCGCTGCAACGCGCCGCTCTACCGCTCCAACGATAAGTTCGACGCCGGCTGCGGCTGGCCCGCGTTCGATGACGAAATCCCGGGCGCGGTGCGCCGCCTGCCTGACCCGGATGGCTCGCGGACTGAGATCGAGTGCGCGAGCTGCGGAGCGCACCTCGGGCACGTGTTCGTGGGCGAACGCCTGACGGAGAAGAACACACGGCACTGCGTGAACTCGCTGTCCATGCGGTTTGTGCCGGGCTCGGCCTGAATCGGACCCGGCGGGGCGGCCTGTTGACACAACCGCGGTGCCCGTCGTAGGATCGGGCGGGATCGAAAGTTTGCTAGTGAGCGCTCACTAACAAGGGACGCAAAGGGCGTTCCGGTCGATTGGAGCGACTCTTTGGTCCAGCAGCGCGCTCGCCGCCTTCCGGCGGACCTCCGCAAGAAACAGATCATCGAAAGCGCCCGCGGCGTCTTCGCCGCCCAGGGCTATGCGCGGGTTGGCACCGCGGATCTGGCGAAAGCCGCGCGCATCTCGGAGCCCGCGCTCTACCGCTACTTCTCGGGCAAGAAGGAGTTGTTCGTCGCGACGATCCGCTCCACCGGCCCGCGCCTCCTCTCCATCTGGGAGTCCATTGCGGCGGACTACGACGATCCGATCGAGACGCTCTGGGCGATCGGCGTCTACTACTACGACCACCTCGAGTCGCAGACCGAGAACATGAAGCTGCAGTTCCGCGCGCTCTCGGAGGCTGACGATCCGGACATCCGCGGCGCACTCCACGACAATTTCGAGGCGTTTGTGCAGTTCGTGACGGACACACTCGAGGAGGGTAAGGCGCGCGGCATCGTGCGTCGCGAGGTGGACTCTCGCATGATCGCGTGGCAGTTCCTCGGCATCGGTCTGACGCTCGACTTGATGCATCTGCTGGGTTTCAAGGGCGAAATGGATCGCGCGCGCGCCGAAATGTGGGGCCGCGTGTACCTCGATGCGGTGAAGGGCCGTGACGCCAAGCGCCGCTATGCCAATCCCGAGCGCATGCCGGAGCGCGGCGCCGCGATCGACATGGATATGCCGGAGGCCGTGTAGCGATGGACTTCCACGACACGCCGGAAGAAGCCGCGTTCCGCCGCGAGGTCCGGGCGTTCATCGAGCGAGAGTGCCCGCCGGAGATCCGCCGCCGCGGCTTCAGCGCGATGTTTGGTGGCGGCGGTTGGGATGATCTTCGGATGTCACGCGAAGAGTACTTCCGCGTCAACGGCGGCTGGGCAAAGAAGCTCGCGGAGCGGGGCTGGATCGCGCCGGCGTGGCCAAGGGAGTACGGCGGCGCCGGCATGTCGGTCATGCAGCAGTTCATCTTCAACCAGGAGATGGCGGGGGCCGGCGCGCCCCGCGGCGGCAACTATGGCATTGGCACGGGCTGGGCTGGCCCGACGATCATCCTCTACGGGACCGAGGAACAGAAGCGGAAGTACCTCCCCGGCATCGTCAAGGGCGACGACGTCTGGTGCCAGGGCTTCAGCGAGCCGGGCGCCGGCTCAGATCTTGCGTCCATCCAGACGCGGGCGGTGAAGGACGGCGACGACTACATCATCAACGGCCAGAAGATCTGGACGTCGGGCGCGCACGTCGCCAAGTATATGATTCTGCTCGCCCGCACGGACCCCGACGCGCCGAAGCACAAGGGCATCAGCTACTTCATCCTCGACATGCGCTCGCCCGGCATCGAGATCCGGCCGCTGGTCAACATGGCCGGGAATCACGACTTCAACGAGGTGTTCTTCGACAACGTGCGCGTACCGAAGGAGAACCTGATCGGCGAGGAGAACCGCGGTTGGTACGTGGGCACGACAACGCTGGATTTCGAGCGATCCGGGATCGCCACGAGTGTGTCGCACGGGCTGATGGTGCGTGACCTGGCGGACTTCGTGCGCGAACACCGCAGCGACGGCTTCATTTCGAAGTTCATGGGGATGGCAACGGAGATCGCCGACCGCCTTATCGAATCGGAAGTCGAGCAGATGCTATGCACGCAGGTGATCTCGATGCAGAACCGGGGGCTCGTCCCCAATAAGGAGGCGTCCGTCGCGAAGCTCTACTCGTCGGAGCTCGACGTCCGCATCTCGCAGACGGCGATGAAGGTGCTGGGGCTCTACGGGCAGCTGCGCAAGGGATCGCCGCATGCCGCAGCGAATGGGCGCGTCGAGTCGACGTACCTGTACGCGACGACCAGCACGGTCGGCGGCGGCACGTCGGAGATCCAGCGCAACATCATCGCGACGAGAGGCCTGGGTTTACCAAGGGCTTGATCCCTTCGCGGGCCGTCGGCGCGTGACGGCGCCTGCAGGGGACAGGGGAAGACAGGAGGACAACGATGGACTTCCGCGACACACCCGAAGAGGCGGCGTTCCGCCAGGAGGTGCGCAACTTCATCAGGACCGAGCTCAAGGCCGACGAGCAGATCGAGGACCTGGAGCGCGGCATGTACCGCGGCGCTTTCGAACGGCTGCGCGGCCTGCGCGAGAAGCTCGCCGGGCGCGGCTGGATCGCGCCCGCGTGGCCGAAGGAGTACGGCGGCGCCGGCCTCTCGGTGATGCAGCAATTCATCATGAACGAGGAGTTCGCCGAGAACCGCGTGCCCCCCGTCGGCGGCATGGGCGTGTCGATGGTCGGACCGACGATTATCACCCACGGCAACGACGAGCAGAAGAAGGAGCACCTGAGCCGCATCCTGAGCGGCGAAGTGCAGTGGTGCCAGGGCTTCAGCGAACCCGGCTCTGGCTCCGACCTCGCCTCGTTGCAGACGCGGGCGGTGAAGGACGGTGACGACTACATCATCAACGGCCAGAAGATCTGGACATCGGGCGCGCAGTACGCGCACTGGATGTTCATGCTCGCGCGTACCGATCCTGACGCGCCGAAGCACAAGGGCATCACCTATTTCCTGGTGGACATGAAGTCACCCGGAATTGAGGTGCGGCCCCTGACGAACCTGGCCAATCAGAACATGTTCAACGAGGTGTTCTTCGACAATGTGCGCGTGCCGGCAAAGAACGTGGTCGGCGAGGTGAACCGAGGCTGGTACGTTGGCACGACCACCCTGGACTTCGAGCGTTCGAGCATTGGCTCAGCGGTGGGCATGCGGCTGCAGATCGATTCCCTGATCCGGTACGCCAAGGAGCACGCGAGCGACGGCACCAGCCGTATCGGCTACCTGGACTCGGTAAAAACGGAGCTCGCCGAGCGCTACATCGAGGTGAACCTGGCGCGGATGATGTCCTACCGGGTGGTGACGATGCAGGCGAAGGGCATGATTCCGAACCATGAGGCGTCGATGTCGAAGCTGTTTTCCTCGGAGCTGACGCAGCGGATCGCCCGCACCGGCATGAAGGTGCTCGGACTCTATGGCCAGCTGTGGGGGGATGAGGCTCCGATGAAGGGGCGCTACGAGTCGTCGTACATGACGTCGCTGGCATCGACGATCGCCGGCGGGACGTCTGAGATCCAGCGCAACATCATCGCGCAGCGTGGGCTTGGCCTGCCGCGCGATTAGGAAACAGGAGAGCACGCCATGAATTTCGCCGACAGCCCGGAAGAAGCCGCGTTTCGCGCTGAAGTGCGCGCGTTCATCCAGAAGGAGGCGCCCAAGCCGAAGCGTGGCGAAGGCGGCGAAGAAAGTTTCATGAACCGCTGGCAGGAGAACCAGGAATGGTTCAAGAAGCTCGGCGAGAAGGGCTGGATCGCGCCTGCATGGCCGAAGGAGTACGGCGGCGCCGGCATGAGCACCATGCAGCAGTTCATCTTCAACGAGGAGATGGCACTGAACCGCGCGCCGCGGCCGCTGCACATGATCATTGGCCTGGGTATGGCCGGTCCCACCATCATCGTGCACGGCACGGAGGAACAGAGGAAGAAGTACCTGCCCGGCATGCTGCGAGGCGAGGATATCTGGTGCCAGGGCTATAGCGAGCCCGGCGCGGGTTCAGACCTCGCATCGCTGCAGACGCGCGCGGTGCGTGACGGCGATGACTACGTGGTCAACGGCCAGAAGATCTGGACCACGCTCGCCCACATGGCCAAGTACATGATCCTGCTCACCCGCACTGATCCGGACGCGCCGAAGCACCGGGGCATCACCTACTTCATCCTCGACATGAAGTCACCGGGGGTCGAGGTGCGGCCGCTCTACAACCTGGGCGGCGCGCACGAGTTCAACGAGGTCTACTTCAACGACGTCCGGATCCCCAAGGAGAACATCATCGGCGAGGAGAACCGGGGCTGGTACTCCGCAGTCACGACGCTCGACTTCGAGCGCTCGTCGATCGGCTCCGCCACCGGCATGAAGCAGCATGTCGAGGAGCTGATCAATTACGCGCGGGAGCACGCCGGCGATCCGACAAGCACGCTCAAGACCAATCCGTCGCTGCGCATGGAACTCGCTGACCGCATGGTCGAGGTCGAGGTCGCCCGCATGCTTTCGTACCGGGTGGCGAGCATGCAGAACCGCGGCTTGATCCCAAACTACGAGGCGTCGTCGCTCAAGCTCTTCTCGACGGAATTGAACCAGCGCATCGCGCGGACCGCCATCAAGATCCTGGGTTTGTACGGGCAGCTCCGCGGCGAGGAGGCGCCGCTTCGCGGCGCCTGGGCGCAGACATTCCTGCGTTCGCAGGCCTACACCATCGAGGGTGGGACGTCGGAGATCCAGCGGAACATCATCGCGCAGCGCGGCCTGGGCTTGCCTCGCGACTAGGGCGACCGCGGCGCGCCAACGCGGGCGCCGATGCCGAGCGCTGCGGGCGTTGCGCATTGAGGTGCGCCAGAGACGTTAGGAATGCGATTTTCGTTCACGGCTGAGCAGGAGGCGTTCCGCGCGGAAGTCAGGGACTTCCTGCGTGAGGCGCTGCCGCCCGACTGGCAGGGCGCCGACAACGCCATTGACGACGAAGGCTACGAGTTCGGGCGCGCCTTCCTGAAGAAGCTGGCGCCGAAGCGGTGGATCGCGCCTGCCTGGCCCGCCGAGTACGGCGGGCTGGGACTCTCGCTCTGGGAGCAGGTCGTCTTCAACGAGGAGATGGGCTACCACCGCGCGCCCATCATCAACACCGCCGCCGTGGGTTACCTGGGACCGACGATCATCCTCTACGGCACCGAGCAGCAGAAGCGGCAGCACCTGCCTGGCATCACGTCCGGCGATGTCGTCTGGTGCCAGGGCTACAGCGAACCAAACTCCGGCTCGGACCTCGCGTCGTTGCAGACCCGCGCCGTGCAGGACGGTGACGACTTCGTCATCAACGGGCAAAAGATCTGGACCAGCCAGGCGCACTACGCCGACTGGATGTTCCTGCTGACCCGCACGGACGCGGATGCGCCGAAGCATCGCGGCATCAGCTACTTCCTCGTGGACATGAAGACGCCGGGCATCACCGTGCGGCCGCTGATCAACATGGCAAACGGGGAGGGGTTCAACGAGGTCTTCTTCGAGAATGTCCGCGTGCCGCGCTCGGGGCTGCTCGGAGAACTCAACCGCGGCTGGTACATCGCCACGACGACGCTCGACTTCGAACGGTCGTCGATCGGCGGGACGGCGCAGGCGCAGCGCTCGCTCGAGGAGCTGACTCGCTTCGCGAAGACCGAGCGCGATAGTGCGACCGGGCGTCTGATCTGGGAACGGCCGCAGGTCCGGCACGCGATCAGCGACCTGTGGATTGATCTGACGATCGAGAAGCTGCTGTCATACCGCGTCGTCAGCATGCAGGAGCGCGGGCTCGTGCCCAACTACGAGGCCTCGATCGTCAAGGTGTTCAACTCGGAGTACCTGCAGCGCCAGGCGCGCGTGGGCCTGGGCATCATGGGCATGTATGGCGCGCTGATGGGAGACCAGCCGTGGGCGCGCCTCCAGGGGCGCTTTGCGAAGACGTACCTGGCATCCGTCGGCTCAACGATCGCCGGCGGGACCTCGGAGATTCAGCGGAACATCATCGCCCAGCGCGGGCTGGGACTGCCGAGGCAATGATGGCGCGGCAGCGGCGCGACGCACGGGAAGAGGCGCAGTAGTGGACTATCGCGATACCCCGGAGGACGCGGCGTTTCGGCAGGAAGTCCGCAGCTTCATCGCCCGTGAGCTGCCGGCCGACTTCCGCGCCTCCCCCGATGTGACGCTCGGCGTCGGTACCGGCGAGGACGAGCGCGAGCGCGACTGGCTGCGCAAGCTGGCGACACGCGGCTGGGTGGCGCCGGCGTGGCCGCGCGAATACGGCGGAGCGGGCCTTGGTGTCATGCAGCAGTTCATCTTCAACGAGGAGATGGCGCGCGCGCGCGCGCCACGGCCGAACTTCCTGGGCATCGGCCTCGCCGGACCAACGATCATCGTCCACGGGACTGATGAGCAGAAGCGGGAACATCTGCCGGGCATCCTCTCGGGGGACATGTTCTGGTGCCAGGGCTTCAGCGAGCCGGGCGCCGGGTCCGACCTTGCGTCGCTGCAGACGCGCGCCGTCCAGGACGGCGACGATTTCATCGTCAACGGGCAGAAGATCTGGACGTCCGGCGCGCACCGCGCTGACCGCATGATGCTGCTGGCCCGCACGGACCCCGACGCGCCGAAGCACAAGGGCATAAGCTATTTCCTGCTCAACATGAAGTCGCCAGGCATCACGATACGGCCGCTTCAGAATATGGCCGATATGCACAGCTTCAACGAAGTGTTCTTCGACAATGTGCGGGTTCCGAAGACGGATCTGCTTGGTCAGCTCAACGCCGGCTGGTATGTGGCCACGACCACGCTCGACTTTGAGCGCTCGGGGATCATCAACGGCGTCGGGCTGCAGTCGATGCTCCTCGAAGTGATCGAGTTTGTACGCGATGCGGGGCGTTCGCAGTCTGTGCCGCGTTCGCTCGCGGGCGAGATCGCAGACCGCTGGATTGAGTGCGAGGTCGCGGTCCAACTCTCGTACCGCGTCGCAACGATGCAGGCGAAAGGGCTGATCCCGAACCAGGAGGCTTCGATCACCAAGCTCTACGGCTCGGAGCTTGGACAGCGCATCGCGCGTACCGCCATGCATGCCGCCGGGCTCTATGGCCAGCTCACGGAGGATTCAGCGCGCGCGGGCCGGGCGGGGGTCTTCCAATCGTGGTACCGCATCGCCGTCGGATCCACGCTGGCGGGCGGCACGTCCGAGATACAGCGGGGCGTCATCGCCCAACGCGGTCTGGGGCTGCCGCGATGAGCATCCAGAAGCGCGTGTTGGTTGCACTCGGACTCTTCGCGGGGATCTACGCGCTGGGTCTGGGCACGGGTGTGACACTGTACGTGACCGACGCGATCGGTACCGGCCCGCTGCACACGGAGTGCGAAGGGTTCGCCGAGGAGATCGCGGCTGAGCAAGGCATCCCCGAGGAAGACGTGGCGCAGGAAGACATCAGGGCCCGCGCCATCGAGTGTCACGAGGCGGAGAAGGCGGAGATCACGCCCGAGGAGGTGTTTCGGCAGGAGTTTCTCTTCTGGTCGTTCTGGCCCGCGACGATCGTCGCCGGCATGAGCCTGCTCTGGCCGTGGTGGACCGCCATCCTGCGTCGGCAGGAGCTGGTGGACCCGCACACCGAGGGCGGTGGTATTCACGGATAGGTTGTTCCCCCGGACGGCGGGGTGTAGATCAACAACGCACAGCGAAAGGAGCTGTAGGTGGACCTGGGACTTTCCGAAGAACAAGAACTGCTGAAGACCAATGCCCGCGATTTCCTGGAGAAGGAGTGCCCCGAGTCGCTCGTCCGTGAGATGGAAGAGGACGAGAAGGGCTACTCGCCGGACCTGTGGAAGAAGATGGCCGAACAGGGCTGGCAGGGGCTGCTGGTGCCTGAGCAGTACGGCGGCGCCGGATTCGGCTACCTGGATCTGATCGTCCTCATCGAGGAATTCGGCCGTGCGCTGGTGCCCGGTCCGTTCATCTCGACGGTGGTCGGGGGCACGCTCCCACTGATGATCGGCGGCACCGACGAGCAGAAGTCGCAGTACCTGCCGCAGATCGCCAGCGGCAACGCGATCTGGACGCTCGCCTACACCGAGCCGTCGGCACGGTTCGATACCGAAGGCATCGCGCTGGAGGTGAAGGACGACGGCAACGACGTCGTGCTGAACGGCACCAAGCTGTTCATCCGCGATGCGAACGTAGCGGACTTCTTCACGGTCGTCGGTCGCCGGCCCGGCACCAGGGGCGACGACGGGATCGAGCTCGTGATCGTGCCGGCAGGAACCCCGGGCGTGACGATCAACATGCTCAAGACCATTGCTTCGGACAAGCAAGCCGAGGTCAAGTTCGAGAACGTGCGCGTGCCGAAGGCGAACATCATTCCGGGCGGCATCGAGACGCTCAGGCGTGTGCAGCGCAAGGCCACGATCATCGAATGCGCGTACCTCGTCGGTCTGGCGCAGATGGACTTCGAGATCAGCGTGCAGTACGCGAAGGACCGCATCCAGTTCGGCCGGCCGATCGGGTCCTTCCAGGCGATCCAGCACAAGGCGGCGGACATGGTGACGGATGTCGACGGCTCGCGGTTCATCATGTACCGCGCGGCGTGGTCGGTCGACCAGGAGGAAGACGACGCCGACATGTACGTGCACATGGCAAAGGCGTGGGTGAGCGAGGCGACGCGGCGCGTGGTCGCGCACGGCCAGCAGATCCACGGCGGCATCGGCTTCACCAAGGACTACAAGATCCAGCTCTACTTCCGCCGGCAGAAGGCGGCCGAGCTGGCCTGGGGCGACTCGGACTACCACCGCGAGCTCGTCGCCGACGGGCTGAAGCTCTAGGGAGTTGCAGCACCGGCTGTCAGGTCTGAGTGGGACCAAGCAGGGGCGGCGTGAGCCGCCCCTGCGCGTCACCGCGGCAGCCGGTTGGGCATACAACTGCGCTGCCGCCGCCTCACCAGTGCCCGCTGACGATCGCGCCGAGCATCACCCGGCCGTGCTCGCCGGTGAGGTGCGCGACATCGTTCAGGCGCTCGATCGTGCGGCCCATGTAGTGCGTGTCGCGGAGCACGGTGATCCCGGTCGGATGCGCCTCGAAGCCGACCTCGGCGAGTTGCTCTGCCGGCAGGTTGAGCCAGCAGCCGACCAGCCGTGTCAGGCTGCCACCGTGCGTCACCGCAACAGCCGGCCGCTCGTCGAAGGCCTCGTTCAGGAACGCCGCGCAGCGCTCGAAGAAGGCGCGGCCGGACTCGGCGCCGGGCCACGGCGGTGCGTCGAGCGGCAGGCCGCCGCTGAAGGAGCCCGGCCACCGCGCCTGCGCTTCTTCGAGCGAGAGGTTCGCGGCCTCCCCGTTATTGTGCTCGCGCAGCCGGACATCCAGCTCGAGCGGGGCATCGAGCGCCTCCGCGATCGCCTGGGCGGTCTGTGACGCACGCTTGAGATCGCTGCTGATCACGCGCACGGGTGTGCCGCCGAGCTCATGGCGCAGCCGAGCGGCGCAGAGCCGCGCCTGCTGGTGACCCCGCGGGGTGAGCGGCGTGTCCGTCCATCCCCCGGTCAACCGGCGGACGTGGTGCTCGGACTCCCCGTGGCGCACGAGGATGATGGTTCGTGGCATTGGGACCTCCGTCGGGCGGGCATTGTACTGGGCAGGCCCCAGGGCACCCTGGCTGGACGTGCAGGCGGGTCCGGGCTTGCGAACCCCGGCGGGCGACTGTTAGATTGTTGATGTAATCGCTAAACTTTACTGACTTCCCGAATCTGCATGCGCATCTCCACCAAGGGTGACTACGGCGTTCGCGCCCTCATTGAGCTGTCCTACCACTATGGCAACGGGACGGTGCAAAGCGCGGAGATCGCCGCACGCCAGCACATCCCCGAGCCCTACCTGGACCAGCTCCTCACCACGCTGCGAAAGGCTGGGTTCATCCGCAGTGTCCGAGGGCCGCAGGGGGGGCACGCCCTCGTCATCCCTCCGGACGAGATTCGCCTCTCCGACGTCATTCGGGCGCTCGAGGGATCGCTCTCTCCGGTGTCCCATCTACACGACGAGGGATACCAGTGCCGCGCGGCCCACGAGGTCTGGCACAAGGTGGAGGATGCCACCGCCAGGATCCTCGAGGGCGTGACGATCGCTGACCTGGCGCGGCGCGAACTGGAGTACGACCGGGCGGGAGGGCGCTATGTCATCTAGCGTTGCACGCGCCGCCTTCTCTGAAGGCATTGCGGACAATGTGCTGGCGCTGGTGGGCGAAACGCCCATGGTGCGCCTCGCGCGCATCGGCGGAACCGACGCGGCGGAGATCTGCGGCAAGCTGGAATCGCTGAACCCGGGCGGCAGCGTCAAGGATCGCATCGCGCTCGCCATGATCGAGGCCGCCGAGGAGCAGGGGCTGCTGAAGCCGGGCGACACGATCGTGGAGCCGACGTCCGGCAATACCGGCGTTGGCCTGGCGATGGTGGCGGCCGTCAAGGGCTACAAGCTGATCCTCACGATGCCCGAGGACATGAGCATCGAGCGGCGGCGGCTGTTTACCCGCTTCGGCGCGCAACTCGTCCTGACGCCTGCCATCGAGGGCATGACCGGCGCCGTGTACGCGGCGCAGGAGCTGCACGAGGGCAAGGGCTACTTCATGCCGCAGCAGTTCAATAATCCGGCGAATCCGGAGGCGCACCGGCGCACGACCGCGCGCGAAATCATTCGCCAGACCGAAGGCCGCATCGACGCGTTCGTGGCCGGCGTCGGCACCGGCGGCACGATCACCGGCGTGGGGCGGGTGTTGAAGGCCGAGCGGCCCGATGTACTCGTGGTCGCCGTCGAGCCGACGCGGTCGCCTGTGCTGGCAGGCGGCAAGGCGGGTATCCACGGCATCCAGGGCATCGGCGCGAGCTTCGTGCCGGGCGTCCTGGATCGCGAGGTGTACGACGAGCTGATCGCCGTGAAGGATGAGGATGCATATGCCATGACGGCGCGGCTCACCCGCGAGGAAGGACTGCTTGTCGGCATCTCGGCCGGCGCGAACGTCCACGCCTCGCTGCAGGTTGCGAGGCGGCTCGGGCCCGGCAGGCGCGTCGTGACCATGTTGTGCGATACCGGCGAACGATACCTGAGTGTTAACTTGTAACAGGCGAGCGGAGCATACATGGACCACGGACATCTACATCTTGACCGCGCGACGGGGACGGTAGCCGAGGGCTCCCACCCGCCGATCCCGCATCGCCTGGAAGGAGGGCGCATGCCGGTCTCCGTCTACATCCCGACACCGTTCCGGCGCCTCACCGGCAACCGCCAGCACGTCGAAGCCGACGGGAAGAACGTCGGCGAAGTCCTGGCACACCTCGAATCGCAGTTTCCTGGCTTCCGGCAGCTCGTGTTCGGGAATGGCGAGGAGATCCCCGCCCACATCAACATCTACGTCAACAAGCAGGAGATCAGCGCCCTCGACGGCATCGCGACCGCCGTGAAGGACGGTGACGAGGTGGCGGTGATCCCGGCGCTCGCGGGCGGTGCCGGCATGCCTGAGCCCGCGCCCTTGCAGCCAGTGGGTGCGCTCACGCCCGAGCAGGTCAACCGCTACTCACGGCACATCATCATGCCGCAGGTCGGTCCGGCCGGTCAGCGGAAGATCATGGAGTCCAGCGTGCTGATCATCGGCGCCGGCGGCCTGGGCTCGCCGATCGCCGTCTACCTGGCGCTCGCCGGCATCGGGCGCATCGGCATCGTCGACTTCGATACGGTGGACATCTCCAACCTGCAGCGGCAGATCCTCCATCAGAACGAGGACGTCGGCAAGCCAAAGGCGCTTTCGGCAAAGGAGACGATCCACGCGTACAACCCGGACGTCGAAGTGGTGACGTACGAGATGCCCATCACCTCCGAGAACTCGATGGAGATCATCCGGCCGTGGGATTATGTGATCAACGGCGCGGACAACTTCGCCGCTCGCTATCTGGTCAACGACACGTGCTACTTCCTGAAGAAGCCGCTGATCGATGGCTCGATCCTGCTCTTCGACGGGCAGGTCACGGTGTATCTTCCCGACCAGGGTTGTTACCGCTGCCTCTACCCGGCGCCGCCGCCGCCGGGCATGGTGCCGAGCTGCGCGGAGGCCGGCGTGCTTGGCGCGCTCTGCGGCACCGTTGGCACGATCCAGGCGACCGAGGTGCTGAAGCTCATCCTGGGCGTCGGCGACTCGTTGCACGGGCGGCTCCTGTTGTACGACGCCCTGGCCATGGAGGTCCGGCAGGTGCGCATCCGCAAGGATCCGAACTGCGTGCTGTGCGGTGAACACCCGACGGTGACGGAGCTGATCGACTACGACGCCTGGTGCGGAGGCGCATTCGGGCACACGAATGAAGAGGAGCAGAAGGCCGCGGATGCCGCGCGCGCCGCACGCGAGCGCGCAGTATCCGCGATGAACGCGTAACGCAGGCATCCCGCAGGCGTTAGGCGGTACGGGCGCAGGCAGCGCGGATGCAGGTCGGATCGGTGGCGCTCACGGCGCCCGGCAGGGGAAGAACAAATGGCGGTAGAGGTGAAGGTCACATCGGTGCTGCAGAAGATCACCGGCGCGAAGGTCGTGCACGGTGAGGGCAGCACGGTCAGCGAATTGTTGAACGATCTCGATGCGCGGTACCCGGGCTTCCGCAGCCAGATCATGCAGGATGGCAACCTGCACCGCTTCGTCAACATCTATCTGAACGACGAGGACATCCGCTACCTGGAGCAGCTCAACACGCCCGTGAAGGACGGTGACAGCGTGTCCATCCTGCCCGCGCTGGCAGGGGGATAGGCGGCCGCGTGCTCTACCGCGACCTCATCGAGGCTATCGGCAACACGCCGCTCGTCGAGCTACCGCGATCGAGCCCGAACCCGCGCGTGCGTCTCTACGCCAAGCTTGAAGGACAGAACCCGTCCGGCAGCGTCAAGGACCGCATCGCGAAGTACATGATCGAAGACGCGGAGCGCCGCGGCGTGCTCACCAAGGACCGGATCGTCCTTGAGCCGACCTCCGGTAACACGGGGATCTCGCTCGCGATGATCTGCCGCATCAAGGGATACCGGTTGAAGTGCGTGATCCCCGAGAGCGTGAGCGCCGAGCGCGCCGAGATCCTGCGCGCGTACGGCGCGGAGATTGTGTACTCGGATGGCGTCCGGGGGACAAACGGCTCGATTGAAGTCGCGCGCGAGATCGCCGCCGAAGATCCGGCGTACTTCATGCCGTACCAGTACGGCAACGAAATGAATCCGCGCGCGCACTACGAGACGACCGGACCGGAGATCATGCGCGATCTGCCGGAGATCGACGTATTCGTCGCCGGGCTTGGCACGGGCGGGACGCTCACCGGCACAGGGCGTTACCTGAAGGAACAGAAGGCAGCCGTCAAAGTGGTGGCGGCCGTGCCGCACCCGGGCGACCTGGTGCAGGGCCTGCGCAGCCTCGAGGAGGGCTTCATCCCGCCGGTGCTCGACGAATCGATCCTCGACGGCAAGATCGTCGTCGACTCGCGCACATCGTTCGCTTCTACGAAGGAGCTCGCGCAGAACGAAGGGGTGTTCGCCGGCATCTCGGCCGGGGCCGTGCTGAAGACAGCGCAGCGGGTAGCCGAACGCCTCGACCAGGGCAACATTGTGTGCCTGTTCGCCGACGGCGGTTGGAAGTACCTCAGCACACAGCTCTGGACCACGGACTACGAAGATCTGCCGGAGGACATCGAGGACAAGATCTGGTGGTGACGTAAGACCCCCCGCGTTCACGGCGCGTGTTCGGTACCGCGCCAAGCTGCTCCACGCGAAACGGTCAGCCAACACCCGGTGGCATTCGCCCGCCCGAGCAGGGAATACCCCGTTGCCGCTGCCAGCCAGCGTACCTATGATGCGTGACACAGAGATCATGCGTCGCGTACCCGGCGCAGGTTCCTGCGGCCGGAATGTGACGCTGGGGGCAGCCTGACCATGCAAATCAACGTACAGGCGGGCGACATCGCCCGCATCGACAGGCCGTGCATCATCATCAACCTGTTTGAGGGGGTCGGCAGCCCCGGCGGCGCCACGGGGGCCGTCGACCGCGCGCTGGAAGGCGCGATCACATCGCTGATCGGCGCAGGAGACATTCGCGGGAAGTGGGGCGAGTTCACGCTCGTGCACACGTTCGGCAAGATCCCCGCCCCCCGCGTGCTTGTGGCAGGGCTGGGCAAGTCCGGCGAGTTCACGGTCGACCGCGTGCGAGAACTCAGCGCGAACATCGCGCGTTACCTGCGCGGGCGCCGCATCACGGCGGCCGGGACGATCGTCCATGGCGCCGGGATCGCGGGGCTCGAAGTCGAACGGTGCGCCCAGGCGATCGCCGAAGGGGCGTTGCTCGGAGCGTATCGCTTCAACCGCCACAAGCGACCGGAGGCCGATGAGGCGGAGCTCGATGCACTGACGATCGTCGAACATGATCATGCGAAGCTCAACGCGGTCGAACGCGCTGTTGAACGCGGCGTCATCCTTGCCGAGGCGACGAACTTTGCGCGCGACCTCTCCAACGAACCGGGAAACATGTTGACCCCCACGGAGCTTGCGGGGCGTGCCGAAGCGATGGCACGGGAGGTTGGGCTCGACGTCGAGATTCATGACCGCGCATGGGCCGAGCAGCAGGGCATGGGCTCCTTCCTGGGCGTGGCCAGGGGCAGCGCTCAGCCGCCGAAGTTCATCATCCTTCGCTACCGTGGCGCGGGCGACGCGACGCCCGTCGCGCTCGTTGGCAAGGGGATCACGTTCGATACGGGTGGCATCTCCATCAAGCCAGCGCAGGGAATGGAGGAGATGAAGGGCGATATGTCCGGCGGCGGCGCCGTGATCGCGGCGATGGGCGCGATCGCTCGGCTGAAGCCGAAGATCAACGTGACGGCGCTGGTACCCGCCACGGAGAACATGCCCGGCGGCAACGCCACGAAGCCGGGCGATGTCTTGCGCGCCATGAGCGGCAAGACGATCGAAGTGGTCAACACCGATGCCGAAGGGCGCCTCATCCTTGCCGACGCGCTGTGCCTGGCGGTCAGGGAGGGCATGACGCCCATCGTTGATGTGGCGACGCTGACCGGCGCGATGTCGGTCGCGCTCGGTGACGTCGCCTACGGCGTGTTCTCGAACAGCGAGGCGCTGGTAGCGCGTATCAACGACGCGGCCCGCGAGGCCGGAGAAAAGTGCTGGCAGATGCCGATGTTCCCGGAGTACAAAGACCTGAACAAGTCCAACGTCGCTGATGTGAAGAACAGCGGTGGCCGCAACGCGGGCTCGATCGCTGCGGCGTTCTTCCTCAAGGAGTTCGTCGACGACCGCCCATGGGCGCACCTCGATATTGCCGGAGTCGACTTTTACGATAAGGACAAGGGAGTACTCGTGAAGGGCGCCAGCGGCACCCCGGTGCGCACGCTCGTCAACCTGGTGCTGGACCTCGCCGAGCGTCCGCTCTGACTCGCCGGCTCGCGATCCGAACGGACGCGTTGGCGATGTCGTAGACTCGACGACGGATGAAACGCTCGCTCGTCTTGATCAACGATTCCATCGCAGAACTCTGCGAGCAGGCGCGCCTTGCGGAGAAGACGGGCTTCGACGCGGTCTGGCTCACGGACTTTTACAACCGCGATGCCTTCGTGCGCATGGCGGCGGTCGCGGGTGCGACGTCGCGCATCAAGGTCGCGAGCGGCATCGCCTATGCGTTCGGGCGATCGCCTGTGCTCACCGCGGCCGCCGCAGCCGATATCGACGAGGTGAGCGGCGGGCGCCTGATCCTCGGTCTGGGGACGGGGACGCGGCGCATGCAGGAGTCCTGGTATGGGCTCACGTTCGAGTCCCCGGCGCCAAAGGCCGCCGAGGTCGTGCGCCTCTTGCGCGCGCTCTGGCAGGCGCCCGCAGGTCGCCCGTTTCGCTTCGACGGGCGCTTCTACCGCATCGCGATCGACCTGTTCGGCCGGCCCGGCCGCGTGCGCAGCGACATTCCCATCTACATGGCCGGCGTCAATCCGGGCATGGTGCGGACCGCCGCCTCCGTCGCCGATGGCCTTGTCGGGCACCCGCTGTACTCTCGCCGCTATCTCCGCGAGGTTGTCCATCCAGCGGTCACCGCCGGGTTGCAGCGGTCCGGACGCGAGCGCCGGGCGTTCGACCTGGCGGGCTACGTGATCACGTCAATCAGCGACGACCGACAGCAGGCACGCGATGAGGCGCGGCGGCAGATTGCGTTCTATGCGACGGCGGGCACGTACGACATCATCCTCGATCTTCATGGGTGGGGCACGCAGAAGGACGCACTGCGCGCCGCCTTTCGGACATTTGACATTGCGGCCATGCAAGCTGCCATCACGGACGACATGGTCGAGCAGATCGCCATCACCGGGACGCCCGACGAGTGCATGCGGCAGTTCGCGACGTGGGACGGGCTGCTTGATCACGTGCTGTTGTATCCGCCGTCGTTCGGCGTGCCCCGCCAGCGCCTGCTCGAGAACTACCGGCTGATGCGGCACCTGTTCGGGCGGACAGCCGCGTGAGCGCGAGCCGCACGGAACGACAATAGGAACGGGCACGTCGTCGACGTGCCCGTGCGTGTCAGCGCAGGCGCCCGATCAGGCTGCTCAGGCTGCTCCGTTCACGTACCGCGAACTTGGCACCATGCCGTCCAGCACCCGCTCGAGGGCCATCGTGTGGGCGCATGCGCCCCAGCCCGTGAAGAAGTCGCAGGAGCAGCGCCAACTGTCGCCGTCCAGACTCACCTGGTGCGTGTCGTTCTCGCCGTCGAAGCTCACCTGGAGCCCTTGCACGTGAATGCGGTGCCGCTCCGCCGTTGCATACCGCTTCGCCTTCTCGATCTTGCCGATGAGCCCGGAGTTCATGGTGAAGGCTGTTCCTTTCCTCGAACCAGTTGCGGGGCGTAACAGAAAAGCACCATGCGCTGACGCACGGTGCTTTCGCTACCGAATTCTGGGGCCGAGAACGGTGTCCAAGGCGGGTCGCCCTCCCGTCCTTCAGGCTGACGATCCTACGATAGTACGGCGCCGCGCAGCCTGTCAACGGCCCCGATTCTTCCGGTCCTTATGGCACGCCGGACATTGTTCGCCCGCGAACTGCTTCCAGGCCGACCGGAGGGGACGGCATTACAGTTTTCCCAAGGGGCCGCCCTAGCCCTACTCCATCTGGGGATGCATCCGATAGCTTGAGCGGCACATGGCGGAACACCTCCACCCCCCGGCGCCGACCTCCCCAGGAATCGGGGCACTGGGCCCGTTCGGCGGCCAGGCGCTCATCGAAGGCGTGATGATCCGCGGTACGCGGTCGATGGCGTTGGCCTTGCGCACCCCTGAAGGCCACGTCCTGACCGAGTCGCGCGTGATCGAGCGCGACAGCGCAGGAGATCTCCGCAAGCTTCCCCTGGTCCGCGGCATCATCGCCCTCTGCGATACGTTTGGCCTGGGGATCCGCGCGCTCTACCGCTCGGCACGCGTGGCGCAAGGACACAGGAGCCAGCGCGCGACGCGCGCCGATATCGCGTTCGCGTCCGTCGTGATCGCAGTGGCTACCGTCATCTTCTTTACGGGCCCCGTGCTTATGACCGCCTGGATCGGCGCCTCGGGCAGCGATTGGCTGGAGGTGATCGCCGAGGGCGCGCTGCGTCTGGGCATGCTGATCGGCTACGTGTGGTTTATTGGCCGGCTCCCGGAAGTCCAGCGCGTGTTCGCCTACCACGGCGCTGAGCATCGCACCGTGCACGCGTACGAGCACGGCCTGACGCTGACGCCAGACGCGGTGCGTGCATTCCCGAACGCTCACCCGCGCTGTGGCACCGCTTTTCTGTTGACGGTCGCCGCACTGTCGTTCGTAGCGTTTCTCGCGCTCGGTACGCCGTCGCTCCCGGAGCGCATTCTGGAGCGCGTGCTGCTCACTCCGCTGATCGCCGCCGTAGCCTACGAGGGTTTACACGCGTCGCAGCGATTCGAGCATCATCCACTGGTGCGGATCCTGATCCGCCCCAGCCTCTGGCTGCAGCGCTGGACCACACGCGACCCGGACGACGGCCAGATCGAAGTGGCGATCGCGGCGATGCAGGCCGCGATCGCTGCGGAGCAAGCCGCCTTGGCCGGTAGTGCGCCGCTGCTGGCCGAGGCAGATGTGGCGATCACGGCGCCGGATGCCACGTTAGATACATGATCGCAACCTGCACTGACGCAAGCGCATCGGTGCGGCAATGGATGCGATGGCACACTCACCCTCGAACGAAGGAGGTCGTGAGATGTACATCGGTGGTGGACTGCTTGTCCTGATCCTCATCATCATCTTGCTGATCATTCTCCTGTAGGCCAACGCCCGGAGGAGGAGTATCAGGCACGAACGGGCGGATCCCGGTGGGTCCGCCCGTTCGTGCGCGTCGGAGGAGCGTGAGTTCGCGCATATCCCAGGACCCGGTGAGCGATCGGCCTCGCGCGCTGCGGGGGCTGGCTCTGGTGTTCGCGCTTTCCTTCCTGAGCTTGCTCGGCGTGCTCTTGACGGTCACGGCGCTGGGCGGGTTGGGAGGCTGGAGTCGCTGGCAGTTCGTGGGCCTCTTTGGCATGGTCGAGGGCGCCTCTGGCCTCGCCAACATCATCCTGCCGAACGTGTGGCGCCTGCCCGTGGCCGAAGTCCAGACGAAGCGATCGACGAAGGTGCACCTGGCGCCGCCGGTGCTGCTGATTCCTCACTGGGCGGGCGCTGGCCGGGCCGCCGCGGGATTCGTGCTGTTGGCGGTTTCTGCCTGGTTCGAAGGCGTTGGCACCGGGACGCTGCTGCTGGCGCCGTTCGTCGCGCTGCTCGCCTGGCTCGTGACGGCCGTTTCGCTGGTCGTCGCGCGCATCGGGGTTGATCGCCCCGACCTGGATGTGGTGCAGCTCGTCATTCGTCGTCCGCAGCGCGAAACGGAGTTGCCTCCGGTGAGCATCGGCGCCTCGATCGTGCAGTTTGCCCTCAGCATCAGCACGATCCCGCTCGTGAAGGCGCTGCCACCCAGCGCGTTCTACGTGCCGGAGGTGGGGCGTCGCGGGAGTTGTTGGGCGCGACCGTTCTCGTGGCGGCCGGCTGCACCGGCGCTGTGCTGCTCGCCTGGCGAGGACGCATCGACTGGGAGGCGCCGGCCGAGCAGCAGCGCGAGGCAGAGAAGTTCGCGTGAGGCGTTCAGCCGTCCCACCAGGACTTCGTACACTGATGCGCGATGCGGATCGTGTATCTCGCCGACGCTCCCTATGTGCACACGCAGCGCGTCGTGGGCCACGCCGTGGCGCGCGGACATGACGCGCACGTCATCTCGTTCCGTCCAGCGGCGATTGAGGGGGGTGAGGTGCACTACGTGGACGGGTTCGAGCGTGCGGGAAAGGCTCGGTACCTGCTGCATGCGCGCCGCGTCGCGGCGCTGGTGCGTGACTTGCAGCCCGATGTTCTGCACGCGCTTCATCTCACCAGTTACGGTTTCTTGGCCTCGTTGACGGGATGGCAGCCGTCGATCGTCTCCGTCTGGGGCACCGATGTCCTCGAGGCGCCTGCACTCACGCCGGCGCACGGATGGATCACGCGAAGAGCGCTCGCCGGCGCGGGCGCGATCACGGCCACCGGCGTGCGCCTCGCCGAAGCGACGTTGCCGCACACGCCCCGAGGTAAGCGCGTCGCCGTCATCCCGTACGGAGTCGATCTCACCCGCTTCCGGCCCGTGGCGCGCCAGGCGCGTGACCAGGTGGTGATCGGCGCCGTCGCGCGGCTTTCGTCGGAGAAGGGTCTGCAGTTTCTGCTGCGGGCCGTCGCTGAGATCCAGGCGCGTGCCGACGCCGCCTATGCGCCGCGTCCGAAGCTCAGCGTCGTACTTGCAGGAGATGGGCCGGAGCGCGAGAAGCTCGAGTGGCTCACCGCAGAGCTGCGTCTTGACGGCGTTGTTCGCTTCCTGGGCGCGGTGCCGCACGAAGATGTGCCGTCGGTGCTCCAGTCGTGCGACATCTTCGCAATGCCCTCAACGTGGGAAGGCTTCGGCGTGGCGGCGCTCGAGGCCAGCGCGATGCGGCTGCCCGTGGTCGCGTCGGACATCCACGGCATCCCGGACGTGGCGGTACATGGCGTCACCGCTCTGCTTGTGCCGCCGGCGAACGTCACCGCGCTCGCCGACGCCTTGACGGCGCTCATCGAGTCGCCTGATCTCCGCCGAAGGTTGGGTGACGCCGGCCGCGCGCACGTTGAACGTCACTATCGCTGGGAGGACAACATGGGGCTGCTTGACCACCTCTACGATTACGTCACTTCCACGTCGGCGAATACGTAATCGGCGGTGACGTGCTCATCGGCATCATCTCCGACACGCACGGCTACCTGGATCCACGGCTGCGCGATGCGTTCGTTGGTGTGCAGGCCATCCTGCACGCCGGCGATGTCGGCGGCACCCACGTCCTGGAGTGTCTGCGCGCGATCGCACCGCTCCACGCTGTCTACGGAAACAACGACGAAAGGCTCGGCGGCCTGGGACTGCGCCTGCATGCGGATGTGACGCTGGCGGGCGTGCGTTTTCACGTGGTTCACCAACTCCCGCAGGCGCGTCCAGAGGCCGATGCCCAGGTCGTCGTCTACGGGCACAGCCACCGCCCAGTCATTGAGCGTCGCGAGGGGCGGCTGTACGTGAACCCCGGCGCCGCCGGCCGCATTGGCTTCCACCGGTTGCAGACCGTCGCCCTGATCCGCGCAGGGTGCGGCGGCGTCCACGACGCGCGCGTCATCGAACTCGGGCCACGGCTGGGCCGGCGTCCGTGACGTTGAACAGAAAAGGGTGTGGCCTGCCACACCCCCTTCTGTTGGTTCTCGTCAGTCAGGCGCTACACCGCCGCCGCTGCCCTCCGCGTCGGCGTGACGGTGCGCCGCTCGCGGCGGTTGAGCGGGATGCTTGCGTCGACGTCATGGGGGTATTCCAGTCCGCGCTCGAGCATGTGCACGCGCGTGTCCTGCAGATCGAACGCCTCGACGATCAGATCGATCGCGGGCGTCTCGTCGAACCCCTTGCAGGAGAAGACGTCGACCCAGACCTGGCCGTGCTCCGGGAAGGTGTGGATGGCGATGTGCGACTCAGCGATGATCACGAAGCCTGAGACGCCCCAGTCCTCCGGTTTCTCGCCGTGGTACTCGAAGCAGTGCGGCTCCGAGATCTTGGTCATCCCGATCTCGCCCGGGTAGCGGTCGAGGAGGTTGCGGACCAGTTCGACATTGCCGAGCTGTGCGGGGTTTCCGCCGAACCCATCGATCGTGACGTGCATTCTTTCGTTCCCCTTTCCCGCAGGCGCGGAAGAATGCCCGGGCAAGGCCCGGGTAGCTACGAGAATCCGGAGCGTCTGTTGGCGTCCATCGCTTTCACTCCGCCGCGCGGCTTTGCGCTCTTCGCGCTGGCAACGCAAAAGGCCCCCGGCAGTTCCGCTTCTTCAGCGACGCTGCCAGCCAGGCCCCTGGTCAACTCTTATCGAGCGCTGTAGCCGCTATCCGTTCAACGCGGTCCACTGGACACGCGATCCAATCGTAGGGCATGAATGGCGGGCGACGCAACCGGCCTTCGTTTGCGGGCGGCGCGCGACAGCTGTCACGCATTGAGGGGATAGCCACCGCCTGCGCAGCCTTGGCAGTCCGCGCACGCGCGTCAGCTACATAACGATGACAACGGCGGCCGACTCGCTACGACGGCGCTCTAGCCCAACGGCCTGCGCCAGCGTGACCGTGCCGGAGTTGCGGGCTGCCGCGCCGCGCCCGATGCTCCCCCGCCGCTCTGTAATCAGACGTTCATGCGCGGTGTGCAGAGTCACGAGACCCGCGTGGTAGGATAAACGGAGCCTATTCTGCCGATTGCCCCGGTCGATACTGCATCCGTCGGCGGGCCGCCGGAAGGGAGATACGCATGAGCAAGGGCACCGGACTCAAGGGCGTGGTGCTGGACGAGACGCGCATTGCCTTTATCGACGGCGAGCAGTCGAAGCTTGTCTACCGTGGCTACAACATCCACGACCTCGCGGAGAAGGCCAGCTTCGAGGAAGTGGCCTACCTCCTCCTGTACGGGTCGCTTCCGGCGCGTGCACAGCTGGCGGGCTTCGATGCGGAGTTGAAGGCTTCCCGGGCCGTGCCGTTGACGGTGCTCGACATCATCGACCGGGTGAAGGCTGCCCACCCGATGGACATCCTGCGCACGGCCGTGTCAGCCGTCACCGCGCTGGATGAATCGAGTCACGACGCCACGGTCGAGGTGGCGTTGCCCGCCGGCAAGCGCCTGATCTCGCAGGTCGCAACGATCGTGGCGGCGATGCACAGGTTGCGGCAAGGCCTCGATCCCGTAGCGCCGCGCGAAGACCTGGGGCATGCGGCGAACTTTCTCTACATGATGTTCGGGAAGGAGCCGGATCCGGAGCACGCTCGGATCATCGACCTCGACCTCGTTCTGCACGCCGAGCACAGCTCGAACGCGTCGACGTTCGCGGCGCGCGTCGCCGCAGGGACGGCCGCCGACCTGGGCTCGTGCATTACGGCGGCGATCGCCACGCTCAAGGGACCGTTGCATGGCGGCGCCGCCGAAGCGGTGCAGAAGACGGTCGAGGACATCGGCAATCCGGAACGCGCGATCGAGTACGTGCGCGACAAGATCGAGGCGGGCGAGAAGGTGATGGGCTTCGGCCACCGTGTGTACAAGTCGGAAGACCCGCGTGCTACACACCTGCGCGACGTCGCTCGTGAGCTGGGCCACAAGCTCGGGAACGATCGCTGGTTCCAGATCCTGCAGGAGATCGAATCAGCGATGGAGCCGTACCGGAAGAAGGGCATCTACCCGAACGTGGACTTCTACGCCGGCGCTGTCTACTCGCTACTCAGCATCCCGGATGAGCTGTTCATCCCGATGTTTGCGGTCGGCCGCATGCCCGGATGGGTCGCGCACGTCCTGGAGCAGTACGAGGACAATGTGCTCATCCGGCCGCTGCTGGAGTACACGGGGCCGCGCCACCTGCGCTACAAGCCCATCGACGAGCGGGAATGAGGTGGGGCGCTCGGCGGTTTGACCTTCTCGCGCACCAGCACCTGCCAGCGGATCCTGGCGCGTTCGCGACCAGACTGTAGCCTCCCTACACGTTGAACAGGATGTTCATCACGTCCCCGTCCTGCACCACGTAGGTCTTGCCTTCCTGGCGTAGATGGCCGTGTTTGCGCGCCTCGGCGATGGAGCCATCGCTGAGCAGGTCGTCCCATCGCACCACCTCGGCGCGGATGAAGCCGCGCTCGAGGTCCGTGTGGATCTTGCCAGCCGCCTGCGGGGCGAGCGCGCCGCGCCGCACGTTCCAGGCACGGCACTCATCCGGCCCGACCGTGAAGAACGATATCAGCCCCGTCAGCTCGTACGACATGCGGATCATCCGGTCGAGGCCCGGCTCGGTGATGCCAAGGTCGGCGCGGAACTCCGCGGCCTCATCGTCGGACATCTGCGCCAGCTCGGCCTCGACCTTGCCGCTGATCGCCGCGATGGCGGTGCCTTCGCCGCCGAAGCGCTCGCGGAACGTCGCTTCGACCTCGTCGGCGCGCGCCAGGTCCTCCTCGCCGATGTTGATGACGATGAGCATCGGCTTGTCCGTCAGAAACTGGTAATTCACCAGGATCCGGCGTTCGTCTTCATCGATCGCCTGGCGGCGCAGGGGCGTGTCGGCCTCCAACCCGGACTTCAGGCGGTGCAACAGCTCCACCTCCCGCTCCGCCGCATCGCGCTCACCTGCCTTCATGGAGCGCACCGCGATATCGATGCGCTCGAGCCGCTTCTCGATGAAGGCCGCGTCGGCGAAGGCCAGCTCCAGTTCCATGGCAGCGGCGTCGCGCAGAGCGTCCACCGTGGTCTGTGGGTGGGGCACGGTCTCGTCGCTGAACGCGCGCACGACGTGAATGAGGGCGTCGCAGCGGGCGATCTGCGCCAGGAACTGCTGCGACGGTCCCTGGCCGCTGCTGAACGCCTCCCCCGGGAAATCGATGTAGCGGATCTCGGCGAGCGTGAACTTCTTGGGATTGAACAGCTTCGCCAGCTTCTCCAATCGCTCATCGGGCACCTTGACAACGCCGATGTTGGGCTGCACGCCGGTTCCGTAGGAGCCTGTTTGCGCATGTCCCTTGGTAACCGCGTTGAAGATGGTCGTCTTGCCGGACCGCTGGAAGCCGATGATGCCGAGATCCACGGATCGAGGTTATCGGCGGCCGGGGGTAGAGGACAGGAACGCCGATGGGAGACAGGCGACGGCCCGGCGTGAGAAGCGCCGGGCCGTGGGGAGGGCGATCGTCTGCGTCGGCTAGCGGCGGGAGCCGGCCTTCGCGATCGGGCGGCCGTTGCGGCTCGCGGCGGCCTTGCCGTTGCGGCCCCCGGCCGCGCGCTTCGGCGCGGGCTCCTCATCGGAGAGCGCGGGAACCGTCGCGAGGATGCGCGACATCTCCGTGGCGTCGAACGCGCGCATCGTTGTGCTTGTGACGTTCCCGGCGCTGACGACGTTGAGCATTGCCCCCATCATCTGCTCTTCCGAGGGGGCTTCCACGAGGGCGACCATGTCGTAGGGGCCCTGTGTCCAGACCACCTCCTTGATCTTGAAGCCGGCCGCGGCGTTCTGTTGCCCACCTTGCCGGCCCGCTTGATGCTGTCGCGGATGTTCTTGACCCCGTCAGGCGTGAACTTGTAGAGGACGACGTACGTCGGCATGAAGCACCTCCCTGTCGGCCATGCTGCCCTGTTGAGATCGCCTAGCATACGCCGGTCGCCGAGGATGTCAATCCCCCGGCTGGCGCCGCGCGGAGCGGAACGCGCGCTACACCGAGACGCGCGCGTGTCGCCCCAGGAATTCGAGCAGGGCGGCGTTCACGGTGTCGGGATCCTCGATGTTGAGGCCGTGCCGGAGCCCTGGCAGGATCCTGAGCTCCGCCCGGGGGATGCGTGCGGCCAGCAGTTCCGAGTTGCGTGGGTCCAGCAGGCCGTCATCCGCTCCGGTCATCACCAGCGTGGGGACGCGGATCTGGTCGAGCCGGTCGAGGGTGTCGTGGCCGAGCACGGCCGCGTTCTGTCCACGGACGCCGGCCATCGTCGGCGGATACTGCAGGGTCGTGATCGTCGTCTGCTGGAACCACTCGTTGGGTTTGGCGAGGAACTCTGGCGAGAAGGTGGTCAGCAGGGCCTCCTGCATGCGCTCAGGTGTCTGGAGCGCCGCGAAGTCGTCGGTCTCCTTCAACACCTCGGACATCTCGACCATCTGCTCGTAGCCATATGAGCGTGGGCCACCCGGCGACGTGCAGAGCAAGCTCAGCGTACGCACGCGGGACGGGTGCCGGAGCGCCAGTTCCTGCGCGATCATCCCACCCATCGAGGCGCCGATGACGTGCGCCGAGTCGATGTCCAGGTGATCGAGCAGCGCGGCGGCGTCGTCCGCGAGCTGGGCGATCGTGTACGGGCCTTCCGGCTGAGACGACCGTCCGCATCCGCGGTTGTCGAACGCGATGACACGGTAACGGGCGGCGAGGGCCGGGATCTGCGGCGCCCATGCGCCCGCGTTCGTCATGAAGCCCATGATGAGCAGCACCGGCTCTGCCCGGGGGTCGCCGTGTTCCTCGTAGTAGATCTCGATGCCGTTGACCGGCGCAGTGCTCATGGCGTCCTCTCCTTCGCTTCAAGCCTACCCCAGCTACTGCCGGGACACAGCGTGCGCGCCGCTCATCTCTCGCGAAAAGACCGGCGCTGGAGGGCTCGGGCCTGCGAAAACCGCAGGGATCCTGCTGGCAGTTGCCCGTATCCCACAGCTTACGTACAGTCTCGATCGCCCTTGCCCGGGCATCGCTTTGTAGCTGCGGCCCGCCTTCGCGAGCGGGTCTTTGATCCGCCGTCGGGCGGACGATCAGAGGAGGCGCACCATGGGAGACAGACTGGCCGGCAAGGTTGCGATCGTGACCGGCGGCGGGCGCGGGATCGGCCGCGGGGAGTGCCTGGCGCTCGCCCGTGAAGGCGCTCGCATCGTCGTCAACGACTTCGGTGGGTCGGCGGCAGGCACCGGCGGTGAGAAGGGTCCGGCCGACCACGTGGTGGACGAGATCAAGGCGCTCGGCAGCGAAGCCGTCGCCAACTACGACAACGTCGCGGACTTCGAGGCCGGCAACCGCATGGTCCAGCAGGCGCTCGATACGTTCGGCCGCCTCGACATCGTCGTCAACAACGCCGGCATCCTGCGCGACAAAATGATCTTCAACATGTCCGAAGAGGAATGGGACATCGTCATCGCAGTGCACCTCAAGGGGCACTTCAACCTCTCGAAGCACGCAGCGGTGGTCTTCCGGCAGCAGCGTTCGGGCGTGTTCGTAAACACCGCCTCGGAGTCGGGACTGGGCAACCGGGGCCAGGCGAACTACGCCGCCGCGAAGGAAGGCATCGTAGGCTTGTCGCGTACGCTCGCGCGCGACATGGGCGGCTACGGCGTGCGCTCGAACGCGCTGCGCCCGCGCGCCGCGACGCGGCTGGTGATCAGCGACGAGATGAAGGCGGCCGCCCAGCGCGGCGGCGCTGCCGGCATGGGGCTTCAGGGGCTGGAGCTGTTCGAGAAGATGAACCCTGCCGACGCCATCGGCCCGTTCGTCGCCTGGCTCTGCACGGACGCCGCCGAGAATATCAACGGCCGTGACTTCCTCGTCTCGGGCAGCATGATCGGGCTGTACAGCTTGCCGGAGATCGTGAAGAAGGTCGATAACCCGAGCGAGGACAAGATGTGGACGCTCGAGCAGCTCGACCAGTTGATGCCGCAGGTGACCGGCGATCTGAAGAACCAGTGGCCGCGTAAGGAAGAGAAGCCCGCGACCGCCTAGCGTCGCCTTACCCAAGGCACCGAAGAGCAGCGATGAGAGGCGCCGCGTGCGCCTCTCATCGCGTTCGCACGCCCGCGTCAGAGGACGATCCCGAACGCGTCGTGCAGGATGTCCACGAACTCCGCATCGCCGGTGAGCGCGCGCTCCGTGCGCCGCTCGCCTTCGATCGTGATGAACTGATCGCGGGTCAGCGTCCTGCGGCCCGCCGGCGTCGCGAGCGAGACAACATCGCCCTGGGTGAAGCGCGAATCGGGCGATGTCTGCAGCCACCCGCACACCGGCGTGAACTCATCGAACGCGCGAGGCTGGAGCGTGAAGACGTACGAAAGCGGCGGCGTGCCAGCTTCGCTGCAGGTCACGAACCAGTGGTCGCCGTCATTCGCGACGACATAGCGCCGGCCTTCGATGGGCTGCTCGCCACGCTCCGCCATGCGCAGCGGCTCCGCGATCCTTCCGCCGAAGCCGACGTCGGCGATCCACGGCTCATCGAGTTGCACGACCAGCGTCATGTGGCTCATCGGCTCGCTCAGGCGCCCGTCCAGCAGCACGCGTGCGCCGATCACGTCGACGCGGTAGCCGAGCGCCCGCAGCGCCCGCGCGAAGGTGCCGGTCAGCTCCAGGCAGAAGCCGCCGCGCCGTCGCCGCACGATCTTGTCGAAGTTCACGTCTTCATCGACGACGATTGGCACGCGGCGGCTGATATCCAGGTTCTCGAACGGCACGTGGTAGAAGTGCGCGCGATGCATGGCCCGCAGGTTCTCGAGCGTCGGCGCCGTGTCGCCGTGGTAGCCGATGCGGTCGAGGTACGCGCGGACATCCATGCGTTTATGGTGACCGATGCTGTCGGCAGGGGCCACCGACGCGCGTTGCGACAGTCGGCGCCGCACCGCACACTGCACGCACCGCAACCAGGACGGATAGAGGACGATGACGCACCGTTGTTACGCATGCGCCCCCGGCAACCCGGACCGCGTGTTTACATACGAGGGCGACCGAGGCGCCGCGCACGTTCCAGCGCGGTTCAGCGGGCCGCCCGGAAGCGCGAACGGCGGCATCGCCGTCGGCGCGCTCGCTTGCCCTGCGCGCCGCGCGCTCGGACTCGCCGGCGCGGCGGGTCTCACGGTCACCGCGCGCCTGTCCGCTCCGATCGTGCTCGAGCGTGAGCACAGCGTCGAACTTGCGGGCCTCGACGCTGTGGGTGCGAGCGTGGCGCTGGTTCACGGCGATGCGACGGTGATTGCCGCTACCGTCCGCAAGGATGACGCGCCGGTGGAGGGCGATCCCGCGCTGGCGCTGCTTGGTGAGCTCGCTCGAGTACAGGTCCCGGATCGGCCGCCGTTCTTCGAGGAGACGGGCGATCATCCGATCCCTGGCTGCTTTTCGTGCGGCCCGCGGCACCCCGACGGCCTGCACATCTACCCGCGGGTCGCCGCGGATGGCGTGACATGCGCGCCCTGGCGGCCCGCCGCCGCGTTCGACGACGGCGACGGTTCGATCTCGCCGATGATCGTCGCTTCGGCGCTCGACTGCAGCTCCGGCATCTGCATGCCCGTGCAACTCCAGCGCGACCTGCTCGACGAGGATCGCTTCTTCCTGCTCGGATCGCTCGAAGTCCGCTACCTGCGTCCGGCGCCCGTGGAGCGCGACTATCGCGTGGCAGCGCAGGCACGTCGCCGCGACGGACGCAAGTTCTTCGGCGTTTCGGCGCTGTTCGACGCCGGCGGGACGCCGTACGCGTTCGCGCAGGCGACCTGGATCGTCGCCGGTATCACGCGCAGCGAGGCGTTCGGGTCGCGCTAACCGTGCGGCGAACGGGCGCCGATCGTCTGTCAGGAGCGGCCGAACGGCACGTCCGCAGGGCGGGCGCGGTTGCGATACTGCGACCGATGACCGGACGCACTGCCGCGCGCATCCCCGAGCACATCGCCGATGCGTTCGGTGTACCTGCCGTGTGCGTGCCTCTGCCGGGCGGCGAAGGGAGGACATTCCGCTGCGGCGCGTTCGTCCTGCGTCAGGAAGACCTGCATCCGGAGGAGATGCCGGACGCCATCTTCGCGGCGGAGCTGTTCGCTCGCATCGAGGAGTCGCCCGCGTTTCGCGTGCCGCGACCTCGACGGGCGCGCGACGGCAACTGGCTGCACGGCGGCTGGAGTTGCTGGACGTTCGCCGAAGGCGCGCACGCAACAGCGGATGACGCGCCGGCGATGGTACGCGCGATCGAGGCGTTCCACGCCGCGATCGCGCATGAGCCGCGCCCGCCGCACCTGCCTGAGCGCGCGCTGGTGTACGACCGCGCTGACCGCGGCGCGTTCGGCGAGCTGCCGCCGGACGTGGATCCTAACGTACGGCCGCTGCTCGTCGAACTATGCGCGCTGCGGCGCCCGCTCGATCCGGGGCTGCGTGACCAGCTCATCCACGGCGACGCGAACGCGGCGAACGTGCTCATCGCGCCGGGGTTGCCGCCGGCGATCATCGACCTGGCCCCGTACTGGCGGCCGCCCGAGTTCGCGCTGGCGGTGATGGCGCTTTGGCTCTGCGGCTACGCCGGGCGCACGGATGCGCTGCCCGCGTTCGCGCATGTGCGCGAGTTGGACCAGCTCCTGTTGCGCGCGCTGCTCCGCACGCTGCTCGTCATGGACGGGTTCGAGCAGGCCGACCGCCTCGATGAGTATGGGCCGACGATCGACTTCGTCTGCAGGCGCGTCACCGCCTGAGATCAGCGGATGCGGCTGTCTCCGGCAGCGGATCAGCAGCCAGGTCACGCGAAGCGGCGATCTGCGAACTGCGAACGGCAAACTGTAGACTTGATCGGGCCCTTAGCTCAGTCTGGCAGAGCAGCGGACTTTTAATCCGTCGGTCCAGGGTTCGAATCCCTGAGGGCCCACCAATCACCCCTTCTTCGCTCCCGAACTCGCTCCCTCCACACCCGAATTCGAATCTGGTGTGGACTGATTATCGCTCTCGTCCGAGACGGTGGTTGTCCCGCTGACAACCGGATCGCGGACAGAAACGGAGCGTCGAAGGTGCCACGGATTAGTCCACCACTCGCAAGCGACACATCGGCTTCTAAGGGGCGACAGCGCCGCCACAACGGGAAAACGAATCCGTCGTACCGTGACGGCATGGCGATCGGGGCCCAACTGCCGCTACCACGGATAGAAAATCTGTCGCTCCTCGTCGACGGCTGGTTACAGTCGTGCACGGCGCGTGGCAAGAGCCCCCGCACGATCCGCTGGTATCGTCCCCGCCTCGAGGAGTTCGTCGCCTGGTGCGGCGCGCCGGGCGACGAGCCGACGGCGCAGGACTTCACCGTCGCCAACGTGGAGGCGTTCCTTGCGGACCTGCGCCAGCGGCGTAAGTGGGCATCGCATCCCAATAAGCCGACGTCAGCCGAGTGCGTCTCCGGCGGGTACGTCGACGGATTCGTGCGAGCGTTTCGGGCGTTCGCGACGTGGCTCTTCGAACAGGGCTACACCGACGACAATCGGCTCGGGCGCTTCAAGCATCGGCCGGCAAAGCCGCCCATCATTGAGCCGCTGAGCGAGGACGACGTGCGGTCCGTCCTGGAGGCGACGACAACGCTGCGCGACCAGGCGCTCATCACGACGATGGTCGACACCGGCCTGCGTGCCAGTGAGATCCTGACCATGAAGGTGTCGGACGTGCGCATTGAGGACGCCACGGGGACACTGCTTGTCATGGGCAAGGGCGGGCGGCAGCGCGTCGTGCCGATCGATGCTCACACGCAGCGCGTCCTCGTCCAGTACAAGCGACGAGGGCGACCGACGCCGGCCCACCCGTCGATCAACGAGTTCTTCCTGACCAGAGACGGGGAGCCGATGACACCGGTGACGTTGCGGCTGCTATTCGATCGCCTTCGCCGCCGCGCCGGACTGCCGCGCCTTCACCCTCATCTATTGCGCCACACATTCGCCACTCACTATCTCGAGAACGGCGGGGACCTGTTCAGTCTGCAGTTGATCCTTGGCCACTCGAGCCTGGAGATGGTCCGGAGGTACTCGCACATGGCGACGGGCCAGGTGATGGCCCGACACAGGCTGTATTCGCCCGTGGCGGCGATGAAGCTGTGGAGCGGCCGGAGGGAACCGAACTGAGCGCGGAATTGTACAAACCGTCGGTCGACCTGCGGCCCTTATTGGTACAGGTGCCGTGCCGCATCAATGTCGCGCTGCGAAAGCGAAGGCCGGCAGTCCGTGACGGGCTTCATGATGCTGTCGACGTCGTTCTGGTGGTCGAGGCCGAGAACGTGTCCGAGTTCGTGAAGGGCGACGGCGAGGAGGCACTCTCCGCTCGCCCTCGTCCAACTGCTGTCTAGCACGATATCGGCCTCGTCGATCTCGCCGCTGCCGAAGCGCGCCTGGCCAACAACGCTGCCCTCGAGGGGCTCCCACGCGAACGCGCTAACCCCGTCACCGTGGATGGCGCCGGTGCCCGGACAATCACCACCGAAGGCGATTGGCAAGTCTTCCACGGCGGCCTGCCAGAGTGCCACAGATTCGGTGGCGACCTCGCGGAGCCGATGGTCCAAGCGGGGCGCAGCCAGATCGTCGACGCAGAAGATAATGGGTGCTCCGATGATGTGGTCATGGAAGGCGTAACCTGCCGGTGCCGATGGAGGCGCTGGGGTCGCGGTTGCGTGTGGTGCAGAAGGCGACGGGTTCGGCAGTCCGGCGAAAACAGTCGCTCCTCGGGTGGACAGCGCCACGACAGCGTTCGCCGCTACGACAAGCAAGACACCGATGACCACAATGACCAGGACGGACAGCGAATTGCGCCGTCGCGGAACGTGATGAGGATGTATTCGACTACGCTGCGCCTTCCACGGCGCCCGAGCCGGCGAATTTCCTCGGGATCGGATCGAGGGGCGGGTACCAAGATGACGTGCTGATGGGAAGGTGAGCGATGGTCGCGTTCGAGCGCGTACGCGAGAGAGATTGGTAGACGACGGCACGGTCATGAGCGCGACCGTATCCCACTGACCGAGTTTCGATAATTGCCAGCACGGAAGGAGGAAGTCCGGAACCTCTACTCGCATCAATCTGACAACCCAGCAATTGACGCGCAGGAAATCGGCGCCGCCCCAGATTCGAGGCGCTTACGGCGAGGAGACGCCTTCGCACAAGCGTTACGTGCCCGGCTCCGACCTTAGAAAACAGCGGTGGCGTGGAGCGTCGCGAGCGGAAGGACCTCGGTGCGCACCTAGAACAGGGTGAAGGGGGTTGACAGACGGGGACGGCCTGTTATTCTAGTGATCCTTCAACTGAATAAAGAGGCCGGGCAAGCCCATTGAAGTTGCGAGGAGCGACCAATGGGCGTTTCAATATCTCGAACCCCACCTGAGGCTCTGGAGCCTCAGTCGGGGCCAGCGGGGGCAGCCGCTTCTTGCATGGCAGGCTTGCCCGGCCTCGCCTTACGGGCTGCCCCCGCGACCTCTCTTCTGACCAACCACGCTGCAAATGAAGAGACCGTCGCGCTGAGGGCGACGGTCGCTCGTGTTTCGTTACCGAATGCTGGCCAGCTTCAACACGTAGCGAGACTCCTCCGCGGCGATCATCAAAAAGGAATCCTAAGTCGCAGCGCAACCCCTGTCAACCATTCTTCCCACCCAATCGTCAACGATAGCGACTGCGAACTTACGATGCGCCCTTCGCTTCGGTCGGCCGTCTTCCCGTTTCCACTCGGAGGTTCGAAATGAGCGCAATTCAGCATCAGACTCAGCGGATCATGGGGCTCAACGCCGATGAGCTGCCCGCGTACTTCGAAGATTGGGCGGATCCGAACGCGGAGGACCTGGCCGTGGCGAGTTCCTGGATCGCCGCCTCAAACACGCGGGACGTTCGCCGCGCCCAAGCCGAGGTTGAGCGCCGGATAGAGGTTCTGTTCGGCCTCCTCGAACGGTTCGCCGATGACCCGAGGCCACGCCGCCAACGTTATCTCGGTTGTCGCCTCATCGACCACCTCATCCGCACGGGCGAGCTCCAGATCACGCCGTTCGACGGCGCGCTCATCCACAACGACAGCATCGACTTCCGGTTCGGCAGCACTATCTGGGTGCCGCGACCGGGGCGGGCGCTAAGGCCCGCAACAACGACACGAGCAGACTTCGAGGACACGCACACACGTGTGCAGATCACACCGGCGCGACCCTATCTCCTGTATCCGGGCCAGATCGTGAACATCGAGATCCTCGAGACGATCAAAGTCAGCAAGCGGTACGGCATCGAGGTGGAGAACATCAGCCGCGACGCTCGCCTGCAGATTCGCGCCGTTCTGGCGTCGAAGCTTCACGCTGGCCACGAAGGCGGGGTGATGCTCGAAGTGCACAACGTTGGCGTCGCCGTCCGGGAGATTTACGAAGGCGACGTCGGAGCGCAGGGGTTTCTGTACGAGGTTGAGGGGGCCTGTAGCGAGCATCGCCCGAATAGCATGCCGTATCCGGAAAGCCGGCCTAACGTTGTGCTGGCCGGCGCCGTCGCGTCCTAGGTAGTAGGGGAAGGAGCACTCCATGGCCAAGCGCCGATAGCCACTCGCGACCGGCGTCGTCGCCCGAAGCGGGCGAAGCGACTGCGGACGCTGTTAGCGCAGCGTCCGCAGCCATCAGAGCGGACCTGGGGGATAAGCCCAGGAGCGCCTCGACCGGATTATACCGGCCTCGGGCATCCCCCACGTTCTAGCGGATCGTGGGTTTGTTTTGTCCAGAAAGGAAACGACATGAGGACAAACAACGAGATGCCCTTCGGGTTGCGTGCACTCGTCACCGCCGGCGTTATCGGGACTGTGTTCCTCGGATCGCCGCAGGCGACGGCCCAGGGCGCGAAGTGCCTCGACAACAACGGTGTCTTCAACGTCGACGCCGGCGTCACGTACGCCGACGCTGTAGGTGTCTGGGTCTGCGAACCGGGCGCCGCGGGCGCGACGGCGGGCGGCTGGGTTCGCGCCCCGGTTTCTCCGCCACCGACGGTCACGCCGATGCCATCGCCGACGGCTACATCAACAGCGACATCTACACCGAGGACGGTCCACCCGCCCGCACCGATCGACGGCGATGGACGCCTTCTGCCGTTCGCGTTTTGGATCGCCGGAGCGACAGCGGCGCTGATCGCGCCATTCGTTGGCTTCGGTCTTCTCATGGTACGCGGGCGGCGGCGGATGACCGGCTACTTGAACGTACAGGAGGTGCGTCGTGTTCGACCTTAGGAACGTCGGGAACAGTGCGGTCATCGGCGCGAAGGCGCAGCTCCGCGTGGAAGGTCTTGGTATCGCGGATCGGCACGCGCGGATCTTCCGCGGTTCCGACCGCCAGGTGTGGATCGAGCCGCTGGAAGGTGAGGTCTGGATCGAGCGCGGCGTGCTGCGAGAGCTCGTGTCTCGCCCGCGCCGGCTCCTACACGGCGACGTCATCGTCATCGGCGACCGCGCCGTGAGCTACAGCAACGCGGCGAACGCGCCGCGAGCCGCGTCGAAGGTGAGGCCAGCATGGTCACGATGACGAAAAACGACGACATGGTGTCGGAGATCGGCGTCGACGTAACCCTGCAGCCCGTGAAAACGTTCTTCGTCTGCTGCGGCGGAACGGGCAACGAGGTCGGCGTCAACGTCAAGGCCATCATGCATCAGAACGACCCCGTGGCCTTCGTCGGGATCGATGTCATGCCGTCGGCGCCGACTGTGATGAAGCCGGTTAACGCCGGCAGTCAGGCCGTGTCGTTTCAGCCGGGTATCGAGTACATCCGTATCGGCGTCGATATGGACCTGCCACGTCTCCGTGCCGAGCTGCGGACGCATCGCCAGCGACGTCAGCATCTCGCTTGGCTTCTGGACGGACTGAGCACATCAATCACGGCGCAGTCGGTAGAGGCTGGAACGAAGGCGCGACGACGGCTTGCCGCGGCGGCGCTCGAGTGGTCCCGAACTGAGGTAGAGCGTGGCGTCGAGCGCGCGCTCCGCAGGTTGAATGACATTCGCGCCAAGGATCGCTCTGGCAGAGTCGTGGAGAACGCGCCGATCAACGTCGTCGTCATCGCGAGCCTCGCGGGTGGCGTCGGCTCCGCGACTGTGTTTCCGATGGCCGGCATCGTGAAGAGCACGATGGACCGCCTCGGCGCGGCCGCGCACCGGAGCATGTTCACGCTGTTCGCTGTCGGTGCAGACGCGTTCAACGAAACGCAGCTGCGGCTGGCGAACGAATTCGAAACTCTCGCCGACATCGAGGCGGCGCAACGAAAGGGAGTGGTGTTATGCGACGACTAACAGACCGATACGGGGCGCCGTTCGACGTCATCATTGTCTCGGGGACGGCGACGGAGGACGGCAAATCGTTACGTTCTGGCCAAGAACTGGCTCCGGTCCTCGCTCGGGCGGTGGAGGCGTACACGAGCGCCGGCATAGGCATCGAGGCCGGCGGCATGATGAACAATTTGTTCACTCTCGTCCGCAGCGAGACGGATGATGGCGAACTCAGGATGCTCGGAAGCCTGGGCTACCTCCGCGCCGAGTTCGATGGAACGGCCGTGGTACGGAGTTACCTCGCGCCGACGCTGGCGTGGCCTTTGCTGAAGAAGTGGGCCTCTGAAGTTGATGAACCGGTGGCTCAAGCCGCAGAACTGGAGGCGGCGGACACGACGCACATGCGTAGCGAGTATGAACTGCTCGCGCATGCGCAGATGAACGACAACGGCGAGCTCCTGTTCATGTCGTTTGACGACTTCGCCGCACAACGGTTCCACGGCCGCAAAATCGGCGCGAAGGAGTTCCCGAGCGAGCTGCTTGAGGCCGAAGCGGCGTACCGGAGCGAGGTTAGTGAACGTCTTGGCGATGCGGAACGGCGCCTTCGCGGTGACCTCGACGCCTATGCGGAAGCGGTGGCGGCCATTCGAACTCGCCGAGCGCGTCATCTCTGCTGTCGGCGACGCGAGGAACGTGTTGTCGCAGGCGGTGTCGTCGTTCGACGCGCTGGTGACGAACATGAATACGGTGGCGGCCTCCCTACAAACGACAGCGGCCATCTTCGAACAGGCGGAGCCCTCTGCTTTGGATGAAATCATCCGCCGGCCGCTCTACGACAAAACGGATCTGCACGAGCTGTACGAACTTGCTGCCGGCACGGCGCCCGGCACGGTGTCCACGCAACTCGAACGCGAGCTCCGGCTCCGCTTCGGCGCACTCGACTCACTGTTGGATCAGGACGACGATGCCGTCCGTGAGCTCGCGTTGGCGGCGGCAGGGCCCACCTTCGCGATGATCACCGTGATGTCCGCCGACGCGTTCCTCGGCTGGCGATGCGAACGGCGACAACAGGATCCGGCGGTCGTCCTTCGCATGCTGATCGACCGAGCGCCCCTTCTGTGCAGGTATGACAGGACCCGCCTGCCCGACGACGACGCCGCGTACGAAAGTTCGTTCGTCTTGATCGGCGTTCCGGATGAGGCAGCGTCGACGTTCTTCGGGACCGATCAGGGCGTCCTGGTCACTACCGCCGACCCGCGCCACATCTCGATCCTTCGCCTGACGTTCGGCATGACGCCGACCGCCCTCTGGGGATGGGAGCGAATGCGACGGGCTCGTGCTGTCCTGACACGCCGTGGTGACGACGGGCGCAGCATCTATCCGGAACTGCGAGACCGTCCCCGACAAGCACGTCCTCGCCGTACGCAACGCCGAGCTGGAAGGAGAGCAAAATGAATCAGGTACGGACGCGGCCTCTATGGCAAGGCGTGCCACGCGGCGCCGCGATCGCGACGATGGCCGTGCTCGACCCACCTCCTAAGGGAGATGGCCGTGGCTTCGTGGAGAAGCTCGGCGACCGCGTGTACAACTTCGCGAACGACAGCACCGCCGGCGTCATCGGCTTCCTGCTCGTCACCGGCAGCCTTGCTCTCGCGATCGCCGGACTGAGCGCAACAGATTCGCCCGCACTGGCGGCGCTGCTTACGTTGATGACCATCACATGGATCGGCGCCTGCATGGTGGCCGGTGTACTGGTCTACCGCGACGCTGACCTCGCGCCACCGTGGGCGCGGGCCCTGATCACCGTCCTCATCGCCCTGGGTCGACTCGCGACCATCGTCGCCATCATCGTCACGGTGATCATCGTCCTCTACCTCATTCTCGTGATCATTGCGAGCGCGAGCAGCGCGGGAAGGAGCAGGTGATGGAAGGGACACCGTTTCCGGCGGTACTCCGCCGCGCCCTGGAAGAGCGGGGAATGAAGCCGTATCGGCTCGCCCTCAACAGCCGCGTCGACGCCGTGACAATCTGTAAGATCCTGAAGTACGCCAAGTACCGCCGGAACGCCAACGAAGCGCAGGTGCTGCAGTTGTTTCTGGGTGCCACCTGCGACGAAGTCCGCCGCGAACGCGTACTGGACCTTGTGGAGCAATGCGAGGCGGACTTCTTCCGTGAGACCGGTCGACTCGCCGATGCCGCCGGTATGACGATTCAAGACCTGGCGGTTCGCGCGAGCGTTGGTGAAGAGCGGGTCGAACAGGCGCGCTCTCGTACTCGACCGGCCACCGACGCGATCCGCTTGCGACTGGCCGTCACGGTGCTCTGCACGCCCGACGAAATCACGATCGCTAACGTCTTCCTGCAGGCCGCCGGTTTCTACACGATGGGCGGCGGTGCAACGAGGAGACGTTCAGCATGACCGAGAACAACGTAGAAGCGCTGTATGCTGGTGCGGATCCCGGCGATCCGCACCAGCTCCTGTGGTTGCCCCTCTCGGAAATGCGGCGACATTGCATCTGTACGGGGGCGTCCGGCGCCGGCAAGAGCATGTGGGCCGCGGATCAAATCTTGCAGAGGATCGCCGCGGGCGACTGCGTCATCGTGATCGACCCGAAGGGCGACCTGATCGGCGACGTGCTCGGCGCGCTCTGCCTCATGCATGAGAACGACTGGCCTGCTCTGGCCCGTGATCTGGTGCTCATTGATCCTTCGGATCCAGTCGTGCCGTCCGCCTTCAATCCGTTCGAGTTGTCCCCACAGGCGAGCGCCTCCCGGCAGCGTCAGGACGTCGTGAGCGTGATGAGGCGCATCTTCGACTTCGACCACTCGAGCGCGCCCCGGCTTGTGCTGGTACTCAGGAGGAGCGTGCAACTCGCGATAGAGCATGGTCTGACCTTCGTGGATCTTCCCAGGGTGCTGACAGACGCCGCCTTCCGCGATGCCCTCGTCGCGCGTTCGACCGACGACGACATTCGTCGCTTCTGGACGGATGAATTCCCACAGGGTCGGGCAAATCAACAACAGTGGACGGCCTCAACGATCGTCCGGCTGGAGACGCTCCTCGACGACCCGGCTATCCGCCGATTCTTCGGTCGCAAGCACTCGACATTCGACTTCGCGGACATCATGAATTCGGGAAAGGTGTGCCTGATCTCGCTCGCGAAGGGTGCACTGGGAGAGGAATCGAGCAGGCTGTTGGGCGGATTTCTTGTAGGCCGGTTGCAGCTCGCTGCAGAAGGACGCGTCAACAGGCCTGCCGCGACCCGCGCAACATGCTACGTCTACGTTGACGAGTTTCAAAACTACGCAACGTCGTCGTTTACGGAATTGCTGGCCGAGGCGCGTGGATACGGCGTCAGCATCACGATGCTGCACCAACATCTGAGCCAGCTTCCCCAGTCTCTCAGGGACGCCGCGCTGAGCAATGCAAACATCAGAGTCGCTTTCCGCGTGAGTACAGAGGATGCCGCCATCCTGGCACGGGAGTTCTTTCTGGTCTCCGGTGCCCGCGTGAAGCGAAAGTGGTGGAACGTAGCCGCATTGGGACCGCTGCCGATTCCATATCCCGAGTACGCGTTTTTCACGCCGGGGGAAGAGGCACGCCAGAATCGCGAACTACTTCACCAACTTCCCGACCGGCACATGCTACTGCACCAGGCCGGTTATCCAGAGCCTTATCTGCTACGCACGGTGGACATGCCGCTCAGCGAGATCGCCGCTTCCGAACTGCGCGTCCAACGCCTCAAGCACGTCATCGCGCAGGGCCTTAAGGACGATGAGAGCGACGATGTTGGTGGGGAGCAGGAAGCACCACCGTCTGGTGGGTTCGAGTGGCGGCGGACCAGACGCTCAGCCGCTTCCGGTCAGGGCTAACGGACGGTGGCCCTGTTGGCCCGCGACCTGCCACACCGGTGCCTCGATGATGTTGGACGTCGCGACGTCGAAAGCAGTGAACCAGAACAGGCTCCTTCCTCCTTCGGCCTCGCACCAAGCCTTCAGGTGCTCAAGGCGCCTCTTGTCGCGGCCGTTCGCGGTGAGCACGATGAGGACGCGCAGGCTGTCAGAGGTGATTGTTGCGGGCGGCGTCCATCGCGACGACCATTCGCCGTACGCGCGAAAGCGGCGCCGCATGCGCTCCTCCGACACCGTGCCGCGATCCACCTCTACAGCGAACGAGTCGCGTTCCCCGGCTGCCGTGATGTCGAGTAGACCGTCAGGGATCGTCGTCTCATGGCGGTCGGCCGATCCAGAAAGGCGGATGCGGATGCCGGATCGCCGGAGGTCGCTTTCGCTGGTCCACATGAAGTCGTACAGGAGCGAACGGCACGCGAGTTCGAACGCGATACGCACGTCGGCCACGTCCAGCGTGTGCTCAACAAACGTAGGCGACATTTCTGCGGTTCTACGTGGTGGCCGTTGCTCGATTCGATGGGCGATCGACAGGGCCTTTCTTCCCATGTGGTCGATGAAGTAGACGGCGCGAGCAGCGCCGTAGGCATTGTTGATCGGAAGAGCGATTCGCCCGATGTAGCCGTTGTGATACAGCAGGCCCAGACGCCGCTTGCAGGCGGTCGTCCCGGTTGGTGAGAACTCGAGGCGCTGAATCTGCTCGCGTGTGAGGAGGCGATACTCCGTCAGGCTTTCGAGGATGCGCAGGTCGCGCTTGGTCAAGAGCATTGGGGGAGGTGTGGCGGCGCGACGGAATCGGGGGAGGCGTGGGACGATACTGGACGACATGGAATGAGTATGAACTGAGACGTGGAGCGAAATGATTGGCGGCGAGGAAAGGACTGTGATCGCGAAGCAGTCGTACCAGGCCGCAGTCGTGGGACAGACTCGGCACATATGACCAGCGGGAGCCATAGGCGTAAGCCATATGCATTGGGCGCGGCGAGTGACCGGATCTGATGCGTTTTGTCCGGATTGACCGGCCATGAGTCGCGGATGTTAATGTCGAAAGACCGGAGAGAGATCCGGATCCGAAGGGGTCTATGCACAATGTCTTCATTCCACCAACGCTGATACTTTCGTTTCTACTAGCGCTCGCTGCGCTGGTGTTGAACGCGATTAATCCCGGGATCGCCGCCGTCACAGGCGCCGTCGCGGCGCTCATCTTTCTTGCAATGCTGTTGGGATGGGGGCGCTGATGGGCTCGCTCACGCTCCTCATCGTCTACACGCTGCTCATTGGCCTTCTGGAGCTGCAGTTCAACTTCACCGTTGGCCAGATCGTCGAACGAGTCATCCGGTTGCTCACGGGGCAACCGTGACCGGCCCGCGCTTTGTCGAGCCTCCGCGCTCGCTGTTTCGACGGCGGGAGCACGTAACCCGGGGCTGCTCGCCGTCGCCGGGGCCGTGGTCGCGCTGCTCTTCCTCTTGATCACCGTTGCAATGTTCGAACGAGGTTGAGTGTTCGGGTCGTCGAAGTCGTGACCTCTCAGAACCGGTGTCGAAACTGGCATCTTCACACGGTAGTACATTTGTTCTATAATCGCGCCACTATGACTGAGACTGCCTCTGCCGCCGTGACTGGCCCAGAGAGGAACGAAAAACTTGTGAGCATTCAGCTGGAGCGTGAGCTCGACCTTGGCCGCGCGTCCTGGGACGAACGCATCTTCATCAAGGTCTACGTGGCCGTCCGCACGAGCGGGCTGCTTGGCGCGTTGCCGGCCGAGCTGTGGCAGACGCTCTGTTGCGTGGCGACGTTCATGGACCGGGACGGACGCTGCTATCCGTCGCAAGACGAGATAGCCCGCGCGTTGAACATCAGCCGGTCGGCAGTGAACCAACGGATCCAGGCGCTCGCGCGGTTCCGCTTTCGCGGGAAGCCCGTGCTGTTGATCGAACGGGTCACGGACAAGACGAACAAGGGGCCACGTTTCGCAAGCAACCGCTACACGATCATGCCGTCGTCAAAGATGCGCATCTTCGACCGCGATCCCGAAACAGACCGGTCTGGCAAGTAATCTCCCGTGTCGTGTCTACGCGACACGGGTCGATCCGACACGGGGAGCCGCGACACACGCCAACCTGACAGTAACTATATATAGATGAAACAAACAACATAGTAGAGGAGCGCCGGCGTTGTGGATAAGTGTGCCTGGCGCGAACTCGGAAGCATTGTGGATAACCCCGCCTGAGTCGTTGTGGATAACTCCAACCGCAGCTCTTCTAAGGGCGGCAGCTCGGGCCGGCTGATCTGGTTTACCCGCCCGCATACAAAGGGTGAGCGGTTTGTCCTCTTCCTTGTCGGAGAGGATCGGCGAGTAGGAGAGAGACCAGGAACCCGTCGCCTAGCGCGAGAAGGACAAGCAACCCTCGAGTCAGCGATGGCGAGGACGTCCGCCGAAAGTTAACTGGATGGACGGCCCGACTTGTTTACGCCTATGCACCACGTTAAGACCTACACCATCACACTCATACCGGCGGCCCACGGCCGTAGCGTCCACGCGATCTGTCACGCGTTGCCGGACTGCGCCGCCACCGGCCGAGACAAGCGCGAGGCCCTCGAGCTAATCGAGGACCGGATTCGCGCGCGAATCGCGCAAGCGACCGTTGAACACCGGCCGATCCCTGAAGACCGCACGAGCACGAAGTTCATCTGGATGGACGTGGAGGAGTTCCTCGTCTAGCCATGGCGCTTGGTAGATATCTTCCAGCGCAGGAGGACCTGGTTGCGCTCACTAAGACGATCCACAGCTATCGTTTCCTCACGTTACAACAGCTCCGCCGGCTTCATCCCGAGCTCAGCGCCGCAGACCTCAATCTCGCAGTCAGAACACGCCACATCGCAGCCATCAGACGCCCGACGATGCGCGCCCGCATTCCCGAGGTGGTGTACGCCCTCGACCGCGCCGGCGCCGACCTCCTAACCGACATCCTTGCCATCGACCGGGCTCAACTCAAGTGGCGGGCACACCGCAATCTAATCGGGCTGCTCTTCCTGGAACATCGCCTCGCGGCCAACGACGTGCGCATCGCGATGGCGCTGGGCGCCGAACGGATCGGTGGGGAGCTTGTGCACTGGTACAACGAGCCGGCCATCGAAGAGGATGTCGTGGATCCCGTCGAAGGCGTCCCACCGCTGGCGTTTCGACCTGACGCATTTCTGCGGCTGCGATTCGCAGATGGACGCACCCTCAACGCATTCCTTGAAGTTGATCGGAGCTCGGAGAGCTACGCCAGGATCGCGGCAAAGGTCCGTCGGTATATCGTCTACAAGGAGCAACGCCTCTTTCGGGCGAGTGTTGGTGCGCGCTCGTTTCGCGTGTTGTTCACGGTGCCGTCACGGCGACGGCTGGAGTCGTTGAAGCGCGTCATCGAAGAGGCGGACGGTCAGCGGATGTTCTGGATCGCTCGCGTTGCCGACGTGAGTGACGTTCAACTTGCGGCTCCCGTGTGGAATGTAGCCGGGACCGAAGATACCGCGAGCCTGTTCGACCGCCCAGCCTACATGAAGTCACTATCGGATGCTGATTTCAGCCCATAGGCTGTCCGACATGCGACTATTGGCTCACTAACGGCATCGGCGCGCCGACGTGTTGTGCGCGCCCAGGCACAGCGCTCGTCGTCGCATAAGGCACATTGTGCGACGCGAGCGTCCTCTCCCGATCGCTACGCGACAGCGTTCGCTGACCGCGAGCCGCCTAACGCCCTGACGAGACTATCGTTTCTCGGAGCGGCCGACGGGAGTGGGTGCATAGCGTCGTTCAAGCGCTAAGCTGCGGGTCATGAGTCCCCTGCTGACTGTCATCCTTTTCACCTTGGCGATCGCAGTAGTCCTGGTCTTCGCCCTAGTGGCGTTGCGCCTAGTTCGGCGCAAGGGCCAGAGCCCGTATGAGCAGCGCAAATATTACCTCACCCGAGCGGAACGGTCCTTCTATGGAGTTCTGAATGAAGCCGTTGGTGGTCGTTACGTCGTTTTCGCGAAGGTTCGCTTGGCCGACGTGTTGCGCGTGCGGCCCGGTGTCTCCGAGTCACAAGCCCATTTGAATCGGATTATCGCCAAGCACGTCGACTTTCTCCTCTGTGAACCACGCGACGTCTCCCCTGTACTAGCGATCGAGCTCGACGACAGCTCGCACGGTGAAGAACGGCGCCAGGCGCGTGACCAATTCGTCGACGAAGCCTTTGATGGTGCCGGACTCCCCCTGCTGCGCATCCATGCTGCGCGTGGTTACGATCCGAGACTATTGTCGAGACGGATTGCGGAAGTCGTCGAAAGAGTCGACGGCGACATGAACCCGAGGCGGGAGACACAAGAGGCGACACCAGATGCCTCAAGTTGAGATCCGCAGAGTGGGAGGCGGGCCAAGCCTCGTCGTCTATGACGCCGAGTTGCTGGCGCTCGACTTCTTTCACCATGATCCCAGCGCCGCCCCGGGTGGCTTCGACGAGCAGGCCGGCAAGGGCGATCCGGATCGCATCACACGCGACGACGTTATGGCCATCAACCGCACGATGCGAGCGCGTTCGCCACACCACGCGTGGGAGGTCCTGACAGAAAGCATCGGCGCACATGAATGGCTTCGGTGCGTTGACCCGAACTGGGACCTGGTCGAGGGCGCTGACGAGGCATGGTCCTTGCAGGTTAGGCCGGCAGTAACTGAAGCCTTGAGCGAGGTCATTGCGCCGTACCGCGGCCTGTCCGTCGCCACGAAGCTTCTCCATTTGAAGCGGCCTCGCCTCTTTCCAGTGCTGGACAGCCTGGTCCTACAGCAGATCGGTGCGAGTGAGCGAGCGGACCCACTTGTAGCGATCGACCATCTGCGAGCGGAAGGACGTCGGAACGCCGACCAACTCGAAGCGATCAGGGAGATAACGGCCAAAGAAGGCTACGATCGGCCACTGATCCGCATTCTCGATGTGCTTGTGTGGTCAAGCCATCCGTCTGCCGGGCTTTCACCCAAGCTCGCGGGTTGGCGACACGAGTTCCGGCGCGCTCCGTGAACCGAACGCCTCCCACGCGTAGTCGGCAGGACACGCGGCGAAGCAGGTCAGCCGACTACTTCACGCCAACAGCATCAGAGCTCAACAACGTGGCAACCACGGACGGCATACCATCCTCGACGAACAGCACATGGCGCTCGGCGAACTCTTGTTTCGTCAGGCTGTCTGTCCACCAACCGCCGTGGGCGTACGGAGTGACGGACAGGATGTAGGAGTTCAGAACAACTTCCGAATCGGCGAGTTTCTTCTCGAGTTCCTTGATCGTCTTGTAAAAACGTATCTTCGGATCCTCCGGACCGTCGAGATTCCGGATGCCCTTCGGGTCAACGAACGTGACGTACTGCTTCGTGCCGTTCAGAAGCCAGACGATGAAGTCCGGATAGAAGTTGCCGGCTTCAAAGAAGCCGATCCCGGTCCGGCTCCGATTCCGTATTAGATAGAGCTCTTTACCGTCGAACTGAGCCTTGTTCTTCTCGTAGTAGTCCTTCAATCCGAGGACAAAGTCGCGCTCACCCTCGTTGAGGGCGACGGGCTTGACCTCAATGAATCCACCGCGAGCGTAGACGAGCGGATTATAGAGATGGTTGCCGAATTTGAAGACCTGCAGATTACCGACGGAGATCTCGTCCTTTAGGGTGCGTAGCGCCTGGATCACAGCAGCTTCGGACTGCGCCACCAGAATCTTGTACTCGTCAACGAAATTTGGATCGTTCGGCGTGAGCTCTCGATACTCGAGGTTGTCGTATTCAAACGCGCTCTTGCAGTTCTTGTAGAAACGGTCGCAGTACTTCGTAAGCAACGCTACACAGATCTCCTGCCAGCGGCGGAACCGACCAAAGCTGGTGAACTCCAGCTCCTCTGGCGGGATGTAGAGCCTGTACCAGTCAGCCGCCTCCATCAGTTGACGCGGCGCATCGCGCGGAAGATCGAAGTTGTACCAGGCACGCTCCGTCTTGAATCGGTAGAGGTCGAACCAGATCGCCTCGAAATCGACGAAGGCCAGATGTTGAGCCGACAGCTTTGCTTCGTTCATCGCAGCCTTGGCGCCATCGCCCTGGATCTCTTTGGCGATTTGCGCTTGCAGGCGGGGGTACCAGTTCACAACTACTGGGTGCCTCTTGAGGTCGGCGTCAGGTCCAAGGGCGGGCTTCGGTCCCTGTTTCTTGAAGTCCACGCCGTCCTTCACGCGAATCGTGCGGAGTTTCTTCGTCTCGAAGCCTCCAAGGGGAACCGTCGGGATGGTGAATTCCTCGATGTCCTTGTCGGGTGAAAGGCCTTCGTCCTCGAGGTATTGGCGGAAGTTCGCCATGTAGTCTGCCCGGACGCCCAGCACGTTCAGCGTCTCGAGTACGCCGATGAACGCCGGCCGGTCGATGCCTGGCACGTGGCCACTGCGTTTGAGCGCGAAGTTATAACCCTTCAGGCGAACGCCGCGCCCGAAGAGCTGGATGATCTCAGAGCCCTCCGACTTCCCTACGTGCATCAGCCCCATTGTGCTTACGCGCCAGCTGCTCCACCCTTCCGTGAACTTCTTCGAGCCAATGAGCATGCGCACGCTCGATTTCGGATCGTTGATGCCCTGGAAGAGCGACGTCGCGAACTCCTTGTCTGCGATCACGAGGCCCTGATCGCGGCACAACTTCACGAGCTTAGATGTGTCACCGACGTTGATGACTCCAAACGGCTCGTAGTCTCCCAGGCGCAACGCGATCTCGCCTTCCACGCCCTTCAGGTCCTCAATGTGCAGCGCGGCGTCCGTCGCGGCGTTGAAGACGAGACGCAGCACGTCTCCGAATACCTGCTCCTCCGATAGCCCGAGTCCGATCAGGTAGGCGAACGCCTGGGCGAAGATGTCCTGCCCCTTCGTGTCGAGCAGGCCCGTATTCCCGCTGAGGAGGCGTTTGATCTCGCTCGTCGAGCGTCCTCGGTTGCGCACGAATTCGTCGAGAAAAAGCAGGATGTCGACGACGTCGGAGACCTGGCGCTTGTTGTCTGTTCGGACGGCGTTGACATTGGCGCCTACGAACACCCAAAGCGGCCGCTCCAAGAGGAACGGCGTCAGCTTGGAGCACTCGTCGTCGTAGACGCGAAGCTGTTGGTAGAAGGTCATCAGGCTTGCTGTGAGATACAGCCGGCGCTTCTCGTCATCGTCATCCTTCGCGAGGTTGAGGATGCGGTAATCCTTCCCGTACCCGTCGCGATAGAAGTAGCGATATGAGTAGTCGAACAGGATGACGCGGGCGTACTCGTCCGATAGCGGCTTCTTGTTCGCCGCCTTCATCGCCTGGCCGAATGTGGCCGAGTACTCGAACGAGAACCCGCGCTCGCAGAGGCGGTTCCGCGTCGCCATCCACGTGTCGCCGCTCGCGCCACGGTGACCCTCGTCGACGAGGACAAGGTTGTTGCTCTCGAAGGCGTCGATGGCGACCGTCTTCTGGCCCTGATCCTCGCGGAGCTTGTTGATGTCGATGATCTCGACGGACTGACCGGTGAATAGCCCGCGGCCTTCCTTCTGAAACAGCTCAGCCTGAATGCCCGACTTCTCGAACTCCTCGAGATGCTGCCGGGAGAGGCCCTCGTTGGGCGTGAGCAGGATGACGCGATTGAGATCGCGCGGATTACCTTTACGCTCCAGGTAATCGCGGAACTGCAGGATGTTGCAGTGCATGAGGAGGGTCTTGCCCGACCCAGTCGCCATCCAGAAGGCGATCTTGTTCAGGAGCTCCGGCGTGAACAACGGGAGTGCATCCGACGCGCTCTTGCCCGCGTTGAAGTCGATGACCTTGCGGTTCAGAGCTTCCAGTAAGGCGTCCCGATCGCTGAAGTAGCGGTCGAGGTAGATCTCGGTGAGCAGAAGCGCCAGGTACTGGAAGTACTTCATGTACAGCCGCTGGCCATCCGACCGCTTCGCGGTGATGCGTTGCCAGTGCCGCACAATGTTCTGGTCGTACGCCAGTAGCAGGTCCGGTGGAAGGTGCTTTGGCTGGATGAGCCGCAGCACGAGCTGCCGGTGAAAACGGGAGACGTTCTCCTCGTCGTAACCCTCCAGCTCAGGAGGGCGAAGCCAGTCAGCGAGCGTCTCGAAGTCGCTGACCTCGAAGAGCGACAGCAACCACTGGTTCAGTACGAGCCGTTGATCGAACCGGAGTTGCGCACCGGCCTTTTGCTTCGGGGACAATCTCATGCGTCCTTCACACTCAACGTGGTCGCGAGTTCCCTCTCAATTTGGGGGACTCTACTCATCACTCGCGAGGAGTGGTTGTATGCTCTTCCACAGCTTGTCACCGCGCCTTCCCACGACGTATCGTCGAACCGCTTTTCCTTGCTGGCCGTGGTCACGAAGAATCCTGTTAGCCTTCTTCCATCCATCAGTGTTCTGCGGAAGGAGTAGGTACGCGAACTGGCTTGCGCCAGGCATACGGAGGAACAGACCTATGAGAGGTCGCGGCAGTCGTTTGATCTGTGGCATCTCTAGGCGCCGCATCAGGCGCGCACCTGCATTGCCAGAGGACTTGACAACGGGACGAACGATCGGTTGAGTCAGTCCTTGTCCTGTCCAGATGCTCACGTTTACTTGGGCGTCTTGGTCGCGCCGGAGTTCGAAGAACCGCTCAACCACTGCAAGCGGTATCTGCATTTGAGTGCTTCGAGTCTCTTGCAGAATGTCCATTAGCAAATACTGCTTCTTATTCGTGGACGCGAGGCCTTCCGGCCTTCTACCCGGAGTCGCACTACTTCTTGGAAGCGGAGCATTCGAGAGCGGCTTCCACAACGCGTTCACTTGGAAGCTGGCGTTGCGCTCATCTTCGAGCACCTCGGGAAGACTCTTGGTGTATTTTCGAACGAGCTGTCCCGTTAGCTGCTGAAGGAACTCCGGCTTGAGCGGCTTATCTGGCTCTGCGAACGTTTCCCAAAGCTTCTCCAACTCGATACCCATTTCGGCCCCACTTCGAATCTCGGTGTAGAGCATCAAGCTTTCAAGATTGGTTGTGAGCCCCGGGAAAGTCAGGTTTGCCGAGCCCAGCACGCATCGGCGTTCCTGACCTGCGTCGAGGATGTAGAGCTTTGGGTGAAAGATCGATCCTCTGGCTGGTGCCTGGAACAGCTTGACAGATGCCTGGGTGGGATATGCTCGTTGCAGAGCGTAGAGGCGGCGGATCGCGCTTCGGTCGGTCCCACTCCGGTCGATCCCGAATATGATTTCGACGCTGTTTCCATCAGCTAAGAACACATCCAGTAACGGTGAGACTGCAAGAACCGCCTTCCCTGAGACGAAGGCCGACAGAATCCGGAGGCGCCAATCCCTCTTTCCAGCACCTTCTCTACACCAGTCCACAAGCACGGAGAAGAGGGATTCCGGCGAGACTGCCTGACGAATCAGCGCTGCCTTCATTGTGTCACTCGCCTAACTTTGCACGACCGCCGGATCGAACATCAGCCGCTTGAACTCCTCTTCCGTGATCCGGATTTTCCAGGTTTGGTCATCCCTGCGTAGATTCTCGAGATGGTTATCTCCGTTCACGTATATGAGCTCATACTCTTGATCCTTGGCGTTGTATCCCTGCTTCCGGAACCACTCATCAAGAGCGTCGTTGTCTATCTCCTTGGTGTTGCGCCACAGAATCAAGACTCGCTCGCCATGCGGATTTGTGCCCGTAACGACCCGTATTCCACGGACTTCATCTACCGTCTTCACATGGAGGCCAATCAGGTAGTTGAAAGTCTCTGGGAGATCCACGATCACGGACTTCGTCTCGCCTGTAACTCCGGTGGCGGTATCTAACCTGTAGTTGAACGGGTCGCCAAAGTGTTCCACGTCCAGAACGGACGGGCTTTCCTTGGTTTCAACGTCGAGCATGTAACGGAGGACGTAATCTTCTCGGACCTTCGGATGCTGTTCGAGCAGAGCTTGTTGTGACCCTGTGCGACTTAGTTGCAGGTTGTTCAGCGTGTCCTCGTAAGACTCGAGCCGCATGTACTTGAGCATGTGACTCGTTCCTTCTCGCGATACAGGCGTGCCAGCCCTCCAATCCTTCGAGTACACGACTTTCTTGATGCGCGGTAGTAGTACGGTGTCGAAGTATTCTCCCATCTCGACCAAGACGTATTTCCGACGATCGCCATCTGCGCGGTTCAGGTTGATGACCGCATGTCCCGTGGTTCCTGAACCAGCAAAAAAGTCCAAGCAGACGGCTCCTTCTTCGAGGCCGGCCGCAAAGATCGCATCCTCAACCGTGTGAATCGACTTGGGGTAGGAGAAGGGGTTATGCTCGCCGATGATATCGCCGAGCAGGTTCGCGCCGAAAGTGCCTGCGTTGTAACGCGAGTCTACCCAGTTCGTGAAGAGCGCCGGAGTCCTTTCCTCGGCCTCGATGAGTTGGTAGACCGTGCCATTCTCCGTGCAGATCAGTTTGTTCGCAGCGATCAGGGTGAGGCCAGATTCATAGGAACGCCGCCACACCCTCTCCTCGTTCTGGCCGCCGATCGGATAGATCCGAAGGTATCCCTGTTCCGTGGGCTCACGGGGATACTCGGTACCAAGCAGCGGTGGTCGCTCAGCTCCGACAACTTCCTTAGTCGTCGGCTCAACAAGGATCGCGTAGAAGCTGTTTGGTCGAGCGCGACGAAAGTTGCTTTCTGCAGTTCCGCTCCGCTTAAACGGACGTTGCTCAACTCCCTCTTTGCTCAATCTACCGCGCAGCGTGCGGTCAGAGCCTCGCGCCACGCACGCCAGCATGTACTCGTGCGTACTCGCGAGCGTCTTAGCCTTTCCTCCCTGCGGATGGTGGTTCACCACGATCATCTCTCGCCGCAACGACGGGAAATGCGTATCGATGAGTTCGCACAGGTCCACCATCTCGAAATCATCGATGGCAATGAATAGGACCGGATCGTCTGCGAGGAAGGCGCGCGTTGCCAAATCCAGCCGGTTCTCCATCAGCGTCAACCAAGACGCCGACATGTATTCGTTTTTGTAGAGAATCTGTGAATCGCCAGTGTTGTACGGAGGGTCGATATAGAGACAAGCGATCTGCTTCTTGTATCGTTCCGACAGCAAGCTCAGAGCTTGGAAGTTTTCGCTCCGGATTACCACGCCGTCAGTCCCTTCGTCGATGTCCTCCATCGCCGCTAACAAGTGCGCCTTGAACGCCTCGTCGAAGTTCGCCGTGTCCACAACGAGGTACTGATGAGCCGTCAAGAACTCTATCGAGAGGGGTTCCCCGTACCCAGGCGTGGTGAGGTCCGCGCTAATGTCGTTGATCGAAAATAACCGAACCCACTCCTCTCGTTGCGCGTCGTTGGCCGCAATGTCCGGATACAGCTCCTCGGGAACACGGTCGAGTGTAATACAGTAGTTGGTCTCCAGAACGAATTTCTTCTTGAGCCAAAGCTTCTTCTGAAACTCCTCAAGCTGCGCTAGGAAGTCGATGATCTTGTGCGCGATCACACGGATCGCCTTCACCTTCGAGAGATACTGCTCCACGCGAGCCGCCGTCTCGTTCTCAATGTCGTCGAGGTGCATCACCTCGTTCTTGATGTAGAAGTCCAACTCCCGCCGCAGGAAGCCGCCCAGGTCCTTGTGGATGAAGTAGTCGAAGGTGTTCTTCGCCGTGTAGTCGTTCAGGTGCTTGGCGAGTAGCGTCCGGTCCGGGTTCTTCTCGGTGGGCGCCTTCGCCGCGAGCGCCGATCGCCAGGCACCGGGCGCTGCGCCCAGGATCGCCTTCTCGGCTTCGGCGTTCAGCGCCTCACGCTTGCGACCTTCGGGATCAGCCCGATACTCGAAGCGGATGACGAGCTCGCCATCCTGTTCGGCGACGGCATCCTCCGCGCAGAGGATGAACCGGCGCTCCTTGCCGGCCGGCGCCTTGTTGTTGTCGGTCTCCGTGCCGGCGGCTGCGAGCTTGAAGTGGACGCGGCGGTCGTCGGGCAGCTTGAAGACGTAGTCGCGAAACTGCTCGCTGCTCTTTATGTAGTACTGGTCCGCGTTGGCCCAGTGGAGCTTGACCTCCTCGCCTTCGTAGGGGATAGCGTATACGCCTTCCTTATAGCGCCGCAGCGAGAGGAAGTCGCCCTCGCTGTAGTAGCGCCGGAAGAAATCGGCCAGCCGCGAGTACACCTCGTTCTCCAGCGCCTCCAGGTCGACACCGGCCTTGTATTTCGCGCGGAGGTCCTGGACTTTCGGTGAGTCGTCTGGGTTCATGCCGCCTTTGCGGATCCCCTCTTCCAGCTCATCCAGCTCCTTCTTGATCTGCGTCCGTTGACCGTCATCAACGCCTGCGAGCGTCGCTTTCACTTGAGGGAGCAGATCATTGTCGAGGAAGCGCGTGATTTCGTCGCGCTTCACGTTCATGATGCGGTAGATGCCAAAGTCGAGGTCCGCATGGTCGAGCATGAAGACCTCGTCGAGCACACGGCGCAACCTCTGGTAGTTCGTGTCAGCCATCGTTGTGCACTCTCATCAAACAACGCTCCACCGGATGCTGAACAGCGGCTCGACGCTCGTTTTCTGACTGAGCCGCTTCTCGAGGGCGGCGATGAGTTCGTCGCGCTTGTCCTTGATCTCGTCCTCGACATCGAAGATGCGCTGACGGAGCCGCCGCTGCTCCTTCTCGGACTCGCTGATCTTCAGTTGGAGAGTGTGTTGCTCCTCGGTGCTGGTAGCAAGGCGTGCCTGCCGGTTGAGGGCCTTGATCTGTGCCTTCTTATCGGACAGCTCCTTCTCCACGCCGAGCACCTTGTCCTCGGCCCAGCGCTCGAGTTTCTCGCGGGCGTCCTGGAAGAGCTTGCTGTTCGTCTCCAGCGAACGGGCGATGGCGGCCTGGCGGTGGCGGTCGGCGTCGGCGCGGAGGCGCTCGTCGGCGGCGGGCGGGATGCCGTCGAAGGCGGTGGTCGTGGCATCGCAGCGGAACATCTTCTCGCACGTCTCCTGGTCGAGGCGGCGGCCCTCGTCGTCGAAGGCGGAGAACAGCAGGTACTCCTCCGGCTCGAAGGACTCAACGGTGAGGCGCTGGAGGGCGAGCCAGCCGCTGGCGCCCTTCAGATCCTCGACGGTGGCAATGCGGCCGCCATAGCTGGTGATATCGAACGACACGTGAGCGACAGGAGTTGGCGCCTGCTTTCCGGATTCGAGGACAAATTCCCCGAGCGGATGCGACAAGCGGTAGAGGAAGTGGCCAGCGACATTAGCTCCTGTCTTCGAGATGAGGTGGTAGCGCCCGGCCGGCACTCCGGGATCGGCGGCAGGCGGCGTCAGTAAGTCGAAGGCGTGCTCGCCATCGTCGAAGATGGCGGAATCGCGAAGAACGTAGCGAGTGAGGGCCCAGAACATTCGGCCGACGGCATCGAGCTGCTCCTGGGCGTTCTCCATGCGGAGGCGGAGACGGGCCGTGACGTCGTCGTCGAAGCGCTCTAGCAACTTCTCGCGGACCTCGGTCATGCGCTGCTTGATGGACTCATCCAACTCCTCGCGTAGGGTCTGGAACGCAGCCTCGATCTCTTCAGGCGTGCGACACTCCTGGTAGATGTCGAAGATGCGCTTCTCGAAGTCCACGCCAGACTCGATCACGCCGAGCACGTCGTCCGAGGCGCCGAACACACCGTTGAATAGACTGAACTTCTGCTCCAGCAGCTCGAGTGTGCGGCGGTCGGCGTGGTTACGCTCGTTGAGGAAGTTGAGCACGACCACATCGTGTTCTTGCCCGTAGCGATGGCAGCGACCGATGCGCTGCTCGATACGCTGAGGGTTCCAGGGCAGATCGTAATTGATAACGAGCGAGCAGAACTGGAGGTTCACGCCCTCGGCTGCCGCTTCCGTCGCGACCATGATGTCAGCGTGGTCGCGGAAGTGCTCAATGAGCGCGGTGCGCACATCGACCTGCCTGGACTGCGAGCGGCCCAAGCCAGCGTTCGTCGTGAGCCACTGCTCATAGATTCGAGTGGCCTCCGAGTCGTTGTTGGACCCGTTGAAGAGCACCAGCCGACCGGCGTATCCATTGCCTTCAAGGAACTGACGCAGGTATTCCTGCGTCTTGCGCGATTCGGTGAAGATGATGGCCTTTCGCCGCGCCCCGTTCTTCTCGAGATGCTCGAACCCAAGCTTCAGCGCGGACAGCAGCGCGCGGGACTTCTCATCGATGCGAATGCTCCACGCCCAATTGATCAGGTGCCCGAGGTCGGCGATCTCCGCGTCGAGCTTCGCGCGGTCGATGATTGACTCATCCTGCTCGTCGCCTTCTTCGCCCTCGGCTTCGTCGTCATCGACGCGTTCGTCGGCGATTTCCTCCGTCAGCTCCTCCATCTCGGCCTCGGCGATAAGGCGCTCAATGAAATCAGAGTCCGCTTCGACCTCGCCTTCACCGAGCCGATCTCGCATCCGGATCAATCGGTCGCGGATCGTCTCCAGCGTGGCCGCAATCGCCTGGGAAGACGAGGCAAGGAGCTTGCGCAGAATCAGGAGTGTCAGTTGCCGTTGACGCTGAGGGATCGCGTAGGTATCTGGGCGAAGGAGAAACTCTGAAATGGCTTCGTACAGCCGATGTTCGTCGTCGTTTGGATGGAAGGGCTGCGTGAGCGGATGGCGTTCCGTGTACGGCACGTATTCGAGCACCTGGTTACGCAGAGTCCGTATGCAGAATTCGTCCAGGCGCTTGCGGAGATCGTTCAGATCGCTGTCCTGCCTCATGTACATCTCGCGATACGCCGAGACGTCGCCGAACGTGTGCTCATCGATGATCGACGACAGGCCGAACAACTCGAGCAGCGAGTTTTGCAGCGGTGTCGCCGTGAGTAACAGCTTTCGGCGATCGTCGAGCGCCCAGCGGATGTTCTGGCCCATCTTGTTGCTCGTGCGATACGCATTGCGGAGCTTGTGCGCCTCGTCAATGACCACGAGATCCCACTGGATCGCCTTCACTTCTCCGGCGCGGGCGCTAGCGAAGTTCATCGAAATGATGATGACGCGCTCGTCGAGGAACGGGTCGGGCGCGCCCGCCTTCTGCATCTGGCGATAGGTCGCAGCGTCGAGGATGACTGTTGGGAGATTGAACTTCTCTTCCAGCTCGATGCTCCACTGCTTGCGGAGCGATGCCGGACAGACGACAAGCAGCCGTCGGCGGCGCTCGGCCCAGTACTGGCAGAGCACAAGGCCGGCCTCGATGGTCTTACCAAGACCGACCTCGTCCGCCAGGACGACGCCCTTCCGCAGCGGAGACTCAAGCGCGAACATCGCGGCGTCGATCTGATGCGGGTTGAGATCGACGGACGCGTCGAACAGCGAGGTAGACAGCCGATCGCTCGCGCCCGCCGGACGGAGCCGCGTCAGCTCATGAGCGAAATAGCGTGCGTGGTACGGCGTGCTCATTGCGCTCCCCAACGTTCCATGATTTTAGGTGAGCTTCTGGGTCAAGCGTCGAAGTAGTCAAGCACTATTGACAACGCTCGTATACTGTAGATAACAAACCCAACAGGCAAGCCAAGAATCTCAAGAAGGCTGGCCGCAACTGCCCCCGATTCGTCGGGAGCGCTGCGGCGAGCCTTTTTTCGTGTCGCCCACAAAGGTTCGAGCACCTTCACAGCACCCATAGCAAGAACAGGAGGAAATCAATGAGTCCAGGCGATGGCAGTGCCAAAGCCGACGTCTTCTGGCGGACCAAGGAAGGGTTTGAGATGCACCTCCAGCTGAGTGGGGCCTCCCCCACCGACGTCCTCGACGAAGCCCATGCGGCCGTCGGGACGATTATCAAGGCTGGCGGTGAAGCGCGTCCGTCGAACGGCGACGTCAACGGCACCAACGGAAACGGCAGCAAGCCGACCAAGACGAACCCGCCGACGTGCGGTACCTGCGGCAAGAAGATGAAGTTCCGTGAAGGCGAAAGCAAGAACGGAAAGCCCTACAAGGGATTCTTCTGCCAGGACCGCGACTGCGAGGGGAAACCCGTCTGGATCGACGACTAGGACGACCGAGTCCAAGCGTCCCGGTCACGCGAGGGAGCGTCACGACGAGCAATCGACGTGGCGCTCTCTCTTTCTACCCCGGAAGGAGGGAGATTGCTCAAGGGATTTCGATGTCCGTACGGCCAGGGCGACATCAGCTTTGCGGACTGCATCGAACACGCCCGGACGGACCCGCCCGAGTGCGGCTTCGTCCAACCGATCCTCGCCGGGATCGTCAACAACATCCGCGGCGAGATGTCGGAGATCACCGTCACCCAGCTCCTCAACTGCATGCGCAAGATCGTCCTCGATCAGCGGCATGACCACTTCGTCGAGCCGCAGCAGTTGTACTACGCCTTCCGCGGCCAGATGTTCCACCAGATCGCCGCCGGCATCCCCCTCGACGACGCAGTCGTCGAAGAGCGGTTTCTGCGCGAAGTGGCGGGCATCACGATCTCCGGCCAACCGGACCTGATCGTGCCACGGCTGCGCAAGCTGTACGACTTCAAGACGACCAAGCGCGTGCCGAAGAAGGGCCAGGTCTACGCCAACCACGGCTTGCAGGTGAACATCTATCGCTGGCTCGTGCAGCCGCTCTACCCGATCGACGAACTGGAAATCGTCTACATGGACATGAGCGAGGTGCGACGGGCACAGGTGAAGGTGATGGACATCCACAAGCTGATGGGCTGGCTCGTGCCCAGGGTGAAGAAACTCAAGGAAGGCCTCGAGGAGGGACGGTTGCCGGAGCGTGCCGGGCCCGACGGGCTGTGGCAATGCAACGGCTACTGCTCGTTCACCGAACGGTGTTGGCCGACGGGCGTACCGTCACAGACGGAACTGAGAAGAAGGGAGGCGAGAGCGAAGGACGCGGTGCTGAGCGCAGTCAAGCGCAAGCGTGCCGCGGCCTCCACCTGACCCGAAGGAGAAGAGAACGTGTACAAGGACGGCACAGGCCGGTCCACGGTAGACATCCTCTTCTCCCGCAAGCGAGAGGTGGACGGCTACCCGTGGCTCAAAGGCACGGACGTCATCGCGACGCCGGCAAAGCGCAACAAGGGCACAGGGCGGCTCTCGGCGATGCTCGCCAAGAGCGTCGTCGTGATGCTCAAGGGCGACGTCATCGGCATCTCCACGCTCGCTGAAGGCGGCGTCTTCGTTCGGAGCGTCAGCCAGTCTGGCGGTCCCAACCACCAGTGCTGGTGGCTCGACAACGGGCCGGGCGCCTATCTCCCCCGTGGCAACGTCACGTACCACCTTGGCCTGATCGCCGTGGCGGAGGCGCTCCAGCGGAAGGAGGAGGCAAGCGACCTCCTCGATGCTTGGGAGGATCTGCTCGCGGCGCAGGAGTCCAATGGTGGAACTGTCGACGGAACGATTTCCGACAACATCGCGACCGTCAGCGACGAACTCTACTACTGGCTCCGCTACGGACCGGCCGGAGTGTTGCCGGAGAATGACCGGCTAGAGCATCTCTACGTGCTCGACTCGGTGGAACCGATGCCGGCGACACCTGTCGCGGCCATCGACCACCGTGTGCTCACGGACCGGAAGAAGCTCAAACGCTACCGCAAAGGCGAGAAGGAGCCAGAGAAGCCGAAGGTCAGCGTGCCGTGCGGTGCGCCGACTCCCGTGTTCAAGGGTTGGCAGCTGGGCGAGTTGATCCATTCGATCGACGCGAGCCAGAACTGTCTGCTCATCGGACACACGGGCACGGGCAAGTCGCTCTGCGTCTTCGAGGCGCACGAGCGACTAACGCGTCCGCGGCGGATCTTCGTCATCGAGGGGCACTCCTCCTTGAAGGAGTTCGACCTACTCGGCGGCTACGTGCCCGACGGCTCAGGCGGCTTCGCCTGGCGCGACGGGGTCATCACGCAGGCGCTACGCGAGGAAGGTTCCATGCTCTTCATCGATGAGGCGAACCGTATGCCGGCGCGCGTCCTCAACATCCTGCTCGGAATCCTGAGTCGCAGGGCGGTCGTGCTGACGGAACACGGATCGGAGGAAGTGGAAGCCAGCGACGACTTTTGTGTCGTCATGGCGTCCAACCTAGGGCGCGGCTACCACGTCGAATCGTTCGACGCGGCGCTCGTCTCACGCTTCCCCGTCGTGCTCGAGTACCACTACCTGCCGGCCAAGGACGAGGAGCAACTGCTCAGGGACCGAACTGGCGTCTCCAATGACGTCGCCAAGATCATGGTGAAGGTGGCGAATGAGACGCGACGGCTGAGGCGCAGCCACGAACTACCCGGCTGCATCGACGCGCGCGGGCTCATCGCTTGGGCGACCAAGTTCAACGGAAAGGAGGGAGATGGAGAAGATGTCGTAGCGCGACTGAAAGCGAGCGCGCGCATCACGGTCTTGTACACGGCGTGCGGGACCGACAGCGAGGGCTACATCAGGGAAGACGCGGCGAACGTCGTGCTCAACCTGATCGAGGCTCACACGCCGAAGTAGCGGAAGAAAGGGAATCACGGTCAAGCCACCGTTCGAGAGAGCACTCTGCTCAATCGACGGTGGCTTTTTCATGCCCGAAAGGAGGGGACATGGCACTGCGCTGGTGGCAGTGGAAGCACATCCAGGACCGCCTGAAGCTCTGGGGACGCGCGTTACAGGGCGTCGAGCCCTACCGGATCGAATTCGCGGAAGAACCCGGCCTGACCGGTCTCACGGACTTCAGCAACCATCTCATCAAGGTGAACCCGGAGATGATCGCCGGCCTCAAGCCGCGCGAGGGATACGAGATCACCAAGGCGGTCCTCTGTCACGAGGCAGGACATCGCCGCTACACCGCTCCGGCAGAACTGAGCTGGGTGGTCCACATGGTCGCGAACATCCTAGAGGACCAGCGCATCGAGAGCCTGATCATGGAAGAGTTCGCCGGTACTCGGCCCTTGATCCGACGACTCACCGAGGCGATGTACGCGCAGAGCCCGGAACTAGAACCGTCCGACGATCCCGGCCAGGTGGTCGCCGCGGCGTTGCAGTGGCGCTGGGCCGTGCAGCTCGGTGTAGGTCTGAAGGGAGAACTCTCGGAGATCAACAAGGAGCGCTGGGAGCAGGTGCGCCCGATGGCTGAGGAGGCCTGGGTCGCCGCGACGAGCGAGGAGGTCAACACGATCGCCTGGCGTATCGTGCAGCTGCTCGGGATAACTGAAACGCAGATCCCATCATGGGTGGTCACGGCGCTCGACCGCTGCGCCGGACACCGAAGGCGCGACGACAAGACTGAGTCGAAAGCACCAGGTAAGCCGAAGTCGTTCGACGCCGAGTCGGAGGGTGGCGAAGGGACACCTGCACCCTTTGACGGAGAGGCCGTACCCAACAGCAAGCGCGTCGGCCGCGACTACCCCATCGAGCCGATGCCGTACGCGGAGATCGAGGCGCTCGTCACGCCGATGGCGCAAGAGCTGATCGAGGAACTGACCCTCGTGTCGGTGAACGACGAGTCGGAGCCGTCAGATCGCGGCGGAACACTGTCGGTTCGCCAGTACGTGAGAGAGCGAGAACGGCCGTTCTTGGTGCGCGACGGGGAACGGCTCTCTCCACCGGTGATGGCCGTCCGTATCGTGATCGACCACTCGACGAGCATGAACCACGCGATGGGCGGCCGGACGCGAGTGCAATGCGCCGCCGAGGCGGCGATGATGCTGCATCTCGCGTTCGTGGAGTTAAAGCTTGACCACGGCATCTCGGTGATGCCGCAGCAGTTGCACCTCGCCGACCTCTTCAGCGGCGAAGTCGGGAAGGCGCTCATCGCTGGCGTCGTGCCGGCGAAGACTGGCTATGAGGATCCGGCCGTTGCGATCCGCACTGCACGATGGCTACCCGAATGACGGCGAGAAGGCGAAGTCGCTCTGTCAGTCGCTACGGGGAAAGGTGGAAGTGATCGGCGTGCTGCTCGACCCGGACGACGGAACACACAATGCCATGAGAGAGATCTTTGGGGCGGATCGACTGGTCGCCTGCGCGTCGAAGGATCTACCGAAGAAAATCATCGCGATGCTCGAAGCGATCCGTAGCGCTTGACTTTGACGAGGGCGTTTCAACAACCGAGCGCCCTCGCCATTCCAGACGGACGAGGTCTCGAATATCATGCCCACGGAACGCAGATCAGCGAGGGAGACTTCGATGCCATTCGAGTGTTCGAACTGCGGAGCAACGGTTCTGGACGATACCGCGGCCCAAAAGGGATCCGGGGGCATCTGCTCGAACTGCGGCGAAGATCCTGGACGGGAATTCACCCCTTACCCGCCTGAACTTGAGGCGCGGGGTCGTGAACTCAGCGCCGAACTGCATGCCCGTCTTGCGTCTGAGAACCCTGCCGAACAAGAAGCCGCACTCTATTTCCTTGAGGGTCTCATACTTGGTGATCGAGGACATGCGGTGACGCTGAAGGTGCTCCGCAAACCCGCGATGGAGGGGAAATGCGGTGCCTGTTCCAGTGAAATCGTCCGAGGAGACGGGCTTCGCATCGAGCTCCGCGATCGGTGGCGAGGCACAATGATCGAGGCAGGGCTGTGTGAACAGCATCTGGCCTCTGGCTGGTGGGAGGGCGACATCAACCTTCACCGAAGCCAATCTTGGCCATGGCTCGGCGTGGCGTAAGAGCCCGGCGCGGCACAAACCGCGGCGCGTCGTTGACCCGCGTGATATAGTATCTATACGAGTCATATGCCCCGCATTATCGCGATCGCCAACCAGAAGGGAGGCGTCGGAAAGACCACAACCACGATCAGTCTGGGCGTCGCCCTCTACAGGGACGGCCATCGTGTGCTGCTCGTGGATCTCGATCCACAGGCGGCCCTGTCGATCAGTCTCGGCGTCTCGGTCGCCAGCCTACCCCACACGATCTATCAAGTGCTGCTCGGCCAAAGCACCGCTTTGCAGGCGATGCGCAGGACAGCGTCTGGTCCTGACCTTCTTCCTGCCAACATAGACCTCTCCGCAGCAGAGCTTGAGCTGGCCGCGCAGATCGGACGCGAGCGGTTTCTCGCCGAGGCCCTGGCGCCAGCTACCGATCATTTCGACTTCATCCTCCTCGATCTCCCACCCTCGCTCGGCCTGTTGACGGTCAATGGCCTCGTAGCCAGCAGTGAGGTTATCCTCCCCGTCCAGTGCGAGTACCTCGCCGGCAAAGCGCTCACGCTCATGCTGGGCACGATCGACACGATTCGGACAAAGCTCAATCCCAACCTCAGGATCCTCGGGATCCTTCCGACGATGTTCAATCCGCGAACGCTGCATGCAAATGAGGTCCTCGAAGAGATCCGCATGAACTTCGGCGTCCCGGTCTTCGCGCCTGTGAAGCAGACCGTCAGGTTCAAGGAGGCGCCCGCCGGCGGGCTCTCCATCCTCGATTATGCGCCCGGTAACGATGGCGCAATGGCCTACCGCGCACTCGCGAAGGAGGTGCTGTCGTGAGCGAACGCATCTCAATTGCTGGCAAAGGGAAAGAGCTGTTCTTCGGCAGCGACGAGCAACCGCGAGCCAACTCCGAACCTAATCCTCCAGACATGACTGCCACCCACCATGTCACCCAGGGGGCCACCGATCCAGCAAGCCAGCCATCCAGCGGGCCAGCCACCATGCCATCAAGCGCGCATGGTGCCATGCGCGCAGTCGTGCCAACCAGTAACGACTCAGAGCTTGTTCGCCGATTACGCGACCGGCTTGATGGAGAGCACAGCCTGCACTACAGCTATCGCTTCGCGCGTGACGAGATTGAAGCGTTGCGCGACGCCGTCTACGAGCTGGAAGCTAAGAGGGGCTTGCGCGTTACGCGCAATGACATCGTGCGGTTGGGGCTCGAGTGGATCATCGATGACTACAGGACTCACGGCAAAGAGAGCCTTCTCGTACGCGTCACGGGCGATGGTCGATGGAGGCTTCGAAGGTGAGGGAAACGACGTTCGTACCGAGGAGCGAGCTGAACGTTCGCGAGATCTTTGCGCAGCGATCTGAGCGTCTCGGCTACCGCATCATCGAAAGCCGCGCCGCGTTTCCGGATTACCTGCTTGAGCACGAGGGCGAGCGGATCCTCGCGGAGGCTGAGTTCCGCACATCGAATTTCCTTCACCATCGCCACGACCTGGCACGTTGCGATCTGATCATCGTCTGGGAGCATGACCTTCCTTCGATGCCCCTGCCGGTACTTGAGTTGAAAGCGGATACGCTGCACACGCATAAGCGACGCGGACGTCCGCCGCTGCCAACATCATCAACGCTGCGCCGGGCCTTCTGGGCCCGCAGGAAGGCCTCCAAGCCGTCGGCCGAACCTTCGACGAGCGAATCGTCGTCCTTACAACCAACGGATACTCACGGCGCCGATTAGCGCCTCCAGCGTAGGTCCTTCCCTGGTCGAGGGCTTTTGCGTTTCTGGCACTCTTGCCACCCCGACAATTATGAGAGCCCGAGTAGCCCGTCAGACTGCAGCGGTGAACATCCGCCGCCGGTCGCCGACGCTGCCGCTCGCAACACAGACCTCAGGACATGCAGAACATCCGACCAGCCATTATTCGACCCACTACCAGCCCCCGCCGGGGACCCCGGCCGCGCCGCTGGTGGGAGGCATGCGTCCGCCACGCGCTGCGGAACTACTCGAATCCCCGTGCGCTTCGACGAAACCCCCTTGTAGAAGTGCCGGCGCTCGCAGCGTTGGCGGCCGGCGAATTTTCAGAGACGTGGAATCCTCATGTCGCCGCGCTCCGCCATGTCATCGACGCTTGCGTCGAGAACGTCCTCGCCACGGCGAACCAAGCTGATCGACACTCGCTTCAAACGGTGCTTCGCGGCGCGATGTCCGGACGAACGATGCGCGCCATCGCAGGCGATCTTTCGTATGGCCGAGAGTGGCTGCACAAGACCTGGTGGCCCGAGGCGGTGCAGGCGGTGACGGCGACCTTATTCAGGGACTGGCTGAAGACGACTCCGGACACCGCGAACCGGCACATAGCCGGCTTCGATGCAGAACCAATGGCAGACGGACACCCCGCAGAGCTGCGGGCTTGAAAGGGGCGCCATGCAAGACAAGTTTCGGCTGAAGATGGGTGGTGTGGAGTATTGGTTAGAGGGCGGGACATACGACGAACTGAACGCCGCAGCCATATCAATGCTCAGGTTCAAGTTCGCTCACCGCGCCGAGAAGGATCCACTGTCGTACAGTCCGGCTGAAAGCGCGGCGATGCTGCAACCGTTCCGGCTCTTCCGCGCGATCGATACCGACGGAGACATTGGCGATCTGATTGAGCCTGAGGGATAGCTTGCAAAGGCTCACGCACCCGTCGGAGCTGGGGCGCCTCTTCCCAGCGCCACGGATCGCTACTCCGTGGCTCCTAACGTCCAAAGCCGAGAGCAGGAGACTTCTAATCTGATGGTCGCTGGTTCAAATCCACCCGGGGTTGCCACCTTCCCGCGACCGAGCCCGTGGTCTACGGCAGCGCTAAACGGCATAATCACGGCATGGCGCAGAGCGAAGTCCGGTATTGCACCACGGTCGACGGCGTCCGTATTGCCTACAGCGTTGAGGGGACAGGGCCGGCCCTGATCGTCCCGCCCTTCTTTCTTGAGTCGTTCTCGACGCACTCCATGCTGCCGGAACTGCAGGCTTTCCTCGACCGCCTGGCTGAGGGCAGGACGCTTATCAGGTGGGATAGGCGCAACACGGGGCTGTCTCAGCACGGTGTCAGTTGGCCTACCGACACTGTACCCCGCGATCTCGAAGCCGTCATGAACGCGGTGGGACACGACGGCTTTTCCATTTGCGGGATGATGAACAGCGGTTGGTATGCCATCGACGCTGCGGTGCGGTGGCCGGATCGTGTTGATCGAATCGCGCTCGTCGAAACGTTTCCCTGCGCTCAGGTCCCAATGAGCCGCGAATCCGTCGAGGCCATGGCGACACTGGCTCGAGCCAACTGGGACGTGGGGGCACAGGTTTATGCGGACCTCACCACGAGATCGCAACATCCGGAACAGGCCAAACTCATGGCGCAAGTGTTTATCAAGTCCGTCGATGGAGACACCGCAGCTGACGCGGTGATGTGGGGATATGACCACATCGACGTACGGGACAAGCTAGGTAGTATCGCGTGTCCGACGCTGATCCTCCATCGGAGTGATGATACGTTATATCCCGTCGCCATCGCGCAGGAGATGGCCCAGACAATTCCCCATTCGCGCTTCATTCAACTCGAAGGCAATGTTTGTCACCCCTTCCTCGGCGATTTCGAGCCGATCCTTAATGCCCTCGATGCATTCTTTCCGAAGGAGCAGCTTACGGCGGAATCCGCGTCCCGCTCGGGAGTAACAACCATCCTCTTCACCGACCTTGTCGGCCACACAGAAATGATGCGCCGCCTCGGCGACGACCGCGGCCGCGACGTCCTCCGCGAGCACGAGCGGATCACGCGCGAGACGCTGAAGGGGCACGGCGGGGCGGAAGTGAAAACGATGGGCGACGGGTTCATGGCGTCGTTCGGGAGCGTGACATCGGCGATGGGGTGCGCGATCGCGCTGCAGCGGGCGTTCGCCTCGCACACGGAGTCGATGCCAGAACCGCTGCACGTGCGGGTCGGTCTCAACGCTGGCGAGCCGATCGAGGAGGACGGAGATCTATTTGGGGCGACGGTGATTCTTGCGTCGCGGATCGCGGCGAAGGCTGGTGCGGGCGAGATCCTGGTGCCGGACACCGTGCGCGGGTTGTTGTCAGGCAAGCAGTTTTTGTTTACGGACCGCGGCGAGTTCGTGCCGAAGGGGTTCGATGACGCCGTGCGGCTGTACGAAGTGCGCTGGCACGAATGACTCGTAGGTGATAACCCGCGGTTCGGTGAGTGGCCGGTCATGCACGACGGATTGCTAGTCCGTGGTTCCTTCACGCGGAGCTACGCGGCGTTCTGTTGCTGCCAGTCGAGCATCGGCTGCGGACTGAGAGCAAGCGCGGCGGCCACGGCCTCGTGAGGGTCAAGCATGGTTCGCCATCCAGACTCAACGAGTTGCGTGAACGACTCAACGGGCAACGAGATGCGGTCCAGGGACATTGGAAGCCGGCGACCGAGGCGCTCCGCCGCCACGCTCATCACGAACTCGGGGAACCTGGGCCAATCGTGGTCCAGGTCATCCTTGAAGATGGCGTCGAGCACGCGCCACTGAGGCAGCTCTAGTGCCTCGTTGCCACCAAGCAAGTTGATCAAGTCACCTGCGCTGTCCTCCAGCATCTGTTGGATGTCGTCGGTACCGAGATTCGCCTTAGCGCAGTTCTCGCAGTGCGCCCAACTGGTTCCCGCGGACGCGTTGCCCCAGCACGAGATCATGTGCAAGGAGAAGATTCGCATGAAATGTATGAACTGTACATCTGTGTCGCGCCAGTATGCCGCGAGCTTCGGAAGATGCGTCAGCGCCATGTCTGTCGCGATCATTCCGCCCATGACGTACGCGCGAGACTGGCGCTTCCATCGCTCATCCGCGACGTCGACTCGATCCACGAGCCGGAAGATCCCCGACACGCGGGCCTCGGATAAGATTGCACTCTTCGTTTGTCGACTCCTACCGAATAGCGGCATCACCTGGCTCTTCTGATGCGCCTGACTCCGTACGCCTGACTCCGTACGTATGTAGGGATGGTCCTGGTGGGCTACTACGCCGCACCGGCGATCTTCGCGTTGTTGTTGCACTGCTGTCGCGGCGTGTGGCGTCCATCGCACGTTGGCTTGTGGCCGCCACCCGACGCCGGAGACCTGACTGAGTGCTCGCCCTCTTCCACCTCGCTAATCACTTCCTGATCCGCCTCGGATAAGTCCAGCTGGTTCATGAGCGACTCGACCTCGGTTTCGATGCCCCTCGATAGTTCCGTGTCCGGGAACCGGGCGGCCGCGTGCAACGCCACTTGCCAGTCGATGCCCGATTCCGTCAGTAGCTCGCAGCACGCGGCAATGAACTTGGGCTCGGGCTTGGACGTGCTCAGATGGTCCACCAACGTGCCGAACAGGAGGCGACGCCATGCGTCACCAGAAGCCACCTCTATGATTTGGAGTTCGCCATCGACCACGGCTTCAAACGAGTTTGTCGCGGGTGGCTCGATCTGTGCTGGCTCCTCACCAGATTCCTCGAAGAACTCCACGCCGCAGCCTTGACAGAACCGCGATGCCTCGGGTGACCACTCGCCGCACGAATCGCAGTGTTCCGCGCCACACTGTGAGCATTCGCTCACGTTCTCGGTGGCAGTTGCGCCGCAAGATCCGCACTCAGCGAGTTCTTGCTCCTGATCCGCCTCCGCGAACTCGCCTCCGCAGCCAGGACAGAACTTGGTGTGAGGAAGCGACCACGTGTCACATTCAGCGCAAGGCGATGCGCCGCAATTTGTGCAGTCCGGATCGCCAGCCTCCATCGCCGACCCGCACAAGGCACACTCTTGCCGCACGGCGGGAACGCCACACTCGGAGCAGGCGATATCAGCACGATCGAGGTCATTGCCACAATTGGAGCAGTACATCGTTAACCCTCGCGCTCAAGTACGAGAACTACACGCATGTTGTCCGAAGCGTCGTTCGAAACACGTCGTACTTGGCGTTGCCGCTCGCCCTTAGGTCGGTGGACCGTTGGAGTTCCTGCTCTTCCTCCGGGGAATACGTCGCCGCGGGGATCCACGTGGACAGAAAGAGAGCCGACTCCGCCCAATCTTCCGCGGCGGCAAGAAACTGAGCATGGGCCGTTGCAGCGCACGGCGGCGGCTCGAACGCTCGAAGCCTCGAGGGGGTCGCGATCTGGATCGCGGTCTCTTGCCGTGCGCTGGCGAAGTCTCCGCGTTCGTACGCTGACAGCCATCGACCTCGCTCGGCGTTTCGCTCTTGATCGATCACCATCACGGCATTGATCCACTCGTCGAACATCAGCGTCGAAGGCGCAGGCGGCGGTGCTGGTGGCACGGCCGCTTGCGGGGGTGGTGGGGCCACTATCGGAGGTGGGGCCGGAGCTACCGTTGGCGGAGCAACTACAGCAGTAGGAGGCTCCTCGTTCACGGGCAGATCAGGCTGGATAGCCGCTGGCGCGATACGCGTTGGTGTCGCGTACGAGACTATCCGCTCTTCGGAGGCCGTTTCGCTTTTTGTATCTGCGCCGCCGACGACACCGCTCGCGAAGATAAGCGTTGCGACGCCGGCCAGGATCACGACGACGCTAACAGCAGCTGCGAGAAGCTTGCCCGTCCCCATCGGAGTTGGCGCGCGTTCGACTGCGGACGGTGGTTCGGCGTGCCGTCGAGCTGCGGCAGAGAGCTGTGGGCGCGGTGACTCGCGATCTGCGACAGGCGACTGGCCGCCAGGCATGGCGCCGCCACACTCCGAGCAGTACGCGCCTCCAGAGTTGTCCGCGCCGCAGTTCGAGCAATACAGCATCTTCGGCTTTCTTTTGGTCTGGCTCAGATTGTGGAAGCGAGATGTTCGCGCTCACGCAGCGATTTGCTCTTCCGTTCCGCTTTGACTCGACTCCGTCGTGTTCCGATCCGATCGCGTAAGATATCGAATGGAGTATCGGACCAAGAAGCTTCCGAACCCGAGCGGTACGCCGCCCAGCGCGATCCACGGAATCTCCTCTCGAATGAACGATGTGACGAAACTACGGCGCACTAACTCTCCGTACCCGATTAAATCGCCCAGTTGGTCGAGTTCCACGATCGTCAGAGTCGTGATTGCTGCCACAACTGCAAGCATCCACATCCACCAGGATGCGCCTCGTGAAGTCGCCACATATCCCGCTACTGCGATCGCCAGACCGAGCAGTAGCGTCTCGATGATTCCAGGCGGGTAGATCACAAACCAGGAGAGCAACCAGGCGCCACCCGCAGCGAGCATCAAGCCCACGACCAACCACGACAGGATCACGGAAGTAACGCGTTTGCCGTCGGATGTTGCCGCGCGTGTCCATAAGGCGACGACAGTCGTCGCTCCGCGACGTTCGTCTGTGGCGTAAGCGCCGCCCCGCAAGCAGCGCAGTAGGTACCGGATCCTGCGGCCGCACCGCAGGTCTGGCAGTAGTTCACTTTCTTGATCTCGCGTCGATTGAGCGGCGCGCCACAGCCGGAGCAAAAGTCGCCCGTTGGTGGCGCGTCCGCGCCGCAACTAGAACAGAAAACTTCAGAAAGCATGGATGCCTTTCGACACGCCGGCCTTACTTTGCGTTGATGACGATCGTTCCCGCGGCCTTGTCGTGCAGCGTCCGCCTCTTCGGGTCCCAGAGCGCCCATAGGTATGGGATGCCGAAGAGGAAGAGGAATTGCGCCAGCAGCGTCCTGCCCAACGCGCTTCCGAACCCGGGTGCCATGCCATCGGCTTCACGTACCACGCGCAGCCCGACGATACGCTTGCCCCAGCCGCCGCCAAGAGCGGTCGCGATGTAGTGATAGGCGAAGTACACCGGGATGTAGCCGAGGTATGCACCGATCATGATCGCGTCGTCAACCGCCTGTTGCTGTTGCGCCGCTTCCGTCATTCCGGACGGCTCCGACTGACCCGCGGCGACGATCGCGCCGAAGAGCATCGCTATCACGATGGACGGAATCACCGCGAGCAGAAACCCGAAGAGCGCATCGAGCAGCCAAGCACCGAAGCGCGGACCGAACTCGGCGAGCTGTCCTGCGCGCGAGACTGGCGCGTAGTACGCTGAAGGTGCCGCGGCTACGGGTGGCGACCATGTTGACGCCGCCGCCACGGCGTTCGCTTGCGGAGCACTGCCCGTCGCGCCTACGCGAGAACCACATTCCGGGCAGAACTGTGCGCGTCCATCGAGGTTGTTTCCGCAGTTCGAACAGAACATAGCTGTCTCCTTTCGGGACCTCGGATTAGCGCCGGATGCCGACGTTCTGGAAGGCCGTGACTCGCGCCCGATCCTCCGGTCGCAAGAGCGACCGCAGCTTCCAACATGTTTCTCGCAACCCCTCCAGGTTCTCCTGCATGACGTATTGGCGCCCCTGCCGGAGCAGCTCTTCGGCGCGCGGGGCGTCGGTCCAACCGGTCATGTCGGACAGGTACTTGAAGTGGCCGGCCCACCATGTGATCTGGTTCGACACGAGTTCCCAGAAGAGTGCTGCGAATCGATCCCACACGCGGTTGACCTCGGACACAGAGCCCTTCGTGATCGCGTCATCGAGTTCCGCGCTCAGCGCACGATGCCGCGCACGATGACCATCGTTTCCGTATTCCATCACCACGTTCGCGGCGATGTCCGCATCCTTCCTCGCCGACGCAATCGTGATCGGCAACCTTTGGGCATCCTCGAATTCATCGATGCGCCGCTGCACCTGTTGGAGCGTGCGCAGGGCTCGTTGTGCGCTATCGCGGTCGCCGCCTTGTGCGGTGTGCAAAACGTTCTCGGCCTCGCGCAGCGCGTCGTTGATCTCGCGGCTCGTCGCGGCAGGAATGTGGTGCATCAGCCCCGAGAGCCGCACGCGTTCGGATTCCAGCTCGCTCCGAAGGTCCGTCGCGTCAGCCACATCCGCCGCGATCTCGATCTCCACTCGGAACGTCTGATCGAGCAGGGGGAGATAAGCCTCAGCAGTCAGCGTCCGTGACTCGCTGACATCGATTCGCACTTCGACCGGGTTCCCTGGTGGCACGTTCTGCGAGACATGCCGATCGGTAATCGTGAGAGCGCCGACGCGGCGCTGTCGCTGGGGACGGGCACTGTCTCCGTGACCCTCCACGATATGGATCTCGAGGATCTCGATCTCGCCGCCCGGCTCAAGTGCGATCGTCGTGCGAAACTCGTAGACGCCGCGCGCCGGCAGCGGGTGATTCTTCTGGATGAGCCACTGCACTTCATGCTCACCCGAGCCGTCGTCAACGACGACACCGAGCGCGCGCGAGAGCGGAGCGGCAACGGCGGTCAGGCCGCGCGTAATGGTGATCTCGCCAGGCTCCGCGCGAACCATCGCACCATCGTTGGATCGTGCAATTACGTCGAATGTGTGCGCGCCGTTCGCCGGCAGCGGCACCCGCGTCGAGACCCGGCCAGCCTCGCACGCCAATTGGCCGGACGACCAGCTTCCGTCCTTCGCGGTGAACTCGATCGTGACGACCGGATCCGGGGCGACGCATCCCACGAGCTGGCTCTCATCATCGGTGAGGGCCTTGTAGACGAGTTCGAGCTGGACGACGCCGGCTTGAGGCGCGGCCGCGACCCAGACGCCCTTCGGCAGGGGCTGGGTTGCCGCGTAGAGCGCCGCTCCTTCCGCCACGACGGTCAGCGGGTTTGCCGAGGTGTCCACCCGAATGCCCAGAACCTCCGACACGGATTTTCGGATCAGAGGCGTGAGCGTAGGTCCGCCGACCATGAGCACAGCCTCAGGCCGGATATTCTCGTGCCGCCCGAGCAAGTTGCGCGTCAGGGCGACCGTCTTTGAAACCAGCGGCTCGATAGCCGTGTCGTACTCAGCCCGTGAGATGTTGATGTCGACCTCAATCACCGTCCCGTCGTCATCGGTGATCGGCTTCGCGAAGACCTCGGTCGTGGCGGTCGCTTGCTCTTCTCGCGAAAGCTCGATTTTCACCGACTCCGCGAGCGCCTTGATCATCGAGAGGTTCCGTCGAGCCACTGGGTCGGCGTTGTCGCGACGGAAGCTGTCCACCTTGAATCGTTGCGCGAGACGCGGCACGATGAGTTTCTCGACGACCTGCCAGTCGAAGTCTTTACCCCCGAGGTAGTTGTCCCCCTCGTGGTCTAGCACCTGGACACGGCCGTCGCGAACGCCGACGAGTGCGAGGTCGAAGGTGCCGCCGCCAAGGTCGTACACGAGCCACGCCTGCCCTTCGAGGTCGAGGCGGTAGCCGTAGGCCAGCGACGCGGCGACCGGTTCTTGAAGAAGCGGCGCGTGCTCGATGCCGGCGATCCGCGCGGCTTCTTGGGTCGCCGCGCACTGATTCAGGTCGAATGCCGCGGGTACAGTGATAACAGCGGCGGGAGTCTTGTCGCCCTGCGTCTGGAGATCATTTCGAAGGCTCTGAAGGATCAGTGCGGAGAGCTGCGGCGCGGTCATCGTCTTGGCGGCGTCCCTAAAGGTAAAGGTCTGGTCCGTTCCCATCCACCGTTTGAACTCGCCCACGGTGTTGTCCGGGTCCGAGACGAGGAAGTCGTACGCGCGCTTGCCGATGAAGGTCGTGCCGCTGGCGTTCACCCGCACAACGGACGGCGTAGCCGGCGCTCCGTCATTGTTAGGGATCACAAATGGCAAGCCCTGTTGCAGTCTCGCGATGCTTGAGTTGGTGGTGCCGAGATCGATCCCGACATCGATCGTGCTTCTGGACATTACGCTGCCTCCTCGGACTTCTGACGCTCAACTACGATCTGGGGCGGAACGACGCACTTTCCCGCGACATACACCGCGGGCCGCAGCACGTTGGTGACGACCAGCGTGTCTTCGCTCGGATTGATGCCTGTTGGCATGTCGATGATGTCGGCGGTCGTTCCCTCGACGAATTCACGACCAAAGGGGTCATCGATGCGCACGCCGGCGTCTTCGAGAGCGCGCACGAGCCGGCTGTGAGAGTCCTTGAAACGATCGCCCTGCTCGGCGGCGCCCTCGATGCGGCGTCCGAGTCGCCAGACCTCTACGCCCAGGGCAGCCAGCGCTGCCGGTGAGCCCGCCGTCGGATCGGGCGCGACATCGTTCGCCGCGCCGGCAGGACGGAGTTTGCGCCTGAGCAGGCGAACAAGCGGATCACCTATCCCTCTGAGGTTGATCATCCTCCTCATGCGGCTAGCGTCCACGCGCCGTCCTCGGCACGCACGACGTTCAGCCCGTTCGCGGCTGCGATCTCCTGTGTCACATCATGGCCACCGGACAGGTTCTTGGAGATGGCACCAAGCGAATAGATGGGGCCCCAGGGGATGCCCCACCAGCCGAGCAGAAGCGTGATCAGCGTGAATCCGAACCCCTTTCCGACCGCGCTCTCGCCGGCCCGAACGAAGTACACACCCGAGCCCCGCTTGAACGTCATGAGGATGACCGAGATGACGTACTCGAAGACGACGAACTTGCCGCCCTGTCGGAGTTCGAGCGCAACCTGCTGCACCGTCATACCTTCTACGCCGGCGCTTCGCTGCGCCGACGGGAAGGCGGTTGGCTGCGTGCGCGGAGGCTGTGCACCGGCACGCCGGTTTCGGATCGACTGCATCGAGTCAGCGACCTCGCGCTTCGCGTCGTCGTTAGGAGCGTTGTCGAGTGCTACCTGCAACTCCTGTAGGCACCACGCCCAATTGGCGCCGTCCGCGGCTTTGTTGGCGCTGGCCCATGCGCGCTGGTAACGGATCGTGCGCAGGTCTGTCTCCGCTTCAATCCGATCTGCGTCCGAAAGTTCCAACGAAAGGGCGGCCTCGAGATGTTTCTCCGCCTGGACGAGATCCTTAGCATTCGCAGACTTCCAGGCGAGACGGTTCGCGGCGTGCGCCGCTGCCGAGTTGATCCGGCGCGAAGCCTGTGCCGAAACGGCGGTCAGAGCAGACGCGGTTTCCTTGATCTTTCCCACCAGAGAAGCGAAGGCTTCGACAGTCAGAGCATCCATGCGTTCGTTGTCGCCGGTCACCTGCTCAACATGCTCTGCGATCAGGTCCGCGGCCCGCGAGGCGTCCGGCCCAAAGGCGGCGACCGCCTCAGCCACTGCCGGCTCCTTCGATATCGTCGATGAGAACGTCTGCCCGACGAGTGCGGGGATGACTGAGCTGCCGATGACTCCCTTCAGCCAGCTCGCATCTATGGTGATCCCCAGGTGGTTGGCGCGTGCGTTTAACGAGGCCGTGATGTCCGCGTGGCGCGCTACTCCGGCCCACGCACGCATTGTGCGAATTGCCTGTTCCCGGTCTGTGCGCTGGCGCTTGTCGAGAAGGGTGATGGTGGTCTCAAGCGCGTAGTCGTGATCTTCGGCGAGAGCGCCGTAGTCGCGTGAGCCTTCCCATTTTGCGAAGAGTTCGCACTCTGCACGCTGCGCCGGACTTTCGAGCGTCTTCGCAGCGCGGATGAAGCGCGCGCGCTCATCGCTCGTACCGCCGTCCATCTGCGAGTTCAGCTCCAGGTCCTCAACGCGACGCCGTACGTCAGCGGTGGAGGCATCGACCCTCAGTCCGAGGACCTCGAACGGGTTCTCACTTAGCGCAGTCACCAAGGCCACCTTCATTGCATTCCTCACTCGCTGCAGTCCGTGTGGGAGTCGACTTCGTCGTACCAGCGCCCCTCGATCCGGACGTAGATGTCTGGATCCGCAGCCGAGTAATACGCGACCCTATCTTCGTATCTCAATGTCGCCGTCACGTATGCGCGATCGCCTTCAACTTTCACGGCAACGTCGGAATAGCTCACCTTCCACGGCTCGAAGCCGCGCTGAACGGAGGAGCGCAGTGGTGCGGCGAACTCTTCAAGAGAGCAGATGGATTTGTATGAAGGTGAGTAGTACTGATAGACCTCGGTGTAGCGCTCTTCGCGAAAGAGCCGGCGCTGCAACTCGGTGAGTTCGAGGACGGCTGCCTCGTCAGACTTGGATGTTGCCGACGCGGAACCGCTGACAGCACCAAGTGCGAGCGCGAAAGCGACCACAACGATCGCGCCGGCACCGAGTCCGAGCCACGCGCCAAAGAGCTTGTCTGCTCGGCGTTCGCGCGGCACGATAAACAACAGAACAAAGACACCGATAATCCCGGTGAAGAATCCGATGAGTAAACCCCAGACGACGTTTCCGCCGTCCCGTCCCGTCTCCGTGTTCGACGCTACTGGCGCTGGCACGAGTGTGTTCGGCTGAGGTCGCGCCGGTCGGGCTGTCGTGGGATGGGCCGCCAACGCTGCACCGCATTCACGGCAGTGCCGGTCTTGCGCTGGCAAGATGTCGGCGCCGCAACTCGGACAGAACTGGAATGCGGTCGGCATCAATCGACCTCCCGTTAGGCGCGGCCGGTGGACTCTTCGAATGGGGACGGCTGCGTCTGAACAAGTATCGGCGCGGCCACCCCGCGCTTGACCGCCTATGAATGCGGACCGAGCGAAATGCCAGAAGCGCCGCGACCTAACGCGGCTCCGTAGGGCCTGAGGGGTGTCAGCACCTAGCGGCTCATCCTGACGCTGGGCGTTGTCGCCGGGCCCGCAACGCAGACCTGCCGCACCAACTTGAGTTCGGCGCGGGCGTCCGCAGACTGGACTCATAGACCTCGGCGAGACGTGGGCCACCGCGAACGCATCAGCGACCCGAACTCGCCGCTGATTCTGCTGAGATCATCCAGTTCGGCCCGCCGAAGTTGCACAAGGTGCGCGTCCGCTGGAAGGGCGGCGAATATCCGGGCCTGGATACATGGGTGCCCAAGGTCCGCCTGCCGGTGCTCTGGTCCCGAGGCAGACGAATGGTTGAGGGACGAACGGCTGTTCAACGCCGCGCGCCAAGCGTCCGCGGATGCCGTCGACACGATCGAACACAAAGCCGCATTGATGACGGTGTTGGTGTGCACCCAATGCCTGACGGCATCCTCATTGGTTATAGCGGACCAGATGCTGCGATGGTCGAGGTCAGCGATTTCTCAGTGGTCGCCACGGATCTGGGATTCGACGCGGACGATCTGCTGAAGGAACCATCGGCGTTCGTCGACCGCCATGGAAAGTACATCGCGTCGCGCCATGGGCCGTTGCCCGGCGCATCGCACTCCGCGTGGCGGAGCGGTATTCGGAACGCGTGCTCGAGCACGTCGCGAAGGAGGAAGCGGAGCTCAGGGATCACGCCACCTACGGGCACTACTTCAGGTGGTCGCGGAAGGAAGAAGAGGTGTTCATTCCTCCTGAGCGATCGGCTGAGCGGTTGCGAGAGCAGGAGCCGGTCTTTGCGCTTGTACGCGAGTGGTGCGGCGCCTCCGCGACCTGATCATCGAGGAGACGAAGCGCCTCGAGGGTGAGGCGCATCACGCCCGGTGGTTGCGTCAAAGGATCGATCGGAAAGGTTGAGCAGCGCCCTTGGAGACGAATCCGTCGCTCTTGAAGATCCGACGGATTCGGCGTACTGTGGGCGCCACGGTCGAGAGCAATCCGTGGCTCCGAAATTAGCGTCGAATTGGCCCAGAAATAGCACCGGAATTCGTCGCTGGACGGGTCAAGAAAGAGCCACGGATTTCCCGAAAACGGAGCGCGATCCGGAGCGAAGTTCGAATCTAAAATGAGCGACGGATTCGTCGGACTGGATCATCCGACTTTTAATCCGTCGGTCCAGGGTTCAAATCCCTGAGGGCCCACCATCCACCCCTTCTTCGCTCCAGCACTCGCTCCGTCCAGGCCCGATTTCGAATCTGGTGTGGGCCGGTATCGCTCTCGTCCGAACGGTTGCTCGTCGGCGTTTTCTGGGTTGGCGCCCAGGCCGCGGCGTGACCTGTCCTTCTGCTCGTCTTGGCCGTTGCGGCGCTTGCATGCGCGGCGCGAGGTAGACCAACCGCTTTCCTGCCCCTGCGGACCTTGGGCGCCATCACCCGCGAGAACACTCTCACGGACCGCTGCTTTGGGCGCCCGTTCCGCAGGGACTGCGCTAGTGCGATGCGGTTGCAGGACTCGCTGTTGAGAGCCTTCGGTTACCATCCATGTTCAGCCCGATGCCGTACGCGGGCGCCGCTGCGGGTTGCGAGCGACGAGTCGTCTTTCACGACACCGTTACGGCTCTGCGCCCCCGCTCAATCGCGCCAGACGGCGACTTCTGCGCGCGACGCAGCTTAGAATCCGACTCGGGGAGCCGGAAGGCGACCGGGCGGATCTTGCGCAGGCCGGACTCCAGTCGCCTGCGGTCCGTGGTGGCAAGCGCCACCGCGAACAGGTCGGCGTAGAGCTCCCTCGAGATGCGTACGATCTCCTCCGCGACCCGGCACCCTTCCGGAGTCAGCTCCAGACCAACGGCCCGGCGGTCGTCCTCGGTCCGGCGTGCGCCGGACTCATTCGGCGCAGAGTGTCGGGCTGTAGTTGCCAGTCTCCTGGAGCAACCCAATGGGCCAAAAAACTGAGAGGTACAACAGTTTCCAATTTTCGCGACCGACAGAGATCTCGATGGGTTTCAGGTTCCAAGTGGTTATCGAAACCGACGCGTAGATCACGACCGCGGCGATCACCGCGAGCGAGTGCGAAGTCCATGGATTCAATTCAGGCGCCAGAGACGTTAGAGCAACGCGCGTCACCGTCCAAGCGGATAGCATGAATGAAACGAGGAACAAGACACCGAACACTGTGAGGAACAGAAACTGCCTTGTGTCGTTGGCATAGTTCGTCAACGGATCCCATTCGATCCAGAGGCATTCGCCACGATAGTTCTCGCGTAGCGCGAAGAAGGAAAGAGTCATGACCAGGACCGACGCTGTTGCGATCAAGACGTCGAGACGCGACGGGTTTCTCGTGCGGCGTATGTCCTCTTGGCGAGCGTTCATGGTGAACGGTTGATCCGTCTTGCCTTGTTGAGAAGTGCACGCCAGGGAAGCAGCAAGACCATCGTTGCACTCACAGCGACCCCGGTTGCCCAGAAGACGAACCGAAGTCCGATCCCGCTAGCTCCTGAATCCGGAGAGCGTAGATCGATGAGAACGGCGTCCATTCCACCGGTCGTGCTTTCGACTTGGATGCGCAATGCGCTGGCACCTTCGGCTGGCGGTACCAACACCAACTCGTCGCGTATCGAATCTCCACCGCGTATATCCGACAAGGAGACGACTCGCGAATCCCCGATTGGTTCGAAAGCCACTTTTAGTCTAGGAGACACAGCGACTCGCGCACCCTCGTTCCGCAGCTCGTACTTGACGAGGTATTCGCTCGCCGGGCGCACTCTTTGCCGCTCTCCTTAAGGGAGGTGATGACACTGAGTAGAAACTCGTATCTCGCGGGTGCCTTAACGGGAGTTCTCTTCGTAGGCATCGTCACCTTTGTTGCAGCCTTTGCAGCTCGGTCGTCTGGAGATGCGTGGTCATCCTTCGGGCTCGCGGTTGCACTTTGGTACGTCCTGTTGCCGATTTCGGCGGTCGTGGCATACCGCCGAAGTAAGTACGCGCCGCGGGCTGCTGCGTTGAGTGCTGTCGCTGCGTTCGTCTTAGGCTCTGTCCTAGTGCTCTGGTTCGGCTCAACGCTCTAATTACTGCGGACAAACGAGCAGTCCGCCAGCGCGACGATTGCACATCCCAGGAGGATGGCCTTATCTTGACCATTCTCATCGTAACGTCGCTCCCACGCGCTACTGTGATCGTCGTCAATCGGACGCGGCGGCTCGCAGGTCGTTGAGTTCCGTCGCTGTCCCTTGCACGAGTTGATCTGCAGGAACGGTCGGGACTTGTCGAGGCTAGTGTAATCCCGCGGCACCACCTCGATAAAACCGTTCGGAATTTCCGTTCCCGGTATGCGATCAGTCTGCGTGGCATCCAGTGTATAGAGCGGAACGATTGATGCCGCATTCTGCAGAGAGGCTATGACCCTTGCGTTACGGCGCATGTCCTGGATGGAGGGATCGCTGAACGAGCACGCGCCCAATAGTGCCAGCCCCCGCAAGTTCTGATCAGGGGCACCGCGGAGCGGGCTGTCGAATGTAACGATGGAGGCAATTCGCTTCTTCGCCCATTCCTTATCGTTTGCAACCAAGTAGGCCGCGATGACACCACCTTGGCTGTGACCTATAACGGTCACCTTGTTGGTTGCCTTGCTGTCGATTAACTCCTTGAGCCGACCAGCGGCCTGAGCTATCCCATAACATGTATCCGCGCCGTCGTATGTCGGTAACGGGCCGAAATCGCAGGTGTAATCGCCTCCTTTGTAGTTGAATCGCAGCACCTTCCCGATGCTCACGCGTGATCGCACGAACTGTGCTTCGGAAGAAGCTAGGAATCCCGGAAGCCACACGTTCCAGCCGTGACACGCCGCCCTGGAGTTGTTGCCCAGAACGAGCACAATGTCGCGTCCCTGGCGCGCGCGCGCGGGCACGGTGGCTGTCGGCGTTGGGGGGGGTGTGGAAGTGGCCGTTGGTGTCGAGGTTGGCGTGACAGTGTGCGTCGGCGTTGGAGGCAGGCGATAGGAGCCAATGTAATAGGCGGAGCCACCGTTGTTTTCGCACGTGCCAACAAGCACCTGCCCTCGATTGTTGATGTCCAAACCGAAGACACAGCTCGAATCCACATCCACACCAGCCTGGTACAGAGCTTGCGTTGTGCCGTCGCTGTACAGGAAGACGCCGTACGCAATGCCACCCGTCGGCAACGCTACTTGTGCCGTGAATAACACGTGCCCCCAGTCGTTCAGGTACGGAGACCCAAAGAACTGATGAAAAGTTCCGCCGAGCGGAGTAGGAGCGCCGTGAGTGGCGACCGTCTTGGTTGCACCATCCCAGAGGTAGACGCCATCGTCGCTACTTCCAAAGACGGTATGACCCGAAGCATTAAAATTGACCAGTCGAATCTCTTGGAGACCCTGACCGTCAGGAAGAAGATCGCCCACGCATCCAACGCGCGTGTGTGCGTTCCCGCTTCGGCTGACGATAATGCATGATTTGCTGCCCATATCTTCAAGCACGCGATGGGTAGCCAGGACGCCACCGGCGTTATCCGTCCCTATCGGCGTGCCCGAAAGACCATCGAGGCGTGCACCCTCCCAAAGCTCATCGTTAGCGGTGTAGAGACGCGTAACGACGCTGCCACCGATCAGGTACACCGCGTGATCGGTGCAATTCGCGCCGCAGGCCAAGAGCGACCCTAGTCCATTCGAAGAGAACGCACCCAGTGAAAGAACAGCCGAGATCTCGGTGCCGTCGGGTGTGTCGCCGGTCTCCGCGATCTTTGTGGCACCGCCTCCGGGTGTTACGCGGTATGCACCAAGCCGATCCCAGATACAGTTGGTCGTTGTCGACCGGTTGTTGACCATCGACAGGAATGCGACTGCACCGTCGTTGGTAGGACCCACCGCCCCGAACTGGGGCCGTCCGCCGCTACAGGTAACGCCGTCTAGACTACCCCCGCCAGGCGCCGGATCACCTGTAGAGATAAGCACATCACGCTCTTCGGCGTTGTAGCGAAAGATGCTTCCCTGCGCGCAGCCGTCGGAGCAGCCTTCAAAAGTCACACTTCCGTTGTCCTCAAGGTGGACATGGTTGATTTGCAAGAAGGTGCCTCCTGCAGGAGACGAGTCGCCGATCGCGACCACCTTTTGCAGCGGACTGCCGGCCGCGTCCGTGTCGCTCGACACGTGACTGCTCAGTGCCAGAACCAATACGCAGATAAACCCAAGGCTGGAGAAACGAATCACACAAGGCCTCCAATATTGTCTGTCCGGAGGTTAGTCTCTCGCCGGTGATCGCTCGATATGGGATGCGGTACGCTCGTACCGCTAATTGACGGGGCATTGATCCCGACGAGAACTACAATCGTGGCATGACAGACCATTGGCGAACCCTACTGCGGGAGGCACGTGAGCGCGTGGGCTTGAGCCAGGGCGAACTAGCGCGACGCGCGGGGCTTTCGCCTGAAACACTCCGTGCCTACGAGATGAAGAGCCGCCACCCCGATTACATGCGGCTGCGGCGGTTGCTGGACGAACTCTTACTTGAACGGGGCCAGCGCAACGAGATTCTACGGCAGGCAGGATTCCCGCCCGACGGCCTCTCTCTCAGACCTCAAGACGAAGAGCTGATGTTTACCAAGGATGAGGCGATTGCCGAGGTGGAGAAGTACGCTTGGCCCGCCTTTGTCGCCGACGAATTTGGCTACATCCCCTCCGCGAATGCCGTGGCTCAACGTCTTTGGGGCGTGGACTTGAAGCGAGAGTTCACTGACCCGGTTGACCGGAATATGCTCAGCGTCGCGTCCAACCCCCGCTTTGCCGAACGCTGCCTCAACTGGGACGAAGCTGTCGGCACGATAGTCTCGGTGTTCAAGGGACATCACCGAGGCCCCCAGGACGTCGAGCAGCCGACGAACCCATATTTCGCGGCAGTTCTGGAGCGCTTCTTGGCGGGGGACCCGAAGTACGTGGCGAGGCTCTTGCGGCTCTTCGAAGAACGACCGCCGGCGAAACCTAAGGTGCGCTGGACATATCGGGTTGTCTGGCAAGATCCACACGCCGGCCGCATGACGTTTCAGTGCTTTGCCAGCTCCGCCAACGAGTGGGATGGGCTCGCGTTCCACGATTGGATTCCAAGCGAGGAGGGTAGTTTCGCTGCCCTGCAGGCAATCACGAGTAAGGGGACAACATGAGGCTTCTTCGGCTCCTCGGCATCGTCGCGTGCGCCGTGGCCGCACTTGGTGCAACGTGCGTACGGTACGAGCGAGATCCCGGTGTTTCCGACGAGGACGCACAGCGGATCAAGAACGGTATCGATTGGGCGATCGCTTACGTCGACGCCAATTTCGAAGGCAGCCGCCAGGCACCGGTAGTAGTGCTGATGAACGACGAGCCGCACGAGTGCTTCGGTAATCTCGGAGGAGCGTTTGGTCCCACTTCCGGGTTCCTGTGTTTGAACACGTCCCTACCATCGTGGGAGTTTCAAGAGGAGAAGACCGCGGCACACGAGTACGTGCACGCGCTTCAATGGGAGATGCGATGTGGCGTCCTCCCGAACTGGTTGGAGGAGGGGGCGGCGGAGTGGATAGCGTACGAGGTCGTAATCGACAACGGCAGGCTCTCCCGGCAGTTCGTCGAAGCGGAGCGCATCAATCGACTTGTTGATTACTATCCCGATGTCATAGGCACACTACAGGGAGGCGAAGAGACCACGCCGAGCACGGCGCACTCCTACAAGCTGTACGAGTTCGCGTTCGATCATCTGGTGCGCGACAAAGGACTGCTGAGCTATCGCAGGTACTGCGAGCGAGTAGCCGCTGGAGAAGATTGGCGCGTCGCCTTCGAGGCAACCTGGGGTTCGTTGGCTGACTTCTACGAGCGGATAGATCAGAACGTTCGCGAGTTGGAACGTCGTCCGAACGTTCCGCCAAACTGACGGCTCCCAGCGATCGACAGATTCGATTGGACGACGCGCGCCGGCGCGGCCTACAATCCAGCGGACTGATGCCGATCGGGCATGTCCGCTGGACTGGGTTTGCACGTTGGTGCCGGACCGGCAGCATTCAGATTCGTACTTGACCGTTCGTCACGGTTACTCGGGCCCCTAGCTCAGCGGCAGAGCAGCGGACTTTTAATCCGTCGGTCCAGGGTTCAAATCCCTGAGGGCCCACCATCCACCCCTTCCTCGCTCCGGCACTCGCTCCGTCCAGGCCCGATTTCAAATCTGGTGTGGGCCGGTATCGCTCTCGTCCGAACGGTGGGTTATCCCCTGACAATCGGATCGCGGACAGGAACGGAGCGTCGAAGGTGCCGCGGATTAGTCCACCACTCGCCCGCGACACATCGTCGACGATTTCCACGGTTCGGGAGCGTCTACATGCGCCCTGTTGATGACCACGGTCTCGTCCACCGGCCAACCCATCGTCCAGTACTTGAACTCATCGACGGCCCAGTAGATGTGCCTGATCCTGTAGAAGACGTCCGCGTAACCGAACCTCCGGATGTAGATCGTGAACTGGTCGAAGTCCTGATTCGCCTGCCCGCCCGCTTCCCATTCGCGGATGGTGTATTCGTGTGGAGCCGTCTTGCGGTACGTGACCGCCTCACGCCACTTGCGGCGCGCGATGAAATCCCTCGCCCATGCCCATTCAGCTGGGGAAGGCACCTCAAGCCGCTCCGGCAGATCGAGCTTGCCTTCGTGAAGCGGGTCACCGTTCACGCCGTAGCCCACGATCGGAACCGATGGCATCAGACCTGCCTTTGTTTGGGCGGCTGAGGCAGATGCCGCCTCCCAGTTCCACAAATTTACACCGCCGTGGCGACAGAAGTTGTCGCAACGGCCCCTAAGGTAAAGAGGACTCCACCTCACCGATGCCGCAGATGAAGCCAAACGTCAGGCGTGTTCGGCGGCCGCATCACCGCACGTCCGGAGGAAGGAGCACATATATTGCAGGCAATCCTCGACCGTCTGGCCACCATCCACGTGGCCGCACCGCAAACGGTGCATAACCTGACCATGTTCCCGCTAGTTGACAGCGGCGACGCGGAACCCGCTACCTCACGCTCGACCAGGCGCTCGAACAGCATTTCGTCACGATCGACGAGGTGTCGGAGTCGGGAAGCGTGCCGGAACTCAAGCTCGTCAACCGTGGCGAGCTGCCCGTCCTGCTCGTCGACGGAGAAGAGCTCGTGGGCGCCAAGCAGAACCGCATCCTCAATCTCACCATCCTGGTAGCAGCCCTGACGACGACCGTGATCCCGGTGTCCTGCGTAGAGGCAGGACGCTGGTCGCGTCGCTCCGCGAGCTTCGCATCGGCGGCCCGCGCGCAGTACGCGGCCGGACGCGCCATGAGGATGGAGCAGGTGAGCCGTTCCCTCAAAGAACGCGGAGACCGACGGTCGGACCAGTCCGCAATCTGGTTCGACATCAGCACCAAGTCGGCGCGCCTCGCGGCATCGTCGGAGACCGGCGCGATGGCCGATATGTACGAGCAGCGCGGATCGCGGATCGACGAGTACGTCAATGCGCTCGTTCCGGCAGACGGCCAGGTCGGCGCAGCATTCGCCATCGACGGACGCCTCATCGGATTCGATCTGTTCGATGCCAGCCATACGCTCCGGCGCCTCTTCCCCAAGCTGGTTCGCAGCTTCGCGCGGGACGCGATCGACAGGCCGGAGAGCCTCGACCGGGTTGAGCCCCGGGCGGCCGAGGTGGAATCGTTCCTTGCGGAAGTCGGGGCGGCATCGGCCGACAGCTTCCCGGCCGCGGGGATTGGAGAAGACCTGCGCTTGAGCGGAGACGCGCTGGCGGGGGCCGCACTCGTCGCGAACGGCCACGTCGTGCACTTGAGCGCGTTTCGGCGATAGCATCCGACACCGCGAGGACACCGCGGCCGGCGTGCAGGGGCGGGCGGCAGCGCGTCGTGCCGATCGATGCCCACACGCAGCGCACCCTGGTTCAACACAAGCGACGCGAAGGACCGGCGCCCGCCCATCCGTCGATCAACCAGTTCTTCCTGACGCGCAGTGGGGAACCGATGACGCCAGTGACGCTGAAGCTGCTCTTCGATCGGCTGCGCCGTCGTTCTGGACTCCCGCGCATTCATCCACACCTTCTACGCCACACATTCGCGAGGCACTACCTCGAGAACGGAGGCGACCCCTTCAGTGACCAGCCGTGGCTGAGAAGCAGAGTGGCCGCCAACCCGAGGAGCCGCAGCAATCTACATTTATACGGCTCGATTGGTGGTGACCGAACCGCTGCTGGTATGAAAGCGAAGAAGGGCCGGTCGGAAGACCGGCCATTGTCACCTCGTGGGCGGCCTCACGGGCAAGTCACCCCCGGGCGCGACCATCAACTCAGCACCAGCACGCGTTTGGCGCCGGGGTTCAGCCCCGCGAGTTGGCCGGTTGGAACAACTCGATCAGGTTACCCGCCGGATCCTGCGCCAGGATCTGGCGCCCGCCCGGGCCGCTGACGACGTCGTTGCGAAAGCGCACGCCCTCTGCCTTGAGCCGTGCGACCTCGCTGTCCAGCTCCTCGGTGATCAGGTGGATGCGGTTCCATCCGCCCGGCTCCGGACGCGCGCCGTCCGGCATCGGCCGACCGGCGGAACTTAGCGGGCCGCTCAGCAGCAGCCGCAGGTTGCCCCGCACCACGTCGGCAAACGCCGGCGAGTTCATGTTCACGACGAAGCCAAAGTGGCGCGTGTAGAAGTCCACGGCCGCGGCGACGTCATCGACCATGTAGCGGACGCTCACGGTGTTACCGATGTCCATGGGATGTGCTCCTTTCCGCGTGCAAGAGTTCGCCGATCAGAAACGGGATGCGCGAGTCGAGCTCATCGGCTGTGCGTTTGAACGCGGCGTAGCTCGCGCCGCCGTCACCATCGTCCGCTGCCGGATCCGGCATGCTCCAGTGCGCCACGACCGCCGGCCCGCCGGGGAGTTCGGGGCAGATCTCGCGCACGCGGTCGCAGAGCGTGATGACGCGGTCGAAGCGCGTGTGCCGAAAGCGGTCGAGGTGCTTGCTCGTGCGTCCAGAGATGTCGATGCCGCGCTGCGCCATGACGCGGATCGCATGGGGATGCAGCGGTTTCGGGTGGCTGCCGGCGCTACGTGCGCGAATGGCGCCGCCGGCGTGCTTCTCGAGCAATGCCTCGGCCATCTGCGAGCGCGCGCTGTTGCCGGTGCAGAGGAAGAGTACGCTGGGCCGCCGCCGTCCCGCCCGCGTGCCGCGGGACACCAGTGGCGCGATGTCGATACGCAGTCCCGGCTGCAGCGCTGGGCCGACCTCAGCGAGCAGGCTCGCCACCCGCTGGAGCTCGACGCGGTAGTAGGTGTCGCGTCCATCGGCCGCGCTGCGCCGCGCTGAGACGATGCCAGCCTCGCGCAGGTTGGCGAGGTGGTACGACACCAGGTTCTGCGGCCGGTCAAGGAGATGGGTCAACTCGCTGACCTTTCGGTCGCTACGCGCCAGCTCCTGGAGGAGCCGCCAGCGCTGCTCATCTGCCAGCAGCTGGACGAAGCGGAGCGGCACCACCGTTTCCTTGCGCGTGCCCATGCCAGGCGACAGTACATCAATCTAGCTTGATGTGTCAATCCCCGGGCCCTGCCCCTGCGGCGCACGCGGGTGGCACGGCGGGCGAATCCCGCCCGTTGGTGACATGGCGCACTTCGGTTGCCCGCGCGCCGCGCCCCGGGCGTTCGCAGTATCACCGCCGCTCTTGCTCGAGCTTGTCCGGGGCAGCAACCTAGTCCCAGTGAAGGCCTTGTTCGTTCTGGCGAGCCTCACCCTAACGGCGGCGATCGTTGCGTGCGGCGACAGCGACCGCGCCAGAGTCAACATTGCCGCCGCTTCCGACGTCCGTGTGGCGTTCGAGGAGATGGAACCGGCGTTTGAGGCGACCTGCAATTGCGACGCTGTGTTCTCGTTCGGCTCCTCGGGCACGCTCGCCACGCAGATTCAGGAAGGTCTCCCGGTTGATGCGTTCTTCTCCGCCAACGAAGGATACGTCCAACAACTCGATGAGCAGGGTAAGGTCGCGCCAGACACGAAGCAGCTGTACGCGGTGGGGCGCATCGTTCTTGCGACGCGCGGTGGGCAGAACCCATTGTCGTCGCTCGACGAACTCAAGCGCGATGACATTCGCAAGATCGCGCTGCCAAATCCGGACCACGCGCCGTACGGGCTCGCTGGAAAGCAAGCATTGACGGCGCTCGGTCTGTGGGATGCAATCGAGCCGAAGCTCGTGTTTGGTGAAAATGCGTCTCAGGCCACGGCCTACGTTGAAACCGGCGATGCCGACGCGGGGATCGTGCCCCTCTCCCTCGCGATACAAAGCGACGGCGCACTCACCTACAATCTCATCGACGACACGCTCCACAATCCGCTTCGCCAGATGGCCGCCGTGGTGACCGGAGCGGAGCACGCAGAGTTGGCGGCGCAGTTCATCGGGTTTGTGAATGGGGCAGGACGGGAAACCATGAAGCGGTACGGGTTTACGCTTCCCGAGGGCTCGCCATAGTGATCGGCGGCATCGATCCGGCTGACGTCAGGATCACCCTCCAGGTAGCGACCCTTGCAACGATGCTCTGCATCATCTTTGGCGTTCCCACGGCTTGGGTACTGGCGCGCTACCGGTTTCCTGGACATGCGTTCGTTGAAGCGCTCGTTACGCTGCCCTTGATCCTCCCTCCGACGGTTGTCGGGTACTACCTCCTGCGTACCTTTGGTCAGAGCAGCCCTATTGGCCGATTCCTGGACGAGGAGTTAGGTGTTCACCTCGTGTTCACGTGGTGGGGCGCCGCCATTGCCGCATCGATCCTGAGCGCTCCGTTGTTGATACGGACAGCACAGGCGGCGTTCGAGCGGGTGGATCCGGAACTTGAGCGTGTTGCCGCCACGCTGGGCCGGACGCCAGTTGGTGTGTTCTTCGCCGTCACGTTGCCGCTGGCCGTGCGCGGCGTGGCTGCCGGGATCGCGCTCGCCTTCGCAAGAGCTGCCGGAGAATTCGGCGCAACGATCATGATCGCCGGAAACATTCCGGGAGAAACACGAACGCTCCCGGTTTCCGTCTATGACGCTGTGCAGGTCGGCGACATTGCCCGCGCGAACGCGACAGCGCTTCTGCTGATCTCGATCACGATGGGCGTCCTGTTGTTCTTCACCTGGGCAACGCTGCTCGTTGCAAGGGAGCAGTAGCGGTGGCTGACACGAGGCACGGCGAGCCCTCTGACGTGCGTCTCATCATCGACGTCGCACGGCGGCTGCGGAATTTCGACCTTCGCGTCACCGTCGTGAGTCCGGCTGACCGGGTTGTGCTGTTCGGCCCATCCGGGTCGGGCAAGTCAGCAACCCTCCAGATGGTGGCTGGCGTGCTGCGGCCTGAGTATGGCCGGATTCAAGTGAGCGGGCAGCTGTTGCTCGACACCACGTCAGGGAAAAACCTCAAGGCTCGAGACCGAAACGTGGGCTATGTTCCGCAGGGATACGCTCTCTTTCCGCACCTGACTGTCGAACAGAACATCGCCTTTGGGCTACCCAGGGATCAGAAGCGCGAACGCTCCCGTGTCGATGAACTCGTGCATCTTGTGGGTCTTGAAGGCGAACGAAGGACCCACCCGGGCCGGCTGTCGGGCGGGCAGCGCCAGCGTGTCGCGCTGGCACGCGCCCTTGCCTCGAATCCCCGCGTCTTGCTCCTGGATGAGCCCTTCAGCGCGCTCGATCCCGTGCTGCGACCGCGTCTTCGCGACGAAGTCAGGAGCATCCAGCAGGAGGCCGGAGTGCCCATGATCGTGGTCACGCATGATTTGAGCGACGCCTTCCAGCTCGCGGAGTGGCTCGTCGTGCTCGATCGCGGCTCGGTGCTGCAGCAGTCGCGGCCTGACGAGGTCTTCAACCGCCCGGCGACGGTTGACGTCGCGAAGCTGGTTGGGATGACGAATCTCCTTCCTGGCCGCGTGATTGGAAGCGATCCGACCGGGATCGATGTTGAGTGGCACGGGCACGTCTTGCGGTCTGAGCCAGGCGAGTCGATCTCATCCGCGCCCTACCCCGTCGGATGCCCAGTGATCGTCGGTATTCGGCCTACGAGCTTGATGTTTCGCCTGGCTCAGCGCAGTTACGAAGGACGGCAGAACGTGCTCGGCGGTCACATCGTCAGGGAGGTCTGGAGCGCGGAAAGCTGCCGGCTCTCCATACGCGTCGATCCGTCTCATTCGGAACACGACCTCGAGGCGGAGCTGCCGGGGTATGCCTACTACAGGCTGGAACTTGACCAGCGAAAGGACGTCGAGATGTCAGTTCGTCCGAGCCTGGTGCACGTGCTTCCGATGTCAGACAGTCTCCCGAGCTGACGGCGATCATGAGCGCAAGCGCAACCGTCCTGGTCCGCACGCAGGCTGCAGCGCAGGTTGAACCCGGCCCGGGCTTCGCGTAGCGTTCGCCGTGCAAACCGAACATGCCGGCCGCTGGCCCGCTGAGCGCGCCCATGCCTGGTACGACGCACAGCCGTGGATCGTCGGCTGCAATTACATCCCGGCCACGGCCGTCAACCAGCTCGAGATGTGGCAGGCCGAGACGTTCGACCCCGTCACGATCGAGCGCGAGCTGGGATGGGCGCGGACGCTCGGTTTCAACACGCTGCGCGTGTTCCTGCACGATCTACTCTGGGCCGCCGGTCCGGACGCCTTCGCGAAGCGTATCGACGCGTTCCTGGCGATCGCCGCGCGCCACGGTATCCGCGCCATGTTCGTGCTGTTCGACGACTGCTGGCACGAGGACGCGGTGCTCGGGCCACAGCCGCCGCCAGTGCCCGGCCGCCACAACTCGCGCTGGCTGCAGTCGCCCGGGCACAGCGTCGTCGCCGACCCGACAGCGTTGCCGCGTCTGCGTGACTATGTGCAGGGAGTCGTGCGCGCGTTCGCTGATGACGATCGCGTCCTCATGTGGGACCTGTACAACGAAGTCACGAACGGGTTCCTCACCGGCCTTGGCGGCGGGGAGGGCGAACGCGACGCGGCCGCGCGCGCGGCGTGGGAGCGCAGGCGAGCTCAGATGCCGCACCACCTGCGCCTGCTCGACGCGGCGTTCGCCTGGGCGCGCGAGGTTGCGCCATCGCAGCCGCTGTCGGCCGGCCTCTGGTTCCCGGACCGCGACCTGAACGCGCGCCTCGCCGCGCTTTCGGACGTGATCACGTTCCACACGTACGAAAGCGCCGAGCGGTCCGCGCACCTCATCGAGCGCCTGCGCGGCCACGGGCGCCCAATCATCTGCACGGAGTACATGGCGCGTACCCAGGGCTGTGACTTCCGTTCGCTGTTGCCGTTGTTCAAGCGCGAGCGCGTGGGCGCGATCAACTGGGGGCTGGTGAACGGCAAAACGCAGACGCACATCGCCTGGACCGGCGAGGATCACGTGTGGTTCCACGACATCTTCCATCGCGATGGCACGCCCTACGACGTGGCCGAGGTCGACTTTATCCGCCGTGTCACGGGCGCCGCCGAGTAGTTCAACCTATGCGGGGCAGATCGGCGCGGATGCGTTCGAGCACTTCCCACGACGATACATCCACCGGGATCCAGTCGTCGATGTCGATGCCGTCGATCTCGTTCACGACCCAGGCGAAGCACTGGAAGCGCATGGTCCCGTAGCCCGGTTCGCGCCAAACGATGTCGTACGCGAACCGGTATGCGTCCGGCTTCCCCGCCGGGATCGCTTCCCAGAGCTGCGTGAAGCGCCGCACGTAGACGGGATCGCCCGCCAGGATGCGTTCGACGACCGGGGCAAAGGCCGGGCTCGGTGCGTCCAGCCGTTCGAGGCGGCGGTAATGCCCCTTCCAGGCGGCGATCTGCTGAGCCGCGGCTTCTTCCCAGTTCACCACGCGTTCGGTGAGACGCGGATGCGTCGCATGGGCCATCGGGTGGCGCTCTGCGCGGGAGAGTGTGGCGTCGTCCGGGTCGAAGCCCCACAGGAAGCGAGCGACATCGTTGACAGCGACGATCTCGACCAGGTCGTTGACCACGAATGCCGGCCAGCGGTAGCGCACGATCTCCTCGCGTGCGTCGGGGAGGCGCATGACACGGCGTTGTGGCGGCGGGGCGCTACGGTGCGCATCGGCCGCGAATCCCGCTCCCTCGAGGATGCGGTTGTGTTCGAGCTGGTCGAGGTCCAGCTCTTCCAGCACGCGCGCCAGGTGTGCCCGCAGCGGATTGCGGCGCCCGGCCTCCCATGCACGGATGGCGTCGATCGAGACGCCCGCGCGCTCGCTGAGCTGTCGCTGGCTCAGCCCTATGCTGCGCCGCGCGTTCCGCAAGCCCGCTCGCCAATCGACGGAGGCGTCCCGATCGCGCCGCCGGCTTGAGCCGGTGCTGCTGGGTGCTGCCGACTCGCCGTCCCGCATGCCGCCCTCCCGGAGTGCCGTTCTACTTCGCGCCGGCGCCGGTGGCGCGTAGGCGTTCGAGGTTCAGCCACGTCTCCGCATCGATCGGGATCCAGTCGTTGAACGAGAGGCCGTCCGGCTCGTTGGCACTGCTCGCGAAGCAGATGAAGCGCATGACGCCGGCACCCGGGTGCTGCCAAACGACGGGGTACGACCAGCGCAGCTTCGGCGCGAGCGGCTCGACACGCTCCCACAGCTCCATGATCCGCGCAAAGTAGGCGGGATCGTACCGCATCAGCACCTCGACCACGCGCTGAAAGTACGGGCCGGGGGATGAAGGATCTTCGCTGCCGCGGTGGTGTCCTTTGAAGGCTGCGGCCATCGCGCCGACCGTCTCGTCCCACGACAGGCAGCGGTCGGCAAAGCGCGGGTTCGTCGCCGCGGTGAGCAAGTTGCGCTCGGGCGCCGTGGGAAACTCGGCGGCAGGATCGACGTCCCACACGAGGAGCATGGTGCGGTTGGCCGCGATCAGCTCCATGTATTCGTTGACAACGAACGCGGGCCATGGGTAGCGCTCGATCTCCGCGGCGGCTTCATCGATCGAGTAGTTCAGGTCGTCTCGCTGCGAGCGCAGGCGGATGCCATCCGGCGCGAAGCCGGCGTCTTCGAGGATGACGTTGCGCGTCCCGCGGTCCACGCGCATGACGTCGAGCAGCGCCACGAGGTGGCGGCGGGACGGACGCCGCTTGCCGTTCTCGTATGAACGGATGGTCTCCACGGCGACGCCCGAGACCTCGGCGAGTTGGCGCTGGGTGTGGCGAAGCTGTCGACGCGCGTCGCGAAGCAGGCGGCGCCAGACGTCGCCCTCGTTGCCCTCCATGCGACGATTCTCGGATGCGCACTACCGTTCGGTCAACGTCCAGAGCGGGACATTTTGTACCGGTCTGCCCATCCACGAGGGGCGCCAGCCGGCGCTCTCTACCTCCTGTGGCAGATGGGCGACTGTTCCACGGTTTAGCTGAGTACCGCAAGCAAGCCGACAGATCGATGCGCGTCGCTGCTGTTAGCCCGCCCGAGCTGCTGTAACCGGGTGGTCGGCCGCCGGTTCAAGGGCGGTACCCTTGCCGCTGATGCAGCTCACGGCGCTCACCGTCACGAACTTCCGCAACTACGCCCACCAGGAGCTCGAACTGGCCAGCGGCGCCGTCCTGCTCCTGGGCGAGAACGCGCAGGGCAAGACGAACCTGCTCGAGGCCGTCTTCCTGCTCGCGACGGGCCGCGCGGCGCGCGCGTCGGTGGATGCCGACGTCATCGCCTGGGACGTGCGCGAGGAGGCGCAGCCCTTCGCGCGGGTCATGGGCAAGGCGCGGCGCGCCTCCGGCGATGTGACCGTCGAATGCACCATCGCCGGGCGTCCCGGCCCCCGCGGGCTGATCGCCACGAAGAAGTTCAAGCTCAACGGCGTGGCCAAGCGCGCCGCCGACGTGACGGGCGCGATCGCCGCCGTGCTGTTCACGACGGACGATATGGATCTGGTCCGGGGGGCGCCCGCCGATCGTCGGCGCTACATGGACATCATGCTGACGCAAGCGGACCGCAGCTACGCGCGGGCTCTCTCCGCCTACGGAAAGATTGTCACGCAGCGCAACGCGCTCCTGAAGCGCATTGGTGACGGGTCCGGCAAGCCAGACGAACTCGAGTACTGGGACGAAGAGCTGTCGCGCGAGGGCGCAGTCATCCTACAGGAGCGCGCGCGCGCGATGACGCCGCTCGCGGGCTGGGCAAAGGAGGCGCACGCGCGGCTGAGCGGCGAACGCGAGGAGCTCGACGTCGCCTACGCGCCGCGCTTTGCCGTGGGCTGGACGCCAGATCGCATCGCGGAAGCGCCGGTCGACGATGTGGCGGCCGGCCTGCGCGGTCTGCTCAAGCAGGGCAGCGCACGCGACATCGGCGCCGGGCTCACGCTCACCGGGCCGCACCGCGACGACATCACCATGATGCTCGGCGGCGAGCCGGCGGCGTCGTTCGCGTCCCGCGGGCAGCAGCGGACGGCGGCGCTGGCGTTGCGTCTCGCCGAGGCTCGCCTCCTGCACGAGCGCACCGGCGAGCGCCCGATCCTGCTGCTCGATGACGTGTTGTCCGAGCTGGATCAGCATCGCCGCGACAGCGTGCTCGACGCCATCGCGGCGGATCAGCTCCTGATCACAAGCGCCGACGCCGACCGCTTTCCGGCTGGGTTCGCGTCGCAGGTCTGGCACGTGCGCGGGGGCGTTGCGACGCTCTCGTCGTGATCTAGGGTGTCGCGAGGTCGCGCTCCACGCGCTTCAGGAGTACGGCGTTCGTTGCCACGATGATCGAACTGAGTGACATCAGCAGGGCGGCCCACTCCGGGCGCAGCTCGAGCCCCAGTGACGGATAGAGTGCCCCGGCTGCGATGGGGATCGCCAGCACGTTGTAGATGCTGGCCCAGAAGAGGTTCTGTCGCATTTTGGACACCGTCGCTTTGCTCAGCCGCACCGCGCGCGCCACATCCAGCGGATCGCTCCGCATGAGCACCACGCGCGCAGTCTCGATCGCCACGTCGGTACCGGCGCCGATAGCGATGCCGATGTCCGCCTGCGCGAGTGCCGGCGCGTCGTTGATGCCGTCGCCCACCATGGCGACCGCGTGACCTTCCTGCTGTAGCTCGCGGACGTGGCGCGCCTTGTCTGCCGGGAGCACATCCGCATACACCCGCGTGATGCCAAGTGAGCTGGCGACGGCCTGCGCCGTGCGTTCGTTGTCACCGGTGATCATCACTGGCTCGATACTTTCCGCGCGCAGCGCCCCGATGGCCCGCGCGGCGCTCGGCTTCACCGTGTCCGCGACGGCGACGAGCCCGGCCGCCCGCCCGTCCGCCGCGACGTACATGGGCGTCTTGCCCCCTTCGGCGAGCCGTGCCGCGGTCGCATCCAGTTCGCCGGTGTCGACCCCGCGTTCCCGCATGAAGGATCGGTTGCCTGCGAGCACAGCACGGCCCTCAACCGTGGCCACAATTCCCCGTCCCGACACGGCCTCGAAGCTGTCTGCCGCGGGCACGTCCAGGCCTCGCGCACGTGCGCCTTCGACAATCGCCGTCGCGAGTGGGTGTTCGCTACCCTCCTCAGCCGCCGCAGCCAGACGAAGCAGATCATCCTCGGAGTGGCCATTGACGACGAGATCGGTGAGTTGCGGCCGACCTTCCGTGAGCGTGCCAGTCTTGTCGAGCACCGCTACGTCCACCTTCGATAGCCCTTCGAGCGTCGCCGCGTCCTTGATCAGGATGTTGTGCCGGGCCCCCACGCCTGTGCCCACCGCCACCGCGGTCGGCGTCGCCAGCCCGAGCGCGTCAGGGCAGGCGATCACAATCGCCGAGACCGCGAAGGTCATCGAGAGCAGCGCCGTCTCGCCGGCGACGGCGTACCATGCGATGAAGGTGATCAGGCCGGCGCCGACTGCCAGAATCACAAGGTACTGTGCTGCCTGATCGGCCAGCCGCTGGCCGGGCGCGCGAGAACTCTGCGCGTCCTCCACGAGGCGCACGATCTGGGCCAGCGCGGTCTCTGCGCCGACACGCGTCGCACGAAACACGACGGCCCCAGTGCGATTGATCGAGCCGCCGATCACGTCATCGCCGGGCCGTTTTTCGACAGGCAGCGATTCGCCCGTTACGAGCGACTCATCGATCGTCGTCTCGCCGCGCTCGATGGTGCCATCGACGGGCACCTTATCTCCGGGCCGGAGGACGACCAGATCGCCCGCCATGATGTCGCCCGACGGGGTCTCGATTTCCTCTCCATTGCGGATCACCCGCGCCATGGGCGGGACGAGCTCAAACAGCGCGCGTAGCGCATCGGTTGTGCCTCGCCGGGACTTCATCTCCATCCAGTGCCCGAAGAGCACGAAGGTCACCAGCATCGCGGCGGCTTCAAAGAACGTCTCGCCCAGGTCCCCCAGGGTGATGACGACGCTGAAGCCCCAGGCAGCCAACACACCGGTCGCCACCAGCACGCTCATGTTCAACGAGCGGTAGCGCAGCGAGCGGGCGGCCCCGCCGATGAAGATCCAGCCGGCCCACCAGACGACCGGCGTCGAGAGCGCGAGCATGATCCAGTTCGGATGGATGCCGCCGTCCGGCAACTCGATGTTCAGGAAGTCATGGCCGATCGGCGAATAAAGCACGGTAGGGATGGTCAGCAGCAGAGCCACGAAGAACCGGTCGCGCAGGTCGCGCTCCATGGCGCGCGCCATCCGCGGATCGGACATGTCGTGGTCCATGCCCGCGTGTGCGGCCGCGTCCGCGTGTCCCCGCTCGTGTTCGGCATGCGCCGCGGTCGATGGGAGTTCGTGCTGGTAGCGGTCGTGAGGGCCGGCGAGCGTCAGCTCCGCCATCTGCGCGCGGTGATTGATGTGCGCGGCCCTCTCCCCCGCAGATCCTTCACAGCGGCAACGAGCGCTGCCGTCGATCAATGCACGCACGCCTGCCTCGTCGATCATCGCAGAGTGATGGCGGACGCGTGCCGTCCGATCCTGCAGATCGATGCGGGCATCGAGGACATGCGGATGCGCGGTCAGCGCGCGCTCCAGTTCCTCGATGCATGGGACGCAGAACGCGTCAGCGAGCGGGATCACCGTCTCCGAGGCGCCATGCGCGTCGCCCGGCGACATGGGCGTGTGATGCTGATGGGCCATGAAGGCAGCCTTCCGACGTCAGTATCCTTGACAGGTCCGACCCTCGATAGATAGGATCGCCGCACGAACATAGCGATCGGCTGTGATCGGGCATAGTACGTCCGCGAAGCGGGCCTGCAGAGAGCCGGGACAGGTGCGAGCCGGCGGCAGCGCAGCGGAGGGAATGGACCCGGGAGCCTCGGACCGAACGCCCGCCCTCGCGGGCCAGTAGTCTCCGACGGGTTGGGCGCCGTTACCAGGCCCGCGGCATCGTGTGCGAAAGCGCACGCCGTGCCGGACGAGATGGCCCGCAGTGCGGGCCAACGCAGGGTGGTACCGCGGGATTCAGCTCTCGCCCCTCAGGGGTGAGGGCTTTTTTGTTGGCTACCGCGGGCAACCGCGCGCCAGGGAGGTCACCAGCGGGTCAACCGATAGCTGACAGCAAACGAGGAGGACGCATGGGCGAGCAAACGAAGTTCCTGTTGCCGGAGTCGGAGATCCCGACGCACTGGTACAACATCGCGGCCGATCTGCCGAAGGCGCCGCCGCCGCCGATGCACCCGGCGACGCACGAGCCGATCGGGCCAGAGGCGCTCGCGCCGCTGTTCCCCATGGAACTCATCAAGCAGGAAGTCTCGACCGATCGCTACGTCGAGATCCCCGACGAGGTGCGCGAAGTCTACCGGCTGTGGCGGCCGACGCCGCTGGTGCGAGCGCGCCGGCTCGAGCGCGCGCTCGAAACCCCGGCGCACGTGTACTTCAAGTACGAGGGCACGTCGCCGGTCGGGTCGCACAAGCCGAACACGGCCGTCGCGCAGGCGTACTACAACAAGCAGGAGGGCGTGACGCGCCTGACAACGGAGACGGGTGCCGGCCAGTGGGGCAGCGCGTTGGCCATGGCGTGCAACTTCTTCGGGCTGGAACTCAAGGTCTACATGGTGCGCGTCAGCTACGAGCAGAAGCCCTATCGCCGTTCGCTCATGAGGACATTCGGCGCCGATGTCGTCGCCTCGCCGAGCGATCAGACGCAGGCCGGGCGCAACATCCTGGCGGAGACGCCTGACAGCCCCGGCAGCCTCGGCATCGCGATCAGTGAGGCGGTGGAGGATGCGGCCGGGCGCGACGACACGAAGTATTCGCTGGGCAGCGTTCTCAACCACGTATTGATGCACCAGACCGTGATCGGGCAGGAGGCGCTGCGCGCGATGGAGCTCGCGGGCGAATACCCGGATGTCGTGATCGGCTGCGCGGGCGGCGGTTCAAACTACGCAGGGCTCGCCTTCCCGTTCATGCGAGAGAAGATCGTGAACGGCCGCAAGACGCGTTTCATTGCGGTCGAGCCGGAGGCGTGTCCATCGCTGACGAAGGGTGAGTACCGCTACGACTTCGGCGACACCGCCGGCACGACGCCTCTGATCAAGATGTACACACTGGGCCACACGTTCATCCCGGAAGGCATCCACGCCGGTGGTCTCCGCTACCACGGCATGGCCAACCTGGTGTGCGAGCTGTACGACCAGGGTTTCATGGAGGCGCGCGCGTACCACCAGAACGCGTGCTTCGAGGCCGGCGTGCTGTTCGCCCGGACCGAGGGGATTGTGCCGGCTCCTGAAAGCTCCCATGCCATCCGCGCAGCGATCGATGAGGCGCTCGCCGCGAAGGAGTCCGGCGAACCACGCGTGATCCTCTTCAACCTCAGCGGGCACGGCTACTTCGACATGACCGCGTACGACAACTACCTGGCCGGGCAACTCCAGGACTTCGCATACCCTGCCGAGCGCGTCAAGGAAGCCATGGCGCACGTGCCGGTGATCGCGTGAGCCGCAAGCGAATCCTGACCGGCATCCGTCCGACGGGGTCGCTGCACCTCGGGCACTACGCGGGCGCGCTCGAGAACTGGGTGCGGCTGCAGAGGGAGTACGAGTGCTTCTTCCTTATCGCCGACTACCAGGTGTCCGACTATGCCGATGACATCGACCACGTGCGGCGATCGGTGTGGGAAGTGGCGCTCGACTGGCTGGCGGTCGGCCTCGACCCCGAAGGCAGCCACTTCGTCATCGAAAGTCAGGTGCCGCAGCACGCCGAGCTCACCGCGCTCCTGAGCTGGTTCATGCCGTTGGGGCGGCTGCAGCGCAACCCGACGTTGAAGGCGGAGATGGCGGACCTGGAGATCGGCAAGAAGGGCGTGCCGGTCGGTTTCTTCATCTACCCGCTCATGCAGGTGGCGAACATCCTGCTGCCCGGCGCGCACCTGGTGCCGGTTGGCGAAGATCAGCTCCCGCACATCGAGATGACGCGCGAGATGGCGCGCAAGTTCAACCGCGACTACGGCGAAACGTTCGTCGAACCCGAGCCGCTCGTGGGGCGCGTTCCACGACTCGTTGGACTGGATGGCCAGGCGAAGATGAGCAAGTCCATCGGCAACACCATCGATCTCAAGGACGACGCGGAGACGGTCACGCGCAAGGTCATGAGCATGTACACCGACCCGACGCGCCTGCGCGCCACCGACCCTGGTCACGTCGAAGGAAACCCTGTCTTCATGTATCACGACGCGTTCAATCCGGACGTGGACGAGGTGAGCGACCTGAAGGAGCGTTACACGCAGGGCCGCGTCGGCGACGTGGAGGTAAAGAAGAAGCTCGCCGCAGCTGTGAACAGTCTGCTCGAGCCCATGCGTGAACGCCGCGCGCACTTCGAGGCTAACCCCTCGTTGGTGCGCCAGGCGCTCGAGAAGGGCAGCGCGGAGGGCCGCCGCACCGGCGAGGCGATGATGGAGAGCGTGCGCGCCGCGCTCAAGCTCGACTACTTCTCGGATCCGGTGATGGGGGAGCGGCCGCGATGACGCAGTACCATCCCTCGCTTGAGGAGGTGAAGGCGCTCGCAGGACAGGGCAACATCGTGCCGGTCTACCGCGAGGTCGCGGCGGACCTTGAGACGCCGGTGTCGGCCTACCTCAAGGTGGCGCGTGGGCGCTACTCATTCCTGCTCGAGTCAGTCGAGGGCGGCGAGCGCCTCGCACGCTACAGCTTCATCGGCACCGAGCCGTACCGGATCCTGCGCACCGGCACCAACGCCGTCGCGAACGAACTTCCGGGCGACCCGCTGGCGCACATCGAAGATGAGCTGTCGCGCTTCAAGCCGGTGCGGGTGCCCGGCCTCCCGCGCTTCCACGGCGGCGCTGTCGGCTACATGGCGTATGAGGTCGCCCGCTACTACGAGCGGTTGCCGCTCCCCGACGCTGACCCGCAGGGCTTGAGCGAATCGGTATTCATGTTCACCGATACGCTGCTTGTGTTCGATCACCTGCAGCACAACATCAAGGTCGTCAGCCATGCGCGGCTTGACGGTGATATCGAGGCCTCCTACCGGCAGGCGACGTGGAAGATCGAGGAGCTGGTCGCACGCCTCGCGCGGCCGCTCTCGCAGCTCCCGTACCGGTTGGAGCGCCGCACAGATTGTGAGCGCACGCTGCGCTCAAACACGACCGAGGAGGCGTTCAAGGACAAGGTGCGCCGCGCCAAGGAGTACATCTACAAGGGCGATACGTACCAGATCCAGGTCTCGCAGCGGCTCACGCGCGCCACCGATGCGCCGCCGTTCGAGGTGTACCGGGCGCTCCGGCAGGTGAACCCTTCGCCGTACATGTACTACCTCGAATTGGGCGATCTCCACGTCGCCGGCGCCTCACCCGAGATGCTGATTCGCGTCGAAGACGGCGTGATCGAGACGCACCCGATCGCCGGCACGCGGCGCCGCGGGCGCGATGCCGAGGACGAGGAGCGCATGGCGCGTGAGCTCCAGGAGTCCGAGAAGGAGCAGGCGGAGCACGTGATGCTCGTGGACCTCGCGCGTAACGACTTGGGCCGTGTCTGCGAAGCCGGCACCGTGCGCGTCACGTCGCTCATGGCGATCGAACGCTATTCGCACGTCATGCACATGGTCTCACACGTGGTCGGCAAGCTCCGCCCGGACGTCTCGTCGTACGATGCGCTGCGTGCCTACTTCCCGCACGGGACGGTGACCGGCGCGCCGAAGATCCGGACAATGGAGATCATCGCTGAGCTCGAGGGAGAGCGGCGCGGCGGGTACGGCGGCTGCGTTGGCTATTTCGATATGTCTGGCAACTGTGACACCGCCCTCGCCATCCGCACAATCTGGATGAAGGACGGGCGCGCCTACGTGCAGGCCGCCGGCGGCGTGGTCTTCGACAGCACGCCGGAGGAGGAGTACATGGAGTCGGGCAACAAGGCGCGCGCGATGATCCGCGCCATCGAGCTGGCCGAACAGCGCCTCGATGCAGCTCCCACCGGGTCATTGGGCTACTGAAGCCTTGAGCGAAGATCCGAAGTGAGCCGAGGGCTCAACACTGACTGAACGAGACTGACGCACAGGAGTACCGACAACAACCGCATGACCGCCCATCCCATCATCCTCTCCGGGGCGCTGTTCGAGCGCGATGGCAAGGTGCTGACCGTGCACCGGCGCCGGCGGCCGCTTGCGGGCCAGTGGCTCCTGCCCCTGACGCCCGTCGCCCTCTCTGAGACGGCCGAGGACGCCGTGAAGCGCCACGCGCATGAGCAGTTCGGCGTTGACGTCTCGCGCGAGTCGTTCGCGGATACCGTCTACATCGAGGATCCCGCCGACAAACAGCAGTACGTGGCGAACATCTTTCGCGCGGACATCACCAGCGGACCGATGCGCTTTCGCGCCGACGGGGACTATGACGATGCGCGCTGGCTAGCCCCCACCGATCTCGAGCAGCTCTGGATGCCGCCGCCGCTGCGCGCATCAGCCATGCGGCTGCTCGCGGAGCCGCACGAGGACGTCGGTGGCGTGTTCGTCACGTCGAGCGACTCTTCTCCGGTCTCCTCGGCGCCTTCGCCCGATGCTGCGGCCGTGACGACAGCGACAACGCAGGGCGTGCCGCTCGCCGAGCGCGACCTTGAGCCCGGACCCCCTGTCACCGGGCCGTCGGAACCGTCCGCGCCGGAACCTCCGCCCGACAACCGCGCCGGCTGGAATGCGATCGCGAAGGCCTACCAGGAGGAGATCTTCGGCGAGCGCCATGCCGGCAAGCTGATGTGGTCGTGGACGCATTCGGAGGACGACCTGCGCCTGCTTGACGATGTTGCCGGCAAGCATGTCCTCGTGCTTGGCTGCGGCGGTGGACAGGACGTCATCGCGTTGAGCGAGATGGGTGCGATCGCAACGGGCGTCGATGTCTCCGAGGAGCAGATCGCCTACGCCCGGCGCCTTGCGTCGAAGCGATACGCGGTGAACGCATCCTTCGTGGTCGGCACGGCTGAAGACCTGTCGCGGTTCGATGATGCCAGCTTCGATGCGGCGGTCTCCGCGCACATGCTCAACTACGTCGAGCGCATCGAGGACACGCTGCGCGAGACCTCGCGCGTGCTGCGCGCCGGCGGCGTCTTCGCGCTCTCCGTCCGGCATCCATTCGACGCGATGGTGTCGGAAGATGCGCCGTACCGGCTCACCAGGGCGTACTGGGACACGAGGGAAGACTGGACATGGGCATTCGAGGGCAAGGCGAGCGCGCGCTTCCGTCAGTGGTTTTGGACAATACAGCAGTGGTTCGAGATGCTCAGCGAGGCAGGTTTCACGATCGAACGGCTGCTGGAGCTGACGGAGGCGGACGAGCGACGCGGGGAGCGCGCTGCGATGCTGCCCTCCACACTCGCTCTCAGGGCGAGGAAACGATGACCGTACTGTTGATCGACAACTATGACAGCTTCACGTACAACCTGTACCAGTACCTCGGCGAGCTTGGTGCGCAGGTCGAGGTTGTCCGCAATGACGCCGTTACGCTCGAGGACATCGATCAGGCGCGGCCGTCGCACATCATCATTTCGCCGGGGCCGGGCAACCCGGACGACGCAGGCATCAGCAAGGATGTGATCCGTCGCTTCGCGGGCGATGTTCCGATCCTGGGTGTCTGTCTCGGCCATCAGTGCATCGGCGAGGTGTACGGCGGCGTGGTGGAAGGCGCCGGCGAGATCCTGCACGGCAAGGTGTCCAGGGTGACCCACGACGGCAGGGGTGTGTTCGCGGGCCTGCCGTCGCCGCTGAAGGCCGGCCGCTATCACTCGCTGGCGATCCGCCCCGATAGCATCCCCGACGTGCTGGAGGTGAGCGCGCGCAGCGAGCACGGCGTGGTCATGGGCGTGCGCCACAGGGCGTTGCCAGTGGAGGGCGTACAGTTCCATCCGGAGTCGATCCTGACGCCCGAGGGTCACCAGATGCTGCGTAACTTTCTGGTCGCGAGGCTGTGATGGAGTCGATCGCCGCCGTCACTCGGTCCGAGCGGTTGCGTCAGTGCCACGCTGACGCGTTCAATTGGAAAGGCTGTCGCGATCGCGGCCATCAGCGTGCACACGCGCCGCGGTATGCTGGGCGACCGAGGTCTGCATGAGTGAGGGCAGCATCCGCGACGCCATCGCCAGCCTGGTCGAACGACAAGACCTGAGCGAGGACCAGGCTGCCGCCTGCATGGACGAGCTCATGTCAGGCGCCGCCACGCCCGCGCAGTTCGGCGCATTCGTGACAGCCCTGCGCATGAAGGGCGAGACAGCGGATGAGATCGCCGGGATGGCGCGCGTCATGCGTGAGCGGGCGGCGCGAATCACCGTCGATGGCCCGCTGCTCGACACCTGCGGCACAGGTGGCGACGCCAGCGGATCCTTCAATGTGAGCACGTGCGCCGCCTTCGTCGCCGCCGCCGCTGGCGCGCGCGTCGCCAAGCACGGCAATCGCGCGATGAGTTCGCAGAGCGGCAGCGCCGACGTTCTCGAAGCGCTCGGCGCGCGCATCGACCTCACGCCCGAGCAGGTCGCCGCCTGCATCGAACGGACCGGCATCGGCTTCATGTTCGCGCAGTCCTTCCATCCTGCGATGAAGCACGTTGCGGCAGGACGCCGCGAGATCGGCATCCGTACGGTGTTCAACCTGCTCGGCCCGCTCACGAACCCTGCCGGGGCAACGCGGCAGGTGCTCGGCGTCGCCCGGCCGGAGCTGGTCGAAAAGCTGGCAACAGTGCTGCGGCGTCTTGGCGCCGAGCACGCCCTTGTTGTCCACGGCGATGACGGCTACGACGAGGTGAGCGTCAGCGGCGGTACGACTGTTGCTGAAGTGACCGCCGCAGCCGTCCGTACGTTCCGCGTGACTCCGGAGGACGCCGGCGTGCGCCGTCACGATATCGCCTACCTGCGCGGCGGCAGCGCGGAACAAAACGCGGCCGAGATGCGGCTCGTGCTGGAGGGCGCCGTCGGGCCACTGCGTGACTTCGTGCTGATCAACGCCGGCGCTGCGCTCGTGGCCTGGGGCGCGGCGCAGGATCTGGCGTCGGGCGCGCAGCTTGCCGCCAGGAGCATCGACTCCGGCGCCGCAGCCGACAAGCTGCACACGTTCGTCGAAGCGACACAGGCAGTGTGAGCGCGATGGCAGTCGACACGCTGATCGAACGCATCGTCGCTGACAAGCGGCGCGAGGTCGAGGAACGCAAGCGAGAGGAACCGCTCGCCGCGCTCAAGGCGCGTCAGGACCGCATCGCCACGCCGCAGTGGTCGATGGTGCGATCGATCCTCGAAGGGCCGCGCGGCCCGAGCAGCGGCGGCAAGCGCCTGCAGCTCATCGCCGAGATCAAGAAGGCCACGCCATCGAAGGGCCGGCTCGTGCAGACGCTCGAGCACCGCGCCGTCGCGCGCACGTACACGATTGGCGGCGCCGCCGCGATCTCGGTCCTGACCGAATCGAAGTACTTCCAGGGGTCGATCGACTTTCTCGCGGATTGCCGGGTCAGCATCGACGGCTACTATCCGGGCGGGCGGCCAGCCATGTTGCGGAAGGATTTCATGTTCGATCCCTATCAGATCTATGAGTCCCGCGCGTATGGGGCCGATGCGCTCCTCCTGATCGTCTCCATCCTCAGCGATGAGGAGCTGCGCTCGCTCGTCGATCTTGCGCACAGCCTCGAGATGGAATGCCTCGTCGAAGTGGCGAGCGAAACGGAGGTGGAGCGCGCGCTCGCCGTGGACGCCGATGTGATAGGGATCAACAACCGCGACCTTCGCACGTTCGAGGTCGATCTTGCTGTGACGGAGCGCCTGCGCCCGCTGATCCCGATGGACCGCGTCGTCGCGGCGCTGAGCGGCGTCCACACCCGCGAGGATGCGGAGCGGATGGCACGCGCAGGCGTCCATGCCGTACTCGTCGGTGAAGCGCTGATGACGGCGAAAGACGTGCGGGAGAAGATGCGGGAGTTCCTGATTTGACCGTCGTGGTGCAGATGCACGGCGAACCCGGAAGCGGCAAGAGCACCCTGGCGCGCGCCCTCGCGCCTCGCATCGGCGTCGTCGTGCTGGACAAGGACATCATCAAGTCAGCCCTTCTGCACAGTGGCATCGCCGAGCATGCCGCAGGGCCGACCGCGTATGAGGTGTACTTCAATCTTGCCGCCTCGCTGCTTGGACAGGGTCAGGCCGTGATCCTGGACAATCCGGTTTACTGGGTGGACGTCGAGCGCCGGTGGCAGCAGCTGGCGTGCGCCGCCGGCTCCCCGCTGCTGCTCATCCACTGCGTGTGCCCGGACCGGAGCGAGCTTGAGCGCCGGCTCGTGTCCCGGAACGGCATGGCATCGCAACCCAGGACGCCGCTCGTGCTCAGTGATCACCCTGATGCCGTCGAGGCGCGTCACTATCCACGCCTCGTCCTTGACACCAGCCGTCCGCTTGATGAGTTGGTGGAAGAGGCCACCGCGTACGTGCACATGGGAGCGCTCGCATGACGCGCGTCAAGATCTGCGGCTGCATGCGCGTCGCTGACGCAATCGCCGCGCGCGATGCCGGGGCCGACTTCGTCGGCATCCTCTTCGCGCCCGCCAGCCAGCGCCGTGTGCCGGTCGAGGAAGCGGCCGAGATCGTCGCTTCACTCGGCGTCCCGCTCCGTGACATCGAGCAGGACGATCCGCCGCCGTTGCATCCCGGGCGCTTCGCGACGCCCGCCGCCTGGTACGCGCACGGCGCCGAGGCGCTTGAACGGCTCCTTGCGCGGAAGCGGCCGCTAACCGTTGGCGTGTTCGAGAACCAGCCCGTCGAGGAGGTCAATGAGATCGCCGACGAAGCCGGTCTGGACCTCGTGCAACTCAGCGGTGACGAACCGTGGAGCGACTGCCTGCTGGTCGCCCGTCAGGCCATCAAGGTGCTCAGACCGCGCGGTGGTGAGACGGCGCGTGATCTCGTCCGGCGCGTTGAGCCCGGCGCGGCCGTGGCGGTCATGCTCGATCCGAGCCGGGGGACGGGCGCATCGATGGATCCGGAGATCGCGGCGGGCGTCGCCGTCGAACTGCCGATCTGGCTGGCCGGCGGGCTCACCCCCGAGAGTGTGGCCGACACGATCCGTGCCGTACGCCCGTGGGCCGTTGATGTCTCATCAGGTGTCGAGACGCATGGCGCGAAGGATCCCGCGAAGATCATGGCGTTCGTCCAGGCAGCGAAAGGCGTGGCGGTGTGACGGCGATGCAGCTTCCTGATGCCATGGGCCACTTTGGACCATACGGCGGACGGTTCGTGCCCGAGACGCTTATGGTCGCTCTCAATGAGCTTACGGAGGCATTCATCGCCGCGCGGGGCGATGAGACGTTCCAGGCCGAGCTCTCGGAGTTGCTTCGCACCTACGTGGGCCGGCCCACCCCGCTCTACTTCGCCGAGAACCTCACGCGCAGGCTGGGTGGAGCGCGCATCTACCTCAAGCGCGAGGACCTGGCGCACACCGGCGCGCACAAGATCAACAACGCCATCGCGCAGGGGCTGTTGGCGCGGCGCATGGGCAAGCGCAAGATCTTCGCCGAAACCGGCGCCGGCCAGCACGGGGTCGCAACCGCTACCGTCTGCGCCATGCTCGGCATGGAATGCACCGTCTTTATGGGAGCCGAAGACGTCCGACGCCAGGCCCCCAATGTCGCCCGCATGCGCCTGCTCGGCGCCCGGGTCGAAGTCGTCGAGAGCGGTTCCCGCACGCTCAAGGACGCGATGAACGAAGCGATCCGCGGCTGGGTCACGCACGTGCGCGACACCTACTATCTGATCGGCAGCGCCGCGGGGCCGCACCCCTACCCATGGCTGGTGCGGGAGTTCCAGACGGTGATTGGCAAAGAGGCCCGGGCGCAGATCATCGAGACCGCCGGGCGTCTGCCCGATTACCTCGTGGCGTGCGTCGGCGGCGGCAGCAATGCCATCGGTCTCTTCCATCCGTTTGAGGCGGACACATCGGTGGGCTTCATCGGCGTCGAAGCGGCGGGTGAAGGACTCGAGACCGCGCGGCACGCCGCGACGCTCGAGCGCGGCCGGCCCGGCGTGCTCCACGGCGCGAAGTCGTACCTGCTGCAGGACGCGCACGGACAGGTGCAGGAGGCGCACAGCATCTCCGCCGGGCTCGACTATCCGGGTGTGGGGCCCGAGCACAGCTTCTACAAGGACAGTGGTCGGGCTGAATACGTCTCTGCCACCGACCACGAGGCGCTGGACGCGTTCCGCCTGCTCTGCGAAACGGAGGGGATCATCCCGGCGCTCGAACCATCGCACGCCATCGCGCATGTCGCACGCTGGGCGCCGTCGCTTCCGAAGGACGCCATTGTGCTCGTCGGGCTCTCCGGCCGCGGCGATAAGGACCTCGCGACTGTTACCGCGGCGTTGGGGATGGACGAGCCGCCTGCGCGGTAGCGACAAGCGGCCGCTGCGCGCCCTCCGAAGGCGCAGCGGCCGCCTAACCCTGTCGCTTCAGCCGGCCTGTCTTCTTCGCCCAGCGTTCGGCCATGTCGAACACGAGCATGCTGCCCGGAATGAGGATGACGCCGAATGCCGCCAGTGCTGCCAGCTCCGGTCCGACGGCCGCGATGCTCTCGCCCTCGATGATGGCGCCGCGGATGCCGTCCAGCATATAGGTCGCGGGCGAGATCACCGAGAACGGAATCAGCCACGAGGGCAGCACCTCGACCTGGTAGTAGACGCCGGAGACGAGCAGCACGAACGCCTGAATCATCATGGACATCTGCTGACCGCGCTCCGGGTACAGGAGCGGCAGCACACCCGCCAGGATCGCCAGTCCCGCGACCGGGAAGCTGCCGATCAGCAGCACGGCGACCGCCGCGCCCCAATCAGCCTGCGAGAGGTCCACCGAGAAGAACGGCAGCGCGATCAAGAAGATCAGCGAAGTCCGGATGATCGCGTGCAGGACGCCGAACACGCACATGCCGGCCAGGTGCACCGCACGACGCACGGGCGCCATGAGCGTGTGCTCGATCGTGCCTTCCCAGCGTTCCCACTGCACGACCATGCTGATGTCATCCAGCACCGCCGACAGGTACGCCCACACGAGCGTGCCAATGAGCAGGAACAGCACCAGCGCATTGACGTCCTCCACGCTGCCGATGCCGGCGGCATCGACCTGCTTGGCGATGAACGTGACCGCCAGCGTGTTGACCGCGCCGTAGACGAGCCAGACCAGCTCCCACGCCCAGTAGCGCTTCCACAGGTTCGTCTGCCGCTCGATGAACGCCCAGAGGACGCCGCCTGATCCGGGTGCGCGCGGCAATGCGATCAATGCCATACAAACCTCCCTGGTAGCGCCGCGGCCTATCCGCCGACGAGCGCCGCCTCTCCTTCTTCCTCTTCGTCTTCCTCGACGCTCCGGCCCGTCAGGGCCATGAAGACGTCCTCCATGTCGATCGATTCCACTGGCCGGTTGCCTGCGACCTGCGCCCGAAGTTCGTACGGCGTGCCAAGAGCGACGATGCGCCCGCCCGAGAGGAACGAGATGCGGTCGCAGAGCAGTTCCGCCTCGTCCATGTCATGCGTGGTGAGCAGGATCGTCGCATCGTGTTCGCGCTGCACCTCACGGATGAAGGTCTGCACATCGCGCTTGCTGCGCGGATCGAGGCCCGTCGTCGGCTCGTCCAGCAGCATCAGCACGGGCGAGGTCAGGAACGACCGAGCGACGGCGATTTTCTGCTGCTGCCCGCGCGACAGGTTGCTCATCGGCTCCAGAGCCCGTGACCATTCGAGCCCAAGCTTCTGAAGGATCACCGGTGTGCGGCGGCGTACATCCGCTCGCGTCAAACCGTAGACCCGTCCGAAGAACAGCAGGTTCTCGTACGCGCTCATGTTCCGGAAGAATGACGGGTCCGCCGAAACACGGTTGATCAGCGCGCGAACTTCCGTCGCGCGGGTCACGGCGTCGTAGCCGAACACGCGCACGCTGCCTTCGTCCGGAAGCAGGAGCGTACTGATCATGCGGATCAACGTTGACTTTCCCGACCCGTTTGCGCCGATCACGCCGAAGATCTCGCCGCGTTGAACCTCGAACGAGACGTGGTCCACGACCATGCGGCCCCGTCTGCGGTGCCCGTTATTTCGCGCGAAGGGCGCGGGAAGCCGCATCCCGCGCCCGCCGAACGACTTCGTGACGCGTTCAACACGCAAGGGTGTCTGCTGATGCTCGCTCATGTTTCGTCTCTCGTTTCATTCGCTGTCGAATCCGCGTCGCCGGTTTCGGAGGGATCGTGGGCGTGGGGACGCGAAAAACCCACTACGATCCGCTTCGCAGTGGGTGGGCCTCTGGCGGCTGCTTCGGAGCTAACTCAAGGCTGACATCCGGAGCCGGGCACACTCGTCCCACCCACGCGCGGCTCGCCACCCGCGCGGATGCGCGGTGCGGCAAAGACCGCGAGGCCAATGTTGGCCGGGTTGGTCATGGTCGGCGGCTCCTTTCAGCCCGGACCTCGCAGGTCCAAGCGTGGCGCTATGGTACGCGCCCGCCGCTGCGCCTGTCAAACTCGCAATGAGATGGTTGACCTGCGAACGGAGGTGGTGCTTCGGGATGCCGGGACCTGGCCGTCTCGATCCACCGGCGCGCGCCTGCTGTTATAACGACGCATCGATACCGCACGGACTCCCCGTACGCGCGTCACTCTCTATTCCGATGGCGCCTGCATCGGTAATCCCGGCCCCGGCGGCTACGGCATCATTCTTGATGACGCTGGCGCGCACGTGGAGAGATCCCGGGGGTTTCGCCTCACGACCAACAATCGCATGGAGCTTATGGGGGTAATCGCGGGCCTGGAATCGCTCAAGGAGCCCTCTGATGTGCGTGTCGTCACGGACTCCCACTACGTGATCAAGGGCATCCGCGATGGCTGGGCGGCCGCCTGGAAGGCCCGCGGGTGGCGCACCGCCCGCAGGACCCCTGCCCGCAACGTCGACCTCTGGCAGCGGCTCCTCGATCTCACGGAGCGGCACGCCGTCACGTGGGAATGGGTGCGCGGGCATGCCGGCCATCCTGAGAACGAACGCTGCGACCAACTCGCCAACGCCGCCGCGCTCGGCTCCGACCTCGAGATCGACGAGGGCTTCGAGCAACGCGAAGCGCAACTTCCCCTGGAGTAGGCTGAACACCAGGCGCGGCAATAGCGTCGGCGCCCGGGTTCAGATCGCCAACGGACGTCCGATGCTCTCGGCGGGGGAGCCGTCGGGGTAGCAGCATGCGCACGACCTACGAGAGCGACGCGCGGCCGTCCGGTACGCTCGCCGAACTCTTCGCTGACGCCATCACGCTGATCCGTCAGGATGCCGCGGAGTACGGTTTCACGGCGCTGCTCGGTGCCGTAGGCGGCTGCATCGCCGTCGTCGTCCTGATGGCGATCGGGGGACCGATCGCCACGGCGCTCGCGGCGCCAGCGGGCTTTACGGCCGCGCTCATCACGTACGCCATGTCCTGCGCCGCCATACGACGGGTCGGGGAAAATCTCTCTCCTGACTCGCTCGCAGCATTCGGCGCGGTCTGCGTTCGCGCGCCTGCTGTCATCGCGCCGATGCTGCTGCCCCTCGGCGCCACGTTCGTGGGCGTGCTTGCGGCCGTATTCCTCCAGCGCTACATCGGCGCCCTGCCGGCCACGCTGCTGGCGGTGGCTGTGACGCTCGCCGCTGCAATCCCGGTGCTCCAGCGCGTGTTGTACATCCCCGCACTATTCGCCCGGACGGCGAACGTGTGGGACGCTGCGGCGCGGGCGAACCAGGCGATGCAGGCTGCCAGCGGCGCGCTGTACATGCTCCTCGCGTGGGCGCTCGTCCCGGCCGCGCTTTTCGCCCTGATCGCCCTCGGCAGCGGCTTCGATACTGTGGCGGCCGCACTCGCCACGCTGGTCTTCATCGGTTCAATGCCGCTGTGCGCGGCGATTGCGACGCTCGTGTTCGACCGTGTGGCCGCGGCGACACAGCCGCCGGCGAAGGCCCGCCGTCCCGTGCCGCAGAAGCCGCCGCTTGAGGACCGTATCGCCCGGATCCGCCGCTGAGCAACTAGCGCCAGCGTCGAACCGTGATGTCTACTGCCGGCAATGATGGGCCGCTTCATTGTGCTCGAAGGCGGCGAAGGCGCCGGCAAATCGTCCGTCCAGCGTTTGCTCGGTGAACGGCTATCGGCCGCAGGCGCCCCTCTCGCGCTGACGCGCGAGCCCGGCGGTACCCCCTTCGGCGAGGCCATTCGTACCATGCTGCTCAGCCAACGTTCGCTTGATGATCCGCTGGCGGAACTCCTGCTCTTCGAGTCCGCCCGTGCCCATCTCGTCCGGAAAGTGATTAAACCAGCGCTCGAGCGCGGGCAGCTCGTGCTTTGTGACCGCTTCACCCCTTCGTCGATCGCGTACCAGGGGTACGGCCGTGGCCTCGGCCGCGCGCTGGTCGAGCGTGCGAACCTGATCGCCACCGGCGGTCTGGAGCCGGATCTCGTGCTGCTGCTTGACCTGGCGCCCGACGAGGGGCTCGCCCGGCGTGCCGCGGGTGGTGGCGCCAACCACTTTGACCGGGAGGCGCTTGCCTTCCACGAGCGAGTACGCAAGGGCTACCTGGAGCTGGCGCGCGACGATCCCGCACGCTGGCGTGTCATTGACGCCGGACAGCCCATCGAGGCCGTGGTCGAGCAGTGTCACGCCGCTCTTCAGGGGCACGTATAGCCCCAGTCCCACCGCCTCCGTCGTTGGTCGGAGACGCGCTGTCGGCCGAACGTCGCCGCGCCCAACGTCACCGACGCCCGATTCGGGACAGTCCTCTTCGATCGAAACTGACGCAGACGAACGCGCAAGCCCAGATCGGAGACGACAGATGCAGTACTTCAGCCACTTCTCGCCGCCCGGACTTGCCCGTTGGAGCGCCCGCCACCCCTGGGCTGTCGTCGCCGCGTGGGCGGTCCTGCTCGTTGCCGCGCTGGGCGCGACGGCGCTCATCACGTTCGACGAAGAGCAGATCATCATCGGTTCTGAATCAGATGTCGCCGACAGGCGTCTCGAGGATCTGCGCGGCGAAGAGCGGCCGCGCGAAACCATCATCGTCGCATCGCAGGATGGCGCCACGATCGACGACCCCGTCTACCGCGAGTACGTGCAGTCCCTGGCGGGGCTCATCCGGCAAACCGAAGGCGTTGCCCAGGTCGCGACGTTCTTCGAGACGGGCGATCAGGCGCTCGTATCGTCTGACGGCACGAAGACCCTCATCGCCGTCACGCTCGAGGGGAGCAAGGTTGATGCCGCCAACACCGTGGAGCCGCTCGTCTCGCTGATCGAGAAACAGGAGACAGGCAGCGTTCGCGTGCTCGCGGTTGGCGACGGCAGCATGAACCGCGAGATCCAGCACGCGTTCGAAAAAGATCTGCAGATGGCGGAGATGATCGGCATCCCCGCTGCCATGGTTGTCCTGGTGATCGTCTTCGGGGCCGTGGTCGCCGCCGGCGTGCCGGTGTTGCTGGGGCTCGGCGGCATCCTGCTGTCCGTCGGCATGACGGCGCTCCTCAGCCAGGTGCTGGGCATCAACAGCATGGTCGTGAACATGATCACCATGATTGGCCTCGCGGTCGGCATCGACTACACGCTGTTCATCGTCGAGCGATTCCGCGAGGAGCGTTCCCGCGGCGTCGAGAAGGTCGACGCGATCGTCAACGCGGGCAATACGGCGAGCCGCGCGGTGCTGTTCTCAGGGCTCACCGTGATCATCGCCATGGCCAGCATGTTCGTGGTCCCCGCGACGACCTTCCACGGGCTTGGCATCGGCGCCATCACCGTGGTGTTCGCTGCGGTCGCGATCGCGCTGACGCTGTTACCGGCAGTGCTCAGCCTCCTCGGTGACCGCATCAACTGGCTGCACCTGCCCGGGCGCAAGGAGCGCGCGGATCACGAGTCGTCAGACGGATTCTGGGGCCGCTCGACGACACTCGTCATGCGGCATCCCGTCGTATCCATCATGGCATCTGTCGCCGTGCTGCTCGCCGCCGCTTCGCCGTTCCTGACCATCAAGCTCGGCAGCATGGGCCTGCGCGACTTCCCTGGGGACCTCGAGACCGTCCAGGCGTTCCTCGTGCTCGACAGCGACTTCTCTGCAGGGCGCATCTCACCAGCCGAGATCACCTTCGAAGGCGACGTCGACAGCGCGTCCGTCCGGTACGGCGTCGAGCGGCTTGACGCTCTGCTTGCGGCGGACGACCGCTTCAGCAACCTCGGCGAGCTGGAGATCAGTAACGACGGAACGCTCGGCGCGCTGTCCGTGCAGATCGATGGTGACAGCCTTGGGCCGGATGCCCGCGCGGCCGTCGAGGATCTCCGCCAGGATTACCTGCCGGTGGCGTTCGCCGCCGCCGATGTCGATGTCGCCGTCACGGGCGGCGCCGCGAGCACCACAGACTACGTGAACGCGATGAACCGCTACCTGCCGCTCGTCGTGGGCTTCGTGCTCGCGCTCAGCTTCGTCTTGTTGATGATGGTGTTCCGCAGCATCGTCATCCCGGTGAAGGCGATCATCATGAACCTGTTGTCGGTGGGAGCCGCCTACGGGCTCATCGTGCTCGTGTTCCAGCACGGCGTGGGAGCGGACCTCGTCGGATTCAACCAGTCCGACAGCATCGAGGCGTTCCTGCCGATCTTCATGTTCGCGGTGCTCTTCGGACTGTCGATGGACTACCACGTCTTCCTGCTCAGCCGCATCCAGGAGCGCTACCTGCAGACGGGAGACAACGCCGGCTCCGTGGCCTACGGTCTGCGCTCCACTGCGCACATCATTACGGGCGCCGCCGCGATCATGATGGTCGTCTTCGGTGGCTTCGCGATGGGCGATATGACGTCGCTGCAGCAGACGGGCTTCGGGCTCGCCGTTGCCGTCTTCATCGATGCCACGCTCGTCCGGACGGTGCTGGTCCCCGCGAGCATGGAGCTGCTCGGCGACTGGAACTGGTACCTGCCGTCGTGGCTGCAGTGGCTGCCGCGCATCTCCGTCGAGGGTGAACGCGACGTGCCCGCCGCGTCGCCGCACTTCGTGCCGGTGTACGGCACCGGTGGGGAGTAGCTGGTGTTTCATGACCGCATCGCAGGGCGTCGTCGGGATGGCGGCGCCCTGCGCGCGTCCAGCGATCTTCGCGCAGGGTGAACGATCTCATAGCCAGGCGCCCGAAGAGCGTCGTAGCATCACAACAAGAGAAGATGAGACGAGAGGAAGTGAACGATGGACCGCCGTATGCTGGCCGTGCCGTTGCTGGCGCTGATATTCGGCTCCAACTTCATGTTCGTGAAGATCGCCGCGGAAGAGGTCTCTCCGTTCCAGATGGTCACGCTCCGCCTTGTCATCGCCGCGGTGCTTGTGGCGGTGATCGTTCGTTGGCGTGGAACGACGATCCAGTGGAGCGCCCCGCTGGTCGCCCGCACTTCGTTCGTCGCGGTCACGGGCACGATTGTGCCATTCGTGCTCATTGCGTGGGCCAGCAGCCGGATCGAAAGCGGTCTTGCCTCGGTGTTGAACTCGAGCATGCCGCTGTTCACGGCACTCTTCGCTGTCATCGCCGCCGATGAATCCGTGACGCCCCAGCGCGCCGCTGGGCTGTTGATCGGCTTTGCGGGGGTTGCGGCCATGACCGGCATCGCCGCGCTCGACGTCTCAGGGGAGGCGCTCGCGGGACAGCTGGCGGTCGTGACGGCGGCAGCCGCCTTCTCGGTGTCCGCCGTGTACGCGCGGCGCCTGCTCCGTGCGCACGACGGCATCGAGCTTGCCGGTGGCCAGCTCGCCATCGCCGCCGTGCTGTCGTCGGTGCTGTTCGCCGGCCTCCGTGGCGCGCCCGACTACACGCTCACTGCCGACACGTGGGTCGCGATCGCTTTCATGGGAGCCGTGAGCGGTGGGCTGGGGTTCGCGACCTATATCTGGCTGATCGGTCAGATCGGCAGCGTCCGCGCGTCAACGATCACCTACCTCATGCCCGTCGTTGCGCTCGGCCTCGGCTGGCTCGTGCTGGGCGAATCCATCGCGCCGCAGACCATCGCGGGCATGGCGCTGATCATCGCTGGCGTAGCGATCGTCATGCGCGCGCCCGCGATCCGCGCGCCGGCCAGGCCAGTGCGCGCCGAGGCCACGGGATGTTGATGGGCGCGGTGTGACGGGATCCGTGCCGTCTTGCGGGGGCGCCCCGCGGGCCGCCTGTTCCTGGCGTAAGCTTCGGGTCACGCGGTCGCGGTAGCGCCTGTGTCCGGATCACTCGAAGATCGAGCTCACGACCTCTTCGATACTGCGCTGCACCTCGGCATCGTCCGTCAACGCCCAGACGACACCGACCTGGCACGCGCGGCGGGGGGGGATGCCGCGCTGAATCAGCTTGCCCGTGTACACGAGCAGTCGCGTGCTGACACCTTCAGCCAGGCCGTGTTCACGCAGGTTCCGCACCTTCTCGCCCAATTTCGCCAGGTCCTGGGCGATCTCGTCGGACACACCGCTCTCGTGGGCGATGATGCGCGCCTCCAGCTCCTTGCGCGGGTGCGTGAATTCGATCGAGATGAACCTCTGACGCGTGCTGTGCTTCAGATCCTTGAGCGCGCTCTGGTATCCCGGGTTGTACGAGATCACGAGCAGGAACCCCTCACGCGCTTCGACCAGCTGCCCGCGCTTCTCGATCGGAAGGATACGCCGGTGGTCGGTCAAGGGGTGGATGAGCACGGTCGTGTCCTTGCGCGCCTCCACCACCTCGTCGAGGTAGCAGATCGCGCCAGCCTTCACCGCGCGCGTGAGCGGGCCGTCGATCCAGCGTGTGCCTTCTCCCTCGAGCAAGTAGCGTCCCACCAGGTCGCTTGCTGTCAGGTCTTCGTGGCACGCCACCGTCACCAGCGGCAGCGCCTGCCCGTGTTCGTCGGCGCCGTTCTTGCCTCCCTTGACGATCGTGAGAGGACGACCGAGCTTCCACGCCATGTACTCGACGAAGCGGGTCTTGCCGCAACCCGTCGGGCCCTTCAGCAGCACCGGTACCTTCGAATCGAACGCTGCTGTGAAGAGTTCAACCTCATCGCCCGTCGGCACGTAGTATGGCTCGACGTGGGGGTGGTACTCCTCGACGGCGTACTGGCGATAGCCTGTCTCCTCGATCGTCTCCTCTTCCGGCACGTGTGTCCTCCGATCCCGTCCAGCGCGTCTACGCGCGCGCGCGTATGCGCTCCTGCAACTGTTCCCACGCCTCATCGACGCGCCGTTCGAGTGCGGCCAGCGAGCCGTTGTTCTCGATCACGACATCCGCGCGCGCCGTGCGCTCAGCGTTCGTGAGCTGCGCCGCGATGCGCTGATCTGCCTGCTCCGGCGTCAGCCCGTTCCGTGCGACGATGCGCTCCCGGGCGATTTCCGGCGATGTGGTCACGACCCACACTTCGTCCACCAACGGCACCCAGTCTGCCTCGATCAGCACCGCCGCCTCCAGCACGACGATGCTTGCTCCTTCGGCCCGCAGACGCGTGAAGCGTTCCTCCATCGTATCGCGCATCCACGGCCAGACGATGCCCTCGAGCCGGCGACGCTGCGCGGGGTCGCCGAACACCTTGGCGCCGAGCGCCTTCCGGTCGATGGATCCATCCGCGGCGACGATGTCCCGACCGAAGGCCTCGATCACCGCGTCATAGCACGCGCTCCCCTGCGCATAGGCTTCGTGACCGACCTTGTCCGCATCGATGACCAGCGCACCGCGTTCCGCGAGCAGCTTGCTGACCACGGACTTGCCGCTGGCGATGCCTCCCGTCAGGCCGATGATGATGGTCACGCACGCCTCGATGGTTCCTGCCTGAGCCGCGGGGAACAACAACGCGCCGATCAGACGGCGCTGCGGCCATTATGTGGGCCTGCACGGCGGCGGGCAATCTGACGCCGTGTCGCTGACCGCCCTACCAGCCCCGGTACTTGCGGTCGGAAACGTCGGGCGTCGCCCCCTGCTCAACGCCCCCTTGCCTCGCTCGGCGCACCCGCGGGCGTCCGGTGCCCGCGAGCCGCAGCGAACCGGCGGGTACGTCAGGGTCAGCGCGCGATGGCGGCAACGCCGGACGTCCATGCCGCTCGGGGCGGCCGGAAGCATCGCGCTCTAGGTGAGTATTGGGGAGCGCGCCCCGGTCAGGCGCCAATGCGCGTGGCGCCTGATGCAGATGCGTGGCAATCTTCTGCGACACGCCGCTTTGCTAAAGGACGGTAAGCGATGGCGGGACGACTCGAGGGCAAGACGGCGCTCATCACCGGAGCGGCGGCGGGCATCGGTAGGGCGACGGCACTTCGCTTCGCGGCCGAGGGCGCGCGGGTCATGGCTTCAGACATCAACGCGCAGGCGCTCGAGCTGGTGACTGGCGAGTTGGGCGGTGAAGCCCGATCGTGTGTGATTGACACCGCCGACGATGCGCAAGTTCAGCGGGCAATCAACACCACGGTCGAGGCGTTCGGGCGGCTCGACATCCTTGTGAACAATGCTGGTGTCGCCGGCGGCGCGGACTGGGATCGCACCATCGCCGTCAACTTGAGCGGCGTCTACTACGGATGCAAGCACGGCGTTGTCGCCATGGCCGCGCAGGGCGGCGGCTCAATCGTCAACCTGTCATCCATGCTCGGCCTGATCAGCGTGCCTCTGCCGCCGGTCGAGGCCTACACTGCGGCCAAGCACGGCGTGGTCGGCCTCACCCGTCACTATGCGACCAATTACGGACGACAGGGTGTCCGCGTGAACTGCATCAATCCCGGCTGGATCCGCACGGCCATGACCGACCCGCTCACCTCGAGCCCCGAGTTCACGAAGTACATGGAAGACAACTCCGCGCTCGGCCGGCTGGGCACGCCGGATGAGATCGCGAGCGTTGCCCTCTTCCTGGCCTCTGATGATGCGTCGTTCATCACGGGGCACGCGTTGGTGGTCGATGGCGGATGGACCGCCCGCTGATCGGGACATAACAACTGATCAAGTGCGTTGATCTATTGTCGCTTGGCGAGAGCCGATCGTATACTCCCGCAAAGTGATTACGCAGGTGAGCGCAATGAAGGTTACGTGTCTCCAGGAGAACCTGGCGCGGGGGCTTGGCGTCGTCGCGCGCGCGGTCGCGGTGCGCAGCACGCTGCCTATCACATCGCACGTCCTCATCGCCACCGACCACGGGCGCATCAAGCTGGCGGCAACGAACCTCGACATCGCCCTGAGTTGCTGGATCGGCGGCCAGATCGAGGAAGAGGGCGCCATCACTGTGCCCGCGCGGCTGCTGCAGGACTTCGTGAATTCCCTCCCCGCGGACAAGATTGAGCTCACGCTGGCGCCACGCGCACGTCAGCTCAAGCTCAAGTGCGCGCGCAACGAGGCGACGATCGGTGGCATGGACGCCGACGACTTCCCGCCGATTCCAGCGATCGATGACGGCCCGACGCTCGAGCTCGATCCCAGGACGCTCCGCGAGGCCATCGCGCAAGTCGTCTTTTCGGCCGCCACCGACGATTCGCGGCCCGTCCTCACAGGCGTCGATCTCGTCGTCGAAGGCAACGTGCTCACGCTCGCCGCCGCCGATGGCTTTCGCCTCGCGGTGCGCACGCTCGAGCTGAAAAAGAAGTCATCAGAGCGCCAGCAAGTGATCGTGCCTGCCAAGGCGCTGTCGGAGCTCAGTCGCCTGCTCCAGGATCAGGATGACCCGGTGCAGATGACATTCAACGCCAACAAGACTCAGGTCCTCTTCCGGCTCAAGGACATTGAGCTGGTCGCCCAGTTGATCCAGGGCACGTTCCCGGATTACAGCCGGCTGATCCCGAAGGAATGGACCAGCCGCGCTGTCGTGGAGGTGCGTGACTTCCTGCAGGAGACCAAGATCGCCTCTATCTTCGCGCGCGATGGCTCAGGCATTGTCCGCATCACGTTCGAGGGAGGCGTCGAAGCGACACCCGGTCGCATGATGATCAGCGCCCGCGCCGAGGAGATTGGCGACAACCAGGGCGAACTCGATGCGCAGGTGGACGGCGAGCCGAGCAAGATCGCGTTCAACGGGCGGTACCTGCAAGACGTCCTTCAGGTCCTTGATGGCGGCCGCGTTGCGCTGGAGACTACAGGGCCTTCACAGCCAGGCGTCATCCGGCCCGTCGATAGCGACAACTACGTGCACGTCGTCATGCCCATGTTCGTGCAGTGGTGATCGATTCCGCCGATTCGGCGCAGGTTCGGCCGTTACGCGGAGCGCCGCCTGGATGATCTCGCTCGTTCTGCGTTTGCCTGATCGATCTCCCGCATTCGCGCCCGTAGCAGCTTACGCAGCAGCGTGACAGGCGGCGCCTTGCCGGGCGGGAACCGGATGACGCCCTTCGAGATGTCGTACGCTGCCAGCTCCTTCGCATAGGGAGTCGTCACGAGCCCGTACAGCGCACAATGGCGCTTCGCCGCGCCCATGTAGACGAGCGGGCGTCCGTGATACTTGTACGCGGGCATGCCATACGCGAAGCCTTCGTTCGCCTCGGGCGCGATCGCCATGATCCGCGCGCGAAGCGTCTCCAGGGTTGCCCGAAACTCCATCGGTAGCGCGGCCAGGTAATCATCAGTGGTCTTCGCGCTGATGCCCCGCATGTCGAATCCTCATCATCGCGGCTTGGTCACGCTTATAAACCTTATTCAGCCGGGTCGGAGCGGCGCCAGCCGTTGGGTTCGCGCATGATCTCAACTGCACCATTGGACAGCGCGACCGTACCGCCCGCGTTGATCGCGCGGGGCTGTACATGTACACATAGAGAGTTGCATCCCCACGTCCGCGGATTCCCGCTGTGAAGGTCCTGTTCGCCGCCGCTGAACTCAGCCCGCTCGCCAAGGTCGGCGGGCTTGGCGACGTCGCGGGCTCACTGCCGCGCGCGCTCCGCGAACGTGGCGCCGATGTCCGCGCCGCCATCCCGTTCTACGCATCCATCGGACGCGAAGGCCTCTCGCTTGAGCGCATCGCCGAGGTGGGCGTGCCGTGGCCTGGCGGTGACGAGCGCGCCACCATCTGGCGCACCGAGGTCCGCGGCGTGCCGGTCTACCTGGTGGAGAACGAGCGGTACTTCAGCCGGCCCAACGTCTACGGCTACGACGATGATAAGGACCGCTTCCTGTTCTTCTGCGATGCGCTCCTCGCCGCTGCGCCGGAACTCGGGTTCCTGCCCGACGTCGTCCATGCGCAGGACTGGCACAGCGCCTTTCTGCTGACGCGACTCCGCACAGGCACCGATCATCCCTGGTCGCGGTGCGGCAGCGTGTACACGATTCACAACCTTGCCCTTCAGGGCAACTTTGACCAGGGATTCGCCAACCACTTCGGAATCCCCGCGCAGGCGCTTGCCGCGCCGGATGGCGTCGACCCCTCGCTCACGATGAGCGCCATGGCCCAGGGCATCCTCCACGCGTCGCGCGTGAACACGGTGAGCGACACCTACGCTCGCGAGATCCTGACGCCCGAGTACGGCGCAGGGCTGGACCCGCTGCTGCGCGCGCGCGGACATGCGCTTTCAGGGATCGTGAACGGCATCGACTACGAAGAATTCGATCCGTCTCGCGATCCGGCGCTTGCGGCGAGGTTCAGCGCGGATGAACTCGCGCCGCGCGCGCAGAACAAGCGGGAGCTCCAGCGACGGGCCGGCCTCGCGCAGCGAGACGATGTCATCGTCTTCGGCGTCGTTACGCGCCTCTTCGCGCAGAAGGGCATCGATCTCGTACCGGACGCGCTGACGCCGCTCATCGAGCCGCGGAACATCCAGCTGATCGTTCTAGGCACGGGCGACCAGTCCGTCCACGATGCGCTCCTCGCCATGCAGGCCCGGTATCCGGGGAACGTGCGCGTCTGGCTGGAGTTCAACCCGCCGCTCGGCCAGTTGATCTACGGCGGTTGCGACGCGTTCCTCATGCCCTCGCGCTATGAGCCGTGCGGCCTCGGCCAGCTCATCTCGCTGCGTTACGGAGCCATCCCCGTCGTGCGTCGGACGGGCGGCCTGACCGACACCGTGCAGGACGCCGATGCGCAGCTCCGTACCGGCACCGGCTTCGTGTTCGAGCGGGCCGTGTCTGCGGACCTGCAGCACGCCTGTACACGCGCCGAAGCCGCCTTCCGCGACCGCGATGCGTGGCGGGCGATGCAGTTGCGTGGCATGCGCCAGGACTGGTCATGGAGCCGTGCCGCTGGCGCCTATCTCGCCTTGTACGACCTAACGGCCGGCGCATGAGCGAGCTCATGTTCGCTGGCATCGACCTCGGCGGCACGAAGATCGCCGTCACGATCGCGGACCAGGACGGTCGAGAGCGCGGCAATGCCCGCACGAGCACCGAGGCGTCGCGCGGGCCGGACGCGGTTATCGCGCGGATCGCCGGCGCCGTACGTGAGGCCGCACGCGAGGCCGGCATCGAGACGTCACAGCTCGCGGGCGCGGGCATCGCCGCACCCGGGCCAATCGACCGTGACGAAGGCGTCGTGACGGACCCGCCGAACCTGCCGGGCTGGCACAATGTGCCGCTCGCGAAGACCCTCGCTGCGCACCTGGGGACGATCACGACTCTGGAGAATGACGCGAATTGTGGTGCGCTCGGGGAGCATGCGTACGGAGCCGGCCGTGGCTACCGTCACATGATCTACATCACCGCCAGCACCGGCATTGGCGGGGGCATCATCATCGACAACCAGCTCTACGCGGGCGCTTCAGGCGCTGCGGGCGAACTCGGCCATATCGGCGTCGCCGCCGATGGCCCCGCCTGCGGTGCGGGCCACATCGGTTGCCTGGAGTCGTTCTCGTCGGGGACCGCGATTGCTAGGCGCGCGCAGGAACTGATCAACGCCGGCGGCTTACCCCGGACCGCGCGCATTGCCGCACAGCACCCGCCGCTCGATGCGCAGGACGTCCACCTTGCCGCGCAGCAGGGGGAAGCCGACGCCGCGGCGATCATCGAGCGGGCCGGGCGGTACTTCGGCATCGGCTTGGCCAGCATCATCAACGCCTTCAACCCGCAGTGCATCGTCATCGGGGGCGGGCTGGTGCATATGGGAGATGCGATCCTCGGACCTGCGGTTGAGGTCGCCCGGACACGGTCGTTCGCACAGTCGTTCGACGACGTGCGCATCGTCGAGTGGGAGTTGGGGGAGCGGGGCACGGCGCTGGGCGCGCTTGTTGTCGCCCGGAATCGTCATGCGTTTGGGAGAGGCTGAAGGGCGCGATTGGCTTCGGCGGTAATCCCCGCCTGCCGATACTCGATCCGATGGCCGCTTCCGGCGCCCTGCACGGGTGGTGGTGGATGAGACGTCTGCGTGAACTGTTGACCCCTCGCGGCGAGCGCCTGCGCGTGCTCGAGCTGGCCGGCATCGTCTTCCTGGCACAGGCGGCCGTGGGCGTCTATCTGCTGGCGCTCGTGCAGCAGTACCTGCCGCAGAAGCTCGACGCTGGCCCCGCGTTCCCTGGCTACGCCATGGCCTGCTACGGGCTTGGCAAGTTCGTCTGGCAGACGCCCGCCGGCTGGCTCGCGGACCGCATCGGCCGCCGGGTTGCCATGGTCGCGGGCATGGCGCTCAGCGTGCCGGTGCTGGCGCTCTTCATGACGGTGCCGAACGGCGGCGCCTTCCTCGCCTTCTCGTTCCTGCTCGGCATCTGTGCCGCGACCACGTGGCCGGCATTCATGGCCCATGTCGGCGAAGTGACCCCGCACGCCCGGCGCGCCCGCACCATGTCCGTGCTCAACATCGCGCAAATGGCCGGCCTGGGGCTTGGCACGCTGGCCGGCGTCCTCATGGTCGACTTCGTCACGTACAGCGCGGCGTTCTGGTCGTGCATCGCGTTCAACGTGTTGGCGCTGCTGGTCGTGGTGCAGCGGGTGGAGCCCCCCGCCGCGCAGCTCACCCCCGTCGACCACGAATCACAGCCGTCCGCTGAGCCTGTGCGGGCGACGCGCCCTGACGCCTCGCGGGCCTGGTCGCCGGGCATCGCCGTGCTCGCCGTCATCGTCCTGTTCCTCACGGTAGGTACGAGCATGCAGGCGCCCATGATCGGCGCCTACACCGACGAAGTCCTGAAGACGCGCATGTCGACGCTCGCCCTGCTGCTGCCGCTCCCGGCGGCTGTCGCGGCTATCGGCTTCTGGAAGTTCGGACACCTGACCGATCGCTACCCACGGCAAGTGCCGCTGGTCGTCGGTCTCTTCGTCGCGGCGTTGAGCATCTTTGCGCTTACGCAGACCACGCACCCGATGATCGTCGTGACGCTCGTCGTGCTTGCCGGCTCCGCGTACGCGATCAGCATCCCGGCGTGGGGAGCCGCTGCCCTCGACGCCACCGATGTCGGGAGCCGGGGTCTCTGGCTGGGCCTGCTGAGCACGGTGCAGGGGCTCGGCGCGGTGGGCGGGCAGGCGCTCGGCGGGGTAATCGGCGGCGCCTGGGGCCCGACCGCCCCGTTCAAGATCGCCGCGCTGGCGCTGATGATCGCGCTCACGCTCACGGTCGCACACCAGTGGCATCAATCGCGCCGGCGGTCACTTGTCGGCGATCCGGCCCTCGGCTGAGCAGAGTCGCCGCGGGGCTCCTTAGTCGTCCGCCTTGACCAGGCCCTTGCGCACCGCGTAGGCCGCCGCTTCGGCGCGCCGGCTGAACCCGAGCTTGCTGAGGATGTGGCTGACGTGGTTGCGCGCCGTGTTCTCGCTCACCACGAGCTTCGCCGCGATCTCCTTGTTGGTCGCGCCCTCGGCGATCAGCGCCAGCACCTCGCGCTCTCGTTCGGTCAGGTTGTCGCCGTCGTCCTTGCGCTGCTTGCCAGAGACCAGCCTGTCCAGCACGTTGCGCGTCACTGCCGCGTCCAGCAACGACTCCCCACGCGCGACGGCGCGCAGCGCCTCGAGCAGCCGCGCGCGCGCCACGTTCTTCAGCACGTAGCCCGAGGCGCCCGCCAGGAGCGCCGCCACGACGGTTTCCTCCTCGGCGAAGGACGTCAGCATGAGCACGTGGATGTCAGGCAGCTCGCTGCGGATCTCCCGGCAGGCCTCGATGCCGTCCATGCCTTCCATCCGCACATCCATCAGGATGATGTCGGGCCTGAACGCGCGCGCGCGCTCGATGGCCTCAACGCCGCTCGCGGCCTCCGCCACCACCGTAAAGTCGTCCTCGATGTCGAGCGCCGCGCGCAGCCCCATCCGTACGACTTCATGGTCATCGACGATCATCAGCCGCGTGCTCATGCCTTCCCTCCTACTGGCACCCCGACGTCGATGCGCGTGCCCTGGCCCGCCGCGGAGGTGATCTCAATCGTCCCGCCAAGCCCTTCGACTCGCTTGAACAGGTTCTCCATCCCGAAACCCGTCCGTTCGCCAGCCGGCTCGCGCGGCATTCCCACGCCGTCATCTTCGATCGCGAGCCGAACGGATCCGTCCTCGAACGTCATGCTCACAGTCACACGGGAGGCGCGCGCGTGGCGGAAGATGTTACCCAACCCCTCCTGCACGATGCGGTACAGCGCGGCTGCTGTCTCAAGCGGCAGCTCGCCCGGCCTGCCGTCGATGCGCAACTCAACCGGCAACTCAGACACGGCCTGGAACTCCTTCACCTGTCCCTGCACCGCGCCGATCAGCCCTTCGTCGCCACTGAGCAACGGCGTCAGGTCGAAGATGTACTGACGGATCTCCCAGAGCGCTGTTTTCGCAAGCGCCGTCAGGTCGCTCAGCCGCCGACGCTGCTCCTCGGGATCACCCCCGACGCGATCGGCCGCCGTCTCAAGGCTCAGCGACAACATGTAGATCATCTGCGCGATGCCGTCGTGGATCTCGCGCGCGATCCGCGAACGCTCCGACTCTGCGGCCAGCTCGCCGATGCGCGCCGTTAGCCGCATGTTGCGGAGTCCCAGCGCGATCTGCCCGGCGACCGCGTCCAGCACCCGCATCTCCTGGAAGATCGACACAGGCCGCTCGTACGCGCCGGCGATGAGCCACCCTTCGAGCGAGTCGGCCGACCGCAAGGGCGCCGCCGCGGTCCATGCGCAGCCGGCGAGCTCACGGTCGAGCGGCGGTGGCATGTGCGATGGAGGATACGTGCCGGCGCCGCCGGTGCTGAAGCGCCGTGCGAATGCTTCGCGTTGGGGCGGAGGCGCCTCCATCCCGAAGACGCGCGGCGGCAGGTCGTCTCCGGTCAGGATCAGGATCACGCGATCAAAGCGCGATGCATCACGCGCGGTGGCCGTCACCCGCCGCAGCACCTCGTCGTCGGTTTCGCCGCCGCCCTCGAGGAACGCCCGGGCGATGCGGAACTGGAGATCGCTGTCCGCCAGGGCATCGACTGCATCCTTACGTGCGGCGTCCAACTCGCGCAGCAGGTTGCCGAGGTAGTTCGGTACCAGCGCGACGAGCAGCGGCGTCACCATGGCGCCGATGAAGCTGTTCAGGTTGCGGTCGGTCCACGAACCCTCCAGCCCCTCGCCGAAGGCCGCCAGCCCGGCCAGGTACGCGACGACGTAGAGCCCGCCCAGCACCAGCACGCCGCGGAAGCTCAAAAAGAACGTGGGGATGAGCAGCGCGGTGAGCGCAAAGTGGAAGTAGGGGCTCCGCCAGCCGCCGCTCAGGTAGACCGCCATCATCGCAAGCGAAAGGTCGATCAACCCCACGATGAGGATGTCGTACTGCTCCGGCGCCGTGTAGCGCTGCCGCACGCGCGCGAGCACCGCCGGCCGCATCAGCGGCACGTACAGCGTCAGGAGCGCCAGTTGCATGAAGGTGCCGATCAGCAGCCACGGCTCGAAGCGCGTATTCTCCTTCGGCAGGTCGGCGACGAGCACGACCAGCAAGGCGATGCCCCACGTCGCCCAGCGCACGATGAACGGCGACGTGAGCACCGCGATGCGCGTGCCGCCCGGCAGCGCGTCCAGCGAATCAAAGCCCGCCCTGCGGCTCCAGAGGCTCGGCAGCGCCGCGACCCGCGTGCGGATCTCTTCCAGCGCGCCCTCAGGTTGCTGCGTGGTCAACTCCACCCACGCATCGTACCGCCGCCCGCCAGCCACTTGCGAACCATTTCCCGCGGCGTGTCCTTGTGGCGGTGAGCCGCCTAGCGTAGCGCTGATCGCAGAAAGAACCAGAGGTTCGCCGGGCGTTCGGCCAGGCGGCGCATCATGTACGGGTACCAGTGCGAGCCGTACGGGACGTAGATCCGCACGCGATAGCCTTGGTCGCGGAGCTCCTGCTGCAAATCGCCGCGGATCCCGTACAGCATCTGGAACTCGTACCGGTCGGCGGCCACGCCGTGGCGTTGAGCCGCACGGATCGCCGCCCGCACCATCCGCGCGTCGTGCGTCGCGACCGCCAGCCAGCCGCCATCCGCCATCTGTGAGAGGTAGGTATCCACCAGCGACACGAACGCCGCATCGACGTCGCGCTTGCCCTGCAGCGCGACGGACGCCGGCTCGCGATACGCTCCCTTGACCAGCCGCACCGGGGCGCCCTCGCGCGCGAGTGCCGCCACGTCACGGTGACTTCTGCGCAAATACGCCTGGATGACGACCCCGACGTTCGCGTGCCGCACCCGTGCATCGCGGAACATGTCGAGCGTCGCCTGCGTCCACTGCGAGCCCTCCATGTCGATGCGCACGAAGGTCCGGGCGTGATCGGCGGCGGCGAGCACCATATCAAGCGACTGCTCCGCACGCGCGCGGTCGAACGCGAGCCCCAGCTCCGACAGCTTGATCGAGAGATGGCTGCGCAGCCGCTGGCTGCGTACCGCCTCCGCGAATGAGAGGAACTCCCGCACCGCTGCATCGACCTCCGTCGCAGAAGTGACGTCCTCCCCGAGGAACGACACGGTCGCCTCGAAGCCGGCGGCGTTCAAGCGCCGCACCGCAGCGATGGCGTCGGCCTGCGTTGTGCCGGCGATGAACCGCCGGGAGATCGAGCGTAACCCTGGCACGCTCGTCGCCGCATGCTCCGCCGCGCGGCTTCGGGACAACGCCAGGATCACGGGCCGCAACATCTCAGTCAGTGTAGGACCACGACCCATCGGCCGAGTGGGTCGCTCGCAGTGAAGCGACAGACCGAGTACGAGCGCCGCTCCGGCGCTGCCCAGCCCGCATCGCCCAGCTTGACACCTTGTTGACGCCCGCTCGACGTCCCATGCTCCCGCTGAGTACGCTCGATCCGTGCAGATCAACGTTGCGCTGCTTCCGAAACTCCTCCGCGAACCCCGGCAGCAGTGCATCGCGGTGGTGGATGTGTTGCGCGCAACGACCTCGCTCGTGGCGATGTTCGACGCCGGCCTCGAACGCGCGATCATCCCCGATACGCTGCGCGACGCGCGCGCGCTCGCCCTGCGTCACCTGGCGCTGCTCTGCGGCGAGGCCAAGGCGTTGCCCATCGCCGGCTTTGACTACGGCAACTCGCCCGCTGAATTCGCGCAGGCGCCGCTGCAAGGCAAGACGGCTGTCCTCTGGACCACCAACGGCACGAAGGCCATCGCCGCTGCGGCGCCCGCGCCATTCGTGACGGTGGCCGCGTTTACCAACCGCTCGGCAGCGGCCAGCCGCCTGGTCCAGGAAGCGACGGCGCGGGAGTTGGACATCACCGTGCTCTGTTCCGGCCTCGAGCGCGGCCAGATCTATGCCCTGGAGGATCACGTGGCCGCCGGCGCCGTCGTGGAGGCCGCGCGTGCGGCGGCGCCCGAAGCGCGCCTTTCGGACAGCGCCTGGGCCGCGCTGCACCTTTGGCGCTGGTACCGAGGCGACGCCGCCTGCGTCTTCCGCCACGCCGCACATGGCCGCATCCTCGCGCGCATGGGCTTCGAGGCTGACCTGGAGTTCGCTGCGCACGTCGACGTGAGCACCACGGTGCCTGCGCTAAGGGTCGATGATGGCGTGGCGTGCTTGCATCGCCCGATGCCCGAAGCCTGGAAACACGGCAGATAGATCAGGACGGGCGCGTGTGCCCGTTCCCGAAGACGATCCACTTGTACGTGCAGATCTCCCGTAGCCCCACCGGCCCCCGCGCGTGGAACTTCTGCGTTGCGTCGATGATCTCCGCGCCGAGTCCAAACTGGGCGCCGTCAGTGAACTGGGTGCTCGCGTTCACATAACAGACCGCCGTATCCACCTCACGCAGGAAGCGCATGGCAGTCGTGTGGTTCTCGGTGACGATCGCGTCGGAGTGCCCGCTGCTGTACTCGGTGACGAAGTCGACGGCGTCTTCGTAGGAGTCGGCGACCTTCACGGAGGCGACGAGCGCCAGGAACTCCTTCCCGAAGTCCTCGGCCCCGGCCGGCACGACCCGATCACGCCCCTGGAGCATCCCGTACGCACGCTCGTCACAGCGCAGTTCGACCTCCTTCTGCGCCAGTGCGTCCGCGACGCGCGGCAGGAACGCCTCGGCGATGTCAGCGTGCACCACGAGCGTGTCCATCGCGTTGCAGATGCTGTAGCGCCGGGTCTTGGCGTTCACCACGATCGCCAGCGCCTTGTCGAGGTCGGCGTCGCGGTCGACGTACGTGTGGCAGACGCCGATCCCGCCGACCAGCACCGGCATGAGCGCGTTCCGCTCGACAAAGCGGATCAATTCCTCGCCGCCGCGCGGCACGACCAGGTCGATGTATTGCTTCAACTCGAGCATTTCAGAGACGAGGGCGCGGTCGCTTGACTCGATGATCTGCACCGCGGCGCCGGGCAGTCCCGCCGACTCCAGCGCCTCGCGGATGATGCCGCCGAGCACGATGTTGGACTGCAGCGCTTCCTTCCCGCCGCGCAGGATTGTCGCGCTGCCCGCCTTCAGGCAGAGCGATGCGATGTCTACGGTGACGTTTGGGCGATTCTCATAGATCGCGCCGATCACGCCGAACGGTACGCGCATCTTGCCCACCATCATGCCGTTTGGCAGCGTGCGCATCTCGATCACCTCGCCGACAGGATCCGGCAGCATCGCGACCGTCCGCACGTCCTTTGCGATGCCGGCGAGACGCTCCGCGTTCAGCGTCAGCCGGTCAATGACGTTCGGCTTCAGGCCGTCAGCGCGTGCGCGTTCCAGATCCGAAGCGTTCGCATCGAGGATGTCCCGCTCGCGAGCGCCCAGCGCTGCAGCGAGGGCATTCAAAGCCGCATTCTTCGCCTCGCTGGAAACCGTCGCGAGCGTGCGCGCGGCCCGCTTCGCCTCCTGCGCCTTGACTTCGATTTCGGATGCGGTCGTGGTCATCGCCGTACCTCTGCGCGTGATCGTGCGGGGTGGACGATAGTGTAGCGCGCGGGAGTCACCAGCACGGAGCGTTGCCGCCGCGCCGCTACCATGCGAACCGTGCAGCACGAATCAGAGCCGGTGCGGCCGGAAACGTCACCTTCCGATGACGTTCCTGCGCTCAACCGGCTGCTCTACGCGTCGCATTCGTTCGGCTCGAGCGTGCTCTCACGCACGCAGCAGGCATGGCTGATCTTCTTCTACGCCCCTCCGGAGGGTGAAGGCGAGGCCATCGTGCCGCGCGTCACGCTCGCCACCATCCTGTTCGCGCTCGGCATCCTCGATGCCGTTGACGATCCGCTGATCGGGTACTGGAGCGACCGGACCCGATCGCCGTGGGGCCGCCGGGTGCCGTTCATCGTGCTGGCGACCCCCTTCTACGCGCTGTTCTTCTTCCTGTTCTGGACGCCGCCGGAGGGTCAGTTCGCCGCCACCGTGTACATCGCGGTGATTGTCTTCCTGCAGCGCCTGACCGGCACGCTGTCAGGTGGCCCGATGGAGGCGCTGCTCCCTGAGGTCGCGCGCACACCGGCCGCCCGTGTCTCCAACGTCGGCTGGCAGTTCCTTTTCGGTGCGCTGGGCGCCGTCGTCGGCCTCGTCGCGAGCGGCGTGCTCAAGGACATCTGGGGCTTCGCGGTCATGGGCGCAGCCGTGGCCATCATCGCGCTCCTCTCGCGTTACATCGGCGTCTTCGGCGTCGTGCGCCATCTGCGCCGGGATATCGAGCCGGTCACGATCGGCGTGCGCGAGTCCCTGGCGAAGGCGATGCGCAACGACCAGTTCCTCTCCTTCTTGCCCACGTTTGTGCTCTTCAACATGGCCGCGATGCTGCTGACCGCCGCGCTGCCCTTCTACGCCGAGATCGTGATCCTCGGCGATCGCGATGAGATGACCCTCCATGTGCTCGGTCGCACGCTCACGCTCGCCGAAGGCGCCATTTCATCGATTCTCTTCGGCGTCACGATCGGGGCGGTGATGCTCGAGCTGCCATTCGTGCTCCGGCTGGCTGCTCGCTTCGGCAAGGCGCGCGTCTATTCGGCCGCGATGCTCCTCGGCGCAGCGATGTTCCCGCTGCTGTTCTTCATGGGCCTCGTGCCCGGCGTCCCGGTGCTCGCGCAAAGCATCGTTTTCGTCATGCTCGCCGGACTGCCGCTCGCCGGCGTCTTCACCTTCCCCAACGCGCTCATCGCCGACATCGCTGACTATGACGCCGTGCGCACGGGCATGCGCCGTGAGGCGCTCTACTACGGCACGCAGAACGTTGTGGAAAAATGGACCGGGTCGCTGATGTTCCCGATCTTTGCAGGCGTGCTGCTGCTCGGCGAAACGCCCGACAACCCCCTGGGCATCCGGCTGGTCGGGCCAATCGCGGGCCTGGCCGCCATCCTCGCCTGGGTGTCGTTCCGCCGCTACTGGCTGCCGGACGACGTCACGCCCGAGGCCGTGGCCGCGTACGATGCGCGAACCGCCGGCGCCTCATGACGCCCACTGCGCGAGCCACAGGACTGCCATCCCGACGCCGATCGTCAGCCAGACGTTGTTGCTGAGCCATGCCACGAGGGCTGCCGCCAGCGCGGCGGCCAGCCGTTCGTTCCCGAGCCCTGCCTCGAAGCGCTCGTCATCGCCCACGTAGAACACCTGGGTGAGGATAATGGCGGTCATTACGGCCGGCATGACGAAGCGCAGCGCATCGCGGAACGCCGACGGCAGGGTGCTGTGATGCACGAAAACCAGCATCGACATACGGATGGTGAAGCTCGCCGCGCCCATGCCGAGCACGATCAGCCAGAGGTTCATGCCGCCTCCATCCGTTCATCAGCGCCGGCGCCGGCGCGAGCGCCCAGCAACGGTTCGGTGGCGAGTCCGGCCGCCATGCCAGCGAGCGCCGCCGCAAACAATCCCGTTCGATACGGCCATGTGAAGCCGAGCACCGCCACCAGCCCCGCAACGGCGCCCGCGGCCAGCGCCGGCCGGTGGCGAAACTCGGGGACCACGATGGCGATGAACGTGAGCGGCAGCGCGAACTCCAGCGACCACGAGTCCGGCACCGCCGCCCCGGCCGCGATGCCAATCGCCGTGGTCACCTGCCACGTGACGGCCAGGGCGACCATCGCTCCGAACACGTACCAGTGCTTGCTCACTGAAGGGTCGTCGCCCCGATAGCGCTGGATGCCCACGGCGTATGCCTCGTCGGTGAGCATGTACGCCAGCAGCGTCCGCCAGCGCACCGGTAGGTGGTCGACGTGCGGCGCCAGCGATGCGCTGTACAGCATGTGTCGCAAGTTCACCAGCGCGGACACCAGGACGATGAGCAGCCCGGCCTCGCCGGCGGCCATCATCTGCGTGCCAACGAACTGGCTGGCGCCGCCGAAGACGATGACCGACATCCCCATCGCGAGCGCCGGCGACAATCCTTGCTCGATCGCGTATGCCCCGAACGCCATCCCGAACGGCGCCACCCCCAGCAGCAGCGGGACCTCCGCGCGCACGCCGGCCACGAACTCTGAACGGCGGGACATGTGGTCAGTGTAGGGGCGCATCCGGCAGGCGGCGCGGCGGAACGCCGCAGCTACTTGACGCACGTCCTGGGCCGCGGCGCGTAACGCCGAGGGCGGTTTGGCAGTTATAGGTGGTGTTGAAGGAGGCGGGGCCTTCAACAACTCGCGGAGTGCGGCAGCAATGCCACACTCCGTAAGTTTTTCCGGTGGATCCAATTCGCCGATGGGCATCGATCGCGTAGACTCAGCGCATGCCCGCCGCGGCGTCAGCCACGTCGCTCGCCGATGCCGTCAGCGCCTGGATCGAAGCGCTCGGTGAGCGCCAGCGCGCGGTTGCGTGCTTCCGGTTCGATGACGAGCGCGAGCGCACCGACTGGGCGTACTACCCGCGTGACCACAAGGGTGTACCGCTCCATGACATGGATGCGCGCCAGCAGAAGCTCGCGCACAGTATCGTTTCGACGGCGCTGAGCCTGCCCGCCTACGCGCAGACCTGCGCGATCATCGCGCTTGAGAGCGTGCTCGATGTGCTCGAAGGGCGACGCGGATCGCAGCTACGCGACTCCGGCCGCTACTTCACCAGTGTCTTCGGCCTACCCGGCGACGCGCGGTGGGGATGGCGCTTCGAGGGTCACCACGTGTGCCTCAACGTGACGGTCGTGGAAGGCGAGGTCGCGGCGACACCGCTGTTCCTGGGGGCCAATCCGGCGTCCGTCACCATCGGCCCCCACGCCGTCAGCCGGCCCTGCGGCGCTGAGGAGGATGCGGCGCGAGCCCTGCTCGAACTGCTGGATGATAGTCAGCGCTCCGTAGCAATCGTGAGCGATACTGCGCCTCCGGACTTCGTACTCGCAAACGTTCCCCTCGTGCCCGACCGTCTCGGGGCCGGCGCGTGGCTCCCCCCGCTGCGCCCGATCCGCGATAGCTGGGATGCGCTTCCGGAGGGCAAGCGCAAGGCCGTTGGCTGGGACATCGCCCGGCCCGCTGGACTTGCTCCATCGCGCATGACGCCGCGGCAGGCGTCACTGCTGCGCGAGCTCGTCGAGATCTACGTCGACCGCCTGCCGGAGCCGTTGGCCGCCCCGGAACGGGAACGCGTCGGCGGCGATGTGCACTTCGCCTGGGCTGGATCGACCAAGCGCCGAGAAGGCCATTACTACCGCCTGCACGGCCAAGGCTTCCTCGTCGAATACGACAACACGCAGGATGGGGCGAACCACATTCACACCGTCTGGCGCAGTCCAGCCCGCGACTTCGGCATGGATCTGCTGCGGGCGCATGCCGCGCGAGCGCACTGAGCATCGCCGGTCGGGAGCGAGCTACAACCAGCGGCGCGCCCGGAACCAGCCCCACAGCAGGAACGCGATAACGACGAAGCCCGCGATCATCGCGGCGAATCCCCACCCGGTGTCGTACCCGGGGATGGTGTGCTCGAAGTTCGTGCCGTAGATGCTCGCGATCAGAGTCATCGGAAGGAATACAACGGCGACGATCGCGAGCGTCTTCATCACGTCGTTGATGCGGTTGTTCACCGATGACAGATAGGTGTTGAGCGCGCTCTCCGCGATGTCCCGCACACTGTCGATCATCTCCTCCACGCGCACGGTATGGTCATAGATGTCGCGGTAGTACATGAGCGCGTCGGTGCCGACAAGGTGCGCGTACTCACCGCGGGCGAATCGATTGGCGAGATCGCGCTGTGGATAAATGGTGCGCCGAAGCCGCTGCGTCGAGCGCTTGAGCCGCATGAGATCCTCGAGCACGGGCCGCTCCGGGTGCGCGAGCGCCAGAGTCTGCAGCCGGTCGATCTCCTCGTCCAGTTCGTTCATCACCGGGTGATACTCGTCGACGATCACATCGAAGAGCGCATGCGCCAGGAAGGCTGCCCCACGTCCCATGACCAAGCCGCCGTTCTCCGCGCGCCGGCGTACCTCATTGACCGCCGTGAGCGGCGACCAGTGCACCGAGACGACGTAGTTCGGGCCGACGTACATGTCCAGCTCGGCGGTCCACAGGTCGCCGGCCTGGCCGTTGTAGTGCACGGCATGGATGATCATGAAGAGGTAGTTGCCGTAGTCGTCGACCTTCGGGGGGTCGATGAGCGTGTTGAAGCAGTCGTCGATGGTCAGGTGATGAAACTGGAAGAGGTCGCGCAGCAGCGGCTCCGCTTCTTCGCGCGACTCGGGCTGGATGTCCACCCAGAGCAACGCCTGCGGATCTGCGATCGCCGCCCGCATCTCATCGGAGGATATGTTCGTTCGCAGCGGCGCCCCGGGGGTATGCACGCAGGCGTTGATCATCGGTGATAAGGTAGCGGACCGGACGCGCCGCTCGAACGATGTTATGTTCGTCAGCACCGGTCTGGGCGCGCGGAGCCCATGCTATCATGCCGCTGCCACAGGGCCTGCGATCCGAGAGGCGGGCGTGAACACCGGCAACGGCCTCTGTATCTTCTCCGGCAACGCGCACCCGGCGCTTGCCCAGTCTGTCTGTGGCTACCTGGAAATGCCCCTCGGGCAGGCTGAAGTCTTCGAGTTCTCCAACGAAAACATCTTCGTCCGGATCCTCGAGAATGTCCGCTCCAAGGACGTCTTCCTGATCCAGCCGCTCTCGACGCCGGTCAACCGCTCCGTCATGGAGCTGCTGATCATGATCGATGCGTTCAAGCGCGCATCGGCAGGCCGCATCACGGCCGTCATGCCCTACTACGGCTACGGCCGCAGCGACAAGAAGGACCAGCCCCGCGTGCCTATCACCGCGCGCCTGCTCGCCAACCTCATCGAGACTGCGGGCGCAAACCGCGTTCTCACCATTGACTTGCACGCGGGACAGATCCAGGGATTCTTCAACATCCCCGTCGATGAGCTCACCGCGCTCTACATCATGGGGCGTCACCTCAGGGAGCGTGATCTTTCAAACGCCACCGTCGTCGCGACCGATGTCGGTGGAGCCAAGCGCGCCCGCGACCTGGCGCGGCTGCTGGACACGCCACTGGCCGTCGTCGACAAGGAGCGCATGGGGAACCAGGAACGCATCTCATCGATGGCCCTGATCGGCGACGTCACCGGCCGGGACGTGATCATCCCTGACGATGAGATTCTGACCGGCGGCACGATCGTCGCCGCCGCCCGCATCGCCCGCGACCACGGCGCACGCAGCGTCACGGCAGCCTGCGTGCACCCGATCCTCTCGGACCGCGCGGTCGAGAAGATTTGCGGCGGTGACCTGATCGAGGAGCTGATCGTCACGGACACGATCCCCATCCCGGAGCACAAACGTCACGAGAAGATCACCGTGCTCAGCGTTGCCCCGCTGCTGGGCGAAGCGATCACCCGCATCCACACGGGCCAATCTGTCGGAGAGCTGTTTCAGTAGGGCCGCACAGCTCGGCTCTCAGCGATCAGTGGTGAGCAGCGGGTGCCTGCGAGCGGCAACATTGATCTCTGCGGCTCATCCGGCATCTGACGCGAGCGGCTGACTGCTTGTAACGGGGCCGGGGTTAACTCACCACGCGCCCGTCCAGCATGCGGACGATGCGGTCGGCTCGCGCGGCGATCTCCATGTCGTGGGTGACCATGACGATGGTCAGGCCGCGCTGTCGGCGCAGGGACTCCAGCAGGTCGAGCACCCGTGCGCCGGCCTTCGAATCCAGGCTGCCGGTCGGCTCGTCCGCCAACAGGATCGGCGGCTCGTTCGCCAGCGCGCGCGCGATTGCCACGCGCTGGCGCTCGCCGCCCGAGAGCTGCGTCGGCCGCTGCCTGTCCTTGCCGATCAGCCCGACAAGTTCCAGCAACCGCGATGCCCGGTCCCGCCGTGCTCTGACCGAGACACCCAGCTCGAACATCGGCACCTGCACGTTCTCCGACGCGGTCAGCGAGGGAAGCAGGTTGTGCAGCTGGAAGATCAGGCCCACGTCGCGCGCGCGCACGTGCGAGAGGCGTCGCGTCAGCGCCAGGTCGTGCCCGCCCACGATCACGGTTCCCGAATCCGGACGGTCGAGCGCCGCGATCAGGTGCAGAAGTGTCGACTTCCCGCAGCCGGAGGGGCCCACGATCGCCACGAACTCACCGGCGTGCACCGTGAGATCGGCGCCGTTGAGGGCGGCGATGACGCCCTCGTCGAACGTCTTGACAAGGCCGCGCGCCTCGATGATCGGCGTGGCGCTATTCATGGCGCAAGGCCTCCATGGGCTGCAGCCGGATCGCGCGCACCACCGGGTAGATAGCGCCGATCAGGGCCACGATCCCCGCCACCACGAAGCCGCGAATGAACACCTCGATGTCGTATGCGGGCTCCAGTAGCGACTGCACGGCCGGGATCAGCGTGACCGCCTGAGCGGCCAGCACGCCCAGGATCGACCCGAATACCGCCGCCACGAGGCACAGGATGAGCGACTCGCCGACGATGAGCCGCACGATACGGTTGTCCGACCAACCCACCGCGCGCAGGATGCCGATCTCGCGCGTGCGTTCAAACACCGACATCACCATGGTATTCATGACGCCGATTGCGCCGATGCCCACGGCGAGCGCCGAGATCGCCAGGTAGACAGCGTCGACGATCTCCATGCCCTGATCGACCTCGCCGTAGTCTCCTGTGTCAGCGACGGTGGTCAGCAACGGCATGTCGTCGCGGATCGAGGTGGCGAGTTCCTTCGGATCAACGCCGTCCTCGGCCCACACGTAGACCATCGTCACCAAATCGGGCCGGCCGGCGATCTCCTGCACGGTCGCGAGCGGTGCCATGGCACCGCCGTCCTCCCAGAGGTTGTCGGACTTGTAGATGCCAACGACGGTGAAATCCCGGTCATCGATCACGACGGTGTCGCCGACGCCGGCGCCCAGCCGGCCCGACGCGTCCGACCCAAGCAGGATCTCCGAAACCGCGTCGTCCGCCGGTAGCCGGCCTTCGACGACCCGGAGGTCGATCATCCTCAGATCCGCTGGCCGCACGCCGATCGTGACGAAGAACGGATTGCCCGAGACGCGCGAGATGCGCAGCAATACCCCCATCGAGTGCTCGACGCCCGGATAGCGGTCGATCGCCTGCACCTGCTCGCTGTTCACGACGCTGAACGACAGGTCCGACGAACCGGCCTGGGCGACGAAGAAGTCCGCTCCGTAGGCTCGGGTCAGCGCCCCTGCCGTCTGCTTCATGCCGCCCACGATGAGCCCGAGCGCGATCACGGTTGTGATCCCGATGGCGATGCCGATCACCGTCAGCGTGGTGCGGATCCGCTGGCGCAGCAGGTTCTTCAGGATGAGTGACGTGAACGACATGTTCTCACCATCAGCGTAGGGGCTCTGCTGGACGCGAAGAAGGGACGTTCGGCCCGGTGCGCTCACTCCTGCGTTTCACGGCATGGCACCACCCCGCCGCCTCGCTCCCGACCCAAGGCGATGCTCACATGCCTGATCAGATTGTTTCACGTGAAACATTCCAGAGCGGCGTGCCGCAGCCGCCCGGACGGGTTCCGAGCGGCGTGCCGGCGCGCGTGGCAGAGGGTTTCCCTGATCCGGCCGCCCGGGCAGGTTCGATACACTGACAGCAAGCATTCTCCCCACAAGGAACCTCCATGAGCCTGCTTACGAAGCTGTTCGGCGGCACCGACAAGGAGATCCGCCGTTATCAACCCGTGGTCGAGCGTATCAACGCGCTGGAACCGGAGCTCGAGGCGCTGTCCGACGCCGAGTTGCGAGCGAAGACCGACGAGTTCAAGGAGCGACTCGCCGGAAAGGAGACGCTGGACGAGCTCCTGCCCGAGGCCTTCGCCACCGTGCGCGAGGCCGCCAGACGCCGCGTCGGCCAGCGCCACTACGACGTCCAGCTGATAGGCGGCATGGTGCTCCACGAGGGCAAGATCGCCGAGCTGAAGACTGGCGAGGGCAAGACGCTGACCGCCACGCTGCCCCTCTACCTCAACGCCCTCACCGGCGCAGGCGCCCACCTGGTGACCGTCAACGACTACCTGGCCAAGCGCGACGCCCAATGGTACGGACCGGTGTTCGACATGCTCGGCTTGAGCGTTGGCGTCCTGCAGCACGATGCCGCGTTCCTCTATTCGGCCGAGAAGCAGAGCGACACGCAGAACATGGAGTACCTGCGCCCGTGCTCGCGCCGCGAGGCGTACCGCGCCGACATCACCTACGGTACGAACCACGAGTTCGGCTTCGACTACCTGCGCGACAACATGGCCGTATCGCTCGATGCCTGTGTCCAGCGCGAATTGCACTACGCCATCGTGGATGAGGTCGACAACATCCTCATCGACGAGGCGCGCACGCCGCTCATCATCAGCGGCCCGGCGGAGGACTCAAGCCAGATGTACCAGACGTTCTCACGGCTGGTGCCGCGCCTCACCGCCGATGAGGACTACACCGTCGACCTCAAGTCGCGCTCGGTGCTCCTCACCGAGGGCGGTGTGGAGAAGATGGAGAAGCTGCTCGGCATCGACAACATTTTCGCCCCGGAGAACTACCGGCTCACCCGCTACATGGAGGCGGCGCTCAAGGCGCACATTGTCTACGAACGCGACCGTCATTACGTGGTGAAGGACGGCGAGGTCGTCATCGTCGATGACTTCACGGGCCGCCTGATGCACGGCCGGCGCTGGTCCGATGGACTTCACCAGGCCGTCGAGGCGAAGGAGGGCGTCCGGATCCAGAACGAGTCGATCACGTACGCCACGATCACCCTCCAGAACTACTTCCGCCTCTACAAGAAGCTGGCAGGCATGACGGGCACGGCAGCGACCGAGGCCGAGGAGTTCTTCAAGATCTACAAGCTCGAGGTCGTGACGATTCCCACGCACCGGCCGATGGTTCGCGAGGACTACTCTGACCTCGTCTACAAGTCCGAACGCGCGAAGTTCGAGGCCGTCGCCGATGAGATTGAGGAGCTGCACGAGTCCGGGCGACCGGTGCTCGTCGGGACCGTGTCCATCGAGAAGTCGGAGCGCCTCTCGGACCTCTTGAAGCGGAGAGGCATTCCGCACCAGGTGCTGAACGCCAAGCATCACGAGAAGGAAGCCGGCATCGTCGCCCAGGCCGGGCGGTTCGGCGCCGTCACCATCGCCACGAACATGGCCGGCCGCGGCACCGACATCGTCCTTGGCGGCAAGCCGGAAGGCCGCGATCCCGCCGAATGGCAGGAGGAACACCAGCGCGTCGTCGATGCGGGCGGTCTCGCCATCATCGGCACCGAGCGCCACGAATCGCGCCGCATCGATAACCAGCTGCGCGGCCGCGCCGGGCGCCAGGGCGACCCGGGCACGTCACGCTTCTTCGTCTCGTTCGAGGACGACATCATGCGGCGATTCGCGCCCGATTGGCTGCCGGGGCTCATGCAGAAGCTCGGCATGGAGGATGACGTGCCGATCGAGAGCGGCATGGTCACGCGTGCCATCGAGACTGCGCAGGTGAAGGTCGAGGGCCACAACTTCGACATCCGCAAGCACGTCGTCGAGTACGACGACGTGATGAACACGCAGCGCGACGTCATCTACAAGGAACGCCGGAAGATCCTCGAAGGCGCCGAGATCAAGGACAGCATCCTCCAGTACATCACCGATGAACTGGAGGCGATCGTCGCCGCCAACACGCAGGACGAGTGGGATGTGGAGGCGTTGATCAACGAGGTCAACGCGATCGTCAAGCTGCCCGAGGAGTTCACCGTCGAGGCGCTCGAGCAAAAGTCGCCGGAGGAGATCGTCGAGGCGGTCATCGCCTATGCACGCGACGCCTACGAAGACCGTGAAGAAGCGATGGGCGCTGACATGATGCGGCACCTCGAACGGCTCGTCGTGCTGCGGGCGATCGACTCGCTCTGGGTCGAACATCTGACGGCGGTCGAGGAGATGCGCCAGGGCATTGGCCTGCACGCCTACGGACAGCAGGACCCGCTCGTCGTGTACAAGCGCGAGGCGCGCGACATGTGGGAGCAGTTGCTGGCGAACATCCGCAACCGCATCGCCCGGACGATCTATCACGTGGAGATCGCGCAACGGCAGCAACCGGCCCCACCGCCGGCAACGGTAGCGACGCAGCCTGGCATCAGCGAGACGAACGGCGCGGGGGCGGGGCCCCGCGCCGCGGCCATGACGTCGGCGGCGGCGCAGCAACTGCAGCGACAGGCGGCTGCCGCGGTCGGCGGGCCGGCGCCGCGCAACCTGCGCACGAACCAGCCAACCGAGGGCTCTGGCACGACCGTGGTGGCCGGCCAGAAGACCGGCCGCAACGATCCCTGCCCGTGCGGCAGCGGCAAGAAGTACAAGAAGTGCCACGGGGCGTGACGCACAGGCGACGGTGCAAGGTTCTGTCGCGGTCTTCGGGGCATCGCTTCGGGCAGCAGTAAACTCTGACAAGTGAGCGCGCCGATCACGAGGTACGCCAAGAGCGATGATGTCAACATCGCGTATCAGGTCGTGGGCGAAGGCCCGATCGACCTGCTGTTTGCGATGGGCTGGGTGTCGAACATCGACGAGTTCTGGAAAGAGCCAGGCTTCGCTCGCTTTCTCAACCGGCTCGCCGCGTTCTCGCGGCTGATCATCTTCGACAAGCGAGGCACCGGTCTGTCCGACCGTGTGCCTCTCGACCGTCTGCCGACGCTGGAGCAGCGAATGGATGATGTACGGGCGGTGCTCGACGCAGTCGGCTCGCGGTCGGCGGCGCTCATGGGCGTATCAGAGGGTGGGCCCATGTGCGCGCTCTTCGCGGCGACGTACCCGGAGCGGACGCGCGCGCTCGTGATGATCGGATCGTACGCATGCCCGATGCGCGCCGATGATCAGCCGTGGGCGCGCACGCCCGACGATGTGCGGGAGATGCTCGAGGAGATCGAGCACGACTGGGGCGGACCGCTACGGATCCAGCAACGCGCACCGAGCGTCGCCCACGATGAGCGGTTCCGCGCCTGGTGGAGCGCCTACCTGCGCGCCTCAGCAAGCCCTGGCGCCGCAGCCGCGCTCACGCGCATGAACGCAGCGATCGACGTCCGTCACGTGTTACCGACGATCCGGGTGCCGACCTTGATCGTGCATGCTGCTGGCGACGAGACAGTGAGCGTAGAGCATGGCCGCTACATGGCAGCGCGCATCAACGGCGCGCGATACGTTGAGCTGGCCAGCCGCGACCATCTGCCCTGGGTGGCCGACACCGACGCGATCATCGCCGAGATCGAAGAGCTGCTCACGGGCGAGCGTGGCACCCCAGGCGCCGACCGCGTGCTCGCCACCGTGCTCTTCACCGATATCGTGGATTCTACCGGCACCGCAGCGGCGCTTGGCGACCGGCGCTGGCGGGAGGTCGTGGAGGCGCACACCGCCCTGTCGGTGGAGATGATCACGCGGCACCAGGGACGCGTGGTCAAGGACCGTGGCGACGGCTTTCTGGCCACGTTCGATGGTCCGGCGCGGGCGATCCGATGCGCGTGCGCCCTGTCAACCGCAGTGCGCGCGCTGGGCATACGGATCCGTGCGGGGCTGCACACGGGCGAATGCGAGGTCATCGCGGGCGACGTCGGCGGCATCGCCGTCCACACGGGAGCGCGGGTCGCAGGGCTCGCGAAGGGTGACGAAGTCCTGGTCTCCCGCACGGTCAAGGATCTTGTCGCAGGGAGCGGCATCGAATTCGACGACCGCGGCGTGCACCAGCTGAAGGGCGTGCCGGGTGAGTGGCGCATCTACGCCGTGGCGCAGGCATGACCCTTCGGGGCGCGCTCGCGGTGGCCTTGATCGTCGCGGAGGACGGCCGCCTGCTGCTGCAGCTGCGCGACAACCGACCGGACGTTGTGAACGGCGGCCGCTGGGGTTTCTTCGGCGGCCATCTGGAGCCGGGTGAATCGCCGGAGCAGGCGCTGCTGCGCGAGCTGGACGAGGAACTGGACTGGCGCCCGCGTCACTTCGAACGGTATCGGACGCGCGACGTGGCAGATGGCGAACGGCGGGTGCGATCGCACGCGTTTGCCGCACATCTTGATGTCCCGCTCGAAGCACTCACACAGCGGGAGGGCGAGGCGATGGCGCTCTTTGCGCCTGATGCGACGCCGGCAAACGCGGTCAACGGCGTGACCGAGTTTATCCGGGAGTTTGCGGGCTCGCGCGTCTATCCGCGCATGCGCCGGGCATGGCCGCGCATCACAGCGACTGCGTTACTCGTCGACGCGCACGGACGATTCCTTCTGCAACACCGCGACGATAAGCCGGACATCGTCAATCCCGGCAAATGGGGCTCGTTCGGTGGAGAGATCGAGCCGTACGAGACGCCGGAGCACGGGTTTCTCCGCGAACTGGACGAGGAGCTGGGTTGGCGCCCGTCACGCTACGAACTGTTGCATGCGTATCCCTTGGAGCACGTTGAGCCGCCGACGCTCGTCTACGTGTACGCCGCGCTTGTAGACGTGCCGGAATCCGCGCTGAGGCTCGGCGAGGGGCAAGGGATGGGCTTCTTCGCGGCCACCGCTCTGCCAGCACACACGGTTCCTGAGTTCCGAGCCCTCATCGAATGGTACGCGGGCGCCGGGCGCCACCTGGCGCTGATGGAGCGAGGGGACGCGTAGCCCGGCGGTCGGGCATTCCCGGCTCGCGCTCCAATCGGCGCTCCGAGATACTGGCGCGCATGGACACAACCGCCGCACTGCCGCCGCAGCGCCCGGAACACGCCGGGCCTGGCGGCCGCCGCATCGACTGGACGCTGGGTGATGTGGCCTGGGGCATCGGCTGGTTCCTGACGCTGTTCCTGCTGTTCCCGGTCCCGTTCGTCGGGGCTGCGGCGGTGGTCAGCGGCGGCACCGACACGACCGCGTACTACGCCGCGAGCCTGATCGCCGGCGCGGGATCGGAAGTCGGACTGATCGTCGTGGCCGCCATGTTCACGTGGCGCAAGTACGGAGGCGGTTGGGAGCGACTCGGCCTCGTGGCGCCGAACTGGGGCACGCTGGGCTGGGGGGTGGCCGCGCTCGTGACCGCGCTCGTGCTGGGCTGGGCGTACGGCATCGCCATCGAGGTCTTCGGTATCGACGCGCTGGTCAGCGAGTGTGACGACCAGATCCCGCGCGAAGTGATTGACAGCGCCGGCTTGATGGTGCTCGCCGGAATCGTGGCGATCGCCTTCGCGCCGGTGTGCGAGGAGATATTCTTCCGCGGGTTTATCTTCCCGGGACTGCTCCGCGCCTGGGGGGTGGGTCTTGGCATCCTCGCCAGCGGATTGTTGTTTTCGGTCGCGCACATTGGTCCGAGCATGCACAAGACGGTGATTCCGATCTTCATCATCGGCGCCGTGTTCGCGGCATCCTACTACCGTTCCGGAAACATCCTGACGCCCATCCTGGCGCATCTGGTGTTCAACAGTGTCTCGTTTGCGGTGCTGGCCACGGTGGGGTGTGACGATGACACAGCCGCGCTCAGATCCGCCCACCACGCGCTACAGGCGGTACTGGCCCGATGAGCCGCATCGCCGAGGCGTTCGCCCGGTCCCGCGCTGAGGGGAGGGTCGCGTTCTTCCCCTTCATGACGGTTGGCTTCCCGGACCTGGAAACAAGCCTTGAGCTCGTCAAGGCCATGGTAGAGGCGGGAGCGGACGGCATTGAGCTGGGTATCCCGTTTTCCGACCCGCTGGCCGACGGGCCGACCATCCAGCGAGCGACCTACCGAGCCCTGCAGCAGGGGACGACCCCCCACGACGCTATTGACATAGTCCGGCGATTACGTTCAGCAGGGGTTGCCGTTCCGCTGATCCTTATGGGATACTCGAACACCTTCCTCGCCCTGGGCGAGGAAGCCTTCATCTCGGACGCGGCCGCCGCCGGCGCCGACGGGCTGATCATTTCAGACCTGCCGCCGGAGGAGTCCGACGAGGTGCTGGGTGTTTGCCGGAAGCACGGGTTGGACCTGATCTTCCTGCTCGCCCCAACCTCTGACGACAGGCGGATCGAGCAGGTGCTCGCGCGTGCGAGCGGGTTTATCTATTGCGTCGCCGTCGTCGGCGTCACAGGCGCCCGCGAGGATCTCTCGCGGGAACTGCCGGACTTCCTGGCGCGGCTCCGCAAGCGGACGGACCTGCCGCTCGCAGTAGGGTTCGGGATCTCGAAGCGCGAGCATGTGCTGGCGCTTCAGGGGCTGGCGGATGCCGCGATCGTGGGAGCGGCGCTGGTCGATACGGTGGAGTCATCGCCTCGAGACGAGTGCGTAGGACGGGTGCAAAGGTATGTTGAGGTGCTCACCGGCCGTAAGGAGGCCACGACGTAGCGCAACAGAAGGTTGGCGCTCTGCCTTCTGCGGCCGCGTCTATGACTCCGCGGCCGGCGTCTTTGGACGCGCGTAAGGGCCCCGGCGGGGCTGATGCCGCTGACCGGCACGCGCGGGACGGGAGCACCAACGAGGCGATGCGGCTCAGGGGAGTGCGCGGCGCGACGACAGTCGATGCCAACACGCGCGAAGCGATCCTCGAAGCCACCACAGAGCTCCTCTCCGCACTGCTGGAAGCCAACGGCATCGAACGCGATGACGTCGCGAGCGCCTTCTTCACGACGACGCCCGACCTCACCGCCGAGTTCCCCGCCGTGGCCGCCCGCGAACGCTTCGGCTGGTCGCACGTCGCCCTGATGTGCGGCCACGAGATGAACGTCCCGGGGAGCCTGCCGATGTGCCTGCGCATACTGCTGCACGTGAACACCGCCAGGCGGCCCGAGGATCTCCGGTTCATTTATCTGCGTGGGGCGCGGGCGCTGCGAGCGGACATCGAAGACGGTGGTCAGTAGTACGACAGCGGCTGGCGCCACGCGCGCCCCAGGAGGAGAGTCCGATGATGGTGATCATGAAACCCGGTCATACCCGGGAGGAATTCGAGGCAGTGATGAGCCGCATCAGGGAGGCTGGCTTCGTAGGCCACCCGATCGTTGGCGTGGAGCGCACCGTAATCGGCGTGGTCGGCGAGGATCGCCTCCACCCGGAGCTCGCCGACGACATCGAGGTGATGGCCGGCGTGGAATCCACAGTCCAGATCAGCACGCCGTACAAGCTCACGTCGCGGAGCGTGCGGCCAGAGGGCACGATCGTCGAGATCAACGGTGTGCGCATCGGCGAGGGCACGGTGACGGTGATGGCCGGGCCGTGCGCCGTTGAGAACGAAGAGCAGCTGATGGCGACAGCGCGCCACGTGGCGTCGCATGGGGCGAGCATTCTGCGGGGCGGCGCGTTCAAGCCGCGCACCTCGCCGTACGGATTCCGCGGGCTGGAGAAGGAGGGCCTGCGGCTGCTCGCGGAGGCGCGCCGCGAAACCGGGCTGCCGGTCATCACGGAGGTGATGTCGGAGCACACGGTCGAACTCGTCGCGGAGTACGCCGATATCCTGCAGATCGGCACGCGGAACGCGCAGAACTTCTTCCTGCTGGAGGAGGCGGCCAACACGGGCAAGCCCATCCTGCTGAAGCGGGGCATGTCGTCGACAGTGCAGGACTGGCTGCTGGCGGCGGAGTACATTCTGAACAAGGGCAACATGAACCTGATCCTGTGCGAGCGCGGCATCCGCACGTTCGAGACGGCGACGCGCAACACCATGGACATCAACGCGATTCCGCTCGTGAAGGAGTTGAGCCACCTGCCCATCATCGCCGACCCGAGCCATGGCACGGGCAAGATGAAGCTGGTCGAGCCGGTATGCCTCGGCATGGTGGCGGCGGGCGCCGACGGCCTGATCCTGGAGGTGCACCCGAATCCCGAGCACGCGCTCTGCGACGGCGCGCAGTCGCTGACGTTCGACGCCTTCGAAAGCGTCATGACGCACACATCCGCCGTGGCGCACGCGATCAACAAGCGCATGGAGCGCGAGCCTGTCATGGCGTGACGCTGCGGGCCCGCGAGGGTCGATTACCTGATGCAGGGGCGGGACACTCCCCGCCCCTGCGTGCGTCCCGGGCGATCGCTATACGTCCATCCACATCGTGTTGACCAGGTACGAGGATGTGCCGATGCCGGCGGGAATGTTCTTCACGCTGTGCTGCCAGACGAGGTGCTGGTACGGGGTGACGAGCGCCAGCGTTACGGGATCCTTCGCGTAGATCACGCGCTGGGCTTCGCGCACCAGGCGCACCCGTTCATCAACGTCGTAATCGCGGGTCGTCGCCGCGACCGCGGCCTCGATCTCAGGATCGCCCAGGCCGCGCAGGAATGTGCCGTCTCCGAACGGCCCGTCGGCGGTGTGCATAGCCAGCGGGATCTCCGGCGTCTCGTAGATCTGGTTGAGGTTGAGGGTGCACTGGTACTCGACGTTGCGGAGGTTCTCGACCCAGCGCCCGAAGTCCTGCGGATCCTCATCGACGATGATGCCTGCCTGCCGCATCTGGTTGACGAACACGGGCAGGTGCTTGTCGTGCTCGAGCACGGGCGTGTTCGCGGGGTACATCATGGTGAAGCGGACACCGCCGACCTCCTGCACCAGACGCCGTGCCTCATCGAGATCGTACGGCTGCAGTTGCTCCAGTTCGTCCGGCGGTAGCGCGTAGTCACCGAGCGACCACTGGACGAGGCCGTTGGCCTGCGCTTCGCCGTCGTACACGAGGTCCACGAACTGCTGCCGGTTGATCGCACGTGAGATGGCCCGCCGGACGCGCGGATCACCGAAGGGCGGCCGCTCGTGGTTCATGGTGAAGGCGATGTACGCGAAGGCGGGGTCACGTGAGACGGGGTAATCGGCGAGCGCCCGCACTTCAGAAGCGCTGCCGGTCATGTACTGGTGCGTCTGTCCCGAGCGGAAGGCGGTCAGCTGCGTCGTCTTGTCGTAGACTACGCGCACCTCAATCTCTTCGATGTACGGGAGTTGCGCCCCACCGTTTGCGTCGTCGCGGCGGTAATAGTTGGGGTTGCGGGTGAAGATGGCGCGGTCTTCCTCGGCGACGGATTGCAGCACGTATGCCCCGCCGCCGGCGCCCTGGGTGTTCAGCCGATCAAGGTTTCCGGCAAGCAACTCGCGCGGCGGGATGGTATTCGTGAACAGGCCGATGCGATTGATGAACCAGGCGTACGGGCCGGGCATTTCGATTCGGACGGTCGACGCCGCGACAGCGACGCGCTCGATGTGCTTGCCGGCGAACGCGAAGTTGTTGGTCGAGGGGTCGGTGCGGAGACGCTCCATGGTCGCCTGTACGTCCTCAGCGTCCATGTCGCGCTCGGGTATGCCGAGGGGGTTCGGGGCGATGCGCACGCCGGGGCGCACCTGGAAGATGAACGTCGTGTCGTCCGGCACCTCGTACGACTCGGCGAGGTCGAGGAAGACGAAGTCCGGCTTGGTCGCGGACTGGTTGATGAGCACGTTGTACATGCGCGGGAAGTAGGCCGAGGCGACCGCGACGCCACGGTGCGGGTCGAAGGTGCCGAACGCCGCGGCGTTCGCCTGGATGAAACGCCCGCCCCGGCGCGGCGGCGCGGCGGGGTTGAGGATGTCCGGCTGGCCCGCGACGGGCGTTGCGCGTGGGGGGCCGCCGTCCGGAACTCCCGACGATGAGTCACAGCCGACGGCGAGCCACGCCGCAGCGGCCGCGGCGGACGCGCCGGCTGACGCGAGAAAGCGGCGCCGCGCAGTCCGCTGCCGCATGAGTCGATCCCAGTAGGCTGGCACCGGTTCTCCGCCGCCCCCAGATGCGCGCGAGTGTTACGCGAGTATGTCGCCGCCACAGGCGCAGGTCAATATCCGCGGGTGCCGCACGCCCAGGGGCAGATCGCGCGCCTGATATGCTCATGGCGCACGCGTTACTTGTCGCTCACGCAGGAGGCCGCCAGCGATGCCAGACAGCCTCAGCATCACCGATAACCGGACGGGGAAGACGTACGAACTGCCGATCAGTAACGGCACGGTGCGGGCGATGGACTTTCGCCAGATGAAGGCGGACGAGGACGACTTCGGCCTGATGGTCTACGATCCCGCCTTCCAGAACACGGCAGCCTGCAGCAGCGCCATTACGTACATCGATGGCGACCGCGGGATCCTCGAGTACCGTGGCTATCCCATCGAAGAGCTGGCGGAGAAGAGCACGTACCTGGAGACGGCGTTCCTGATCGTGCACGGGCACCTGCCCACGCGCGAGGAACTCGAGCGGTGGGTGCACGACATCACCTACCACACGATGCTGCACGAGAACATCAAGAAGTTCATCGAAGGATTCCGCTACGACGCCCACCCGATGGGCATGCTCGTGGGGACCGTCGGCGCGCTCTCGACCTTCTACCCGGACGCGCGGGACATCCACGATCCGACGTCGCGCAACATCCAGACGATTCGCCTGATCGCCAAGATGCCGACGATCGCCGCGTTCTGTTACCGGCATAACCGCGGACTGCCGTACGTGTATCCGGACAACGACCTCTCCTTCATCGGCAACTTCATGAGCATGCTCTGGCGCATGGCCGAAGTGACGTACCGCGCCGATCCGGTGATCGAACGCGCGTTGAACGTGCTGTTCATCCTCCACGCCGACCACGAGCAGAACTGCTCATCGAACGCGATGCGCGCCGTCGGGTCGTCACATACGGATCCGTACAGCGCCACGGCTGCCGCGGCTGCGGCGCTGTACGGGCCGCTGCACGGCGGCGCCAACGAGGAAGTCCTGCGGATGCTGACCGAGATCGGTGACAAGAAGCGGGTGCCGGAGTTCGTGGAGAAGTTCAAGCGTGGCGAAGGACGCCTGATGGGCTTCGGGCACCGCGTGTACAAGAACTACGACCCGCGGGCGAAGATCATCAAGCGAACGGCTGATGAGGTGTTTGACCTCACGGGCCGCAACCCGCTGCTCGACATCGCGATCGAACTCGAGCGCATCGCGTTGGAGGATGACTACTTCGTGTCGCGCAAGCTGTACCCTAACGTGGATTTCTACTCCGGCATCATCTACCAGGCGCTGGGGTTCCCGGTGGAGATGTTCCCGGTACTCTTCGCGATCCCGCGCACGTCGGGCTGGATCGCGCAATGGCGCGAGATGATCATCGACCCGGAGCAGAAGATCGCGCGCCCGCGCCAGGTGTACATCGGCGAGCGCGGCCGGGCATACACGCCGATCGAGGAGCGCCGATAACACCGGAGGAGCCTCGAGGTCGCTGCTACGCGCGCGGCCGCACGCGCTCGAGCTGTGCAAGCGTCTGCCGCAAGTCGCCAGGCGTGAACTCGCTACACACCCACCACGTGGCGCCCGCTTCGGCATACGCGGAGATCGCGGCTTCGGCGGCACCGTCGCTGGCCGGGAGCGGCAAGCCGACGACGATGTCGAACGGGCTTGCGTCCGCGCGCCGCGCTCGGATGTAGTCACGGGTGCTCCGCACCTCGTCGGTGGTGAGGGGGCGGAAGCCCTCGTCGTCGGGGTGGATGGGGAAGACGCCATCCCAGCGGGCGGCGCGCCGCAATGGCGCGCGGGCGGGCAGCATGCCCGCGACCCAGACGGGAATCCGCGGCCGCTGCACCGGCCGTGGCAGGAAGCGCGCCTGCGCGATGCGATACTGCTTGCCCTCGAACGCGAACGGCTCGCCACTCCACAGTCCGTCGATGATCGCCAGCGCTTCATCGAGCTTCTGGGCGCGCACGCGCGCGTCCGGATCCTCGCCAAGGTGGGCGAACTCTGTGTCGGGCGGGAAACCGAGGCCGACGCCGAGCACGACGCGGCCACCCGAAAGCACGTCGAGCGTGGCGGTCTGGCGGGCGATGATCCACGGGCGCCGGCGGGCGAGCGGTGTGACCATGGGGCCGATGCGGATGCGCCGCGTGGCCCCGGCGATGGCCGTCAGCGCGATCCACGGATCAAGTGTGGGTTCGGACGTCCAGTTGATGTGATCCCAGAGGAAGAAGCCGTCCCAGCCGCGCGCCTCGGCCTCGCGTGCGAGGTCGCACAACAGCGCCGTATCAGCGAAGGCCCCGAAGTTCGGGATGCTGACGGCGAAGCGCATCACTGATACGCCAGCGACTCGGCCGTCTCCAGTGATCGGACGTGCCGCCCCTCCTCGATCGTCATCGGCACGCCGTCGCGGTAGGTCACCGCGTTGGTGTGGAGCGCCGGCAGCCGCTGGCCGGGCACGATGATGCCGACGAGGTTGAGCGGATCGCTCCCGTTCACGCGGACAAGTTCACCCGAGCGCTCCTCGCGCCGCACGCGCCGCAGGGCATCGACCGCTTCGGGCAGAGCGTACTGCTCGCCGATGAAACCGGAGACGAAGCGGCCGCCGCGGACGACGCCGCGGGCTTCCTGCCGCCGTAGCGCGCGCACCACATCACGCCACGGCACAGCAAGGTTCTCGCGCGCGACCAGGTCGCGGAAGACAACACCGTAGCGCGCGAGGAGCTGCATGCCGGCCGCCTCGGCGAGTTCGTCCGCCGGGAGTGGATGAAGAGCGAGGCGGCGGAGCAGGGACCAGCGCCCCTGCGGCGCGCCGACGCGGGATCCTCGCGCACCGAGGCCCCGCCGTGCATGGTGCCGAGCGGCGCGGGCGGCGCGGTGCTGCGGCGCCATGATCTGTCGTAGCGCGCCGAACCCATCGCTCGTGGCGACGCCACGGCCGACGAGATCCCACAACGCTTCCTCGAGCTGGGCGGGAAGCATGCGGGTTGCTGCAAGCAGGTCATCGAAGAACAGAGCACCGTGCTCGCGCAAGGCGTCGTAGACGGCCGCGGCGTGGCCGGCGACAGGTGGTTGTGGCGTCTCGGTCCCACGCGCCGCATCAAGGAGCGCGGGCATGTCTCGTCGGAGCACGAGCGAGATCGGCGTGGCCCGCGAGGTGGCGATGCTGCGGCGGGGGGCGTGCCCGTTCCTGCGCAGCGCCAGGCGGCCCCAGGCCACATCTCCGGCGAGACACAGCTCATCGAGCCAGTGGGGGTTGTAGTCAGCGATGCGCAGCGGCAGCACATCGCGTTCCCACGCAATCGCCGGCAGCTCGAAGCCCTGCAACTGCGCGACGACGTCGAGCAGGCCTCGCTTGCCATGCAGGCGCCGTTCGCCGCCGACGTGCTGGCGCCGCAACAAGTACCGCATGAAGTCCTGCGCCGAGACGGGCTCGATTTCCGAGCGCAGACGGTCGAGGGTGTAGCGATGGATGCGAGCAAGCAGACGGCGGTCGCACCATTCCTCGTCGCTGGCGTCCTGCGTGAAGTGTCCGCGGAGCACCAGACCTTCGCCTTCTAGGCGCGCAAGCGCGGATGTGACCTCGCCGGGGCTGAACGCGAGCATTCGCGCGAACGCCGTTGCCGTAGCCGGGCCGGTGATCTCGACGTGCCCTCGCACCGCCGCGAGGACGGCGTCGTCACGTTCGGGCGGGGGACCGTCAAGCACGGCGGGAAGGCGGACTTCGGGCCGAAGGGAGGCCTCCGGATACAGGGTTTCGACCATGCGCAGGCGCTCGGCGGCGAACCAGAAGTCGCCGGTCTCATGCCGGGCCACTGCGGCGCGCACCGTGCCGCCGGAAGCCAGCTCATCGAACCAGTCGCGCCAGGCCTCGACGGGCCGCACGACGACGAGCGTGGTCAGCAGGTCGTGCAGTTCCTCGGCGTCGCGTGGGTCGGGCCGCGCCTCGTCCCGTACCCGCTCGATCGCATCCGGGTCGAGCACGCCCAGGTCGCGCTGGTGTTCGGGCAGCGTGCGACGCAGCGAGACCGCGCGCGTCCGCCGCTCCTCGAGCGGGGCATCATCGAGATAGGCGTACGGCTTGGCGTTGAGGATCTCGTGCGCGAACGGCGAGGGCTCGGTCGTGTCGCGGGCGTGCAGGCGCACCTCGCCGCGCTCCCAGCGCGCGAGTACCGCCGTGAGTCGCTCGATGTCCATCGCCTCGTACAGGCAATCGGTGACGGTCTGGCGAATCAGGGGATGATCGGGAAGCTCGAGCGGGCCACTGACGTTCTCCTGGCACCCCGTGAGCAGGGGAAACACGGCGGTGAGGAGATCATCGGATCGCATGCGCTGCAGCGGCGGGGGCACCTGCCTGCCGCCGGTCGCGCGCAAGACCGAAAGCGACCTGGTGGCGTTCCAACGCCAACGCGCACCAAACATCGGCGCAACGAGGATCGCTTGCTCGAGCGCTTCGCGGACGTTGTGCGACTTCACGAAATGAAACGCATCGTCGAGCGGGAACGAGTGCTGAGGACCAAGGGACAGCACCACGGCGTCGTCGGTCGCCGCGGCTTGCAGCTCGAAGTCGAAGTTCACGCAGAATCGCTTGCGCAGGGCCAACCCGAGGCCGCGATTGACGCGCCCGCCGTAAGGCGCGTGAACAACGAGCTGCATGCCGCCGCCGTCGTCGAAGAAGCGCTCGAAGACAATGTCGGTGTCCGAGGGCACGACGCCGAGAGCTGCCTGCTGGGCGGCGATGTACTCAACGAGCTGCGCGGCGGCGCCGCGATCGAGCATGGCTTCCGTTTCCACCCACCCAACGACGTCGCTGTCGGCGGCGAGGCGGGCGGCGACATCGCGGCGCAACTCGCTCACTTCGGCGGAGAGCTCCCAGGAACGGCCGGGCGCCTCCCCGAGCCAGAACGGCACGCTGGGCGGACGGCCCTGCGCATCCTCGACGCGGAGGACGCCGCGCGCCGACTCGACGCGGCGGATGCGCCAGGCGTGTGAGCCAAGCAGGAAGATGTCGCCGGCCATGCTCTCGATGGCCCAGTCCTCGTTGACCGTGCCAACGAACGTGTCATCGGGGTCCAGCAGCACACGGTAGTCCGCAACCTCCGGGATGGCACCGCCACAGGTCAGCGCGGTGATGCGGGCGGAGCGCCGCCCCTTGATGACTCCGGAGATGCGGTCGCGGTGCAGGTAGGCGCGCCCGCGCCCGAGCCGCTCCGAGGGGCCTTCACTGAGCATCTCGACGACCTCGTCGAAATCCTCACGTGCGAGCGATGCGTAGGGCGTCGCGGTGCGAAACAGCACGTAGAGGTCGTCCTCGCGCCATTCGCGGGCGCTGCATTCGGCGACGATTTGCTGAGCGAGGATGTCGAGCGGCGCCACGGGTGGCTCCACGCGGTCAAGCTGACCCTTGCGGACGGCGCGCATGAGGGCCGCACACTCGACCAGTTCATCGCGCGAGGTGGCGAAGAGCCGGCCGCGCGATGTCAGGCCCAACGCGTGCCCGGAGCGTCCGATGCGTTGCAGGAAGGTGGTGATCACCCGCGGCGAGCCAAGCTGGACGACCAGCTCGACGGCCCCGACATCGATCCCGAGCTCGAGCGAGGCGGTCGCGACGATTGCGCGCATCTCGCCATCCTTGAGCCGCTGCTCGATGCGCAGCCGGCGTTCCTTCGAAAGCGATCCATGGTGCGCCGCCACGTGTTCCTCGCCGATGCGCTGCGCCAGGTTGTGCGCCACGCGCTCCGCCATGCGGCGCGTGTTGACGAAGACGAGCGTCGTGCGGTGCTCGGTGATCAGCTCCGCGATGCGGTCGTAGATCTCCGCCCACTGCTCGTGGGTCGGGACGGCCTGCAGATCGGTGGCGGGCACTTCTACGCGCAGGTCGAGGTCGCGCCGGTGGCCCACGTTGACGATCGTGCACGGGCGTTCCTCGCCGTCTGGCGTGCGGCCGACGAGGAACCGGGCGGCATCCTGGATCGGATGCACGGTGGCCGACAGACCGATGCGGACTGGCCGCTCCTCGGCGATCGCGTCGAGGCGGGCGAGCGTGAGCGCCAGGTGGCTTCCGCGCTTGTCACGCATCAGGGCGTGTACCTCGTCGACGATGACCGTACGGACGCCGCGGAGGAGGCCGCGCGAGCGCTCCGCGGTGACCATCAGGTACAGCGACTCCGGGGTGGTGATGAGGATGTGCGGCGCTTCGCGCAGGATGGCGGCGCGCTGCGCCTGCGTGGTGTCGCCCGTGCGCAGCGCGGTTGAGATCGCGGGAGCGCTCATCCCGGCGTCGCGCGCGGCCTGCATGATCTCCGCGAGCGGCGCCTCGAGATTGCTCTGGATGTCGCTGCTGAGGGCCTTGAGGGGTGAGACGTAGACAACATCGACGCCCTCCGGCATGCGGCCATCGAGTCCACGCCGGAACAGCGAGTCGATCGACCAGAGGAAGGCCGTCAGCGTCTTGCCGGAGCCGGTCGGCGCCGTAACGAGCGTATCTTGCCCGCGCGCGATCGCTTCCCAGCCGGCGAGTTGCGCGTCGGTCGCACGCTCGAAGCGGCCATTGAACCAGCCGCGAACGATGGGATGGAAGTAGTCCATGCTGGTCGTGGTCGTGGAGCCCGCAGGCGGGATGGTGTCGCGGCCAGTGTAGCGTGCCCCCGGCGATGGATCGGGCGCCCTGCTGACGCCGGTTGTCGGGATGTTCCTGGAGACGCGCCGACCTGAATGGGAGCCGCCGCCTACAGCTCCTGGGCCATCATGCGGAGGTCGGGCGGCTTGAGCAGCTCCACCTTGCCGGCCTCGATGGCGATGATCCCGGCGGCCTTCATGCGCGCGAGGTGCTTGTTGACGGACTCGCGCGTCACGCCAACGAACGACGCCAGGTCAGACTGGTTCACCCGCAGGCGCATGCCGGTAGAGGGCTGTGCGCCGTTGCCCGCCTCGCGGAAGAGTTGCCAGAGGCGACGGGCGATGCGGGCGTCGATGCTGAGCAGCGCGATCTCGGCGACCTGGTCGGTGGTGTCGCGCAGCCGCGCCGCCAGCTCGCGGAGCATGGCGATCGCCGCCGCAGGGTGGCCCATCAACCAGTCCTGGAAGCGGTCGCGGCCGATGCGCAACGCGCGGACATCGCCGAGGGCGGCTGCGCTGGCGCTGCGCCTGTGGTTGTCGAGCAGCGAGAGCTCGCCGAGCACGTCGCCCGTTGTGCGGGTGGCCACGATCACTTCGCCGCCGTCGCTGCCTTCGAGGAATACCTTCACATGACCGGAGACGATCGCGAACACGCCGTCTCCCGGATCGCCGCGCTGGAAGAGGAGCTGGCCAGGCGTGAAGTGCCGCTCTTCGGCGAACCGGACGAGCGCACGCAAGTCATCGGGCGCGATGCCGGCGAGCAGGGGCGACCGGGAGAAGAACTCGACGCTCACGGCCGTGATTTCACCCGATCGCTGCGGAGGACGCAAAGGACAGCGTGACGCGCGGCCCGACCTGGCCCGTCATTCCGCGGGCTCGATCTCGGGATAGTCGAAGTCGTCCACGCGGATCGCCTCGACGACTTTCACCTGTGGGAAGCGGTCCTGGACGATGCGCTCGATACCGAGCTTCATCGTCACCATCGACATGGGGCAGCCGTGGCAGTTGCCGGCAAGCTGAAGCTTGAGGCGCCCCTCGTCCGGCAGCCAGTCCACGAGATTGAGCACCCCGCCATGCCCCTCCACGTACGGCCGCATCTCGTCAAGGCAGGCGTCCAGTTCCGCCAGGAAGTCTTCTTGGTCGGCGACGCGGGTGGTCATCGCTGACAGCGTAGCAAGCGGACGCACTAGCTTCCGATGCCCACGACACACACACCTTCAGGCAGCGACGGCGTGCCGAGCACGCCACGGCCGTCGAGTATGGCCCTCAGGCCGGCGAAGGCGCTGAAGTCGAGCCTTTCGTACTCGCGGTGCCAGGCCTGGATGGCCAGCGCATCGCAGGGGAGCGGAAAACCCGGCGGCGGTTCGAGGCTGTGCTGGCGCACCTCGTCGTCGGTGTACAGCGGGTCGTGCACGTAGACCGTTGCGCCGCGCTCCTGGAGTGCCGCCGCGAGCGGCAGCGCCGATGAATGGCGCGATTCCTTGACCCCGGCGCGATAGGCGAGCCCGAGCACGACGACGGTCGCCCCACCCAGCGTGCCGAGCGCCGCTTCGAGCCGTTCGGCGCCGTAGGCGGCCATGCCATCGTTGATGCGCCGCGCGTCGTTGATCAGCGGCGTGGCTTCATTCGCCAGGAAGTACGGATAGACGGGAATACAGTGACCCCCCACACCGACACCGGGCGCGTGGATGTGCGAGTACGGCTGCGAGTTTGCCGCCTCGATCGCGGCGCGCAGGTCGACGCCGAGCCGATCGGCAAGATGAGCGAACTCGTTCGCCAGCGCGATGTTCACGTCGCGGTACGTGGTCTCGGCGAGCTTCGAGAACTCCGCGGTCTCCGCGTCGCGTAGCTCCAGCACCGGCGCATCGAGCATGGCGGTGTAGAACTCGGCGGCACGGCGCGTGCTTGCGGCGTCGATGCCGCCGACGATCTTCGGGTAACGCTTGAGATCCAGCAGGACGGTGCCGGATGACACACGCTCAGGCGAGAATGCAAGGAGGATGTCTTCACCGGCGCGCAGGCCGCTGAGGCGCTCAAGTGCAGGCCCCACGCGGTTGCGCGTCGTGCCCACGGGCACCGTGGTCTCGACGATCACCAGCGAACCGCGACGGACGTGCGGCGCGAGCGCGGCTACCGCAGCATCGAGCGCGCTGAACGCTGGCCGCCGTTCGTCGTCGATGTCGACCGGGACGATGAAGATGATCACGTCCGCGCCGGAAGCGGCTTCGGCGGGGTCGGATGTCGCACCGATGCGGCCCGACGCGAACGCCTCGGCGACGCCAGGCTCGGCCGGCAGCGGATTGCGGCCGTTGTTGATGTCTGCGACGCGCGGTGGGTTGATGTCATAGCCCACGACCTGCGCGCCCTTTGTCGCGAACTGCGCCGCGAGCGGGATGCCGATCTTGCCCATGCCGGCGATGCAGATCTTCATGCTCAACAGGGAACAGCGAACAGAGCGTGATGCTGCGGACGGTCCAAGCGTAACGGACGTACGATCATCGCGGCGCCAGCTCCACGGCGGCACCATCGCGCGCCGAGCGCACGAGCGCTTCAGCGACGGTGATCGCGGCGAGGCCGTCGTCGTCGGTCACTTCGGGAGTCGTGCCGTCGCGAACGGAAGCGACGAACGCCTCGAGCTCGACGCGCAACGGCTCGCGCTTCTCGATGCCGATCTGGTGCACAGCTCCCTCGCTGACGCCCTTGAGGTGGCGCGCGGCCCAGTCTGGCGCGTCCGCGCGCGGAGCGGCGTCGTTCTCGTAGAAGGTGAGCTCCCGGGCCAGGTAGTCGACGACGAACATACCCCGTTCGCCGAGCACCGCCAGCTCGCGGATCTTGGCCGGAGTGAGCCAGTTCACGTCGAGCACGCCGACGGCTCCGTTTTCGAAGCGCAGCGTGCCGATGAGCATGTCCTCGTGCTCGGTGTTGACGCGCTGCTGGGTTTCGGCATGCACGCGCGTGATCTCGCTGGCGAGCAGAAAGCGCATGACGTCGATGTCGTGCGGCGCGAGGTCGAGCACAACACCTACATCGCGCACGCGTTCGGGGAACGGCCCGACGCGGCGTGCGTGCACCTGAAAGATGCGGCCGAGCGCCCCACCGTCCAGCCGGGCCTTGAGTTCTCGCACAGCCGGATTGAAGCGCTCGATGTGCCCGACCATGAGGGGCACGTCTGCCGCGCGAGCCAGATCGCGGATGCGGCAGCCCTCATCGATCGTCGCCGCAATTGGCTTCTCGATCAGGAGCGGGATACGGCGCTCAATGACATCGGCCGCCACGTCGAGATGGGCGCGCGTCGGCACGGCGACAGACACGAGGTCAGGGCGCTCCTCATCGAGCATCGCGCGGTGATCGCTGAAGCCCCGAACCGAGCGCCCGCGCGAGGCCGAGGCAAGCCGCGCCGGATCGAGATCGCTCACGGCACAGAGCTCGACCCCCGGGAGCTGGGCATACACGCGTGCGTGGTTTGCACCCATCGCGCCCAGGCCAATGACGGCGGCTCGCAGCGGTTTCATGAGGTCAGTGTAGTAGGTCAACGTGCGGGCACGATCGTCCGGCGGACGCTCATCGGGCTCCGGCCCATACGCGCACAGCGCGTGCGATGGCCTCGATGTCCTGCTCGTCGACGCCGGGATGCACGGGGAGCGACAGAACCTCGTCGGCGAGGCGTTCGGCCACCGGTAGCGAGACGCCGCCGTAACCCAGGCGCCGGTACAGCGGTTGCTGATGAATCGGGATGGGATAGAAGACCGCGGATTCGATCGCATGGTCGCGCAGGATCTGCTGCAGGCGATCCCGCTCGGCTCGTCCGGTGGTGATGCGCACCGTGTACTGGTGCCAGACGTGCGTGCGTTCCGGGAGCTCGGCGGGAAGCACCAGTCCCGGAACTTCCGCCAGCGCGGCGCTCAGCAGCCCTGCGTTGGCGCGGCGTCGTTCGTTGCGTGCGGCGAGCTTGGGCAGCTGCGCCAGGCCCAGCGCGGCTGCGGGTTCCGTCATTCGGTAGTTGTAGCCGAGTTCCTCGGTGATGTAGCGCGTGCGTTCGCCCTGTGAGCGAAAGATGCGCGCGCGCTCGGAAAGCCGGGCGTCGAGCATCGTGACCATGCCGCCTTCACCTGTGAAGAGATTCTTGGTTGCGTAAAACGACCATGCGGCGGTGCCGAAGGTGCCGACCTGCCCGCCGCCGCAGGCGGCGCCAACCGCCTGCGCCGCGTCCTCGATCAGCGCGACGCCGCGTTGGTCGCAGAGGGCGCGAATCGCTTCAATGTCGCAGGACTGGCCGTAGAGGTGAACGGCGATGACGGCGCGCGTGCGCGGTGTGAAGGCGGATTGGATGGCTCCGGGATCGATGTTGCAGTCGCTTGCCCGCACATCGACGAAGACAGGCTGAGCGCCGGCCTGGAGGACACAGTTCGCCGTTGCCGCGAAGCTGAACGCCGGGACGATGACCTCATCGTCGCTTGCGCCTCCGGCGTGCGGTCCCACGCCGTGGGCGAGCAGCGCGACGTGCAGGGCGGCGGTGCCGCTGTTCACCGCCACCGCGTGCGGGACGCCGATGCAGGCAGCGAACGCCTCCTCGAAGGCGCGCACCCGCGGGCCCTGGGCGAGCTGACCGGATGCGAGCGCCTCGATGACAGCACGCTGTTCGTCTTCTTCAACGGCTGGCTGGGCAAGCCTGACGTTGATCACTGCGGACGACATTTGATGGTCATCCGTTCGCAGGGCGCGCAGTCGGCGGCAGGCCGTTCAATCGACACAATGACTCCGCGCGCCTCGGCTGGCGGACGAGAGCATAGCTATTCGAACCGCCAGACCTTCTCGCAGTGCTCGCAGTACCATTCCCGTGACTCTGACATGATGAGGGGGCGGCCGCAGGTGCACGCCCACCCGGCGAAACGCGCCGGGTTCCCTCGCACCACCGCGTGCGGCCGTACGTCGGCGGTGACGACCGCGCCCGCGGCCACCATCGCCCAGGCGCCGATCGTCACGCCGGGCAGGACGACGGCACCGGCGCCAATCGACGCCCCTTCCCCTACGTGCGTCTCGAGTGCTTCCCAGTCGTCGTCGGACTTGAGCGTGCCATCCGGATTGATGGCGCGCGGGTAGCGGTCGTTTGAGAAGCAGGCGTGCGGGCCGACGAACACGCCATCCGCGAGGGTAACGCCGTGGTAGATGGAGGCGCGATTCTGGATCTTGCAGCGATCCCCGATCACAACGTCGCGGTCGATGTAGACGCCCTTGCCGAGGATGCACTGGCTGCCAATGCGCGCGCCCTCGCGCACCTGCGCGTGGTGCCAGATGCGCGTGTCGGGCGCGATCCTGGCGTCATCGGCGATTTCTGCGGTCGGATGGATGTTGGAAGACAACGTGCGGGACCTCACCCCGGGTCAGGCCGGTTCTCGTTCGAGCGCGGCCACCATCCGCTCGGCGGCGTGGCCGTCACCGAAGACGGCTGCCGGCTCCGCGATCGGCGCCGGCCTGCGCGCAGCAGCCAGTATACGTGCCGGATCGGCGCCGGCCAGCACGTTCCAGCCGGCCTCTAACGTCTCCGGCCACTCCGTTTCTTCGCGTAGTGTGACGCAGGGCACCTGCAGCAAGTATGCCTCCTTTTGCACGCCGCCTGAGTCCGTGAGGATCACCCTGGCGCCCCGCTCGAGCGCCAGCATGTCGAGGTAGCCGACCGGATCAGTGACGCGCACGTTTGGGGCCGGCCGGATCTCCGCCCCGGCGATTGCCGCGCGCGTGCGCGGATGCAGCGGCAGCACGACCGGCTCGTCGAGCATGCCCAGGGCGTTCACGATCGTCCGCAGACAAGCGGGATCGTCCGTGTTCGCGGCGCGATGGATGGTGGCGAGCGCGTAGGACCGGTGGCCAAGACCGAGATCATGCAGGATGGACGAGCGCTCAGCAGCGACCGGCGCGTGCTGAAGGAGAGCGTCATGCATGATGTCGCCGGTCAGCGTCACGCCGCGCGTGATGCCTTCTCGAGCGAGCTCGGCGACGGCATGCGGCGTCGGCGCGAACAGGTACGCCGACAGGTGGTCGGCGACGATGCGGTTGATCTCCTCGGGCATGGAACGCACGTGGCTCCGCAGGCCGGCTTCGACGTGTGCGAGCGGCAGACCGAGCTTCGCCGCCGCAAGCGCCCCCGCCAGCGTGCTGTTGGTGTCGCCGAAGATGATCACGCGGTCCGGCGCTTCATCAACTATCACGGCCTCGAGGCGCTCGAGCATCTGCGCGGTCTGCGCGCCGTGCGCGCCCGAGCCGACGCCGAGGTGATGATCCGGCGCCGGAAGGCCAAGCTCATCGAAGAACACAGCCGACATGTTGTCGTCGTAGTGTTGACCTGTATGTACCAGGACCTGTTGGTGCCGGGCGCGCAGCGCTGCCGTGAGCGGCGCGGCCTTGATGAACTGCGGGCGAGCGCCGGCGACGGTGAGGATCTTCACGCAGGTACGACTGGGGATGCGACGCGCGGGGGTGTCATTCCGCGCCCTGCGGCTCTTCGGCCGGGCGGGGGAGCGGCGCAGCCGTGGTCCCGGTGTCGCGGAGGTCGATGCGCGCGAGCGCGTGCAGACGCGCGGATAGCTCCTCGCGGGAAGCGGGCGGCGCCGCGGCCAGCGTCTCAATCATGCGCACGAGCTCCGCGCCGTCGACGCTCGGCCGACCCTGCACGAGCGAGATCTTGGAGTGGTGGGTCGGGAGGAGCGTCTCGTTTCCGGCGACGAGCTCCTCATGCAGGCTCTCGCCGGGGCGCAGGCCGGTGTAGACGACCTGGATATCGCGACCGGGCTCCAGGCCCTTGAGGCGGATCATCTTCTCGGCCAGTTCGGCAATGCGCACCTTCTCGCCCATATCGAGGATGAAGATCTGGCCCTGCCCGGCGAAGGACGCCGCCTGGATGACGAGGCTTGCCGCCTCCTCGACGGACATGAAGTAGCGCGTGGCATCGCGGTGCGTGAGAAGGACGGGACCGCCGCGCTCGATCTGGCGGAGGAACAGCGGGACAACGCTGCCGCGGCTGCCCATGACGTTGCCGAAGCGCACGGCGGTGAATGTCGTCGATCCGGCGTCGCCCAGCGCCGACGCGAGCAACTCACCGATGCGCTTCGAAGCGCCGTATACGTTGTCTGGCGAGACCGCCTTGTCGGTCGAGACAAACACGAACTTGTCTACGCCTGTCGCTCGCGCGGCGAGACAGACGTTGAGCGTGCCAGCGACATTGGCGCGCAGCGCCGCAGCGGGATGCTCCTCCATGACCGGGATGTGCTTGTAGGCAGCAGCGTGAAACACAACATCGGGGCGGGCGGCCGCGAACACGGGGTCTACCTGCGCGCGATCCGAGACATCGCAGAGCCAGATGCGGACGCGGGCGTCGCGGGCAGGCTTTTCGAGCTCGAGGTCGCGCTGGAGGTCGTAGAGCCCGGTCTCGTTGATATCAACGAGGTGGAGCTGCGACGGCCCGAAGGCGAGTGCCTGCCGCGCCAGCTCAGAGGCGATGAACCCGGCGGCCCCGGTGATCAGCACTGACTTGCCGCGCAGCGTCGCGGCGCACATCTGCGCATCAATCTGCACCTGGGCCCGGCCCAGCAGGTCATCGACCGTGACCTCGCGCAACTGCGCGGCCGGAGACTGTTCATGCACAAGGTCCCGCAGGCCCGGCACCGTGCGCACGGCGACTCCGGTGGTCTGCACGATGCCGACGATGTCTCGCACGACAGCACCGGGGGCCGATGGGATCGCCAGCACGACGAGGTCGACGCCACGTTCCGCGCAGACCGCCGGGATGTCGCGGCGATCTCCGAGCACCGGCACACGGTGGATGCGCACGCCAAGCAGGCGCCGGTCGTCGTCGATGAAGCCGATCGGGCGGTACTGCCAGCGCGGATTCTGGAGGAACTCGCGCGCCAGGAGTTGGCCGGTGTGTCCGGCCCCCACGATGAGGACGTTCTTCACGCCTGCGTCGTAGCCGCCGAACGGGTTTCGGGACGCCCAGAGGCGTGGCCAGAACTTCACCGCGCCCATTGCCAGCAGCATGAGCGCCGGGGCGATGACGTTGACCGTGAGCGGGATGTGACGGGGGTTCAGGAAGGCGTTGATGGCCAGCAGGAAGATCGACGCGACGCCGATGGCCATCGCAAGGTTGAGGGCGTCGACGATGCCCGCGTACTTCCACTGGGTGCGATAGATGCGAAACGCGTGGTTACTGAGCAGGTAGGCGAGCACGATGAACGGCGCCACCCGCAGGAAGAACGCGATGGACGCGCCCGGAATGTCGCCATCGAAGCGGAGCGCGAGCCCGGCCGCGTAGGATGCGACGACGACGGCGCCATCGAGCGCCAGGACGGGGATCAGCCGCACGAAGGTTCGCATCGGCGCGGGGAACTCCATGCCGGGCACAGTATGCCATGTTCGGGCGCGGGCACCGCCAGGGCGCCGCGGCACTGCGCCCGGCCGCCTCTGTCCCGGGGTGGCTAACGCGCCCCTTCGCGTGAGAGCACAACGGCGAAGGTGCGAGCGATGATCTCGAGATCCCGGCGCAGCGAGCGTGTTCGCACGTACTCGAGGTCGTACTGCATCGTTTCGTCGTAGCTCAGGTCGGCGCGTCCGCTCACCTGGGCGAGGCCGGTGATGCCGGGCTTCACGTCATGCCGTCGGTGGTATTCGGGCGGGTACTGCTCGACGAGCTCGGGGATCTCCGGCCTCGGCCCGACCACGCTCATGTCGCCTTTCAGCACGTTCCAGAAGTTCGGCAGCTCGTCGAGGCTTGTCTTGCGGAGGAGACGCCCCACGCGGGTCACGCGCGACGTCGGTGTCGTGAAGGTGAACGTCTTGAAGTGAATGGGCTCGAGCTTGGGAGTCTGGTACGGCTTGTGCCCGTCGTGCGACATGGTGCGGTACTTGTACATCGTGAAGCGGCGTCCGCGCAGACCGACGCGCGTTTGGGCGAAAATCACCGGTCCGCGCGAGTCGATCTTGATGGCCAAGGCGATGATCGGGAACGTGACAACGAAGGCAACGACGCCGATGACGCCACAAAGGATGTCGATGAGCCGGCGCAGGACGTCCTCCATCAGGCGCGGTGAGCGGTGACGACCTCCGCGATCGCGTCGGCGACGCGATCCACGTCTGTCTCTTGCATGCGGGTATAGAGCGGCAGCGAAATCGCCGATTCGAAGTAGGCGTCGGCGACGGGGTAGTCGCCGGGCGCCCAGCCGAACCGCTCCCGGTAGTAGGGGTGATGGTGCATGGGAATGAAGTGCACCGACGTGCCGATGCCGCGCGCGCGGAGCTGCTCGATCACGGCGTCACGGTCGATGCGCATGGCGCCCTCGCGCAGGCGGATGACGTAGAGGTGCCATGCGTGCGTCGTCCCCGGGCGCTCACAGGGCCGGATCACCTCGGGCAGCAGGTCGAAGCGCGCGTGGTACCGCTCGGCGAGCGCCCGCCGCCTGGCCTGCAACGCGTCGATGCGTGCGAACTGCGAGTTGCCGAGCGCGGCCTGGTAGTCCGACATCGCGTAATTGTAGCCAGCGCCCAGCACCTGGTACGCCCATGATCCGCGAGCGGTGTAGCGGTCCCAGGCATCGCTGCTCAGACCATGCAAGGCGAGCAGCCGGCAGCGCTCGGCAAAGGCGCCATCATCGGTGGTCACCATGCCGCCGCGCCCCGTCGTGACGTTCTTCGTGGGGTAGAAGCTAAAGACCCCCGCCAGGCTCCGCGTGCCGGCGTGGTGCTCGCCTTCTCGCGTGCCGAGGGCGTGCGCAGCGTCCTCGATGATGGCGATCCCATGCTGTGATGCCACCGCCCGCAGTTCTTCCACACGGCAGGCTGCGCCTCCATGATGCTGCGGCAGAATCACCTTCGTGCGCGGTGTGACCGCGCGCACGACGGCCGCCGGATCCAGGCAACCGTCGTCACCCTGCACATCGGCCAGCACGGGCGCGGCGCCGGCGTGGATGATCACGTTGATCGTCGCCGGAAAGGTGATGGGCGTTGTGATCACCTCATCGCCGGGACCTACGCCGGCGGCCAACAGCGCCAGGTGCATGCCGGCGGTCGCAGAGTCAACGGCAATGGCGTGGGCGGCGCCGGTGTACGCGGCGAATGCTGCCTCGAACGCGCGTACGCGCGGGCCAGGAGCGAGCCAGCCCGACCGCAGGACATCGGCGACGGCGTCGATGTCGGCGTCGTTGATGTCAGGCAGGTTGTAGGGGAGAAAGTCTTCGCGCACGGCGTTATGGTAGCGGAGCAACGGCCGCTCGCAGAGCTGCTCAGCCGAAGGGCGTTTGCTCGTTGGCGCGAGATGGCTGATGCAGCGCGCTGACATTCGTGAACAGCAGGGCCGTGCCGGCCAGGAAGCCCAGGCCATAGGCGGCGTGCATGCAGAAGAAGACCGGCGGCATGGCGGGCACTGCGCGCCACCCATGCCGGCGGCCCATGGCGACGCTGGCGCCGGTCGTCAGCAACGCGTAGGCGCCCAGCAGCGCACGCAGCGCTGCCGGCCGGCCAGCTATCGCCGCGACGCCCGCGGCGATGCCAGCAATCGCGGACGCGGGAGGAATGAGCTGCCGCGCTCGCGCCTGGCGTGGATGGCGGGCGAGCACGCGCGGCTTGGCGAAGCCATACCGGAAGTACTGACGGGCCAGCGACCGGAGATCGCCCCGGACCGTGTACGCCGCGATCGCATCGGGGACCAGGACAATCAGGCCGCCTGCGTCGCGCAACCGGTAGTTGAACTCATCGTCCTCCCCGCCCACGAGCGACTCATCGAAGCCGCCGAGGTGGTCGAAGACGTCTGACCGGTAGACGCCGAAGGCCACCGTATCGGTCTCGCCAGCGGCGCCGCCGGTGCGGAACCGCGCGCCGCCGACGCCGAAGGGCGAAGACATCGCCGCGGCGATCGCCCGGCCGACCGTACCGTAACCCTCGTTCAACAGCACGCCACCCGCGCACTCAGCCGCATGCTGGTCGAGCGCCTGCACGCAGCGCTGGAGGTAGCCGGCGCCCAGCGCGGCATGCCCGTCCACGCGAAGGATGAGATCCCCGCGCGCGTGCTGCAGGCCGATGTTGAGCGCCGCCGCGGGTATCAGCCGCGGGTTGTCGAAGAGCCGCAGGTCGATCGATGTTTCGGCCGCGAAGCGGCTGATGATGGCACGCGTGCGATCCTGCGACATGCCGTCGATGACCAGGACCTCGATGCGGTCGCGCGGGTAGCTCTGCGCCGCGATGGAGTAGAGGCAGCGTTCGATCGAGCGCTCCTCGTTCCGCACCGGCACGAGGATGGAGACGAACGGGCGAAGAGGCCCAGACGCGCCGGTGCTCAACGCTCCGCCGCGACCTCGGCGGCTTGCGGCTCCAGCGAGTCGAGGGCGGTGCGCACGTTGCGCGAGAGCGCCTGCAGCTGTTCTTCGAGGCGGTGCAGGATCTGGGCCGCGTAGCGGTCAGCCTCGTCCATCTGCTCGCCGGAGAGCTTCTCCGCCTCCGCCATGCGGGCCTTGGCCTGGCTTTCGGCGTCCATGAGCATGCGCTCGCACCGCGCCTCAGCTTCGCGCACAAGCATCTCGGCGCGGGCCTGAGCCTCGCGCACCAGGGAGTCGTGGGAGAGCAAGTCGTCGATCTGCTCCTGAGCGCGGCGGAGCTTGATCTGCGCTTCCTCCTCGGCGAGGCGGAGGACCTCGTTGCGGCGGTTCAGCACATCCTCGGCCTCGCGGATCTCATTGGGAAGCGCCGCGCGCATCTGGTCCACGAGGTCGAGCGCGCGCCGCCGGTCGATCACGACCCCCGCCCCAATCGGCATGCGACGCGCTTCGGCGATGAGTTCTTCGAGCCGGTCGATCAGGTGTAGCGAATCGATGGCACACCTCCCTGCGTAGGCCCGCCGCCGGCCGGGACTTAGCCCCGTCCGTGCTTCTTCTGCAACGCCTCGAAGACGTGCGGCGGGACGAGGTCGGACACATCATACCCCAGCGCCGAGACCTCGCGGATGCGGGTGCCGCTGATAAAGAGGTGGTCAAGTGAGGCCATGAGGTACATCGATTCTATTTCCGGCGCCATCTTCTTGTTCATCAGGGCCATGTCGAACTCGGCTTCGAAGTCCGTGACGGCGCGCATGCTGCGGACGATAACGGTGGCGCCGACCTGGCGGGCGAACTCCACCGTCAGGCCAGAGAACGATCGGACTTCGACGTTCGGGATGTCTTTCATCGCTTGGCGCAGCAATTCGACGCGCTCGTCGGTCGTGAAGAGATAGTTCTGGTTCAGGTGCACGGGAGCGACGATCACACGCTCGAAGAAGCGCGCCGCCCGGCGCGCGATGTCCTTGTGCCCGTTCGTGACGGGATCGAATCTGCCGGGGAACAGCGCCACCGTCATGCGTCCTCCTGGTGCGCGTAGATCGACACCACGGTGTCCCCGTGGCGTCTCGAACGGTACAACGGCACGCCCTCGATTGCCGGCGGTGGTTCCACGCCTCTGCGGTGCTCCACCACGAACACCGTTGCGCGGTCGGTGAGCGGCGAGCGCGCGACCGCACGGACGGCCTCGAAGGCGTCCACATCGTAATACGGTGGGTCGGCGAGAACGAGGGTATACGGTCGCCGATCGCGCTGTTGCGCTGCCAGGCGGTCGGCGGCATGCCGCGCTTCCACCCGGTGCACGTGGGCGCGGTCGCCGAAGCGGGTGATCTCGAGGTTCGCGCGGATCAGGGCGATGGCATCGGCGTTGCTGTCCACGAAATCCGCTACGCCATCGCCGCGCGAGAGCGCTTCGATGCCAAGGGCGCCGGTGCCGGCGTAGAGGTCCAGAACGCGGTCATACGTGGCGCCGAGCGCGTCGAGCATGTCGAAGATCACGCCGCGGATCAGATCCGATGTGGGGCGGATGGCCGCCTGTGAGCGTGAAGAGGCACGCGGCGGGCCTTTCAGCGTGCGCCCCCGGGCCGAACCGGCGATCACCCGCACGCTACTCCGCGGGCCGCACGTCGACCGGCACTCGCTGACCGATGCGCGCTACGCCGTCGCTGATGATGAGCGTAAGGTCGGCGGGACCACCGTCTGACGGCGCCGTCCATGTCACTGTGTCTCCCGTGGTGCCGCTGAGCGTGCCGGCCGAGGCGGTCCAGGCCGGCGTGAACAGGTCGCTATTCGGCGTGGCGAGCTCGTACGATCCGCTGTCGACGTAGTCCCGTAACGGCGCCGCGGCATCGGCCGCGCCGGCGGCGGTCGACACGTCCGTGAGCACCACACCACCGAGTTCGTATCGCAGCGCGAGTTCGAGCCGGAAGGCCGAAGAGAAGCGATTGGCGATCCAGACGGTGCGCTGGCCGCCGAGTCCCGGGTAGTCGAATGCGACGGTCCGCGCCGCATCGTCCCAGCGCATGCCGGAAGCGCCCTCGGCCTGCGAGAGATTCTGCGCGACCAGCGGCACCTGCGCCCCGGCCGCCACACCATCCTCAGCGCGGATGGCCACCACGCTCGCAACGGCCATGGCTTCGCCGAACGAGAGCGAGCGGTAGCCGTCCGTGCCACGTTCGGTGCTGAGCGAGGGGATCGTCAGCCAGAGTTTTGACGCGTCGACGCGGTCCACCGCGTAGTCGAGCGCACGCTCCGTGCGCGAGAAGTAGATCTCCTGGTCCAGCTCCGGCGCGATCTCGATGGCGTCGGCGGCCGCGCCGAGCGCCGCCCAGTCATACGCGCCCTCGTCAATGTCCCCGTTCTCGCCGATCGGCAGCGGCAGGGTGAGTGTGAGCGTGCGGCTGTCCTCGTGGAGGGCGTCCGCGAGCACCTGGACGAAGTCGGTGTACTGCTCGCGCAATGTGACATTGACGGCGCGGTAGTCGAGGTGGATGCCGGCGTAGTTGCCGGCCGCGACTGCCTCGGCGATGCGAGCGGCGTGCTGCACGCGCAGATCGGACGAACGCAGGATCTCATCCACCACCTCGGCCGAGGGTGCGATGACGCTGGGGACGATGTTGTACGACGACGGTTCGCTCGTCACCGGCCCTCCGACAAGGCTGCCATCGGCGGTCGGAAGGAAGACCAGAGGGTGCAGTACGGTGAGCGCCCCGGCGATCGCGGGGTCGAGTTCGGTCCCGGCCGGCAGCAGCCCAGCGATGCCGAAGACAGCTTCAACGCGCCGCAACACGGCGACGTTGCCGGGAAGGGCATCGACCTCACCGCGGGCGGCGCTCCCGTTCGCGACCAGTGTCACGTCCGAGAGCCGTGCCCAGCTCTCGCCTGTGTAGGTGTAGAGACCGAGGCCACGCGCGTCCGTGGCTGAATCCTTGAGCGGCACCGTGATGCCCGATGCGCCGCGCTGGTCGGCGGGCGCCGAGAGCTCGAACATCGCGCTCGCCGCTTCGAGGCCATCTGGCGGATCGGGCATGTTGCCGCGCACCGTCGAGGTGTATTCGTCGGCGTCACCGGGAGTCACCGGGATGTCGCTCCCGCCGCCGCCGCTGAGGATCGAGATCGGCGGCAGAACCAGCACGAGCAGCAAGATGGCGAGGCCGATGATCGTGCCGCCGACGTAGATCACGACACGGTCCGCCCGCGCCGGGCCGCTATCGTCCGTTCGCTTGAGGATCCGATCGAACGGACCCTGCCGCTCACTCGCCATGCACCAGCCGTACCACCCGGCGAGCGCGCGGACGCGCTGCGGGGCCTCGCCGCGGCGTGGGGCGCGCGCGCCGCGAGCAACATTCCAACGCAAGGCCGAGTGGTGAGGCCTCCCGCGCGCCGCGCCATTCTAGCAGGGGTGCCCGGTAGACCCCTTGGCCGCGTCTGCCGGCAGGAGATTGTTACATTCGTCGGCCGCTGCAGGGGTGCGGGTTGGCTTTACAGGCCAACGGGCAGCGGACTATACTTGAGGGCCAGATTCGCTCGCGACTGAGGCCGGCGCCTCAGTCTTTTTTGTCCGGGCTTCACCCAGCGACAAGCGTGACCCGAAGCACGCGACGGCCTCGGCCGGCGCGGCCGGAAAGGAGTAGCCGCCGATGGAGAAACCACAGCCCCTGACGCGCGAAGGCATGCAGAAGATCGAGGAGGAGCTGCGCTTCCTCCAGACCGTGCGCCGTCCCGAGGTGGCGGAGAAGATCCGCCAGGCCAAAGAGCTCCTCAGCACGCCCAACGACGCGGAGTACGAAGACGCGAAGAACGAGCAGGCGATGGTTGAAGGCCGCATTGCCCAGCTCCAGTCGCTACTTCAGAACGCGGAGATCATCGACGAAGACGGCGCCCACAAGTCGAAGGTGGTCATGCTGGGCAGCCATGTCAAGGTAAAGAGCGGCGAGGATGGCAAGACGCACGAGTACATCATCGTCGGCCCGGCAGAGGCTGACCCGCGCGAGGGCCGCATCAGCCACGAGTCACCGGTCGGGCGCGCGTTGCTCGGCAAGAAGGTGAACGACGAGGTGAAGGTGAACGCCCCGAAGGGGATCATGACGCTCAAGATCACCAAGATCGGCTGACCTCGCCCCGGGCCGACACTCCGTGAGCAGAGGCCTCCGCGTCTCTGCTCCTTGTTCTCCGCGCAGCGGACTCCTTGTACGCTTCCGCCATGCCCGGCGAAGAGGAGCTGATCGAGCAGCGCCGCGAGAAGCTGCGCCGTTTGCGGGCGCGTGGCATCGATCCGTACCCGCCACGGGTCCGTCGCACGCACACGGCCGCGGAGGCCGTCGTGGCCTTCGAGATGCACGAACGCGAGCACCCGGACGACGACGCGCCAGACGTGGCAGTCGCTGGTCGCGTGCGCTCCATGCGCGAGATGGGCAAGGCTGCGTTCATCGACCTTCGAGATGGCAGCGGCCGCGTGCAGTGCTACCTGCGCCGCGATCTACTCGGGGATCAATGGCCGTTGCTCGAGGATCTGGACCTCGGCGACTTCCTGGGCGTGGAGGGGCGCATGATGCGTACCCGCGCCGGGGAGCCGACGGTCGAGGCGCGCCGTCTGCAAGTGCTGGCCAAAACGCTGCGCCCGCCACCGGAGAAGTGGCACGGCATCCACGACGTGGAGATTCGCTATCGCCAGCGGTACCTCGACCTCATGGCGAACGACGAGGTTCGCCGTATCTTTGAAACACGCGCGGCCATCGTCCGATCCATGCGCCGCTATCTGGACGAGCGCGGCTTCATGGAGGTCGAGACACCGGTGCTGCAGCCGGAGGCGGGCGGGGCGGCCGCGACGCCGTTTCAGACGCACCATCGCGCGCTCGATCAGTACTTCTACCTGCGGATCGCGATGGAGTTGCATCTGAAACGGCTCGTGGTCGGCGGGTTCGACCGCGTGTACGAGATCGGCCGGATCTTTCGCAACGAGGGCGTGTCGTGGAAGTACAATCCGGAATTCACGATGCTGGAGGCGTACCAGGCGTACGCAGACTACGGTGACATCGCGCGGATGGTCGAGGAGATGGTGTCGTCGATCGCCGTAGACGTCACGGGAGGCACCGAGGTGGCGTTTGGCGAGCACCAGATCTCGCTGAAGCCGCCGTGGCGCCGCGTGACGATGCGCGAGATCCTGATCGAGCATGCGGGAATCGACTTCGAGGAGTTTCGGACACGCGACACGCTCCTGGCCGAGCTGCAGCGCAGGGGGCTCGAGGTCGATCCTGGTTGGTCATGGGGCAAGCTCATCGATGAGGCGTTCTCGCACTACGCCGAGCCGGCGCTGATCCAGCCGACGTTCCTGCTCGATTACCCGAAGGAGATCTCGCCGCTGGCCAAGAGCAAGCCGGATGAGGAAGGTATCGTCGAGCGGTTCGAGGTATTCGCGGGCGGCTATGAACTCGGGAACGCGTACTCGGAGCTCAACGACCCGATCGACCAGCGCCAGCGGTTCGAGACGCAGGCCCGGCTCCACGCGGCCGGGCTCGAGGAAGTGGAAACGCTCGACGAGGATTTCCTGGTGGCTCTCGAACACGGGATGCCTCCCACCGGCGGCCTCGGCATGGGCATCGACCGGCTCGTGATGCTGCTGACGGGGCAAACGTCGATCCGCGAAGTGATCCTCTTCCCGCAGCTTCGCAGGCGCGAATGAGCGCGACGGCTGCTCAATCCGCAGCCGAGCGGCCCTTGTAGCGGCAGGCCCCCGGCGACCACAATAGCGGCGCCATGGAACGCCGTCGCTATGACCTGCCTGTCGCCGCCACGCTTCGCCTCCAGTCCCGCTCGGGGCGGGTTCACGTGATCGCCGAAGCCCGCGACGACGTGGACGCGGAGACAGATTCGCTCGAGGCGTTCAGCGAGGACGGCGGTCGCACGCTCTTGATTCGCTCAAGTCGCGGGGGCGCGAAACCCCTGGTCGTCCGTTGCCCTCTCGAGACCGATGTCGTCGTCGGCACGCAATCAGGTTCTGTCAAGGGAGAGGGACGGCTGGGTGTCGTGCGGGTGACGACGATGAGCGGCTCGATCCAGGTCGAGAGCGCGGAGGAGGCGGACCTGCGCACGATGTCGGGGAGCATCGAAGTCGGCGCCTGCCGTGGAAGCTGCCGCGCCAGCGCGATCAGCGGCAAGGTGAGTGTCGGATCCGCCGACGCGGCCGCCGCCAACACGGTCTCTGGTTCGATCAAGCTGGATCGCGTGCACGGCAGCGTGAAGGCGCGCTCCGTAAGCGGGTCGATTGAAATGCGCGCGAGTGGCGACAGCCCGATCGCCGTCAAGACGGTCTCCGGCAAGGTGCGGATCGAGCTGCCGCCCGGCACGGAGCCGGCGACCTACTTCAAGACGCGAGGTCATGTGCTCTGCGACTTCCCGCGCGGCGACGACTGCCGTATCGAGGCGGCCTCGCTCTCCGGGAATATCGAGGTCGTGCCGGCGTGAACGCGACGATCGAGCGGGGAGTCCGGACCATCCAGGGCACGGTGATGTTCACCGACATCGTGGGCTTCACGGAGTTCAACGCGCTGCGCGGCGACGAAGACGCGCTGGCGCTGCTGGCGATGCAGGAACGGATCGTCCGCAGCGCACTGAGCGGCGCTGCGCGCATCGTCAAGGACATGGGCGACGGCCTGATGCTCTGGTTCGATGATCCGTGCGTCGCCGTGGAGACGGGCCTGACACTGCAAGACCGTTTTGAGCAGGAGGCGATGTCAACCGATGCGCCGCTCTGGGTGCGCATCGGGGTTCACACCGGGCGGCAGACGATGCGCGGCGATGACCTGGTCGGTCACGACGTCAATATTGCATCGCGCATCATGAGCCTTGCAGGCTCGGGCGAGGTGTTGGCGTCGGAGTCCACCGTCGTCGGCGCCGACGGCCGGCTGCCCCACGTTGAGTTCGAACGGCTGGGCCCCGTGGTGATGAAGGGGATCCCCACGCCGATCAATCTCTATCGCTGCGAGCGCGCGGCGTAGGCGCGCTACTCCGGCCGGCCGCACGTCGTCTCGTCGAACGGCGGGATCCCCACGACGCCGCGGCTACGCGTGCATGTGCGTTCCGAGAGGTCGACCAGCAGGTCCCCGTTCGCGTCAACGGATGTCTGGAAGCGGTCCAGGTTTCCATAACCCGCCCCCGATGCCAGCCGGCCGTCGACGCGCCACGTGGTCGTCAGCTCGTTGCACGTCTCGGTGAATGATCCGCTGAAGCCTTCGAGCTGCTCAAGCCCGTGGGGCAGACGAGACTCATCGTAGCGGATGCGGCAGTCGCTGTTCAGCTCCTGCTGCTTGGGCGATCGATCATAGAACGCGGCGAACGAGCCGTCATCGAATCGCACGATGTAGACGTGCTGGAGATCGAAGTACGTGACGTCGCTGCGGGCGTACTCATCGGCGCGACCGGCGTTGAGAATGAGCGGTGGATCGTCCGGGTTATCGCTGGAGTCGAGCGCGCCACCGATGAAGGTGATCGCGAACATCAACGCGATCACGGCGCCCAGGGCGAGAATCGCGCGACCCGCGCAGCCGGGCCATGACGAACGTCGTTCGGATGCGTTGACCACGCTGTCGTCGTTCATCGCCGGGTGCGGGCCAGGCGGATCGAGAGCATCCGCTCCAACGCGAGACCTTGCTCGAACGGGATATCGAGGCCGCGGCTCACGGCGTGCTTCGCTGCGGAGGCGGCGGCCGGCTCCAGCGCGGCGAGGCGCGCGGCGAGCGTGAGCGTGCGCTCCTCGAGCAGCGCCTTCGGCACGACCTCCGAGACGAGCCCTAGTTCGAGCGCGCGGCTGGCATCGATGGGTTCGCCGGCAAGAATCATCTCGCGCGCGACGCCGGGGTGCACCGTGCGCGGCAACAGCTGCGTGCCGCCCGCCGAAGGAATATAGCCGAGCTTCACCTCGGGGAGAGCGAACGACGCGTCGTCACTCGCGATGCGGAGATCGCAGCAAAGGGCGAGCTCGCAGCCGGCGCCGAACGCATACCCGTGGATCGCGGCGAGCAGCGGCTTTCGGACGGCGAGCATGCGGCCCCACACGTCACGCTGCTGGCGCGCCCGTCGCGCTTCGACGTACGACGGCGCCGTACCGAACTCGGTGATATCGGCGCCTGCGGAGAACGCTCGCTCGCCTGCTCCGGCGAACACGGCCACGCGGACATCGGGGTCGTCATCGATGGCGTGCAGCGCCAGCCAGAGCTCGTCACGCATCGCCAGGTTGACGGCGTTGAGGACCGCCGGCCGGTTCAGCGTCACACGCAAGACGCCGGGCGCCGGCTTCTCGAGCAGCAGGGTGTCTGACGTCACAGTTGATCGTAGCGAAGGCGCCGCGTGGGAGCGACGCTCAGAGCAGCACCATGTTGTTTCGGTGCACCACCTCGGATCCGTACTGGTAACCCAGCACGTCCTCGATGTGATCCGAGCGCACGCCCTTGATCTGTTCGAGCTCGTCGGAGCCGTAGTTCGTGATGCCGCAGGCGATCTGCGGGCCTTCGGGAAGGGCGATGAGCACGCCGTCGCCGCGCTTGAACGGCCCTTTCACGTCCCTGATGCCGGCGGGGAGAAGGCTCTTCTTGCGTTCGACGAGTGCACGCCCAGCTCCTTCATCGACGATGATGGTGCCGCGCGTCGACAGTCCGGAGAGCATCCAGCGCTTGCGGCTCTCCACCTTGCTCACGCGCCGTGGAAAGAGGGTGCCGATGTGCTCACCGCTGGCTAACCTCGGCAGGACGTTGGGCTCGTGGCCGCTGGCGATAATGACGTCGGCGCCGTGCGCGGTGGCCGAGCGCGCCGCCTGGAGCTTCGTCACCATGCCGCCGGTGCCGCGGCCGCTGCCGCTGCCCCCCGCGATCGCCTCGAGCTCGCGGGTGATGCGGTCCACGCGGGGGATGACCTCAGCATCGGCGCGCAGGCGAGGGTCCGCCGTGTAGAGGCCGCCGGTGTCAGTGAGCAGCGCCAGGAGGTCGGCGTCGATCAGGTTGGCGACGAGCGCCGACAGGTTGTCATTGTCGCCGATCTTGGCGCCGGCGATCTCATCGACCGCGACGGTGTCGTTCTCGTTGATGACGGGGATCACGCGCAGCTCGAGCAGGCCGAGCAGCGTGTTGCGCGCGTTGAGATAGCCCTGCCGGTCACCGAGGTCGCGCCGCGTGAGCAGGGTCTGGCCGACGACGCGGCCGTGCGCCCCGAAGAGCCGGTCGTAGGTCTGCATCAAATATGCCTGTCCGACGGAGGCCAGCACCTGGCGGAAGGGAATGTCGCGGCGGTGGCCGTGTTCGTTGAGCCGCTCTCGCCCGGCAGCGATGGCGCCGGAGGTGACTATGAGGACATCGCGGCCGTCCTCGTGGAGGCGCACGACCTGCGCGACCAGCGCCGCCATCAGGTCGAGATCGAGGCGGTCGCGCCCTCCGGTGAGCAGGTTCGTGCCGAGCTTTGCGACGATGCGCTGGTAACCGCCCGAGCGCTGCCGGGATGCAGATGGGGTCATGCCGCCTCGCGGATTTGCCGCGAGTATAGCAGCGTGCTCCTCGACTGCCTGCGTACAATGCCGGCGCATGCTGCGCACGCTGTGGGTCCTGGGCAAGCACACGTGGCAGAACTTCCTGTACCACAACGGCACGCTCCAAGCGGCGGCGATCTCGTACTACGTGCTGTTCTCGATCATTCCCATGGTGATCCTGCTTGGCGGCGTGCTCGGTTTCGTAATCACGGACGACGCCCGCCGCGAGCGACTCGAAGAACACATCCTGGACGCGCTGCCGCTGAACAGCAGCGACGGCCGGGATGCGGTGTCGCAGGCGCTGGACACCCTGGAGAACGCACGTGGCATCGCGCTGATCGTCGGCTTCGGCGGGACACTCTGGACTGCCTCGGCGGCGTTCTCCGCCATCCGGCGATCGCTGAACGCGCTCTGGGACGTCTACGAGCAGCGGCCGTTCGTGACGAGCAAACTCGTCGATTTCGCGCAGATGGGCATGCTGGGATTGATCCTGGTCGCCTCGTTCGTGCTTACGGGCGTGATCACCGCCGTCCGCGAGCTGAGCTCATCGTGGTTCGACTTCTTCAACGACACGGCGCTCTGGGAGATCCCGGGCGCGATCGTGCCCATGATGCTGATCTTCATCGCCTTCGTGCTCATGTACCGGTTCGTCCCCGCGGTGCGACCTGCATGGCGTCCGGCGGCCGGGGCGGCTGCGCTCGCGGCCGTGGCCACCTGGGCGCTCTCGAACGGCTTCGCGTTCTATGTGGCGAACTTCAACAACTTCGATGCGGTCTACGGCACGATCGCCGGAATCCTGCTGTTCCTGCTGTTCACCAACATGGCGGCGAACATCCTGCTGGTGTGCGGCGAGCTCTCGCGCACACTCCATGAGTTCCTCGCCGGTGAGCTCGAAGCGCTGATCCATCCCGCCGGTCCACAGCCGTCGCTCATGGAGCAGACGATTCGGGCGGTCAAGGGCATGTTCGTGCGGCAGCCTTGAAACCCGCATGGATTGCGCGCTGAACGCAACCACAGGTCAGGACGTCTCTTCGATCTCGACCGTGATGATGCGCGTGCCGGGTTGGGTGGCAGTCTGCGGATCGCGCGGCGCAATCTGCGCGAGCACGTTCATGCCCTCGACGACCTGTCCGAAGGCGGTGTACCCGCCGTTGAGATGGGGCGCCGGCTCGAAGCAGATGAACCACTGGGAGCCAGCGGAGTTCGGCGCTGAGGTCTTCGCCATGCCGAGCGTGCCGGCCTCAAACGGGCGCGAGGTGGCCTCGTCCGGGATGGTGTAGCCGGGCCCGCCGCTGCCGGTACCCGTCGGATCCCCTGCCTGCGCCATGAAACCCGGAATCACGCGGTGGAACGTGACGCCGTCGTAGAACCCTTCACGCGCGAGGAAGACGAAGTTGTTGACGTGGCGAGGGGCTTCGCTTGGAAACAGCTCCAGGCGGATGTCGCCGAACTCGAGCTTGATCGTCGCGAAATAGCGCTTGTTCTGGTCGATCGCCATGGGCGGCTCGGCGGCATAGGACTGGGTCACGGATCCTCCCTGAGTGGGCTCGCCTGCCGGGGCCGTCGGCGCTGCGGGTGCCGCTTCGTCGCCGTCTCCGCAGGCTATGAAGAGCACCGCGAGGGCGACCGCAAGCAAGGTCAACACGAGGCGCATGTGCATGCTCCGGGACGTCAAACACCCGCCTGGGGCGGGCGATCGCAGCGCGTTCGTCGCACAGTATAACGTTCCGTCGCCGCGTGACCGCCGATCTTCCGGGCCACGCGGCCATCCTGCTATACTCTCGCTCGGCGTGCGCCCTCCGGGGGCGCTTGTACGTTCTCGAAGGGAGCGGCCGGCCCCGTCTGCGGGCAGGCCGTATTTCATGCCAGCAGTAGTCGTCATCGGTGGCCAATGGGGTGACGAAGGCAAAGGCCGCGTGGTCGACCTGATCGCGCAGGGCGCGAGCGTCGTCGCTCGCTATTCGGCGGGCAATAACGCCGGCCACACCGTCATCAACGATCTCGGCGAGTTCAAACTGAACGTCGTGCCCGCGGGAATCTTCTACCCGGAGAAGACCTGCCTGATCGGCAACGGCGTTGCGCTCGACCCCAAGAACGTGCTGAACGAGATCGACACGCTGCGGACGCGCGGGATCAGCGTGGACAATCTCTTCATCAGCGACCGCTGCCACGTGATCATGCCCTGGCACCCGCTCATCGACATGGCGGACGAAACGCTGCGCGGGCCCGCGGCGATCGGGACGACAGGCCGAGGCGTCGGGCCTTGCTTCACGGACAAGGTTGCTCGCATCGGGATCCGCACTGGCGATCTGGTCGATCCGGAGGCGTTCCGGGCGCGCCTGCAGTTCGTGCTGCCATACAAGAACAAGGTGCTGCAGAACCTCTACGGTCTCGATCCGCTCGACTTCAATGCCGTGTACGACGAGTATTGCGTGTACGGCCAGCGTCTGGCGCCGTTCGTGCGAGACACGGCGCAAATCGTGCATGAGGCGCTCGACCGCGGTGAGACGGTGCTGTTGGAGGGTGCGCAGGGATGCCTGCTCGACCTCGACGCCGGCACGTACGAGTATGTCACGGCCTCGGTGCCATCGTCCTCGGCGGGGGGCGCGGGGATCGGCATTGGCATCGGGCCGACGGTCATCCAGCAGGTCGTGGGAATCTACAAGGCGTACATGACGCGCGTCGGCAACGGGCCGATGCCCAGCGAGCTGCACGATGAGACCGGCCAGATCCTGCGCCTCGAGGGGCCGCGTCCGGAGATCGGCACCACGACCGGACGTCCCCGGCGCACGGGCTGGTTCGACGCGGTGGCCTCGCGCTACAGCGCGATGGTGAACGGGGTCACCAGCGGCGTGCTCACCCGCCTCGACGTGTTGGACAACTTCCCGTCGATCAAGATCTGCACCGCATACGAACTCGAGGACGGGCGCACGCTCACGACGCTGCCGGCGTCCTCGGTCGTGCTGGGCAAGGCCAGGCCGGTCTATGAGGAGGTCGAAGGATGGCGCGCGCCCACGAGCGGCTGCCGCACGTGGGACGATCTCCCGCCGAATGCGAGGACCTACATCAAGCGCATTGAGAAGCTCATCGGGATTCCCATCGATATCGTGTCCGTCGGGCCGGAGCGCGATCAGGCGATCATCGTGCACGACGTGCTGAAGGTGAAGCCCCGAAGGGCGTAGCGTGCCGTGGGCCGGACGCAGGAGAGCGTCCGCCGTACACGCGCTTCCCCTCGCGCAATGCGGTACTGGTCCGTTCGCTTCGGCTCACCGGCTGCGGCCCAGACTGGCGTCGAGGCATGCCGCCGAGCACCGCGGACGCTGCGAGGATGACGTTGTCGCTGGCGGGGCTCCTGGCACTCGCGCGAGCAGGGGCACGCGCGACCGGGCCGGTCGGTTGATTCCTTCGGCTGCGCGGCGGCTCGACCACGGCGCCCGACCCCGCGCCCGTACTGACAGCGAACAACTCACCGAGTGGCTGGATGCAGGGTCGAAGCCTGTTGGCGCCGCCGCCGCGCATGGCGCGCCGAGAGGCCCGGGCGTAGGATTGCCTGCATGAGTGAGTCACGCGCGATGGTGCAGTACGGCATCCGAGACCTGCGGGCGGCGTCGTTCCCGCTCCCGGACATCGGCCACGACGATGCGTTGCTGCGGATCGAGGCGTGCGGCATCTGCGGCAGCGACTACGAGCAATTCGATGGCGCGCTGCCCGTGCGTTTCCCGGTGATCCCAGGGCATGAGCCGGTCGGCGTCATCGAGCGGATCGGCGAGGACGCGGCGCGGCGCTGGGGTGTGCGGGAAGGCGATCGCGTCGGGGTCGAGACGTTGATCCCGTGCGGCGCCTGTGGCGAATGCGCGCAGGGGCGCTATCGCCTGTGCCGCGGGGATGGGCGCGGGCTGGCCGCATACGGATACCGGTCCATCGAGCGGCCGCCGTCGCTGTGGGGTGGCTACGCGCAGTACCTGTACCTGGAGCCGCGTTCCCTGGTGCACCGAATCGCGAAGGATGTGCCACCGGAGCTGGCGGTGCTCTTCAACCCGCTCGGGGCCGGCTTTCGCTGGGCCGTGCAGATGCCGCGGTTGCAGGTCGGCGAAACGATCGTGGTGCTCGGCCCGGGCCAGCGGGGCATCGCGTCGGTGATCGCCGCGCGGGAGGCGGGCGCGGGCGCCATCATCGTGACGGGGCTCGCCCGCGACGAGCAGAAGCTGGCGCTTTGCCGCTCATACGGCGCTCATCACACCATCGATGTCGAGCGGGACGATCCAGTGAAGGCCGTGCGCGAGCTCACGAACGGGCGCATGGCCGACGTCGTCATCGACGTGACGGCGTACGCCGTCGAAGCCGTGACGCAGGCTGTCGATCTGGCCAAGCGCGGGGGGCGCGTGGTGCTCGCAGGCACCAAGGGGCCGAAGCCGGTGCCGGGCTTTCTGAGTGACCGCGTGGTCACGAAGGAGCTGACGGTCATGGGCGCGCTAGGCGTCGATTGGCCGGCGTACGAACAGGCGGTGCGCCTCATCGAGTCGGGGAAGTACGACCTTGCGGCGATGCACACGCATACGTTGCCCCTCGGGGAGGCGGAACGCGGCCTGGACCTGCTTGCGCGCAACGAGGCGGTGCACATTGCGCTGGTCCCGTAGACGCGCGCCGGTTGCGTTCCCTGAAGCGCCTCCATGCCGTATCGTCACCGCGCATGAGTGACGAGGCCGCCGACCCGCGCGAGGCCAACCTGCGCCGTATGAAGCGTGTCATCGAGATGACGCCGTTCATGCGCCACCTGAACATGGAGTTCATAGAGGGCGGCGACGGCTACGCCAAACTGGCGATGCGCTACCAGGACCAGAACTCGACGGCGGGCAAGGCGCTCCACGGGGGCGCCATCTCGTCGCTCATCGATACGACTGGCGCCATGGCGGCGTGGACGACGGCGGAGATCGCCACGCCGAAGTACTTCGGCTCGACGGTGGGGATCAATGTCAACTACCTGTCCGGCGCGATCGGCGAGGACATCTTTGCGGAAGGGCGCGTGCTCAAGCGCGGCAAGGAGATCGTCTACACCGACGTGCGGGTTACGAACGCCTCGGGGAAGCTGCTGGCACAGGGTTCGGTGACGTATCGCATCGTGGAGCGCGAGGCGCAGTGAGCGGATGGTTTGAGGCCGCGCGCTTCGGGATGTTCATCCACTGGGGGCACAGCTCGCAACGTGGGATCGAACTGTCGTGGCCGATGGCGGTGCGCAGCGGCTCGTTCGGCCCCGCGCAGACCGCCGAGCTTACGGTGGACGAGTACCACGCAACGGCCCGCACGTTCGACCCGCAGCACTGGGACGCGCGCGACCTGGCGCGGCGCGCGAAGGCCTGTGGCATGCAGTACGGCGTGTTCACTACGAAGCACCATGATGGCTTTTCGATGTTCCACACCACGCATTCGGACTTCTCGATCGAGCACGCGCCGTTCAGGCGCGACATCGTCCGCGAATATGTCGATGCGTTCCGCGCCGAGGGGCTACGCGTGGGCCTGTACTACTCGCTCAGCGACTGGCATCACCCTGATTACCCCGCGCTCACCGAGGCGGACAAGCCGTACGGCGTCAACCGCTGGCCGAAGGCCCAACCGGCGACGTGGGAGCGCTACCTGGAGTTCCTCTTCGGGCAGATCCGGGAGCTGCTCACGAACTACGGGCAGATCGACCTGATCTGGTTCGACGGCGGCTGGGAGCGGAGCCCGGAGCAGTGGCGCGCCGCCGAGCTTGCGAAGATGATCCGCGACCTGCAGCCGGGCATCGTCATGAACAACCGGCTACCTGGTCAGGGCGACTACGAGACGCCCGAGCAGTTCGTGCCGCCGCAGCCGCTCGCGCGCCCGTGGGAGACTTGCATGACACTCAACGAGAGCTGGGCCTGGAACCCGGCCGACACGGCGTGGAAGTCGCCACGCCGGCTGATCCACACGCTCTGCGAGGTGGCGGGCAAGGGTGGCAATCTGCTGCTCAACGTTGGCCCGACGGGGGACGGCTCCCTGCCACAGGAGGCGGTCGAACGGTTGGACGCCATCGCGGGCTGGATGGCACGCAACGGTGAAAGCATCGCCGGCACGGTGCCGGGACTTGCGCCCTGGCAATGCTACGGACCGTCGACGCGGCGCTCCAGCCGCGTGTACGTGCATCTCCTCATGCGGCCATACGACAGCGTTACGCTCCGCGGCGTGCGCACCCGACGGCTACGAACGGCCCGGGCGCTCTCGACCGGCGAGGAGCTGCGCTTCACGTCGCGCGTCGGGGTGATCGATGCGATGTTCAACCCCGACCCCCTCGGTGAGATCACGATCGAGACGCCCGCGCGCATCATTGACGAGCACGCCACGGTGCTCGCGCTCGACTTCGAGGGGGAGCCGGCGTAGCCCTCGATCTGCCGGCATGGGGCGGCTCGCTACAATGAGCCACCATGCCCCCACGGATCGTCGTCATCGACTACGGCGCGGGAAACCTGCGCAGCGTTGTGCGGGCGGTCGCGCACGCCGGCCACGACGCCGTGGTGACGTCCGACCCGCGCGAGGTCGATGGTGCCGACGCAGTGATCCTGCCGGGCGTCGGCGCCGCCGCGGATACCATGCGCAACCTGCGCGCGACCGGCATGGTGGAACCGGTGCGCGACTTCATCGCTTCGGGCCGGCCCTTCTTCGGCGTGTGCATGGGCCAGCAGGCGCTGCTCTCAGTCAGCGAAGAGGGCGGCGAGCACGAGTGCCTGGGCCTCATCCCAGGTCGCGTGAGGAAGCTGCCGCCTGGCCAGAAGGTGCCGCACATGGGCTGGAACGAAGTCTGGCAGACGGGCGAACATCCTGTCTTCGAGGGCATCCCGGACGGGTCGTTCTTCTATTTCGTGCACAGCTACTATCCGGCGCCGGACGACGCCGCCGTCGTGATCGGCGAGACGGAATACGGCGTGCGCTTCGCGTCCGTGCTCGCGCGCGACAATGTGGTTGCCACGCAGTTCCACCCGGAGAAGTCGGGCGAGATGGGCCTGCGCATGTACGCCAACTTCCTGCGCTTCGCGTCCGAAAACTGAGCCGGCCGCCGGTCGCGACCCGACCGCCGGGCCGCTATCGTGCTTTCGTGCTGCTACCCAGCGCGCTTCGGGAGCGCATCGCGCGGGGAGACGTGACGCTGCTGTTTCGTCGATGGCGACGGCTGCAAGCCCGCCCGGGTGGGCGGCATCGCCTCAACGCGGACACGGTGCTGGTTGTCGATGCGGCGGATACTGTGGACGTTGACTCCGTCACCGCCAACGATGCCAGCCGTGCCGGGTTCCCCGATCGCGCCAGCCTCGTCGCAGACATCCGCCGGCATGGTGGCGCACCCGATGCGCTGCTCTACCGGATCGCCGTGCATGTCGAGCGCGACGCCGATCCGCGAGCCGCGCTCGCCGCAAGCGCCGATCTGCGTGAAGAAGAAATTGCCGCTATCACCGCCAAACTCGATGCGCTGGACCGGCGCAGCGCGGTGGGACCCTGGACGCGCCCGACGCTGGATCTGATCGGCGCGCACCCTGGACGGGTCTCGACCGAGCTCGCGGCCATGCTCGGGCGCGAGCGGTTCGCCTTCAAATCCGAGGTCCGCAAGCTCAAGGCTCTTGGCCTCACGAACAGTCTGGACGTCGGGTACGAGCTGTCCGCACGCGGGCGTGCGTATCTCCGATCGACTCGCGGTCGATGAATGATGGCGGAAGCGGAGCGTTCCGCCGCCGTCCGATAAGATCAGCGCACGCATGGAGATCATCCCGGCCATCGACATTCGCGGCGGCAAGTGCGTCCAGCTCGTGCAGGGCGACTACGAACGCGAGACCGTCTACGGGGTGGATCCTGTGGCGATGGCGCTGCACTGGGAGGGACAGGGTGCGCGGCGCCTGCACATCGTCGATCTCGACGCAGCGCGTGAGGGGCGTCCGGTCAACGACGCAGTAATTCGCCGTATCGTCAGCGAGGTCGAGATCCCCGTGCAGGTCGCCGGGGGTGTCCGCGACCACGCCGCGATCCATCGCTGGGCTGAGGCCGGCGCCGACCGCATCGTCATCGGCACGCTTGCGGTGGAGAAACCGTCAGAGATCGAACGCGCCATGGCCAGGCACCGCGACCGCATCGCCATCGCGGTCGATGCCCGGGGTGGAAGGGCGGCGGTCAAGGGTTGGCTGCAGACCAGCGAGGTGTCCGTCGAGAACTTCGTGCGCTCGATGGCCAGCCTCGGAGTGCGGCACTTCATCTACACGGATATCAGTCGCGACGGCACGCTCGATCACCCGGATCTCGAATCCGTTCCCGACGTCGTGGCACTCGTGGCCGAGGCCGTCGAACGGATGCCTGACAGCGCGGTGCCGCTCATCTACTCCGGCGGCGTGACATCCGTGGATGACGTGGAGGCGCTGGCGCAGTACGACATCGAGGGCGTGATCATCGGCACCGCGTTGTATGACGGGCGCATCGACCTGCGCGCGGCGCAGCGGGCGCTCGCCGTGGGCGATGACTGGTAGCGCTCAGCGGCTTCGGCAACCCTCCAATTGCCTTGGAAGTTGACGGTTTACGCCTTGAAGGCGCGAGCGCAGGGCGCTTAGGATTGGATCCGGCCGATAGCATCCTCGACCGTCAGAGGTGGCGCATGGAAGCGGTCGATGTGTCGCGCGCGAACAGCGCGCTCTGGACGCAGTACCTCGAGCAACAATACGGATTCTGGCTGGCGCCGCTCGGCGGCCCCGCTGCGGCGGCGCTGCTGGGTACGGCGATCGCGGCGACGTACGGCGCGCTGTGGGGCGATTTCATCGCGCGGCTGTTTGCCACGAACGCCGGGGAAGTCACTTCGTTCGTCCAGTCGTCGGGAGCGCACGTGCGGCCCCGCTGGAGCGCGCTACCGCTGCCGCCGACCGCGCTCGATGACCCACCGCCGTGGCTCCGCGAGACGCTTGATGAGATCGCTCGCCGCGAGGAGATCATGGCTCAGCGAAATGCGGCGCTCGCTCCAGCCAGTGGCGCGACTGATCCGGTCGGGGCGTTCTGAGCCGGTGCGGCGGCGGGACGCCGAACGAGGTTCGAAGCTTGTGAACTCGGACTAGCTGTAGCGCAGGATCAGCACGACCGACGGAAGGACGAGGGCTGCGATGACGAGCGTCGTGATCAGAACGACGAGCATCGGCGACAATGGTGGCCCTTCGCGCGGCGGTTCCCATGAGTAGCCGTGACCTTCCGAAAGGTCGTAGTCCGCTTCCCCGGGCGCGATCGACGGCCCGATATCCGGCTCGTCCTCGTCTTCGTCTGGCAGGTCGTCCTCGTTCCAGTTCGTCATGCGTTCAGCACTCGGCGGAACAGGGCGAGCGATCGTTCCCACGCGTCCTTGGCGGCTTCCGGCCGGTAGCTCGGTCGGGTGTCGTTGAAGAACGAGTGCGGCGCCCCGTCGTACACTCTGACTTCGGCCCGGCGGCCGGTGTCGCGCAGGTTCTGCTCGAACTCGCGGACCTTCTCGCGCGGGATGCCAGCGTCATCGGCCCCGAAGGCGCAGAACAGATCGGCCTCGATGCGCGCGATCTGGTCCTTCGCCGGCTGCATGCCTGCGTAGAACGGCGCCGCCGCCGCAATGGCCGGTGAGGCGGCGGCGGCCGCGAGGGTCAGGCTGCCGCCCATGCAGAAGCCGATGCAGCCAAGCTTCTTGGGTTGCACCATCTCGTCAGCAAGTAGATGGTTGACGGCTCCCAAGACATCCTTCACGGCCTGGTCGCGGTTGAGATTCATGGCGAGCTTGCGAGCCTCATCCGGCTCGGTGGCAAAGGCACCGTGATAAAGGTCTGGCGCTAGCGCGACAAATCCCTCGCGCGCGAATCGCCCGGCGATGTCGCGGATATGGTCATCGAGACCCCACCACTCCTGGATGACGACGACACCGGGATGGGGTGCGCCATCGTCCGGCCGGGCGAGATAGCCCATGCCCTCGACGCCATTGGCGGGGAACGTGACGTTCGCGGTGGTGATGCCTGCCATGGGGTGTGCTCCTGACGTGGAGTTACGAAAATACGCACGCCCATGTTGCCCGCGGCGGCCGCCTCGTGGAAGGAGCCAACCTTTACGTGCACGTCAGAGTTTTGTTACCATGGCGGCGCCATGCGTTCGCGTCGCAATCTGCCGGTGCCGATACGCCTCCTCAGCTACGCGCTTCCGTACGGGAAGCGCGTAGCGCTGGTCTGGGTCGCCATCGCCGGCCTGGTCACGTTCCAGTTGCTGCAGCCGTGGCTCGTCGGCTACGCGATCGATGTGGGCGTCGCCATCAACAGCGCCGGGGTACCGGAGGGGAGCGCGCGGACGCTCGCGCTTGCGGCTGTCCTGCTCATCGCGACGGCAGCGGCGCGCGGGTTCTTCCAGTTCTTCCAGACGTACAACGCGGAGTGGCTCGCCCAGCACACCGCCTATGACATTCGCAACGACATCTACAACCACCTGCAGCGGCTGAGCTTCGCGTATCACGACAAGGCGCAGACGGGCCAGATCATGCAGCGGGCGACCCAGGACGTTGAAGGCGTCCGGATGTTTATCAGCATGGGCATGATCCGGCTGATCTACGTCATCGCGTTGCTCGTCACCACGCTGTTCATGATGCTACGCACGGATGTCCCGCTTGCGCTGATGAGCTTCCTGTTCATCCCGCCAACTGCGATCATCGCGGTCTACTTCACCTCGCAACTGCGGCCCATCATGGTGCGCACGCAGGAACTGCAGGGCGAGCTTGGCGTCGTGCTGCAGGAGAACCTGAGCGGCATGCGGGTCGTGAAGGCGTTCGGCCGCGAGATCTTCGAGCAAGACAAGTTCAACAAGCAGGCGGAATCGCTCTTCGATAACTCGTACAAGTCAAACCGGCTGCAGGCGAAGTACACGCCGTTGCTCACCGGCGTCTGGACCCTGGCCATGGTCGCGACGGCGTGGTTCGGCGCCTACCGCATCGAGGGCGGTCACATCTCGGCCGGGAACCTCGCCTCGTTCATGCTCTATCTCTCCATGCTGCAGCTTCCTGTGCGGAGCATCGGCTGGATCAACATGCTCTGGGCGCGCGCCCGGGCGTCAGGCGAGCGCATCTACGACATCCTGGACGCCGAGTCAGCGGTCAAGGAGAAGCCAGGCGCGGCGGAGTTGCGTGACATCCAGGGGCATGTTCGCTTCGAGGAGGTCTCGTTCGGCTACGACGCCATCAGCCCGGTGCTCAAGGGCGTGAACATCGACGCGCGGCCCGGCGAAGTGGTGGCGCTGCTGGGACAAACGGGCTCCGGCAAGACCACCGTGGTCAATCTCATGCCGCGTTTCTATGACGTGACCGGCGGGCGGATCACGATCGACGGCATCGACATCCGTGACGTGACACTCGCATCGCTGCGTCGCTCGTTTGGCATCGTGCAGCAGGACGTCTTCTTGTTCTCGGCGACGATCCGCGACAACATCGCCTACGGTTCGCCAGACGCCACAGACGAGGACGTGGTGCGGGCGGCAAGGCTGGCGCGTATCCACGAGTTCATCGCGACCTTACCAGACGGCTACAACACCTGGATCGGCGAACGTGGCGTCACGCTGTCCGGCGGGCAGAAGCAGCGCGTGTCGATCGCGCGGACACTGCTGCTGAATCCGCGCATCCTGGTGTTCGATGACTCGACATCCAGCGTCGACACGCAGACCGAGTACGAGATCCAGCAAGCTCTCCAGGAGCTGATGAAGGGGCGCACGACGTTCGTTATCGCGCAACGGCTTCGCACGGTGCGCACCGCCGACCAGATTCTGGTGCTGAAGGACGGCCAGATCGTTGAGCGCGGCCGCCATGAGGAGCTCATCGCGCGCGACGGGCTGTACCGCCAGATCTACGACCTGGAGCTGCGGGATCAGGAGGAAGCGTTCGAGCGCGAGCGACAGCGGCTTGCCGCCCTCGGCATTGACCCGGTGGAACAGGAGCAGGAAGAGGCGCAAGCGGTCGCCGGGGGAGGACAGTAGCCATGGCGTACTGGGGCGCCGGCGGCGCCGGTGGCTGGAGCGGCGGCGGACCGGGTGGGGGTGGCTGGGCGAACAACCTGCGCCCGAATACGCTTCAACGCTCGGCCGACGGCTGGAACGACGATGAGCTGGGCTCCGTCTATAACCACCGCGTCGTCGTGCGGCTGGGCAAGTACCTGGCGCCGTACCGTTTCCGCCTGTTCGTTGCGCTCACGGCTACGATCGCCACTGCCGTGGCGACCCGGCTTTCTCCCGTCGCGGTGGCCGAGCTGATCGACGCGGCACAGCGCCTCGATCTCGGGAACATCAACCGTTGGGGGCTCATCTACCTGGCGATGGCGGCCGCGGCTGCCGTCTTCTCCTTCCTTCAGTTGACGGCGACGGGCTGGATGGGGCACCGTCTGCTGCTCCAGCTTCGCAAGGAGATGTTCGGCCACCTGCAGAAGCTGTCCCTGCGGTTCTACGACAACAACGAAGTCGGGCGGGTCATGTCGCGCGTCACGAGCGACGTCACGTCGCTCCAGGAGCTCATGACGAGCGGGTTCCTGACGATCCTCGGCGACGTCGTCGGCATCGCAATCTCGGTAGGTGTATTGCTGTACTTCGACTGGCAGCTCGCGCTCGTCACGTTCTCGGTGATCCCGGTGCTCATGCTGACGATGGCGGTCTGGCAAACCTACTCGCGCGCGGCGTTCATTCGCGTGCGCCAGGCGATCGCCGTCGTGAACGCAAACCTGCAGGAGAACGTCTCCGGCGTGCGCGTCATCCAGAGCCTCTCGCGCGAGGATGAGAACGCGCGCCGCTTCGACCGGATCAACGCGCAGAACCTGAACGCGAACGTGCAGGCCGGCCGTCTGACGGCGGCGGTCATGCCGCTCGTCGAGCTGATCGTCGCGGTGGCGATGGCGCTCGTCGTGGGCTATGGCGGCTGGCGCGTGCTGAACGGACACATGGAAATCGGCACGCTGGTCGGCTTCGCGCTGGCGCTGAACCTGCTCTTCGATCCCGTCCGTGACCTGGTGCTGCAGTACACGCAGCTGCAGCGTGCGATGGCAGGCGGCGAGCGCGTGTTCGAGGTGCTCGACACGACCCCGGAATTCGAGGACAAACCCGACGCCATCGAGCGCGCCGACATCGAGGGGCGTGTGGACTTCAACAACGTCTCCTTCCGCTACGTCGACGACGTGCCGGTGCTCAGCAATATCGACCTGCACGTGCGCCCGGGTGAGACAATCGCGCTCGTGGGCGAGACCGGCGCCGGCAAGACCACGCTGACGGCTCTCATCTCCCGCTTCTACGACGTAAGCGAGGGCAGCATCTGCGTCGACGGCGTCGACGTGCGTGACTACAAGCACTCGAACCTTGCCTCACATATGGGCCTGGTGCTGCAGGACCCGTTCCTGTTTTCGGGCACGGTACGAGACAACGTCCGCTACGGCCGCCCGGAGGCGACGGACGAGGAAGTCGAGGAAGCGTGCCGGCTCGTCGGCGCACACGACTTCATCATGCGGCTGGAGGATGGGTATGGCACGTACCTTCACGAGCGTGGCATGAACCTCTCCGTCGGCCAGCGACAGCTGCTTAGCTTCGCCCGCGCGATCATCGCCCGGCCGCGCATCCTGATCCTGGACGAGGCGACGGCGAACGTCGACACGCAGACGGAGGTGCTGATCCAGCGCGCCCTGAAGACGCTCCTGGCGGGCCGGACGTCGTTCGTGATCGCGCACCGGCTCTCGACGATCCGCAACGCCGATCGGATCATCGTCCTGGAGCACGGGCACATCGTCGAGCAGGGCACGCACGACGAGCTGCTGACGCTGAACGGCCGTTACGCCCGGCTGTACCGCATGACGTACGAGCAGCACGACGGCGCGGCGGCCGGGAACGGCGCCACCGCGGCGCCGCGTCACGGGGCGATGCAGGCGCAGGGTCGGCCCGCAGGCGCGTGAAGGCGCGATTTCGGCGGCACCGGCCCGCCCGCGCGGCCAGGGAGTCGACGGGGATGCTTGACCGCGCCGCCCGCCTGTCGATCATCTCCTCATGAGCGAGTCCGCGCTCGAAGTCCAGGCCCCGAGCTGGCGCCAGTCGGCCCAGCAGCGGCTGCGGGCAACCGCATCGTCGCGGCTCGGGAAGTTCCTCGTCGTGGGCGGTATCGCCTACGTGGTCAACCAGATCGCGCTATTCGCGCTCTACGAGTTCGCGTTCGCATCGATGCCCCCGCTCGGCCCGATCGACATGCGCCTGCTCATCTCATCGATCGTGGCAGTCGAGATCGCGATCATCGCGCGCTTTGTGCTGAACGATTCGTGGACGTTCCGCGAGCATCGCGACATGCCGCTGGGTCGGCGTTTCCTGCGCTCCAATCTGGTGTCGTGGGGCAGCCCACTCATCGCGCTGGCGACGGTGAACATCCTGACGCCGGTGTTCGGGATCAACTACCTGATTGCGAACTCAATCGGCATCCTGCTGGGGCTGACCTGGAACTGGATCGGCAGCACGCGTCTCGTCTGGCGTCCGCAAGCGGCGTCCATCGATCAATAGAGCGGGCGGGGCGGCTGTTCCGGGGGACGCGCGAACATGAGGGACGGGCGCCGAACCCGGCGCCCGCCTTGTTGTTTGGGTCGGGGGACGAAGCCGCCTACGGGTTCTCGTGCGCGCTGCGGAACGTTGCGACGAGGCGCTCGAGCGGGCGCTGCACGGTGCACGCCTCGAGCGTCAGCAGGTACTTCTGCAGCTGTGCCTGCCGCAACTCGCGCAGGGCGTCCTTTCCCTTCGCAACGGAGTCGCCGAGCGCAAGGATCGTCGCCTCGCGGAGCGGCTTGTCGCGCTGCAGATCCGCCGCCATCATCACTTCGCCGCGGTCGAGCCATGTGGTTACGTTGCGACGGCGCTGCGGGTTCGTCAGCACGTAGTGCTTCGTGTGCGCGATCCCGAACGCCAGGTGGCGGCGCAGGTCGTTCGCCATGTTGTCGAAGAGCTGCCTGTCCGCCTGCGAGCGCGCCATTTTGCTGCTGCCGTACTCGGCGAGACCGAGCAGCCACGAGGTGCGCATGATGTTCACGTAGACGACGTACTCGCTGAACTTGAACGCTGCGTACACCGTGCGGTTGAAGAAGCCGGGCGTCTGCACGCCGAGGCCGCCGCCGTTCGAAAGCGCGCGCTTGCGGAACGCCTCGACGTGCCGGGCCTGGTCGAAGACCTGCGTCGACAGGTAGAGCTTGACTTCGTGATAGCCGTAGGAAATCTGCTTGAACCAGCCTCCCATCACCTGGAGCGAGTTGAACTGCTGCTCAGAGACGTTGGAGTAGACCTGGTCGAGCGCCGCCTCGACGTGCTCGGCGAGGGGCTCGATGGAGCCCCAGGAGATCTGGGTCGCCGGCTTCCATTGCTCCTTGATTGCCAGCTCATAGAGGTCCGCCGCGTTGTCCGCCCACACCTCGTCCTTCTCGTAGATGGTGTAGGGGGCCGGCATGCCCATGTCCTTCGATGGATAGGAGCCGCGCGGCGTATCGTTCTCGTACGGCCAGCGGTCCGGCGCGTAGCCGTACATGCCGGCATCGGCCATCTTGAGGGTGAAACCCTCGGCGCCGATCTGTGGCTTCTGAGGGCGCTCCGTCGGCACCTTCATCCACGTCAGGTCAAGCTCCGGCACGGGGATGCCGGGGATCTGTGGACGTTGCTCTTCCTGTACTTCAGTCGTGTCAGCCATCGATGCCTCCCGCCGCTCCGTCGGTGTATCGCGACCTTGCCGGTTCGTGACGAGGGGCAGGGCGAGCCCTGCCCCTGTATCGCCAACGCATGCCGCCCGTCTCGCTAGTTCTTGGGCGGGTCGAGGAATGCCTGCATCATGGGGTTCATGCGCTGGCGGCGATCGCCCAGACCGACGACCTCGAGCCGGTGCATGTACTCGTTGATCTGGCGCCTGCGAATGGCGAGCAGCTTGCCGTAACCCTCGCGGAGCTGGTTCTCCGTCGTACCGCCGCCGAGCAGGATGGCGAGCGCCTCGGCCGTCTGGCCGCCGCCCGTCAGGCCTGCCTGCGCGTTGCCGAAGCCGCCGAGCAGGCCCTCCATGCGGTCGAGGTAGGAGTGCACTTCCTCGCGCCGCTCCGGCTCGTTGTCGATCACGTGCTTCATGTGCATGACACCGAAGGCGACGTGGCGGCTTTCGTCCTGCGCTGCGAGGCGGAAGATCCGCTTGTCCGCCTCGCTCTGGGCGAACAACTCACCCATGCGGAACATCGACTGCACGAAACCCTCACCGACCAGGTGGAGGGTCGATGTCATCTCGACCATGTCCTGCGCAGTGAGCAGACCCACAGCGCCCGGTCCAGCCTGCAGCAGCCCGATGCCGTTGGCGAGCGCGCGCTTGCGGAAGACATCCAGGTGGCGCGCCTCATCCATGATCTGTGATGCGAGGAAGAGCGCGACCTCGAAGTACTCGCCGCTGACGTTGGGGGCGTACATGCCCGGCACGTCACCGGCGATAAACTCGACCTGCGTGAGGAACGTGCAAAGCTGCGACATGGCGTACTCGAGCTCGTCGGGCAGCTCCGGCATCTCGGCCCACGGGATGTCCGTCGCCGATGACCATTGCCGCTGCACGGCCTCTTCGTAGAGGAGCATCGCCGACTCGGACCAGATGGCCGACTTGAACGGCCAGTGTGTCTGCATGTTCTGCGCGTCGGAGCGCGGCGCGGCGCCGCGCAGGCGGCCGCTCTGGTTCTTGGTCTGCGCCGGGATGTTGCCGTAGCTCCCGGAGGCGATCTCTTCGATCGTCAGGCCGCGCTTGCCGGGCTTGATCGACAGACCGCGTTCGGCCGCCGGAGCCTCCAGCCACCCGAGGTCAAGGTCCTCGGCACCTGGCTCCTTACGCAGTTCTTCGATGATTTCGGGCCGCATTACGCACTCCTTCGGACTCTCGAGTCCAGAATCGGCAGGCATCGGTAAGCCTAGCGTGCGCTAAGCATACGACCTCAGGCACCCGCTGCACCATAGGGACGAACGGCTCTTTTTCCGCTATCGGGCACGATCCGGGCGATAGCGCCGGACTGGAGGGGGCAGACTGCCGCCAATCGGGGCTCGTGCTACGATCCCCCGGCGTCGGTCGGGCACGGGAGCGCGGGCGGCGGGATACCACAGGAGGCAGCAATGCAACTCAGGAACGTCGTCATCGTCGATGGCGTGCGCTCGGCGTTCAGCCGCGGCGGCCGCGGCAAGCTCGTGGCGACCAGGCTCGACGAGGCCGGCGCGAAGGTCATTCGCGCGCTGATGGAGCGCAACCCAAAGGTCAGCCCGTTCATGGTCGAGGACGTCGGCCTGGGCAACGTCGGCGGCGCCGGCGAGCTGATCCTGATCGGTGCCAGCACGGTCGCTCGCCTGGCCGGGCTGCCTGCAGAAGCGTGCTCCTTCGACACCAACCGGCAGTGCGGCTCCAGCATGGAGACGTTGCACCGCGTGGCGCAGTCGATCGCTGTCGGCGCTACGGATTGCGGGATCGCGCTGGGCATCGAGCGCATGGGACGCTCGCTCGGCGGCGGCGGCGATGCGCGGCCGAAGACGCGCGTGACCGAGTTCAACAAACGACTCGTCAAGCAGACCGAGATTCAGCGGAATCTCGCGCCGGACCACTTCGAGAACTTCTCGGTGCCGTTCCCCGACTACATCCTCGACAGCAATCCCATCGTTGGGATGACGCAGACGGCGCAGAACGTGGCCGAGGTCTACGACCTCTCGCGCGAGGAACTCGACGAGTTCTCGGCGCTGAGCCACAAGAAGACGGCCGCCGCCTACGAGAAGGGCATCTACAAGGACGAGATCATCGCGCTCGAGGTCGAGGACCCGGTGTTCGACGACCAGGGCAACTGGGTCCCGGACGAAACCGGCCCGACGATCGTCTTCGATCGCGACGAATGCCTGCGCCCTGGGACGAACGTCGAGACGCTGGGGCAACTGCAGCCGGTGAAGGGCATCGTCAGCTTCGGCGGGCAGGAGTTGCGGATCACAGCCGGCAATTCGTGCCCCACGAACGACGGCGTCTCCGCGGCGCTGCTGATGAGCGAAGACAAGGCCCGCGAGCTGAAGCTGGAACCGCTGGCGCGGATCATCGGTTTCGGTGTGGCGGGCGTGAAGCCGCAGGTCATGGGGCTGGGGCCGGTGCCCTCGACGAAGAAGGCGCTGCGCCACGCGGGCATCACCGCGGACCAGATCGACCGCGTGGAGTTCAACGAGGCGTTTGCGGCGCAGGTCATCCCCTCGTGCAAGGAACTTGGGATCCCGCTCGAGAAAGTGAACGTGAACGGCGGTTCGATCGCGATCGGCCACCCGCTGGGCGCAACCGGCGCGCGGCTCGTGTCGACCGTGGCGCACGAACTGCGCCGCAGCGGCAAGCGCTACGGGCTGGCGACGCAGTGCATCGGCGTCGGCATGGGGATCTCGACGATCATCGAGGCGATGTAGCCCGGCGACGCACGGTCCACGGATGGATCGAAGGCCCCGGTGGGATTACCGGGGCCTTCGTGTGCGACGAACAACGGCAAGCGCGGCGCGCTACTTGTGCTTGCGCTGCCAGCGCGTCTTCTTGAGCATCTTGCGGTGCTTGTGCTTGCGCATCTTCTTGCGCCGCTTCTTGACGACTGAGCTCATCCCGCCTCCTTTCCCGTGCCGGCCGTCGCGCCGGGCACGCCGCCGAGTATAGCGAACGCTTGTCGATGCGCCCCGCCGCGCGGCACCCGACGCCTCCTCAGCCGCCAAAGGCCGCGGCGAGCCGGCGCACGCCGTCGATAATCCCGCGCGCTTCGTACGCCGCGAAGCCCAGCAGCAGGCCGCCGCGTTGCGATGGCCCGAGCCGGTACGCGCTCAGCGGCGGCGCATCGACTCCCGCCGCCTGCGCCTGCCGTGACGCCGCCCGGTCAGACACGCCATCGGCAAGCCAGGCGACTGTGTGCATGCCGGTCGCGGGCACGTCGATCTCCAGGGCGCCGCGCAGCTCGCGCCGGACCAGGTCGACCAGCAGGTCGCGCCGCTCCTGGTAGAGCGCCCGCATGCGGCGGATGTGCCGGCCGAAGTGGCCTTCTTCGATGAAGCGCGCCACCGCCGCCTGGTCGACCGAGGCGGCGTGACGGTCCATGACCGCCTTTCCGCGCACGAACGCATCGATCGTTGCTTCGGGGACGATCAGATAGCCCAGGCGCAGGCCCGGGAACATGACCTTGCTGAACGTGCCGATGTAGAAGACCCGGCCGCGGCGGTCCATCCCCTGCAGCGAGGCGAGCGGGCGCGACGCGTAGCGGTATTCGCTGTCGTAGTCGTCCTCGATGATCCAGGCATTGTGGCGGGCAGCACGGTCGAGCAGCGCCAGGCGGCGCGCCGCCGACATCGTCACGCCCATCGGGAACTGGTGCGACGGCGTGACGTAGGCGACGCGCGCCTCGGGCGCGAGCGCTTCGCCGGCAGCGACGTCGAGGCCGTCGGCGTCGACCGGCACGGGGACAAGCCCGGCGCCGGCGGCGGTGAACACGGCGCGCGCGCCCAGGTAACCGGGATCCTCGATCCAGATGCGCTGTCCGGGCTCGAGCAACATGCGCGCGACGAGGTCGAGCGCCTGCTGCGACCCGGCCGTGACGATGACCTGCGCCGGATCGCATTGGACGCCGCGAGCCGCGGCCACATAGTCGGCGATCGCCTCGCGCAGGGGCGGATAGCCCTGGGGATCGCCGTAGCGCAGCAACTCCTGCGGCGGCCGTCTCCAGATGCGGCCGACGATGCGGGACCACTCGTCGAACGGGAACGCCGCCATGTCCGGCATGCCGATGCGGAATGGGCGGATAGCGCCGGACGATGGCAGCGACACGTCGATCGAGGCGATCGCGCGGCCGCCAGACGAGAGCCCGCGCGTCGTGGCGCGCGCTGTCAATGGGCTGATCCGGCGGCGTTCCCGCACCTGCAGGAGATCCTCGGGCAGAGATGCGCTGACGTAGGTGCCGGCGCCGACGCGCCCTTCCAGGTAGCCCTCGGCCGCGAGCTGTTCGAACGCCATCATCACGGTGTTGCGGGAAACGCCCAGCTCGCGAGCGAGGTCGCGCTGAGGGGGAAGGCGCGTACCGGGCGAGATCTGGCCGCGCAGGATGGCCGCCCGCAGGGCGTCATAGATCTGCCGGTACATCGGCACCGTGCCGGACGGGTCGAGCGTGAGGCCGGTGATCGCCGCGGTGAGGCCGCGCATGATTGGACTCTTCAATTCGTGCTGAATGGTCCTGTAGCTGGTGCCAATTGTGCGCGATGATGCGCGCGATGGCAAATCCAACGGCGCAGCCCACGGCCAGCGGCGCCCTCACACGCATCCGGCGGAAGGACCGCGCGGTCGATGACGACGCGTGGATCACCGGCCTGCTGCGGAGCGCCGCGACCGGCGTCATGGCGACCGTGCGCGACGGCCAGCCGTTCATCAACACCAACACGTTCGTCTACGACGCAGACCAGCACGTCGTGTACATGCACAGCGCGCGCACGGGCAGGACGCCGGAGAACGTGGCGGCGGGCGAGCGGGTGTGCTTCTCGGTCTTCGAAATGGGGCGGCTGCTGCCGGCGGACCGCGCGTTCAGTATGAGCGTCGAGTACGCGTCGGTGGTGGCGTTCGGCACGGCGCGGCTCATCGACGACATGGCGGAGAAGCGGCGGGCGCTGGCGTTGCTCGTCGAGCGCTACTTCCCACACCTGGCCGAGGGCACCGACTATGTCCCGCCGTCGGAGGAGGAACTGGCGCTGACGGCGGTCTACCGCATCGACATCGAGGCGTGGTCGGGGAAGCGCAAGTCGGGCGAACCGGACCACGCAGGCGCATTTGTGTGGCCGCCGCCCGGGTTCCCCGCGTAGCGCCGAGGGGCGCTTGTCCGTTGCGCGCCGGCAGTTTGCGTTGCGGCGTCAGGCGATATGCGCAGCATTGCCCAGAACCGGGCGTCAAGGCGGACTCGCGCTTAGCTGAGCGCTCGCTAAGCTAAGGGACGTCGCCGGTGTCCCGCCACGCCCTCGGCGGGGCGCCGGCGTACCCCGCCCGCCAGCGGGGGATCCAGCGTGGACGCGATTCACGTATTGACGGGCGGGAGGGCTCCCGACCCTCACACAGATGAAAGGCGGCGCTCATGGGCGCCGCCTTTCGCACGTGCTCGGGGGTCTATCGCACGGTGCGCTGGTCAGCGGAGCGCCGGGCGCGCGTCGCTATACTCGCGGCATGAAGCTCGAGAACCGGGCACTCGTGCTGGACCTCATCGAGTGGGTGGCCGCGCGGCCGCGCAGCTACGCCGAGGCGCTGAGCGTCTGGCGCACGTCGTGCCCGCGCATGCCGGTGTGGGAGGACGCGCTCGACCACGGCTTCATCGCGCGCCGCTACGAGCCGAGCGGGATGATGGTCGGGGCGACCGACGCCGGTCTGGCATTCCTGCGCCGGCAGCGGCCGGAGAGCGCGGCGTCCGCCGGCATGGGTTCGTTATCCTGAACGGGACGCCCCCGTAGCTCAGAGGATAGAGCAGAGGTTTCCTAAACCTTGTGCGCAGGTTCGAGTCCTGCCGGGGGTACCAGTCCGCCTTCCCGGATCAGCACCATGAACGCAGCCTACGCTTCTCCCGCGCGAGGTCTGCCAGCCATTACGCCGCCGGAAAGGCGGCGCTGGCCCGGATCTTCTCGATGTGCGGCCAGTGGTCGCCGTCGTGGACGCGCTGGAAGACCGGCCATTCGCGGGCGTTGAAGGCGCCGAAGTAGAAGTGCCGGAATGTCTTCCTTGTATCGCGCGCCGGGTCATCGAGCGCGCGGATCTGCGCGACGAGCGCGCGGTGCGCCTCCTCCGCCGCCTGGCGCGCCTCGGCGAGCGACGCGAACGCCTGGGTGATGAACCCGTCCTGCACCCTGGCCTCTTCGAACTGCGGGCCGAACCCGGGCGGCAGCTCACCCTTGCCCAGATGGTGCGAGAGCAGCGCCATCGCGCGCTTCACCGATACGCAGTGCGCCATCACGTCGATGATGGACCACTCGTCGGGCGCCGGCTTCCACGTCGCCTGCGCCTCCGACACGCCGTCGATGGTGGCCATGAGCGCGTCGTGACCTTCCTGCACGATCGCCTCGATCTCCGCCGCGGGCATCGCGCCGCCCTCGCGCACGAAGGCGACTGCCCGCTGGCGCTGTTCCTCCGGGATGTGCAGGCGCTTTGATCCGTCCTCGTCGACGGTGTACGTGAGCTGCAGGTTGAGGTTGGCGGTCATGGGCGTGCGTGCTCCTGGGTCTGGTTTGGAATCATGGCGGCCGGCCGCACCAGAGGGCAAGCGTCAGTGGCGCATCCGGCGGGAACGGAGAGCGCGCGCCTCGGGGCGCGCGCTGACACGATCCCGCTGCGTGTAGTCGACTACGCCGGCTTTTCCAGGTGGACGATCTTCCAGGTGCCGTCGACCTGCTTGATCGTCTCGCGCATGGCGAAGTCCTTGCCGGCTGAGTCGGTGTAGGTGACGTCGAAGTAGTAGGCGTCGCCGTCCTGGCCGCGCGGCTCGACGCGGTTGCCCGTGAACGGCTGCTGGGCGCCGGCCATCAGCGGCATCACCTGTTGCATGGACTCAGGCGTCAGGTCCTTCATGACCTCGGCCATCTTGCCGGCAACAGCGTTATCAGCATGCACCTGCATGAACTCACGTGCGTCCATTGCTCATGTCCTCCTCGTTGCCTCTCGGTCGATGGCGGAGCGCTGCGCTCACCAGCGGGCACTGCACACCCAGAACGGCGGGCAGCTGACCGCCGGGCACTGGCAGTCGTCCTACGATGCGGCTTCCATCGCCAGGTCGGCGATCTTCCACTGGCCGCCGACGTCGCGCCACGTGGCGGTGGCGGTCGCTTCCTGCTGGCCGGAGAACTTGACCTTGAAGACGTGATCCTCGCCGTTCTGCTCGTGGCTCAGGATCTCGAAGCCGGTGGGGGGTGGCCCCATGCCCGCGCCGCCGCCGGCGCTCATGTTCGCCATGAGCTTGCCGAGCGCTTCGGGCGTGAGGTCCTGCATCACGCGCATCATGTCACCGGCGAGCACCGCCTGGCAGTTGGCCTTGACCGCTTCTTCGACACTGGTGTCCGGCATGTGCCGCTCCTTCGTACTCGTACTCTGTCCTTCCCGCCGCCGCGGGTCCGAAGCGACGATATGGGAACACACAGATTCGGCAGTGTCAACGAAGGCAGCGTCTTGACACGAAAGATCGGTGATCGCTACGCTCGATGCGGTGTCATCAGAGCCCTCGGCGAGACCGCACTCGACTCGGGGACAGCGCATCATCATCGGGGCAGCGATCGCCTTGTTCGCGGTCGCTTCCGCGTATCTGGCGCTCGTCATCATCACCCGGGTCGACAGCCTGTTTTTCCCCGGCAACGAGTTGAAGCTGTCGGGCGTCCCGATCGTCCAGCATGCTCCGCTGCCCGGTGTCGACAAAGAAGGCACGAGCGGAAGCGACGAGCCGATCAACATCCTCGTCGTCGGCCTGGACCGCCGCCCGCGCGAGGGCGAGGAGCCGACTCGCACCGACACCATCTTCGTCGTGCACGTCGACCCGAAGCGGAAGACCTCGACGATTCTCGGCTTCCCGCGCGACCTGGTCGTAGAGGTCCCCGCGGACGGCGGCGGGACGTACAAGGATCGCATCAACGCGGCCTACGTCACCGGTGAACTGAACGACTACCCGGGTGGCGGCGTCGGTCTGATGAAGGAAGTGTTCTTCCTGAACTTCGATATCAGGATCGACAAGTACGTGCTGATCGACTTCGATGGGTTCGAAGAGCTGATCGACGCGCTCGGCGGCATCGACGTCGAGGTCACCGAAGAGGTGTACGATCCGTACTACTCGCACACAGAACTGCCGGGCGATTACGCCCCGCAGTACTTCGACGTTGGCGTGCATCACATGGACGGGGAAACCGCGCTCGCCTACGCGCGTATCCGCTTCAGCGGCGATGACCTGGATCGCATCCACCGCCAGCAGCAGGTGATCTTCGCGGCCATAGAGAAAGCCAAGACGCTCAACCTGTTCGACGTCGGCAAGACGCGCGACCTGTGGAGCAAGTATCGCGACACGATCAAGACCGATGTCAGCGACCTCGAGGTGCCGGGGTACGCGCTCCTGGCCGACCAGCTCAAGGACTCTCTCGAGGCGGTCTCGCTGGGTCCGGCGACCGTGCCATGCACCGGCCCGGGCGGGGCCGCCTGGCTCTGCTGGGACGAGGACGCCGTCGGCGCGATCGTGGAAGCGGTCTTCTACGCGCGAGAGTCGAACGTCTCGGCACGACCTACGGTGACGCCGGACCCCGTGCGCGTGCAGGTCGAAAACGGCACCGGCGCCGAAGGGCTGGCAGCGCGCGTCGTGCGCTACATCGCCGCGCAGGGGTACCCGGTCGACGACCTGAACGCCGCGAACGCCACCGACGGCGCGACGCACGAGGAGTCGGTGATCATCGATGTCGACGGGTCACACGAGCAGAATCGGCTGCTGCTGGCGCGCTGGCTCAACATCGACCTCAACAACGTGCGCGTGGCGACGGCAGATGAGCGCGCCGCCTACAACGGCACCGCCGACATCGTCGTCATCCTCGGCACGGATGTGGACTACGACACGCTGATCGAAGCGAACATCGGCACGACCGAGGGCGGCTGAGGCTCAGCGCTCGGCAAGCCACGCCTTGAGCCTGACGAGCGGCTCGACCGGCGACGGTTGAACGCCGTTGAGCAAGCCCAGATAGTAACTCGCGAAGTCTCCCAACAGCACCGCGTGCAACATCTGCGCGAGCACGCCGTCGCCATCGACCTGCACGATCTCCACGGACACGCCGCTGCGTCGCAGCTCATCTGCCGTCGCGTCAACGCGCAACGCGTTGCGCGGGTGCATGGCCGCGTGGCGCAGGAGCACCGCGTGCAGCAACGGCACGACGCGCTGCGGCAGCCCGAAGCCCGCCTGGGCGTTGTGACTCAGCTCAGGCAGCTCATCGCTGAGCGCCCACGACTTGGCGTTCTCGTTGATCTGGGTGCGCCAGCGGTAGGCGACCGGCGCCATCGCCTCGGCGCCGATGACGACGGGCAGCCGGCCGTGCAGGCGCCGCGCGAGTTGCTTCGCCTCGTTCGCGGGCTCCGGAACCTCGACGCCCAGACGGTCGGCGCGCGCACGCAACGACGCGAGCACTTGCGTAAGCGCCGCGCGCTGGTCGGGCAAGAGCCCGACGCGGCCGCAGATCGCCAGCAGCGACGCAAAGCTCCACCCGAGGGCTGCGCGCGGTTCATGCGCCCAGCGGACGTGCAGCAGCGGCACGCCGGCCTCACGCGCCATGGCGGCCATGCGCCCGCCCGCCGTGATGGCGATACAGCGCGCGTCCCGCGCCAGCGCTTCGCCGAAGGCGCTGACGGTCTCCTCGGTGTCGCCGGAGTTGGAGGACGCGATCACAAGCGTGCCGGGGCTCACGTGGGCCGGAAGCCGATAGCCGCGCACGACGGTAACCGGCGCGGGTGCATTGAGCGCGAGCGCGAGTGCCTGCAGCAGCGCCCCGCCGATGCCGGAGCCGCCCATCCCGAGCACGGCCACGCCGTTGGAGCCGGTGTACTGCTCCGGGAGCGGCAGGTCCCGGGCGGCCGACCACGCTTCTTCGATCTGATCGGGGAGCGCCGCGATGCGGTCACGCAGCCGCTGCGGGTCAAGGCCCTCGTACACACGGGGATCGTCGAGCGAGGTTCCGGCCACCCGCCCGTTGTAGGCGATGGGGGATCAGCGGGCAATCGCGCGGAGGGGTCTGGCCTGCGGATGCGTGTTATTCGCGGCCGCTCGCTAGAATCACCGCATGACGCTCCCCCTTGAAGGCATGCGTGTGCTGGACCTGACGATCTGGCAACAGGGCACGTACGCTTCCGCCGTCCTCGCCGACCTCGGCGCCGACGTGATCAAGGTCGAGGAGCGTGTTCATGGCGACCCAGGCCGTGGCGCATGGATTGACCCGAGGTCAGGGCTGAGCAGCTACTTCGAGGCGCACAATCGGGGCAAGCGCGCCATCGCGCTCGATCTCAAACATCCGCTGGGGCGTGATGTCTTCATGCGGCTCGTTCAGGACGCCGATGTCTTTCTGAACAACTTCCGCATCAAGGCGATCGAGCGCCTGGGGCTGGACTACAATTCCGTGTCGGCCGTGAACCCGCGCATCGTCTACGTGCAGGCGTCAGGGTTCGGGCCCGAAGGACCGGACGCGGACGCGGGGGCATTCGATTACCTCGCGCAGGCTCGCAGCGGCTTTGCAAGCCAGAACGGTGAAGGCGACGATCCGCCTATCCCGACGATGGTGCCGATCGCGGATCAGACGGGCGCGCTGCACGCGTGCATCGCTGCGCTCGCTGGCCTGGCGTCGCGCGAGCGCACCGGGCGCGGCATGAAGCTTGATACGTCGCTGCTCGGCAGCATGATCTCGCTGCAGTCGTTCGATATCGCCACGCACCTGTTCAGCGGGCGTCTGCGTCCGCGGCCGATGCGCGGCGGCTCGCGACCGTTCTGGCGCATCTACCAGGCCGGAGACGGCAAGTGGTTTGTTATCGGCATGCTGCTGGACCGTGCGTGGGAAGCGGTGTGCGCGTGCGTCGGACGGCCGGAGCTGATCGATGACCCGCGCTTCGACACGTTTGCGCGACGCATGGGCGAGAATGCGCCGGCGTTGATCGAGATCCTGGATGCGTGCTTCCAGACGGCGAGCGCACGGGAGTGGGTGGACCGGCTGAACGCCGTGGGGCTGTTTGCTGCGCCGATCCAGGACTACGCTGAGCTCGCGCAAGATCCGCAGGTGGTGGCCAACCGCTACATCGCGGAGGTGCCGCGCAGCGACGCGCCGAATGGGCCATCACGATCCGTTCGCATCCCTTCGAGCGGGATCATCGTGGACGGCGAGCCGGCGGTGCCGCGGCGCCTCGCCCCGCAGCACGGCGAGCACACGGAGGAGGTGCTGGTGGAGGCCGGCTACAGCTGGGAGGAGATCTCGGCGCTGCGCCAGGCTGGAGTCGTGGGGCCCAGTGCGCCGTAACTTCGGAGCCGGAGAAGGGGGCGCGCCGTCGAGTGACGAGCTTGCTGGCGATGCGGCCAAGGGCGAATCGAACCGACAGGACGAGGAAGCCGCGAGCCCGGCGCCTGGAAGCAGTGCGCCGAGATCCGGCTGGACGCATGGATTGACGGAAGCGGCGCGTCACCTGACCGCCGCTGTGGCGGCGGCGCCATCGTGGGGGCGCTGGTCGGCGGAGTGGGCTCGCGGATCGCCATGCGAATCAGTGCGATCATGGCCACCGAGGCGGAACAGGGCACGCTGACAGACGCCGATCAGGTTGTGGGAGACATGACCCTTGGCAGGACGCTCGTGCTTATCGTGTTCGGGGGTCTGCTGACCGGAATGGCGGGCGGACTCATGTATAGCGGCGCCCGGCGCTGGCTCGCCGACGCTCGCCAGTTGCGAGGACTGGCGTTCGGCGCGTTGCTGCTCGTCTCAACCGGGTGGTCTGTGATTGAACGCGACAATCCTGACTTCGCCGCACTTGGATCGGTCACCGCGAACGTCACAATGTTCGCGATCATTTTCCTGGCGTTCGGCGTGTTCGATCGCGCCCAATGACTGGATGCATCGCATCATCCCGGACCCCGACATGCGCAGTCTGAGCGGCGCGCTCGCGTTGTCGCTCTGGCTCCCGGCAGGCTGCTTTATCGCCGGGATCACCGTGCTTGCGTCCATCGCGATTGCAACGGCCGTTGAGCCCGGCGGTGTGTCTGTGCTGTTCGGCCTCCTGGCGCTCCATCTGGTCGCCGGCCTCGCGTTCGTCGGGGCGCTTATCGCGCGGATGGTGGGCGTGTTCGATCGCGTCTCGGATCTGAAGGCGAACCCGGTGCCGATGCTTGTCGCGGTCGCCGCGATCGCTGTGCCGTTGACGGTTGGCGGCTGGCTCAGCCTGCGCGCATTGGCGCAGATTCTTGAGGACGCGCACTGAGCCCAACCATCAGGGCGCGCCGATGAGCTGCTCCGCCGCTGTGTGCGGGTCCACTATGCGGGCCGCCACGTCCGCGACGAGCGCGTCCAGCTTGCCGTCGGTGTGCTGCGAGACGATGCGGTCGATCAGGCGCTGCCGGGCCAGGGCCAGCACCTGGTGCCGCGCACGCTCGAGCCGGTGACGCTCGCCGGCGCCGGAGTCCCGCAGATATGCCCGGTGTTCGTCCAGCGCGTCGGCGAGCCGGTCGATGCCGTCGCCGAGCGCGCCAGCGGTGCGGACGATCGGCGTGACGCGCTCCGCGCGCGCCCCCTCAAGAATCGAGCGGAGTTGGCGCTCGAGCAGGTCGGCGTTTGGCAGGTCGCTCTTGTTGACCACGAGCACGTCGGCGATCTCCATGATGCCCGCCTTCATCGCCTGGATGTCATCGCCGGAACCGGGCGTCACGACAACGACGGTCGTGTCGGCCATCATCGCGACCTCGACTTCGTCCTGTCCGGCGCCAACGGTCTCGACGAGCACGACGTCCTTGCCGAATGCGTCGAGCGCGGTCACGACGCCCGCCGTCTGCGGCGCGAGCCCTCCGAGCGCGCCGCGCGTCGCCATGCTGCGCATGAAGACGTCTCGGTCCGACGTCAGGTCCTGCATGCGGATGCGGTCGCCGAGCAGGGCGCCGTGACTGAACGGCGACGTGGGGTCGATGGCAACGATGCCGAGTGTGCGGCCGCGCGCGCGCAGCTCGCGGGCGAGCGCGCCGCTCAGCGTGCTCTTGCCGCTTCCGGCCGATCCGGTCAGACCGACGGTGTGGGCGCGCCCTGAATGACCGTAGAGCAACGCCAGCGCGCGGCGTCCCTCCCTCGTGTCGTTCTCGACGAGGGTGATGACGCGGGCGAGCGCGCGACGATCGCCGCCCAGGAGCGCCTCGACGAGCGCCTCGACGCCCGGCACGTCAGGCGGCGGACAGCGGGCGGTTCGCCGCCCACTCGCGCACGAAGGAGACGATGTCCTCGGTCGAAGTGCCGGGGCCGTAGATCGCGGAGAAGCCCATCTGCTTGAGCGGCTCGATGTCGGCGTCGGGGATGATGCCGCCGGCGAACAGCAGCACGTCATCCGGGTTGATGCCGCGCTCCTTCAGCGCGTTGATGACGCGCGGGAAGAGCTCCATGTGCGCGCCGGAGAGGATGCTGAGGCCGATGACGTCGACGTCCTCCTGCAACGCAGCTTCGGCGATCATCTCAGGCGTCTGGCGGATGCCGGTGTAGATCACCTCCATGCCGGCGTCGCGCAGCGCGCGCGCAACAACCTTGGCGCCCCGATCGTGGCCATCGAGGCCCGGCTTCGCGATGAGCACGCGGATCTTGCGATCTGTCATAACGAGCGGATTATAGAAGGCGCCGCTCGTTCGGGGTAGGCACCGCCCCTGTCACGCGAGCGGGATGGGATCAAGGTCGGCGCAAGTCGAGGGGCGGCTCCGGCGCGATCCCGGCCTGCTCGTGGGATCGCACCATGCGCATCGCCTCCAGACAGCGGTCCCGGTGATCGCGCAGCCAGTGCTCAGCCTCGTCGAAGCCGAAGAGGTGCACAAACGTCATGAGTGTGTCGGGATCGACGATGTCATCGGGCAGTTCGTGATCGACCACATCGAGCGCGCGGAGGACATCGGGCGGGACGTTGATGATGCGGTGCGCTGGCATTGCGCCTCCTTCCAGCGACCCGACGGGCAAGGAGAGGGACGCCCCTGCAGCGATCGTACCACCGCATGTCAACGGCGTTCGTGATGGATCTCACGCAGGCGGCACGCAAGCGGGCCACACAGCCGTCAACCCTGTCTGTGAATCCGTCAGAGCAGGTCTGGCAGCCGCTGGACGAGCTGGATCGAGACGCCGTTCGTCGCCGCGGCGTCAAGTCGCGCGACGCGCGTGCCGGGCATCGCGCCGTATTCCGGATCGGTCGCCGGCACGCCTTTGGCGCGCAGGTCGCGCACCGCGGCGTCAACATCGTCAACCTGAATGGCGATGGCGAACATGCCAGGTCCGCGCTGCTCGATCCATTCAGCGATGCGGTGCTGCGAGGTGAGCGCCTGCGCCAGGCCGACCATCGCCTCGCCGCCGGGCATGCGCGCTGTGGCGAGGCGCACCGCGGGTGACTCCAGGATGTCGTTCGCGTGTACGCCGAGGGTCTCGCGCCACAGGCGGCGTGCCTCATCGAGATCGGTGACGGCCAGCGCGACGTGGTGCAGGCCGGTGGCCGTGAACGCGCGGCGGCCGGGATCATTGTCGTAGGCGACGCCCTGTGGCAGGCGTGACTCTGGTGAGAACGACTCCGGCGTGTGCTCGATGAGCAGTGTCGCGACGCCATGCGTGTGGCTCTTGGCCGTGGCCACGAGCGTGCCGGGTTTGGCGCCGCGGCGGACGTCGCTGACATCAACCCCGGCGGCGCGCATGCGGTTCACCGCGGCTTCCAGGTTGTCGACCCCCCATGCGATGCCCCAAAGGCGGTCCGGCTTCCCCATGCCCTCTTCCGTCTGCACGGCGCCGCCGCTGATCTCGATCGTGATGTCACGCAGACGAAAGAAGAGGATGCGCGTGTTGCGCTCCGGAAAGGTGCGATCGAGCGCGAGCCGCGCGCCGAGCACCCCGCCCCAGAGCCGCTTCGAGTTCTCGAGATCCGGCGAGAGGACGACAACATGGTCCATGCGGGTGACGTGCGCTCCTTCGGCAGCAACCGGCGCGACGGGCAGGGCATCGGGAGGCGAGAAGTGCTGGATAAAGAAGATGCGGACGCCGTTCGTGTGCTTCTCGGCGACCCGGGCGTTGCGCCAGAACCGGTGCCCGCCGCCGAGCCGGTCGAGGCCATCGCCGTCGGCTGGACTCTCCACGGGTAGTTCGCGGTTGCGGAGGTCCTTGACAACCGCGTTGATGTCGTCGGTGCCGAGCGCGAGCGCGTAGACCCCTTCGCCCTTCTCCAGGAATCGGCGGAGGTCGTCGCTCCAGCGTCCCTTGCCGGCGGGAGCGAGCAGCTCGACGTAGGTGTTGTCAATGCGAAAGAGCGTGTTCCGAGTGCCGTACTTCGGGTGCTCGCCATGCCAGGAAGGACCGCGGCCCAGCAGCAACGCGTAGTCGGCGCTCGCCTGGTCGAGGTCGCGCACCCCGATCACAACGTGATCAAGCGTGAGGTCAGGCATGTGCCGCCTCATGGTGCGCCGCGTCGTCGATCGGCTGGCATAGCTCAACGAGCGCGCCGTGCATCGCACGCGGATGCAGAAAGCAGATTCGCCCGGCGAGGCCGAGGCGAGTCTGCTGATCGATCAATTCGACCTGCTTGTGCTTCAACTCCTGCAGGTCCGCCTCGATGTCATCTACCTCGAAGCAGACGTGGTGCAGGCCCTCGCCGCGGGACTGCAGGTAGCGCGCCACGCCCGTGTCCGGCGCCACCGGCTCGAGCAACTCGATTTCACTGTCGCCAAGCGTCAGCAGCGCGGCCTTCACACCCTGCTCCTGGATTGTCTCGAGCTTGTGGACGTGCAGTCCAAGGGTGTCGCGCCAGAAGCGCATGGCCTGGTCCATGCTGTGCACGACGACGCCGACATGATGGATCTTGCGGATCATGCTGCGGCGCGATTGTAGCGAAGCTGCGCGCTACGCGCTGCCAGCCGATTACTCACCAGGGCGGGATCCGCCGATCCCGCCCTGGTCCCGGTCACCCCTGCGACTGCGTCACCGAGATGGCGATCTCCGTGTAGCCGTCATAGGACGTGCTGTCGACGATCGTCACGACGACACCCGCACCGGATGAGTCGCCATCCGGAGCGTAACTGAGGAAGACGTCGCCGTCCGCGCTGGTGGCGATCACCTCGGTGTAACCAGCACCCTGAAGCTCGTCCTTGAAGTGCGCTTCCAGGTCGTCGACACTCTGTTCGCTCAGGGCTGTCACGATGATCGTCTCGACTCCGCCGGATGACACGGAGCTGCTGCTGGTGATGCGCGCGTCATCGGGGAAGGCGATATTGTCAGGGAATGCCTCGTCGAGATCGACCTCGTCGGGCAGGTCGGCATCACCGCCGTTGCCGTCGTCGCCGCCGTCGTCCGAACCGGTATCTGATCCGTCGCCTCCATCGCCCCCGTCGCTGGAGCCGCCGTCAGAGCCACCGTCGCCGCCACCCAGCTCCACGAAGGTGCCATAGATGATCCCGATCGTCGTCGTGCCACCTTCCTCGCCGATCGTGACGGTCGCCGCCTGGTCGCCGTTCGAGGCGAAGAGGACCGTCGCGCCGCCGGAACTCGTCCTGGAGTCAATGCTCCAGCCGTTGTCTTCGAGTTGCGACTCGTAGGCGGCGACCACGTCGTCGACGCTGTCGTCGGTCTCCATCGCGACGACCGTGCCCTCCTTGCCTGGCTCTCGCCGGTGTAGCTTCCGGTGACGTCGGCGCCATCGTACTTCAGCGCGTCGGGGAAGTCGTCCGGCAGGTCATCACCGATGGTGACCTCGCCATCGCCCGTATCGATCGTCTGTTCGTCGTCATCGCCGCCCCCGCACGCCGCGAGCATTGCGGCGCCGAGCACCAGGACGACCATCGCGACCACTAGTCGCTGCACGTGACCTCCAGTCTCTGCTGCCCAACGAGCGCTAGCGTACGCGAAACGCGCGCCTGGAGACGAAGGTGCCCATGTACGCTCCACGCGAATCTCAGGCGCCCGGAGGAAGCAGGTGGCGGATGCGTTCGATGCGGTGCGGCGGACCGAAGGCGATAGCCCGGTCCGCCGCGGCAAGATCATCCTCCGCTGCCGTGAGCACAATAATGCATGCCTCTGGCGCCAAGCCCGATACCAGGCGGACCTGAGCGGCACAGGCATCGGCGGACAGGTCGCCGCAGTTGAAGATGATGCAGGCCGGCGGGCGGTCCTTGATCGCAGACGGTAAGCGGTCCAGATCGCATTCCTCGACGTCGGCGTAGCCCTCTTCTCGCAGCGCCCACCAGAGCAGCCGCTGTCGGGGCCGCTCGTCGCTCACCACGAGCACCCGCATGGCATAACCCTCTAGATCCAACGGCAGAGCACATCGTTCTGGTAACGAGAGCCATGTTGGCACAGGCACGCAATATATGCAGTACGGCGACGTACCGAACGTTACTGCTCCCTGTCATACCGTGCCCGCATGGCAGAACCCGACAATATCCTCCTCTCGCGGCTCGACGAAGGGCGTCTCACCGCCATCCGGACACGCCTGCGTATCGTGCGGCTGGAGCAGCGCCAGGTGGTGTACGAACCGGACGAACCGATTCGGCACGTGTACTTCCCGGTGACCGCTGTCTGCTCGCTCCTCAGCGTCCTCCAGAACGGAGACACGATGCAAGTCGCAACGATCGGCTGCGAGGGCATGACTGGCGCCACACTTGCGCTGGACGAGGGACATTTCCCATTCCGTACCGTCGCCCATGTATCGGGCGAGGCGTATGCCATCGATGCCGATCAATTCATGGGTCTGCTGGCGGAAGACAGCTACTTCCGGCTGTTCGTGCAGCGCTATGTGCTGGCGTTCATGGTGGAGTTGGGGCAGACGGTTGCCTGCAGCAGCCTGCATCGCATCGAACAGCGCCTCGCGCGCTGGCTGCTCCTGAGCCACGATCGCGCCCAGCGCGATGATTTCGAGATGACGCATGATCTGATGGCCGAGATGCTCGGCATCCGCCGCGCAAGCGTGACGGAAACCGCTGGCGAGTTGCAGCGTCGCGGGGCGATCGAGTATACGCGCGGCCGCGTTCGCATCGCCGACAGAGACGTCCTCGAGAGCGCGAGCTGCGAGTGCTACCAGATCATCCGCAATGCGTACGACCGTTTGCTGACGGAGCGCGGTTAGCTGGACGCTGCCGGCGCCGGGACGAGGGGAAGTGACGCCACGAGATCCCAGTCGTCATCGGCGCCGACGCGGCAGTAGCGCTCAAAGCCGCAGCCGAGGCAACGATGGATGAGCACCTCTTCGCCGTTGCGGCGTTCGAACCGCGCGACCGGGGCCATGCGGCTTCCGCAATCACTCGCGCGGTCGCCGGGTGTTGATGCATCGACGTGCAGCGAGTACAGGCAGTACGGGCAGTGGTTTCGATTGCGCCCGCCGGACGGCAGGCGTGGCACATCGCGCCTGCAGTGCGCGCAGCGAAAGCCGGCGCTCTCGCGGCGTAGAGGCGCCGGCGCCGACGTGCGATATGGCTGATCCTTACGCGAGCGTGCCACCCCTCAGTATCGCACGCAGACCGGCATTGCCGCGGACCCGACGGCGCGTGGCTGTAGCATCGAGCCGGTTCTCGCTACCCTGAAGTGTGGTCCCCGATCAGCGCACGCTCGACCAACTCTCGCTCACGCGCGACGAGTACGAGCGCATCATCGATCTCCTCGACCGCGAGCCGACCGACGTCGAGCTGGGTATGTTCGGCGCGATGTGGTCCGAGCACTGCGGGTACAAGAACAGCCGGCCGCTGCTGCGCCTGTTCCCGACAGACGGCCCGTACGTGCTGACGAAGGCGGGGCAGGAGAACGCTGGCGTCATCGATATCGGCGACGGGTTGTGCGTGGCATTCAAAATCGAGTCGCATAACCACCCGTCGGCGATCGAACCGTACGAGGGCGCAGCGACGGGCGTCGGCGGGATCGTGCGCGACATCTTCGCGATGGGGGCACGACCGATCGCGATCCTCGACTCGCTGCGGTTCGGCCCGCTGCGCGCCTCCCCTGGAGGCGACGCCGAGCCCGGCATCCCTGCCGCCGGGCGGCTCCCCGCGACCAGCGAGGAGCAAGCGTCACGGAACCGGCGCCTGTTCACCGGCGTGGTCGCCGGTATCGGCGGATACGGCAACTGCCTGGGGATTCCGACGGTCGGCGGCGAAGTGTCGTTCGCGCCATCGTACTCGGGCAACCCGCTCGTGAATGCCATGTGTGTCGGACTTGCGCGTACGGACCGTCTTGTGCGCGCCCGCGCCGACGGCCCCGGCAACCTCCTGATCCTCGTTGGCGCTGACACCGGCCGCGACGGCATCCACGGCGCGACGTTCGCGAGCGTCGAGCTCGACGAGACGTCCGAGGAGCGGCGTCCAGCCGTGCAGGTAGGGAATCCCTTCCTGGAGAAGCTCCTCATGGAGGCGTGCCTGGAGTTGACGGAGCGCCACCACGAGTGGGTAGTCGGACTGCAGGACCTGGGCGCAGCCGGACTCACGTCCTCAACCGTGGAGTGCGCGGCGAAGGCCGGCACCGGCGTGATCATCGACGTGGCGAAGGTGCCACGCCGCGAAGCCGGCATGACGCCGTACGAAGTGATGCTCAGCGAGTCGCAGGAGCGCATGCTCGTCATCGTGCGGCCCCAGCACGAAGCCTCTGTGCGCGGGTTGTTTGAGCGCTGGGACCTCCACTGCGCCACGATAGGCGTGGTGACCGATGATGGTGTCGTGCGTGTCCGCGATGGCGAACGCGAGGTCGCGGCGATCCCCGCGAGGCTGCTGACCGATGCTCCGACGTACACGCGCGACGTGATCAAACCGGCGTGGCTCGATGCACTGCAGCGCGCCGACTTCACGACGCTCAGCGAGGCGGCCGGATCGACCAATGCACAGCTCCTCGATCTGCTGCGCAACCCGGAGCTCGCCTCGAAGCGCACCGTCTGGCGACAGTATGACCACCAGGTCGGGACGAACACTGTAGTGGGGCCGGGGAGCGATGCCGCGGTGATCCGCATCAAGGGCACGAACAAGGCCATCGCGGTGGCGACCGACGGGAACGCGGCGTACACCTATCTCGATCCATTCAGCGGCGGCGCGATCGCTGTGGCCGAAGCCGCGCGCAACGTTGCGTGCGCGGGCGCGCGGCCGGTCGCGATGACGAACTGCCTGAATTTCGGCAATCCCGAAAAGCCCGATGTGTATTACCAGCTCGCTGAAGCGATCCGCGGCATGGCCGAGGCTTGCCGCGCGCTCGGCGTGCCCGTTGTGAGCGGCAACGTCTCGCTCTACAACGAGACCAACGGGGAGCCGATCTGGCCGACGCCTATCGTCGGCGCCGTGGGGGTCATCGACGATGTGAGCCGCGTTGTGCCTTCAGCGTTCCAACGCGCGGGCGATGCGGTGCTGGTGCTTGGCCCGCGCCTTGACGATCAACGCTCGAACGGTGCATCGGGGGATCCGGGGGGACGTGCGGCAGCCCTGGCCGGTGCTGAGTTGCTCCGCATGCGCGGCGTGGTCGCTGGCAAGCCCGCGATCGACCTCGCGCTCGAACGCGCGCTGCAGGCGTTCCTGGTGGAGGCCGCCGAACGCCGGCTGGTGGTGAGCGCGCACGATGTAGCGGCGGGCGGCGTTGCTGTTGCGCTGGCGGAGTGCTGCCTCGGTGGCGGCGTCGGCGCAGATGTGCGGGCCGATGGGCTCACGCCGTTCGAGGAGCGGCAGTCCACCGTCATTGTCGCCTGTCCGCGAGAGCGGCAGGATGACGCCCTGGCGCTGGCCCGCACACACGGACTGGCCGTCCTCGGCACCGGTGCCACGGGCGGCGATCGCATGCGTTACGGCACTGACATTGATGTGGCCATAACGGATTTGAGGGATGCGTTCGAGTCGGGGTTACCGGCCGCGCTGACAGCGGCTCCCGTCGTCTGATCAGGATGGCGCTCCGTCAACTGTCCTTCGCCAGCACGTAGCATCCTTCGACCGCCGCCGATGCGTCTGACGCGAGGTAGACCGCAGCCGCGCCGACGTCCAGTGGTTCGGGAGGACGATGCTCAGGAAGCCCGGCGGGTACGGCCGCTGCGCCGCCGATCACAATGGCATTGGCGCGCACGCCCGCCGCAGCCAGCTCCGCCGTCCACGCAAGCAGCGCGGCGCGCTCCGGATTTCCGGCATCGCCACCAATGAGCACGAGGATCGCCGGATCGGATCGGAGCCCGCGGAGCGTGTCGCCTGGCAAGGGCGTATCGGCGTGCCAGACGATGATGCTGATCGGCCCCAGCTCTGCGGTCGCATCGGCAATCGCTTCAGCGACGGCGGTTGCGCGTCCGTCGCTCGTGAGCGCGATCCCCTTGCGGCCGATCGCCCAACACTCGTTGGCAGCGCTGTTCGCGGCGAACTCCGCCTGCGTGTCCTCGCTCAGCGTGACGCCGGCGATATCGGCGCCGCCCTCTGCGAGCGCGATGGCAGCGCGCCGGCCGAGCGGGCGCTCTATCCCAAGGACGAGCGCGCTGCGACCTGACAGCGGCAGGGAGGCCATCACGTGCGCTCCGCCACAAGCCACATGTGATTGCAGAAGAGGCCGCTGAGGGGCGCGTACCGGCTGATCGGTCGCAGGAAGCGCACGAAGTCCAGCACGGCGAGCTCGGCGTTGAGCCGCCGCGAGGAGAAGTAGCCGCGCTTCGACGGAGGCTCCCAGAACTCTGCGCGCGTCACGTTGAATCCATGCGCCTGGACATTGCGCCGCAGTCCGCCGAGCGACTGCTCATTGATGTGCATCTGCCGCTCGTAGGCGTCGTGCGGGAACTCGCGCGAGGTGGGTAGCATTGTTGCGTTGAACAGTCCGTCGCTGTAGCCCAGCAGCCGGCTGATCCGCAGCGCCGCCTGGTTCACCCGCCGGCTCCAGTGCGGATATACCTTCGTCTCGAAGACCTTGTTCGGCGACGTATGCAGGATCAGCAGGCCGCCCGGACGGATGACGCGTGCCAGTTCGCGGAACGCCTCAGCCAGCTCGTCCGGATACAGGTGCTCCACGACGTCGAGCATGAAGACACGGTCGAAGAAGCCATCCGTGAACTCAAGCGCCTTGACGTCCATCTGCGCCAGATGCATTTGATCGCGCAACGATGCATCGCCGATTGCAGCCAGCGCCTCCTCGGCGATGCGCACGGCGGCCTGCGCATAGTCGATGCCCCAGGCCTCGGCGCCCCGCATGGCCGATTGGATGACCAGCTCACCTCGCCCGCAGCCCACGTCCAGCACGCGCCTGCCACGTAGATCCCTCGCAAGTGCGAGCGCCTTGATGAAGCGCGGGCCGACACGGCGGCCGCCACTCTCCAGGAAGTCTTCATAGCCGTGGCAGTTGGTGAGGTAGTAGTCGCCGGTGTAGACCTCCGGCTCGACCCTCTGGGGCGCGTGTGCGTCAGGCAAGCCGCAGCGCCTCCATCGCCATGCGCAGCGTGCGCTCGCCGTAGTGCTGGTCGGCGAGGAGCTCGTCAACGTATGCGCGGTCATAGCCGTGCGCAAGCAGGTACTCAGAGATCCCGCTGACCCGCTCGGGCCGGTTGAGCATGGCGTTCGCGACGAGTTGCCATTCGAGTGGCACCACCGGGATGTGCTTGTCCCTGAAGTGCAGGATGCGGACGCGCTCGCTCCAGCGCGACCAGTGATCGGTCGCTACCAGATGGGCATCGGCAACGTGTATCTCCAGATCGCCCATGATCTCCACCTTGATGCCGTTCACCTGGTACACGCCGAAGTAGCTGGTGTACGGGCCCGCGCTGCTCTTGGCCACGGGACGCACGGTCGAGCCCGCGCCCGCCACGCACTCCTCCATAATGTAGGCGCCGTCGCGCGATGTGACGATGTCGATATCGGGCGGCCGGTAGTTATCGATGCCCTGCAACACCGACGCCAGGCTGCCCATCAACGCCCACGGCTGCTGTGCCTTGAACATCGCCGGGATCACGCAGCCGATGATCGCATCGAGCGCATCGCAGATCTCGTCGTAGATGCCGCTGCCGGGCCGGGCGTCCTCGTGCACCATCATGCTCATAACCGTGGCAGTCTATCGAACAGGCGCTCACCGGATCCTCGCCTCACGCCCGTCCACCTCCGCGAGCGGTGAACGGCTACGTCGCCTTGGTCATGCGGTCTACGACGCCCATAATCGCTTCAATCCACACGCGGTCTCCTGGCTCCGGATCGGCGTAGATCATGTCCTGTGAGAGCCGAGCCTCCCGCGTCGCGCCCGCAGAATCGTCGTCAAAGTGGTAGAGCAGCGCGAAGTAGCGCGTACCGTGCAACTCATACGGCCGCACGGCGAGGATCTGGCCGCGCCGCGGCTTCGGCCGCTCGCCGCCGCGCACAAACTTCTGAGGCACGGTCACGCCCGCTTGGGCTTGCGCCGTTTTGGCGCCGGGGCGGCGGCGTCGAGCGGCCGCCCCGCCCCCATCACGATCACACTGCATACCGAGTGATCCACCAATCGGGACGCCAGGCGCTCGCCCAACTCGTCGAGCGACAGGGCCGTCGTGATCACTGTCGGTAGCCGCGCCGTGTGGCGGAAGTTCAGCAGTTGGAACAGGCGATCGCGCACCCAGCCGATCTGCGTCTGTGTATCGAGGTCATCGAGGATGAGCAGCGGCGACTGCTTCATCAGGTCGAACGTCGCGTACGAGGGCCTCGGATCATCGGCGCTGAAACCGCGGCGGAGCTCGTCCAGCAGGTCCGGCACCACCACGAACGACGGCGTCTCGCCGCGCTTCCGCCGGTAGTTGGCGACCGCCGCCGCCAGATGCGTCTTGCCGGCGCCGTGCGGACCCATCAGCAGGAGCCACCCGTCAGGCGCCTCAGCAAAGGCGAGAGCCTGGCGGTACGCGTTTTCCACCCGCCGGCGCTCTTCGGTTCCCAGGTGCAGCGCGCGCGTGTCGAAGCGGTCGAATGTCATGTCCCTGATCAACGGGTGTTCGAGCACGTCGATGCCCGGCGTCTCGCCGGCACGCTTTGACTCGAGGATGTAGACGTGGGCGAGACTGGCGTCGGTGAGGCGAGTGCGCAGCCGCTCATCGATCTGCTCGGGGAGCAGGTTCGTAGTGACGACCGTGGGCAGTCGCGCGTTGAAGCGGTGATTGATGATCTGGAACAGCTTCTCCTGCGCCCACGGCGTCGGCGACTGCGTGCCCAGATCGTCGAGGACGAGTACGGGCGCCTGGCGGACGCGCTCGAAGAGGTCGTCGTACGGGACCTCGGCGCCGGGCTGGTAGGCGGAACGCAGGTGATCGAGGAGGTCTGGCACCACGACGAACAGCGCCGGCTCGCCCCGCTCCAGGAGCCGGTTGACGATTGCGGCGGCGATATGCGTCTTGCCGCAGCCGCTGGCGCCGGAGAGCACGATCCAGCCATCCGGCGCCTCGGCGAAGCGGCGCGCGTCGTCGACGCACGACTTGTAGCGTTGTTGGTCACGATGGTTGGCGCTGCGCCCGAGCGCCATCAACTCCCGAAACGTGAGACGCGCCAGAGGGCCGATGTTGCTGTAGCGCTGCAGCCGATCCATGCGCACGCGCTCGGCCTCGTCGCGCGCGCAGCGGCACGGCACGATCTCGCCGAAACGGGGGTGATCCTGCGGCACGCGCAGGCGGACGTAGCGCGCGCCGTTGCAGATGGGGCATGCGGATTCGCCGCCATCCAGTGGCGATGGCTGCGAGTCCGCGCTGCCCTCCTGAGCGAAGGGAAGGATCTTCGCGCCGCCGGCCTGCGGGTTTGCGTCAGCCGGCAGGAATTCTCCCAGTCGCCGCATAGTCATGTTCCCTGCGCCTCGTCGCGCTGCTTGAGCAGCCTCCCGTACTTGCCGCCGAAATATCGTGCGTCCGAATCGCCGCGCCGGTCAGTGGCGCCGTCGAGGCCCTCGGCGCCCCAGCGCTCGAGAATGCGCTGCACGTAACGCCAGGAACGCGCGTTCTGTGCCGCGGCCTCGCGGAATGCACGTTCGAACCAGGCGGCGGGATACAGGCGCTCCGCCTCGGTCAGCTCGTCGATGATGCGCGGCGTCAGCGCGCCGATCTCTTGCTCGTACAGCGCAAAGACAGGACTGCGCGTGGTCCCGCGGGGAAACGGGACGACCGGTGCCGGCCGTGCCCCCTGCTCCCTGAGCACGGCCACGCCGCGGCGGTCTGATGGCGCGTTCAGCACGTACAGCGCTGCTCCGTCCGGCCTGTCGAGGCGCAGGAACAGCCCCGCCTCCACGCAACGGCCCAGACCCTGTTCGATGATGGCGTACAGATCGTCGGTCGCGATGCCGACGCGCTCCAGATACCGGGCCAGACGCATGTCACCCGCGAGCTGACCGGCGGTGAGATAGCGCGGGAAGCCGCGTGTGCCCATCAGCGCCTGCAGGCCGTAGAGGGCGACGGCGACCGCCGCGGGATCGTCGGCGAGCGCTGGCAGTACGTCGCTGAACACCACGTTCGGGATGGCGACGCCCTGGGCGCGCGCGGGGATACCGGTGAAGGGGTTCTCAGCCATCAATTGCCGTCTCTCGGCGTTCCACTTCGGGTGTGCTCGGTGCATCGGTCGGACTATCTGCCTCTGATAGCAGCCGCCTCACGCCGACTGCTCCTCGATGACCATCAGATCTTCGAACCGCGACAGGTGATTGCGGAAGCGCAGGTGCACGACGCCGGTGGGACCGTTCCGATGCTTGGCCACGATCACCTTGGTGATCCCTTCCGGGTACGGCTGGTCGAAGTTGCGCAGCTCCCACTCCTCGCGCGTGATGTAGATGTCGTCGCGATAGAGGAACATCACGACATCGGCGTCCTGCTCGATGCTGCCGGACTCGCGCAGGTCGCTTAGCATCGGCATGTGCGGCTGGCGCATCTCCGGCGCGCGCGAGAGCTGGGCCGCCGCGATGATCGGCACCTCGAGATCGCGCGCCATTACCTTCAGACCGCGCGAGATCTCGCTCACCTCCTGGACGCGGTTCTCGCGGCTGCGCGACGTTCCGTGCATGAGCTGCAGGTAGTCGATGAGCACCAGATCGAGGCCGCCGAGCTGCTGCCTGAGCCGCCGCAGCTTCGCGTGGAGCTGAGGGATTGTCACGATCGAAGACTCGTCGATGTAGATGTGCAGCGGATGCAACGCCTCCGTGGCGTGCATCAGCTTGCGCTCTTCGACCTCGGTGCGCTGCCCCAGCCGCAGGCGCGTGACATCGACGCCCGACTCGGCGGCCAATAGCCGGTGCGCGAGCGATTCGCCAGACATCTCGATCGTGAAGATGGCAACGCGCGCGCTCTGGCCCACGGCGGCGTTGCGGGCAAAGTTCAACAGCAACGATGACTTGCCCACGCTCGGCCGCGCGGCGAGGACGATCAGGTCCTGACGATGAAACCCCCCGAGCAGGTCATCGACATCCATGAATCCGGAGCGCACGGCGCCGATCGTGCCGGCGAAGACCGAATCGATCGCCGGCTTCTCCCAGAATTCATCGAGGTAGTGCTGAAGCGGAAGCAGGTCGCCGGTGCGCTGGGCTGTGCGCAGACCCATCACCAGGTTCTCGGCGCGGGTGATGGCGCCTTCCAGGTCCGGTCCTCCGTGGTACGCGGTCTGCACGATCTGCGACCCCACGCCGATCATCGTCCGGTACATCGCGTCGCGGCGGACGATCTGTGCGTAGTGCTCGACGCCGATCGCGGTGGGAAGGTCAGCGACGATGCGGGAGATGAACGGCAACCCGCCTGCCTCGTCGAGTTTCCCGCGGCGGGCAAGCGTGTGCGCGAGCGTCACCTGGTTGATCGGCTCGTTGCGCGACCAGAGTTCGAGCGCCGCCTCGTAGCACCAGCGGTTCTGGTCGCGGTAGAAGTCCTCGGGGGCGACGATGCTCTCGACGCGCGAGATCGCGTCTTCGTCGACCAACAACGCGGCGATGACCGATTCCTCGGCCTCGACGTCGAACGGTGGCAGCCGGTCGACCGCGACCATCGTTAGTCGTCCGGTGTGTCGCGCCGGGCGACGAGTTCTGCGGCGCTACGGCCCAGCAGCAGCCGCCCGAGCGTCCGGTGGCCGAGCAGCCCGGTGTAGCGCTTCCAGACGTTGCGCACGTCGCCAGCGGATTGGGCGGCACTGAGCGCCTTCTCGGCCTCACGCACGGCCAGCTCGTAATCGGCGCCCACGGGCATGTCGATCGCCTCCTTGCTCTCGTTCGGCCGTGCAGCTTGCTCGGCCAGCGTCGTGTGCGAGAACAGGCGAGGCGACCGCCGGGGCGGGGCTACTCCTCGCCGTCCTCCGTGGACTCCAGCTCAGCTGCCGCTTCCGCGCTCGACGCGGTCTCGGCCTCAGCGCGGGCGCGGATGTCCGCCATCGTCGTACCGTCCTCGCCGACGATGCTGAACTTGACGGTGGCCTGTACGTTGCGGGTGAGCCGCACGCGCACTTCGTGGTCACCGAGCTCCTTCACGACTTCGGGCAGGAGCACGTTGTGGCGGTCGAACTCGCCGCCAATGAACTCCGCGACCCTGGCGGCGATGTCGCCCGTGCCGACTGATCCGAACAGCTTGCCATTCTGTCCCGCCCGTGCGGTGATCGTGAATGTCGTCGCCTCGATGCGCTCGGCGATCGCGCGAGCTTCGTTGTCGCGCGCGTCCTGCAGGCGCATCTCGCGCTGGGCGCGCTGCTCCGCCGTCTTGATAATCGCCGGTGTCGCCGGTGCCGCGAGCTTCCGCGGCAGCAGGTAGTTGCGAGCGAACCCCGGCTTCACGTCCTTGATCTCGCCGATCTGGGCGGTGCCGGGCACGTCTTCGAGGAATACGACTTTCACGGGACTGCTCCGTTCTGCATGGCTCCTGGTGAGATGAGCCGTACAGCAAGACGCCGCCCGGACCCGCCCTCCGTTTCGGTGGCTGAGGAGGGAGAGCAGGACCGTGGCGCCGTCGACGCTGATACTACGCTCGTGCGGTGGCCGCGTGAAGCGTAACAGGTCAACGGAACCGGCGAAATCATCCAACCCTCATCGATTTTACGCTTCGATGCGTGGGGAACCGGCGGGCTCCGCCGCGCATCGCAGGCGCGCTGCCCAATGTAGAACACAAGTTCCGAACGTGTCAAGAACGCGCCGCGGTATTGACGCCAACCGAAGGCACGCTACGCTCTCGTCCTTACTGAGAGCCGGAACGAAGGCTGGCTGGAGGCTGACATGGCGATCGATGAAGCGATGGCGCTTACCCAGGAGATGCTCACGCAGGCGCAGGCGCTCTCGGCCGTGATCGCGCGGCTGCGGCTCGAGGAGATGGGCGCCCACGGCGATCCGGTCCAGCGTGCCCAGCTGGAGCGCGTCGTCGATGCTCTGGGCGCCCGCGGCCCCCTGGATGCCCTGACGCCGGATGAGCGATCGATCGTCGTCGCGTTCACGCGCTCGTACCTCAAACAGGCGCTTGATCTGGTCGAACAGCCAGAGCGCGCCGGCGCCTGGACGCACGATGACCCGGTGCTCCTGCAGGCGCAGGGTCGCGCCTCGGCCGTGGTCGCAACGCTCATGCTCGAGGCTGGCGTGGGCAGACCGGGGGCGCGGATCCTCGATATCGGCGCAGGCGTCGCCGGCCTGGCGATAGCATTGTGCTCCGCCTTCCCGCAGGCCACTGTGGTGGGGCTCGACCCATGGGAGCCCGCCCTTTCGCTCGCCCGCCAGAACGTCGAGGGCGCGGGGTTGGCGGACCGCGTCACGCTCCACGCGACGGTCATCGAACAGTATGACGACCCGAACGGCTTCGACCTGGTGTGGCTGCCGTCGTTCTTCGTGCCAGACTCCGTCATCGATCTGGCGCTCGCGCGGGTGTTGCGGATGCTACGCCCCGGCGGCCATATCGTCGTGGGCGTGCTCGATGGCCCGGACGACTCGCTCGCCGGCATCATCGATGCGCTCGTGACGGCCCGTTCGGGCGGCGCGCTGCTGACGCCGGCGGATGCCGTCGCGCGCCTCGCCGCCGCCGGCTATGCGCATACTCGCGAGGTGCCTCGCACATGGAAGGCGCCGCTGCGGCTGGCCGTCGGCGAGCGGCGATAACGGGCTGGAGCACAACCGGCGCCGTCCGCGTCCGTTACGCTGAGCAGCAATGCTCTTCGCGGAGAACGTATCGAAGTCGTTCGGACCTGTCGATGTGCTCGACGGTGTCTCGTTCATCATCGGAGACGGCGAGCGGGCCGGATTGGTCGGGCCGAATGGCGCCGGCAAGTCCACGTTGCTCAAGCTTCTGGCGGGCGATGAGAAGCCGGATACCGGCGCCTGCGGCGTGCGCGGCGGCGGCCCGCCTGGCTATCTGCGGCAGGAGGCGGGCCTTGGTCCCGACCGTCCGCTGTTGGATGAGATGTGGACGGCATTTCCCGAGGCACAGGCGATCGATCGCCAGGTTCACGAGGTCTCGGCGCAGATCGAGCGCGGCGACGGCGACCTCGACGCGCTCATCGAGGAGCAGGCTCGGCTCTTCGAGGAGTTCGAGCGGCTCGACGGCTATCGGATCGATCAGCGCATCGGTCGCGTGCTGAACGGCCTGGGCTTTGCGCCTGCGGATCGTGAGAAGGCGTGCGGCGCCTTCTCCGGCGGCTGGCAGATGCGCATTGCGCTGGCGAAGATCCTCGTCCGGCGGCCGGACCATGTACTGCTCGACGAGCCGACAAACCATCTGGACGCCGCGGCGCGCGCCTGGTTGGCGGAGGAACTGCAGAAGTACCCCGGCACGGTGCTCATCGTCACGCATGATGCGCCGTTCCTGGACCAGGTCGTCACGCGCATCATCGAGCTGCGCGACATGGGGGTCACCGTCTGGGCGGGCAACTACAGCGAGTATCAGCGCCAGAAGGCGGAGAAGCTGGCACTGCAGGACAAGGCCGCGGGACGGCAGGAACGGTACCTGGCCCGTCAGGAGCGCTTCATCGAGCGCTTTCGCGCGAAGCCGAACAAGACGACGCTCGCGCAGAGCCGTGAAAAGATGCTCGCGCGCATCGAGCGCATCGAGCGGCCGCGCAAGGAGGCGGAAGTGCAGTTCCGCCTCAACGTACATGGCCGCACCGAGCGGGACGTGCTCTTGCTCGAGAGCGTAGGCCATGCGTATGGCGACCATCTTGTGCTGCTCGACGTGGACCTGCATGTGGAGCGCGGTCAGAAAGCCGTCTTCATCGGCCCGAACGGTTCGGGAAAGAGCACGCTCCTCAAGATCATCGCCGGCATCATCGAGCCGATGGAGGGAGAGGTGCAGTGGGCCGAACGGGCGCGCTTCGGATACTACGACCAGCATCAGGATGAGGCGCTCGACCGCGACCGCACGGTGATCGAGGAGGTGCGGAGCGTCGCGCCAGACGAGTCGGACACGCGGCTGCGCTCGGTGCTCGGGCAGTTCCTGTTCTCCGGCGACGACGTGTTCAAGCGCATCGCGGTGCTCTCTGGCGGAGAGCGCAGCCGCGTGGCGCTGGCGAAGTTCCTGCTCACGCCGACGAACGTGCTGCTGCTCGACGAGCCGACGAACCACCTCGATCGCCCGACGCGGCGCAAGCTCATCGAGGCGCTCGAGAAGTACGAGGGCACGATCATCTGCGCCAGCCACGATCCCGGCATCCTGGACCGCGTCGCCACCCGCGTGTACGAGGTGGCCGACGGCGGCTGCCGCGAGGTGCTGGAGCGGCGCAAGGACGCGCCGAAGTTCTGATGGACGCGACGCAGGATCGCACCGCGCCTGGGCAGATCGTCATCCTCAACGGCGCGCCACGATCGGGCAAGTCGAGCATCGCGCGTGTGATCCAGGACACGTTCGATGGCCCGTGGATGAACATCGGCGTCGATGTGGCGGTGCGGATGACTCCGGAGCGCTACCGTCCGGGGATCGGCCTGCGCCCGGGCGAGCGCGGCCACCGCGTCGCGAGGATGGTACCGGTCCTGTACGCGGCGCTTTACGAGTCGATCGCGGCGCACGCGCGGCTGGGGCTGAACGTCGTGGTCGATGTGGGGCACCACGAGTCGAACAACGCCGGCGTGCTCGCCGCGTGCGCGCGGCGATTGCAGGGGCTGCCGGTGCTCTTCGTCGGAGTGCGATGCTCGCTCGATGAGGTCCTGCGGCGGCGGAGCGAAGGGGGACCGTACCTGACGGCGACCCCCGACGAACCGCTACCCGCGCCTGTGCGGCTGTGGCAGGAGGAGGTGCACAGGCCGGGCATGTACGACCTGGAGGTGGACACGACCGATGCGCGCGCGGAGGACTGCGCAGATCTGATCCGCGTCCGCCTCCGCGATGGTCCGCCGGGCACCGCCTTCGCGCGGCTGGCGGGTTACGCAACGTGAGCGATCACAACCTGGGTCGACGGGACACGCTGTTCGGCGTGCCGAACACGCGAGCGGCATCGAGAACGGACGGCGAGCAGTGGCACGGGGCGTAACGATGATGCGACCCTGTGCGTCTCACGGCGCCGGCCGGCGCTGCTGGCCGTAGCAGGGTGCCGGCTTGCGGCGCGCGCCCGTGGAGTGGCCGCCGCGGCCAGGCTGAGCGGTGTTGAGGTCGCATGTGCTGCCGCCGCTTCGCGCGCCGATGCCCGCGCGGCCGTGCGGACGCGGTGCTGCGGCGTCAGTCCGCTCAATCGCATGACCTGCATGCGGGTTTGATCCGGCGAGATCCAGCCAACCCTGGTGCCGGATGCTGTACTCACGTTCGACCTTGCGGAGGGCAGGTTCCACGTGAAGTCGGCCAGGACGATCGCGCCGATGACGGTGTCATGCGACGTCAGCAGGTCGATCGCCGCCGCGCTGAAGGAGCACGAGCGCCATCGTCGCCGGCGACATCAACGTCAGGATCAGGATGAAGATCCTCTAGGCGTTGCCGTGCTCTCGCATGGGGCGCACGCTCCGACGCCGCCTCGACGGTCCACGGGGGTTGCACGCCTCGGTCGGCTGCCGCATGCGCCGTGAGAAGCTGCTGCTGAACGACGCCTCTGCTATGATCGTTGCCCACCCGATTGGGCACAGCATCCGACCGCTACGGCCGCACCTGAGGAGCGTCGTCGATGAAACAGTACGCCACGGAGCAAATTCGGAACGTCGTCCTCATTGGACACGGCGGCACCGGCAAGACGTCGCTTGCCGAGGCCGCCCTCTTCTCCAGCGGCGCCATCACGCGCCTCGGCAAGGTCGAGGATGGCACCACGGTGTCCGACTTCGAACCCGATGAGACTCGGCGCAAGATTTCCCTCAGCCTGGCGCTCGCGCCGGTCGAGTGGAAGGACCACAAGATCAACTTCATCGATACGCCGGGCTATGCCGACTTTGCGGCCGAGGCAATCAGCGGCCTGGCGGCGGCGGACCTGGCGCTGGTCATGGTGGATGCGGTGTCGGGGGTGCAGGTTGGGACCGAGCAGGCGTGGCAGCGAGCCGATGCGCGGGGGGTGGGGCGTATCGTCTTCGTCAACCGCATGGACCGCGAGAACGCCAACTTCCAGCAAACACTTGACCAGCTGCAATCGTTCTTCGGCAAGAAGGTGGCGCCGCTCACCATCCCCATCGGCGCGCAGGACACCTTCTCCGGCGTCGTCGACCTCATCGAGCAGAAGGCGTACATGGGCGACAAGGGAACGGTGGCCGATATACCGGCTGAGATCGCGGACGCCGTGGCTGCCGCGCGCGAGCAGCTGGTCGAAGCCGTCTGCGAGGCCGACGACGCACTGCTCAACACCTATTTGGAAGGCGGCGAGATCAGCAGCGAGCAGCTCACGTCCGCGCTGCGCAAGGGCATCGCGGAGGGCGTGGTCTACCCGGTGCTCGCGGGCTCCTCGACGAAGATCGTCGGCGTCACGAAACTCCTCGACGCGATCATCTCAGACTGCCCGTCGCCAGCAGACGTCGCGCCGCGCACGGCGCGGGCGGGCGATGCCGACGTCGAGCTGAAGGCCGATTCGTCCGGCCCGCTGGCGGCGCACGTGTTCAAGACAGCTGCGGACCCGTTCGTGGGCCGGCTCACCTACCTGCGCGTGGTGTCCGGCACGTTCAAGGCCGACTCTCACGTCTGGAACGCGAACCGCAACAGCGATGAGCGGGTCGGGAACGTGCTTGTGCTGCGCGGAAAGACGCAGGAGCAGGTGCCCGCGCTCGCCGCCGGCGACATCGGCGCTGTCGCCAAGCTGGCACACACGGTGACCGGCGACACGCTATGCGCGAAAGAGAAGCAGTTCATCTTCCCACCGATCGCCTTCCCCCGGCCGCCGTACAGCCTCGCCGTCACGCCCAGGGGCAAGGCCGACGTCGACAAGATGGGGCCGTCGCTTCAGCGCATCGCCGAAGAGGACCCGACGCTCGAGGTGCGGCGTGACGAGTCGACGGGCGAGATGCTGATCTGGGGGATGGGCGAGACGCACGTCGAAGTGGCGGCCGAGCGCATGAAGCGCAAGTTCGGTGTGGACGTGGATCTCAAGCCGCCGCGCGTGCCGTACCGCGAGACGATCACGGCAAAAGTGAACTCCGAGTTCATCCACAAGAAACAGACCGGCGGGCACGGCCAGTATGCACGCGTGCACATCACGGTCGAGCCGAACCGCGGCAAGGGTTACGAGTTCGTCGACGCGGTGGTCGGCGGCGCCGTCCCACGCAACTACATTCCCGCGGTCGAGAAAGGCGTGGCGGAGGCGTTGCACGAAGGGGCGCTCGCCCACTACCCCATGATGGACATCAAGGTGACGTTGTTCGACGGCAAGGATCACCCGGTCGACTCGTCTGAGATGGCATTCAAGCTGGCCGGTTCGCAGGCGCTCAAGCAGGGCGCGCTCAAGGCCAACCCGGTGCTCCTTGAACCGATCGTGAAGATGCGCATCACGGTGCCCGACGCGAATACCGGTGACATCATGGGCGACCTGAACGGCAAGCGCGCCAAGGTGCACGGCATGACCCCCGCGGGCAACGGCATGACCACGATCGAGGCGGAAGCGCCCCTCGCGGAGGTGCAGCGTTACGCGACGGATCTGCGATCGATCACCCAGGGGCGCGGCACGTTCGAGATGGCGTTCGATCATTACGAGGAAGTGCCCGCCCACCTGGCGCAGAAGGTGATCGCCGAGGCCCAGAAGCAGGCGGAAGCAGCGGCGCATTAGCACGCTGCACGGCCTGCCGTGTTGATTGGGCGACGGTCAGAAGTAGTTGACGGTGATCCCGCCGTCGACGACGAACTCGGTGCCGGTCATCCACGCGGACTCATCCGAGGCCAGGAACAGCGCGGCGTTGGCGATGTCCTCCGGCTGGCCGAACCGGCCGAGGGGGATGCGGTTGAGGCGCTTCATCTTCTCCTCCTCGTTCGGGAAGAGGTCAGCCAGCAACGGCGTGATGATCGGGCCAGGGCAGAGGGCGTTGACGCGCACGTTCTTCGGCCCGAACTGGACCGCAAGCGACCTGGTCAGGGCTAGCACCGCGCCCTTGCTCGCGGTGTAGGCGTCCTGCGGCACCGTGCAGCCGACCAACGCCACGAATGATGCGACGTTGATCACGGAGCCGCCGCCTGCGTCGATCAACGCAGGAATGCCGTGTTTACAGCAGAGCATGACGCCGCGCAGGTTCACGTTGATCACGTGCCGGAACGTCGCGTCGTCCAGCTCGAGCACGCTGCGGTCGGCATCGGGGAAGATGCCGGCGTTGTTGTACAGCACGTGCAGCGCGCCGAGCGCTCGGACACCATCGTCGATCCAGCGGCGGACATCCGGTTCGCTGGTAACGTCGCCCGCGTATGCGGCGATCGTGCCCCCATCAGCCTGCACCAGCGACGTGGTCTCGGCGAGCCCGCGCTCGTTCAGATCCGTGGCGATGATGCGAGCGCCTTCGCGCGCGAAGAGCCGCGCGGCCGCCTGTCCCATGCCGCTGCCCGCGCCGGTGATGAGCGCTGTCTTGCCTTCGAGCCGCATGCTACCTGCCTCGTCCAATGTGCCGTTTGATGCGGCAGTGTATGCGCCGATCACCAGCTGCGGCCGCCGCCTCCACCCCCGCCGCCACCCGACGAACCGCCGCCGCCGAAGCCGCTGGCGCCGCGGCCGCCGGCGGTGCTCGTCGCCGCCGAATGAACGATGTGTGCGACCCCGCCCGAGAATCCAAGCAGCCGGGACGAGAATGATGTAGACGAGAGCGCCCGCACATCGCCGCCGCTGTACCACGCGTGTGCCGGCTCGACAATATCGATGCCTTCGAACGCTCGCGCCCACTTGTCGGCGCTGCCGAAGACGATCGCATACGGAAGGTAGGTGGTGAACAGGTTGGATTTCTCGGCGAACTCGGCGCGCCGCGTCTCCGCGGTTTCGATGAACAGGCGGAACCCGAGCACACGTCTCAGCATCTCGCTGCCGCTCGCAGTACGCCGAGGCATGGCGCCCGCGGCGGCGAAGATCGGCAGCGCGAGCGCCGCGAGAGGCAGGCCCAACACGCCCAGCCCGGGTCCGCTGCCGAGCAACCAGGTGCCGATCACGCCAGCCGCGAGCGCGCCGGTCGCGATGGTCCGCCAGCGGTTACGCACCTTCTCCGGATGCGCTGGGAACCAGCCCTTTGCGACCGCGTGGTCGTACAACTCGTTCTGCGCCCGGTGGAGAGCTGCGCCGTACTTTTCGGCGTTGATGTCTGACAGCTGGACTGACTCCCGCCCGCCAAAGAGACCGTCGTAGATCGATCGCTCGTACGGTGCCATCGGATCGGCGTTGTTCATGACCTTGTCCAGGCGCCAGTCAGCATCGCGCAAGAAGCCCTCCTGCTGCGTCTCGGTGATGCGCAGGTGTCCGCGCACCGCGAGATCGATGATCGTGGCCGTGAGGTCTCGCTCGTCGGCTGCTTCGTCGAGGAGCACGCCCATGCTCGCCGGCCGGAGGTTGTCCGGCGGCGTGTACTCAACCACTGCGTTGTGCCGTGCGAAGAGCGGCATGGCGTGCTCGGTCGGATCGTTGGTCAGGTAGTAGAACGTCGTGTACGCGCGGTCGCGGCCGGCGCGCCACCACTGCCAGGCGAGCAGTGCCAGTCCGAGGGCGAACATCAGCGACGTCGCAGCGATCGTCCACGGGCTGAGGCCGAGGAAGTCGCGTATCTCCTGTATGGCGTCCGGCTCCCGGGCGGCGGGCTGCAGGTAGAGTGCTGGTGCCTCAATGGCGCCGATTGCGATTGCGGTCACGATCGTCAACTCTTCGCCGACCATGAGGAGCCGGCCTGTTCCGTACGCGGCGGATTCGTCTGCGACCAACAGCCCTTGGCACGGCCCGCTGGAGCCGGCGACGCCACTGAAGCACTGCCCGTCGGTAATCCCGCCGCCCTCCAGCGTGACGAGGGCGCGGGCGAGCGCCACCGGCACCGGCCACGGACCAGTGACGTTCCAGTACAGCTCGTAGTGGTTGGCGAATGCGTTGAGCGCGCCATCAATCTCGTAGCTGATAACGTATGTGACCGATCCCCTGAGAAAGACATCGGGGTCGCCGATGCGGATGCTGTAGATGGGCGACTCGCTGTCGATTCGATAGGGATGCGGCCTGCCCTGCGAGTCGGTCACGGATATGACGCGCAGCCGGTACACGCGGTCATTCTCGTCGTCGTACTCGTAGCGCACGGGGATGTCGCGAATAATCCCGCGCCGCTCTTCATCGAAGGTCACGTCGATGTGCTCGGTCACCAGCAGCGAGCCGTCGTGTTGGATGGCGATCACGGACAGCAAGCTGTCGACGTGCCATCCACTCTCCTGCGCGCGACCGGAATCGCTGTCGCCGAGCGCTGCCGCGAGAACGATCGTGGCGACGAGCAGGCGCGCTGCCGCGCCGCCCGCGGCAAGAGGTGCCCGCGCCCTCAACGCGCTCAGTTCAGCACTCCGAAGCCGGTGGTCTTCTGGTGCAGCTTGGCGGCCAGCCGCGCGCGCATGTCGGGAAGCTCCGCTGCCAGCGTCTCGAGCTCCTTCTCGAGCCGCGACTCCGGCGACAGATCCTCGAGCCAGTCCTGCTTGGTCTCCGGCATCGTCTCAGTGCGGGTAGCAATGAAGTCTGCCGCCACGCCCGGGTCGTCCGGCAGCTCGACGCCGCGGGACCACTGGTCGTTCATCGCCAGGTATGTGCGCAGGTAGTCGTTGAACAGGTCGCGGGCACGCTCGAGCGCCTTCCATGCGCCATCGGTCGGCGGCTCCTGCTCGATCAGCTCGACCTCGCCCGAGAGGTAGTCCCGGTCGGTCATCAACTGCACGACGCGGAAGCGCTGGTAGCCGATGGTGAAGATGTTCATGCGCCCATCCTCCAGGTACTCGACCTGCGTGATGCGCGCCGTGGTTCCGACGTTGTGGGGGATGGCGCCGCTGCCCACTTCGGCACCTTCGCGGATGAGGAGTACTCCAAAAGGCGCATCCTCCTCGATGCACTCGCGGATCATCTTCCGGTAACGGTCTTCGAAGATGTGGAGGGGCATGCGCATGCCCGGAAAGAGCACCGTCTGCAGCGGGAACAGCCGGAGAAACATGACGCCGTGATCATACATGGGAGCGTCAGGCGAGGGCCGGTCCTGCCTGATCGTGCGCGCGCCGTGCCGAACGGCCTGACTTCCGGCCCGGCAGTTGACGTTGGTCGAATCGCCGTCAGATAATTCGGATCGCCTCTCCGGGCGAGGGAACGGGATCGCAGGCGTCCCGCGCCACCGGCCGGCTAGGCCGTGCAGCACGTGGATGCGAACACCTGTGGGCGCCGGGAAGCGTCCGCGCACGGCTCCATTCCCCTTCCTGCACGCGGCACACCGTTTGCACACAGGAGGCCGCAATGGCAGAAGCACCGACCGCGGAAAAGACCCGCAAACCCATCGTCCCGTTCCTGAGAATCCCCGATGACCCCGCTGAGAAGCCCTACCTCCTCGGCAGTCGCTGCAAGGATTGCGGCGCCACGTACCTCGGGAAGCGCATGGCCTGCAGCAAGTGCTTCTCGACCCAGCCGATGGACGAGATCAAGCTGAGCGATCGCGGGGAGTTGCACGTCTTCTCGATCGTGCACCAGTCCGCACCCGGCGTGCCGACGCCCTACGTGGCGGCGATCGTCGACCTGCCGGAAGGCGTCAGCGTTCGCTGCAACATCGAAGGCGTCGAGCCCGACCCGAAGAACCTCAAGTTCGGGATGCCGGTCGAATTGGTCACGAACAAGATCCGCACCGACCGAGAGGGCAACGACGTGATCGCGTTCAGCTTCAAGCCCGCTTGAGGGCGCTTCACCCGCGCCGTCCCCGCATGACGGCTAACACAGCGGCGTGAAGCCGCGAGCAAGGAGAAGGACATCACCATGCGTGACGTGGCAATCATCGGCGTCGGAATGATCAAGTTCGGACGCTATCCCGAGAAGACGGTCCCGGAGCTTGCTGCCCAGGCGGCGCTGCTTGCGTTGAAGGACGCCGGCGCCGACATGAAGGACATCGAGCTGCTGACAAGCGGCAACCTCTACCAGTCGAATGCAATGGTCGGCCAGCGCATCCTGCAGATCATCGGCCAGACGGGCATCCCAGTCGTCAATGTCAGCAATGCCTGCGCCACCGGATCCACGGCGTTCCGCGAGGCCTACATGGCGGTCGCATCCGGCGCGTACGACGTCGCGATGGCGATCGGCTCGGAGCAGATGGGCAAGATGGGTCTGCTGGGCGGGGGCGGCACCGGCGGCGACCCGGCCTACAGCACGGAGGGGGTACTCGGTTCGGGCCTCATGCCCGCGGTGTTCGGCATGGCTGGCGTCGAGCACATGCGCAAGTACGGCACGACCATGGAGCAGTTCGCCAAGGTCTCGGTCAAGAATCACAAGCACTCGATGCACAACCCGTACTCCCAGTACCAGGTCGAGGTCGGGCTCGAGGACGTGCTGAACGCCCGCGTCGTTGCCTGGCCCAACACGCTGTACATGTGCTGCCCCACGGGCGACGGTGCCGCCGCGGCGATCGTCTGTTCCATGGAGAAGGCAAAGCAGTTCACCTCGAAGCCCATCAAGGTGTCCGCTTCAGTCCTGACCAGCGACCCGTGGACGCAGCGCGACCTGACGATGCCCGACATCAACACGCTGACCCGCAATGCGGCGAAAGAGGCGTACGAGAAGTCAGGCGTCGGGCCTGAGGACCTCGACCTCATCGAATTGCACGACTGCTTCGCCACGGCCGAGCTGCTGCACTACGAGAACCTGGGCATCTGCGGCGAGGGCGAGGCCGGCCGGATGATCGACGAAGGCCAGACCTACATCGGCGGCAAGATCCCGGTGAACGCGTCTGGCGGCCTGCTTTCGAAGGGTCACCCCCTGGGCGCGACCGGCGTGGCGAACATCTGCGAGGTGGTCTGGCACCTGCGTGGCGAGGCCGGCGGACGGCAGGTCGAGGACGCGAAGGTCGGACTCGCGCACGTCATCGGCCTGGGGTCTGCGTGCACGATCCACGTGTTGGAGAAGGTGTAACCCGCTCGATCTTGAGTGATGCGTGAGGGGCGCGCCCGTTGGGGCGCGCCCCTTGCTTCTTTGCCGCGAGCGTGCACGCGCGGCGCCTGGCATTCGGCGATCCGGCCGCTTGTCGCTGATCTTGAGCACGTAGATCGCCGATCTCGGACTGATCCATCCCAGCACCTGCCGCGAACAAAGCCCGGTACGGCATGCGCCACGGCGCCGCCGATCGGGTTGGAAGGGCGCAAGGCGCCCTGCGCGGTGCGCACCTGCGGGAAAGGAGGTCAGGCTGAGCAGCTTCGTGGTTCGTTGACCGACGCAGGCCCCCATTTCACCAACACGCAACATCACACAAGGAGCAACAGCATCCCATGATCAGCTTCAGGAAGCTGCTGGGTCTTGGCGCCACGTCCGCGCTCGCGGGGCTTGCAGTCGCCTCAGTCACCGCCGTCGTGCTCAACGCCGGCGGCGGCGAGGCATCAAGCCACCGTGAGGCGCCGGCGATCAGCGCTGACCCGCAGGCAGACACTACGGACGTCTACGCGTTCATCGCGCCCGACGCGCCGGACAAGCTCACTATCGTCGGCAACTGGATCCCGCTTCAGGAGCCAGCCGGCGGCCCTAACTTCTACAACTTCGGCGACGACGTGACCTACGCTTTCGCCATCGATAACAACGGCGACGCGCGCGAGGACGTGACATATGAGTACCGCTTCCGCACCACGGTCGTCGATCCCTCCACGTTCCTTTACGCCACGGGCCCGATTACGTCGCTCGACGACCCGAACTTCAATATTCGACAGACGTACGACGTCTACCGGAACGGCGTGAAGGTGGCGAGCGGACTGCGCACGCCCCCGAACAACATCGGTCTTTCCTCAACGCCGGGTTACGACGCGCTCGCAGCCGCGGCGGTGTATGAGCTGCCAGACGGCTCGAAGCACTTCGCCGGCCAGCGCGACGACCCGTTCTTCGTCGATCTGGGTTCCATCTTCGACCTGGCGACCATCCGTGCGTTGCCCGGCGACATGGGCGGTGGCATCGACGGGGTCGGCGGCTTCAACACGAACTCCATCGTCCTGCAGGTGCCGTTGGCCAGCGTGACATCGTGCCAGTGCGACCCGGCGCCGGACTCTCCCGCCGCCGTGCTGGGCGTGTGGTCCGACACGTACCGCAGCAAGGTGCGCGTGCTGAACGACAGTGGCACGGGCATGACCAACGGACCGCGCGCGCAGGTCTCGCGGCTGGGCAACCCGCTCGTGAACGAGGTTGTCATACCGCTCAGCCACAAGGACCGGTTCAACGCATCGGACCCGAAGAACGACGTGCAATTCCTGCCGTTCGTCCTGAACTCCGACCTCGCCGAGAAGCTCAACGTGCTCTATGGCCTGGGACTGCCTGAGACGGGCCGTCAGGACCTCGTGACGGTGTTCCTCACCGGGGTGCCTGGGCTTAACCAGCCGGCGAACGTGACGCCATCGGAGCAGCTCCGCATCAACGTCGGCATCAAGCCGGCCAGCGCCGCTTGCATGAACTACAGCACGCTGGGCGTCATCGCCGGCGACGCCTGCGGCTTCCCGAACGGGCGCCGACTCGCCGATGACGTCGCTGATGTGGCGCTGCGCGCCGTTGGCTGTGGATACGGCTTCGACCTCGGGCCATGCGACGCCGATGCGCCGTATGCCGCGATCACCGAACGGTTGGGCGACGGCGTGGATGGCAACGACAAGGCGTTCCTCCCGGCGTTCCCCTACGTCGCCTCGCCGCACTCGGGCTTCAGCCACGACCACCACACCGGTTCCGTCGTGGTGCCCGTGATGGCTGGCGTCGGTGGCGCCGCCTTGATGGCGTTGGCGCTGCTCGCGCTGGGGCTCGTGCACGGGCGGATCCGGCGCGTCCGCGGGACACCGAACGCGGCGTAACTGCGCCCTTGGCGCACGCAAGCCTGCAGGGGCGGCCACGTGGCCGCCCCTGCCGCGTTCCGATGCGGAGCCCGGACTGCATTGACGTAACGCCTTGATGTTGGAACGAAGTCCTAGTTGTCTGGTCCCGGTGCTACATGCTGTGACGCGTGAGCGAAGCGTGGCTGCTACCCTGCGCGGGTCACGCCGATCTCGTGCGCGATCGTCGGCAACGGCCCGCACTCATCCCGCGTGAGTGGGGGTTGTGCGCCGGCGCCGAAATGTGATCAACTAGCCGCCGGGAGGATCATGGCGGTTCGCACCTGGGTTGGGCGCTTCTGCGTCGTCGATGGCCATGTCGAAGAAGAGGGCGCGTGGCTCAAGTCGCTGGTGCGCCAGCGCCCGGACGATGAGCCTGATGAGATCTACGTCCTTGTGGAGCCTGTGGGTCCAGGCGATCCGCAGTTCGCCTCGCAGCTCGTTGAGGTCATCACGCGGCTCTACCAAAAGGACCCGCTCTCGCTGACCGGGGCCCAGATGCGCTCGCTGCGGTCGGCGCACGAGCATCTGCGCGAATGGAACCGCAAGAGCCTCAAGGAGCACCGCATCGGCGCCGGGGCCAGTTGCCTGACGCTCCGTGGATCCGAGGTGTATCTGGCGCAGGCGGGCCCCAGCCTCGCCTACCTGCGCACGCACAAAGGCGATGTTCGCCGCATCGAGCCACCGCAGCGAGACGAAGAACACTCACTGGGCATCGCCGATCCGTTTGAGCCCTGGGTCACGCGCATCGCCCTGCAACCGGGCGATCTGCTGCTCCTCGCCTCAAGCCGCCTCGACGCCATCGCGCCGCAAGACCACATCGAGCGCATGCTCGAGCGCGGCGCCGACGATGCCTTGCCAGAGCTCTACCTGCTGTGTCGCGACGAACCCAACATGTCCGTCGTGCTGCTCTCCTGCTTCGAGGAAGTTGACCCTCCTGAGTACTTGACGCGCTCACCCGATGACAGCCGCGGTGCCGCGCAGTCCGCGCTGGCCGCCGCGATCCCGCCCGCGGATGCCGGGCCACCTGAGCCAGCGCTCGCGACGGTGAGCGGCGATGCGCCCGGCACGGTTTCGGCGTCGCTCTCGCTGGCTGGCGAAGCGTTCGATCTGCCGCGCCGCCCCATCAAGGAAGAGGTGCGCGACATCGCTGCGACCAACGCACCGCCGCCATCGCCCGGATTGCGTGTGCGCGAAGGCGCCATGCTGCCACGCTACAAGCGCAGTACCGGGTCAGGCCTGCCCGAAGTGCGCATCCCCCGGCTCGCGATCTTCGCCGTGCTGGCCGTCGCGCTCGTCGGATTGGTTGCGTGGTGGCAGCTTCCCGGCTCCGTGCAGGAGAACCGCGAGGAACGCTTCGCGACCCTGCTCGATGGTGCGCGCGAGGACAACGCGCGCGCGCAGGCGACGGCGGATCGGGCACTGAAGCGGCAACTCTTGCTTTCGGCCCAGTCGAAGCTCGTCGACGCTGCGGACATCCGCGCGGAGGATCCGGCGCTGCTGGCGCTTCGCGAGGATGTCACATCGGCTCTGCGCCTGCTCGACGCTGTCTACGAAGTGCGCGGGTTCGATCCGGTCGTTGACCTCTCACAAACGGTGACCGGCTCGGTGGAGATCACGCAGGCGGTCATCGGCGGGGGCAGCGCGTTCTTCCTTGATGCCGAGGAGCGGCGTGTGCTGCGTGCGGCACTCGACGGGTCGGCGCCGCCGGAAGAGATCCTGAGGGAGGGCGAGCTCGGCGGGGCCGTGACAGCCGGCCGCCCCCTGGCGATCGCGTGGGCCGATCAGATTTCCGCCTTGGTCATGATCGATGATCAGCGCCAGGCGTTCGCCTACTTCCCCGACGGCGGCACCATTCCGATGCTCGTGCGCGACGCGCAGGAATGGGGATCGGTCACCGCCTTGGCCGCGGCCGCCGGCAACCTCTACGTGCTCGACGCATCCTCGAGCCAGGTCTGGCGATACCTGCCCGGCCAGGGCGGCTACGACAGCGAGCGCACCGGGCTGCTGGACGCGCCGGACTTCAGCCAGGCGACCGAGATTGCTGTCGGGGAGGACATCTACATTCTCGACCGCGAAGCCGGCATCCGCCGCTTCTCCGGTGCGACCGAAGTGCCGTTCCCGCTCGCGGGCATCGACCGCCCGCTCCTCGAGCCAGCGTCCCTCGCCGTGCTGCCCGGCTCGAACCGGCTCATCGTGGCCGACCGCGGGAACCAGCGGGTCGTGCTCGCGTCGCCCGACGGCGAGTTCCTGCGCCAGATCGTCAGTACCGCCTTCACCGATCTGCGCGCGGTGTGGGTCGATGAAGGAACAAGCACCATCTATGTGCTCAACGGCGATGCGCTGCTCCGCGGCGCGTTCCCGCCGTGACGTCCCTCAGCGATCGTCTTCGTCCACCTGAACGATTACTGTGCGCCGTGCCGGGCCGGTTCCGCGGTCGCGCATCTGCTTCGCGAAGGCGATAAAGATCGCTGCAGCGAAGATGCCGAGCAGCACCCACTCGAGGATGTTGACCGTGCGCTTCGTGTCACCGAACTCGACACCGAGCATACCCAGGCCATAGCCGATGCCCGTGTAGAGCAGCACCCAGATCAGGCCGCCCGTGTAGTCCAGCGGAGCCCACCGCCAGAACGGGATCCTGAAGATGCCGGCTGCGGCCGGACCAACTGCCCGGGAGTACCCCGCGAGGTGGTAACCCAGGATGATCCATGTCTGGTTTGACTCCATCGGCCCGCGCACGCGCTCAATCGACTCGGCCATGCCGAAGCGTTCGAGCACCCGCACCCAGCCGACGCGGCCGATCCAGTAGCTGATGGTGTCGCCGATGATCGTGGCCACCATGGCCAACCCCAGGACCCACCAGACGTTGATGGAACCATTCTCGGCGGACAGCCCTGCCAGAATGAGGATGATCGCCCCCGGAACGAACAGCCCCAGGAACATGCTGTTCTCGACCAGCACACCGATGAACACGACCCAGTAGCCGTAGTCCGCGAAGAGCCGCTCGAGCTTGCCGAGCACCCACTCGCTGAACCGCTGGAGGATGTTGAGGTTGTTGTTCAGGCCGTCCCAGGGGGAGATATGCGGCAAGACGAAGATGATGAACGCGATCGCGAACACCACGTAGCTGAAGTTGCGCTTGATCCAGTCGGCAGCGGGGTGAGCGCCTCGCGGCGTGACGTTCTCCACAGTCCGGCTATCGCGTTCCTGAGCGGCGCTCGGAGGATACGGTCACGGGGCGAGCCGTCATGCGACGCCGCGGATCATGTCGGCTGCGCGGCCGAACGTGCCGTACTGTCGTCATCGTCGCCTTCGTCGCTGTCGTCCACCTCATCGTTTTCGTCTTCGTCTTCGTCTTCGGCCTCTTCCTCGTCCTCATCATCGTCGTCATCGGCCACATCGCCGGCGCCGAGCGCGTTTGCGATCTGTTCGATCCGCACGGCTAGCTCGAAGTCCTTCTCCGTGACGCCGCCCTCGCTGTGCGTGGTCAGCTCGATCTCGACCTCGTTGTAGCTGATCTCAATCTCAGGATGGTGGTTCATCGCCTCCGCCACACCCGCAACGGCGTTGACGAAGAACATGGCCTCCTTGAAGTCGGCGAATGAGTAGGCCCGCTCAAGCTCTTCATCGTCGCCATCCCAGCCTGGCAGATCCTGCAGGCGGGACTCGATCTCGCTTTCGCTCAGCCGCATGGAAGGACTCCTTTCTGGGCACCGTCATTCTCCGAGAGCGGCGATCCGTTGGCAAACCGGCAGAAATGGCCGGAACGCTGATTCACGGCAAAGCTCCCGCGCTCCGCTACGCTTTGTTGGTCATGGAAGACCCATCTCCGTTCAAGCCGCACTTCTTTGACCGGCAGGACGAATCCCCGGACCCACTGTTCTACGTTGAGCCACGGCTCCTCGTGCACATCGATGACGCGGCGATCGCGGCGGCTTCAGCCCTCTACGGAGAGCTGTTCCCCCGCCGAGGCGCGATCCTCGACCTCATGTCGTCATGGCGGTCGCACCTGCCCGAGTCGTTGCGGCCCTCGCGCGTCGCGGGCCTTGGCCTGAACGCGGAAGAGATGCGCCAGAATCCCCAGCTCACCGAGCACGTCTTGCACGACCTCAACGCGGATCCCCGGCTGCCGTACGGCGACGCCGAGTTCGACGCCGCCGTGGTGACGGTATCGATCCAGTACCTGACGCGGCCGATCGAGGTGTTCCGCGACGTCGGGCGCGTGCTGCGACCCGGCGCGCCGTTCGTCGTCACCTACTCGAACCGCGCATTCTGGACGAAGGCCGTGCGCATCTGGCAGGCGCTTGATGACGCCGAGCGCGCGGGGCTCATCGCCACGTACTTCAGACACGCCGGTGGATTCGAAGGCATCGAGATGCGCGATTGCACCCCGTCCTCGGCGACCTACACCGATCCTTTGTACGCCGTCTGGGCGCGCACGCGCACCGATTGATGCGATCTATCTTCAGGGCGAGCGATCCGATGTAATGGCCTGCGGAAACGCGGGGGCGGGGGAGCACGCCATGCAGTTCGATCTGCGCATCACCAAAGACGACCAGGCCGCGAAGATCTTCGCGTGGGCGGCCGGCGCGGCCAGCCTGCGCATGGCGCATTACGGCCTCAAGCTCGGCCTGTTCGCGGCCGTCACGTCGAATCCGGAGGGTCTGACGATCGATGAGCTCGTCGAGGCGACAGCGCTTGATCGGCGCTACGTCGCCGCCTGGGCGCGCACGGCGTTTGCCGGCGAGCTGCTCGACTACGATGCGGCGAGCGGGCGCTTCACCATGGCGCCCTGCATGGACCAGCTCCTGCTCGATGACTCGGATTTCCAGTACCAGGCCGGACTTGCGACGAGCTTCGCCGTGGAATCAAGGCTTGCGGACCGTGTCATGGAGTGCTTCCGATCGGGCGAGGGCATCCCCTTCGCTGATTACGGCGCCGAAATGGTGGATGCGATCCATGCGTTCAGCAAGGCGGCCTACGAGCTCTTTCTGCCGCGCGTGATCCTTCCCGCCGTCCCGGGGCTGATGCAGCGAATGGCCGACGGCGGCACGATCCTCGAGCTCGGCTGCGGGGCGGGGGCGGGCCTGATCTCGCTGGCGAACACGTTCCCGAAGTGTTCGGTGACGGGCCTAGATCCGGATCCGACGTCAATCACGCTTGCCCGCGATCGCATCGAGGCAGCAGGTCTGAGCGATCGCGTGCACGCCGAGGAGATGCGCGGCGAGGACCTCACGAGCGAGGACGTGTTTGATTTCATTTACGTGCAGATCTCGCTCCATGAGATGGACGACGCTCGCATCGTGCTGAAGAATGCCCAGCGCGCGCTGCGCGAGCATGGCACGCTGCTCATTACGGAGATCCGCGGCCCGGAGCGCATCGAGGATGCGGTCGGACCCTACAACGCCGTGCTGTCGCACATCGACCTGTACTACGAGATTCCGCAGGCGGTGGCGAAGGGCGGGCATGCGGTCGGATTCTTCACCGCGGCCGAGATCATGGATATGGCGACGGAGGCTGGACTTCGCCACATCCGCGAGGTCGAGCTCGAGCAACCCCTGTACGCCGCGTTCGTGGCGGAGAAGTAGCCCTTCACTACACTGGACGGCGTCATGCCGGAGATCCCCGACCTGGAAGCCATCCGCGCGTTCTACAACGCCCGAATCATCGGGCAGGAGATTACGCGCGCAGACGTACTGATCCCCTACGTCATCCGTACGGGTGCTACGGACTTCGTTGCGGCGCTGACCGGCAACCACCTGGGCGAGGTAGATCGCCACGGCAAGTTCCTGCTCTTTCACCTCGATGACGGCCAGCTCATGGTGGTCAACCCGATGCTCACCGGCCGTTTTCAGTACATGGAGCCCGCGAAGAAGAAGGCTGCGAAGACGATCTTCACGCTCACGCTCGGCAACGGCATGCAGCTGCGTTACGCCGACCAGCGGGTGATGGGTAAGGTCTACGTGCTGCCTGAGGATGCGCTTGCCTCGGTGCCCATGTGGGCGGAGATGGGCCCGGACGCGCTCCAGGTGAGCGAGGACGAGTTCCGCGCTCGCATCCGCAGGCATAACGGCGCGATCAAGAACGTCCTCACAAACCACAAGTTCGTCTGCGGCATCGGCAACGCCTACTCCGACGAGATCCTGTTCGAGGCGCGCATCGACCCGTTCCGCAAGCGCACAACGTTGAGCGACGACGATATCGGTCGCCTGTACCGCGCCATGCACAGGGTGTACGGCTGGGCAATCCCCATCCTCCGCGGGCATTTCAGCGAAGAGCTGGACTACCAGGAATGGCGCGACCACCTGAAGGTGCACCGCAAGGGCGCGAAACCCGGTGGCGACCGCGACGAGGGACGCTGCCCCCGCTGCGGCAATCACATCAGCGAGATCTCACCCAACGACCGTATCACGTCATGGTGTCGGACGTGCCAGCGATGACGTACGGCATCACCAATATCCGCCTTCTCACACCGGATGGCGTGCGCCCGGGATGCCTGCTGATCCGAGATGGCACCATCGCGGCCGTCCATCTCGATGTATGCGAATTGCCGGCTACGGTGTCCACGATCGACGGCGCTGGACGCATCATCGCTCCGGGGTTGATCGACGTGCATGTGCACGGCGGCGGCGGCTTTGACCTGATGTCCTCGGACATTGAGGCGATCAGGGGCTACGCGCGGTGGATCGCGCGTCGCGGCGTGCTTGGCTTCCTGGTCAGCACGTCGGGTCGCGACCACGCCGATGTCCTGCGCAAACTGCGAGCACTCAGGCCGGTCATCGGGCGCGTGCAGGGCGGCGCGCGCGTGCTCGGCTTCCACCTTGAAGGCCCGTACATCAACCCGGTGCGCAAGGGCGCCTTCCCCGCGCAATGGCTGCGCGCGCCTTCCCCCACCGAGTACCGTGAGCTGTTCGAGGCATCTGGCGGGGCGATCCGGCAGGTCACGCTTGCCCCGGAGCTCCCTGGCGCTGATGCGCTGATTGATGCTGTCGTCGCCTCGGGGGCCACCGCCGCGATCGGCCACACGGATGCGACCTATGAGGAGGCGATGGCCGCGATAGGGCGCGGCTGCACGCACGTCACGCACACGTTCAACGCCATGCGCCCGTTCGGGCATCGCGATCCCGGCGTCATCGGCGCGGTGCTCACGTCAGACGCGGTGACCTGTGAGCTGATCGCCGACGGCGCGCATGTCGCGTACGCGGCCGGACGTTTGCTGCTGCGCGCAAAGGGACACGAGCGGATGGCGCTGATCACCGATGGCATGCCGCTCGCGGGCACGGTGGATGGCGATGGCGTCTGGGAAGGTCAACCGATTCGGGTCGAGGCCGGCAAAGCAGTGCGCGTGTCCGACGGCACGATCATCGGGGGTGTGATCACGCTGGACGAGACGGTGCGCAACGCCGTCGCCCACATGGGCATGTCAGCGCACGCGGCGTGGACCGCGGCGAGCGCCGTGCCGGCGGCCGCCGTCGGGGTCGGCGATTCGTGCGGCGCGCTCCGGCCCGGCGCGGACGCCGACTTCGTCGCGCTCGATGATGCCCTGCGGGTCACTGATATCTGGCTTCGCGGCGAGCGCCTCGCCGCCGGTTAGCCGTTAGCGTGGCGCCACGCCGAACGACTCGACGATGAAGTTCGAATCGTCGAGGGGGGTGTAGCACTCCACCTCGTGCTTGCCCGCCTCCTCGACGGCGAAGTCGAATGAGACATTGCCCGGCACGCGCTCATCCTCATCCTCCGGCGAACGATCCCCGGGGACGGCGGGCGCCTGTGTGCGTCCGATCTCGCGCAGGCGCTCGCGCCCGCGGTACAGGTCGCAGGTGATGTCAACGGGCATCGGATAAAACGTCTCGTACGCTACAGCGGCGGTGAGCGGCTCGCCGACGACCTTGTGTCCCGTGACGTCGAGCCCCGTGAAGAACTCGTTGCCCTCGCTGCTTTCGCCAAAAGAGACACCACATGCGCCGCCAGCCAGCGCCACGCACAGCAGAAGGAGAAGCGGTCGTACGCGCACGGTCGCCATCGTACGCAGCGTGCCACTGCAGGACAAGCGAATGAACGCCCGGGATCGCGTGATGTCAGCGCACCTCCACGATTGGGATCTCAGCCCGCGCGAGGCGATCGCGCTCCAGCGCGAGCTGGCGCCGCGCCTCGTCACCAACGGCGACCTGCAGGAGCGTGACGTACACCTCATCGCTGGCGGCGACGTGGCCTTCGACCGTGCGAGCGGTCGCGGCGCTGGCGCGGTGGTGGTGCTCGCCTACCCGTCCCTCGAAACCGTGGAGGAGATCAGCGTCGAGGCGCCGGTGCGCTTTCCGTATGTCCCCGGTCTCCTGTCGTTCCGCGAGACACCGGTGTTGCTCTCGGCGTTCGAACGGCTGCACGCGATGCCGGACCTGTTGCTCGTTGACGGCCACGGTTATGCGCACCCCCGCCGCTTCGGATTCGCATCGCACCTCGGCCTCTGGCTCGGCGTGCCCTCCATTGGCGTCGCCAAATCGATTCTGATCGGCGCACACGCCGGCCTCGCCACCGAAGCGGGCGCGCGTGCCGACCTCGTCGATGGCAGTGAGGTGATCGGGTCGTTGCTCCGGACGCGCGCCGGTGTGCGACCCATTGTTGTGTCGATCGGCTCGGGGCTCTCGCTGCCCGCAGCGGAACGCTGGGTGCTGCGCTGTATTGCAGGACGCCGCCTGCCGGAGCCGACCCGCCGCGCCGATCGCCTTGCCGCGCAGGCGAAGCGACGCATGCTTGCTGCGACCCTCGACGTCATCATCGAGCAGCGCGCGGGCGAGCGCGGCCGCTGGGAATACGCGGTGGCGGATGGGACTATCGTCTATCTCCGCGATCAGAACCCCATGCCTGAGCACTACGGTTGCGCCGCTGGCATCATCAACACCGCCGATGCCGAGCTGCTCGACGTGATCGTCGTCGACGATCGGCCCCGGGGCCGCGGCGAGCGGCTCCCCGTGCGCGTCATCGACATGCTCGAGCGGCGCGACGGCGACCACAAGCTGCTCGCCGTCCCGGTCGACGTGCCTCCGTTCGCATCTACGACCCGGCAGCGACTGGAGCGCGCCCGCTCTGCCGTCGTCGCGTGGTGCACCGAGCTCCAGAAGCCGATCATCGGCTGGACCGGCGAAGATCGCGCGATGGCGTTCATCGACGCGTGCCGGGGTGGACTGCCAGACGGATAGGTTCACGCGACGTACGCTGCCGCGTATGTGCTCTGCGCGTGGCTCCGGGCCTTCCTGCTACGATGTAACAACTCCGCACGAAAGGACGACGCCGGCATGCAAGAGCTTCGCGACCGCCTGACCACCCTCCGCGATCGCATTGCGCATGTCATGGCGCGTCTTTGACGTCGCCGCGCTCGAACAAGAAGCTGCCCGCCTCGAAGAAGCATCAGCCGCACCGGGCTTCTGGGATGACAACCAGAAGGCGCAGGAAGTCATGCGTCGCCTGTCGCAGGTCCGCGAGACCGTGGAGACGTGGCGCGGCCTCGAGCGGCAAGCCGGCGATTTGCTCGATCTCCTCGCCCTCGCAGAAGCCGATGGTGATGAAGCGACCGCGGCAGACATCCTGCGTGACGCCGACGCGCTCGAGGAACGGCTCGGCGAACTCGAGTTCGAACTGTCGTTTTCCGGCCCCTATGACGACCGCAGCGCGATCCTGGCGGTCCACGCCGGCGCGGGCGGCACCGAATCGCAGGACTGGGCCGAGATGCTGATGCGCATGTACTTGCGCTGGGCGGAGCGTCGCGGCTTCCAGGCGGAGGTGATCGACCTGACGCCGGGGGAGGAAGCCGGCGTCAAAAGCGCGACCATCGAGATCCGAGGACCGCACGCGTACGGCTACCTCAAGAGCGAACGTGGCGTCCACCGTCTCGTGCGCATCTCACCGTTCGACTCGGAGAGCCGGCGCCACACCTCGTTCGCCCTGGTTGAGGTGATGCCCGAAGCGAACGATGCGGCCGAAGTAAAGATCAACCCGGACGACCTGCGCGTCGATGTCTATCGCGCGAGTGGGCACGGCGGTCAGAACGTCCAGAAAAACTCGACGGCCATCCGCATCACCCACATCCCGACCGGAATCGTTGTCACCTGTCAGAACGAGCGCTCACAGCACCGCAACCGGGAATCGGCGATGCGCGTGCTGGAGGCCCGCCTGATCGAGCTCGAGCTGAAGAAGCAGGAAGAGGAGCGCGCGAAGATCAAGGGCGAGCATGTCAGCGCCGGCTGGGCGAACCAGATCCGCAGCTACGTGCTCCATCCGTACAAGATGGTGAAGGACCACCGCACGGCCTACGAGACGAGTGACGCGCAAGGCGTCCTTGATGGCAGCCTGGACGACCTCATGAAGGAGTACCTGAAGATGCAGGTGGGTGCCTAGCGTGATCCCCCGCACGCTCGCTGCAGTCCTGGGGGTGAGCGTCGCAGCGCTGGCGTTTGCGCCAGCGTTCGGGCGGGCCGCCTCGCAGGAAGCGATCAATGTTGTCTCACAATCCACGCAGAACGAGTTCCCGCGAGGCGTCACGTTCTCCATCTCGTTCGATGCTCCGGCGCCCGCTGCCGAAGTACGGCTGCAGTACGAGCTGGCGCCCGATGGCACCGGTGCGACCGGCGTGGCCGACTGCACCGACGCAGCCGTCACCACGTGCACGTACACGCTGCTCAGCGGGCGCGGCATCTTCGTCATCCCCGGCGCCGAAATCACGTACAGCTGGCGCATCGCGGATGAGGACGGCAACGAGCTCACGACCGGCGACCAGCTCTATGTCCATGAGGACACCCGCTTCGACTTCCAGACGATCGGTGAAGGCAACGTTACGGTCTATTACCACTCAGGGACCGAGTCGCAGGCTGCTGATGTGCTGGCGGCATCCGTCGAGGCGCTTGAGAGCGTAGGCTCCCTGCTGCAAACGCAGGTGACCTTCCCGGTCAAGGTATTCCTCTATCGCACAGCGCAAGAGATGCAGCCCGCGATCGTGCCGACCGGGGGGCGCGGCGTTCAGGTCCTCGGCGAGGTGGTGTACTCCGACACGGCCATGGTCTCGGCTGATGTATCGACCCTCGACATCGTGCGCCATGAGATCGCCCACATCGTCACGCGCGAAGCGACCAGGGGGCCCTTTGGCATCGCCGGATGGCTGAACGAGGGGATCTCGGTGTTTGCGCAGCGCAACCCGCTCCCTGGCAACGGAGCAGCGCTCGATGCGGCGATCCGAAACGATCGTGTGTTGACGATGCCGGAGCTGCAGTCGTCTGCCACCGGCGGCATCTCTTCCACCGTCAACCTCTACTACGCGCAATCGGGCGACATCGTCCGCTTTCTCGTCGAGACGTACGGCGAGGACCGGTTCGCCGAGCTCATTGGCACGTTTCGGGACGGCGCGACGGCCGATGACGCGTTCATGCAGGTCTACGGTTTCGATGCGCTCGGACTCGAGAACGCGTGGCGTTCGTCTGTGGGTCTCACACCGCGCGTGCCCGCCACGCCCGATGCTGAGGCGACGCGCGAGGCGCAGGCGCGGGCCACTGAGGTCGCCGGTGCCGACATCGATGATGGCGCGAGCGCCACGAGTGACGACAGCGGCGATGTGAATTGGCTCGCGCCCGGTCTCGCCGCGCTGCTCGTCGTCGCAGCCATTGCCGCCGGCGCGTGGACGTTCAGCGTTGCGCGCTCCCGGATCCCCTAGCGGTCGGTGCGCGCCGTGCCGGAGCCGCCCGTAGGGCTGCGCCCGAGGTCGATCTCCGTCCCGCCGAACAGGCCCATGCGGTACTCGTACAGCGACGCCTGGCTGCGGCCGGCGTCCTGCGTGTACATGAAGTTGAATCCCTGCGCGCGAAACTCCTGGAACTGATCCCAGTCCAGCAGCCACACCCAGATCACCGGCCCGCCCGGTCGCGCCTCGGTCGTCTTCCCGGCGTCAGAGAGCTGGCTGATGGCGCTGCGATCTTTCTCCAGGATGCCGACCTCCATCTCCTCGAAGTTGCGCACGGCGAACATCGGGTACACGAAACCGGTGGCAACTACGGTGTTGTCGGGGATGTCGTACGCTTCCAGATCTTCAACGAAGTCGAGCTGCGCCTGCATCGTGTCGCGGTTCGAGAGGATCAATCCCTTGCCCGGCCGCAACTCCACCAGCTCGCCGACCGAGATCTCCTCGCCCGGCGCCGTGAAATCGAAGACGCTCGCGATGACGATTGCGGCGATCGCGCCGGCAAGCGCAACGGGGTAGAAGTAGCGCGCCATGATCAGGAACGCGAACGGGTACACGGGTATCAGGTACGCGGCCTCATGCGGCAGCCGCAGGAAGGTAAACAGCGTCACGCCGATCGCCAGTATCCAGAGCATCACGTCCTTGTCGCGCAGCGTGTCGCCCGGCAGGCGTGCCAGGCGCGGGAGGGAGAAAGCAGCGGCGGCCAGCACGCCCAGCGCGCCGATGATGCCGAGAGTGTCCTTGGCGAGCAGTCGAGCGACGACGAGATACCCGACCTCACTGTCGTAGAAGTTCAGAAAGCGCAGGTCGTATGTCCAGTAGATCGGGAACCAGGCGACAAGCGCCACGAACACCGCGGCGACGATGAAGGTGCGGATCTCGTCGCGCCGGTGATCACGCCAGAGGTAGGCGACCATCGGCACGAACATCAGCGCCGACGTTGACCGCGAGGCGATCGCCACGCCGAGCATCAGGCCGGCCATCCAGATGCTGCCGCCGAGCAAGAAATAGTAGGCGCCCAGGATGCCTGTCAGCGCCCACATGTAGTCCATCGTCGTCATGCTGTTGATCCACAGCAACGGCGTGAACGCAAATCCGACGACCACGAGCGCCGGCATCGGCAGCCCAAGCCGCTTCACGATGCCCGCGAAGAACCACACGCCCGCCAGCGACACGAGCATCGTCAGCGCGTTCGTCCACAGCGGTCCGCCCTGCACGATCAGCGCGGTCGCGAGCTCGGGCAGCGGATAGCCAGGTAGCCGCGACGGGTAGAACTCGCCGTGCTCCCACAACCACAGCCCTGAGAGCGCCACCCGCCAGGCGTCCGGATCGGTGCCGTAGCTCAACGACAGGAAGGGCGCTCGCGCGGCCACGAACACGGCCGCGAGCAGCGCGAAGAGCACCGGCTTGGTGAAGTCCGCGGCCATGAGGTTCGAACGCTCCCTCGCGGGCGCCACAGCCTGGTCGCGCGCCGCCACGCCGGTGGCCATCAGCGCCCCTCCGCGCGGGTCTTCTGCCAGACGGTGAACACGCGCTGCCAGGCGGTCAGGTTCGAAGCGATCGCCAGGATCCAGAGCGCCCACCTCACGAGCCCGTAGCCGATGACGAGCGCTCCGCCGAGGAGCAGCACGCGCTCAGCGCGCGTGAAGAGCCCTTCGCGCAGTTCCAGGCCAATGCCCTCAGCGCGCGCGCGCACGTAGCTCACCATGATCGAGCCAACGATCGCCGTATAGATGACGGCGATCTCCTCGGTATGACCGCCGGCCTGCGTGTAGTGGAAGAGCAGGCCGCCGAGGACGGCCGCCTCGGACAGCCGGTCGAGCACGGAGTCGAACACCGCACCGAAGCGCGTGACGGCGCCCGTCTTCCGCGCCAGCGCACCGTCGAGCAGATCGAGCGCGCTGAAGATGAGCATCAACACGCCCGCTACGCGGAAGTGTCCGCCAGCGGCAAACGCCCCCGCCGCGACGTTCCCCGCGAACCCCGCTACGGAGATCATGTTCGGCGTCACGCCGATGGCCGCGAGCGGTGCGACGAGAGGATCGGTGACGCGGGTCGATACCTTGTGCGGGACGAGGCTCAGCGAGGGCAAGCGCGCTCCAGGATCGCAGCCGGACGGCTCGCAACGAATCTACTAGCGCGCGGATCCCCTCGCAACCGGCCCGACATAACGGTGCTCAGGAGTACCGCTCTTCCTTCCATGGGTCGCCGTGGATATGGTAGCCGTACATCTCCCAGAAGCCGGGCCGATCGCTGTCCATCAGTACCAGGCCGCGAACCCACTTGGCGCTCTTCCAGAAGTACAGCTTGGGAACGACGAGGCGCAGCGGCCAGCCGTGCTCCTTCGTCAGGGGTTCGCCGTTGTGGGAGTGCGCCAGGATCACGTCGTCGTCCAGCAGCTCGCCGAGCGCGACGTTCGTGGTGTAGCCGCCGTAGCTGTGTACCATCGCGTGCGTGGCCTGGGGCCTCGCCTTCACATGCGCCCACAGATCGCGGAACGTTACGCCCGTCCAATCGTTGTCGAACTTGCTCCAGTGCGTCACGCAGTGGATGTCCGACCTGAGCGTCGTCTGCGGAAGCGCCATGAACTCGTCCCAGCTCAGGTGCAATTCCTCATCGACCAGCCCCACAACTGACAGCTTCCAGCTCGCCAGGTCGATGTCAGGGATCCCCCCGTAGTGCAGTACCGGCCAGCCGTCAGTCAGCTTCTGGCCCGGCGGTAAGCGGTCGCCGTACTGGTCGCGTTGCTGGCGCATCGTGTTGCGGAGACTCTCGAGCGACATCTGTGCTCCTGCGGCTGTCGGTGTCGCAGGATAGCAGGATGCGCGGCGCCTACTCGATCTCGGGGCAGATCAGGTTGGGAAGATCCTGAAATTCCACGTAATCCGTCTCGCATGGAGGGTCGTCGACCGGCTCTTCAAATGACACGTAGAACTGCGCGAAGCTGCCATCTGAGCGATACCAGTACCCGGCCTCCACTTCGCTGCTCAACGGATCGGTCGGCACGTCGCCGCCCTCGATGAACTCCCCGAACGCGCAGCCGGCGTCCAGCTCCACGTACTTGCAGAGCGTCTGGATGTTGTTGCCGGTTGATGGGAACTCGCCCTCATCGTCGCGGTACGCCGTGGCGGCGGCGATGAGCGTCAGCAGGTCCGCGCGGCGCTGTCCGTCGCGCTCCTCCGGCGTACCTGGAACCTGCGGCCCGAGCGTGGGCCGCGGCCGTGGTGTCGGGCGGGCTCCTGTCGGCGTCGGCGTGGGCGGTACGAACGTCCCGCGCACGGGGGTGCCCAGCTCGCCAAGGTAGGGTGGGGGCTCCGCCTCGCCGCTCGAGGCGAAGTTCAGCCAGAGCAGAAACGCGATCGCGAACGCCAGCATCCCCAGGGGGATCAACGTCGCCCACGCGATCTGGACCTTCAGCCTGCGCCGCCGAGGCTGTGAGGGGGCGCTGGATTGGTCAGGCGCGTCGTTCACGGTCATCCTCGTCATCCACGGAGAGATGGTACGGCACTTCGACGATCACGGTGTTCGGGCGTTCCATGAGCGCGTGCTTCAGCCGCCGCGCCGACTGGTTATGCAGGAACCGCTGCCACGGCCATGGCGTGACGTACTCGGGGAGTACCACTGTGATGTACTGGCCTGGATCGGCACGATCGAGCGCATCGATGTACGAGAGCACGGGCGCGACGAACGAGCGATACGGCGAGTTGATCACCACCATCGGCACGTCCAGGATGGCGTTCTCCCACTCGATCTTGAGCCGCTGGCCCTTTTCCATGTCATCGGTCACGTGGAGCGCCGTGACGTTAGGTGAGAGCGTCCGCGCGTAGTCGACCGTACGGATAACGGCCGCGTTCATCTCATCGACCGGGATGAGCAACGCCTGGCGGTGACGCTGCTCCTGCATATAGATCGTGCCAGGCTGGACGCGCAGCGCCCGATGCACGCCGGTGTAGTGCCGGTAGATCGACCAAAGGATGACGGCGAGGATGGCGATGCCCAGCATCGCTATCCAGGCGCCCTCGACGAACTTGGTCGTGCCGACGATCACCGCCACGACGCCAGTCGTCACGGCCCCGATCCCGTTGATCACGACGCTCCGCTGCCATCCGTCGCCGCGCGCGCGGAGCCAGTGCGTGACCATCCCCCCCTGCGACAACGTGAAAGAGAGAAACACGCCGAATGCGTACAGCGGGATCAGCCGGTTGACATTGGCATCGAAGAAGATGAGCAGGGCGATCGAGGCAAGCCCCAGCACGATGATGCCGTTCGAGAACGCCAGCCGGTCACCACGGAAGAGGAACTGGTGCGGCAGGAAGCGGTCCCGCGCCAGGATCGACCCCAGGCGTGGAAAGTCGGCGTAGGCGGTGTTCGCCGCAAGAAAGAGGATGAGCGCGGTGAACGCCTGCACCGTGTAGAACGCGATGTTCTCGCCGAAGATGGTTCGCGCGATCTGCGCCGGCGCCGAGATCTCCTCGGAGTGGCGGACCCCGAGCTGGTTGGCAAGAATCGTGATCCCAAGGAACAGCGTCGCCAGGATGATCGCCATCCACATGAGGGTTGTCGCGGCGTTCTGCGCCTCCGGCTTCTTGAACGCCGGAATCCCGTTCGAGATCGCCTCTACACCGGTCAAGGCGGCGGAGCCAGAGGAGAACGCGCGCAGAATAATGAACCAGAGGGGCCCGGCGGCCCCGGCCGCTGCCCAGCCGGCATGCGGTTCCTCCGCTTCCAGGTCAGGGTTCAGCGCCAGGCGAATGAACCCCACCACCAGGAGCGCCAGGAACGCGATGATGAACCCGTACGTCGGGATCGCGAAGATCGTGCCTGACTCGCGGATGCCGCGCAGGTTCAGCAGCGTGATCAGCGCCACGGCCCCGCATGCGATTGGCACGCGCGCGTCGTTGAGCTCCGGAAAGGCGGAGACGACGGCAAATACGCCCGCGGCGATCGACACCGCCACCGTCATGATGTAGCCGATCGACAACCCCGCCGCCGCCGTGAGCCCTGCTACGTCACCCCAATTGTCGCGCGCCACGATGTACGCGCCGCCTCCGGTCGGGTAGGCGCGGATCGTCTGTCGGTACGAGAACGTGACGATGGCCAGCAGCACCGCGACGGCGCAGGCAATCGGTATCGACCAGGTGAGCGCGGCCGTCCCAGCCGTGATCAGCACCAGCAGGATCTCATCCGTCGCGTATGCGCTCGAGGACAGCGCGTCGGACGAGAACACTGCGAGCGCCTTCGTCTTCGGGAGCCGCTGCTCCTCCAGGTGCTCGGAGGAGATCGGCGACCCGACCGCCACCCGGCGCACCCGCCGCCACACGCGTTCGGCGGTCGAGCGCGGCGCCGTCGCGCGCTCGGTCGCAGTCAGCACCCCCTCTTCGCGGACGTGGAAGCGGCGGTCGCCTGCTCGCGTGACGCGCGCGTATCGCGAGCCGGGCTTCGCGCCTCGGACGATCTCGGTAGCCTCGATCTCGGCGGGCGTTGGGGCCTGGCGGGTGCGGGGCACGCGCACCCTGCCGCGCTCGCCGTCCCCCATGGGGGGCTGCGCAGGCTGGTCCTCGTCGGTCGCTCCGATTTGAGGTTGATCAGCCACGCTGCGACGCGCGGGCTTCCATCGGGCGGAGCGCGCGTTCCCTTCTCCTCACGCAAGGCAGTATCGCTCGCCGGTCCCGGCCGCGCGAGTGAGGGCGTTCTCGTACGTAAAGACACGGCGGCGGCGCTGCTGGAGCATGTGCTACGATGCGCGCGATGACGTTGATCCCTGCTGCAAAGGTGTGGACGCCCCGCGGTTCATCGCCGCGGGGGGCCATCGGGCGCCGGTCGCACAGCGCCTGAACCCCCGGATATGCCCCCGCGCACGCGGGAGCCGGCAGGAGACCGCACACCATGAACGTCGAACTCTACGACACTACGCTGCGCGACGGTGCCCAGATGGAGGGCATGTCGCTCTCAGTCGAGGACAAGCTGAAGATCACCCGCAAGCTCGACGAGCTGGGCGTCCACTTCATTGAGGGCGGCTGGCCCGGTAGCAACCCGAAGGACGCCGAGTTCTTCGTGCGCGCCCAGAGCCTGAGCCTCCAAAACGCCCGACTCGCCGCCTTTGGCTCGACCCGGAAGGCCGGCGGGGACGCCGAGAGCGACTCCAACCTGCGCGCTCTCCTCGATGCCCGCACGCCGGTTGTCACCCTCGTCGGCAAGACGCATGAGATGCATGTGAGGGAGGTTCTCGAAACGTCGCTCGAAGAGAACCTTGCGATGATCGCCGACTCGGTGCGCCACATGAAGCGCCACGGTCGCTCGGTGTTCTTCGATGCGGAGCACTTTTTCGATGGCTTCAAGTCCGACCCATCGTACGCGAAGCAGTGCCTGCGCGCGGCGGCGAGTGCGGGCGCCGACCGGCTCGTGCTCTGCGACACCAACGGCGGGACGACGACTGGCGAGCTGGTCGAGATCATTCGCGCCGTTCGCGAGTTCACCGACACACCCCTCGGAATCCACACGCACAACGATGCCGACCTCGCAGTCGCCAATTCGCTGGCGGCGGTCGAGGAAGGTGTGCGCCAGGTGCAGGCCTGTGTCAACGGCTACGGTGAGCGGTGCGGCAACGCCAACCTCATGAGCATCATCGCCAACCTCAAGCTGAAAATGGGCATCGCTGTGGTGAGCGACGAGCAGCTCGCGCTCCTCACCGAGGTCAGCCATTACGTCAGCGAGGTCGTGAACATGGTGCCCGACCCGTATCAGCCGTACACCGGCACGAGCGCGTTCACGCACAAGGGTGGCCTCCACGTCGCAGCCGTCCTCAAGAACGACGCGAGCTACCAGCACGTCCCGCCCGAAGCCGTCGGGAACGAGCGGCGTATGGTGGTCTCGGAGCTCGGCGGCTCGCGCGGCGTGCAGCACAAGCTCAAGGAGATCGGCTTCGAGCATGAGTTGGGCCGTGACGAAGCGCGCCGGCTGCAGGAGCTGGTCAACGAGCAGGAATCGAAGGGCTACCAGTACGAAGGCGCCGAGGCGTCCTTCGAGATGCTCGTGCGGCGGGCACGACCCGGCTACGCGCCCCCGTTCGAGCTTGAAGACTTCTGGATCGTCGAGCGCCGCGCGACAAGCGCCGATCACGGGCGTGAAATGCAGGCCGAAGCAATGGTGAAGATGCGCATCGATGGGGAAATGCGGCAGACCGCTGCCGATGGCAACGGACCTGTCAACGCGCTCGACGCGGCCGTCCGCAAGGCGCTGGTCGAATTCTTCCCGACGATCTTCGCCGTGAAGCTGGTCGACTTCAAGGTGCGCATCATCGACAGCGCGGCGGGCACAAGCGCGGCCGTGCGTGTGCTCATCGAATCGAGCGATGGCGAGCACTTTTGGACGACGGTCGGCGCTAGCACCGACATCATCGAGGCATCATGGCTCGCGCTCGCGGACTCGCTCGAGTATTTCCTGGTGAAGCGCGCCGGCTGGGTGCCAGGCTGAGCCGCGCGACCGCTACTCGAAATCCCAGAATGAGGCGATGAGCTCCGAAGGTACGTCAAACACCTGCGGACCTTCCGCCGTGACGAGCGCCTCCTCGCGCAACCATCGCGGGATGTACGAGGCGTCGTCGCCGAACCCGGACGCGCGGTTGAAGTCCCGTTCGGTGATGAGCGCCCGCGCGCCCAGCGCCAGCACCTCCTCCTCGCTCCACGATCTGCCCTGCATCGCACTCAGCATGGCTGCAAGGTCCGCGGCGACGGGGTTGGAGAACTGGCAGAGTCCCGACGAATCGACCGCCGCCATCAGCAACTGCTCATGGCGCGAGGCCTTGAGCAGTGTCTCGTGCGTCACTCCCCTGGCCGTCACAAGCCCGGCGGTATGGTCCGCTCCTTGCGGGCTCGTCGCATAGGTGATGCCCATCGCCTTGAGCGTGCGTGGCTCCCACGCTGGCAGCCCCTGCCCCTTGATCGCGGGCACACGCTCGATGCCGTAGGCGCGGGCGACGTGCTCTGTGCCGTTCCCAAGCGTGCGGCCCAGCGGTGTGCCGCGCGCGATCTCCTCATCGAAGATCCGCAGCACGCCCTGCCAGTCGCCCCACGGCAGCACGCCCGCCTCCATCGCCACGCCGAACGCGTTGCCCATCTCGATCGTGTCCAGGCCGAGGTCGTCGCAGCGGCGGTCCATCTGGGCTACTGCGTCCACGTCGCCGATCTCGAGATTCGATCCCAACAACGCGATCGTCTCGAACTCCAGCGCCGAGGTCACATGCTCTCCGCGCGCATCGTTGAAGAGGATCGCGCACTTGATGATGCAGCCTGCCATGCACGGCAGCATCTTCCCGCCGCGTTCGTCGCCCAGTTCGGCGATACGCTGGCCGCTGATGGCGTCGGCGCGCTCGAACGTCCCAAGGCGATGATTGCGCGTCGGCATCGAGTGCACGTTGTCGCGATTGACGAAACGGATCACGCCCGCCGTCCCGGTCCTGGAGAGATTCTGCGTCCGCGGGTCGTCGAGCACGATCTTCGAGAACCGGAGCATCGCTGCGCGGAAGGCCGCCGGCTCCGCCGCCTCGACGTTCTTCGCGCCGCCGTCGTCGACGACGATCGCCTTCAAACCCTTTGCGGCCATGAGCGCGCCCAGTCCGCCGCGGGCGGCGTGCCTGGTCGGCCGGCCCTCAGGGTCGTTGACGGCGATCGACGCGGCGAGCATGCGGTGCTCGCCCGCCGGGCCGATGCACACCACCGCGCGCGTCTTCCCCGGCGCGCCGTCGAGCAGTCGCCGCTGCGTCTCATACGTCCCGAGCCCGGCCAGTCCACCGGCCGGCTCGAATGCCCACGATCCGTCGGTCGCGATGCGCAGCACGTGCAGCGCGTCGCCCGCAGGCGAACCTTCGACGACGGCCGCCTTGATGCCGAGCTTCGCCAGCTTGTGCCCCAGCAGGCCGCCGACGTTGGACTCCTTCAGGCCGCCCATGAGCGGGCTCCGGGCGCCGAACGACGTCCGTCCCGACGTGGTGACAGCCGTGCCGCCGAGCAACCCCGGCGCGAACACGAGCTTCGCTTCGCCGGATAGCGGCGCGGCGCCGGGAGGCACTTCGTCGGCCACGATGCGCGACGTCAGGGCGCGCCCGCCCAGTGCGGCGTAGTGGTCTGGGACCGGTTCTTCGCGCACTTCAAGGCGCGACATGTCGATGCGCAACAGTCTCGGCATCCGCACCTTCCCGGGACAGCGGGGGCTTGACCCATTATCGCGGAGCGCCCGCCACGGCGGAAGCGTGGACGGCGTCCGTATACTGGTATCGTCCACCGCTGCAGTGAAACTGAGTCTGCCGATGCGCATCCTCTGGCGGCGCCTGACGAGCATTCCCACGACGCGCATTGAGCGGCGGGAGGGCCAAACCACCGTTCTGGCGGTCGATGGCCTTGTGTGCGACGCCATCTGCGCGGTTCGCACGCGCGAGGCGCTCGCTGCGCTCCCGGGCGTCACTGGTGTCACGGTGGACTTCGAGCACGGTCGCGCCCACGTCACCGGCCCTGCCCATGACCCGCAGAGTTACGAGCGCGCTGTACGTTCCGTCGTCGTCGGACGCGGCCTGCGGCGTGCCATCCAGGCGGCACACCGATGGCTCACGCGCGATGCGTCCCAGGCGTTGGCCGGATCCGGGCGTAAGCCATGAAAATCGGCGCCCACGTCTCTACCGCAGGCGGGCTGCATACCGCTTTTGAACGCGCCGCGGCAATCGGTGCGGAATGCGTGCAGGTGTTCGAGTCGGCGCCCCAGCAGTGGGGCACCGCTCGCCTGACCGACGAGCAGATCGCCGCATTCGTCGAGGCGCGAGATGCGTCCGGCATCACGCCGGTGTTCATCCACGGCAAGTACCTCATGAACCTCGCGAGTGCCGATCCGAAGATCTTCAAGACCTCCGCCAGCACGCTCCGCAGCAGCCTGAACATCGCGAAACGCATCGGCGCAGCGGGCGTGATCTTCCACACCGGCAGTCACAAGGGGTTGGGGCTCGAAGCCGTTTTCGACCAGATCTGCGAGGCCGCTACGCGCGTGCTTGCCGAGACCGAAGACGCATGGATGATCTTCGAGAACACTGCCGGCGGCGGCGACACGATCGGGTCGAAGTTCGCCGACCTCGGCCGCATTCTCAAGCGCATCGATCACCCACGCGCCAGAGTCTGCATGGATACCTGCCACGCCTTCGCGGCTGGTTACGACCTCAGCAATGCGGAAGGCGTGGCCGCAACGATGCGCGAGTTCGACGGCGAGATTGGCTTCCAAAACCTGGCTGCCATCCATTGCAACGATTCAAAGACGCCGCTCGGCGCAGGGCGCGACCTCCACGAGAACATCGGCGACGGGCATATCGGCCGCGCGGGGTTCGAGGCGCTGCTCGCCCACGAGGCGGTCCGCGATGTCCCGCTGCTGCTGGAAGTCCCCGGCTACAAGCTGGACGGCGCGCCGAAGGGCCCGGACAAGCCGAACATCGACCGCCTCAAGGAGATCCGCGCTGCGGTTGTCGCTACTGCCTGAGCGCCTCACTTGCCGGCCGCACGGCCCACAGATCGAGGCGCACGTAATCCGCGGTATATGGCGCTCCATGTCGCCGCATCGTCTCGTCGACCACCGCCCGCGCGTACGTATCGCGCAGCGCCTCCGGGAGACGCGCGACGTGATCGCGGAGCAGGATCGTCTTCGTGTAGAGTGCGCCGTCTTCGGGCCTTTCGAACGGCACCGGTTGTGCGAAGAGGCGTGCCCGCACCTCGCGCCAGCCCACCGTTTCGAGCGCGGCCGTAGCCTCCTGTGGCGTGCGGTACCGCTTGCTGTCTCGGAATCCGCCAAGGTAGGGGGCGAAGCGCGCATCCGCTCGCACGGCCGCAACCGCCTCCAGCACTCGGGCGTTGTTGCCGAAGCCACCGCACTGCGCCCGCATGTGGCCACCGGGCCTGGTCGCGCGAAACAGCGCGCCAAACAGCGCCTCATCCTCAGGGATCCAGTGGAAGACCGCGTTCGAGAAGACGCAATCCACCGGCTCGGGCAGCGTGAAGTCGGTGAGGCTCGCGTGCACGGGCGTGATACGGTGCTCGCCACGCTCGTCAATCGAGCGCTGCAATTGCGCGATCATCTCGGCCGACGCGTCGACGGCGTAGATTCGTCCGTGCGGCAGTCGAGCGAGCAGGTCGAAGGTGACCGATCCGGAGCCGCAACCCGCGTCAAGCACGATCTCGTCGCCGCGCAGCGCCAGGTCATCGATCACCTGCTGCGCCCAGCGTCGCATCGGCGTGCCGATGCGCTCGTAGATTTCTGCGTCCCAGTAGGTGTTGCTCGTGCAGTGGTCCATGGGGTCGCGCGGTAAGCTGCATCGTACAAAACAAGGAGCGCATATGACGGAACGGACTATCCTCTGCCCCCGCGATGGGACGCAGTTGACGCTCGGCAGCGAGTACGGCGTGGAGATCGATCGGTGTGGAGGCTGCCGCGGCGCCTGGTACGACAACGACGAGCTTGCCGCGCTCGAGGCCACGGTCGCCTCGGAGGATGACCGCCGGGGCATGATCGACTACGCAAAGCGGGAGAGCGAGCTCGACTGCCCCGTCTGCGCCAGGCGGATGCGGGCCTTCAACTATCGCGCCTACAACCTGGAGCTGGACGCCTGCACCGAAGAGCACGGCTTCTGGCTCGACGCAGGCGAGGCAGAGCGCGTGCGCCAGATCATCGAGGAGCGCGTAGCCGGACTGCGACGCGCCGGGCAGGCCGAGGTCGACTGGCATAACGCCAAGCGCGGCAAGAAGGGAGGCTTCTTCAGCAACCTCTTCGGTGGCGGCCGCTAACGAACCCGCGCTCAGTCGAAGCCGGGTACGGACCACGCCGGGAGCCGCCTGCGAGAATGCAACCGATGGACAGCGACGTCAAACATCCACCTGAGACGCTCGCGCCCGGGATCGAGCCGCTCGAGCCCCGTTCCACCCGCACGGCGCCGACCCGCCAGCGCATCCGTCGTCGCACGGGCAGCGGCGACCGCGAGCTCGATGAGCGTATCGCCCAGCTCGTGCGGGATGCCCCGTTTCCGATTGCCGACGACGACCTGCTTGGCCAGTCGATCGAGTCGCTGTTCCGCATGGCCCGCACGGCGAATCGGGGGGAGATGAAGCTCGTCGCGCGCTCGATCCGCGAGCTGGGGCGCGCGTTCCGTGTCTTCGCCCCGTACCGCGACCGGCGCAAGGTGAGCATGTTCGGATCCGCGCGCACAGATACAACCGAACCCAACTACGCGGTCGCGCGCGAGTTTGCCGCCGCGATGGTCCGCGAGGGTTGGATGGTGATCACAGGCGCGGGTCCCGGCATCATGGCTGCCGGCCACGAGGGGGCGGGCGCACTGCAGTCGTTCGGCGTCGGCATCAAGCTGCCTATCGAGCAGGGGGCCAACGGCTTCATCGCCGGTGATCCCAAGCTCATCGACTTCAAGTACTTCTTCACGCGCAAGATCACGTTCATGAAGGAGTCCGACGCCTTCGTCCTGCTTCCCGGCGGCTACGGCACGATGGATGAGGCGTTCGAACTGCTGACGCTCATGCAGACGGGCAAGACCGCCATCCGCCCGGTGCTTCTGCTCGAGGCGCCAGGCGGCACGTACTGGGACGAGTGGCTCGGGTTCGTGCGCGGGCACCTCATCGAGCGCGGCCTCTGTTCACCGGAAGACCTCGCCCTCATCGAACAGTGCCAGAGCGTGGAGCAAAGCGTCGCGGCGCTCAAGTCCTTTTACGTGAACTATCACTCCGCGCGATACGTTGGGGAGCGCCTCGTGATCCGCCTGCAGCGCGCACCTTCAAAGGCGCAGCTCGCCGCTCTCAACGAGGCGTTTGCCGACATCGTCACCCGCGGCCGCATTGAGCGGACTCATGTCTCGCCCGCGGAATCACATGACGGCGATGCGGTCGACCTCGCCCGCATCGCCTTCTATCCTCGCTCGAACTTCGGCCGCATCCGGCAACTCATCGATGCGCTGAACCGCCTCTGACAGCCCGTCCCGGTCCGTGCGACAATGCCCCGATGACCGGCGCGTTCGACGAAGCACTCGATCGATTCGCGGCGTGTGGACCGGAGTTCGGCGGCGGGCTCTCGAACCACGGTCCCATGGCCGCAGAGGCTCTCGTCGCCATGGGGCGCGAGGACGCAGTGCGGCCGTGGAGTGAATGGTACGAACGCCACCTGGCGCCACCTCCGCGCGGAGTCGAGCGAATCCGTGGCGATGATTGGCGCGAGGCGCTCGGCGATCCCAGGCGCTCCGCCGACTGGGCAGACTTCTTCCACCGCGAACTGCACGAAGCCGGCTGGCGCTCGATCATCGAGACGTGGGCCCCGCGCCTGTTGCCGGGTCTCATGGCGGGTGCTACGCACGGGCTCCTGAGGACCGCGCACGCCGTGCGCGCGCTCGAACGCGCGGAGAATGACACTCGGATCCATGAGCTGGGGTACGGCCTCGCGCACTGGGCCGCGCGCTATCAGGAGCTGCCGTCGGCGCAGACAGCGCCGGGGCGCCTGCGCGTCCGCGACGCGCTCGCGCACATCCCGCGGGCCGATGCGCCGCCTGGCACCAGCGCTCTCATCTTCGAGCGCGTCAAGCACGTGGCGAGCACCGATTTCGGGCCGGTCATCAATCTGACTGACGTCAATGTGGATCTTGATGCGTTCATCAGCGATGTGACTGCGGCCTTTGCGCCGGTGTACCTGGCGAACGCGCGGGCGGCGGGCATCGGCTTCGTGCACACGGTGACGGCGCCGAGTTCGCTGCGCTTCCTGGCGCCGTACCTGCCGCCGGAGCAACTGCCAGCCGCGATGCGGTACGTCTGGCAGGCCTGCGCGGCGATCTATGCGGCCTACGCGCGCGCGCCATTGCCGGAGGTGCCGGCAAGCGTGGTTGTCGATCCGAGCGACCTTGTCGACCAGGCAGTGGCGGCGCGCGACGAACACGCCATCAAGTTCACCGAAGCGTGCCTGCGCGAGCACGCGCGCTCCGGAGCGCCGGCCCTGTTGCTGGCCGCGCAGGACGCCGTCGTCCGCCTGCGGCGAGGGTGACCGGCACCGGGTCCGTCTGTCTGGATCATAGGGTCGGGCTTATGTACGCTGCTGCGGCCCCGGAAGGGCGCGCCCCGAGCGGCGCCACGCCCTCAACCTCAAGCCACTGAACGCGTACTGCCACAAGGAGGCGCGAGCGTGCATATCGTCGTGTGCGTCAAGCAGGTGCCGGACTGGGACATCCCGCCGGCGAGCTTCAAGGTCGATGAGGCCGCGAAGAAGGTCGTGCCGCCGCCGGGCGTCGCGCCCGTCACCAGCCAGTTCGACGCTATCGCCGTCGAGGCGGCGATGCGCATCAAGGACGCCGACGCATCAACGAAAGTGACGGTGCTCAGCATGGGCGCGCCCACCGCCCGCGAGGTCATCAAGCAGGCGCTCGCCATGGGCTGCGACGACGGCATCCTCGTCACCGAGGAGAACGCAGAGAATCTCGACAGCGTCGGAGCCGCGCAGATGCTCGCGGCCGCGATCAAGAAGGCCGGCGATGACGTGGACCTGGTGCTCACCGGCCGCCAGGCAGTCGACTGGGACACCGGCGTCACCGGGTCACTGATCGCGCAGATCCTGGGCATGCCGGTCATCACGTTCGCGAAGAGCGTCAGCGCCGCCGGCGGCAAGGTGACCGTCGAGCGCGTCCTGCCCGATGCGGTGGAGACGGTGGAAGCCCCGCTGCCCGCCGTTGTCACCGTGAGCAACGAGCTTGGCGAGCCTCGCTACCCGAAGCTCCAGCAGATCATGCAGGCGGGCAAGAAACCGGTGCAGGTGCTCACGAGCGCCGACCTCGGCGTCGATGCGGCCGCGCTCGCCCCCCGTCTCACGCTCGAGTCGCTCTTCGTGCCCGTCGTCGATACGAAGGTCGAGCTGATGGAGGGCGATACCCCCGAGGAGCAGGCTGCCGCGCTCGCGAAGCGCCTCAAGGAAGCGAAGCTGATCTAGTCCTCGCCGCGCGCGAGGCATGCGGGAGACCAACATGCCGAATGGAGTACTGATCCTCGCTGAAGTGGAGAACGGCGCCGTCGTGCCGGTGACGCAGGAACTGATCGGCGCCGCGAGGCGCCTCAACGCAGGCCCGGTTTCTGCCTTGTTGCTGGGCTCCGGCGTCGAGCCGCACGCCAGTGCCATCACGGGCGTCGACAAGGTCTACGTGGTCGACGATCCGGCGCTCGCCCAGTACACGAACGACGCCTACACCATGGCCACCGTAGCCGTAGCCAGGCAGGCGGACCCGGCGATCATCCTCCTCGGCCAGACGAACATCGGCCGCGACCTCGCACCCACGCTCGCCTACGCGCTCGATACCGCCGTGGCGATGGACACGATCGCGCTCGAGATGAAGGACGGCCGTCTGCACACGACACGTCCCGCCTACGGCGGTAATGCGCGCGCCGTCAACAGCTTCACCACGACGCCGGCGATCGCGACCGTCCGGCCCAAGTCGCAGGATCCCGTCGAAGGCGGGGGCGCGCCCGGCGCGGTCGAGAAGGTGAGCGTCGATCTGGGCGCCGTCCGGCAGACGGTCATCAAGCGCGAGGCTGCAGCCGAAGAGGGCGTCCGCCTCGAAGATGCAGATGTTGTGGTCACAGGCGGCCGCGGGCTTGGCGGACCGGAGAATTTTTCCGGCATCGAGGAACTCGCGAAGATCCTCGGCGGCGCCGTTGGCGCGACGCGCGCCGTGGCCGACCTCGGCTGGCGGCCCGTGTCTGAGCAGGTGGGCCTTACAGGCAAGGTGGTGAGCCCCACGCTCTACATCGCCATCGCCGTCTCCGGGGCCAGCCAGCACATGGCGGGCTGCTCGGGCTCGAAGAACATCGTCGCCATCAACAAGGACGCGGATGCCAACATCTTCAAGGCCGCCCGATTCGGCATCGTCGGCGACTACAAGAACGTTCTCCCGCCGCTGATCGAGGCGATCAAGAAGGAGAAGGCGGCCGGATAGCCGGATCACGGTCACTTGCCGCGGACGAGGGGCCATTGCAGCGCTGCGATGGACCCTCCATCTTCGGGTTCTCAAGGGGTCTCGCCCTATGATGGAGCATGCGGCTCGAGCTCGAGTTCAACTGCGAGGTGGTTGAGCGGCAGGAGCTGCTCAACGGCACGGAGATGATCATCATCGCCGGCGCGAGCGCTCATGGCTGGACCATCGATGGCACGATTGCCTGGAACGTCGGCCTCGTTGACTTCGCGGGCGAGGGCGACCTGACACTCACGTCCGCCGATGGCGAGATCTACGCAACGCTGGTGCGGGCGGTGGCCCGGCCGGATGAGGACGACGCATGGCGGTTCGACCTTGCTTATGAGGCGGATGGCGGCGCCGGCCTATTTGAGCGCGTGGAGGGCGAGATCCGCGCCATTGGAACGCTCACCGGAGACGTCCTCGCAGGGTGCTGGATCGCGGAACTTGGCGGCGTCTCCTAAGGGAACACCCTGAACCCGCCTGTTGCTTGCTCCAGTCACACTCGGCGCGGGTCGAACATCCCGCTAGGGCCGTCCGTCGGGCCGGGGGATCGCGCATGGCCACGCTCGCCGAAGAAATCGCACACTGCGAGTCGCGCGCGCAGCATGTGCTGCTGTGCGCGCGCACCTTCGCCGCGATCGCGCTCGCGGCTCTCATGGTGTGGCCCTTTGTCGAACAGTCGCTGCCCGAGGCGTGGCAGGTCGTTGGTGACCTGCTGCTCCCGCTCATTCTCGTGGGCGGCGCCCTTCTTGCCGCCAGTGCCAGCCGCCGCGCCCATGTCGCCGTCGAACGTGCCCGCGCTTCCCTGGCGGAAGCGGAGTCCCGCCGCGACGAGCTGACCGGTCTGTATAACGTGGCGTATCTGCGCGAACAGCTCCATGCGCTCGTTACCGAGTCCGCGCGTGATGGCTCTACGTTCTCGTTTATGGCGCTGGATCTCGACAACTTCAAGGAGATCAACGAGCGCTTCGGCCATGCCGCCGGCGACGACCTCATCGCGGCCATCGGCCGGGCGATCCGCGAGAGCGTCGGCGATGCCGGCATTGCGGCGCGTCCCGCTGGCGACGAGTTCGCGGTCATCCTCGCGCACGCCAGTCGTGAGGAGAGCCAGCGCGTCGCGGAGCGCATCGCGGGCGCGGTGAGAAGCGCGTCACTTACAGCGCTACCCCAGAACGGCCACATCGCCATCTCGACGTCGTACGGCATCGCCGTCTACCCGGACGACGGCAGCGATGCAGAGGCGCTGACCGCCGCCGCGAGCCGCGAGCTTCACCGGATGAAGATCGATGCGCTGAGCGAACACGTGCACACGGCCGAGCGCAACAGTCAGGATGTGTTCTTTGCCATCGGAGAGGCGATTGGGCAGTCTCTCGATCCGCAGGCCACGGTCAAGAACTTCTGCCGCGCCGTCGCACGGAGCTTGGGGGCGGAGATGTGCGGCATCTGGTTCGCCAGCGAGAACGGCGTGATGCGCTTCCTCGCCGGTCACGCGCCAGGCACGGAATGGGTGCGGCGAGGCGCGGAGATGGCTGCGTTGCCCCCCCTCACCATGGCCGAGGTGCGGTCTTCAGGGCTGCTCCGTACCCATCCCGTGTATCTCGACGACGTAGGCACATCCGAAGCTATGCCAGAACGCTTCCGCGAGTTCGCGTCACCGAGAACGTGGTTTATCGTCGCCCCGATTCCGCAAACGCCCGGCGTGCTGGTGCTCTCCAGCCAGCATGACCGGTGCGCCCCACCGCAGATGGGGCTCGTCCTTGCCATTGCGCGGCATGCCGCGAGCGCGCTCAAGAACGCCGAAGCGTATCAGCGCGCGACCCGGCAGCGCGAGCAGCTTGCGGCGCTCGCCGGGCTTGGCGGTCTGCTCATCGGCGAAGGCGCGTTTGAAGAACGCCTCGGCGCCGTCGCGCATCGCATCATCGAGGTCACGAGCTTCGACCAGCTGACGATCGACATGGCGGATCCGACTGGCGAGCGCCCGTTCATTCGACAGTTCTTCGGCCGGCGCCCCGATGGCGAAGCCTGGTCTGAGCGCGAGACACGGCTCTGGAGGGTCATGCGTCCGGCGCTTACGGAACCCGGCATCGCCGATTTCCTGCGCCGCGCGAACCGGCCGATCTTCATGGACGATCCGGTTCGTCAGGCACCGGAAATGTATCGAGAGATCATCGCCGCCAGCGGTATCCGCAGCGTCGTCGTCATGCCGATCACCTGGCAGGACGAGCTCAAGGGACTCCTCTACTTCGCCGCCTACCGGGAGCAGGCGTTCGACGAGCGCGACGTCACGCTCATGCACACAATCGCGGCGCAACTCGCACCGGCGCTGCAGGTGGCCTCGCTGCACGTGGATCTGGAGCACTCGTACGCGGAACTGAAGGACGCCCACCTGCAGGCGCTGCTCCGGCTTGCCTACGCCGCCGAGGCGCGCGACCCCTACACCGAGTGCCACCTCCAGCGCATTCGCGGCATCGCTCAGGCGATCGGTCGGCGGCTGGGCATTTGCGGAGACGAGCTCGAGGCGTTGGGTTACGGCGCCATCGTCCACGACCTCGACAAGCTGCGCATCCCCGACTCGATCCTCATGAACCCGGGCTCGCTGAGCGATGCGGAATGGGCGCAGATGAAGAGGCACCCCGAGTGGGGCGCCGAGATCATCGGCTCGAACCCCTTCTACGATGTCGCGCGCCAGGTGGCGCTCAATCACCACGAGCGTTGGGACGGCTCCGGATACCCGAACGGCCTGGCGGGCGAGCAGATCCCGCTCGCCGCCCGTATCGTCGCTGTCGCGGACGTCTACGATGCGCTGACCAGCGCACGTCCATACAAGGCGGCGTGGGCCTCCGAGCGCGCGCTCATCGAGCTCATGCGAATGCGCGGCAAGACGCTGTGCCCGACGGCCGTGGATACGTTCATGGAGCTCTGGCGCGAAGGTGAGATCTCCCGCATCGACGTCGAGACGCTCGACGACTCGATGGAACTCGACTTCAGATCGCTCTACGCCGCCTAGGTCCGCTGGCTCTGCTCGCCGAACGCCATGACGGGGGCGGCCGTCGCCGGACGCGGGTAGGTGCGGTCAAAGCGCAGTTCGTACAGCGCGAGCCAGGTCTGCTCCAGGATCCGGAGTGCATCGCCCCAGTCTTCGTTGCCAACGAAGTGGTTGATGATCAGCGCCTCGCGTTCATCGATCGGCAGGTTGATCACCTCGATGCCGTTCGCCTTCATTTTCAGAATGCCGTCGTACAGCTTCTCGCAAAATCCAAAGGCGGCACTCTGGTCGAATGGTTGCACCTGCGCGAGCGGCCGGATTGCGTCGCGGAGCAGCAGCGCGTCGGTGAGCGTGACTTCTATGCAGCCGAACTGTCTCATCGTGCACCTTGTCCCGTCACCAGGTACGCGCCCCACCAGGGCTTCACTCCGGGCGCCCCCGTCGCCTCCGGCGCGTCACCCTCGCGGAAGAACTCGCGCGCCTCGAAGTCGTAGCTGACACCGGGGTTCTGGCGCAGGAACTCCAGGTACAGGTGATTCCAGTCGATGCAGAGCTTGCGCTTCAGCCGCAACGGCAGCCGAACTATGGGCAATGCCGAGGTCTCGAAGCGCTCGGGGTGTGTCTCGATGAAGTGGCGGCGGTTCGCGGGGTTGTTGAGCACACCGCGACGCACAACCCGCTCGCCGATCTGTAGCTCCTCGGTTTCTGGTACGTCCTCACCCATCGCCAGCCACTCCGTGTATGCGGCAGCGCACGAGCGCAGCACCTCGATGTCGATCGCGTGCTGAAAACCTGCCACGCGGCGCGCTGCATCCTCGTCCGTCAGGCGCTCGCAGAACATACAGCCGTCGGCGACCACCGCAGGCTCCTTCCAGGGGTGCACGCGGTCTACCACGATCGCGCCGGGTCCCGTGCGCTGCTGCGCCGCCCGGTACGGATGCCCCACAAAGTAGCCGGCATACTTCTGCGCGATGAGCGTGTGCTCGTCGGCAAGCCATTGCGGGATCGGCACTGAGAGTCGCATCACGGCCGCGCAAATCGTTCGCCGTCGCGCCGCTGCGAGGGGCACAGGCGTTCCGGGTTGTAGTAGCGTTCGGGGTCAAGCGCTGGTTGCTCGCGCACCGGTGTATCCGTCCTGGTTGGGGTCGTCGTTGTTGGCGATGCCATGGGCTCCTCCATCCGTCGTGTCACCTTCTGGGTAACACCGCGCCAGGAAGCGGCTGATTACAAGGAAGGCCGCTACGTAGCATTCCCGTTCCAATGCCCGATGGCGCACGCACTGGCGAACGGGCGGCGCACGGCCTCTTGCCGCCGATCGTTGCGGGCGGAATGTGCACGCACGCACAATGATATGTGCCCGATAAACCAGCGCCGGATCTCGATGCGCTGTTGCGCTACCGCCAGAAGCGCGACTTCTCGAAAACTCCCGAGCCGCAGTCAGGCGCGCCCGCCGATGCGTCCGATCTCACCTTTGTTGTGCAGCAGCACCGTGCCACGCGCATGCATTGGGACTTCCGCCTCGAGATGGAAGGCGTGCTCGTCTCATGGGCCGTTCCGCGCGGGCCGTCGCTCAACCCGCGTGACAAGCGCATGGCCGCCCACGTCGAGGATCATCCCTTTGACTACGGCGCGTTCGAGGGCGTCATCCCCAGGGGCAACTACGGTGCCGGCGAGGTCATCGTCTGGGACCAGGGCACCTACTCTCCCGACGAGGGCGGCGTCTACTCCTGGGGCAACAAGGACGAGGCGAACCGCCGCATCCGCGAAGAGTATGAGGCGGGCAAGATGTCGTTCACGCTACGCGGGAAGAAGCTCCGCGGCTCGTGGACGCTTGTCCGTACAAAGGGCAACGAGGGCAAGGACTGGCTTCTCATCAAGCACCGCGACGAGTATGCATCGACCCGCGACATCCTCGAGGAGGATCGCTCCGTCGTCAGCGGCCTCTCGATTAAGGACCTGCAGGAAGGCCGCATGCCCGCCATGCAGCAGCGCGACGGCGCCGCGCCGCATCCCGCCGCGCATGCCGCTCCCTTCCCGGATCCCGTCGCCCTGCGGCCCATGCTGCCCACGCTTGTTGGCAAGGCCTTCTCCCGGCCAGGCTGGCTGTTTGAACCCAAAATGGACGGTGTGCGCGTACTCGCCTTCGTGCGCGATGGCCAGGCGGAGCTCCGTAGCCGCAGGGGCAACCCCGCGACGGTGCAGTACCCGGAGATCTGCGACGCCCTCAAGGCGCAAACCGCCAGGTCAGCGGTCTTCGATGGCGAGATCGTGGCGCTGAACGAAGAAGGGGTGCCCGACTTTCAGGCGATCCAGCCGCGCATCAACCTTTCGCGTCCGTCGGAGATCGCGCAGGTCGCGGCCGAAACGCCGGTGGTAATGTATGCCTTCGATCTGCTCTACCTCGACGGATTTGATCTGACCCGCGTGCCGTTGGTCGACCGCAAGGCGCTGCTCTGGCGGGTGCTCGAGCAGGGCGATCACATGCGCTACGTCGAACACGTGGCTGAAGACGGCGCCAGCATGCTCGAGGCGTCGCAGGCGCTCGGCTTCGAAGGTATCGTGGCCAAGCGGGCCGACAGCGTGTATGAGCCCGGGCTCCGCAGCAAGTCCTGGCTCAAGATCAAGATCGTCAATGAGCAGGAGTTCGTCATCGGCGGCTACACGCAGGGCGAAGGGTCCCGCGCCAAGACGTTCGGCGGCATCCTTGTCGGCTACTACGACGTGAACGGTGATCTGCGCTTCGCGTCGAGCGTCGGATCCGGCTTCACCGATCAGGCGCTCGAGCAGGTCCTGGCGCTGCTCGAGCCGCTGCGCACCGATACGAGCCCCTTCATCAACCCGCCGACCACCATCGGCGGACGCTGGGCAGGCGGCCGATCGCCGCGCATGGCGTGGGTGCGCCCGGAGGTTGTCGCACAGGTGAAGTTCTCGTCATGGACACGCGATGGCAACTTGCGCGCGCCGGTCTACCTGGGCCTGCGCGAGGACGTTGATCCGCGTAGCGTCCGCCGCGAGGAGCCAGCTGCCAACGTCGACGTTATCGAAAGCGCCGATCACGCGGTCCCATCGCCGGCCGTCCGCCCGTACGGCGATGCCGATGTCGCCGCGATCGCGGCCGCCGTGGTCGAGCAGCTGGACGCCAACAAGAAGGCAAACTTCACGCTTGATGTCGGTGGCGTGCCCGTGAAGCTCACGAACCTCGACAAGGAGTTCTGGCCTCCGTGGGAGGGCCAGCCGCCCCGGACAAAGCGCGATCTCATCCGCTACTACGCACGCGTCGCGCCGTGTCTGCTGCCGCACCTGAAGGACCGCCCTCTTACGCTCACGCGGTATCCGAACGGCATCCATGGCCAGTCGTTCTACCAGAAGCACTGGCCGTCGACCTTCCCCACGGAGTTCCCCGTGGAACGCGTGCCGATCTACTCCGCCCACAACGACGCCGACGGCGAATACATCCTCTGCAACAACATCCAGACGCTGATCTGGCTGGCGCAGCTCGCAGATCTCGAGATCCACGCGTGGATGGCGCGCGTCGACCCCGAACCGGATGCGCATGGCCTGCCAACTGTTTTCGCGGGGTCAGAAGCGACGCTCGATGCCAGCGTGCTGAACTATCCGGACTACATGATCTTTGACCTCGATCCGTACATCTACGCCGGCAGCGAAAGGAAGGGCGAAGAGCCTGTGCTCAACCGCCGCGCCTTCGAGAAGACACGCGACATGGCGTTCTCGCTGAAGGAAGTGCTGCAGCAGTTGCGCTTGTCATCCTTCGTCAAGACCACCGGCAAGACGGGCCTGCATGTCTACGTGCCGGTCCTGCGCCAGTACACATACGACGAGATTCGCGCCGCCAGCGCCGCCGTCGGCCAGTACATGGTCCAACTTCACCCGAAGGACCTCACCATGGAATGGGTGGTCGAGAAGCGAACAGGAAAAATCTTCTTCGATCACAACCAGAACACGCGCGGCAAGACGCTCGCCGCGCAGTATTCCCTGCGCCCCGTCGCGTGGGCCGGCGTATCAGCTCCGGTGACCTGGGACGAACTGGCGTCCGTGTACCCGACGGAGTTCAACATCCAGACCGTGCCGGAGCGGCTCCGGCGCAAGGGGGATCTCTGGCAGGACATCTTGCGTAGCAAGCAGGATCTCAAGTCACTGATCGAGGCCTCCGGGTAACCCGCAGGAGCACCACCCGAGCCTTGTCCGCCCGGCGGTCGTATCGTACGGTGGAGCGGTCACCCCGGCCGCTGAGGATCACGCATGAACGCATCTCGCGACGAGCTGTTCGCCCGCGCCCTGGGACGTCGCGCGTTCCTGCGCGGCGCCGCCACACTCACAGCGGCCGGCGCCGCCGCTGTCGCGGTCGCCTGCGGCGATGGCGGCGACTCTCGCCCGGAGGGAACGGCGACGGTCGCGCCGGACGGTACCCCTGGGATGGGGGGCACGCCGGCTGCCGGTGGACGCATCAGCCCGCGCCTGCTCACGCGCGAATTCGTGCTGAACGAAAACAACCGCTTCCTCGTCGGCCTGCTCGATGACAAGGGTGGCTTCGTCGAAAACGCGAAGGTCGAGCTTCGCTTCTACAAAATCGGCAGCGACGGCATGACCGGCTCCTTCCGCCGCGGCGGCGAGGCGTCGTTTCTGAAGCTGTCGCTCGAAAGCCACCCGGATGAGCAGGTTCCCTTCTACGGAGTCGTCGCTCCGTTCGATGAGCCAGGTTCGTGGGGAGTCGAGATCATCGTCACGCCCGCGGATGGCAGCGCCGGCGCCCAGGTGCAGATTCCGTTCGATGTGCTTGAGCAGTACGAGACGCCTGCCAATGGGCAGATGGCCCCGAAGAGCGTCAACGACACCGTAGAAACAACCGCAAACCGGGAGTCTTTGTGTTCGCGCAACCCGCAGTGCGACCTGCATGACAGGGTGATCGCCGATCTTGTCGGCGCCGGGCGGCCGTTCGTTGTCCAGTTCAGCACGCCGGCGTTCTGTGAAACCCGCTTCTGCGGCCCCGTGCTCGATGTCGTGCTCGACAAGGTTGATGAGTACCGCGACCGCGTCGACTTCGTCCATATCGAGGTGTGGCAGGACTTCCAGACGCGGATCGCTCGTCCGGCGATCGGCGAGTGGAATCTGCCGACCGAGCCGTATACGTTCTTCGTCCGGGGTGACGGTACGGTGGCCGGCCGCCTGGAGTCCATCTTCACCACCCAGGAGCTGGTCGAGCACCTGGACGCCCTCCTCCGGTCCTAGCCTGCGCGGGCTGTCGCCGCGATAATTTGATGCATAATCGCATTTTTAGTCTCAATTCGCTTGATATAGCCGGGCCGCGTCGGTAGCCTGAAAGCGTGAAGTCTACTCGTGACCAGATTCGGGACATCCTCAACGCCCGCCGAGAGGCCACCGTGGCCGATCTCGCGGGTGAGCTGAGGATGAACCAGGCGAACATCCGTCGCCATCTGGAGGTGATGCGGGCGGAGGGGCTGGTCGAAATCGACATAAGGCGGCACGGCCTGGGCCGCCCGTCGTACGTCTACCGGCTCACCGAGCGGGCCGAGGAACTCAGCGGCCACTACCCGCGGCTCCTGAACCGCATGGTGCGCCGGATCGTCGCCTTGCCGGATGGTGGCACGCAACTCCTCGAGCAACTCTTCGAGGGCGTTGCCGACGAGGTGGCGAGCACCTACCGCGTGCGCGTGACCGGGCAGACGGTCGAAGAGCGCGTCGCCCAGACGAGCGAGGCGCTCAAGGACGAGGGCATCGTCGATCACTGGCGCCGTGATGAGGATGGCTTCCACTTGATGAACACAACCTGTCCCTACCGGACCGCGGCGGAACTGACGCACGCGCCCTGCCAGGCAGACCACCGGACCGTCGAACTGCTGGTGGGCGCGCCTGTCGCGCAGGTCAGCCGCATGGTCGATGGCAAGCCGATCTGCGAGTACGTCGTACGGGCGGATCACGGGCACAACGGAGAGGGACAGGCGCACGCACGATAGACGGGCGCTGGAAGCGAGCAACAGCATCACAACCGGCGCGCACGCGCCTCGAAAGGGTACGGATGAGCACGCAACCACTTCTGGAGATTCGCGGCCTGACCGTGAGCGTTGAGGGGAAGCAGATCCTCAACGGGCTCGACCTGACCGTCAACCAGGGCGAGATCCACGCGATCATGGGTCCCAACGGTTCGGGCAAGAGCACGCTCGCCAACGCGCTCATGGGGCACCCGCGCTATGAAGTGACAGGTGGCAGCGTGCTCTTCCAGGGCGAAAGCATCCTGGGTCTGACACCGGACGAGCGCGCGCGCCGCGGCATGTTCCTTGCCTTCCAGTACCCGACAGCGATCCCCGGCGTAACGATGGTCAACTTCCTGCGCCAGGCGCTCAACGCCCGCCGTGGTCAGGATGTCCCCGTGCGCGAGTTCCGCGAGAAGCTGCTCGCGACGCTCAAGCTTCTGAAGATCGATGAGAACTTCGCGCGCCGCTACGTGAACGACGGGTTCAGCGGCGGCGAGAAGAAGCGCGCCGAGGTACTGCAGATGGGAATCCTGGAGCCACGCCTCGCCGTCATGGACGAGACGGACTCAGGCCTGGACATCGACGCTCTGCGCACTGTCGCCGAGGGTGTGAACGCGCTGACCACGCCGGAGCTTGGCGTGGTGCTGATCACGCACTACCAGCGGCTCCTCAACTACATCAAGCCGCAGTTCGTGCACATTCTCTACAACGGCCGCATCATCCAGTCGGGCGGCCCGGAGCTTGCCCTGGAGCTGGAAGAGGCGGGCTACGACCCCATCATCGCGCGCTACAGCAAGGAGCTCGTAGCGACCGGAGAGCGAGCATAACCATGGTCACGAAGCAGGACGTCCAGACCGCCGAGGCCTACAAGTGGGGCTTCAACGACAACGACCGCGCCGTCTACAAGTTCCGCACCGAGAAGGGGCTGAACGAGAACGTCGTGCGCGAGATCTCGGCCGCAAAGGGAGAGCCGCAGTGGATGACCGACTTCCGGCTTCGCTCGTACCAGCACTTCGTACAAAAGCCGATGCCGGCCGGGTTCTGGGGCGGCAGCATCCAGAACTACAACCTGGACTTCGATGACATCTACTACTACGCCCGCGCGTCGGATCGCCCCGAGCAGGACTGGTCAGACGTGCCCGACTACATCAAGGACACGTTCGAGAAGCTGGGCATCCCGGAGGCCGAGCGGAAATCGCTGATCGCCGGTGTCGGCGCGCAGTACGACTCCGAAGTCGTCTACCACAGCATCCGCGAGGACCTGGAGAAGCTCGGCGTCATCTTCGTGGACACCGACACGGCCGTGAAGGAGTACCCGGACATCGTCCGCCAGTACTTCGGCACGATCGTGCCCCCGGCGGACAACAAGTTTGCGGCGCTCAACAGCGCCGTCTGGTCAGGCGGCAGCTTCGTCTACGTCCCGGCCGGCGTGAAGGTCGACATTCCGCTCCAGGCCTACTTCCGCATCAACAAGGAGAATATGGGCCAGTTCGAGCGCACGCTGATCATCGCCGAGGAAGGCAGCTACGTGCACTACGTCGAGGGCTGCACCGCGCCGATCTACTCGACCGACTCGCTGCACAGCGCGGTCGTCGAAATCATCGTCAAGAAGGGCGCGCGTGTGCGCTACACGACGATCCAGAACTGGTCGACGAACGTCTTCAACCTCGTGACGAAGCGGGCCGCGGCCTACGAGGACGCCGTCATGGAGTGGGTCGACGGCAATCTGGGCTCGCGCCTGACCATGAAGTACCCGAGCGTCTTCCTGATGGAGCCGGGCGCCCACGGCGAGATCCTCTCCCTGGCGATGGCCTCGAACGGGCAGCACCAGGACGCCGGCGGCAAGATCGTGCATGCCGCGCCCCACACCACGTCGACGATCATCTCGAAATCAGTCTCGAAGGGCAGCGGGCGCACGAGCTACCGCGGCGCGCTGAAGGTGTATCCGGGCGCGCACCACTCGAAGTCAACCGTACGCTGCGACGCGCTGCTGCTCGACCCTGAGTCGCGCTCCGACACCTATCCGCTGATGGAGATCGAAGAGGAACAGGTGAACATCGGCCACGAGGCCTCCGTCTCCCGCGTGGGAGAGGATCAGCTGTTCTACCTGCAGTCCCGCGGCATCAGCGAGGTGGACGCGACGAAGATGATCGTCAACGGGTTCGTCGAACCCATCGTCAAGGAGCTGCCGATGGAGTACGCCGTCGAGCTGAACCGGCTGATCGAGTTGCAGATGGAAGGCGCCGTCGGCTGACGTCGACCACACGAGAACGCGAGCACCTGGAAGCGCAGCGACGCCCGATGTTTGCGCCAGGTTGATTTGGGATCAGATCGAAGATGACACAGGAACTGCTGGCGCCCGCACTCCCCGCGATCTCACGCGCGGACCTCGATCGCGTGCTTGCATCCCGCGCAGAGCCAGCGTGGCTCAAGGAGCGCCGTGAACAGGCGTGGGCGGCCTACCAGGCGCTCGACCTGCCGGACCCCGGGGACGAGGAGTGGCGCCGCACCGACATCCGCGGCCTGCCCCTCGAGGGACTCGGTGAAGGCGTACTGCGTGTCGAGCGAAGCGGCGGCGGTGCGCTCGTCGAGGATCTGTCGAGCGCGGCGGCGCAGCACGCAGCCGTACGGGAGCACCTCTACGCTGTCGTGCCCCCCGAAGAGTGGAAATATCTTGCGCTGAACGCCGCGCTCTGGTCCACAGGCTCGTACATCTACATGCCGAACGATGTCCAGCAGCCAGCGTCGGTGCGCCTGGTGCACCATGCGGCTCGCGAGGGCGCCGTGTTTCCGCGAACGCTCGTGGTCGTGGGCCGCAACGCCCGGCTCACACTGGTCGATGAGACGTCCTCGTTGGACGGCATGCGCTCGTTCGTGAGTAGTGCCGTCGAGCTCGTGCTCGGCGACGGCGCAAGAGTTGAGTATTACAGCATCAACCGCTGGGGCGACGGGGCCCACAACTTCAATACCGTTCGCGCGGTCCTGGGGCGTGACGCCGATCTGACGGTGCTTGCGGCGGGGCTGGGATCGAAGCTCACAAAGATGCGCATCGACGCGCAGATGCCCCAGCCCGGCGCGCGCACGGAGCTGCTCGGCGTGACGTTCGGCAACCGCCAGCAGCACTTCGATTACAACACGTTGCAGAACCACCTCGGGGCGCACACGGTCAGTGATCTGCAGTTCAAGTCAGCGCTCGCGGACAGCGCCTCGCTGGTCTGGTACGGCGTGACGCGGATCAACCCCGGAGCCAGCGCCAGCGAGGCGAACCAGACCTCGCGCAACCTGCTGCTGAGCGAGCACGCCAAGGCCGCCCCGATCCCCATTCTCGAGATCGAGGCATGGGATGTCGCCAAGTGCTCGCATGGCGCCACCGCAGGCCCCGTCGAGGAGGGCGAGCTGTTCTACCTCCAGTCCCGCGGCATCCCGCGCCCTGCCGCCGAGCAGATGCTCGTGGAGGGATTCCTCGCGGACGTCATTGACCGTGTGCCGGACGCTGGCGTGCGCGACGAGGTGATGGAGGCAGTGCTCGCAAAGATGGGCGCCGGGACCGAACGCGTCACGGCAGATGATGTGTTCGCGTGACGGACGCCCGCTTCGGATCCGGGGAGATTGACACATGACATTCATTCCGGTCGGAAGGACCGCAGAGACCCCACCCGGGACCATCAGCGTGCATGAGGTGAACGGCGTCCGCATCGCGCTGTGCAACGTCAACGGTCGCTTCTACGCCATCGACGACGTGTGCACGCACGACGGCGGTCCGCTCGATCAGGGTGAACTCGAGGGCAACCTCGTCGAGTGCCCGCGTCACGGCGCCCGCTTCGACGTGACTGATGGCCGCGCAGTGACCCTGCCCGCAGTTCGTCCCGTCAAAACCTACAAGGTGCAGGTGGAGGGTGACGACGTGCTGGTGGACATCGCATGAGTACGCGACAAGCACCGGCGTGGGCGATCGGCTACGCAGGCGGCTTCGTCGCCGCTCGCACTGAAGCTGCCTCCCTTGCATGCTCTGTGAGCGATGAGCAGTTGCGGCAGCCGACGGGCAATGCCGGCTGGACGCTGCGCGACGAGTTCCTGCACATCGCTTCGTCAGAAAAGGACTTCATGGTGGCGCTCGGCACGCTCGTAGAGGGGCGCACGCCGGACCTGTCGGTATTCGCCAATATCGATGAACGAAGCGCCCGGAACCTCGCCGCATGGCGGGATCGGTCGATGACCGAGGTCGCGGATACGCTGGAACAGCATGCGGTCGCGCTCAACGAGCTCCTGGCCCGCCTGGACGAAGCGGACGGCACCAGACAGCCGGAAGGAATGCCGTTTGCGATCGGCGAGATGGTGCGTGGCTATGCCATGCACGACGGCTACCACCTCGGCCAGATCCGGGCCGGGCTGCGGCTGGACAGGTGACGCACATGGCATACGACGTCGATGAGATCCGCAAGGACTTCCCGATTCTCGAGCGGAAGGTGCATGGCAAGCCGCTCGTGTACCTCGATAACGCGGCCACGACACAGAAGCCGCGGCCCGTGATCGACGCGCTCGTCCACTACTACGAGCACTACAACGCGAACATCCACCGCGGCCTCCACACGCTCGCTGAGGAGGCCACCGCTGCCTACGAGGCGGTGCGCGTCAAGGCCGGGCGCTTCATCAATGCCCCCGATCCTGAGCACGAGATCGTCTTCGTGCGCAACGCCACCGAAGGGATCAACCTCGTCGCCAACGCCTGGGGACGCAAGTTCCTCAAGCCCGGTGACGAGATCGTCTTCACGGCGATGGAGCACCACAGCAACCTCGTGCCCTGGCAGCTCATCGCGCTCGGCACCGGCGCCAGCGTTCGCTATATCGATATCGATGAGTCCGGGCACCTCGATCGGGCGGATGCCGCAAGGAAGATCGGCCCGCGCACGAAGATCGTCGCGCTCACGCATATGTCGAACGTCCTCGGCACCATCAATCCCGTTCGCGAGATCACCGATCTGGCGCACCGCGTGGGCGCCATCGTCGTCGTGGATGGCGCGCAGAGCGTCCCCCACATGCCGGTCGACGTGCAGGCGCTCGGGTGTGATTTCCTGGCGTTCTCGTCGCACAAGATGCTCGGGCCGACGGGCGTCGGCCTGCTCTGGGGGAAGCGGGATCTCCTCCAGGCCATGGATCCGTTCCTGGGCGGCGGCGAGATGATCAAGCGCGTGACGTACGAGCAGAGCACCTACGCGGATCTCCCGCACAAGTACGAGGCAGGCACACCGAACATCGCCGATGTCATCGCGTTCGGCGCTGCCCTCGACTACCTCGAAGGCCTGGGCATGGACGCGGTGCGTGATCACGAGGTCGCCATCACGCAGTACGCGATCGATCGGCTGAGCGCGACGCCGGGCGTGACGGTCTTCGGCCCCCGCGACGCGGCGGAGAAGGGCGGCGCTGTTGCGTTCAACTACCGTGACATCCACCCGCACGACCTCAGCCAGGTGCTCGACCAGCACGGCATCGCCATCCGCGCCGGGCATCACTGTGCGCAGCCGCTCATGCGCCGGCTCGAGGTCGTCGCCACGGCGCGCGCGAGCTTTTACATCTACAACCGTCACGACGAAGTCGATGCGCTGATCGAGGGAATCGGCGCAGTGGACAGGATCTTCGGCGATGTCGTCCGAGCTTGAGCTCGATGAGCTCTACAGGGAGCTGATCCTCGACCACTACAAGCGTCCGCACCACCGCGAGAAGCTCGACACGCCCGACGTCACCGCCGAAGGCTACAACCCTGTTTGCGGCGACGAGATCGAGATGGAGCTGAAGTTCGACGGTGAGCGGCTCGCCGCGATCGGCGTGCGCGGCCGTGGCTGTTCGATCAGCCAGGCGTCCGCCTCCATGATGTCGGACGTGGTCGAAGGCAAGCGCATCGAGGAGATCCGGCGCCTCAGCGAGGAGTTCGCCTCCATGATGCGCCAGCCGGACGCCCCCGTGCCCGAGGAGCTCGGTGACTTGGAAGCGCTGCAGGGCGTGGCAAAGTTCGCCGTGCGCGTGAAGTGCGCCACGCTCGCCTGGCACACGCTGGGCGAGGGCATCGACCAGCATGAGAAGGGCGACGGCAGCGTTCGCATCGAGGAGATGTAGACCGTGCCGCGAGTAGGTCGCGTTCGTCAGGGTCCTGGGTCGACCGGAGCTTCAAACGTGCAGGCGTCGCTGCTATCCTGAATCGAGGAGTTCAACCATGACAGTCAAAGGCCTGCTGTCCGAAGACCTTGTCCGCGAACGCCTGCGCGATGTGTTCGATCCCGAGATCCACATGAGCATCATGGAGTTGGGGCTCGTGTATGACGTTGACATCAGCGATGATGGCGAGGTGACCGTTACCTACACGCTGACCAGCCCCGGCTGCCCACTCGGTCCGGTGATTGATGGTCAGATCCAGGACGTGCTGCTGGACCTCCCCGGGGTGAAGAAAGTCACGCCTAAGCTGACCTTCTCGCCGCCGTGGGACCCGCGCACCATGGCCAGCGACGACGTGAAGATGCAACTGGGCATCTGGTAGCTCGCTCCTGAGCGCTGACTGAATCCCCGCGATTCACGCCTGATCCGGGCGCGCGGCCCGCTCAGCCAAAGTTGTGCGACTGCGGCGGCTGCAGCGCCGACGGTACATCGAGCTTCATGAAGCGGCGCGCGAGTAGGTTCAGCGTGTTCTCCTTCCGCTGCAACTCGCCCTCGACGATCACGAATGGTTCGCCGCGCACCAGTGCCCGCTGCCGCTCGTGTAGCCGCGGCGAGACGATCACATTCAGCATCCCGAACTCGTCCTCCAGCAGCAGGAAGACGAAGCCCTTGGCCGTGCCGGGTTGCTGGCGGCAGACAACCATGCCCGGCACGCGCACCTGCGCACCGTCCGGCATGTGCGGCAGGTGCGCAATCGAAGGCAGCGATTCACCAAACACTGGCCGCATCAGCAGCATCGGGTGATACGAGGGCGAGAGCGTCAGCAGATTGTAGTCAGCGGCCATCCGCTCCCAGTCACTCATGTCGGTGAGGCGGACGCTGTCCTGGCGCACGGGCAACGGCAGCGTTAGTTGTGCCGACGGCGGTCGGTAAAGCAGCCCCAGCTGCCAGAGCAGCTCGCGCCGGTTCACCCCGAACGCATCGAATGCGCCCGTCCGGATGAGATTCTCGATGCCCTGCTGGGCGACGATCGGCCTGGCCGCGCGCTCGGCCTTGATCGTGGGTGCGCTGCGCCGGAACAACGACTGGAAACGCGCGGGCGCTGCATCGTCTCGCCCATGATCGACGCGATCCTGCGCGCCAGCGTCGTCGTGGCGTGCCGGATCGAGGCGGCAATCGGCGAGCAGCAAATTCGTACGACGCACGAAGTCGCTGAGCGAGCGATAGAGCCCGTTCGCGTTGCGCTCGTTCGCGATCGCCTTCGCTGTCGCCTCGCCGATGCCCTGCACGTACCCGAAGCCGATGCGCAGCGCGCCCGCCTCGACCGTGCAGACGTCGCCGCTGGCGTTGATGTCCGGCGGCAGCACCGTCACACCGTGGCGCTTCGCATCGTGGATGATCGTGTGCGGCGGATAGAAGCCCATCGGCTGGGCGTTGAGCAGGGCGCATGTGAACTCGGCCGGATAGTAGCGGCGTAACCACGCTGACTGATATGCCAGGACGGCGAACGCAGCGGCATGGCTCTTCGGGAAGCCGAACTCCGCGAAGGCGATGATCTTCTCGAAGACGGTCTTCGAGACCTCTTCGCTGACGCCGCGCGCCATCGCGCCATCCCGGAACAACTCGTAGAAACGCTCCATGTTCTCGCGCGAGCGCTTGCGGCTCATCGCCCGGCGGAGCGCTTCCGCCTGACCCTCGCTGAAGCCCGCCACTGCGATCGCCGCCTGTAATACCTGCTCCTGGTAAAGGATCACGCCCAGTGTCTCTCCCAGCACCGGCTCCAGGCTTGGATGATCGAACGGCGGTGTGAACGAGGGATCGGCGAGTTGCATCTGCCGGTGCTTCACGTACGGGTTCACCGCGCCTCCCACGATCGGACCCGGCCGTACGATCGCCACCTGCACCGTCAGATCCTGGAGCGAGCGCGGCTGCGTGCGCGGCAGCATCTGCATCTGCGCGCGGCTCTCGATCTGGAAGAGTCCGACCGTGTCCGCTTCACAGATCATGTCGTAGACCGATGTGTCGTTGAAGTCGATGCGGCTGAGATCCTCGACTCTTCCCCGCTGTTCGGCGATCAGGTCGGCGCACTCCTCGACGAGCGACAGCATGCCGAGTGCCAGGAAGTCGATCTTGATGAACCGCGCGTCATCGACCGAGTCCTTGTCCCACTGGCAGATGTACCGCCCGTCCATGGCTGAGCGCTCGACGGGCACGAGCTCGACGATCGGCTTGGTGGAGATCACCATCCCGCCGACGTGCTGGCTGAGATGCCGCGGGAAACCCGAGATCTGCTCGGCCAGATCGATCAGGTCGCGCCAAATCGGCGCATCGATCCTGCCGGCGTATTCGTCGTAGCGTGCCATCTCCGCGCGCACGTCGGCGCCGGTGCCCCATCCCGCCCGCTTGGCCAGCCGGTCCAGCTCCGCATCGGCGATGCCCAGCGCCTTGCCGACATCGCGGATGGCGCTGCGCAGCTTGTACGTCGGAAAGCTGGCGACGAGCGCGGCGTGCTCGTGCCCGAACTTCTCGTACACGCGCAGGATCAGCTGCTCGCGGATGTCACGTGGAAAGTCGAGATCGATGTCCGGGACGGAGGCGATTTCATCGCTCAGGAACCTGCCGAGGAAGAGGTTGTACTTGATCGGGTCGATGTGGGAGAGCCCGATCAGGTAGCAGATGATCGAGCTGACCGAAGACCCGCGTCCGCGCCCCGGCGGCAGGCCGGCCTTGCCGCGGGCGCTGTGCTCACCGCGCACCTCGGCGGCAACCTCGCGTCCCAGCTCCAGCAGATCCTTGTAAATCAGGAAGAAACCAGAGAGCCCGTGTTTGCGCACGAGGCGCAGCTCCTCCACCAGTCGATCTTCGACCACCCGCGGCAGCGCGCCGCCGACGACGCCGTAGCGTTCGCGCGCAGCCCGTCGGCAGACTGTCTCCAGGTAGACGTCCGGCGTCGAGCCGTCGGGCGTGTCGTAGCCAGGGAAGCGGTAGTCCAGGTCGGTGGTCAGGTCGAACGTGCAGCGCTCGGCGATCCGGCCTGTCTCGGCGACCGCCTCCGGCCACTCGGCGAAGAGCTCGGCCATCTCCTGCGGCGGTTTCAGATAGTACTCCGAGTTCTCCCGCCGTTCACGGTGTGATGCCTCCAGCGTGCTGCGATGGCGGATCGCCACCATCACGTCCTGCAGCCGATGGCGGTCGCGCTCGTGATAGTGCACGTTGTTCGTGGCCACGTAGCGCAGGCCATTGCCGCGCGCCAGCGCTACGAGCTGGCGGCAGCGTTCGGTATCGCCGTAGACGAGGTTGTGCTGTAACTCAACGTAGACGTTCTCGGTGCCGAACCAGCGCATCAGGCGCTCGAGTGCTGCCTGCGCGCCAGCCATATCGTCTTCGGCCGCACGCGCTGGCACATCGCCGCGTTTGCAGCCGGTCAGCGCGATCAGCCCCTCTGTGTGCGCGGCGAGCATGTTGTAGGGCAGGCGAGGCTCCTTGCGCTTCCCGGCCAGGTGCGCCGCGGAGATGAGCCGGCAAAGGTTGTTGTACCCGCGCGATGTCGCGGCGAGCAGCGTCAGGTGATGGCCGTCTTCGAGCGTCAGTTCGGCGCCGGTGATCGGCTTGATGCCCCAGGCTCTTGCCGCCTGGGCGAACTCCATCGCTCCGTAGAGGCCGTCGTGGTCGGTGACGGCCAGTGCCGTGTAGCCGAGTCTGCGCGCCGTCAACACGATCTCGTCCACGCTCGATGCGCCATCGAGCAGGGACCAGCACGTGTGCAGGTGAAGTTCGGCGGTGTAAGCGTCGGTGGTCATCAGGCCGGCGCCGCTAATATCGCTGTTCCCACCAGTCCCCTCCCGCAAGATCGCGGTAGACCGTGATCACCCGTCCCTCCGCCAGCTGTAGCCGGAAGTACATCCGTGACACCGGCCGCTCCCGCCACCACTCGTCGTCGATGCGCCAGCGGTCCTGCACGGCAACATCCCGCAGCGTTCCCTCGTAGAGGACTGCGCGCGGCCGTCCACGCCCATCAGCCTGCACGGCGATGCGCCGTGGCCCTGCTAGAGGTCGTAATCGATCAGTGCGTACCGCCGTTCGGGAATCCTTGACCATGGTTCTACCTCGACCATGCGCGTGACCTGCGGCTCGCCGCCGAAGCGCGTCTTGAGCTGCCGCAGCGCCCCGAAGAGCTGCGCCCGCCGCCGCGCCTGTTCGGCGAAGAGCAGACTGCGCTGCTTGCCCGTCTCGCCTGTCAGCCCTGCGAACTCGATTGTCAGCTCATCGACCGGCGCCGGAAGTTGTAGCGGCTCGATGAGCTTCTTCAGCACGTACGTGATCGCCTCTTCGTCACCGAGCGGCTCACGGAACGTCAGTGTGCGCTCCCAGCTGCCGCCGCCCAGCAGCGCGAAGCGCAGCCGCAACTGCCGCACGTGCCGGTATCGCATCGCCGGCAGCCGCATCAGCCGCGCTGTGAGTTGCCGCGCGCCGATGAGCAGCGTGGCGCTGTGGACCGTCGGCGCCGGCATGGCCAGCGTGCCGATGACCGGCTCCCGGCGCTCGCGTGGCACGAACGGCGCATCATCGATGCCGTTGGCGAGCCGGTGCAGGCGCAGACCTTCGGCGCCGAATTGCGACTGCACCGCGCCCGCTGGCAGCGCCGCCACGTCGCCGATCGTGCGCAGGGCGTAGAGCGCCAGCTTGCGTTGCGTCTCGTACGACACGGGCAGGAACGATGTGCTGAGCGGCGAGATGAAGGCTGCTTCGCGCCCGCGCGGCACCACGCATGTTTCGCCCGGCGCGCTTACCGTGGCCGCGCACCAGGCGATGAACTTCCCCTCTCCCACCCCTGCGCTCGCATCGATGCCGGCGCTCGCGTGGACGGCCCGCACGAGCCGCGCCGCGGCTGCGGCCTCCATCGCATCATCGGCATCCGGGTCCGTCGCCGCGAAGGCTGTGCCAGCGCCCGCCGGTTCCACGCACGGTTCGGCGCTCTCGATCGCATCGAGCATCGTGTCGTGCATCCGCGCGTACCACGCCGGATCGGGCGGAATGACGATAAGGTCCGACGAGACCGAACGCGCATCGCGCAACGGCATGCCCGTCCGCACGCCCAGCGCCGCCGCTTCGGGTGAGCAGTCCAGCACCGTGTTCCCGCCCGGCGGCGGCTCGCCGATGGCCAGCGGGCGCCCGCGCAGATGCGGCTCGCGCTGCCGCTCCAGCGCGATGCGGAAGTTGGGGACGGTGATGCAGGCGAGGCGCATGGTCGCGTTCGCAGTCTGCGGCGTGCGAGTGCAGGTCGAAGTCAGCGGGCTGCGCCCCCGAGGGCGTGCGTCGCTCCGCACGTGGGCCGGGAAGCGGGTCCGGCGGTCGGGCGGATCATAATCCTAGAACGTGTGTTCTATAAAGTCAAGCGGGGTGCCTGGCGTTTAGTTGAATACACCGCCGCCTTCAGGCGGGACAGGGCCCGGTGCCGAGCAGCCGCTCCATCCGAACTGGAAGAGGCTTGCGAGCGCCTCGCTGAGGTCAACCCCATTGTTGGCCTCGACAACCATGGCCGGGGGGCCGGGCGCCATGAGGCGGGAGCGGTCCAGCTCCTGGCCCCTGGCGCCGCTGTACTGGCCGTTGCCCAAGTACTGCACGCCGAAGTTCATGAGAATGACGAGCGTATCGCTCAGATCGACATCCCCAGACGCGTCGACGTCTAAGTTGTCCCACCAGTTGCCCGGATGTCGGTCTCGTGACGGGTCAAGGTCGTCCGCGGCCAGCTCTACCTCGTTGGCGCAGCCATCGCCGTCATCATCATCGCCGGCGTAATACCAGCCTGTCCAGAGAGAGGTGCCGGCTGCATACTCGACGCCATCCTGGACGCCGTCATCGTCGAGGTCTGGATCGTTAGAGCCCCACTCGGGGACAGCGCTCTCATCGCAGCCCCAAACGTCGAGGAAATGATCTGCATCCCTGTCCGTGTCGGGGCGGGGGATCCCGGCGGGGTTTGTCAGGCAGGAAATGTCCTGCGCCCGGATGCTCCCGGGCCACCAACCAGTTGCTAGTGCACATGTCACGCTGCCGACGAGCGACGAAACGATTATCGCGCGCAATACCGTGGCGCAGTTCGTGAAAGGCACCTAACCACCGTCCTTCGCACTGGCGAGCCGGTGTGTGCGAGGGCTGAGGCTCGTTCGAGTCTTACATTACTCGCGCTGACCTGAATGTGAATCCCTGTGAATCGCTAACCGGCCACGTGAGCGCGGAGAAGAGCGACTATCGCGGTTCTTCCTCGACCGGGTTCTCCAGCACCCCGAGCCCCTCGATCTCCACCCGCACCACATCACCCGCCTTCAGCCACTCCGGTGGCTTCCGGCTGACGCCTACTCCCGATGGTGTGCCCGTGAAGATGATGTCGCCCGGCTCCAGCGTCATCGCCGTCGAGATGTACGCGATCAGCGAAGGCACGTCGAAGATGAGCTCGCGCGTGTTCGAGTCCTGCTTCAGATCACCGTTCACCCAGGTGCGGATCCGCAGGTTCGAGGGGTCCACCTCATCCGCCGTCACGATCCACGGCCCGATCGGCCCGTGCGTGTCGAACCCTTTGCCCATCGTCCACGTTGCGGCGTGCCGTTGCCAGTCCCGCACCGATACGTCGTTCCCGCACATGTACCCGGCCACGTAGCGGAGCGCGTCCCCGGTGGCGATATGCCGCCCGCGGGCGCCGATGACGACGACCAACTCGCCCTCCCAATCGACAAAGTCGCTCGCCGCCGGCTTCTCGATGGGCGCGCCCGGGCCGGTGATGCACGTATTGACCTTGTAGAAGACGATCGGCTTGCGCGGGATCTCCTGCCCCGTCTCGGCGGCGTGATCCCGGTAGTTCAGCCCGATGGCCAGCGCCTTGCGGGGTCGAAGCGGCGTCGTCAGCCGCACTGCGTCCAGTGCGCGGCCCGCGCCTGATCCGCGCGCCGCCCGTACACGGTCGATCATGGCCGCGCCGCCATCGAGCAGCGCCAGCATTTCCGCGGGGATGGCAGGGTCCGTTGCGTGCAGGTCGACAACCTCGTTGTCGCTCCGCAACGCCCCCGCGCGGACCTGGCCGTCCTCGATGAAGCTGATCAGCCGCATGTCGCTCCAACCCGCGTCATCGCGCGGCGTGCGCCCCCGCCATGAGCTCCGCCAGGTCGTCGGGACGCAGAAACGAGGGCGGCGGTGGCGGGCCCCACGCGTAAAGCGCCCGCATGCCCTCCCAGACCTGCGGCTTCCACAGCTGGTCGTCCAGGATGCAGTCCATGTCCGCGTAGTACTCGGCGAAGTTGCCGGCCGGATCCCGGAAGTACCAGAAGAAGTTGGAGCCTACGTGATGCCGCCCGAACCCCCACACATGCCGAGCGGGATCCTTCGCCAGCAGCGCCTGCGCTCCGTAACCGATTTCATCAACCCCCTCTACCTGCCACGACGTGTGGTGCAGGAACTGCACCGGCGCTCGCTGCAGCAGCAGGTTGTGATGATCCTGCGAACAGCGCAGGAATGCGGCTGCTTCGCCGACACGGTCGCTGAGCTTGAAGCCGATACCCTCGGTGAAGAACCGGTAGCTTGGTTCGATATCGGTCGAGCCCAGCACCACGTGACCGAGCCGGCGCGGCCGTGCTTTGGGGGGCTCGTCCGGCAGCGCGCGTCCCGTACGCTCGATGCGCCCTGGGCCGTTCGTGCGCGGCGCAGGGGCCGGCGCCTGCGTGAGCCGCGGCGCTGTCTCGATGCGCACCGTGACCCCGGTCCCCGGATCGACCGCCGCCAGCGACGAGCCGTCTCGGGCTGCCGGTATCTGAAGCCGCGCGAGCTGTGACGCCACGCGCTCCACATCATCGCGTTCGTCGCCCGCGATGGACAGCTCCAACAGCCGGCGCCGGGGTGCATGCGTCAGCCGCAATTGTTCCCCGCCGTCCGCCGTCGCAAAATGTCCCGGGCACTGTCTCCGTCAGGTTGAAGTCGCGATAGAACGCGGCGGTCTCCGCCACGTTCGGCACGCCGATGGTGATGGAACGGATTCTGTGGAGCGACATAGACGCGCCTCGCTCTCGCTCGGGACACGCGGCGTTTCGGTCGCGCTTGACCGCAGCGATGGCCTCATTCAACGTGAGGAACCATCGACCGTCAAGCCGCACCGGAAGGGATCACCATGACACCTGAGGAACGCCGCCGATTTCTCGAAGAACACCGACTCTGCGTCGTGGCATACGGTCGCGGCGCCGGCCCGCCCGCCCTCTCGCCCGTGTACTACGCGCTCGACGGCGATGACCTGCTGATCTCTACCACCCGCTCGCGCGCCAAGGCGAAGGCAATCATGCGCAACCCGGATGTCTCGGTCTGCGTGCTCGGCGAGCAGATGCCATTTCCGTATCTCACCGTGTACGGGCATGGCACGATCGAGGAGGACGGCGCCGCCGACGTGATGCGGAAAGTAGGCGAGCGCATGACCGGCAATCCCATCCCCGAGGCGGCCCTGCCGGCTATCGAGAAGCGCGCACGCGAGGAAGGACGCGTCGTGCTGCGCGTGCGCCCCACGGGCTACGCGCCCTGACGGCTGCGCGAGACCAGCCTGTTCCGGCGCTACCCTGTAGTGCCCATGCAAACTGCGCTCCGCGTCGAGGACCTGCGCGTCTACTATCGTGAGCGTGATCGCCAGATTAAGGCGGTCGACGGCGTCGACCTCGATCTGCGCGCCGGGCGGACGCTCGCACTCGTGGGCGAGAGCGGCTGCGGCAAGACGACCATCGCGCTGGCCATCCTCAATCTGGTACCTGCCGGCGGTCGCGTCGAGACCGGCCGTGTGGTGATGGACGGGCGGGATGTCCTCACCATGCCGGCCGAAGATCTCCGCCGCATCCGCGGCCGCGTCATCTCCATGATCTTTCAGGATCCGGTAAGCGGGCTGAACCCCGTCATGACCATCGGCGCGCAGGTCGAGGAGATCGTCCGGACGCACCTCAACGTGCCCAAGCGCGAGTCGCGCGGCATGGCGCTCGAGGCGCTGCGGCAGCAAGGCCTGGCCAATCCTGAGCGCCTGATGGGCGCTTATCCCTTCCAGCTCTCGGGTGGCATGTGCCAGCGCGTGATGATCGCCATCGCCACCGTGTTGCGGCCGCGCGTCATCATCGCCGATGAGCCGACCTCGGCGCTCGACGTCACGGTACAGGCGCAGATCCTGCTCGAGCTGCAGGCGCTCAAGGACGCGCTGGGTGCCGCCATCCTCCTCATTACGCACGACCTGGGCGTGGTCGCGCAGATGGCCGACGACATGGCGGTCATGTACGCCGGTCGCATCGTGGAACGTGCGGACGCGGCGCGGGTCTTCGCCGAGCCCGCCCATCCGTACACCGCCGCCCTCCTGGACGCGCGTCCGCGTCTCGATGATGCCGGCAGGCGTCTGCGCGTGATCCGTGGCGCGCCCCCCGACCTCGGCGATCTCGACGGGCACTGCGCATTCCTGCCCCGTTGCTCAAAGGCCGTGAGCGCATGCCGCGAGCGTCCGTGGCCGCCCCTCGAAGAGGTCGCGCAGCAGCACGAGGCTGCCTGCTTCAACCCGATGTATCGCCCGGGATAGTCGCCGCTACCGGCGTGCCGGCGTTCGCGACGGCGCCGGTGCCAGCGCACACAGCTCGCTGATCACCAGTTGCAGCGACTGCTCGACGTCGGTCAGTCCGCGCTTGGTGTTCAGGTCTGCCGCGAGCAGCCGCTCGTAGGAATCGCGGAGCGCCTGCCATGGGTATCGCGATGCGATCTGCTGCGTCGGCCCGACGCGGAAGGACGGCAGGCCCGCCGCCGTCTCGATGTCCTTCGCCGGCATGCCGCGCTCGCGCATGTCCTTGGCGATGACGAGCTGGCGGAACTGGCGCGTGATCATCCAGAGCAGCAACTGCGCGGCCTCGCCCTCCGACAGCAGCCTCCGCATCGCCGTGAGCGCCTTCGTCTCGTCACCGGCGAGGATGCCGTCGGTCAGCTCCCACACCTTCGTCTCCTGCGCGAACGAGGACGCCGCCGTGAGCATCTCCGGGTCGACGGGTTCACCCGCTGCGTACGCAGCCAGCTTTGCCAGCTCCGTCTCGACCGCCCACAGGTCGCCGCCCGAAAGTTGCGTCAGCGTGGCCATCGCGCGGCCCGTCAGCGTCACCCCTTGCTCCGCGGCGATGCGGGCGATCCACTCCGCCAACTCGCTCGCCGTCTCCCTTCGGTTGAGCGGGTCGAATCGTTCCACGGCGGACACACGCTCGAAGAGTTTGAACGCCCGCGCGCGCATGTCGACCGCCCCCTCGAGGAAGATCAGCGTGGTCGAGGGCGGCATCGCGCCACCGGCAAGCTGGTCAGCGGTGTGCTCCCATGGGACAAGTGGATCATCGTCGGCCTTCTCCTTCGCGCGACCTGCTCTCCGGCCGCCGCGCTGTGCCGTCAGCGCAGCGACCAACCCTTCGACGATCACGAGGCGTGCGTCAGCCAGAAAGGGCGCCGCGGACGCGTGCGCGAGCAGCTCGGCCGGCGACAGGCTTGCGCCATCCAGCATGCTCGCGTTGCTGCCCAGTGTTGCATCCGGTCCGAGCGCCTCGCGGATCTCACGCAGCCGCCGCCGCAGGCGGTAGCTGTCGCTGCCGTGGAGCAGGTAGATCATCTGGCGCCAGTGTAGTCACGCAGTTCCGCGTAGCACGAGAGCGCAGCATGCTGCCTTATGCCACCAAAGCCAGCACGCAGATTCGCTCGCCGTCCTCGAACGCCGTCCTCTCGATGCGGGCGCGCGCTACGGTGCCGCCGGACCCGTGCACAAGAACCTCACGTAGCCCATCACCAAAGTAGGCTGATGCCAGCGCACCCGGGCGATCGAGTCTCCGCGCGACGATGCGGTCATGTCCGGCCGTCGTGCTGGCCGCGACCGTAATCGCGCGGCCGTCGAGCGTCGCGATAAGCAGCGCCGCCTCCGCCCGCTGTCTGCCTGCCGCGGGCGCCTGCCCGGCGCGCGTCACCGGGCGAACTTCGGATGGCGGGGCGATGGTTGACATGCTGTTCCGTTGTCTGCTGTGCTCTCCGTCGGCGTCGCCCATGGGACGCGGCATCGGGCGAACCCGCATACGAGCGCGGAACGCCATATGAACGTGCGGTCGCTTCACCTATCTGTGACATCGCGCACGAGATGGTGCCGCGCTCACATCGCGAGTTGCATCTGACCGGCTCTGGGAGCCGCCGGCGCCCGTGGCACCAACCCGAACTTTCGCCGGAGCCCGTCGATCACACGGTGCACCTCCTGGGTGTACGTGCGGGGCGCATAGACGCCCCGGTAATACTTCGCGTAGCGCTCAGCCAGATGCGGATACGCTTCGCGCAGGAAGGGCATGAACCATTCCTTGGTGCCTGGCTTGAGGTAGAGCACGTTGTCGTGCACGAACGAGGCGCCGTGATCGCGCGCCGCGCGCACGACCGCCTCCAGGCTCTCGGGCGCGTCCGTCAACCCCGGCAGTACCGGCGCCAGCATCACGCCGACACGCACGCCGCGTGCGGCCAGCGCCTCCATGGCCTGCAGGCGTTTGGACGGCAGCGCGGTGCCCGGCTCGATGCGCCGCCAGACGTCCTCGTCAAGCGTTGCCACGCTGAAGTTCACTGAGACCTCGGCGACTTTGGTCAGGTCCTCCAGCACGTCCGCGTCGCGGATCACGAACGGGGACTTCGTGGTGATGCTCGCCGGGTTCGCACCGTCGCGCAACACCCTGAGCGTGCGGTGCGTCAGCGAGTACTTGAGTTCGGCCGCCTGGTAGGGATCGCACGCCGTCCCGATCGCGATGAGCTCACGGCGCCAGGAGGGACGCGACAGGTCCTGCCGCAGCACCTCCGGCAGGTTTACCTTCACGATGACGCGCGTATCGAAGTCGCGGCCGCTGTCGTAGCCCAGGTGCTCGTGCGACCCGCGTGCGAAGCAGTATGTGCACGCATGCTGGCAACCCCGATAAGGGTTGAGCGTCCAGCGAAAGGGCAATGGGTTACCCGGCGGCAGATTGAGACGGGTCACTGCGGTCTTGCACTCGATCTCTTCGAAGATCACGTCCGACATGGCAGCGCGCTCCATAGTACAAATGTTCTAGGAGATGGATCGCCAGCCTAACGAATAGAACAAACGTTTGTCAAGAGATCACGCGGCAGCTGCGTCCAGCCCCGCAGACGTCTTTGCATGGGTCAGCAGCGCGTCAAAGCTGTCGCCGTCCTCCGGGAAGCACGCGAGGCCGGCGTCTACGTCCGGTCCAACCGCTTCCCGTACTCGCTCCAGAACGATGCTCGCCCCCTCCCGATTTGTCTCGTTCAGAATCACCAGGAAGTGGCCGTTGTTGAGGTAGCCCGCCAGGTCGTAGGTGCGGAGTCCCGACTTCAGGTGCCTCGCCGTAGCGTCAATGGCGTCCGGCGTAGATGCCCACAGGCTCAGTAGCACGGCCGGCTTGTTGAAACGTCGCGACCGCGCCAGCTCCTCCTCCGCCCGGAGCTCCAGATACCAGTAGGCGTAGAGCCCGGTGGCGCGGTCGTAGATCACCAGGCGGCGGCCCTGCGCGGCGATCGCCTGTACCTCGGCAAGGTCGTAATCGTGGCGCTCGTCGGCCATGTGGAAGTATCGGCGTCTGCATCCTCGCGCTGGAGCGCCCGCGGCCCGGCGCGCGCCGACGCTTCGTGCGCTGGCGGACGCTAGCCGGCCGGCGCCTCCAGCCAGAGGAAGAACTCGCGGTTGCCGGCGGCGCCGGTGAGCGGCGACTCGCACACGCCTCGCACCCGTAACCCACGCTCGGCGCACCACCAGGCCACGCGCCCGATGACCGCTGCCTGCACCAACGGGTCTCGCACGACGCCGTCACGCGGCACCTCGTCCTTGCCCGCCTCGAACTGCGGCTTGACGAGCGCCACGATGGGCGATGCTGGCGCTATCAGTCTGATCACCGGTGGGAGCACGAGCGTCAGCGAGATGAACGAGACGTCGATCACGGCGAAGGTAGGCCGCTCGGGAAGTGCTGGCAGATCGCGGATGTGCGTGCGCTCCATGACTACGACGCGCGGGTCATCGCGGAGCCGGGCATTCATCTGCCCGTATCCCACATCGACCGCGTACACCCGGATGGCGCCACGCTGCAACAGGCAATCTGTAAAGCCGCCCGTGGACGCGCCGACGTCCAGACACACCCTGCCACTGACGTCCAGCCCGAAGCGTCCGAGCGCGTGCTCCAGCTTGTCGCCGCCGCGCGATACGAAACGCGGTGGCCGTGCGACTGCAATTTGGGCGCCCGGCGCGATCGCTGCCCCGGCCCGTCGCTCGACCTGCCCGTTGACGCGCACGTCACCCGCCAGAATAAGCGCGCGTGCCTTCTCACGCGTCGGCGCCAGCGCCCGCTCGACGAGCTCAACATCAAGCCGCTGCCTCCCAGGGCTCATGCGGCCATTCTATGCCTCAGCACCGTGTTCCGAGGGGCGGCGGGTTGAGGGGCGCGCGCCAGCGCAAACTCAGCCTTACCGCCTCGTCCGGTACGAGTGTTCTGCGTGAGCCGAGTCGGTGCGTGCGCTCATCCGCAACGCTGATGGCTGACAGCCTTACCACGACATGGGCCGGTGCTCGCGCATGAACTCCGGCTGCGTCTCCCAGCGCGTGCCCGCGATCAGCCCGCCGTCGACCACGATTGCCTGCCCGGTCACAAACGCCGCGTCCTCGCTTGCCAGCCAGAGCGCGGTGGCCGCGATGTCCTCGGGAAGGCCGGCCCTTGGCAGGGGCTGCAAGCCCCTCAGTGCCGCCCGAGTCATCTGGAGCGCATCACTCTCGGCTACGCCGGCCTGCATCATCCCGCGCGCGATGAGCGGCGTGGCGATTCCGCCGGGGCAAATGCAGTTGACGCGTACCTTGTGCGGCGCCAGTTCCAGCGCAACCGAGCGGGTGAGGTGAATGACCGCGGCCTTGGCCGCGCTGTAGATGTGCGGGCCCATGCCCCCGCGCAACCCCGCCACGCTCGCCGTGCTGATGATGCTGCCGCTACCCTGCTTCTTCATCACCGGCGCCGCGTGTTTCATGCCCAGCATGACGCCGCGTAGCAGCACGTTCATCGTCCTGTCGTACTCATCGACCGGCGTATCCTCGATCGGCCCCACGACGCCACCGAAGCCTGCGTTGTTGAACATCACGTCCAGGCGGCCGAACTCGTCGATGGCGCGCTGCACCGCCGCCCGCACCTCGTCCTCCGATGACACGTCGGCGCGCTGGTAGACGGCCGCCCCGGCCAGCGTATCGGCCAGCGTGTGCCCCTTGTCGTCCTGCACGTCGACAATGACAACGCGCGCGCCTTCGTCGACGAACCGCCGTACCGTCGCCTCACCCATCCCGGAAGCGCCTCCGGTGATCGCGGCGACGCTGCCATCAAGCTTCCCCACTGCCCATGCTCCTGTCAGTTCCCGTGCGTATCCGGCGCCGAAGCATAGCGCGCGACTCGCAGAGCGCACGGTCGAGGTGTGCGACTTGTGGGCGGAGCTACGATGTCGAGCTAACAGCCGAACTTGTACAGCGGCCTACGCCGAGAGCCACATGCGACGTCGCCGCTCGCGGTCCTGTTTCGCGGCATCCAGCGATCGGATGGCCTCCTCCAGAACCGCCGCCGCTTCCACCAGCCCCGGGCCTGATGTCGCCGAGCCGGTGCAAATGCCCGCCCAGAGGCTGATCAGCCGCCCCTTCACTTCAGCCTGCGCGGATTCGCGCGAGAGCCGGTCCTCGAGCCGGTCGATAAATGCCCGGACGCCGCCCTCGTCACAGTCGACGAGCAGCACCCCGAATTCGTCGTCACCCATCCGCGCCACCACGTCGTTGTAGCGCCGGGTGCTGTCGATCGCGCGCGAAACGTGCCGGAGCACCTCGTCGCCGGCCGACACGCCGTACTCCTTGTTGACCGCCTCCAGGTTGTTGACGTCCACCAGCACCACCGAGAACGGCTTTCCCATGCGCCGCGCCCGCGTGTGCGCCTCGTCCAGGCGGCGATGCAGGTGTGCCAGCGTCGGCAGGTCCGTGAGCAGGTCGGTCTCGGGGTGCTCGTCAGCCGGCTGCAGCGGAACCGGGTCGCCCCGCCAGTCCGGTACCCCTTTTCGCGTCACAATGAAGGTGACGGCCACCAGGAGGCCGGTCATGCCCATGGCCATGATAAAGGGCCCTTGCGGCAACTCCTGGAACTGGTCCACCAGAGCGATGACGATTGCGACCGCCCACGCGGCCGTCAGGAGCCGGACAGTCAGTACGCCCCAGTCGAACGGGCGGCGCTCCACCGGCCGGCCGCGTGTCTCGAACGGCGGCTGGTCGGATTCTACGACGCGCAGGTGTGAAGCGTGACGCTTGGCCACAAGCTCACCCCCTTCCCTGCGTCAATATCGGCGGCGGCCACGCGGGCCGAAGGGTGCACGAACGATGACCTTCGCCGCTGCCGGCGGTCCGCACCCCGCCGAGGTGCGTCATGGGCGCGGACGCCGCGAGCAGGCTCGTTCTGGAGGTATCGCGGCCGGCGAGGGGGTTACAGAACCGTGGTATCATGAGGGTCCGACGGACGTCAGTGAGGGGTGTCGCGATGCAGATCGACTGGCATAAGGCGATCGACGAAATCTTCCTCGACAAGATGTCCTGCCGCCGCTGCGGCGCATTCAACAACGTCCTCGTGGCCGGCTACAGCCGTTCCCCGGCTGCGGCTGAGTTCGCCCCCCGCCCGCACTTCTGCAAGAACAAGGAGGAGTGCGACGCCCGCCGCCTCGTCGTCGTCTGCGAGTCCTGCGCCCGCGAGCTGCGCCTCCGCGCCACGCCCGTGGACCAGGAGGGCATGATGGCCATGCTCATCAACGACTGCCGCAAAGACCTCGAGGACTGCCTGGACTACCTGGCCGACTACTGGCAGGAAGACCTCGACCTGGATCCGAACGACCACGCCGCGCGCCTCGAAGAGGTCGATCCGGAGATCTTCGCCGAGGAGGCGGAGTGGCGGTCGAAGCTCGAAGAGGAGTACCTGGGCTATCACCGATGGTTCCGGGAGCACGGCCACCGTGTCCCCAACCCGGGCTGGCGCAGCGAATACGTCGAAGAGATCATCGGGCTCGGCTACACCACGCAGCTGGGGGACTGACCCTCGCCCGCCGGCGCGAGGGGGGCTTCCGGCTGGCCTCCACGTCGGCCTCGACGCGACTCGTTCCGGCGGGGGCTTGCCATCACGCGCCCGCGTCGATGCGGTCGACCACGTCCAGCACCTCTGTCAGCGATCGCACCACCGGCGCGTCGATCGGCGGCGCGGTGCCTGGGCGGTCGATCAGCACCGGGTGCAGCCCGGCGCCACGCGAGCCAAGGACGTCCGCCAGGTACGAGTCTCCAACGTACACCGCCTCCTCGGCCCGCACGCCGGCCCTCCCGAGCGCGTGCAGGAAGATCTCACGGTGCGGCTTCGACGACCCAACCACGGCCGATGCCACGACGAAGTCCATCAGGCGCGTAATCTCATGCGCGTGCAGGATTGGAAGCAGATCGCTCCCCCAGTCCGACACGACCCCCTGAATGAGCCGCCGCGCGTGCGCCCGTTCCAGCGCCTCGACGACCTCCGGGAACGGCTGCCATTGCGCCGGCTCGGCGTACCAGTCGTAGAGCGCGTTCCCTGCCGAAATCAACTCATCCCGCGGCAGGTCCGGCACGGCGCCGCGCAGCGCGTGCGCGTAGTACTCGGACCAGAAGGAGCGTGCCGCGGCGTCCGACGCGTACGATCCCAGCCCATCCTCACCCAGCCGCGCGTAGAAGAACGACGCCACGTCTGGAAACGCGGTGCGCCGCTCGGCTGCGATGTCTGCGCCGAGCTGGTGCGCCAGAAAATCCCACACCTCGTCGAAGTCCGGGCGTGGACGGACCAGCGTGTGGCCGGCGTCGTAGAGAATCGCACGGATCGTCACCCTGCAAGGGTGCGCGCTGGGAACCTCAGCGGCCAGCCCCGGCGCTCGGGAGCCACGGTCACCGTACGAGCACGCTCTTGGCGCGCGTGAGGATCTCCTCGACGAAGTCCGTCTTCGCTTCGACGTAACCGAGACGGTCGGTTCCGAACTCCTCGGCCAGCGTGCGTTTGAGCGCCGCGTACCGGGCTGCGGCCTCCGTATGCGCGCGAAGGTAGTCCCGGAAGAGCAGATAGTGGCTCCAGCGCCGTCCTCCGAACGGCACGACATGGACATGCACCGATTCGAACGCCGCCTCGGCCGGCCGGTCGAAGTACCGCCAGTCAGGGAAGTTGTCCTGTCCCTTTGCATAGCCCAGCCCGAGCAGCGGCGCTGTCGCAGCGCGGCTCTCCTCCACGGACCGCACGCCGACAGCGATGTCGATCACAGGCTTGGCATCGAGCCCCGGCACGGACGTGCTTCCCACGTGCTCAATCGCCGCGGCGTACGGCGCCACTACTGGCCGAATGCGCTCGCGCTCGGCGGCGAAGCGCTCGGGCCAGCGGGCATCGTACGACGCGAGCCGCACGGGTGTGCTGCGTCCGGCTCGTTCTCGCGCCTTCACAAGAATCTCGGAGATCAGATCCGACTTGAGGTCCGTGTATCCAGCGTTGATGTCGGTGCCGATCCTGCTGCGGTTGTACTCTTCGGCAAGGCGCCGCTTCAGGTCCGCGTACGCGCGCACGTCTGCCTCGTTGAAGCGCAGGTAGTTTCGGAACAGCAGCTGGGATCGCCAGAATTCGCTCCCGTGCTCCACCACATGCAGGTGGAACGCACGCACGCCGTCGACGTCCTTGCGAAAGTAGCGCCGCTCCGGCATTCCGGCGCCCCACGGCCCATCCTGCTCGTACTGCGGCACGTACTGGTAGCCGATGGCCGTTAACGCGGCGATCTGCGGCGCGAAGCCCGCCAGATCACGCACTCCCGGCATGATGTCGATGATCGGCTTCGCCGCCAGACCCGGAACCGCGGTGCTCCCAACGTGCTCGATACGGACGAACGCGGCGCGCCCGCAGGCACGCAGGATCATCGCCCGTTCAGTTGCGAAGGTCTGCGGCCAGGTCGGATCGTAGTCCGCGATCACGATCGGCCTGCCGGTGCGCGAGGCGGGCGCGGTCATCGGCTGGGCTCCGCCGCCGCCTCCAGCACGCGCAGCCCGAGCTCGATGCCGAGCGGGATCGCTGCCTCGTCGAAGTCGAAGCGCGGATGGTGATGCGGATACACGCGCTCAGCCTCTCGAGGCATCGCGCCCAGCATGAAGTAGGCGCCAGGCCGCGCTTCCAGGAACAGGTTCATGTCGTCGGCGCCCATCGCGCGGGCGGGCGTGACGTGCGACTCGCCAAGAAAGCCCCGCGCCGCGGCCGCAACAAGCTCGGCCGAATCCGGATCATTCACACAGGCGCCCAGCGTCGAATGGTCGAACTGGTACTCGCACTGCCACGCCGCCGTGACGCCCGCGACGATCTCATCGACGCGCTTGAGCACGCGCGCGAGCACGCCCGGGTCATATGTGCGGATCGTCCCGGACATCCAGCATTCATTGGGAATGATGTTCCCGCGCACGCCGCCCTGCACGCGTCCGACCGTCAGCACCGCCGTCTCAGCCGGATCGACGCTGCGGCTTACCACCGTCTGAAGCGCCACGATGACGTGCGCGGCCGTCACGACCGGGTCGGCCGTCTGGTGTGGCGCCGCCGCATGCCCACCCCGTCCGCGGATGATGATGCGGAAGTGCGTCGCCGCCGCGAAAATCGGCCCGGGCTGCACGTGGGCCGCGCCGACCGGCGTCGCGGCCCACAGGTGCAACCCGAAGACTCGCGCGACCTGCGGATCCTCCAGCACGCCGTCGTGGATCATCCGTTGCGCTCCACCCACATGCTCTTCCGCGGGCTGGAATGCGAAGCGCACGTTACCGCGCAGCGCCTCGCGGGACGCCTGCAGCAGTTCGGCCATGGTCACGGCGATCGCCACGTGCCCGTCGTGGCCGCAGGCGTGCATCGCTCCATTGGTACTGGCGAATGGCAGCCTGGTCTCCTCCTGCAGCGGCAGCGCGTCGATGTCAGCGCGCCAGAGGAGCGTTGGCCCCGGCAGCGCTCCTCGCACGAGCGCGGAGACGCCCGTGTCAGCGCAGGGCCGTACATCCTCAAGGCCGGCCGCCCGCAGCCGTTCGATGATCACCCGCTGCGTGCGGCGCTCTTCCGTCGAGAGCTCCGCGTGCCGGTGGATATCCCGGCGCAGCGCGATGGCGCCCTCAGTTGCGGCTTCGACCGCGCCGCGGACCTTGGGTAACTCAACGGGCGCAGTTGCCTTCGCCATCACGCGCGATAGGGTAGCGGATACTCGAACGGCCGACGCTACGGCGCGATGCCGAGCAGCCGCGCCGCGTTGTCGTACAGGATCCGCTGCCGGACATCGTCGTTGAACCCGGCCGCCTCGAAGTCCCGCAGCCAGCGCTCCGGCGTGATCGCCGGATAATCCGAACCGAACAGCACCTTGTCAGTGATCATGTGATTCGCGTACGTCACGAGCGAGGGCGAAAAGTACTTCGGCGACCAGCCGCTCAGGTCCATGTAGACGTTCGGCTTATGCACGAGCATGGCGAGTTGCTCCTCCTGCCATGGCCACGCCGGATGCGCCATCACGATCCGTAGCTCCGGAAAGTCGGCGGCCACGTCATCCATGTACGGAATGGGACGCGCGTAGCCCAGCTTGATGCCGCCGCCTCCCGGCTGCCCCGCGCCGACGCCTGTTGTGCCGGAGTGGAACAGCACGATCAGCCCGAGCTCCTGCGCCTTCTCCCAGAGCGGATAGAAACGCCGGTCGTTGGGATGGAACTCCTGGGTCGATGGGTGGAACTTCAACCCCTTGAGCCCCAGGTCGCGCACGCGCTCCGCTTCACGCACGGCCATCGCCCCCTTCCACGGATCCACCGTGCCGAAGCCCGTGAAGCGTTCGGGCCACCGGCGCACGCAGTCGGCGATGTAGTCGTTGGGCACCGGTGGGCGCCCGCTCACCGTTTCGTTGTCGATGGCGAAGATCACGCCGTGAGCGTCGATGCCTTCGTAGTAGGCGACAACCTCCTCGATCGTCTTGGGCGGTGGACCGCCGCGGAAATACGCGGCCATCTGTTCCTGCTCGCGCGTGGAGAGGCCCTCGGGGCCTGGTGGGTGGATGTGAAAGTCGATCATCTTCGCCATGCGATGCCTGCTCCTCGGACTCCGATGCCCGCCTGCGGCACAGCGTACCCCGCGGCGCGCAGGGCGGCCCCGCGCTGGATCAGTCCCTCTGGCAGCCCCTCACGGCTTGACCTGGAAGAAACACGCCTGTAACACACCCTCGGTATCCTTCCAACCTCAGAACAGGGAGGGCGTGCGCGTGCGTTGCGCGTCGCCGGCGTCAGCGGGAGATGAGGATGGCTTCGTACTACAGGGCGGAATACATCTGGATAGACGGCACGCAGCCGACGTCGAAGCTGCGTTCCAAGACCAAGATCGTCGAGAAGGGCAAGGCGCCTCCCATCTGGGGCTTCGACGGCTCCAGCACCAATCAGGCGCCCGGGCATAACTCGGACTGCGTGCTCAAGCCCGTCTTCGTCTGCCCGGACCCGATCCGTGGAGGCGATGACAAGCTCGTGCTCAACGAGGTGCTGCTGACCGACATGAAGCCGCATCCGTCGAACACGCGCGCGGCCTGCGCCGCCATCGCCGAAAAGTACAAGTCAGCCGACATCTGGTTCGGCATCGAGCAGGAGTACACCTTCTTCGAGGGCGCCAAGCCGCTTGGCTGGCCGGACAACGGGTTCCCCGCGCCGCAGGGCGGCTACTACTGCGGAGTCGGCGCCGACGAGGTGTTCGGCCGCCAGATCGTAGAGGCGCACACCGAGGCCTGCCTCGAAGCCGGGCTTCTCATCTCAGGCACCAACGGCGAGGTCATGCCGGGCCAGTGGGAGTTCCAGATTGGCCCGCTCGGCCCCGTCGATGTCTCCGACCACCTGTGGGTCGCGCGCTGGCTGCTCTACCGCATCGCTGAGGATTTCGGCGTCAGTGCCACGCTCTACCCCAAGCCGGTCAAGGGAGACTGGAACGGCGCCGGCGCGCACACCAACTTCTCCACCAAGGCCATGCGGGAGAACTACCAGGCGTGCGTCGACGCCGCCGAGGCGCTGAAGAAGAAGCACGACCTGCACATCGCCAACTATGGCTATGCGATCGAGGAGCGCCTCACTGGCCTCCACGAGACAGCATCCTACAAGACCTTCAGCTACGGTGTCTCCGACCGCGGCGCGTCGGTGCGCATCCCCTGGCAGGTCGCGCGCGATCGCAAAGGCTACATCGAAGACCGCCGGCCGAACGCCAACATGGACCCGTACGTCGTCACGCGGCTGATCACCGACACTGTGTGCAGCGCCGCCGCCGGCGCGAGGACCTCCGGCACGCGCGCGGCGGCGTCGCGGAACGGCGCTCGCGCCTCCCGCAACGGCGCCCGCCCGGCAAAGCGCGGCGCCGCCCGCAAGAAGGCCACCGCCCGCCGCTAGGTCAGCGGTGCACCCGGTTCATCGTACGAAGGAGCCTCCATCCAGGCTCCTTCGTCGTCTCATCCGGCGGTCCGCTCAGACAGCGCCACGTGGCGGGTACTATGCGGCGAGCCGTTTGCGTCGTCGCCGCATCAGGACCCCGCCACGCCGGAGGTTGACGAAGCTGCCCCATGCTGCATGACACCGATCTGATCCGCACGCTGACCGCCGGCCTGGTCGCTGCGTTCGTCGGTGGATTCATCGCGCAGCGGCTGCGCATCTCGCCCATCGTCGGCTATGTGCTCGCCGGAGTCGTCGTAGGCCCGTTCACGCCCGGATATACCGCCGACACCGAACTCGCCCAACAGATCGCCGAGATCGGCGTGATCCTGCTCATGTTTGGCGTCGGACTGCACTTCTCCGTGCGGGATCTGCTCGCGGTCCGGAGCATCGCCATCCCCGGCGCCGTCGCGCAGATCGGGGCGGCCACCGCTGTCACCACGGTCCTGTGCGTGGCCTGGGGTTGGTCGTTCGGCGAGGGGCTCGTGCTCGGCATGAGCATCTCCGTCGCCAGCACCGTCGTCCTCCTGCGTGCGCTGGAGAGCCGCCAGGCCGTGACGTCGCGCGAAGGCCGCGTGGCGGTCGGTTGGCTCATCGTTGAGGACCTGTTCACGGTGTTCGTGCTGGTCTTGCTGCCATCGCTGGCCGAACCGCTCGGCGGACAGGTCCCCGAGAACCTGCAGGGAGGCACGAGCGACAACGTGTTCCTCGCGCTGATCATTGCCATCGCCAAGCTGGCCGCGCTGCTGGCCATCCTGTTCTTCGTCGCCGCGCGTGCCGTCCCCTGGCTGCTCACGCAGGTCGCCCGGACCGGATCGCGCGAGCTCTTCACGCTAAGCGTGCTCGCGGGAGCGCTCGGCATCGCGTTCGGATCGGCCATTGTCTTCGATGTGTCGCTGGCGCTCGGTGCGTTTATGGCGGGCCTGATCGTGGGCCAGTCGGCCGTCAGCAGCCAGGCCGCGAGCGACGCGCTGCCATTCCAGGATGCGTTCGCCGTGCTCTTCTTCGTCTCCGTCGGCATGCTGTTCGATCCTGCCGCGCTGATCGATGAACCGCTCCGTCTGCTGGCGCTCGTCAGCGTGATCATGCTCGTGAAATCCGCGGTGGCGTTCCTGATCGTCGCGATCACCGCGGAGCCGCTGCGTACCGGGCTTGTCGTCGCGGCAGGACTCGCCCAGATCGGCGAGTTCTCCTTCATCCTCGTGACGCTCGCGCTGGACCTGGAGCTGATCAGCGAAGACGCGAACAATCTGGTGCTCGGCGCGGCGCTCATCACCATTGCGCTGAATCCGCTCGCCTTTGCGCTTATCGCACCGGCCGAGCGCTTCTTCGAGCGCAGGGGACTGTTTCAGCCGCGGTCGGTCACGCCGGTCCACGCCGTCGAGCCAATGCCTGGCCGTCACGCGATCGTCGTCGGCTACGGCGACGTAGGCCGCTGGGTCACGTCGGTGCTGAGCGACCGCTTCGACGTGGTGGTCGTCGAGCGGAACCTTCGCGTGGCCGAGACCGCACCGCCCACCGTGCGTGTGACCGTTGGGAACGCCTCGAGCATGTTGGTGCTGCAGGAACTGGCGCTCGATCAGTGCGTGGTGATGGTGGTGACCATCCCCGATCCCTTCGCCACGCGCGTGATCGTCGAGCGCGCCCGTACTATCCGCCCGAACCTCGACATCATCGCCCGTGCCATCAACGACGAGGAGGCGGCGCTCCTGCGAGAGGCCGGTGCCGCCGAGACGATCGTGCAGGAGCGCGAGGTTGCGCTCGAGATGGTCCGCCACGCCCTCCACCGCTTCGGCGTGGACCAGCGCCAGGCGCTCGCAATCGTCCAGCGGCTCCGCAGGAGCCGCGCCCGCGGCGTGTCGTAAGGCAGTCGGTGCGGCGCAAGGCAGGCGAGCCGCCGGGTACAGGACGCCGTCGTTGGGTGCGGTTGCGTCCTTCCCCCATCCTGTGCCGCGGCGGCGCGCCTGCATCCGACTCTACGCCCGCCGCCCGCACGATCAACCGCTTTGTCAACTGCCCGCGCACATTGCGGTTGACAACGCGCGAATTTGACGGGATCCCGCGGATCACAGCGGAGATCCCGCGATACGTGGATCGTCGCGTCAGCCGTATTGCGTGCGTCGTTGTACCCTTACGACACACGACAGCCGCCCGGAAGGAGCGCCCCCGATGGAATACCGTGACCTGCTCTACGATGTCAGCGACGGGATCGCCACGATCACACTCAACCGCCCCGAGCGCCTCAACGCGATCAGCGGCGGCATGCTGGCGTCGTTCTCGCGCGCCTTCCGGGAGGCGGATCGCGATCGCGGCGTGCGCGCGATCATCCTCACGGGTGCCGGGCGAGGATTCTGCGCCGGCCTCGACCTTAAGGAGCAGGGCGACCAGGCCAACGCCAACAGCGTCAATGGCGCCGGCAACCTGCCGTCCAAGTTCGACCTCGCCGACTCACCGCCGATGGTCCTGCACACCACCGACAAGCCGGTGATCTGCGCGCTGAACGGCGCAGCAGCCGGCTACGGTATGGATCTCGCGCTCGGGTGCGACATCCGCATCGCGTCGGACGCCGCCAAGCTGGCCGCCGTGTTCACCAAGCGCGGCGTGCTGCCGGAAAGCGGCGGCACCTGGTACCTGCCGAGGCTCATCGGCTGGCAGAAGGCAGCCGAGATCTGCTTCACCGGCCGCGTCCTCACCGCGCAGCAGTGCCTGGAGTATGGCCTCGTTGCCAGGGTCGTCGCGCACGATGCGCTGATGGACGAGGCGCGCAGCCTTGCGAAGGAGATCGCGGCCTGTGCGCCTCTCGCCGTTCAGGCGACCAAGCGCATGATGCGGTTAGGGTTGCAGGAGACGTTCGAGGCGAATGTCCACCACGTCTACCTGCAGCTGCTGCCCCTGTTCCGCTCGCGCGACTTCACGGAGGGCGTCAAAGCCTTCGCGGAGCGCCGCGAGCCGGTCTTCGAGGGCAGGTAGTTCGCTGTCCCACCTCGACCATCGCCCGCGGCGACTGGTCTGGGAGCATCGTGGGAACCGCGCACTCTGCTGCGGCTTCGCAACCTGAGCGACGCCTCGCTTGATGCGACGTAGTTGGCGCCCGCCATACCGTGAGCCTGTACGAACCGACAGCGAACCATCTACGGTTCGCGGGCGGAGCCGATGCTTCGCAGCGCAGCGTCTCGCCAGCGCGCCAAGCGCTTCGGTTCGCGTCCGCACACCCTGCGAGTGTGCGGCCGTGTTCGGCGCCGGCGAGGGTCCTGTGGCGGGGGTGCCCGGACCGGCGTCATCTGCCCACGCGCGGCAGGATCGGCCTGCTGGTGAGCGCCGTTCTAGGCGGCTTTGCTTCTGATCTCCGCGTCGGTCGCGTTGTTCGCCTGGAACATGCGTAGCGCGTCGCGCGCAACATAGTACGGCTGCGCGACCCGCCAGTACCACGTCCGCACAGCACGCCGGTAGGCGGCTTCGATCAGCGCCAGCTCGCGGCCGTACGCGCGTGAGGGCTGGTTGATGCCCACGGCGAACACCGTGTGCGGCTTCTCGCGGTTGCCCTGCCATCCCGTCAGCGTCTCGTCGAAGCCGCGGAACAGGTGCCGGAACGCGGCTGGCGTGAAGCGCCAGTAATCCGGCTCGCAATGGATGAACAGATCCATCACCGAGGTTGCGATGCACACGCCGTCGGGGCGGAGCGCCCGTCGCACCTCGTCCATCGCACGGATTGGGTTCTGTACGTGCTCGAGCGTGTCCAGCAGGATCGCAGTGCCAATGCTGCCGTCTTCGAACGTGAGCGCTTCCAGGTCCTCAACCCGATCGACGCCACGCCCCGGCCTGATATCGCACCCGATGTAGCGCTTGGTGCGAAACAACGGTCGCAGGTCCTCGATCGGCGCGCCGGTCACCTGGTACGAACCGAATTCGACAACCGGCTCGGGCACGTCGAGCGCCCGTGCGCAGATGGCCGCCAGCGCCCGTGTGTTCTTGCGCATCTCAAGCCTCGTTTCGTGCGACTGCGCGCCACAGGAACGGAAATCCGCGTGACAGCGCCGCGCCGATCGGGCGTTGCCATGGGCGCAGCGGCGGCGTGTATCCCTCGACCGCGATGGCGCCAAACCCCGCATCCTCGAGCAGACGTTGCATTCCCACGCGGGAAAACGGCCGCACATGCGTGTAATCGTCCCAGAAGTTCGCAGGATAGGGATAGAGCTGCGACCACTGGGTCGGCACGTAGGCGATGAGCACACCCGCGGGGCGCAGCACGCGCCGCATCTCCTGCGCCAGCTCGAGGGGCCGCTGTACGTGCTCGAACACTTCCTTGAGCCGCACGACGTCCAGGCATGCGGTCCTCAGCGGCAGCTCCGTGCCGTCGCCGCGGAGGACGGGTGTGTCGCCCCGCGCCGCGACCGCCGCTGACTCGGCGAACGGCTCGACACCCACCGCGTCGATCCCGCGCGCGTGGCACGCCCGCAAGAACCCGCCGTTGCCGCAGCCCACGTCAACGATCGGGCCGCGCCGCGGCACATGCGTGATCAGCGCCAGGTCCCGCTCGACCAGGTGCCGGGGCTCACGCAAGCGCCCCCAGTAGCGCTCCCGCGCGGACGCATAAGGATCATGCGCGCGGGCACCGACGACCTGCATTGGCCCGACTCCCTTCGCTGGCCACCCCCAGGATTACCAGCGGACGAGCGCCCGCAGCATCCGTGCATACCCTGAAAAGAGCGCATTGGCCGCCCGCATGAGAACAGGCGCGGGCGCTCCGGGCGCCTGTGGCAATGCCGAATCGAGCACGTCGAGTAGCATCCGGTCAGGCGCCCGCCGGATGCGACGCACTGCCCGCCGCGAGCGCAGCACCGACGGCAGCGCGCGCACAATACCCGCGTACGACCGCGCCTTTGCGGACGCCAGCCCCCCGCCCGCCCGCAGCGCATAGAGCCACACGCCCGCCTCGCCCGCGATCAATGCTGGCGCCAGAAGCGCGAGAGTGCGCCACTGAAGCAGCTTGAGCAGCATCAGCACGCGGTTCCGCTCGAGGTAGTAGAACTTCCACGCCGGGACATCCAATGCGTAGTCGTGTGCAACGCGAGACCGCGGCGCCAGCACGATGTCCCAGCCGGCGATGCGCGCGCGCAGCGATAGCTCCACGTCCTCCATGTACATGAAGAACCGCTCGTCGAAGCCGCCGATCTCCTCCAGCACATGCCGCCGGGCGATGAATGCGGCCCCGGACACCGCCGGGACTGATGCGGCCATCACGTGTCCGTGCTGGTCATCGCCCAGGCCACGGCACGCCGCGATGCCGGTCAGGTGCACCCGCAGGCCACAGGCGTTCACCCGCGACGCGTCCGACGCGAGCAATACCTTCGATGTCGCGAATGCCGCCTCGGGATGCTCCTCCAGCGCGCGGACGAGCGCCCCGAGCCAGCCGGGCTCTGGCGCCGCGTCTGGGTTGAGCACCGCGACGAACCGGCCCTCAGAGCGCGAGAAGCAGCGATTATTGGCCGCCCCGTATCCCTCGTTGCGGTCGCTGCGGATCACCTCGACATCCGGGAACTGCGACGCCACGGCATCCGCGGTCGCATCCTCCGAGGCGTTGTCGACGACGATCACGCGGTACGTCGGGTAATCCTGAGCAATCATGGCCGGCAGGCTGCGGCGCAGGTGCGGCCACGAGTTCCACGCCACCACGGACACATCGACCGCCTCCTCGGCGAGTGGCACGCGGATCACCATTGCGCACCCCCCGGTGGCCGCTGCTTGCCAATCACCGCGATGAGGGCGACAGCGCCCAGGACCGCCGGCGTGAGCACGTACGGCCCGGCTGTCTGCGCCGCTCCGAGCGCGTCCTTCGTCGGAAAGATCGTGTGTGCCTGCGTGACGGCGGCGGCGATCCATAGCGTCGCGCTGATGCCGGCCGTGAGCCGCGCGTCGAAGCCGCAGCGCAGCAGCAACGCTATCCCCACCACGACCATCCCGAAGTCATAAAACTGTGCGTACGGGGTGAGCAGGAGCATGGCGAACGCCGTCACGCAGGCGCGCGTCATGGGACCCGCATTCGCCCATGCCAGCCCCACCGTAGCCAGCGAGAGGGCCATGAGCTGGAACGTAATCAATGGCTGTGGTGCGATGCCGAACGAGATCTGCACGCCGGGCCATGAGTACAGCCACGACTGCTGCACCGGCAGCAGGTTGTCGCGGCTGTCCGGCCCCCAATCGAACGCGATCGACAGGTACTCGCCCAACTCTGCCGGGCCGATCACGGCGAACCCAACGACCGCGAACGTCCCGGCGGCGCCGAGCATCGCTCCCGCCACCGCGAAGCGGCGATCGCGCAAGAGCTGCAGGAATGGCGCGACCGCGTACTGTGGCTTCAACGAGAGCAGCGCCAGCACGATGGCGCCGCGATACGAGTGGCGCTGCACCAGCAGCAGGCCGCACAGTGCGATGAGCCCGAGCGCCGGCGTGAGATGGCCGAGCCGCACCGCCCAGTGCAATTGCGGCACGGTCAGCACGCCTAACGCCACTGCCAGCCTGGCCTCGGGCGTGCGGAGCGGAGCCTGCGCGATCCACGCGATGGTCAACGACGCCGCCACGTTGATCACGAACATCGCGCGGAACGCACTGAGTTCGCCCAGGTAGGTCACCGGGTGCAGGAGCACCGCCAGGAAGGGCGAATACAGTCCAACCAACGACAGGTCACGCGCGGGCCCGTACAGGTTGCGGAAGTCAGCCGTCGGGTGGTGCCAGCCGAGCCGCAGCGTGTCGGGGAGCAGCGCCGCGAGCGCCGCCAGCTCGACCCCGATGACCGCCATGAGGGCATATGGCGCCACCGATGCGAGTTCAGGCACGCCGCCGCGGAGGACAGCTTCGAACGAGCGGGCGCGGGCCGCTGCGGCGCTCACCATGGCGACCCGATCGTCGGCCGCAGGTCCGCCCACTCCGATCGGGACAATCCCTACCCGACCCTAATCTTTGCCAAGTTCGGATAGCGGGATGAACTCGAAGGAGACATCTGATCCGTCGGCAACCGGCACGATCCTCACGCGCGCAAAGTGCGTCATCAGACCGTCGGAGGTCTCGCGGATGGCCGTCAGTTCGTGTCCGTCGGACAACGGCCGTTCGAATGTCACTCGCCACCGCTCGCGCCGGTCGATGAGGTCCAGCATCTCCGCTGTAGCGTCCACCGGCGCTGTGTCGAGACGCCAGCGTGCCAGGTACGGCATGTCCGGACCGGCCCCCGCGAACACCGGGTCTCCGTCTGGCACCGGCACGTCGAAGGGCAGCGCTCGCATCGTCTGCTCGGCCGCGGAGGGCGCCGGGCTGACGCCGTCGAACGGCCCCATCCCGATAGCCCAGGAGCCCGCCAGAAATCCCATCGCCAGCGCGGCCAGCCCGGCGAACGAGCGGTAGAGCACAGGGAAAAGGGAGGCATGGCCTCGCGCGACGAATGCCTGCATCGACCGGATCGTCGGCTGCCACACCCGCGCCCCCTATCAGGGAAGCGCCGGAGGGCGCGGTTTCGTGCGCGACGCGCGTTCCCGGTAGTGCGGCACACTCGGACGATGAGGCCGTGCTGCTAGAATGCCGCGCGTTGAGCGAGTCTAGGCCCCGTCACATCCTCGTTCCCGTCGCCTGGCCGTACGCCAATGGCTCCTTGCACCTCGGGCACATGGCGGGCGCCTACCTGCCGGCCGACATCTTCGCCCGCTACCACCGGATGGCGGGCAACCGTGTGCTCATGGTGTCCGGCTCTGACCAGCACGGCACGCCCGTCACGGTGCGCGCCGATAACGAGGGCACGACTCCGCAGGCCATCGTCGACCGCTTCCATCCCGAGTTCCTGCGCTACTGGCAGGAGCTGGGTATTTCCTTCGACCTCTTCACCACCACCGGCACCGACAATCACCGCGAGGTTGTCCACGACTTTTTCCTCACCCTGCACCGCAAGGGCCACATCTACAAGGCAACCACGCAGCAGTTCTTCGACACGCAGGTGGGACGCTTCCTTCCCGACCGTTACGTCGAAGGATCGTGCCCCTTCTGCGGGTACGAGAAGGCGCGCGGCGACCAGTGCGACAACTGCGGCCGCACGCTCGACCCCGAACAGCTGATCAACCCGCGCAGCCGTCTCACGGGCGCGTCGCCGGAGATGCGCCCCACCGACCACTTCTTCTTCCGGCTTACTTCTTTCCGTGACCAGCTGCTCGAATGGCTCCGGTCGCGTAAGGGTTGGCGACGCCATGTCCAGGCCTACAGCATCGGCGTCTGCGAGGAGGGGTTGATCGACCGCGCGATCACGCGCGACATGGAGTGGGGCGTCCCGCTGCCGGTCGAGGACCTGGGGCGCGGCAAGCGCATCTACGTCTGGTTCGAGGCCTTTATCGGCTATGTGTCCGCCGCCAAGGAGTGGGCGCAGCGGAACGGCACGCCCGACGCCTGGCGCGACTGGTGGGACGACGATCGCGGAGGCGAGACGTACTACTTCATCGGCAAGGACAACATCTTCTTCCACACGATCTTCTGGCCCGCCGTGCTCATGGGCTACGGCGGGCTCAATCTGCCCACCAATGTGCCCGCGAACCAGTACGTGCTCTTCCGTGGCGCCAAGGCGTCGAAGAGCGAGGGCGTCGGCGAATCAGTGCTCTCGTACCTCGAGCGCTACCAGCCCGACGCGATTCGCTATGGCCTCGCCGCCAACCTCCCTGAGACCTCCGACACCGATCTCACCGAGGCCGAGCTTGTCCGGCGCAACAACGAAGAGCTGGTCGCCACGTGGGGCAACCTCGTGAACCGCGTGCTGTCCATGACCGCCCGAAACTTCGACGGCGCCATTCCGCAGCCGGGGGAGCTCAGCGATCGCGATCGGGCGCTCATCGAACGCGCCAGCGCGACGCTCGCCGAGGTTGCGCAGCACATCGAGGCTGTGCGCCTCAAGGCGGGACTCGCCTCCGCCATGGCCACCGCGCAGGAAGCGAACGCCTACCTGAACGAGACCGAGCCCTGGAAGACCGTAAAGACCGATCGCGAGCGCGCGGCTACGTCACTGTTCGTCGCGATCTCGGTGATCGAAGCCCTGAAGATCGCTCTCTATCCGTACATTCCCTTCAGCAGCCGCGCCGTGCACCGTTTCCTCGGCCACGCGGACGAGATCGAGGATCAGGGCTGGACTGCGCGCCCACCAAAGCCAGGTGCGCGTCTCGGGCAGATCACGCCCCTCTTCCCCAAGATCGAAGTCGCGGCGGCCGAGTAGGCAGCGCCCCCATGCCCGAGTTCATCGATACCCACGCGCACATTCACGCCGGCTTCGACGACGTGGACGATGTCATCGCCCGCGCCGTGGCGGCGGGGCTCGTGCGCATCCTGACTCTGGGCGTCACCCGAGCAGACAGCGCGGCAGCGATCGACCTCGCTCACCGCTCCGATGTCATCCGCGCCGCGGCCGGTATCCATCCCCACGACGCCGCCGAGGCCATCGACGACGATCTCGACGCGCTGGAAGCGATCGCCGCCTCGCCTGGCGTCGCGCTCGTCGGCGAAATCGGGCTCGACTTCTACCGGAACCTCTCTCCACCGGATGTGCAGGTCCGCGTCTTTCGGCGCCAGCTCGACACCGCTGCCCGCGTCGGCAAGCCGGTTGCCGTTCATGCGCGCGATGCGCAGGCGCAGGTGTTCGAGGAGCTGTCGGTGTGGTCGCGTCGCATGGGTGGCGCATTGCCGGCGGGACGGCCGCTCGGTGTGCTGCACTACTTCTCAGGCGATGCCGACCTCGCCGAGCAGTACATCGATCGTGGCTTTCTCATCTCCATCCACACATCGATCACGCATCCCCGTGCGGACCAGTTGCGTGATGTCGTGCGTCGCATTGGTCTTGGCAACGTCGTAATCGAGACGGACAGCCCCTACGGTGCGCCGCAGCGCTATCGTGGGAAGCGCAATGAGCCCGCCTACGTCGTGGAGGCGGCGGCCGCCATAGCCGGCGTGCTCTCGGTCAGCATCGAGGCCGTCGCAAGCGCCACGACCGCCGCTGCGCTACGATTGCTCGGAGAATGACGCCCCTTCCCGCGCCATCCCGAGGGCGTGGCGAGCGGCTAGCAAGGTTCGGCATCTTGAAGGTCGCCAGCATCTACGGCCCCGTCCAGGAGGACCTGCGGCTCGTCGAGGAGACTCTCGAGAGCATCAAGCACGTCGAGAGCTTCCCGGCGCTCTCGAAGATGCTCGAGCAGGTGCTCGGTGGGGGCGGAAAGCGCGTCCGGCCGGCGATCGCACTGCTTGCCGGCAAGTTCGGCGACTACAACGCTCGCTTGCACGTCCCGCTTGCAGCCTCGATCGAGCTATTGCACACGGCCACGCTCGTCCACGACGACGTCATCGACGCCTCGCCGTCCCGGCGCGGCCGCCCCACGGCCAACGAGCTGTTCAACAACTCCGCCGCAGTCATGCTCGGCGATTACATGTTCGCACATGCCGCCGATCTCATCGCCCGCACCGACAACACCGAGGTCGTGCGGCTCTTCGCCCGTACGATCATGGCTATCGCTGGCGGGGAGTTGCACCAGGATATGTCAGCCTACGAGTACAGTGCCGATACGATGCGCTATTTCGGCCGCATCGAAGGTAAGACGGCGTCCCTGTTCGCCACCTCGGCGAAGGGTGGCGCCATGGTTGCCGCGCTCGGCCGCCGCGAGCAGGATGACCTCCAGGCGTACGGCCTGAACGTCGGCATGGCGTTCCAGATCGTCGATGATATCCTCGACTTCGCCGGCGACGAAGAGGAGATGGGCAAGCCGATAGGCAGCGATCTCATGCAGGGAACGCTCACGCTGCCATCGCTCCTGCTCATGGAACGCTACCCAAAGGACAATCCGATCAAGAAGGCGTTCCGTGCCCGCAAGCCCAGGAGCGAGCTCGTTGCGCAGGCCGTGTACATGGTGCTCAACAGCGATATCCTGGAGGAGAGCTACCGCGTCGCGCGCGACTTCCGCGACCGCGCGCTGTCCGCGCTCGCAGGGTTCCCCGCGAATGACGCCCGCCGCGCGCTCGAAGATATCGCCGACTACGTGCTTGAACGCCGCGCCTGACGCGCAGAAAGCAATCGACGATGCCGATTTACGAGTACGCCTGCCACAACTGCCGCCAGTTCGTCGAGGTGATCGTCCGCCGCGTGACCGACGACTTTGTGCCGCGCTGTCCGGAATGCGGCGGCAAGAAGCTCACGCGCATGATCAGCCGCTTTCAGTTCCATCTGTCGATGAAGTCGCGCCTTGACCAGCTCGATCCCAAATACGACAAGATGATCGATGCCTCGAATCCCGACCTCTCGTTCGATGCGCTCGTGAAGAAGTACCGGCTCGATCAGCCCATGACCACGCCCGAACAACGCAGGCGCCTCCGGGAGACAGGCGCCGCCCTGATCCCCGAAGAGCCCACGCGCAAGCAGAAGACGATGCCCGACGACCTGTCGAAGGCATAATCAGTAGCACCAACCGGCACCAAACGAACGGCGAGGCATATGGCACGCAAGATTTTCGATATCCACATGCACTTCCCACGCAACTGGGAGAAGCCTGACACCGATCCGGCGCCGCTCGTGAAGAACCTCTACGAGCACGCGAAGGCGGCCGGAATCACCCGCGCCAACCTGCTGTGCGGAGGCCGCTTCGGCATCTCACATGAAGCGTCGATCAAGCTCGCGCAGAACTACGACGATCTCTTCATCCCCACAGCCATGATCGATCCGGAGACCACGACGCCCGCACGCCTCAAGGAACTACGCGCCATGGGCTACCGCGGTCTCAAGATGATCGGTGTGCTTCGGGATTACGACTGCCCGGACTACTTCCCTGTCTACGAAACCGCCGAGAAGTTCGGCTGGCCCATCCTCCTGCACATGGGCGTCATCGGTGGCGGGCTCGACTATTCGATCACGCACCCACGCCGCGACCCGCAGGCCGCTGAGATGTGGCACCGCTGGGGCCGCATCGCTCAGCCACGCAACATCTCCGCCATGCGCATGCGCCCCTTTCACCTCGATACCATCGCCAACAACTTCCCGCGCCTCAAACTGATCGGCGCGCATCTGGGGGGCACCGGCAACTACGACGAGGCCGCGTCCGTCGCGCGCTGGCGGCACAATGTCTACTTCGACTTCAGCGGCGGCGCCACCATCGAACGGCACGCGCTCGAACGGCGTCTTATCGGCCACGAGATCGGGTTCGAAAAGCTGATCTTCGGCTCGGACACCGCGCCGGAACGCATCGCCGATCACATCCGGCGCTGGGACACCATCTTCGACCTGCTCGACGTGCCGGACGACTGCCGCGAACGCATGTGGTGGCTCAACGGCGCCGAGCTGTACGGTCTCGCCAGGCCCGCCTGGCAGAAGCCGCCGACCGCGGTTCGCATCGCCCGCAAGGACGGTTCCGCAACCAGGAAGTCCGTTCCCGCCAAACGTTCCGCTGCGGCGCGAGCGCGGCAGCCGTAGCCCAGTTTGCGCAGGTTCACCGCGCTGGGACGGCTGCGCGTACGAGGCTGTCCCCATTCGTGACATCTATTTCTGTTGACACCGCGCCGGGGTCTGCGTACGATCGGCGCGTCCCGTAGCGACAGGTGCACGCCCCGTCATCGGGGCGTTTGCGTGTCACGAAGGATCTCCGCATGGCGACCACGCCCGCACTCGAATCAGTACGGCAACGCGAACCGGACGCCCTCGCGCCGCGCGCCCCGGGGCGGTCGCGTGCCGGTCTCGTCCCGCTCTTCGCAGTCGTCTTCGGGCTCTGGCTCGCGCTCTTTCTCTCGATCGATCCGGTACGCCCCTGGATCCTCCTGACGCTTGCCGTCGCGGTTGCTGTCGGCACCGATGGCATCATCCGCTCGCACCCGCGCGGCGACTTTCGCACGATCGCCGATACGTCGCCCTATCTCTTCGTGCCCGTGCTCTTCACGCTCTCAGCGGGCCTCTTTCTTGAAGATGTGATCCTGAGCTACTGGGCGGCGCCGGCCGTCATCGGCGCCAGCGCGCTGATGGGCGCCGCCGTCTACGCCGAGTACGTCACCGTCGATGTCGACGATGTGCGCTTTCCGCTCGCGCGTTTCGTTCTCAACATCATCACCTACCTGACCGCGTTCGGATTCTATGCCGTGGTCTACGGGTTCGATGTCGCCCTCGCACCCGCGGCGCTCGCGGTCGGCCTCGTCAGCATGCTGCTCGCGATCGCCATCTTCCGCGAGGCAGAGGCGGATGCCATTCGGGCGCTTGTGTTCGCTGCGGTCATCGGGATCCTCCTCGCCGAGGCGCGCTGGATCCTCTACTTCATGCCCATTGATGGCTTCCTGGCGGGCGTCTCGCTCCTGCTCGTGTTCTATCTCTCAACCGGCGTCATCTCGCACTACCTGACCGAGCACCTCGATCGCTCCGTCGCCATCGAGTTTGCGCTCGTCACGGCCGCCGGCCTCGCCATCGTCGTCGGCGGCAGGATCTACGGCTGACAACCACCCCGTGCCGGAAGCGGTCGATACGCCGCGCCATGTACAATCGTTGACGTCGGGGCGTGGCGCAGCCTGGTAGCGCACCTGAATGGGGTTCAGGAGGTCGCTGGTTCGAATCCAGTCGCCCCGACCATTCCTTCCGCCGCTCGTGCAGATGCTTCGCCGCGCGCCCATCGCTGCGCTACCATCCGCCCCATATGGAGCCAGGAACGCCGGCGCTTGCCGGGACGCGTGTGGTCGAGTGCTGCGAAGGCGTCGGCGGCCCCATGCTGGCGATGCTGCTGGCCGAACAGGGCGCCGACGTCATTAAGATCGAGCGACCCGCGGGCGATCACCTCCGTGGTACCCCCGCCTTCCACGTGTTCAACCGAAGCAAGCGCGCCGTAACGCTCGATCTCGAATCGCATGAGGCGCGGGAGCGGCTTCGCGGCCTCGTGCTTGATGCGGACGTTCTTCTGTACGACGACTCGACGACCGGTACGGCGCTCGCAGGAGCGCTCGAACGTGAGGCGCGGACGGCCAACCCGCGCCTGATCGTTGGCCACCTGTCTGCATACGGCAGCAAGGGCAGGTGGGCGCACCTGCCGCCGGATGAAGGGCTCGTGCAGGCTATTGCCGGCGCCCAGTCCGCGCAGTGGCGCCACGAGCCACGGCCGGTCTACATCAACATCCCTGTCAGCGGCTATGCGCAGGCGATCGTGGGCGCCGGCGCGGTCGCGGCGGCTCTCTACGCGCGACTTCGCTCCGGACGTGGCGACCGGTTCGAGTTGTCGGCGGTCGCCGCCCTCTTCCAGTTCGAAACCACGGCGTGGGTCAAGGCGCCGAACATCATGCGCCTCGCCGGGCTCACCAGTCCGCTCGGTCCCGTGCCGACGTACCGGCTCTTCAAGACAAGCGACGACTGGGTCTTCGTCGGCGCCCTCACGCCGGCCTTCTGGACCAAGCTCGCGCTCGCAGCCGGGCTCGATGACGCGCTCGTTGATGAGCGATTCGCCGGAGCGCCCATGGCCATAGCCGACGCCGACGACCGGCGCGAGCTTGCGCGGCGGCTCGAGGAAGCGTTTGCCACGAAGATCAGCGAGGAATGGCTGCGGATCCTTGAGCACGCCGATGTTCCCCGTTCTCTCGTCCTGACGCGCGAGCAATGGGCGCAGCATGAGCAGCTTCGCCACAATGGCATGGTCGTCGAGATCGACGACCCTCTGCTGGGTCATACGCGACAGATGGGTGTGCCAGTGCGCCTGCGTAACGCTCCCGGCTACATCCGTGGCCCCGCTCCCGTCGCATCGGGCGTGGCTCCGCGGTGGAACGAACGCGGTACAGGATCAAGACCGGAGACTCGCATCGGGTCGCACGGCACCACGCCTGGCGCCGACTATCCCCTCGCGGGCATACGCGTGCTCGACCTGGGCACGTTCATCGCCGGCGCCTCGTGCTCAATGATGCTCGCCGACTACGGCGCCGACGTGATCAAGATCGAAGGGCCGGAGGGCGACGCCTGGCGGGGTTCAGGGCTCGGTTTCATGGGCTCGAACCGCAACAAGCGCGGCCTTTGCATCGACCTGACGAACCCCGAGGGTCGCGAGGCCTTCCTTGAGATGGTGGCGCGTTCCGATGTCGTCCTCGACAACCTCCGGCCGGGCATCATGGACCGGCTTGGCATCGGCTATGCGTCGCTACGGACGCGAAATCCCGGAATCGTCCACTGCTCCGTCACCGCGTATGGCCCGACTGGACCGTGCGCCCATCTGCCCGGCTTCGATCCGCTCATGCAAGCGCAGGGAGGCATCATGCGCGCGCAGGGTGATCCCGCGGGCGATCCTGTCTACCTGCAGATCGCCGTCTGCGACTTCGCGTCCGCGCTGACCGCGGCCTATGGCGTCATCGCCGCTCTCATATCCCGCGAGCGCACCGGCGTCGGCGATCGTGTCGAGACATGCCTCGCGAATGCGGCCTGCACCGTGCAGGCGGGCGAGTTTCTCATGTATGACGGCGCCGCGCCGCCGCCGCCCGGTGGCCGCGATCTGGCCGGCCGCACCGCCTCCTATCGCATCTATGCCACGAGCGACGGCGCAGTCATGGTCGCCTGCGTCTCGCCGGAGCACCGCGATGCGCTCGCCGCGGCGCTTGCACTCGCCGACAATGCGCCGCTCGCGGAGCGGTGGGATGGGCCGCTCGCGTGCGAGCTCGAGCGGATATTCGCGTCGCGAACCACGCGCGAGTGGACAGATACGCTCCTCGCGCACGGCGTGCCGGCGGCGCCATGCATCGCTGTCGCCGATCTGTTTGACGATGAGCACCATCTCGCCAATGACCTCTGGTGGGACACCGAGGATCCTCGCTGGGGGCCGCTGCGCCAGACCGGTGCGCTCATCAAGTGGCAGGCGTTGCGGCAGGCGCTGGTCCGCCGCGCGCCGCAGCTTGGCGAGCACTCGATCGAGGTGCTACACGAGTTTGGCTTCGACGACGATCGCGTGAGCCGCCTGCTGGACGACGGCGTCATCCTGCAGCGCTAGGAACCCCCGCTCCGATCGCCGCGCGCGTTCACGGGCTACGAGGAGCGGCCTGCAGCCGGGCTACCGCCTCGGCAACCATCGCATCCAGCGGCCGCGACGAGTCGAGCACCAGCCGCTCATGTCCGCCCAGTTCGTTCAGCGGCTCGAACTCCGCGCGCTGCGCCAGGTAGGTGTCCCATCGCGCGTCCGACGCACCCGGCTCATCCTCCCGCCGCGCCATCCGTTCCCGAACGAGCATCTCTGGCGCTGTTGTTTCGACCGCCAGGAACCGAACACCAGCGTCAGCGGCGACTTGGCGAGCCTCGGCACGCTGCGCCTGCCGAGCGAACGTCCCGTCGAGGATCACCCCGTAGCCGTCGCGCAGATACGCCTGCGCACGCTCGAACATTGCCTGATACACGCGTTCTCGCATCGCATGCGTGTACATGCCCTCGCCGTATCCATGCCCGGTCGCTCCAGGAAGCAGTTCACGCCGCACGAAGTCGCTGCGCACGAGCGCCGCGCCGATCCTGCCCGCGAGCGCTGCCGCCAACCAGCTCTTGCCCGTGCCCGAGAGCCCGGCGGTAATGACCAGCCCCGGCGGCGCCGCAGCCATGTAGCCACGCCCGAGCGCGAAGTACCGCATGGCCCGGCCCCGCGCCTCCGCCTTGTCGCGCTCCTCCACTTCCGCCTCCCCGAGCAGCAAGCTCTCCACCTTGCCACGAATGTACGCACGCGTCAGCCGGTAGAAGTTGAGCGGCACGGTGAACGTCTCATCGTGGGCGTGATCCAGGTACGCGCTGACCAGGCAGTCCGCGAACCGCCGCTCGCCGCGGAAGTCCAGGTCCATCGCCAGGAACGCGACCTCGTACGCGACGTCGCCATAGCGCAGTCGCTCGCTGAATTCGATGCAGTCCATGAAGCACACTGATCCGTCGTCGCGCAGGACAATCGAATCCGCGCGCAGGTCACCGTGCCCGTCGCGGACACGTCCGCGCGCGATACGTGACTCAAGGAGCCGGCTATGCGCACGTAAGGCGGCGGCGACGTGCGCGCGCACGCCCTCCAGATCTGCAGCCGGGATGGTCACTCCCGCGTACGGCGCAATCTGCCGGAAGTTCTCGTCCCACACGCCCGCGAGCGCGGCGGCCGATCCGTACTCCCCACGCACGGCCTGCGCCGAGGCGTGGAACTGCGCGAGCTTGCGTGCTATCGCGCGGATGTGCGCGTCGTTGCATGCCTCGCGCTCGAGGAGCGCCGGCAGCATCTGGCGCTCGGGCACACGCGTCATCCGCACGGCGTACTCGATCGGCGCGCCCTCCCCTCCCACCCACGCTTCGCCGTTTACGCGTGTGATCGGCGTGACGCCCTTGTACACGCCCTCACACATGCGCTGGTTGAGGCGCACCTCCTCCTCGCACATCGCCTTCCGACGGGCGAGCGACGAGTAGTCGACGAACCCGAAGTCGACGGGCTTCTTGATCTTGTATGCCCAGTCGCCCGCCAGCAGCACGTACGAAATGTGCGTCTGGATCACCCGCACGTCTTCTACAGGGTGCGGATACGCCTCGGGGCGCAGCAGACCGCGGAGTTCGGCGGGCAGCATGGCAGGATTATCGTCGCGCGTGCCGGGGCGCCCGGCAACCGCGACGAACGGGCGTGTGGTCGTTAGCGTCGGGACGCCCGCCGCCGGCCCGCCATCCGGTACGCGTTGAGCGAGCTGCTGCGGTGCCGCGGCGGCGCCGGTGCCACCGGTTCGATCGGAGCATGCCCGTTCTTCGGCAGCGACCGCGTCGCGGGCTTCTGCGGCAGCGCACGCTTCGGGCCTGACGTTGCGAGCGGGTGGATGATCTCGCCGTTGGGCCGCATTCGCGGGAACTGCCGCTGCAGGCCGCGCTCGATCTCTCTCCATTTCGGCAGGTCCGCCGGGCCCAGCAGCGTAATCGCCGACCCCGAACGTCCCATGCGCCCCGTTCGGCCCACGCGGTGCGTGAAGAGCTCGTGTGTCTCCGGCAGTTCGTAGTTGATCACGCGCGTGATGTGCAGCACGTCAAGCCCGCGCGCCGCCACGTTCGTCGCGAGCAACACCGGCGTCTTGCCTTCGCGGAAGCGCTTCAGCACGCGGTCGCGCTGGTTCTGGCTCAGATTGCCCTGCAGCACGTCGATCTCGTAGCCCAGGCGTTCCAGCTTGTACCCGAGCGATAGCACGCCGTGCTTCGTGCGACCGAAGACCAGCGTCGTGCCTTCCGTCGGTTCATCGAGCAGCCGCTTCAACACTTCGAACTTGTGCTCGTTCCACACCTCGTAGACCACGTGGTCGATGTCCGGCTCTGCGTCGTCCTCGCTCACCGTCTCGATGAACACCGGCTCACGCAGATGCCTCTGCGAGACGTTGTGCACCCACGCCGGTGTCGTAGCGCTGAAAAGCGCCGTCTGCCGCTCCTTCGGGGCGTGCGCGAGGATGCGCTCAACGTCCGGCGCGAAGCCGCGGTCGAGCATCTCGTCGGCCTCGTCGAGGACCAGGAAGCGCAACGCCGCCAGCGAGAGCGTCCGCCGGTTCAGGTGATCCAGCGTGCGTCCCGGCGTGCCTACGACGATCTGCCCGCCGCGGGCGAGCGCCTGCTGCTGGGGGCCGATGGCGACGCCGCCAAACAGCGTCACCATCTTGAGGTTCGCGGGCTTCGCCAGCGGCTCCAGCACCGACGCTACCTGCTGGGCCAGCTCGCGCGTCGGCACCAGGATCAGCGCCTGCACCTTCGCCAGCGCAGGGTCCAGGCGCTCTACCAGCGGGAGCGAGAACGCCAGCGTCTTGCCCGAACCGGTCACCGCCTGCGCGATGACGTCGCCCCCTTCGAGCAACGGGGGAATGGCCGCCGCCTGGATGGGCGTCGGCGTCGTGATGTCCTGGCGGCCCAGAGCCTTCAGGCTCGAGCTGCGCAGGCCAAGGTCGGAAAACGAGGACAAGGTCACCTCTCGTCGAATGGCCTTCTCGGCGAACAGTGCGACCTTTGGGTGCCGGAGTCACTGGGGAAAGGCAGTGCGGAAGGCGAATCGCAGCGGACGCGTACTGAAGACGTCACGGAATTGATACGTCAGTCTAGCGGTTTCGGCGTACGCCTCGCAATGCGGCTGTTCATCGGCGGGCCTTCAGTGCGCTCCCCTAAGGGTCGAACCCTAAGTGGGGTGTCAGGGTCGCGCGCCGCCAGTGCGCTGGGGCAGGCGCGAACTGGGGGTAATCCGCTTGAAGCTCCGGGTGTGTGCACCTTCACTGTCGATCTGCGCGCTCGCCGTGATCGCGGCGCTCGTCATCGCGCGTGCCGGCGTGGGCGCAGCTGTCACACCCGATGACCCGCGTTTCCCGACGCAGTGGAACCTGGCGAAGATCCGTGCGCCGGAGGCATGGGAGACCGCGCGCGGCTCACGCGAGGTGAGGGTTGCCCTCCTCGATACGGGAGTCGGCTACCTGGCGGTGCCCGCTGACCTCACCGCGAACGCATCCACTGGCTACAACACGTTCACCGGCGGCAGCACCACCAGCGATGATTATGGGACGTATGGGTCAGGCACATCGAACGCGGGCATCATCGGCGCCAGTACCAACAACGCCCGGGACGTGGCAGGAACCGCGTGGGACGTCACGATCCTGCCGGTGAAGGTCTGCAATTGGTCTGGCTCCTGCCCCCACGCCAACATCGCCGCGGGGATCAACTGGGCACTCGCGCAGAACGTGGACATCATCCAGATCACCCCGGCCTTGTCCACAAGCTCAAGCGCGCTCGAACAGGCCGTCGCGAGCGCCGTCACTGCAGGGGTCCTCGTGGTGGCGCCGTCCGCCGAGCCCGCCATTGGGGTTGGCTATCCCGCGGCGCTCGGGGGTGTCATCGCCGTGGGAGCCACCGACGCCAACGACAACGTGGCAACCTTCTCGGGCGGCGGTGCCCAGCTCGATCTCGTCGCGCCAGGCCAGAGCATCGTCGCGCTGGTCTCGGGCGGCTGCTGCGTGACGCGGTCGTCGTCCGCGCTGGCGGCGTCGCACGTGACGGGCGCGCTCGTTGTGCTGTTGGGCGCGGGCGTCGCGCCGGCCGCGGCCGCGCAGGCTCTTCTCGACGGCGCCGACGACATTGGTGCCGCCGGTTGGGACAGCGCCTCCGGCCGGGGCCGGCTCGACCTGTGTGGCGCGCTGGTGGCGGCTGGCGTCGGCTGCGGCGACGGCGTGGCGACGGCAACGCCGACCCGCACATTCACGTTCACGCCAACGCCGACCCGCACGCATACGGCAACCCCGACGCGCACGCCAACCCATACCCCCACGGCCAGCGCCACGCCGACGCGCACGGCAACGCCCACAGCCACCGCCACGCAGGTGCTCAGCGTCGCGATCACGTCGCCCGCGCCTGGCGCGGCGGTTTCGGACAGCGTGGCCTTTTCCGCCACCGCCTCGGCTCCCGGCGGCGTCGAGAAAGTGCGTTTCTACGCCGGCTCCACCTACCTTGGATTCGACACCTCCGCGCCCTACCAGAAGACCTGGAACACCCTCACGGTGCCGAACGGCGCCATGACCCTGCGCGCGCAGGTCGTCGCCTGGTCCGGCGCTACCGCATGGCATGAGATCGCGGTGACGGTCGCGAACGCCGATGCCTCGCCGCCGACGGTCGGCATCATCCAGCCGTTACCCGGCGCGATCGTCGAAGGCACGGTTCGTATCGATGCCAACGCGCACGACGATCGTGGCATCGAGAAGGTCCGCTTCTGGGCTGGTGGCGCCTACCTGGGGTTCGACACGGCGGCTCCCTATGCGCGCAATTGGAACACCGCAACGCTCGCCAACGGGCGTCACGTGATCAAGGTCGAAGCAATCGACATCGCGGGGCGCTCGGCCACGACGCAGATCACTGTCACGGTCATCAATCCCGACAGCACGCCCCCAACCATCAGCATCACCGCCCCGGCGCATGCTGCGACCGTCAGTGGCACGATCACCCTGCAGGCGATCGCCGCCGACTCACAAGGGCTCGAGAAGGTGCGCTTCTACGCCGAAGGCGTCTACCTGGGTTACGACCCCTCCGCGCCGTACACGCGGACCTGGAACACGGCCACGGCGCCGAATGGCCCGGTCGAGATCCGCGCGCAGGCGGTCGACTGGGCTGGCAACACCACCTGGACGAGCATCACCGTCAACGTGGCCAACTAGCGCCAAAAAGCCAGTGGAGCGCCGTGCGGCACTCCTCCGTCCACATCACCCGATCGACCGCTACTGCGCCGTGAACGTCAGCGTCTTGTCATTCACCTTCACGGTGTACTCCGTCCCGGAGGTGAGGTCTGAGCCGAGCTCAATGATCGATTCGTGCGTGCCATAGATCGCCGTGCAGACCGCATTCGGGTCGTCGATCTCGGTGTTCGTAACTTCGATCGTGAACGTCGTGCCGGATGTTCCGGTGAGCTTCGCTTCCTTGAACTGGGCGCATCCGCTCGGGATCCCGGAGACGATGCGCACTGCGTACTGAGGCGGGAAGCTCTCGCGTATGATCAGTTCCAGTTCGTCGATTGGTGCGAGCACCGTCCGCAGGCCGGGCGTCGGCGTCGCTGGCGGCCGCTCGTCCTCCGCCTGACCGTCGCCGCCGCATGCGGCGGCCAGCACCGAGAGCGCTGCCAGACCTGCCGCGATCATGAACCAGTAGCGCCTCATCGTAGGCTCCTTTGTGTGTCTCTCACTGAGAGTATGACGCCGGAATGGCGCGCGAGGTTCCGCCGCCCAGGGCCGGCTTTCGGTAGCATACGCCCGTGGCTGCCGCCTTCGACCTCACGCGCTTCCACGAACTGCTCCGCACCGAGGTGTTCGGCCGCACCCTGATCTATGAGCCCGCCGTCGGCTCGACGATGGATCTCGCGCGTGACGCTGCGCGGCACGGCGCTGCGGAAGGCGCCGTCGCCCTGGCCGATGAGCAGACCGCCGGGCGCGGGCGCCTCGGCCGAAGCTGGATTACGCCGCCCGGCGTCAACCTCAGTTGCACACTGCTGCTACGCCCCAAAACGCTGCCGGCCTTCCGGCAACTGGCCATGATCACGCCCCTGGCCATCGTCGAGGCGGTCGAGATGCTGGCGGGTGTCCGCTGCGACATCAAATGGCCGAACGATGTGCAGGTGCGCGGCAAGAAGCTCGCCGGTGTGCTCATCGAGGCCGAGACCGATGGCGCCGCTCCGTTCGCACTTGTCGGCGCGGGAATCAACGTCAACTTCGATCCGTCCGCATATGACGAGATCCGCGATATTGCGACCAGCCTGCTTGCCGAGACCGGTCGTGAACACGACCGTGAGGCATTGCTTGCCGAGTACCTGCTACGTTTCGAACGGCTCTACGCCGGGGCGACCGATGCGGAGTTCGTGCGTGATCGCTGGCGTGCGCGTCTTGTCACCCTCGGTCAGCGCGTCACTGCCACTACGCCTGCCGGCGCCACCGGCGGCATCGCAGAGGACGTTGACGAGGACGGCTCGCTCCTCATTCGCACCGATGCCGGCGCTCTCGTCACGATCGAAGCGGGCGACGTCACCCTGCGGGTGTAGCGACGCGAGCCTCCGCCAGACGCTTGACGTTCGCCATCGACCGGGCGAACACGCGCGCCAGGTGCGGCCGCACCGCGACGGCGAATGCCGTCGCGCCCAGCCGGCCCAGCGGTGGCTGGAAGTCCTCGACCCAGATGAACAGGGTTCCGTTCTCGATCCGTTCCAGCACGAAACTGCCTGAGCCGCTGAACTGCCCGCGGTGCGCCACGTCCATCCGCCGCGGCGGATCCCACGCCGTAATCTCCATCACGTCCTTGACGAGCGGAAGCCCGAACAGCTCGCTCGTCACGCGCATCACGGTCCCCACGCCGCGCTTCGTATCGCTCACGATCTCCAGCGTGTGAACATCGACCATCCAGTCGCCCTGTCGCTCGATGTCGGCCAGCACGTCCCAGACCGCTTCAGGTGGCGCGGCGATGAACGTCTGCACTTCAAGATGAGCCATGGTTCGCCCGTACACTGTCCGGCATGCGGAGCTTTGTCGACCGCCTTGGCGCCGTCGTCCGGCGTCTCCTCGCCGTGGTGCTGCTCTTCGTGATCATACGCACGTTCATCGGTATCGCGATCATCGTCGGGCAGGGCGGCCCCGAGCACGGGCGCGCGCTCACGCTCATCAACGCGGTGTTGGCGGCCGTCTGTATCGGCGTCGCGCTCGCGGTGCGCCGGTACGCGCCGCCGCGCCGCGAGCCACCCGCATCCTGAGGGTTCGTTAGCTCACCACGCCTTCGTGCGAACCGGGTTCGATCGGCGGTGCGTCGGGCGCGGGCGTCTCTGGCGCGGGCACGTGCACCCGCCCGCGTCCGCCGCCGTCGCGTCCATCTCCCCGTACCCGCGACGATGCCGAGTTGACCAGCAAATCCAGCAGGTCGATGGGCACCGGAAACACGATCGTGCTGTTCTTCTCGGTGGCAACTTCAGAGAGCGTCTGCAGGAAGCGCAGTTGTAGCGTCGCCGGCTCCGATGCGAGGACCCGTCCAGCCTCCGCCAGTTGCTCCGATGCCTGCAGCTCACCCTCGGCGTTGATCACCTTCGCGCGGCGCTCGCGCTCGGCCTCGGCCTGGCGCGCCATCGCCCGCTGCATACCCACCGGCAACTCGACATCCTTCACCTCGACGGTCGAGACCTTTACGCCCCACGGCTCCGTCTGTTCATCGATGATCCGCTGCAGCTTGGTGTTGATCTCTTCACGTTCGGAAAGCAGCGCATCGAGATGCGACTGCCCGATCACGCTCCTCAGCGTCGTCTGCGAGATTTGCGACGTCGCGCGGTAGTGGTCTACCACGCGCGTCACCGCGTCCTCGGGATGGACCACGCGGAAGTAAATCACGGCGTTGACCTTCACAGTCACGTTGTCGCTCGTGATGCACTCCTGGCTCGGTACGTCCATCGTGACCGTGCGCAGGTCTACGAGCACCATGCGGTCGACGATCGGCAGCACGACGAACAGCCCCGGCCCCTTCGCGCCCAGCAGGCGCCCGAGCCGGAAGATCACGCCGCGCTCGTACTCGGCGACGATCTTGACCGAGAACAACCAGACAATGAACCCCCACGGCGGGATCATGAGGAAGTACGCGAATCCCGTCAGCAGGATGCGCACAAACGATGCGAGGCCGCCTTCATCCCTCGCGCGCTCCGGCGGCGTCTCAAGTCCCGGCGGTGCAGCTGTGGCCACGGGGGCCCCCTTTCGTGCTCGCTGACCTATCATGCTACCCGCCACGGCTGCCGGGCAAGAGTGCGCAGCCGGCCAGGAGGATCACCATGCTCGAACACGTCGACCGCATGCAGCTCGCCGTTCGTGACCGCGCTGCCGCCGCCCGCACATTCGTGGAGCTCGTTGGCGCTGTCGAGACGGGTGACGATGAGGTGGACGCGCTCGGCGCCCGGCGTCGGACGGTGCAGGCCGGCGCCAGCGAGTTCGAACTTCTCGAACCGTCAGGCGACGGTCCCGTGCGTGCCTACCTTGAGCGGTGGGGCGAAGGCCTGTTCGCCGCCGGCTTCTCCACCAAGGACGTGAACGTTCTCGCCCGGCGGCTCGAACAGCACCGCGTCGCCTTCACCGAGGAAGGCGGCCAGCTCCACATCGCCGCCGATCAGACGCCCGGCCTGCGCATGGTCATTTCGCAGGAGCGTGAACGTCCCATGGTTGGCCTCATCCGCTACCTCTACGAAGCCACGAACCTTATCAACGATCACGCGGCGGCAGCGCAGTTCTACGCATCGCGCTTCGGGCTCGACGCGTCACGGTTCGTGCCCATCACGAGCAAGGCGTACGGTTACACCGGTCAGCTCACGATGTTCAACCCGCCCGCACGCCTCGACCGCATCGAGCTCTCGCAGATCACCGACTGGACGAAGCCGATGGGTCGCTTCATGCAGCGCCGCGGCGGCGAGACGCTCTACATGTGCTACGTCGAAGCGGAGGATCTGCGCCCGGTGATCGAGCGGCTCGAGAAGCGACAGATGCGCTACGCCGGCCGCAACCCGGATGATCCCAATCCGGGCGGCGTCTTCATCCACCCCGCGACGTTCCACGGCGTGCTCATGGGCGTGAGCCGCACGAACCTGGCATGGACGTGGTCAGGGCACCCGGAACTCGCCGGCGAGGGCGCGCAAGCCGCATCTCACTGATCCGCGCCGCGCCGATCATCGAAGGACGACGAGCCGTACGTTTACGACAGCGCGCGCCAGTAGCGCCTGCCTTCGACCCGCACCAGCCGCCCGAAACCCGGGTGCGCGAAGTGGCCGGCGACGACCGTCCAGCCGCCGTCTTCGGCGCGCTGCATCAGCTTCTCGCGCGTTTCGGCGCCAAGCTTCGGATCCAGGTCGAAGATCGGCGACCAGGCCGTCTCGCTGACCTGCGCGGGGCTGTGCGCCACATCCCCGATGATCACCGCTGTCTCGCCGGCGGACTGGATCAGCACGGCGGAGTGCGCGGGCGTGTGACCGGGGGTGGGTAACAACGTCAGCTCAGGCGTCAGCGCGTACTCGCGATCCACCAGCGTCACGTCACACAGGCCTTGCAGCGGCAGCACGCAGTCGTTGACCCACGGAAGCTGCGGATTGTTCGCCTGCTCGGGAGCCGTGAAGAACTCGTACTCCTCGCGCACGAAGATGTGCTGTGCCTTCGGGAACGTTGGCGCCCACGCATCACCCTGCTTGGTCGTGTGCCACCCCACGTGATCGATATGGATGTGCGTGGCCATCACCACGTCGATGTCCGCCGGGTCGATGCCTTCGTCGCGCAGCACGTCCGGCAGGCGTCCGTTCGGGAAGAACGGCCTGTCCTTCGCGCCGATGCCGCTGTCGATGAGGATCGTCTTCCCCGACGAGCGCACCACGAACGAGGGGATCGTCAACGGGATGTTCGCGCAGTTGTCCGCCAGGTGCTCGCAGTACGGCGACCATTGCCCCTCCTCGAGCGCGGGAAACAGCATCTTCGCCGGCGCCTTCGCTTCGGCGTCGATCAGCGCCAGCAACTCGACGTTCCCGATGCGGAGCCTGCTACCCAACGTCCCTCCCGCCGCCAGGATGTGCCTCGTGCGAGCAGCGGCACGCTATCGCCCGATGGCCGTCTGCGTCAACGAGGCGTCTGGTAGAATCGACCAACCGGGCACGCTGCCGACACGCTGCCGAAAGGTCACCCCGTGCGCCACATCTTCCGCCCCCCACGCGGCTTGCATCTGGTGCCATGAGCGCCGCCACCGTGCGTCCGATCGATTTCACCCGGGATGCCCCCGCCCTGCGCTCGTTCCTGTCGGAGCGCGACCGCATGCGTCTCGAGCATTGCCAGGCAGCAGTCGCAGATGGCGATGCCGCCGTCTTCGTTGCGGAGGAGGACGGTACTGCCGTGGGTTGGGCAGTTGTGCACTTCCGCTACCGCGACGATCAGGACTGGGAACCCGACCCGGACGGCCGCACGTTCCAGGAAGGCGACAACGCCTACGTCGAGAACATCGAGGTGACCGCCGGGCAACGTGGCAAGGGCCTCGGGCCGCAGCTGCTCGCCGCTGTCGAAGAGGAAGCGCGCCGCCGCGGCAAGAAAGCGCTCTGGTTGCACACCAGCGAGAACAACGTCAAGGCCCATCGCGTGTTCGACCGCGCCGGTTGGATGCACGAGCGCACCGTCTACCCGCCCTGGAAACCGACCTCTCGCACGCGGATCTACAAGAAGGTCCTGTGAGGCGCACATGAAGGCGATCTTCTTCCGCGCGCTGGCCGTCAGCGCGGTGCTCCAGTTCATCATCACCCGGCAGCGTGCCGGCCAGACGCTCATCGAGGGTGAGGCCGAAGCGATGTGGCTGCGCTATCCCTTCAACGTCGTGCTCAACGCCCTCATGTGGACACTCATGCTGAGCGCGCTCGGCGCCGGCCTGCGGCGCCTGCGCATGGCCCTGTGAGACGCGTCCGCATCCGCCACGTCGACGCCTTCACGACCGTGGCCCTCGAAGGCAACCCCGCTGCGGTCGTCGGCGGCGATGGCGAGGTGTTCGACGACGTGGCGATGCAGCGGATCGCGCTCAACCAACACCTTTCCGAGACTGTCTTCCTGTATCCGCCCGAGTCGCCGGAGAACGATGCACAGGTGCGCATCTTCACCCCCTCAGTGGAGCTGCCGTTCGCCGGCCACCCGATCATCGCCGCCGCGCACGTACTCGCGAGCGATGGACGCGTGAGCGGGGCGCGCATGCTCATCGAAACACTGTCGGGGGTCATCCCGGTTGAGGTTCATCAGGCTGTGGCGGCTGCCGGCGCTTCGCCGCGCTATACCATGACGCAACGCCCGCCCGAGTTCCGCGAGTCGGAGTTCGCGCCCGCGGAGGTCGCGGCCTGGCTCGGTGTGGAGAGCGCCGCCGTGCTCCACGTCGAGCACGTGTCGACCGGCGTCTGGTGGCTCATCGCCCAGCTTCGCTCGCTCGAGGACGTGAGACGAGCCTCGCCAGCGAACGCCCTCGCGACCGGTCGCGAAATCTCGTTCTTCTGTCTTGAGGCTGAGCGCGCAGAAGCGGCCGTGCACGTCCGGACGTTCGCGCCGGGCGCTGGCATCGTCGAAGATCCAGTCACCGGTAGCAGCCACGGTTGCATCGGCGCGCTCATCGCCCGCGGCGGGTTGCTGCCACGCCGGGGCGGAGCCATCGAGTACGTGGCCGAACAGGGCAGCGAGATCGGCCAGCCGGGCACCGTCTACGTGCGCGTCAGCGGCGAAGGCGAGTCGCTGTCAGTGCAGGTCGGCGGCCACGCGGTCACGGTGCTCGAGGGCGACCTGATCCTGCCGTGAGCCTCGCTGCCATCATCCTCGCCGATCAGCCCGACGATCAGGGCGAACTGCCGGCCCTGTACCCGTTCGGCGATGACGGCTCGCTCATCGAGTGGCAAATCGCGCAGGTCGCCGCAGCCGGCGTGCGCGACATCGAGCTGGTGCTTGGCGCCAACGCGGACGCCCTCATTCCGCTCGTCGCGTCGGACAATGTAGAGCCGATCATCAATCCTGCCTGGCAAACCGGCATCGCGGCGAGCATGCGTGTCGGCGCAACGGCTGTTCCGCGCGGCGTCACGCACGCCTTGATCGTCGACATTCGCGAGCCACGCCCAGCCCGGGTGCTGACGGCGTTGATCGAGGCGCAGGCGCAGAGCGGCGCGCCGCTCGTGCGTCCCGCGCACGCAGGCACGCCCGGGACGCCGCTGCTTGTCACCGACGAGCGGATCCCCGTTGACGGCGTCGGCACCGAGACCATCACCGCCGATGACTTGCTGAATCCCGTGACGATACTGAGCGGCCTGCGTAACGTCCGCGACGACGCCGATCTCGAGCGCGTGCTCGCCTGGGCCACTCGCCCGCACCTCGTTCCGTTCCCCTCTAACATCGTCCTTTTTCGCGCCTCGAGCGCCCCAGACCTGGCGCTCCTGACGGCTGAGACCTGACAGCTCATCGCTCCCGTTCGGTACACTCGTCGCCTGATGGCGCTCGAGATCAGACCCTACCTGCCCGAGGAGGCGGAAGCGTTCTATCGCGTGCCGTCGATCGTGTTCGGGAACTACCGCCAGCCGGTGCAGATTCCGGAAGGCGGCATGGGAATCCTGCCGGAGTGGTCGCTTTGCGCCTTTGAGGACGGAGAGCTGGCGACGACCTACGCCGCCTATCCGTTCACGATCCGGCTCAACGGCGCCCCCGCCCGCGCCGCCGGCGTCACCTACGTCGGCACGCTGCCGTGGCACCGCCGCAAGGGCCACCTCCGCGCGATCACCGCGGCGGATTTCACGCGCCGCTACGAGCAGCAGCTTGAGCCGATCGCCCTCCTCACCGCCTCGATCGCCGGCATCTACGCGCGTTACGGCTACGCTGTTGTCTCGTCGCGCCAGCGCTACCGTATCGATCCGCGCTGGATCAACTTCGCGCCCTCGCTGCCGCCGGCTGCCGGCCGCATGCGGGAGGCGACGACGGATGAGTTGCCCCTGCTCAAGACCATCTATCGCGAGTTCGCCGGCCCGCGGAACCTGTACCTGCACCGCGCGACGGTGGTGTGGGAGGGCCAGGTGCTGGGGCTGCGCCCCGGCTTCGGAGGCGAGGATCAGGGGGCGGCGCTGATCGCCGTGTACGAGGAGCGTGGCGAGCCGGCTGGCTACGTATGCTACACCCCGAAGTTCCACGCTGACTTCGAGGACGGCGCCGGCCCGGGCCAGCGTGTCTTCGTGCGGGATGCGGCGTGGCTCACACCTGGCGCGTACCGCGCGATCTGGGAGCACTTCCGCACATTCGACCTCGCCGTGCGCGTGCAGATGTTCGCCGCGATGGATGACCCCGCGTTCGACGTGCTGCTCGATCCGCGCGAGTTGAACGCCACGCGCGGCGACTGGATCCACGGCCGCGTGATTGACCTGGAGCGCGCGCTGCCGCTACGCCCCTATGCCGCCGAGGGACGCGTGACCTTCCAGGTGCGCGACGAGATCTGCCCGTGGAATGCCGACAGATGGGCGCTTGAAGCCAGCCCTGACGGAGCGAAGATCGTCCGCACAAATGACACGCCGCAGCTCTCCATGGACGTCTCCGCGCTTGCGCTCCTGCTGTGCGGCACGATCTCGCCGAGTCAGGCGGTCCGCATCGGACGCGCCGAAGCGTCGCCTGACGCGCCTCTGGATCTTTGGGATGCGATCTGGCGCACCGCCTACGCACCCCACTGTCCCGACGGCTTCTGAGCGAGGCTTACAGCCCCCGGTCGACGAGGTACGCGCACAGGTCGGCGGTGCGGCATGAGTAGCCCCACTCGTTGTCATACCACGCCGCCACCTTCACGAGGTCCCCACCAACGACGTTCGTGGTCAGCGCATCCACCGTCGAAGAGTGGGGATCGCCCTTCAGGTCCATGGACACGAGCGGCTCGTCGGAGACCTGCAGAATGTCCTTCATCGGCCCGGCGGCTGCTGCGCGCAGGGCGTCGTTGACCTCGTCGGGTGTCGTCTGCCGGTTGACCAGCGCCACCACCTCGACGATCGACACCGTGGGTGTCGGAACGCGGTACGCCACGCCGTCGAGCTTGCCCTCCACCTCCGGGATGACGAGCTTCAGAGCCCGCGCGGCGCCGGTCGATGTCGGCACGATGTTCAGGCCTGCGGCCCGCGCTTCGCGCAGATCCTTCGATTGCATGTCGAGCAACCGCTGCGAGTTGGTGTAGGCGTGGATCGTCGTCATCTGGCCCTTGATCAGGCCGAATGAATCGACCAGCACTTTCACGGTCGGCGCCAGCCCATTCGTCGTGCACGAGGCGTTCGACACGACGGTGTGCTTCGCGGGATCGTACTTCTCCGCGTTCACGCCAAGCACGAGCGTCACGTCCTCGTTCTTCGCAGGAGCCGAGATGATCACCTTCTTCACGCTGTCGCGCACGTGCGCACGCGCCTGCTGCGCATCGGTAAAGAAGCCGGTGGACTCGACCACGATCTCGACCCCGGCCTTGCCCCACGGGATGTTGCCCGGCTCGCGCTCGGCGAACACGGAGATCGGTTTGCCATCCACGACCAGCCCGCCCTCGCCGACCTCGACGGTGCCGGGGTAGCGGCCGTAGTTGGAGTCGTACTTCAGCAGGTGCGCGTTCGTCTTGTTGTCGACGAGGTCATTGATCGCGACGACCTCGAGCTTGTCGCCGTGGCGCTCCTTGATCGCCTTCAGCACCTGCCGGCCGATGCGGCCGAATCCGTTGATTCCAATGCGCGTCGCCATGGCGTTCGCTCCCTTTCGTTTCTTCGCCGCGGGTTCGGATCCATTGTGCCGCCGCGGAAGGGGTCGGTCTAGAGCGGGACCCGCTCGCCCGCGTTGCGATGCGCTGGCGGCCACGCTCGTTACACTTGCGGCGCGATGCCGCCGCACTCGCCGCTGCCGCCATGCCCGCCGCAGCCGGACGGCGTTCCCTGGCCCGTCCCGACATGGCCGACGGGCGCACCCGCCTCCGACGTGGACGCCGAACGACTGCTCCGCGCCACCACCGACGCGTTCACAACCCTCGACGAAGTCGGGGAGACGCGGGCGCTGCTCGTCGTGCATCGCGGTCGCCTGGTCGTCGAGCGCTATGCCACCGACGTCACGGTAGAGACGACACTTCCTTCCTGGTCGATGGCGAAGAGTCTGCTGCATGCCGTCGTCGGCACGCTGGTCGCCGATGGTCGCCTGGATATCCACGCGCCGGCGCCCGTGCCGGCGTGGCGGACGCATGGCGATCCGCGCGCGGGCATCACGCTCGATCACCTGCTGCGCATGAGCGACGGGCTGGCGTTCCGTGAAGAGTATGTCGACGGCGCAGCGTCGGACGTGATCCCCATGCTGTTCGGCGAGGGGAAGTCAGACGTAGGCGCGTACGCCGAGGCGTTCCCGTTGGCGCACGAACCCGGAACCTATTGGAACTACTCGAGCGGCGCCAGCAACATCATCTCCGGGATTGTCCGCCGCACGCTCGGCGGCGAGGAGGCGTACCGCGCGTATCTCGCAGAGCGCATCTTCGAGCCGCTCGGCTTGACCAGCGCCGCTCCCCGATTCGATGCCGCCGGCTCGTGGATCGCCTCATCGTTCGTCTTCGCAACGGCGCGCGACTTCGCCCGACTCGGATTGCTGTACCTCCGCGGAGGTGCCTGGCAGGGCAGACCGATGTTGCCGCAGGCGTGGATCGACTACGCCCGAACGCCGGCGCCCGCCTGCCCCACGCGCGAGTACGGCGCGCACTGGTGGATCTATCCGGAGCGGCCGGACGTGTTCTTCGCGAGCGGGTACGAGGGACAGCGGGTGATCGTCGCCCCCATGCACGATGTCGTGATCGTGCGCAGCGGCCGTTCACGGATCGAGCAGCGCGACGCTATCAATGCGCTGGGACTGCGGCTCATCGACCCGTTTCCGCGCGTTTACTCGACGAGCTGATAGCCGCCGAACTCCAGCACCCGCCGCTGTACGGTCTCCATGTCGTCGATGCGGTCGTCGAGCAGTGCTTGCAGCACCTGCTCGCGGCGCGTCAGCTCTCGCAGGAACTCGTCGTCTTGCATGCCCAGCCGGCGGGACGCGGCGTTGATCGCCGCGGGGTTCGGCAGCACGTCGAACGCATCCCTTTCCGGGAGCCAGGTGGCGACGGTATGCCGGTCCCAGGCCTCGCCCAGGGGCTCGAGCACCGTGATCTCGCGGACGCGGCGGACGCGGCGCCCGTCTCGCGCGCCGACGTGCATCGGCAAGGTGAATGCCAGGTGCCCGATCAGCCGTTGCGGAACGTCGCACTCTTCCACGAGTTGTTCGATCACGCCGTCGACCGTATCTGCGTGCATCGTGGACATGAGCGAATAGCCTTCGGCAGCCAGTTCAAACTCGCGCTGCACGTACGGTCCCCACGAGTAGACCGGCAGGTGGTCGCTCATCTCGTTCACCAGCAGATAGATCGGCGGTTGGCCATCTGCGGGTGGTGGTGGCAGGCGGAACGTCTCACCCCAGCCGCGCGTGAAGTACACCGAGGACTCCGGGCGGGCGAAGGCAAGCAGGGCGGTGAGGATCGTGGTCTTGCCGGCGCCCGGAGGGTCGGCGGCAAGGATCATCGAGCGGCCGCGCTCGACCGCGAGCCAGAGCAGCGCCGCCATGCGCGGGGTCATCGTGCCCGAGCTGATGATCTGCGTGATCGAGAGTGGTTCCGGCTGGTTCCAGCCGTGCCAGCCCCACCAACTCTCGGGTTGATTCAGTGCTTTCACTCACCCATGATAGCGGCGCACCGCGCGCCGCCGTCACGAAGGAGCAGGATCCATGAAAGCAGCCGCCCTCAACGGCCCGCGTACCGTCGCCGTCATTGATGTGGAGCAACCGGGAGAGCCGGCGCCCGGCGACGTGCTGGTGAGGATGCGCAACGTAGGCATCTGTGGCAGCGACCTGCACTTCTTCCGGGGCGAATTTCCTTTGCCGAAGGGATTCATCCTTGGGCACGAGCTCGCCGGTGAGGTTGCGGTCGTCGGCGAGGGTGTCAGGGGGTTCGAGTCCGGTGACCGCGTGGCGATTGAGGCGGTGCGTGTCTGCCTGACATGCGCGTTCTGCCGTTCCGGGAACTACCAGTTCTGCGCCGCGCGCAAGTCATTCGGTCTCAATCATCCGGGTGGCTTGCAGGAGTACGTGACGCTGCCGGCGTACGCACTCTACAAACTACCCGACGCGATCGACACGGAACTCGGGGCGCTGCTCGAGCCGCTGATCGTGGGGGTGCACGGGCTGCGGCTCGTGGATATGAGATTCGGCGACCGTGTAGCTGTGCTCGGCAGCGGCGCCATTGGCCTGACCGCGATCGCAGCGGCGAGGGCGATGGGCGCCACGTTCATCGCGGCCACCGCCCGCTATCCGCAGCAACGGGAGATGGCCGGTGTCATGGGCGCGGACGCCGTGTTCGAGACTACGAACGAAGGCACCGCGGCGATGGCGAAGGCGATGCCGGGCGGCTACGACGTCGTCGTGGAAACCGTCGGCGGGCATGCCGATACGCTCGGGCAGGCGCTGCAGATCGTGGCCGTGGGCGGGCGGATCAGCGTGCTCGGCGCGTTCTCCCAGCCGGTCTCAATCCACCCGATCATGTTCTTCATGAAGGAGCCGCGCATCGTCGGATCGAACTGCTACGGGCGGGCAGGGCGCAACTCCGACTACGAACTGGGGATCGAGATCATGCGGCGGCGCCCCGAGGACTTCCGGCGTCTGATCACGCATCGCTACGGCATCGACGAAGTCGCGCAGGCGTACGCCACAGCCGACGACAAGAGGAGCGGCGCGATCAAGGTCACCGTGACGCCTTAGAGACAAGCCTCGCGGATGGTCAGTCGAGATGCAGGAATGCTGATCACGCGTTGTTTCACGTGAAACGTTGCGCGCGGATTTCACAATTCAGCGCCGCACCACAGGTTCGCGAATCGCAAATCCGATTACGTGGGGGATCCGGCACGGTCGGGGTTGGCCGACTAGGGTGTGGCGGCGCGAAATTGTTTCACGTGAAACATTGCGCGGAGGTTTCACAACCGCGCTATCGGACACACGACGTGGCCGAGATGCGGATTGCTACCGCCGGCGACCTCAACTCGTGGCTGCTGCAGCCGTGCTCGGCGCCTGGGCGCCTTCGGCGTCGTACTTCGCGAAGAGGTGCCCCCAGGGCGACTCCTCGCGCCAGCGCTCATAGACCTTCCGCTCTTTCAGCGGCCAGTGGTAGTAGTCGTGGAAGACTTCGCTGAACATAATGGGCACCGCCACGAACGGCGGGCGGGTGACGACCTTCTGCAGAAACTTCGTCGGGCCGTACCACGTGAGGTAGCCCATGAAGCTGTGCAGATGGCCGCCGACCTTGAAGCCCCACGACTCGTTTGCCAGCTCGGTATCCCCGACGATCTCGATCTCGCGCGGGTCGCCGACGCCGAGGCCCTGCTCGGTGGCGATGCGGATGTAATCGATCTGCATCGGGTCGAAGCCCATCATCTTCGCGGCGACGGCATCTATCGCGGCCTGGTCGCCCGACGCCAGGATGACGTCCTTGCGCACGGGTTCCATGATGCGCGGGCCCGGGCCGTTGCCGGCCGTCGTGCCGTCCATGACGGCGAAGATGCCGGTGTGAATTTCCTTCTGGATGGCCAGAAGGTCGACGAGCGTCTCGTGGATGTGGCTGTGCGTGTAGTGGCGGTTCGTGCTCAGCAACCCGCCAAAGGCGTTCTTCATGGCGCCGGTCGTGGTCGTGTAGATGTGGCACTTCGCTGTTGGCAGATGGACGATGTTCTTGCCGTGAAAGTAGTCGGGGATCTTGATGCCGTCGGGAAAGATCCTGTCGAGCACCAACATCCTGCGCTGCGGCTTGAAGATCTCCCAGCGCATGTCGCTTTCACGGAAGTTGAACTTGACCGGGATGTCGTGATGGCGGAACACGGGCACGTACTTGTTGAGATCCTCGCCCTTGAAGGCATTGGTGACGACGGTCTTGTTCTGCACGCAGACTAGGTCGCGGTAGCCGGCGTTGCGTAGCCCGACGATCGTGCCTTCGAGCTGCCAGGGTGTGGTGTTCGCCGAGGGGAACGGGAAGTGCCAGGAGATATTGTCCTTGAGGATCGTGGCGGCGCCGCGGTCCAGGAACCGGTCGACCTCTGCGAGGTGAAGGAGCCGCTCGTAATCCTGCAGGGCGCTCTCGGGCTTCGTGCGCAGGACGGCAACCTTGGCCTTGGACATGCGTGACCTCCGGGCGTCTGAAGCTGGCAGGCGGTTGGTGAGCGGTTGCATCGCGCTCGTGGCCGGCTGCCAGCGTACGATTCGAATCGGTACGGACAGCATAGCGAATTGGCGAGGGCGCCATCGGCCTCGCCAATTCGCCGCAGACATGAATCTACCGGGGTCTGCAGCAAGGCGCGGCTCATCGTCAACAGACCGCGCCTTGCTGTCCCCGTGGCCGCAGACTACGCCAGAGCTTGCGCGCCCTGTGCAGTGGCCATGATCCGGCCGAGGTTCTCTGGCGCCATGAACGCCGGCAGCGACGAGGCACCGCAGATGGCTGAGAAGAACTGGTTGATCGCTGCCTGGTTGCCGCGCATCGCGGCGAACAGCTGCTGCATCTCCGGCGGCGGCGGCTCGAGCTTCGCGAGGTCCGTCGTGAAGTAGTAGAGCGGGGTGACGCGCTCGTTGCGCCGTACTTCGTACGCGCCGAGCGCTTCATCCAAGGGCTGCTTGCCGCTGAAGCCGGCGTCGATCGCAGCCACGAGGTTCTCAGCATCGTGGAAGGAGTCCACGATCCCCTGGGCGGTGAGGGGGTCCTTGCAGTAGCCGGCATCGCCGACCAGCGCCCAGCCGGGGCCGTGTGGCTTGCGGAAGAAGTTGGGTACGCCGGCGATGCCGCGCCAATCCTCCTCGCGGCGAGCGCCGTCGAGCCGCTCCGCCAGCCCTGGCACAGCGGCATGCACCTTGCGGAAGTTCGCTTCGATGTCGGCCCGGATCTCCTGGAAGCGCGCGGAAGGCCAGCAGGCCGCCACGAGCGTCAGGCCGTCGTTCGTGGGGAAGTACGCCGCGCCCTCGTGCGGCCGCACATACTGCTCGATATCGTCGATGTCGATGCCGCTGAAGTAGCTGTAGAAGAACGTCACCAGCGCCGGAATCGCGTTGTACTCCGGCGCATCGACTGCGTTGGCGACGAGTGAGTGCACGCCGTCCGCACCGATCACGATGCTGGCCCGCTCCTCGACTGTGCCGCCGCCGCGCGCGTGGCCGCGGATGCCGATGACACGATGGCTGTCCCAGATCAGCTCTTCGGTGGTGAACGCCTCGCGGACCTCGGCACCGCTCATCACGGCGGCATCGACCAGCAGCTTGTCGAGTACGGTTCGGCGCGGGCAGAGGCCCCCGCGTCCGCCGTTGCGGTCGAGCGCGCCGCCCTTGAGCGCGAACGGGCCGACATCGAAGGTCATGTTCAGGCCGATCGCCGGCGCGCCGGTCTCCTCCAGTGTCGTGAGCAGGCCCCAGCGGTCGAGCACCTCGCAGCCGTGAGGCCAGATGACGTGCGTGGAGATCACGTCGCTGGGGAAGGTCGCCTTGTCCAGCAGGAGCACCCGGTAGCCCTTGCGGGCGAGGAGCATCGCCGTCGGCGAGCCGGCGCAGCGCGCCCCGATCACGATCGCGTCATACATGGTCATCCTCCCTTCTCGTTCGTGGATGACGAGAGACTACGCTTGGGAGAAGCGCCCTCGCATCGAGCGGAGTGACCAAAGTGTCGGGGCGGGCGAGATGGTCAGAATTGACTATGCGGCTCTCAGACGAGCCCGTGCTCGAAGGCGAACGCAGTGGCGGCTGTCCGCGAGGACACGCCGAGCTTTGCGAAGATGTTCTGGACATGCCGCGCGACGGTGTTCTCGCTGACCACGAGCTCGACGGAGATTTGCTTGTTCGTGAGGCCGCGCGCGATGAGGGCGAGCACCTCCAACTCGCGTGCGCTCAGTCCGCCGGGCGCCGGTTGCGCGGGCAGCGTAAGCGCATCGATACGGGCGAGGTCCGCCGTGGCGCCGAGCCGCGTCAGGATCGCGCGGGCGGCGTCGAACTCGCGCGCCGCCGCCTCCCCATCGCCAAGGTCCTTGCTGGCCCGCCCCGCCAGCAGGCGTGAGCGAGCCGCCTCGTAGGGAGCATCCAGCTCCGTGAAAATCCGGCAGGCATCCTTCAGCAGGTCGAGGGCGGCCGCCGGATCGCCGCGCGCGAGCAGCACCGCGCCCGTCGCACAGGCATGGAGGCCCCGCAGGAAAGGTGTATCGAGCTCACGCGCGATGCCTCCGAGCTCATCGGCAGCCTGCGCAGCGGCATCGACGCGGCCGCGCGCCAGCATGATCTCCACGTACGCCGGAAGGAACCGCGCCCGTGATGCCGGCCGGGTCGCCGCAGAGAGCGCCCGCTCGATGCCCTGGCGGGCGGCGTCGAGCCGGCCCTGGCTGAGCCGCAGGAGCGAGCTACCGGGCTCTGGGTCCCGTCCGTACTCGCCTGCCCGCCGGTACTGCTCCTCTGCTGCAGGGTGATCGCCGCGCAGCCGATAGATCTCGGCAAGCTGGTAGTGGGCTGAGCCAAGCGCAGCCCAGGCGCGCTGCGCGGCAAGCGCCTCGCAGGCTTCGGCCGCGACCGCTTCGGCGTCGGGCCAGGCGCCCAGAAGTGTCAGCATCTCGCAGCGGTAGATGAGACAGTCGCCGCGGTACGGCACCAGGTCAGGCTGGGCGTCGCACCATCGAGCGAGGGACTCGGTCCACTCGCGTGCGCGCCGCAGGTCGAAGATGTCCTGGCAGGTCTGGATGAGCTGGCAGTAGGCGATGCCGGCGAACAGAGGGTCGACTTCACCTGAGGTGACGGCGACCATCGATTCGTCGACGAGCGCGAGCCCGCGCTCCAGGTCGTTGAGTTGTATGAGGACGTGGCCGAGGGTCTGGCCAATCGTAACGGTCAGTTCGACGTCATCGAAGCGCTGGGCGATCTCGTGCGCGCGCATGAAGTAGGCGAGAGCGCCCCGGTTGTCTCCCTGGAACATGAGCGGCAGGCCGGTGAGCTCAAGCAGCCAGCCGTGCTCCGGGCCCTCCTCTTCGAGCCGCTCGACGATGCGGCGGCCGCGCGCGACCCAACCTTGTGCCGGAGCCATCTCGCCGCGCTGATAGAGCGCGCAGGCCTGCTGAAACGCGCAGCGCGCGGCGCGCCGCTGCGCGCCCTGGCGAAGCCATTCATGGTGGGCGCGGGTCCAGGCGCGGAACGGCTCCGTCTGCAGGTTGATCGCGTACGCGGCTAGCGCGAGTCGTTCGAGGTCGTCAGCGGCAAGCTGCGCGGCCTCGTCCGCGCGGCAGAGGTGGACGTATGCTTCCTTCCACGCTCTCCGCGCGAAGGCCGTACGTCCCAGGGCCAGGTCGTCGCCAGCGGTCGCGACGTTCACCGCGTCCGGGCCGGGCTCCGTCATGTGGCGGATCTTACCGACTCAGCGGTGGCGCGTGCCGGGCATTACCCGGCTCGCGCGTAGGCGCCGGTCTCGGGATCGAACGTGATCCAGGCGCTGCGCTCGGCAGTGTTCTGGCCGCGTGGATCGAGCTCCGTCCGGAGGATCTGCAGCTCCTCCTCGGTGGGGGCGGCCAGTGAGTCGATCCGCGGCGCGACGCGCGGCCTGTGCTGGCACTCGGTGAGCACGTCATCGACCGTCACCCACGGCGCGACGGCTACGAGGCGGAGCTTGCGTTCCTCGTAGTCGTACATGGCCCACGGCGTGACAACGCAGTACGGTCCGGTATCGGGCGGCAGGCCGGCACGCTCCCGGGCGCCCTCGCTGCCATCGAGGAAGCCGGGCGAAGAGATGAAGTCGACACGCTCGACGAACTTGCGGGACTCCTGGTCCGTCATGAGGATCGTGCGCCAGCAGAGCGCGGCGATGGAGTCGGCGCCGCCCGGCCCGCCGAAGCGCCGTGCGCCAGCACCGTACTCGCCGATGGCGGTGGAATTGATGTTGCCGTGCTGGTCGACTTGCAGGGTGTTGAGGATGCCGTAGTCCATGAGGCCGAGCTGGGCGTGGTTGCCGGCGGTGTTCATGGTTCCCCAGGCGAGCGCTCGATAGCCGGCGCGCGACGACACCATCGTCATGACGGGCTCGAAGGGGAGCATCGGCTGGGGGGCGATGACGCCGTCTTCGGTGATGTACTGGGCGTTCGGCGCGTAGAGGCGGATGCCGAGCAGCACGGCGTACATGGGGCTGCCGCCGCCGGCGACCCAGTACGTGCGGCCGTCCTCGACCATGCGGGCGACTGTGCAGACCTGCGCTTCCCGCTCGTTGAAGGACGCGGCGGGGGTGCCGATGGGTGCGCGGATAGCGACATCGAGCGTCATGCGGCGCCTCCCGTGATATCGCGCAGGTGGCCGAGGACATGCTGCACAGCGACAAAGTTCAGCACCTCGGCGAGCTTGCCGTCAGCGCCCCCGGTGGAGCGGACGCGCCGCTCGAACAGCGCGTCGTCGGCTGCTTCGACGGCGGCGATCGTCGCCGCGCGGTTACGCGCGAACTCGGCGATCAACTCCGCGACGGGCACGTCCTTGCGCTTTTCAACCTGGCGGTCGTTGTAGCTCACGATTCGGGGCGAACCACTCGCCATCTGTCCCTGCGCGGATGCCCGGGACGGTGCCGGAGGCATGGGAAGCGCTGCGCCTTGCGGCGGGTCCTGATCGCCGGCGTGCCGCGCCATGTCGATGAGTCGCGGGTAGGTCCATTCGATCGAGGCCAGATGGGCGAGGATCTCGCGTGCGTTCCAGCCGTTCTCGTAGCGTCCTTCCTCGAAGCGCTCCGCGGGCCAGGCGGAAAGCTGCGTGCTGGCGCGCTCGCCGGAGTCGCGGAGTGCCGCCAGCAACTCCAGTTTGGTCATGCCGTCCTCCTCGCGTCGCGACTGCGCTTCATGTCACCACCTTTGCGATGGTTTCGAGCAGTGGCGGAGGGCCGCCGACAAGGAGCGTGGTCACGCATGTCTCGCGCCAGCGCTGAAGGTCATCACGGACTTTCTCAATGGGGCCGATGAGCGCGACATCCTCGACCATCTTCGTCGGGACGGCGGCGATCGCCTCCCGCTTGTGCCCTTCAAGATACAGCCGCTGGATGGTGGCGCACTCGGCTTCGTAGCCCATACGGGCGAAGACCTCGTAGTGGAAGTTCATGGTGCGCGCGCCCATGCCGCCGATGTACAGGGCGAGCGTGGGCCGCTGGGTGTCGGCTGCGGCCTCGACATCGGACATCGGGATCACCGGTACGGCGGCCGCAACCTCGAACGTCTCGGCGGTTCGGCGAGCGCCGGGCCGCGCGAACCCTTCGGCAAGCGCGGCGCGGTAGAACGCGTCGCTCTTCGGCGAGAAGAACGTGGCGAGCCAGCCGTCCGCGATCTCGGCGGTCATGGCTACGTTCCTTGGGCCTTCGGCGCCGAGGTACACAGGCAGATCTGGCCGCAGCGGATGGACGATCGAGAGCGGTTTGCCGAGCCCGGTGCCGCCCGCATAGGGCACGTGGTACTGCCTGCCGGCGTACGCCACGGGCTCATCCCGCGAGAGCACCTTACGGACGACCTCGACGTACTCGCGCGTGCGTTCGAGGGGGCGAGTGTACGGCTGCCCGTACCAGCCCTCGACGACCTGCGGGCCGGATGCGCCGAGGCCGAGGATGAAGCGCCCACCGCTGAGGTGATCGAGCGTCATTGCCGCCATGGCCATGGCGGTGGGCGTGCGGGCTGAGACCTGCGCGATCGCGGTGCCGAGCTTGATGCGCGAGGTCTTCGCGCCCCACCACGCCAGTGGCGTGAGCGCGTCCGAGCCGTAGGCCTCGGCCGTCCAGAAGGAGTCGAACCCAAGGTCCTCGGCGGCGCGAAGACTGTCTTCGATGCCTGGTGGCGGGCCCGCTGCCCAGTAACCGGCGATATAGCCGAGCTTCATGGGATGCAAGTCATGGCCGGTACCCGTCCGTGATCGTCTCGTTCGCGCGGAGCTTCTCGAGGCGCTCGCGGCCGATGAGTTGATCGAACATGGCGGCGTCGTCTTTGAAAGGGGTGATGTACTTCTCGACGTACGCCCCGACGGTGTCGCGCGCGATCGCGCCAAAGGTTTCGATGACGCCGGGCGTATCGGAGCCGTACCAGCCGGCGCAGTTGCCTGGCCAAGCGCCGAACGGTGCGTGGACCACGGCATCGACAGCGTAGTAGGGGATGCTCGTGCGGCCGGGATCGCGGCGGATCTCATCGGTGTCGATGATTTCCTCCGCGGAGATGATCACCTTCTTCGATGCGAGCGCCGACTCCTGGTGAGCGATGCCGGTGCCGTAGACGCGCGCGTTGCCGAAGACGTCGGCCTGCTGCACGTGGATGATGGCGACGTCCGGGTTGAGCGCGGGGACGATCGTGATCGGCTTGCCGGTATAGGGATCTTCGACGAGCTTGGCGCCGGACAGCTCGAAGCCGTCGGTTCCGCCGAACGAGCGCACGGGCAGGAAGGGGAGGCCCATGGCGCCGGCCTGCAGCCGCAGCGTCATGACGACGTTGCTGTACTCGTAGACGTGGAGGCGGCCATCGCGGACGGCGTTGTCAATGGCGGCGCCTGGCCAGAAGAAGCCGCAGTCCGCGCGTGACGCGCAGCCAGCGCCGACGAGCAGGCCGACATCGACGTAGCTGAACTTGCCGCAGAGCCAGAGGTCCCGTTTGCCTTGGCGGATGACCTCGCGGATGAGGGTCGAAGGGCCACGCTGGAAGTAGTTGCAGTCGAAGACGAGATAGTCGCCGTCGGCCACGAGGCGCTGAACGGCCTCGCGCGCAGACATGAGGCGCGGCACGAGTGCGCGCTGCTTGTGTGCGCGGACGTGCGCGCGGAAACCGTCGGGGTCGATCGGGAGGAACTCCGCCTTGCCCTCAGACAGCACGCGCATGCGAACGCCGCTCCTCCTCGCCGCGAAGTGGCCGGATCATACCCGGGCGCGGACGTACACGCCGTCCAGAGTGTGTTCCCCCGGCTGGCGACGCGCCAGAGCCGGGCGGCCCACGTTGCGCCCCCTGCGCTGCTACGGCGACCAGGCGCCCTGCTGGACCGCCGGCACGTAGTCCGCGAGGTCCAGCGGGAGGTTGAGCGTCCGCCCCTCCTCGGCCGACTTGTAGCAGGCCATCAGGACCTCGGTGACGGCGAGGCCGTCGCGCCAGGTCTCATCCGGCATGCGGCCATCGAGGAAGGCCTGCACCATGTGTCGGTTCTCAGCGGTGTAGCCGTAGACGGTCGGTTCGTCGGCGATGACGGGCATGAGGCCCTGCTCGGCGTTTTGCTTCTCGACGAGGTCCTCGCCGGCCTCGCCCTGGACGCGGCGGCTGAGGAACACCGTGAGGTCGGTGGTGAGGCTGTCAACCTGGAGGGCGTACTCCGGACCCAGCAGTTCGGCGCGGAGGCGCAGCGCCGGGCCAACGAAGCTCCATGACGTCGTGGCCTCGACGAGGAGGCGTTCTCCGCCGGGAGCGCGGAGGGTGACCGCCGCCCGCGCGAAGTCTTCGGCGGGGGCGCGCCCGTAGTCGACAGCGCCGCCGGACGCCTCGCGCAGGATCTCCGCGTACTCCTTGCGCGTCCACTTCAGCGACGCGATCTGTGCGCTGACCGACTCGACCGCTACGGCGTCGCGCGACTCACCGGGCGAGGTGAGGAGGAAGCGCGCGGCTTCGTAGGAGTGGCAGAGCATGTCGTTGAGGACGCCGCCGCCCTGCCGTTCGCCGCTCCAGAACCACGGCATGTGGGGGCCGCTATGCTCCTCGGCCGCGCGTGCGAGGTAGGGGCGACCGGCTAACGGCACGGCGCGGCGCCAGATGATCTCCTTGCCCCGTGTGATCGCCGGCTGGAATACCTGATTCTCGAGGTAGCCGTGGAGGAGCGGCGTGGATTCCACCAGCTCAAGCAGACGCTTGCCCTCGCGAACGTTGCGGGCGAGCGGCTTTTCGAGGGCGACGCCGACGAGATCGGCCTTGCCGGATGTCACCGCATCAACGATCTCTTCGATCACCGGGACCCGCAGGTCGTTCGGGCAGGCGATCCAGAGCGCATCGACGCTCGGATCCGCGACGAGCTCTGTGATGGAGCGGTGGACGGCCGGCTCACCGAGACGGAGCTGCTTTGCCTCCGACGCGAGGCGCTCCGCGCTCGCGCGCGTCGGCGAGAAGACGCCGGCGACGTGGCAATCACGCACGCCGACGAGCGACTGCACGTGGAAGCGGTTCATGAAGCCCGCGCCTACGAAGCCGATGCCCAGGGAGCGAGTCATGTGATGTCGCCCTTTTGTTTCACCGTTGCGGCCACAGACTGGGCGATCCGCGGCTCTGCCGCCAGTGCTCGGCCGCGTGCCACGGGCGAAGGTTGGCGATTGCCGCGCCACGGCGCCTTTGCCACACTGAATGACGACGTCCAGACCAGAGGACCGGGGGATATGCCCACAAAGAACGAGCGCGAGCCCTTTTTTCGCATCAGCGTTGACGAAGCGACCCAGCTCGTCGGGAACGACGAGTACGCGGTGATCGATGTCCGCAACCCCGACGAATACGCCCGTGGGCACCTGCCGGGAGCGACACTCATCCCTGTGAACAGCGTTTTCCAGCGCCGTGAGGAGCTGCCGAAGGACAAGAAGATCATCTTCGTGTGCGCCGTGGGGCAGCGAAGCGCGCTGGCGGCGGAGATGGCGGCGGCGGCAGGATTGCCCGCCGAGCAGCTCTATAACCTCGACGGCGGGACGGACGCCTGGCGCAAGGCCGGGCACCCGGTCGAGTAAGCGCGCTCCGTGCGCGCCCGGGCCATGACCGTCGACGAGCTCTCGACGTTCCGTGCACTACGGCTGCGGGCGCTGGCCGAGGATCCAGACGCTTTGGCGCGACGTACGAAGGGATGGCCGCGCGATCGGACGCCGACTGGCGGCGGTGGTTTGATTCCGTCACGCCGTTCGTGGTCGAGGACGGGGACGGACGGCCCGTCGGCATCTGCGGCGGCACGCGCAATCCGGAGCGACGGGCCACGGCCGTGCTCATCTCGATGTGGGTGGATCCGGTTGCGCGCGGCACCGGCGCGGGGGACGCGTTGATCGCTGCCGCGCTCGCCTGGGCGGCTGGCCAAGCCTGCCACCGGCTCGAACTGACGGTCCTGGAGGCCAACGCCGCCGCCCGGCGACTCTACGAGCGCAACGGCTTCCGCCCGACGGGCCGGAGCGTGCGAGCTGGTGCTTGACCGCGCAGTCACCCGTGGGTGAGCGCCGGGGAGACTTCCCCTACGGCCGCGAGCGCGGCTAGATTGACCCACCGCCACACAACACGCGATCGCACGAGGTGCCACCGTGGATTACGAGATCATCCCAAAGCCGCCGGTCGACCAGTTCCGGGTCCGCCCGAACCTCGATGATTACGACCGCATCCGCGCCAGCTTCCACTATCCCGACGTGATCAAGGAACTCGATGGCCTGCCGGGCGGCGGCCTGAACATCGCGTATGAGGCGATCGACCGGCATTTGAAGCATGGCGGCGCGGACCGCCTGTGCTGGATCTGGGAGAGCAAGGACGGCCGTACGGAGACCTACACGTATGCCGACGCGGCACGGCTCTCGAACCAGTTCGCCAATGTGCTTGCGGGCCTGGGCATTGTGAAGGGTGACCGCGTGTTCTGCTTCATGGACCGCGTGCCTGAGCTGTACGCGGCCGTCTTCGGAACGTTGAAGGCGGGATGCGTGACCGGTCCGCTGTTTTCCGCGTTCGGGCCTGACGCGGCGGGCGACCGCATGCGTGACGCCGGAGCGAAGGTCCTGGTCACGACGCCGGAGCAGCGCCACAAGGTCGAGGCGATGAAGCCGACGCTGCCGGAGCTCCAGCACATCATCATCGTCGACCACGGCAAGGAGCCGGAGCTGGCGCCGGGCGAGCTGTCGTGGAACGCGCTCATGAAGGACGCATCGCCCGAGTACGAGATCGTCCATACGGGGCCCGAGGATCCGGCGGTCATGCACTTCACGTCGGGAACGACCGGGAAGTCGAAGGGGGCCGTGCACGTGCACCAGGCCGTGCTCGGGCACTACGCGACGGGCAAGTACGTGCTCGACCTGCACCGCGACGACGACGTCTACTGGTGCACGGCGGATCCGGGCTGGGTAACCGGCACTTCGTACGGCATGTTCGCGCCGCACACGAACGGCGTGACATCGGTGATCTACGAGGGCGGGTTCTCGGCCAGCAGATGGTACGAGGTGATCCAGAAGCACCAGGTGACGGTCTGGTACACGGCACCAACGGCGATCCGCCTGCTGATGAAGGCGGGCGACGAGTTGCCGACCCGCTACGACCTCGCGAGCCTGCGCTACATGATGTCGGTGGGCGAGCCGCTGAATCCCGAGGCGGTGGTATGGGCCAACCGCGTCATCGGCCTGCCGTTTCACGACAACTGGTGGCAGACGGAGACGGGCTCGATCATGATCGCGAACTTCCCCGTGCTTCCGATCAAGCCCGGCAGCATGGGCAAACCGATGCCCGGCATCGAGCCAGGTGTGATCGACGAGGACGGAAACGTGCTACCGCCTGGACAGGAGGGCGACCTGGCGCTGCGGCCGGGGTGGCCCTCGATGTTCCGCACGTACTGGAACAACGAGGAGATGTACCGCTCGAAGTTCAGGCACGGGTGGTACGTCACGGGCGACCGCGCGCGGGCGGATGCCGACGGCTACTACTGGTTCGTAGGCCGTTCCGACGACGTTATCAACACGGCCGGGCACCTGGTCGGTCCGTTCGAGGTAGAGAGCGCGCTGATCGAGCATCCGGCGGTGGCCGAGGCGGGCGTGATCGGCAAGCCGGACCCGGTTGCGATGGAGATCGTCAAGGCCTTCGTGACGCTGAAGGATGGCTACCAGCAGTCCGAGGAGCTGCGGCGGGAGCTGCTGAACTTCTCGCGGCAAAAGCTGGGACCTGGCGTGGCGCCTCGCGAGATCGACTTCATTGACGTGCTGCCGAAGACGCGGTCGGGGAAGATCATGCGGCGCCTGTTGAAGGCGCGCGAGCTGGGCCTGCCGGAGGGCAATACCGACACGCTCGAAGATTAGTTGGCTCACGAGCATGACGCTGACCGCGCCCTCACTACGATACCCATCCTCCCACCGCAGGAGTGAGCCGCGGCGCTCTGGACACTAACCGGTAAACCACCGAAGCTACGGGAGATGGATGTCTCCGCTGCGCTCGAGCAGATCATGGAGCGCGTGCGCGCAGACTTCGCGGCGAAGAACCACGCGCGCGAGACCGCGCTGCCGCTCTGCCGCGAGTGCGTGCGCTTTTCGGCGAACGCGATCCGGGCGGTGCACCGGAAGGAGTTCGACCTCGCCGCGGAGTTGATCGCAAAGGCGCGCGAGAACCTCGACACCGCGCGCGCGTCGCTCGAAGGGCACGGCGATATCTACTACGCAGGGTTCGTGCACGACGCGCAGAAGGAGTACGCCGAGGCATCGATCACGCTGGCGCTGATCGCGGGACGGGAGTTTCCCCGCCCGGAAGACCTCGATGTGGAGCTGGCCGCGTTCCTCAACGGGATGGGCGAAGCGGTCGGGGAGTTGCGCCGGCACTTGCTCGACACGCTGCGCGCGGGGGATGTCGCGCAGTGCGAACAGTGGCTCTCGGCGATGGACGACATGTACGCGGTGCTCGTGACGATCGACTATCCGGACGCGATGACGGGTGGGCTGCGGCGCACGACGGACAGCGTGCGCGGGATCCTGGAGAAGACGCGCGGTGACCTGACGCTCTCGGTGCAGCAGCGGCGGCTGGAGCAACGGCTCAATGACTTCGGCGGGAAGCTGGGGTAGGGCGTGGCCCGGATTCGTGCTGCTGGCAGGCGCGCTGCTGGTGGCGGAGATCGCATCAGCGGCATCGACCACGGCTGCGCAACACGCCCGAGCGCCTGGTGGAGTACTTTGGTTGGACCGATGCGATCATCCCTCCCGACTGATGGGCGCGACTCGAGACGGTCACGCAGTTTCGAGACTGCGCATCGTTTTGTCGTGTTGGCTGATCGCGGCGTGCGGCGGTGGCGGGAACTCCGCACCCGCCGGTCTCGCCGACCTGATCGCTGTCGTCGAAGGGGCCGACGGTCAGCGTCTTGTTGACATGGCGCGCTTTGACGCACTGCCGTGCGACCCGCAGGGTCGCGAGGGACCGCTGTGCTCCGCCGATCAACGGGCGGGAGATCTGATCGCGGCCATGCCGGCGCTCGATAGCGCGTGCGGAAGGATCTACCTGCGGCCCGAGACGGCACTGGCCACCGTCGGCGCACTCCTGGAACGGCCGAGCCGCTTTCACGCGGCCTACGAGGCGCCGGGAGGCGCGTATGCGGACGGCAGCGTCTCGGCGGTGTTCACGTTTGAGATGGACGGCAGGCTGCGGGCGAACGAAGTTGTGCTGAGCGATGGGCACGTGGTGTCGCTGAATTTTGGTTGCGGCGGCGACGTGGACGGGCTCATCGAAGCCCGCGGTCTTGGTCAGTTGGTGTGGCCAGAGGATTGAGCAGGCGCGCCGTTCGTCTTTGAAGGGAAGCGGCGGAGCCACTTTGCCCAGGGCAGGAAGTACAAGAGCGCGATACTGGTGATGCCGAGGAGTTGAAAGGCGATGCCGAACCAGCTCCCGTAGACGTTGCCGAAGACCTGCGTAAGGCTGTCGAAGACCTGGTCGGTGGTCCATACCCAGAACGTGTCGGCGATTGCGCGCGCGGACCAGAAGCCGGCGAGCACCCAAACGAGGTTCACCTCGGTCATGCCCGCAGCGATGAAGAGGTTGTTCGTCGGCAACGGCGACAAGGAGTACAGGAAGACGGTGGATCCGACGGCGTGCCGGCGCTCGTCGAGGAAGCGGCCGAGTTCATCGAGGTCGGCGCGCCTGTCGTGCATGTACCCCCGCTTCAGCCAGCGGCTGCCGCGGGCGAGCACCATCCGGCCGAGCCCGGAACAGAGCGCGCCGCCGAGCGTCAGTAGCAGCAGCGGCAAGTCGAACTGAATGTAGAAGAAGGCCATCACCATCCAGCTCGCCGGCATGAACGCTGGGACCACATTGATGACGAAGATGAGTGCGAATGCGGCGAGGAGGTAGGCTGCCGTTTCCATGCCTCAGCCTAGCGGGCGATCTGACGAGCCGAAGGTGCCGTTCGTCCCGTACGGCTGACAGGGGTCATTCAGCCGGCGCGGCGAGCGCCTCGATCAGTGCTTCGACCTGCGAGGGGTTCGTGCTCTGGAAATGACGGTTGGCGAGCAGCAGGGCGCCACCGCGATCGATGACGAAGACGGCGCGGCGGGAGCGGCGCGGATCGCCTTCATCGACCACGCCGTATGCCCGGGCTGCTTCTAGCTTTGCATCAGAGGCGATCGGGAATGGCACGCCGCCGAGACGTTCCGCGAAGGCGCGGTGCGCGTCGAGCGGATCTGCGGACACGGCGAGGACCTCGGCGCCGAGATCGACGATCGCCTCGTACGCATCCTTGAGCATCGCCACCTGCGAGGCGCATGCGGGCGTCCCGTCTTCGAAATGAAAGGCCAGCACCACGCGTTTCCCCTGCGCGAGCAACTCGTGCAACGATACGTCGCCTGCCGTCGAGGACAGGCGCACGTCAGGCACTAGCGATCCGACCTCGACCCGGGATTCGTTCATGGCGCACCTGTGAAGCCGAGCAGGTCCGCACCCGGCACATCGGTCCCCTGGAGCAGCACGCTGATGCGGCCAAGCCCGGCGCTATCGATGAGCCGGAGCACGGCACTGCGGCGTGCGAAATACTCCTCCATGTCGTCGGGCGTCGAGGCCGTGGCGGCGATGGCGTCGCCGATGCCGCGCGCCAGCAGGAACGAGGCTTGATCGGTCAGTCCAAGCGTGCGCAGGCCGGCCCGTTCCCCTGCACGCCGCAGCGTCGTGAAGTCGACGCTGGCCGTGATGTCCTGACGGCCGACGCGCTGATAGGGATCGCTCGATGCGGACTGCCGGTAGAAACAGAGCAGCGTGCCGTCACGGCGCCACGGCGCGTACAGGTCCGGAGCCTCGTAACCGTAGTCGAACGTGAGGACGTAGCCGCGCTCAAGCGAGGCAGCGGCGTCCTCGATCCAGCGCGGTGCATCGAGATTGACCTCCGCGTAACAACCTTCGCCTGGCAGGAGTCCCAGCGCATCGAAGTACGCGCGGAGTTCCGGGGTGGACGGCGGCGCCAGGTGGTCGACAAAGCGTCCGCGTTGATCGAACGCGACGAACACCTCCATCAGATCGTTGCCCTGGCGCAGGACGCGGTGCACGGGGAGGGCATCGAGCAGCTCGTTCGAGAGGATGACGCCGCACACGTGCTCGGGTGGATCCCATGACACAGCTCCGTCGAGCCCGGCCGAGACCAGGGTTTCGCGCTGGGTTGCAGCGAGCCGCGCGATCGGTTCGACGATGGCATAGCGGAGCACTGCCGCGAAGGCCGGCTCGCGGCGCCGCGCCCAGGCGATGATGTCGCGGGCGAGGATGCCGCGTCCCGCGCCGTGCTCGATCACGTCGAACCGGGCCGGGCGGTCGAGGGAATGCCAGAGTTCGAGCAACTGGCGACCGATCATGGCGCCGAACAGGGGACTGGCCTCGGGGGAGGTGACATAGTCCCCCGCGCGCGAGGTGACCGCCGGATCGCAGGTGTAGTAGCCCCACCGCGGGTGGTAGAGCGCGGCGGCCATGAACTCGCGGAAGGTGATGGGACCGTCGCGGCTGATGCGCTGGCGCAGCTCTGCGACGAGTTCCTCGCGCTCCGTGGCCGTCCCGAATTCGTCCGCGGCGATGTGTTCCATCCCGCCGATCGTACCGCGGCGGTTCAGGCGCTGCCGGATCGCGCCGATCATTCCCGTGATGGTCCAGTCCTCGGTCCGCCAGTTCGCATCCTTGCTCGGTCGTGGGTGGAAGCGTGCCATCGCCGCCCTGGCGCCATCCGACGTTGCGGTCCGTCGCTCCGTCTCGCCCGAGACGCCGCCTGCGGCGCCTGCGCTCCCGCCTTCGGCGGGGTGGCTCTCGCATCTCTCCGCCGGCCGCTGATCCCTGCGCCCCGATTGTGCCTCATGGCTGCGTGCGCGAAGATGCCCGCGCCCGCCGCCACCAGGACATGGAGCACGCATGCCGCTCGCGCGCCTCAACGGCATCAACATCAACTACGAGGAGCACGGCGATCCGACCGGGCTGCCCATCCTGCTCACGCACGCGTACGCGGCCACGCTGCAGATGTGGCGCCCGCAGTTCGAGGCGTGGACATGCTATCGCGTGGTGGCGTGGGACATGAGGGGGCACGGCGGCACCGACAGCCCGCCGGCGCAGGAGGATTACACCGAGAAGCTGACCATCGAGGACATGCGCGCGCTGCTCGACCATCTGCGGATCGAGCGGGCGGTGATCGGCGGATTCTCCCTCGGTGGATACCTGTCGCTCGAGTTCCAGCATGCACATCCGGAGCGAGTCCGTGCGCTCGTGCTCTGCAACACAGGCCCGGGCTATCGGAACCCTGAGGGCCGGGCGCAATGGAACGAGTTCTCGATCAACTACGCGAAGCGGTTCGAGGAGCGGGGGCTCGAGGGCTTCGGCCGAGGCATCGAGATCGACGCGACCAGGCAATACCAACGGTCTGCCGCCGGTCTGGCATTTGCCGGGCGCGGCATCTTGACGCAGCGGGACTCTGTGGTCATCGACAACCTCGAGCATATCTCCGTGCCGACGCTCGTCATCTGGGGCGCCGACGATGCCCGCTATCAGTCGGGTTGTTCGTATCTCGCATCGAAGATCCCGGGTGCGAAGCTCGTGACGGTCGAAGGCGCCGGGCACGCGGTCAACCTCTACCAGCCCGCGGTCTTCAATCGAGCCGTTGAGGAGTTCCTCGACTCACTGCAGGTCCCGTAGCTATTGCGTCGGCGCCTCGGAGAAGTTGGCGCGCAGGAAGTTCACCAGGTTCCAGATGTCTTCCTCGCTGAAGTCGTCGCGCCAGGCTGGCATCGCGGTGCCGGGGTAGCCATCGGCAATGAACCGGTAGAGCTCGACGTCGGTGTGGAAGGGCACGTGCAGGCGGAAGTCGGACGGCGCCGGGTTGAGATCGGCGGCCTGCGGGCCGTCGCCCCGGCCGTCGACCCCATGGCAGACCACGCAGTTTTGCTCGAAGAGCACGCGGCCGCGCGCGATCGATGCCTCGGTCGGCTCGACCGGATTGCCGGCGCTGGGGTCGGTCGCCTCGCCATGCTGGTCGACCCCGAAGGCAAGCACGCCGCCTGCGATCATCGCCACGACGGCGCTCGCCATCACGCCCGTGTGCGCACGCCCCGGGAGCCCGCGCAGCGGCTTGCGGTAGATCAGGGCGAGCACCCCGAGCAGGATGAGAAGCGCTCCCGCGACCTCATTCCAGGTGAACGATGTGAAGGGCAGCTCGAACGCGCCGCCCTGGCCTGTCTCCAACTCCACCGGCGGACGGACCGTGATGATGACTGTGCGGTTGACGTCATCGGCGTCACTGCGGCGGATGCCGAGTTCCAGGCGCCAGTTTCCAGGCTGCGAGAAGAATGCGCCCTCGCCGCGATGCACGCCGGGATCGAACTCATTGAGGATCAACTCCGACTGCGGGAGGGTGCCAGCCGCGGCATCGTACTGGAATCGGAGGCGCACCTGCGTGATCGTCTCGACGGGCTGGCCGTTCAGGTCTGTGACCTCAACCTCGTACTCGTTGCGGCCGACGAGGTTGGGGCGGATTGCAAGGGCCATGCGCAGGCCATCCTGCTCGAAGGTCTGCTCGTACACGGCGGATGCCTGCTCACGTGCGCGCTCGGCCGCGATCTCGCTGCTGGCGTTCGTGGTCTGCGTGAGCACGCCGACGCTGGCAAAAACCGCGACGATCAGGGCGATCTCGAGCACGATCGTGCGAGGCAACCACGAAAGCGTCTGCGCAAGGTTGCCTGACGGCGCCGAGGCGGCATTGCCTTCCTCCACGTCGCCGTACTCGGCGTCAATCGTGCGGGTGAGCCGGGGCTTGAGCAGGTACGCATTGAGCCCGGCGACTGCGAGCAGCGGTGTCATGATCGCGAGCTTGACGATCAGGACCCGGCCGTACGTCGTTTCGTAGAGGGCGGAGAACTCGGGGAACTCAACGAGTGCGTTGAAGATGCCGCTCGCCATCACTGCGACGACACTGAGACCGGCGGCGATGGAGAAGCGGTCAAAGACGTTGGCCTGGAACAGATAGCGCTGGGCGCCCTCTGCCTGGCGAGCGCGGAGCACCGGGGGGAGCATCACCAGCATGCCAAGCCAGAGCGACGCGGCACTGATATGGATGTAGTCCGACGTGACTGACCAGAACCGGCCCGCGCCCGCCGCGGCGTGGCTCACCATGGGGTAGAAGAACAGGGCGCCGAATGCGGCCGCCACGGCGATCGCGGCGCCGATCTCGCGCACGCGCCGCGACGATGCGAGCAGGAGCAGGTCCGCGCCCGCCAGCGTGGCGACGATGAGCAGCAGTTGGATGCCACGGTACTGCCCGGAGCGGACGCCGGTCAGATAGTCCCACAGCCCCGTGTCGGTCTCGAAGCGGCTGACGGTGGCGATGATGAGGAGCGTGGAAGCAATGAAGGAGATGGGCAGCAACGCGTGCGCGACGTTGACGAACCAGCGCTCGCCAGCCTCGACCACGGTTCGATACGGCGGGTCGTACAGAAAGCGCGCCGCCGGCCGGTAGACGATGAGCACGAAGAGGCCCGCGCCGGCGACGACGGCCAGCGCGGTCATGGCGATCCATTTAAGCGCCGCGTCGACGGGTTCGGGAAGCAGTTCCGTGCCTTCCTCGCGCGCGCCGCTGAACTCGGCGTCGGGCGGGACGGAGCCGTCCGGGTTGAGGATGATGAACTCGAAGAGTCCGCTCCACGGATGGCCGTCGACCGTCGAGACGTTGCTGTACTCGACTGTGTAGAGGCCGGGATCGAGCGGTTCGAGCCCGATCGATGCGAACGCGGGATCATCGTCGTCAAAGGCGATCTCGCCATCGTCGACGCGCTCGCCCTCGCTGTTCCGTACCTCGATCTTGGTGAGCCGCCGCTCGATGCCCTCGCTGAAGTTCAGCGTCACGCGGATCGGCGCGCGCTGCAGCTTCGCCTGGTTCTCAGGATTCGAGCGGATGAGCGTCGCATGGGCTTCGGCGGTGCGTGCGAGGGCATGCGCTGCCGCCAACGAGAGGACGATCATCGCCGTCAGGCTGACGGCGGCGGCCGCCGCCCTCCGTGCCGTCAGGCCGAGCACTGCCGCTCGCATCATCAGGCACGCTTTCCGGCGAAGTAACGATACGCAACAAATCCGAGCGCGACACCGACGATCGCGGCAACGATCGCCGTGATGATCAGGCTCGCAGAGGCGCCTCCTTCATCGTTGTCAGCACCGCCAGGCGGGATCGACGTCGCGCTGCTGTCGGGCGTTGTATCGGGCTCTGCGGTCGCCTGGGGCGTCGGCGTCGCGCCGTCTTCCTCCTCGGCGGCGAGCAGGATGGCATCGGCGGCGAGATCCGCTTCGGTCGGCTGCACGCCCACGTAGAACGAGAACGCGCCCTCCCACGGGTCGCCGTCGGCGTCGGACACGTTCCGGTATGAGACGACGTAGCGCCCTGGCGGGAGTGCGGGCTGGAGGGCGACGCGCATGACGCTGCGGTCGTCATCATCGATCACGGCGTCCCCGGCTGTGACACTCGCTCCCTCCGGCCCGGCGGCGTCGCCGGACTGAGGGTAGACCTCCATGCCGTAGGTGCCGGTGACCCGCTGGATATCTTGCGTAAAGGTGATTTCGACCTGCGCGGGGGAGGCGTCGAGCACCTCCCCGCGCGCAGGCGTCGAGGCCGCGTAGCGGGCGTGCGCCGCAACGTTGCCACCGCCGATGAGCAGCGCGAACGTTGCGGCGAGCAGCGAGACGCATGCGGACCGCGCCAACGATGTCACGGTGTGGCTCCCGGTGTGGGCGTGCCGTCACCGCTGTCCTCGCCATGATCGTCACCGTCTTCGGCGGTTGCATCGGCGGCGGGCGTCTCGTCGCCGCCGTGATCGTCGCCATCGTCGCCGTCCTGCGATGTGCCGCCACCGTGGTCATCCCCGGCGGACGTGCCGGGGGCCAAATGCTCCCACGCCTTGACGGTGAAGTCGTGGTATCCGTCGTGAGCCTCTGTCGAGTGCTCGGCGGCCGCCTCTCGGTCGTTCTCCTCGATCGCGGCGATGGTTGCCAACGCGTGGTCGGCGATGGCTTCAGCGTCGGCGCGGAGCGTTTCGTCCCAGTTCGTCACGGAGATGATGCGTGCCAGCGCGCGCATCGTTGGGATTGCGTCCGACGGGACATTGGCTTCCAGATCGGTCAGCGCCTCGTTCACGTCGTGCACGGGAAGCTGTTCCATCGCATTCGTGGCCCAGATCATTTCGTTGCGCTGGACGCGGGCGTTCGTTTCGTCCAGCGACTCCTGCGTGACAGAGGACGAGCTGTCCGCGTCGTCGTCGCATGCCGCCGCGGCGAGGGCGATGGCCGGGATCGCCAAGGCGGCGATCAAGGCGTGCTTGAGTTTGAGCACGTAGACCTCCATGAATCCGTTTGCCTGTTTCTACACGGTGCAAACGGCCGCGAGGGGCGGCGGGAGGTCAGGGCGGCGGCTTTGTCCGTGCGGCCTGCGCATGCGCAGCGCGGAGACCATCAGGGCCAGCATCGGAGGGATGAGCAGGAGCGGTTGGCTCTCGAGGAACTGATTCGGGCCAGCCGCGACGGGTGCGTCGGCGCAGGAGGCAGGGGTGTCGTGGCAGTGCGAGCCATGGACACGAGCATGCTCGGCGGCATGGGCGGGATCGCCGAGAACGTGATCATAGGGGAAGACGGACGGTACGACGGCGAGTACTGTGAGGACGGCGGCCGCGACAACGAGTACGCGGCGGCGTGTGCTCGGCCGGCGCAGCGCATCGCGGGCGCGCAGCAGGGCGAAGGTACACAAGGCGGCCGTGGCCGCGATGATAACCGCCAGCAGGCGGAAGTCGAGCGACGCCGCGTCGGTCACGCGCTGCGCGGCGTGGAGCATCGGCAGCAGCATCGGTTTGAGTATACCCCTGAGTGATCTACGCACCTGTGAGCCATTCGGCTCGTCTTGCAGACCGCTTGGGGCGAACGTAGAATACGCACCGATTCGCACGCCGGTCCGGAGACCCTTCGCGGTCCAGGAGGAGCGCCATGCCGCACGAAGAAGCCCTCGCCTCAGTGCCACTGTTTTCGCAACTCTCGCGCAAGGACCTGAGCCGCCTCGGCAAGGCCGTCGTCGAGCGCAAGTACAAGAAGGGCGAGACGATCGTCAAGGAGGGTGAGCAGGCGGTCGCCTTCTTCATCGTCACCAAGGGGCGCGTCGAGGTGATCGGCGGCGCTGGAACCAAGAAGCACACGGTGCTGAACGAGATCGGAGCCGGTCAGTGCTTCGGCGAGATGGCGCTGCTCGACGGGATGCCGCGCACGGCGACCGTCCGGGCGCTCGAGGACACGGAGTGCCTCGTGCTCTCACGCTGGGACTTCGTGGCTGAGCTACGCACGAACCCGCACATCGCGGTGGGCATGCTGCCGATCCTGAGCCGCCGGCTGCGCGAGGCGGACGACCGCTTGCGCGAAATGCACTAGCCGGGGCGCTGACGCGTCTTCACGGCCCGGCGACCGGTGGCGTGCTCGCCGTACTCCTCGATCAGCGCGCGCGCCGCGGGGTTCGCTTGCCCACGCTCGATCCGCCCGCGCACGTGGCGGGCGACGACGGCGCGCTGTCGTGCATCGAGCGTGTGCTCCATGCCCCACCGAAACAACGATTGCAGGACGGGTGCGAGTGACTCCCCGGCCGGAGTCAGCCGGTAGTCCGCCCGCAGGGGGTGTTGCGCGTACACCTCGCGACGCACGAGGTGCTGGTCCGCGAGTAACTTCAGGCGGTCAGAGAGGATGCGGGTGGAGATGCCCGGGCATCCCTCGCGAATGTCAGTAAACGTGCGCGCGCCGAGGAAAAGCTCTCGGAGGATCAGGAAGGTCCAGCGCTCACCAATGAGATCGAGCGTGCGGGCGACCGGGCAGATCTGGTGATAGCGTCGCGGCATTCGTGTCCTTGTCCTGGCGCCGCTCGTCAAGAGGCGGCCAGAGGCAGAGCGTAGCACAGTTGACGTAGATACTGCACTCACTTTACTATCTGCACTCAACGACAGGCAGGGCGCAGCCAAGGAGCGGCACCATGGCGCACAAGGTCGAGTGGTTCGAAGTGACGGGGAACGATCCGGCGAAGCTGCGTGCGTTCTACGCCGGGGTGTTCGGCTGGAAGATCGACGCCAACAACCCGATGAATTACGGCATGGTCGATGCATCCGACTCCGGCATCGGTGGGGGGATCGGCGGGGCGCAGCCCGGCGGCGGGCCATCGCTGACCTTCTATGTGTCCGTGCCCGACGTCGAAGCGACGCTCAAGGACGTCGAGGCGCGCGGCGGCCGGGTGGTGAACCCGCCGATGGAGGTGCCCGGCGGGCCGAAGATCGCTCACTTCGCCGACCCGGAAGGGAACATCGTGGGGATCATGAAGCCGATGCACAGTTGATCGCCGCACACTGCGCATGAGCAATGACGCCGGGGGCTCGCGCGAGCCCCGGTTTCATTGCATCATGAGCGCCAGGCCGAAAGCCGAGAGGAGGTTGTCATGGCGGAGGACTGGGCGCGGCCGGTCGTGCACTGGGAGTTGCAGGCGCGCGATCCGGAGCGCCAGCGCGCCTTCTACAGCGCGATGTTCAACTGGCAAATCGGCGACGGGCCGATCATGCAGATTCCGGCGGGAGTGGGCGGCCCGCCGCCGGAGGGGTTTACGGGGCACATCCTGCCGGGCGACACGTCGCGGTTCGTGATCTACGTGCAGGTGCGTGACCTGCGCGAGTCCATGGATCGAGCGAGGCAACTCGGCGGCGCGGTGCTGCGCGAGCCGTTCGACGTGCCGAACGGTCCGACCATCGCGGGCATCGCCGACCCGGAGGGGAACCCGGTGGCGCTCGTGCAACAATGACGTTGTCGGCGCCAGAAGACCAGCGGAAGCACAGCGCCGCCCGCGTGGCCCCGCGGGCGCTCCAGTGCATGCGACCGTGGACCTGCGCGGACGCACACCGGTCGTCAGATCACCAGCAGTAGCGGGCGTTCGAGCAGGCGCTTGATCTCGGCGAGGAACTGTGCGCCCTGGGCGCCGTCGGTCACGCGGTGGTCGGCTGACAGCGCCACGTTCATCATGTCACGGACGATCACCTGACCCTCACGGACGACCGGCTCGGGCGCTGCGGCGCCAACACCGAGGATGGCCGTCTGCGGCGGCTGGATAATCGCGATCAGCGTCTCGACGCCGTAGGCCCCGAGGTTCGAGATGGTGAACGTGCCCAGCGACATCTCCTCGGCCCGCAGGCGGCCGTTCCGTGCGCGTTCGATCAGGTCCTTGGCTGCCCGGGCGATCTGCACGAGTGTCATCTCCCCGGTGTCGGGGATGGCCGGCGCGATCAACCCTTCATCGAGCGCGATGCCGATGCAGACGTGCTGCCGCGCGTGCTGGGTGACCGTCTCGCCCTCAATGGTGGCGTTGAACTGCGGGTGGGCGCGCAGAGCCAGCACCGAAGCACGCACGATCAGGTCGTTCATGCTCACTCGCTGCGCTTCTTCGACCGCCTCGTTCACCTGCTTGCGGAACGCCAGAGCCTCGGTCATGTCGATGCGCGTGGTGATGTAGTAGTGCGGCGCCTCGCGCTTGCTCTGCGACATGCGGCGTGCGATGGCCTGCCGCATGCGCGACGGCTGCACGATCACCCCCTCGGCGGCGGGTACGGCGCGGGGCCGCTCGTGCCGGGCGGTCTCCGGCGCCTGGGTCGCCGCGGCAACTCCAGGCGAAGTGACGGCCGCGTCCACATCGCGCCTGGTGATGCGGCCACCGGGCCCGGTGCCTTCGATGATGGTCAGGTCGATGCCGCGTTCTGCGGCGAGGCGACGAGCGAGGGGCGATGCCCGCACGCGACCGTCGGCCTCGTCCGCGGGAGCTACGCGGACTGGCGCGCGCTGAGCGGTCGCGGTTGTGGGCGCAGGTTCCGGGGCGGCAGCCTCGGCCGGCTGTGTCTCCGTCGCAGATGGCGGTGTCGCGGCACGGTCTGCCTCTGGCGGCTGGGTCTTCACCGCCCCGCCGCCGCCTTCTCCGGTGAGCGGTCCATTTGATCGGTAGCGCGCGATGTCGTCGTCCGCGCCGGCGATAATCGCGATGGTCTCGCCGACCTGTACGACGTCGCCCTCGTGGGCGATCGCCAGACGGAAGACGCCGCTCTCGAACGCCTCGATCTCAACGTTCGCCTTGTCGGTCTCGATCTCCGCGATGACATCGCCGCGGTTGACGGGGTCACCTTCGCGCTTGAGCCAGCGCAGTAGGGTGCCTTCGGTCATATCGGCGCCCATCTGAGGCATCACCACTTCGGAAATCATCTGCGGCTCCTAGAAGGTCTGCAGCGCCAGCCGCACGATGTCAGCTTCTTGCGGCAATGCGGCTTGCTCGAGCGCGCCGGCGTACGGCATGGGGATATCGGCGCCGGAGCAGCGCAGCACGGGCGCATCGAGATTATCGAACACCTCTTCCTGGATGATCGCGGCGATCTCTCCGGCGAAGCCGCCGAACTTCCAGTCGTCCTCCACGACGATCGCGCGATGCGTCTTCCGCACCGAAGCAAGGATGCCATCGACGTCGAGCGGGCGGAGCGTGCGCAGGTTCAGCACGTCCGCTTCGACGCCGTGCTCGCTGCTGAGCTGCTGGGCCGCGCGGAAGGCCTGGTGCACGCTGCCGGAGTAGCCGATGAGTGTCAGGTCGCCACCCTGGCGCATGATGTCGAGCTTTCCGAAGGGAAGCCGGTACGGCTCCTCGGGCACCTCACCCTTCGACGCATAGAGGGCGGTGTGCTCGATGAAGATGACGGGGTTCTCATCATCTAACGCGGTCATCAGGAGGCCCTTTGCGTCGTACGGCGTAGCGGGGACGACGACCTTGATGCCGGGCACGTGTGCGTACCAGCTCTCGAGGCTGTGCGAATGCTGGGCGCCAAGCTGACTGCCGGCGCCGCCGGCCATGCGAATCACCATTGGCACGTTGATCTGGCCGTTCGACATGTAGTGCAGCTTCGAGGCGTTATTCACGATCTGGTCGATGGCGAGCAGGCTGAAGTTGATCGTCATCAGTTCGACCATGGGTCTGAGCCCGCCCATGGCGGCGCCGATGCCGGCGCCGACGACGACGGACTCCGCGATGGGCGTGTCCTTGACCCGCTTCTCGCCGAACTCGTCGAGGAAGCCCTTGGTCACGGCGTACGATCCGCCATAGGCGCCGATGTCCTCGCCCATGAGGAAGACGCGCTCGTCGTGCTGGAGCTGCCAGCGCAGCGCCTGCCGCAGCGCTTCGCGATAGGTGATCTCGGGCATCAATCGCGCTCCTTGTAGACGTGGTCGTGGAGCGTGTCGATCGCCGGTGAGGGACTTTCTTCAGCGAAGGCAGCCGCGTCGTTGGCGATCCTGTCTGCCTCGTCCTGAAGTTCCGCGACGGCGCCTGCGTCGATCTGGCGGTCCTGTTCCATGCGTTTGCGCAACTGGTCGATGGGGTCGAGGTGGCGCCAGCGGTCGATCTCACCCTTCTCGCGGTAGAACTCCGGGTCGGCCATCGAGTGCCCGCGGAACCGGTAGGTGATCGCTTCGAGAAACACAGGCTCGCCAGCGCGAGCGCGCGCCGCCAGGCGCTCGGTCGCCTCGTGAACGGCCTCGACGTCCATACCATCGACCTGCTCGGCGTGCATGTTGTAGGCTTGCGCGCGCTTGTAGATCTCGATGACCGCCGACACGCGCCGCACGTCGGTGCCCATCCCGTAGAAGTTGTTCTCGCAGATGAAGAGCACGGGCAGCTTCCAGACGGATGCCAGGTTGAGCGCCTCGTGGAACTCTCCCTCGTTGACGGCGCCATCACCGATGAAGTTGACGGCGATGCGACTTGTGCCCTTGTACTGCTCGGCGAGCGCCAGCCCGCAGGCGAGCGGCATGTGCCCGGCGACAATCGCGTACCCGCCCATGAACGACTTCGACGCGTCGAAGATGTGCATGGAACCGCCGCGGCCGCCGGTGGTGCCGGTCGCTTTGCCGAAGAGCTCCGCCATGATGGCGCGCGGTTCCAGCCCGCGCGCGAGCGCATGGCCGTGTTCGCGGTAGTGGGCGACGATGTAATCATCGGGGCGGAGCGCGGCGATGGCGCCGGTGGCGACGGCCTCCTGGCCAATGTACAGATGCAGGAAGCCCTTGATGCGGCCGCGCGCGTACATCTCGGCCGCCTTCTCCTCGAAGCGCCGGATGATCATCATCGTGCGCAGCAGGGCGAGGCGGCGTTCGGCGGCGGGGGATGGCCCCGCGCCGTTCGCTACGGCGTCCTGGCGGTCAGTCGTTCGTGTCATGTCACTCCGTCCAGAAGTGGATCGCCTCGCCGTCGACGGCGAGCGCCGCTTCCTTCACCACCTCGCCGAGCGTCGGGTGCGCGGCGACGTTCCAGCCGAGTTCGCGCGGCGTGGCCTCGAGGGTCATCGCGAGCGCTGCCTCAGCGAGCGACTCCGACGCCATCGGCCCGACCAGGTGGATGCCGAGGGTCTCGCCGTATCGGGCCTCCGATACAACCTTGACCAGGCCATCCACCATATTCATCGCCTTCGCGCGACCGTTCGCGCGATAGGGGAACTTGCCGACCTTCACCTCGTAGCCTGCTTCGCGCGCCTGCTTTTCGGTCAGGCCCACACTCGCGACCTCGGGTTCGCAGAATGTCGCGCGCGGCATCTTCGGGTACTCGAGTGCTGGCGAATCGTGCCCGGCGAGACGCTCGACGACCATCACCCCCATGGCCGAGGCGACGTGCGCGAGGTTCATGCGGCCGGTGACATCGCCAATGGCGTAGACGCCGCCGGGCGCGGCGGTCAGGTCATCGGCCGTCCGCAGCCAGCCGCGCTCGACGGTGGCGCCGATGCGGTCGACGCCGAGCCCATCGACGTTCGCCTCGAAGCCGATGCTGACCAGCACCTTGTCAGCTTCGATCCGCTGCTCCTTGCCGTTCGCGGTGAAGGTGACGGATGCGCGTCCGTTGCGCGCTTCGGCCGCCGCCACTTGCGCGCCCGTGTGAAACCTGATGCCCTGCTTCTTGAACGATCGCTCCAGCTGCACGCTTATCTCCTCGTCCTCGAGCGGCAGCAGGTGGTCGAGCAGTTCGAGGATCGTGACGTCGACGCCGTACGCGTGCCAGAACGTGGCGAACTCGACGCCGATCGGGCCGCCGCCGACGATGACGACGCTCTGCGGCTGATCCGTGAGAGCGAGCGCCTCGCGGCTGCCGATGATGGTCTCACCATCTGTGCGGAGGCCGGGCAGCTCTTTCGGCCTGCAGCCGGTGGCGATGATCACGTTCCTGGCTTCGACCAGGAGGTCCGGACCCTGTACGCGCAGCCGGTTGGGCGTCTCGAAGGAGGCGGCGCCGCTAATCACGCGCACACCGTTCTTCTTGAGCAGGAACTCGACGCCCTTGACCATCTGGTCCACCACCGAGCGGCTGCGTTCGATGGCTTTCGCCATGTCCGCCGACACGCTTCCCAAGCTGATGCCGTAGGTCTCGGCGTCGCGGACGAGCCGGACTACCTCGGCGTTCCAGAGCAGCGCCTTGCTCGGGATGCAGCCCCAGTTGAGGCAGAGCCCGCCCAGCTTGTCTCGTTCGATGAGCGCCACCTTCTTGCCGAGTTGGGCGCCGCGGATCGCGGCGACGTATCCACCGGGCCCGCCGCCGACGATGGCCAGGTCGAACTCAGACATCGCCCACCGCCATCAGGGGGATCAGCGTGCCGCGCGTCGGTGTGTTGCCTCGGATCTGCGCCTGCTTCTCCGCGTGATACGACGAGCGCACGAGCGGTCCCGCTTCGACGTGCCGGAGGCCGATCTGGCGTCCGTACTCCACGAACTGCCGGTACTCGGATGGGTCGTAGTAGCGCTCGATGGGGAGGTGCTGCGCGGAGGGACGCAGGTACTGTCCGATCGTGACGATGTCGCACCCGTTCGCCTTGAGATCGCGCATCACGTGCAGCAGCTCGTCGACGGTCTCGCCGAGGCCGACCATGAAGCCGGACTTGGTCAGCATGTGCGGCGCCATCTGCTTGGCCCGGGAGATCACCTCGAGCGAACGCTCATACTGTGCCTGCGGGCGCACGCGCGGATAGAGCCGCGGCACCGTCTCGACGTTGTGGTTCAGAACGAAGGGTCGTGCCCGCACGACGGTCGCCAGCGCCCCGGCGTCCCCCTTGAAATCGGGGATCAGCACTTCGACGCGCACGGACGGATCAGTGCGGCGGATGGCGCGAATGCAGCCGGCGAAGACCTCAGCGCCGCCGGACGGCAGCTCATCACGATTCACGGACGTGATGACGACGTAGTCCAGCCCGAGCGTGCGCACGGCCTGGGCCACACGCAGCGGTTCCAGGAGGTCCAACGCCTCTGGGCGGCCGGTCGTGACGGCGCAGAAGCCGCACGAACGCGTGCAGACATCGCCCAGGATCATGAAGGTGGCGGTGCCAGCGTTCCAGCACTCTCCGATGTTCGGGCAACGCGCCTCTTCGCAGACGGTATGGAGGCTGTGCTCCCGCATGAGCGTCTTCAGGCGCTGGTACCGGTCACCCGCCGGGAAACGCACCTTCAGCCACGCGGGCTTGCGCGCGATCGGGGTTGGTTCAGCGACCAACGAGCGCCTCCTCTGTCTGTGGCGTTGACGCCGTGACGAACTCGACGCCGAACACGCGAGCGAACGCGCCGGCGATGGCATCCTCGACCGCGTGAATGTCGAACTCGTGGCCGGCGACGGCCATCATGGATGTCACCTCGACGGCGGGAATCCCGCAGGGGATGATCTGAGCGAAGGCTTCGAGATCGGTGTTGACGTTGAGCGCGAAGCCGTGCGTTGTGACGCCGCGGCTGATACGCACGCCGATGGCGGCGATCTTGGCTGCGCCGGACCAGACGCCGGGATAGCCATCTCTCCGGCTGCCGGCAACGCCGAACGACGACAGGGCATCGATGAGCGTCTGCTCGAGAGCGCGGACGTAACTGACGGGCCCACTGCTTCGCGCGCGCAAGTTCATGATCGGGTAGCCGACGATCTGGCCGGGGCCGTGGTACGTGACGTCTCCACCACGGTCGGTGCGCACGAGGACGGCCCCGCGGGCCGCGAGCGCTGCGGCGGAGGCCAGCACATGCTCGGAGCGGCCGCGGGCGCCAAGGGTGTACGTAGGCGGGTGCTGGAGGAGGATCAGCGCTTCATGCCCGCCCGCGCGCACGCCATCAGCGGTGCGCGCTTGGAGCGCGAGCGCCTCGCCATAGTCGACGAGGCCGGGCCGGAGCAGGGTGCAGCGGGATCCCAAATCGGCCGTCTTTCAAAGCGAGCGTGCTGATCTTCAGGCTACCGCACGCGCTCTGACCTCCGCATGAGGTATCGATGGCGTCTGCATGAAAGATGTGGGCCCGGGGGTTCAAGCCCGGGCCCATCATCGCGTCTAACCAGCGGGTTGGGGGGTTTCCCTAACCCCGTCGCCTTGTCAACGCGAGAGCGAGCGTGCCGGTGCCCGCCACCGCTGCCAGAGCTGCCAGACCGAACCATGCCGCGCTTGTACCGGAGTCCCGGCCGATTCCCATGCCGGCGTCGGGTGCGGCGACCGGCGGAGTGGTGCCAGCGCCTGCGGTCGGCGCGGGCGCGGGCACGGCCGCGCGCGGGTCGTCGACCAGTGTCAGCGCCTGAAGCTCCGGTTCGCCGTTGAGGAGGCCGATGGCGATCACCGTGTACATCTTGCCGGCCGTCAGCGCGACGTCAGGCAAGGCCAGGGCGACGGTGTCGGTGCCGGCTGCCCGTACCTCGAGGTCATACGTGGCGGCGTCGACCGGCGTTGGGCCCTGCGCCTCGCCGAACGGCAGGCCGCTGAAGACGGTCGGCCCGCCTGTTACAGCGATGTCGACGTCTGGTGCGTCGGGCGACGCGTGGATGACACGGACGTGCGCCTTGCCGGCCGCCGGCGCCGCGTTGTTGTCTTCGAACACCGCGGGCGCGATGTCCTCGAGAAGACCGAGCGCGATGATGGTGTAGTCCTTGCCCGCGCCGAGCGTCGCGTCGGCGTCGATCACCGGCGCATCGCTGGCCGGGTCAGCGCCCGCGGCGAAGACCTGGAAGTTATGCGGGCCCGCCGGCACGTCAAGGTAGTCGGAGGCGGCGCCAAAGGGAACATCCGCGAGCACCCTCGCGCCGTCGGCATAGACGTCGACGTTCGGGGCGTCAGGCGACGCATGCACGACGCGAACGCGCGCCGCTTCCTGTGCTGAGCCGGCGCCGATGCCGGCGGCGATTGCCGTCGAAGCGACGAGCGCTGCGACGGCGGCGAGTGCGAGTCTGAGCATAATCCTCCTCGTTTCCGCGCCCGACCACGCGCCGGGCGGCTCCACGTCCGGGCATCACTACGTGCACCTGATGGAGGAGGGATCAGCAGGCTGGGAGTCGTGGCACAGGAACCCGCTCGGCGGCCTTTACGTAGACGGTTCCCGCCACGGCTGCGCGGGTGTAAGATCGGGCCTCGATGAACCGGCATCAGGTGGCGGCCCTGCTCGACGAGCACCAGGTGGAAACGGTCAAGATCGGCACGCCCGACATGGACGGCATCTACCGGGGTAAGCGGCTGTCCGCGACGCAGTTCCTCGCTGGCTGCGAGGGTCCTGGCTTCGCCCAGTGTGATGTCATCTTCGGTTGGGACGTCGCCGAGGAGATCATCACCAATCACCTTGCCATCGGCAGCGCGGAGAACGGCTTCTCGGACGTGTTGCTGCGCCCGGATCTCGATACGTTCCGCATCGTGCCGTGGGAAGCCGGTGTTGCGGCGGTGGTCTGTGACGTGTACGACGAGCATGGCAAGCCCGTCGCCGTGTCGCCGCGCGCCGTGCTCCGAGGAGTGGTGGATAGGGCTACGCGGCTCGGGTTCGAGCCCATGGCCGCGGTGGAATACGAGTTCCGCATCTTTCGCGAGGATCAGCATTCATTGCGCGCGCGTCACTTCAGCGATCTCACGCCGCTGAACCCCGGCCTCAACTGCTACTCGATCAGCCACGCGTCGATCGACGAGGACGTGGTCGGCGACATCCGGCGCAACCTTGACCGCTATGGCATCGAGGTCGAGGGTTACAACCGCGAGCACGGCGAGGGGATGTACGAGATGAACCTTCGCTACGCGCACGCGCTGGAGTCCGCTGACCGGGCGATGCTGTTCAAGAGCGCCGCGCGGGAGATCTGCGCGCGCCACGGCGCCACCCCGACGTTCATGGCCAAGTACAGCGACCAGGTGGATGGTTGCTCAGGCCATATCCACATGAGCCTGTGGCGCGACGGGGCGAATGCGTTTCACGACTCCGCTGAGGACCACCACGCGTCTGCGACACTACGGTCGTTCGTCGCGGGCGTGCTCGAGACGCTGCCCGAGCTGTTCGCGCTCTATGCGCCCAACGTCAACTCCTACAAGCGCTACGTCGCGGGCAGCTGGGCGCCCACATCCGCCACCTGGGGCGTCGAGAACCGCACCGCGGCATTGCGTGTCATTGGCGGCTCCGCCGAAGGAGCGCGGGTCGAGAATCGCGTGCCGGGCGCCGATGTCTGCGCGTACCTGGGCTTCGCGGCCACGCTCGCGGGTGGCCTGTGGGGCATCGAACGTAACCTGCAGCCCGCGCCCGCGCTGACGGGCGACGCGTATCGCGGCGAAGGCCTGCCGCCGCTGCCGCGCACGCTCGACCAGTCCATCGAGCTGTTCGATCAGAGCACGGTTGCGCGCGACTGGTTCGGCGATGCGTTCGTCGATCACTATGTGGCGATGCGGCGCTGGGAGGTGGAGCGGCACAGGCGCGCTGTCACCGAGTGGGAGCGCCGCCGATACTTGGAGCAGGTGTGAACGGGATGACACAGAAGGACCTTGAGCTCATCCTGCTCCGACAGTGGGCGGCGCACATCCAGACGCCGATCTGGATCGCCGGTGTGGAGGGCGAGTTGCTCTTCTACAACGAGCCTGCGGAACAGTTGCTGCGGCGCCGCTTCGATGAGGCGGGTGAGATGCCGCTTGACCAACTGGCGGCATTGTTCAACACCGCGACGGAGGACGGACGGCCGGTGACATCGCGTGACCTGCCGCTGGGAGTCGCCCTCAGCGAGCGGCGGCCCGCGCAGGGACGCCTGCGGGTGAGCGCACTCGATGGCAGCGTGCGCCTCATCGACGTCACCGCCGTGCCGATCATCGCCGCCGGCAACCGCCACCTGGGCGCGATCGTATTCTTCAATGAGGTGATGCCGTGAGAGCGACGCTCTGGGGGACGCGCGGTTCACTCCCGAACGCCGGCCCCGAGACGGTGCGCTACGGCGGCAACACATCATGCGTGGAGGTACGCGGGCGCGGTGGCACCGTGCTGGTGCTCGATGCGGGCACGGGCATCCGGCGGCTCGGAGCCTGCATCAACGGCAACGTGAAGCGCGTGGATTTGCTGCTCACGCATCTGCACATGGATCACATCCAGGGGCTCGGGTTCTTCGGGCCGCTCTACCGGCCGGGCATGGAGGTCCACATCTGGGGACCGCCATCGGCGACAATGAACCTGCGCGCACGCCTCGCGCGCTACCTGTCGCCCCCGCTCTTTCCCGTACGCATTCGCGATCTGCCCTGCTCGCTCACGCTGCACGATGTGCACCCGGGCGAGTTCGAGGTTGGCGAGTTCCAGATCCGCGCGGACCTGGTGTCGCATCCCGGTCCTACCCTGGGCTTCCGGATCAGCGAGAACGGCGGGACGCTTGCCTATATGCCGGACCACGAGCCGATCGTGGGAGGCGGGGACCTTCCGGCTGAGCACGAGTGGACGTCCGGCTTTGCCATCGCGGAAGGCGCCGACGTCCTGTTGCACGACTCGCAGTACAGTCGCGAGCAGTACCCGGAGCACGTCGGCTGGGGGCACAGCTACGTCGAGCAGACATTGCGTTTCGCTGACCGGGCTGGCGTCGGGAAGCTCGTCACCTTTCACCATGATCCAGCCCACGACGATGCGATGCTGGACCGGATGCTCGAAGACGCGCTGCGCGCATTCAGGCCTGAGTGCACGATCCAGCCGGGGCAGGAAGGCGCCGTCATCGACACCTGAGCCGTGCGCCGGGATCGCGCGCGTTGTCTCGCCGCCGTCTACGCGAGCGAGAAGACTACGGCTTCGAGCGGATCGAGTCGCAATGTCTTCGCTATCTCACGCTCGCCGTGCGTCCCTGCGAGGAACGTCGCGGGCTCGTGTGCGTCCGGCAGCGTCACCTCGCGCTGTTCTTCAGCGAAGTTCGCGATGGTGACAGTGCGTGCCGCGCCGTTGGTCCGGGTAAAGGCGAACACGTCGTCCGGCGTCGCGTCGAGACCGGCGTACGTCCCCATCGTGAGCGCCGCGGAGGAGCGTCGGGCCGCGATCAAGGTTCGGTACAGCGAGAGCATCGACGTCCGATCCTCGATCTGATCCTGCACGTTGCGGCGCAGATCGCCGTCGGGAAGCCAGGGCTCTGCCGCCGAGAAGTCACCTTCGGCTGTCCACTGCATCGGCGAGCGCTCACCGTCGCGGCCGCGGCCGTAGATGCGCGCCGGATCCTGCTGTCGATCCGGGGGCACGTCGACGTTCTCCATTCCGATCTCCTCGCCGTAGTAGATGAACGGCGTGCCGCGCAGGCTGAGGAGCAAGACCGCCAGGACACGGGCGCGTGCGGCCCCGGCGACGCCGCCGCCCAGCCGCGTGATCAGCCGGTCGACGTCATGGTTGCCGGTGACCCAGTTGGGCCACGCGCAGGGCGGCAGCGCCCGTTCGAACGTCTCGACCTGGCGGCGCATCCACGCGGCGCTCCACTGCCGCTCACTCATGCGCACGAGTGGGAAGTTGAAGCCCTGGTGCAGCCCATCGCAGGCGGCGCCGCCGTAGTAGCGCACGATGTTCTCAGCTGTGCCGAACACTTCGCCGACGGTGTACCGCTCGGGGTATGCGTCCACCGTCTTCCGGATCCGCCGCGTGTACTCGATGATGTCGGGCCAATTCTGGTCGTACACGTGGCGCTGCAGCGCTGTCTGCCCGAAACGCCGAGCGAGCTCGCGGTTCGGTTCCGGCGGGTTATCCCGGATGAGCGGATCCTTGACGATCCGGTCCATCACATCGATGCGAAACCCGTCGACGCCGCGTTCCAGCCAGAATCGCAAGACGTCGTGCATCGCTTCCTCGACCTCTGGATTGCGCCAGTTCAGGTCGGGCTGCTCGATGAGGAACTCGTGCAGGTAGTACTGCTGCGTGCGCTGGTCCCACTCCCAGGCCGGGCCCCCGAAGGCGCCGATCCAGTTGTTGGGCGGGCTTCCATCCGGCTTCGCATCGCGCCAGACGTACCAATCGCGCCTGGGGTTGTCGGTTGACGTGCGCGACTCGAGAAACCATGGGTGTTGCGACGACGTGTGGTTCGGCACGAAGTCGAGGATGATGCGGATGCCCCGCTGGTGGGCTGCCGCGATCAGCCGGTCCATCGTTTCGAGGTCGCCAAAGTCGGGATGGACGTCACAGTAGTCGCTTACGTCGTAGCCGAAGTCCGCCATCGGCGAAGGGTAGGTGGGTGACAGCCAGATGGCGTCGATGCCGAGCGATCGATCGGTGCCGTTGAGGTAGTCGAGCCGGTCGATGATGCCCTGCAGGTCACCGATGCCGTCGCCGTTCGTGTCCTGGAAGCTACGCGGATAGATCTGGTAGATGACGCCGCGCTTCCACCACAGGTCGGTCACTGATCGCTCCTCTCTCGCCGTTGGTTCGTAAGTGCAACAGCAAAGCGGCCGCCGCGCAACCAGGGGTGGAGGAGGGATGCCGTCGCAGGGGATACTGCACGCATGCAGGAACTCATCGAGCGCGTGCGAGGGTACATGAGGCGCGAGATGCCGGCGCAGATTGGCGCGCCCTGCGTGTTCGCGGCCTCCGGCGGCGCCGACTCTTCGGCCTTGGTGGCGCTGCTGTGCGAGGGCCGGCTGGTTGATGCTCGACGCAGTGTCGTGGCGCATTTCGACCACCGTCTGCGCGGAGATGCCGCAGCGGCGGACGATCGCGCCGCGGTCGAGGCGCTCGCGCGCCGCATGGGCGTGCCACTCGTGGTCGGATATTGGGACCGGCCGCGCCCCGGAGAAGACGCGGCCCGCCGTGCGCGCTACGCGTTCCTCGCGCGGGTCGCGGCGAACCATGGGTTCGCGTGCGTGATGACGGGCCACACGTGGGACGACCAGGCGGAGACGGTGCTGATGCGGGCGATGCGCGGCGCTGGCGTGCACGGACTGCGCGGGATGCTGCCGGATGCTCCGCTGCCGGTGGCTTTGGCCGATGAGCGCACTTCCGGCCTGCGTGTTCGCCGCCCGCTGTTGTGCCTCTCGCGCGAGGAGACGCGCGGCTGGTGCGTGACGCGCGGCATCGAGTTCATCGACGATCCGACGAATGACAACACCGCGCTGCTCCGCAACCGGGTGCGCCACGAACTGCTCCCTCGCCTCGAGCGCGCGCAGCCGGGCATCGCTGGCGCGCTGGTGAGCGTGGCGGGTGCGGCGCGCTCGATCGCGGCGGCACTCGACGCCAAAGCTATGCGCGCGATCGTGGACGAGACGCGCGAGATGGTGGTGATGGATCGAGCGGTGCTGCGCGGATGTGGACGGCATGTGGCGGCGGCGGCGTTCCGCGCTGCGCTCGGACGCCTGCTCGGCGATGCCCGGGAGTATGAGGCGCGACACTACCGCTTGATGGCCGCTGCGGTCGATGCGCACGCCGGCATGACGCTCGACCTGCCACGCGGCGTAAGGTGTTTCATCGATCGCGCCACCGTGACGCTGAGTGCTGGCCCGCTGCGTGCGCCAGAGATTCCGCCGGACATGGCCGCGCCGCTGCCGTTCGCGGGCGAGGTGGGCGCGTGGCGGCTCCACGTACGCACCGGCGGCCCGCTCTCGCTGCCGCCCGATGCGGTGGTGCGCAGGCGCCGACCGGGAGACCGGCTGCGCCTGCCGCATGGCGGTACGAAGAAGCTCCAGGATGAGCTGGTCGACCGCGGCGTGCCCCGACGCCTTCGCGATGCGATGCCGGTCATCGCGCGGCACGGTGACGTACTGTGGACGCCGGTGAGCCGGATCGCCACGTGGGCCGGCGACGGCGAGGGCCACACGATCGACGCCGAGCGGCGTGTCGGCTGACTTGACCTGCTTCGGCGGGTTCCGATAGTATTGGCGAGGACGAGAGAGACGCGCCGGGTCCTGCGAGGCCCGAGGAGAGCGACCCGTCGCGATGACGGGTCGTAGTTGCGCCAGACGAAACCGGGCAGATGGCCCGTCCCGCATCGGCGGGAGCCACGCTGGCGGCGCCCCTCAGACTTACAAAAGCTGAATAGCGTTTCCGCGCGGGGACGCAGGCCCGTTGACCGGGTGTGGTTGCCGCGCTAGGATCGTGCGCTGTCCGCGGGTGCGGGCGGCGCGAGCGGCACCTTAACAATTGGATAGCGGTAAGAACACACGCGTGAGGGTCCTCGACGCGTTCGGAAGTGACTCACTTCGGTGAGTGATGATACGAATTGTCGGAGAGTTTGATCCTGGCTCAGGATAAACGCTGGCGGCGTGCCTTATGCATGCAAGTCGTACGAGGTTAGGGCTTCGGCCCGAAGCCTAGTGGCGAACGGGTGAGTAACACGTACGTGACCTGTCCGGATGTGGGGGATAACCAGCCGAAAGGTTGGCTAATACCGCATACGGTCTCCGCTTGGAAGCGGAAGACCAAAGCCGCAAGGCGCATTCGGAGGGGCGTGCGGCCGATTAGCTAGTTGGTGTGGTAACGGCGCACCAAGGCAGTGATCGGTAGCTGGTCTGAGAGGATGGTCAGCCACACTGGGACTGAGACACGGCCCAGACTCCTACGGGAGGCAGCAGCAGGGAATTTTGCGCAATGGGCGAAAGCCTGACGCAGCAACGCCGCGTGGGGGATGAAGGCCCTCGGGTCGTAAACCCCTTTTGCCGGGGAAGATAATGACGGTACCCGGCGAATAAGCCACGGCTAACTACGTGCCAGCAGCCGCGGTAATACGTAGGTGGCAAGCGTTGTCCGGATTTATTGG